>VYLP01000001.1_pt1 | contig 579457 bp, 527 predicted proteins | sample 5114311 | NCBI WGS metagenome assembly VYLP01 (sample SAMN12291775, study PRJNA351875) | freshwater metagenome | isolation source: freshwater lake | place: USA: Michigan, Lansing Lake | collected 2013-08-14 | reverse complement strand
ATCATAAGCATTTCGGCGCATTGTTTATTATCTTTACAATGTCGTATATTTGTTGTCAAAAATCTCTTTGCTTCCCTCTGAAAAATACCTAACAAGCAGTAACTGCGTGTGAGATACTAATTTCGGTTCAGTCTGGCTTTTATACCATCTAAGGCTAGGATTCTACCTGCCTTAGTGCGCCATACGATCTCTCGCTTGGCTCCCGAACGTCCTTCGCTTGGAAGTACGCGGTAAAAACCAAAGTATAAAAACTTGCCGTGGAGTCAAATGAAAAAGAATCAAATTATTTGATTTTTTCCCAAATTTTTCCTTAAAAACGATGGTTGTAATTGAAAAAACCGTAAGATTCAAGGTTCGAAAATCCGGTTTGAGAGGAAGAAACTGCTCCGTTTCCACCTGGAGAAGCTGGAACAAATCCAATATCAAAAGATTCCTTATCTAAATCTAACACAAGAAATGTGGCGGCGAGCGCAAACATTAGCCCCATTCCCAAGACCATGGGGCCACCAACTAACTGGCGGTCCCGTCTATTTTCTGTAGGTAGAGTTCCTGCTATATCCTTTAATCTGTCTGCTCTTGCTTCAGTGGATTCGATCAAATTTGTTTGGAAAATATACCATGCGACAAAATCTGTAGGGTTGTTTTGGTAAAATGACGTTATGGAAGCCGCATTCACTAGATTAACTTGGGAGCGGCTTGATTCAATGATCTTGCGAGATTCAACATTCAAATACAAATAACTTGCGTAAAAGAATAATGATCCGTATAAAGAATAAGTAGCAAAGTCTTTATACGAATAATCTAAAAACAGATATTGTTTGTTGGGATAGTATACATCCGACTTTCCTTCACGCATTGGGACATCAAATGCAATGATTTCACCAGGCCCTACTTCAACAGGACGAAAGGAATCGATATAATCCTTTTTGGAAACTCGCAATCGATTCAGACCGGATGGAATGGAAACCTTTTCGAGTGGCGTTTTACCTAAATACGTTATACCTAAAAATACATCCGCATCTTCTACGTCACTCTTGACCGAAATAAACGAACTATTCTCAATTTTAATTAATTTTACATCAAGGGAGAATATCTTTCCTGATTCCAAAAGGATCGATTGTTTAAAAGGAACATGACCTTCCTTAAAAACAAATAACTCTCGTTTGCCGATCGGAAATTTTTTGGTTGTAACAGGAGTTTTTCCTAAAAAAATTCCATCCAAATAGACAAGGCAGTTGTCTTGTCCTTTCACATCTACTTGCACAACGGTAGTTTCTTTTCCTTGTAAAGAAAAACGAATTTTTTCTCCTAGCGGTGACATTTCTTGATACGCGCGAATGAAACTTGATTCGTGTTTGAAAATCTGAATTTTACCCTCAAAGGCATCAAACAATTCTACCTGAATTTTAAGATCGGCATCACTTGCTTTGAATTCTCCTGCTATTGAAAAATCACAATCTTCTTTGGCGCCAAATGCATACAAATCTTCAGAATATGGAGCTTTCGTTTCTGTAATTTGTTTGATTTCTACCTTAACATAACGCGGATCTTGTGCTGTGGGTAATGATTTTTGACCTTTGCGAAACGAATCTAGATCTGCCTCACTCGCAACAATTTTTTTCTTCTTTTTGATGCCTTCAGATTTTTGTTCAATTAGTTCATCTAACGTATATTCTGGCTTAGGTCCCAAAGAATGATAAATTACTTCTGGATGCGGATACTCGATGTATATAAATTCTAAACTACGAAGCTCTGAAATGATAACGGAAGGTATGCCTTTCGAAAGATAATTAAATTTTTCTTCCTTTTGTTGGCTTCGAAACGGGAATACACAGATCTTTCGTTTCTTTTCATATATGGCCGAACCCTTTACTGAAAATTCCGAAAAATTGTAGTACTGGTCTATAGCGAAAAGAGGAAAAACGCTGATATTTAAGAAAGTTAAAATCAATATGGATGATAGAATACGGATTTGCATGATTCTATTTTTCATCCCTTCCAAAGGAATATACCAAGCCTATGATACCGAGGATCGGAAGTAAAACAGAAACAGGAGTTTTATCAAAATAATCTTTTGAAAATGAAATCTGTTCACCCAGCCCTGGACCTAGTTGGAATATATCTGTATCAATCCCAAGATAAGAAAATAATGCGATCGTCATAATTACCGAAGGAATACCGGTTATAAACAAAAATTCCAGAATGGATTTGAGTGCAGGTATAAAATGAAAATAGAATAGATGAATAGAACTCGCACCTAGCGATTGAGATGCGAAAATAAACGGACTCCTTCTGAGTTCAGTTAGTTTCCCTTGCAAGGTTTCATAGCTCATCGCCCAATCGGAAAAGACAATGGCAATCATAATCGCCAACTGAGTGGGAGGTAAAACGGCGATGACCACAAGAGCAACCAATAACGAAGGCAGGGCGAGAAAAACGGACGAAATCACATCTGTTAAAAAACGAAACCTTCCATTTTGCATATAACCCAGAAAGGAAAAAAAAGCGGCAAAGACTAAAGTTAAAATCCGAGCCGGTAAACAAAGGAACAGAGTAGAAAAAATACCGTATGAAAATAATGCCCAATTGTCTCTGCCCAATCGATCACAACCGAATATGTGACCTTCGATCATTAATGGTTTAGCATTCGCTAAACGCAAATCAACATAATTTGGCGATTTGTATAAAATGATACCTATCAAAAACATAACAAATAACATGATACGCATTAGGTTACGAAAAGAGAACTTACTAACTTTCATGTTTGTTCTCTCCTAGCAATACACTTTGCCAATGAGTAGCAATACGATTCATTGTATAAAAAACGATACCGATGTACAATAATAAAGTGGCTAAAAGTTTTGTATCCATAGCCTTGATAGAATAGAACAATGATTTGCCAATACCAGGGAAAAAGAAAATTTCTTCTACGATCATCGCACCTGAAACAAGTGAGCTAAAATCGAGCATAATGATAATAAGTGTCAAAGGAAAAACTTTTCGAAAAATTTCTTTAAATACGATATGTTTCCAAGGATATCCTCTTGTTAACAAAAGTAGCGTATAACTTGACTTTGACTCACTCCAAACTTCACGTACTTGAAACAAATAAACTCTCGCAAAAACTCTCATTCCAAGTGCAAGACCCGGCAACACAACATAATAGGAATTTAAAAATTCATATCCACCTGGAGGGAAAAGGTCCAATTGATAAAAAAACAAAATTAGAAGTAAAATCGAAAATACGAAGACTGGTGTAGAGAGTATCACTTCGGAAATTCTTGCAAATACATCTTTTATTCTCTCACTCTTTCTGTATAAAGAAAAGAGGGAGAAAAAAACACCAGACCCTGCCCCAAAAATAATCGAAAAAATAGCGAGATGTACCGTTGGAATCAATCTCATTCCAATATGGGAATAAATCGATTCTCCCGTCGCAGTCTCTGCACTAAAAGATATCAGAGAAGATAAAAATTCAAAATAATCTTTGATAGAACTTACAATAAACGAAGTTTTAGAATTATTTTCAGTTATGCTCGCCAAACCACCGTCAGCGAAGGCATAAATTTTATCTTGTGAACGAAAGCTGGAAAGTAAACTAGCAAAAATGCTAAGTATAAATAAAAATAAAAGGAATCGTGAGATCTCCGATTTCAAAACCTAATTCGCCGAAAGAAATGCCTTTTTGATTTCATCGAAGTTTCGAGACTTGATGAGCTTTTCCCGCTCTTCTGGGATATTGAGAGTTTTGGCAATCAGTGCTAAAGTCTTGATATGATCCTGAAACTTATTTTTCGGAACGATGAGCATAATAAATATTTGAACCAAAGCCTGATCCAAAGACTCAAAGTCTATACCTTGTGGCGCAATCGCCATCGCACACTTCAATTCGGTAACGTAATGAACAGAACAATGAGGAATGGCTACACCACTTCCAATACCAGTTGACATAGACTTTTCACGATTTAACAATGAAATGACGATGTCTTCTTCATGAGTGGGCTCAAGGGTACCATTCTTAACCATATGACCAATCATTTTACGGATCGCTTCCTCTTTGGAAGAGGCAAAAAACTCAAATATAATATTCTGAGGTTCTAGAATCTCAAGTAATTGATTCATTTGTGGGCACTTACTTCCATGATTTTGATCGTACGATTATTTTCCAAGAAAAACCCGTATCATTATTCCTTCCAAAGGAAAAAAAATCAAAAATAATAAATATGGCGGTGCTCCAATTTTTCCGAACACGAAAGCAATAGGTAACATGAGAAAAAAGCACAATAGAGTTAGATAGAAAGATCCATAAAAGTTTCTTCCTGGAGCAATGTGCGTCACAAATGCCAATGAAGCAAAGCTAATTACCCAAGGAAAAGGAAGCGTGGTGGAAACGACCCCATATAAAAAGTAAAGCAACACCCAACCAATAAAAAAAATAAAGATCACAGGACGACGAAATGCAGCCCAAGAAACGGCAACCAAAACAAAAGTGGATAGATACTCAAAGCTAGATCTAAACGAAATGGGATCAAATTGATTTCCGACTAACCAAGGAAAGGAGAATATTGGACCTAATGATTTTGCATCCATTGCATCTGTAAATGGAAGCGTCACAGATGTCGGAGGAACAATGCGCAAAGGAGTATTGATAAGAACTAAAAAAGTATCCCACAAAAAAAAGAAAAACAACAGGTAGATTGAGAGTTGCAATCTAATTCCATAAAGTTTGAAAAACAAAAAATGGAACAAACATGCTGAAAAACCAACAAAGATGACTAGAAGTGGATGCAAGTATGGAATGGGAACAATCAACATAAACAAGAACATCTGAGAAAGAATCGAAAGTGAATACATTTGCAAATGATTCTTTGATAAATAATAATAATAGGCACCAAATAATAAGAAAAGCTCTAGACTCACTATGCCATAAGTTGAAGGAAATAAAATCAGATAAAAACTAAATAAAATAGCAAGTGATAAAGTATAGAACAAGTCTGCAAATATTTCAGCCGATTTAATCGCCCATCCACCTTCAGACAATATGTATAGATTTCGTAACATTCTTTTAGACTAACCCTTGGATTTTCGATCGAATGTCTATACCTGAAGGACAGTACAATGTACAGATACCGCACTGTATACATTGCGACTTAACAAACTCTTCTGAGTTATTCTTGACGACTGCTATTGGATTTGCGTTGGTTGGGCAATAAGTATTGCACTCATAACAATCTATACAAGCGAATGAATTTCTTATAACCGGTAATCTTTCGTATAACAATAATATGGAATGATTGTAAATATCAAAATTCCCTAATGAACGTATATCCAAGGAATTGACACCTTCATACATTGATTGAAAGGAAGCTATTTTATAACGCGAATCAAAATTTTTGATCACAAAATCTAAAGATTGACCATTTGTTAACAAATAAAACCTCGATTCAGTGTCCATCCTACCCTTTCTATCAACTAAGCAAACATACAAGTGTCTCCTTGTGAAAGGTTCATTGTAAAATGCCATTCTTAATATGTGATAAATGGTCTCTGGTCCCAAATACATTACAGTACGTGAATCAAGAGCTGTTGTGGCATCTCGAATCGTACTGCCTGTCTTTTGGGAAATAAAGAATTCTGGGATTCCATCTGGGTGTTTGAATGGAATAAAGTCTGGCTTTATTTCATTATGAATCTTTGCATTTGGAAATATTTTTCTTATAAGGCTCTCAAATTCTTTAAATGCCTCAGGCATTTCATCTAATATAAAATTAGAAAATGGAAGATAGTTATAACGTGCGTAAGGAGCCAAAAAGATATCAAATGTTCCATCTTTTTTGAAACTAGAAAAATACTGATCAAGCGTTAAATGCTCAAAATCAAGAGAAGCAAGTGCCCCAACCTTACAGATTTCTAAGAACGTCTCGTAGGTGTAGGATGTGATTTGTAATGGAGAATCCGTTCGCCATGCACCATCTTGTTTGATTTGGAAATGGGTGCGATCAGCGGTAAGACTCGCCAAACCATTTACAGGTGAAAGGATACGTTTTGTTTGAGCGTCGACAAGAATCTCACCGAGACTTACACGTTTCGGAAAGTCATCTGGGAGGGAACTTCCAGGTGGAACGGGAATAAGGAAATTACCCTGAATCGTCCGTTCCCGTTTGTTTTCAGTTTTATGCAACTTCCTTGTAAAGGAACGAGGAAGCTTTGGAAAAACCACTTTGATCTAAACGGCTTTCACCATATAAATTTCGTCTTTGATTGGGAGCTCTTTTTTGAGATTTTTGATGTAAGGCAAAATCTCTCCCATTTCTTCGTAGAATTCGCAATTGGTTTGCATCCTTCTAGCGACTGTAAAGTATTTATAGAGCTTTTCCTCTCCAGAACGTTTTGACCATTTCTTCTTATTACACTTTACTCGAAGAATGTATTTGTCTTGTTCTGATTCATATTGGCGAACAACAACGCAATGCAAACAGTTCGCACAGTAGACTTTTTCACTCATGGAAGACCCCTAACCTAAGTTGAATGTACAGCTTTTAAAAATGGACCGTTTCGTCAAGTAAAGTACCCTCGCCTTCTAAGCGAGAGCACTTGCTTCTTTCTCTTCTTTTGAAGCAGGACGGAATTTCCAGAAGGATTCAGCTATGGAAAGAAATGAGACATAGAAAAATCCAATGGAATAGAGAACCATAAATCCTACAACATAAGGTTTGCCAACGAGGAACGAAAGGTAGATGCAAAGAAGGCAGTAAAGTCCCATAAAAAATTCCAAAATGGCACGGTAATCTACGGGAACTACGTATTTCATCCTTTCTTTCAAATTGGCACCAGCGCCTTCGAGTCGGAGCTTAGGCGTGCGTTTGAATCCTGATTGGATTCCAAAAACAGCTTCCATCCAAGCGTAAGTATTCATGACTGCAATGCCAGTTCCAATCATTACAAGGACTGGTAGGTAAACCAACTTTGCCTTCCATTCTTTGTAGATTTCCTTTTGGGAATAAGCGTAAAAGATAACTGGTCCCAGAGAGCCAATCGATAGAAGTGCCGCTGATCCAAATAAAATTTCGATGGGAAGATCATCCATCTTGAAACCTGCCCAATACTCCATAAGTAGGAGAGGAGCGGTAAGTAAAATGTTGAGAATCATCAACGGGTGAACAGAATAATTGATAAGATGAGTGATGGCTTCCGCTTTGATTTTCCAGGATTCATTAGAATTCCAAATCGTCGGCAATAACTTAACGGCTGTTTGAATTGAACCCTTACACCATCTAAATTGCTGTGCTTTGTAAGCATTTACCGTGGCTGGAATTTCGGCTCTACAAACAACATCTTTGATGTAACGAAATTTCCAACCCTTCAATTCTGCTCGGTAAGAAAGATCAAAATCTTCGGTAAGAGTGTCGTGCTCCCATCCGCCTGCATCTTCGATACAAGAACGACGCCAAATACCTGCCGTACCGTTGAAATTCATCCAAAGAGAAGAGCCATTACGAGCGACTTGTTCGATCATAAAATGACCGTCGATACCAAAGCTCTGTGCTTTCGTGAGAATGTTATAATCTTCGTTTAAATGTCCCCATCGAGTTTGGACCATACCAATTTTTGAGTCTTTGAAGTATCCCATTGTTCGGAGGAGAAAGTCAGGCTCAGGAACAAAATCAGCATCAAAGATCCCGATAAACTCACCCTTAGCCTTACGCATACCCTCATCGAGCGCACCTGCTTTGTGGCCGATTCGGTTCGTTCTGTGAATGTGTTCAATCCAAATACCTTTTTTCTTATAGTGGTGAACAAGGCCTCGAACTTTCTCTATGGTCTCGTCTGTCGAATCATCAAGAACTTGGATTTGGAGTTTGTCTTTTGGATAGGTGAGAGAGCAAGCGGCATCAATCAAACGATCGATCACGTAAAATTCATTAAAAATGGGAAGCTGGATCGTGACGATGGGGAGCTTTTTATCCGTTTTTTTGAGGATGAGCGATTCATCTTCGGCACAGTTGTCTTTGAATTTGCTGTAGAGATATACCATAAGGTAGGTATGCAAGCCAAAGAAAAAAAGCAGGAGAATATCCAAGCCGTAAATGATAAGGAAGGAAATTGATAAAAATGAAAGCATCTTAACTGCCAATGTCTGGAAGTCTTGACATTCCGTCAAATCTTTTGTGCACTGCCACATGAATCTGCAATTTCTTTAGTTTCCCTTGTAAATGCGAAACGATTCTTTGGTATGGAATATCTATGGAATCACAATGGAAACGCTTTTGGGAGACAGGTCTTTTCCCATTTTTAGAATTTGCGCTTAGCCTTTCTCTTGGTTATTTCCTATCTCTCTTGTTTTTTGCCTCTTCGAGCGAATTGAAATTGGTCGATACCTCGGATTCGGCCTTTCCCATTTTGCAGGCAATTCTCATATCCTTTTTCGGAATTGGATTTCTATTTCGTAAGTACTCCCAGCAGATTCCCATTCCCCTGACGGTCACACTCATTTTCATTTTGGCCGCAGAGATATTTTGGCTGAAACGACAAGGTTCTTCAGACTTCCTAATTGATTATATCTATTCCTTTGAATTGATACTATTTGGTGCAGGTATCGGAGCATTTGCGACCGGCCTCTACTGTGGTTCCATAAAAGACTATCGGTTTTTGAGTTTTGCGCTTGGGATCACTCTTTTCACATTTTACTCGTTATTTGATCCCAATCATAACTTTTCTCTCAAGTCGATTGTTGTAGTTCTATTTTTGCTTTTAGAATCTTATTTGTTGAGTACCTTTCTCGCAAAGCCCCAGTTTTCTCTTCGCTTTTACAAAATCCGTTCGAAAATCGGCAAACATCCGTTATTTGCACCATTCTATCGATCTTCGCTGTCTCTTTTACTTGCATATTGCGTTTTGCATGTATACTTTCAACCTGGGCCCAAAATCCCATTGATCTTATCGATTTCATTTGCAGTCTTTATTGGGAGACTGCTTTCGTTAGTATCTAGTCTCAAAAAAGAAACCAAGGCGATTTACCTGATAGGAAGGATCATGTTGATCGTTGCTTTTTTCTTTTTTATTTACCAAGCATTTTGGAATTATTTTTATATCGCTTTGTGTATCCTACTCGCAGGTATGGTAGGATTTTTTAAACCAAATCAAACCAAACAAAAGGAATACGTTTTTGTAGCCGCAGAAGCGATGGGTTATGTATTGCTTTCTCTCTTTTTGTATCATTGGAATATAATGGTAAGTGTTCGCTCTATCGTCGCAATCTTATTTGCACCAATTTTAACGTATCCCTATTTAATGCAAAAACATATCATTCGTTATCCGCAAGTCTTGATGTTCATTAGCGCTATTGCAATATCAGTCATATTTTTTTATCCCCCTACTATACGAAGTAACGTACCTTTTTCAAAAAAAGAGATCTATGATCCAATTCCATACAAAATTTCAAACCTTGGGGAAAACGGTGGAGAGTATGTTTATTACGGATCTATTTTACCATTTGAATCAAATCCGTTTTTACCAAAAAAACTCGAAATTGTAAATAAAACAGTTATTCTAAGTTTAAAAAACAACCAACCACAAATCATTTCTTACATCGAAAGACTTAGCAAAGAACAGCATCATTTCCTGGTTTTCGTTAGTCGAACAAGAAATATTCCTACTCCCCATGTAAATGCTTTGTCTCTTTTAAAGCGAATCTCATTTTGGGGCTTTGACGTATACTACCCACCTTACATGAATCAACCGATCAAGTATTCTAGTGTACTTCCAACTGATTGGAAACTGAAATACTTTCAAGAACGATTAGAAAATGCCAGTATCCAAGACACCTTATCGAATCTTGATTCAATTATTAGATTCTCAGGCGCAGACCTAAAAAAGGATGCGCTCATAATTAAACATAGTTACTATCAATCGTATGCTGGTTATGCGAACTACTACTACCAAATAGGTCAAAATAAATTGGCATTGGACGCCATTGCATTGGCTAGAAAATTCGAAACTCCAGATGGAGAATTGCTCAAAATTGCGTTCAATAGTTTAAAGTATACGACGCCCGAGCCAGACTTCATTCCTATACTTGAAGATCTATCGAACCAGCCAGAGTACCAAGAGTTCGCATGGAATACACTTCTACCAATGTTTGAATCATTAGGTGACTGGAATAACGCACTTAGAATCATGGAACTTCTTGAACGATACTACAAAGCCAAAAATCTCATTGACCTCGCTCGTGAATTGGAACTCGTAAAAGTGAGACTTTATTTAAACCAGGAAAATTGGAAGGATGCGGAACCACTCATTCTTAGTCGTGCCAAAGAAAATCCTGGTTCAGTGATTTGGGATCGACTCAAAAACGAGATCGCAGAAAAAAAAGATTCAGCAAAACGAGTCTATGCTAGACCAGAACAAAGAGAGGCACGTATTCAATGATGCATCCTACAATACTCGGTATTCTTGCCGCTATACTTTCGGTTTTCGTCGCCATCCTTGTCGAGGGAGCATCACTTCGCGCATTCCTTCATCTACCTGCATTTTTGCTTATCGTAGGTGGAACGTTAGGTGCCACAACAGCATCATTTTCATTAACACAACTTATTAATGCTGTAAGAGATGTTAGAGAAAGTTTGTTTGATGAAGAGCCCATAGACGTCCAAAGTATATTTTATAAATTTTGGGAAAAGGCAAGAAAAGAAGGTTTACTCTCGTTAGAGGAAGATGCTAAAAAATTACAAAATCCTTTTTTACAAAAAGGAATCCAGTTGATCGTCGATGGCTCGGACCCAAGAACGATCGAAGAAATACTTTGGGAGTCTCACGAAGAACAAGAAAAGAAAGATCAACGATCCGCAAAGGTATTTGAAACTGCGGCAGGCTTTTCCCCAACAATCGGGATCATCGGAACGGTCTTAGGACTTGTAAGCGTACTCGAAAATCTAGAGGGAGGTACAAAGGCATTGGGACAAGGAATTGCAACTGCCTTTATCGCCACATTTTACGGAATCTCATTTGCGAATTTGATCTTATTACCATTATCAAATCAACTTAAATCTTACACCAAACGGAAAAGCAATGAACGCCAAGCTATTTTGCGGGGCGTCTTAGCTCTCCAGGCCGGTGAAAACAGACGTATTCTCGCCGAACGCATTTCACCATTTATTGAACGTTAGTTGGAATTATTTTATAGAGTCTGTGGATTTTTTTATCTCGAAAATCTTCAGGAATACTTTCTAAGGAAATATCCAAACAAAGATACCCACGTTCTTTCCACTCCTCATCTGGAATCGCCCAAACAAATTTACGAAAGTTTGTGGAAAACCAAATCTCACCAGTTGGTGTGAGAAATTTTGTAAGCAGTGTCAGAATTAGATTGCGATGGTTATCTTCAACGTTCCACTCTTCTGTCATTTTTTTGCTGTTGGAAAATGTGGGAGGATCCAAAAATATTAGATCATACCTCTTTCGATCAGGATTCTTTGCCTCATCTCGAATCCACTGTAATACATCTGTTGTTAGATATTCAAAATTCCTGCCCGATTTACCGTTGATCGCAAGATTTCTTTTTGCCCACTCAATGTAAGTCTTAGACATATCAACACTGGTAACAGATGCCGCTCCACCTACAGCGGCGTAGACAGTAAATGCACCAGTATAACAAAAGAGATTGAGTACATGTTTGCCAGCAGAGGTTTCACCAAACCACCTTCTCGTAATCCTGTGATCTAAAAACAGTCCAGTATCAATATAATCACTTAAGTTGATTAAAAGTTTTACATGATTTTCGTTTACTTCAAATTCTTTAGATATGGAATCTAACTTTTCGTATTGATCATGTCCTTTTTGTTTTTTCCGAGTCTTTAAATACAAACTCTCCGCAGGAATGTTGAATACCTGAATGACGATACTAGAAATGACTTTGAATCTTTCTTCCTTTTCTTCCTCGGTTTGAAAACGAAGAGAACTTTTATCATAAAGTACAAAACGATCATTATAACGATCAAGAATTACGGGAACTTGAGGAATATCTTCATCGTACACTCGATAAGCAAGGATGGTATTTCGTTTTGCCCATTTTTCTTTTTCTTTCTTCAATTTTTTGAGTCGATTTTCAAACATCAACAAAGCGCCTGTGAGTGAAGATTGATTTTCCAAATTTGACTCCAAAATTTTTGTTAGGTGAACCGAAAAAGATCCTATCCCGTTCCAGTGTTTTTTTTGAATTAAATAAAACTTGTATTTTTTTTTGAATTCCAACTCAATCTGAATTTAAATTATCCTTGAGTGAGCCCCTAGTCGGTTGAATCTATCTTTCAATGACAAGTAAAGACATCCTGTATATTTTCTGCGATGGATCCTCTCGTGGCAATCCAGGTCCGGCCGCGATCGGTGTTTCAGCCCAAACCCACCAAGGTGAGGAAATCTTTTTCCTCTCAGAAAAAATCGGCAACGCAACAAACAATGTCGCAGAATGGTCTGCCTTAAAACGTGGCATGGAAAGGGCAATCGAGATCGATGAAAAAAAGGTAAAATTTAAACTAGATTCAGAACTTGTCGTCAAGCAAATGAAAGGTGAATACAAAGTTAAAAATCTTAGTTTGCAAACTCTAAAGAAAGAATGCGAAATTTTAAAAAAAAGTTTCGAACAATTTGAAATTGTTTATATCCCGAGAGAACAAAACTCTCGTGCCGATGCTTTGGCAAATTTGGCCCAAGATCAAAAAGACGAATGAAATATCTGATTTTTTTTCTTCCCTTTCTTTTTCTGTCCCTTTCCTGCAAAAAATCTACGGAAGACACGTTTGATGAGCTAAGAAAAAATGCCTCGGTATTCCGTTCTGCCATCTTTTGTCACGAGAATCCATCGTTACTTGCGACAAGGAAAGATGCTTGTGATGCAGTTTTACAAGAAAGTATTGAAAGCATAGAAGCCATTCTCAACAGGCAACTAGATCTTGTGATGTCGAAGGTGATCGTGCCCAAACAAGTAGGAGAGGAAATTGAATTGTTCCTCAGAATCAAAACCGATCTTGGGATTCGTTATTTGGAAATCTGGAAACAATCTGTGATTTTAGAATAGACAATCAAACTTACTTAAGAGAAAATAAATTATGCAGGTTGGTGATCCCACTCAAATCCTCAAAAACATTGGCCTCAAGGTGACCAAAAACAGAGCAAAGGTAATTTCGATTCTACAAGAATCTCGACGACCTCTAAATCACCAAGAAATCATGGAAAAACTCCCAAAGAATGAATCATGGGATCGTGTTACCATTTATCGTGCGCTATCTGACTTAGAAGAAAAAAATCTCCTCAACTCACTGCACACCACCGATCGAGTTACTTACTTTGAACTCAAAGAAGAGGGTGGCCAAACCGTTTCCCTTGCTCACGGACACCTTATCTGCAATGTTTGTGGAAAAATTGAATGCATCGACGACCCTTGGAATGGGATTCCCAGCACAAAACAGTTAAAAGGTTTTCAAACAGAATCAGTGGAAATTGTTTTTCGAGGGATATGTAGATCTTGCCAATAGATATGGCAGGGCAAGTCCCGGAGCCATATCTGGGTCATTTGAGATTCATCCACAAAACGATTACCGATGCAGGCTTTGAGTGTTATCTCGTTGGCGGTTCGGTTCGAGACCTTTACCTCCAAAAAACCCCGAAAGAATACGATCTTACCACGAGCGCTCTTCCCACCAAAATCAAATCTCTATTTCAGAGTGTCATCGACACAGGAATCAAACACGGCACAGTCACAGTGCTCATTGAAAGACATCCATACGAAATTACTACTTACCGAATCGATAAAGATTACAGCGATGGAAGGCGACCCGATCAGGTAGAATTTGGACAAAGCTTGTCTGAAGATTTAAAACGTCGTGATTTTACGATGAACGCTCTGGCTCTGCATATTCTTTCCGGCGAAATCATAGATGAACATAGTGGACGACTTGACATAGACCAGCAGATCATTCGAACCATTGGAAGCCCGATCAATAGGTTTACAGAAGACGGACTCAGACCCGTTCGAGCGATGAGATTTGCATCAACTCTCAATTTTCAAATTGAAGCCGAAACCAAAGCCGCGATTTCAAAAACGAGTCATATCACTGCAAAGATTTCTGTGGAACGTTTGCAGGATGAAATCATAAAGTCTCTTCTTGGCGCGAAACCTTCCATTATGATCCGCCATTTGATTGAAATGAATACTCTTTCTTTGTTTGTTCCTGATTTGGACTTTCAAATCGCACACAAGGCCGACGAAAAATCTCTACAAGCCTTAGATAACCTTCCAAAACAAAACCTGGGCTATCTCATTGGAGTTTGGGCGTACTGCGTTCATCAAAAACTAACGCCCGATCATTGGGAAACCATTCTTACTAAACTCAAATTCTCCAATGCAATTTGTAAGGATGCAACCTTTCTACTGACATTGCTTCACTATCCTTTGCCAAATACGGCGAATTTAGATGATTATCTGATCAGAAAGACCCTTCTCTCACCGATCAAAAAACACCTATCGCAAAGAAAGTTACCTATTCTGGGTCTTTGGCCTGTTTTGGAATGCATGGGCTGGCCTCATTTAAAACAATGCAACGGTCTTTGGGAAGAAAACCCGCCGCTCCTCCTCAGTGATCTCAAAATCAACGGTTCTGACCTCCAATCGTTGTACCCAAGTCTCCCAAAGCAAAGATATGGGGACCTATTACACCAATTGTTGGATCAAGTCCTACGGTTGCCTAAAAACAATGAATTCGACTATTTAAATAGACATTGTGCTGAAATAATCAACAATTTGTAACGATTCCGTCACGAATTTCGTGTTTCTATTTCCGTTCTAAAAAAAAAATGCGCAAAAAATACTCATTGTGCTATGATTGATTCACCAATTTAGGTGAGATTCATTTTTATTTCACTAACCGACTTGTTCTTGGTACGCAATTTGCAAATAGGATGACATAGGAGAAATGGCAAATGAGAAATAAATATACTCTCTTAGTAACGGCGGTTACTATTCTATTGAGCCAAGGATCTGTCTTTGCGCAGGGAACACCAGCTGCGAAAGCGGGAAAAGACAAATCTTGGTACGACTTGGTCAATTTTTCCGGTTACGTTGATGTATACTATAATTATACAACAAACAACCGGCAAGGTGGGACACAAGATACAGCGGGAACATTCCATACGTATAACAAACAATTCGCAGTAAATGCAGTTAAGTTATCAGCGGAAAAGTTGGCTGACAAGGAAAGCCCTTGGGGATTTCGTTTGGACCTTCAAAATGGTCAGAACAATATGTACCAAGAGCGTCCTTATCAGACATCTAACTCTCTTCACAACATGCAACTTGTCCAGCAAGCGTATGTATCCTTTTACTTCCCAGTATTAAAAGGATTAACGTTGGATGTTGGTAAAATGGCTACGCATATCGGTCTTGAGGTCTTGGACTCCAAAGACAATATCGCCTACACCATTGGGTATGTGTTCTTCAATACAATCCCCTTCATCCACACCGGAGCTCGAGCAAACTTGCAAGTTACTGATAAGCTATCAACTTCCCTCTATCTATACAATAGTGCACAGGGAACTGGTTACACAGGAAATGGACAACAGTTCGGTTATAACGGTTTAACTGCTTACGGTGATACATCAGCGGGCTTGGCACCAAGCTTAGCAAGTACGCAACAACATGCGTATGTTGATGGTCCAAATCCTACTAGAGCGATTGGAACACAAGTAAAGTATGCTTTTACTGACAATGCAACACTTGTATACAACACTTTGACTGCAAATGACAACATCAAAGGAAGAGATAACAACGCACTTTATTACCTAAACAATAAAGTTGGGAACAATGGGTTCTCTCAGCAATCTACTTTCAAAACTGACCATTGGATGATCCAAAACGTGATCTTCATCTTCAAGCCGATCGATCGTTTGACAACTATCTTTGACTATACTTATGGTGAAAGAGCAGGTCAATCGAACACTGCGGCTTTTGGTTACGAAGAAGCTGGTATTTCTAGAGGTAGCTTCAAAACTGCAACTGGTCTTACCGATTCCCAAATTCCTGCTCTTCCAGATGGTTTAGTGGCGGCTGGTTTTACAGATTCGACTTCGTTCACACGTCCGAATTCAATCAAACGAATCTACCAAACTTACCAATTACAAGCGAAGTATGAATTCACTGAAAAGTTTGCACTCGGTTTCAGATATGAGTATTTGGATGACAAACGTTACGGTGGTATACTTGCGGTTAACCCTCCGCTTTGGAACGTTACACCTGCAGATCGTTACGACCTACGTTTCCAAGAAGCCCTTGGTAGTCGACCTACTCCTAGTAACTTAGGACAGATTCGTACCATCACTTTCACACCGACTTACAACTTCACAGAAAACCTTCAAGTGAAAGTTGACTTAAGAAGAGACTTTGGTCCTGGTAGTCAATTCGTTGACCTACATGGAAGACCTGCATCTTACCAAAACGGAATCATCATCGGTGCCGTTGCCAAGTTCTAAGGAGAATAAAATGAAACTGAACATAACAAAAAGTATGGCAATGCTTTTCATCATGATCTCAATGGGATTGATAGCATCAAGTTGCAAAAGCGAATCCAGCGAAGATCGTAAGACTGACCAAGCACTTCTTTACCTGGTAAATTCACCTGCAACACCAAATGAGAACCAATTCGTATGTCTTTCTGCATACAGCTTGGCAAACTCATGTGTAACAGGGACAGTCCAGCTCTTCAACCCAGGTGTTGGATGTGCAAATGCGACTTTGGATGCACTACCAACTACCAATGGAACGATCAACGAGCAGATGATTGCACTCAGAGAGTGTGTTCGAAAAGCAGTTAATGATCCGATCCAACCGTGTAACTTGCCTCAGTTCTCTTATGCAACTGCAGGTCAAGTAGTGACTAACTATATTAAAGCAAAGTGTGATGTTGCTGAGTATACAATAGCTCCATCAACTACTGCTACAAAAGTGAACCTCACAGGACTCTTAAAATATTAAGATCCTTGTGTTCGTAAGATCAGGGAGAGAGAAATCTCTCCCTTTTTTTTTATTCTACCGTTTTCAAACCATTCATCTTAGTTACATCCGTTTTGGTTTCAGGAGATAAAACCTTTCTAAAGCCCACTCCCTCATCAGTGGCAGAGGCTGGTTTGATGTGGTCCACTCTCTCTACGAGCACCTTTCTAAAAATAACAGTGATCTTTTCATCCGGATCGGACTCAGGGCTAAACTTGGAAACCGGTTTGTAGTATTCCCAGTAAATTCTCTCTCCGTAATATTTGATCTCGTCCGGCTCACCTAGGTATTTTCGTACGTACACATTGTTCTTGCCTGGAAGGACGTCTTTGATCTCACTTCGGAGTTTTAGACCTGCCAATTGTTCCACAGACATTTTGGCTCTTTCATTTCTCCGGCGTTCTTCAATGTCAGTAAGCTCCGCCTCTGATTTGTCTAAAAATTGCCGGCATTTGATTTCATCCTGAAAAGTACTCATACAATTGGTATAAAGGGCTTGTTTGTCCTTCATTTGCACCTCGTTGGATGATGCACAAAAATTCAGCAAAACTGTGGAGCCAAGAGTGGTAAAAAAAAGTTTCTGATTCATAAAGTATCCCTATATTAGATACAATTTATTGATTAAATGTTTCCAAGGATCACTTTTTCTCATGAACAAAAGAATTTTGCATGTCTTCTACGCCAAAATTACGTCAAATGACAATGAGACTATGAATATTGTAAGCTTTTTGGATCATTTAACAATTAGAAAACGACTGGTACTTTTACCCCTACCACTTCTACTGCCCATTTTCATTTTACTCTATCTGCTTGTAGCAGAACAAAACAAGGCCATTGATTTTGCAAGAGCTGAGCTCGAGGGACTGACTGCGATCGAACCTATCAATCGCGCAAACCAAGATTTTCATGTCCAATTGATTTCTGGAAATGATTCCAAAGTATCAATTAAGGAATCTGTCGCGGAGCAGAAGAAAGTCATCCTTGGGACAGGACTGATTACCGAACAAGACAAAGAAATGCAAGAGTGGGTTACCACTTCCCAGGCTACTCCATTCAATCTAAAGAACACACTTGATTTCTTGAGCGCAACACGAGCGATCATTCTGAAAGTCGGAGACAATTCAAATCTCGTATTGGATCCAGACGTAGACACCTACTACCTAATGGATGCCACACTATTTCGCATACCTGATATGATGATCGCGGTAGCTAGATTGAAAATCGTTCTTATCGATGAAATGAACGGTGACCTAGCCAAAAATCCCAAATTTTCGGATGATAGCCTTGCAAGGATAAATATATCGATTGAGCAAATCCGAAATCGGCAGAAGGAAATGCGTTTTGCCCTCCGAAAAACGATCGATGCGAATGAATCTGTTAGAGAAAGCTTAACAAAAAGTGAACAGGAGATCATCAAACAAGGGGACCAATATCTACTAGATTTAAACTCTCTCCTCCTCGCACCAGTAAAACCGACGGATCTAAACGATGCTCTCAAGCAAGTGCAGAAGGGTGCTTTACACGGCAAGTTCGTTCAAGATGTTGCGATGGGTCATCTTCAGGCTTTGATTGAACAACGAATTTCGAATTTCAAAAATGCCCGTCTTTCTTCACTCCTATTTGTATGTTCCGTACTTGCAATGTCAGTATTTTTTGCAATACTCGTCATACGTAGTATCAGTAAGCCGTTAGTTAAAGTGCTCGGCAAAGTGGAAGAACTCTCCAGTGGGGAAGCAGATCTATCCGCAAAACTCCCGATTCACGGGCTCAATGAAATTTCATTAATTTCAAAGTCCATAAATCAATTCCTTAGCAAATTAAATGGAATCATCAATACACTTAAGTCATCTGCGAAAGATTCGGATAAGGCTTCCGACTTACTTTATAATGATGCGATCTCAGTCTCCGATTCTGCGCAAGAACTTGCCGCCACTTCCGAAGAAGCCTCAGCTTCCCTAGAAGAGCTAACGACAAGTTTTGAGATTATGTTCAATTCCATCTCAAGCGAAACTAAGAGTATACTTCAGATCGTAACAGAAATGAAGAACATGAAAAACTCGATCGGAAAGATGGAAACCATGTTAGTTGATTTAGACAACCAGGCGATCTCTTCCTTTGAACTAGCCAAAATGGGAAATGAGACTGTCCACAGTACAGACATTGCTATGGAAGAGATCAATTCAGTCACAAAAGAAATCAGCGGGATTGTAGAATTAATCAACGAGATATCCGAACAAACCAATCTACTTGCACTGAATGCAAGTATTGAGGCCGCGAGAGCGGGGGATGCCGGTCGAGGATTTGCTGTCGTTGCAGAAGAAATTTCCAAACTTTCGGACAAAACAAAAGAATCAGTCAAAAACATCAAACGATTAGTGGAAAAAAGTAACTCCGTTGTCGGCAATGGTGCCACTCACGTTGAAGAAACGGTGACAGTACTCAGCAAAATTGTAGAAAAATCTGATGAAGTCCAATCCTATGTTGCGAACCTCAAAGGCGAAATGGAACAACAAACAGGAAGTATTGACAGGATAAACAATGAGCTCACTGGATTAAAAGATATGGCTGAGATGATCGAACTCTCGAGCAAAGAACAGAAAAAAGCCTCACAAGACATGATGACCTCGATTAATACACTAGCTGGTGGTGCTCAAGCACTGGCTATCAATGCAGAAGATCTAAAAGATGTTAGTGAGAAATTAAAAATCGTTTCGGATTCAATCAGCGGCATAGCCGCTGGATTTAAAACTGATTAGAGATTATTTTTTCCTTCGACTTGACTTACGTTCCGAACTTCCGCCAGAGCTGATTGAAGTTGACACCTGAGGTTTGTTACTTGGTTTTTTCTGAACTTCATTTCCAAACATATCAACTTCTGCTCTAGTCTCCTCACCAACTTTTTTATATTCTCTTGGTGTAGTCTCTTTTACAGAATTTTTGTCTGAATCTGTTACTTCAATACGTAACAAAAAGGAAATTACTTCATTTTTTAGATTGTCAACTAACTGGTCAAAGAGTTTAAATCCTTGCAATTTGTATTCGACTAGAGGATTTTTTTCTCCGTATCCTACCGTCCAAATACCTTCCTTTAAGTGGTCCATTGCATACAAATGGTCTTTCCATCTATGATCTAAAATATCCAAGAAAACATTACGCTCTATGGATTTCCAAATATCCTCACCAACTCTTTCGATTTTGGTTTGGTATCCGGCACGAATCGCTTTCGCAACATCATCGAACAGTTTGAGTTGCGGATTCGATTCTTTTTTGTAATTTTCAATAGAGATATTGTGCTCAATGCCTAGCGATGAGAGCCATTCTTGCAAATTTTCGATCAACCAACCGCTCGTATTATTACCCTCGCAGTGAACAAGGATTTGATTTTCCGCAACTTCATCAATGAACTCAATCAGTTTGTCTGACATTGAACCCTTCTCCAAGAGCTCATTTCGAATTCCATAAATGTAAATACGTTGACGGTTCATAACATCATCATATTCTAATAAATGTTTTCTTATATCAAAGTTGTGACCTTCTACTCGCTTTTGCGCCCGGGCAATGGCATTGGAAACCATGCTGTGTTCTAGTTCTTGGCCCTCAGGCATTTTGAGTGTATCCATGATACGCGCAATCCGATCTGAACCAAAGATGCGCATTAGGTCGTCTTGCAAGGAAAGATAAAAACGAGAAGAACCAGGATCTCCCTGTCTTCCCGATCTACCTCTTAACTGGTTGTCGATACGACGAGACTCATGTCTTTCTGATCCAATGATATGAAGTCCACCAGATTGGATCACAAGATCATGATCCTTTCTCCATTTTCTAGCTGATTCTAATATATCAACACATACCTTTTTGATCTCAGCATTTAAAATTGATGATATAGATGTTTCTGCTTCATCAAATTTTTGTTTGATGATAAGCTCTCTAAAAAAGTAGATTGGATCCATATCGGCCTTGGAATGAAGACCAATTTTTGAAGCCTTTTCATCCAATAATTCCAAATCTTCTTTGTACTTTGCCGCTCCACCAAGTACGATGTCTGTTCCTCGTCCCGCCATATTGGTTGCAATGGTGATGGCACCAGGTTTACCAGCATTGGCCACAATTTCGGATTCTCTTTCATGTTGCTTCGCATTCAATACATTATGCGGAAGTCCATTAGCAGTTAAAAGTTTTGATAAGACTTCAGATTTTTCAATGGAAATAGTTCCGACTAGAATCGGTTGCTTGTTAGCGGCGCGATCTTTGATATCTTTGATAACAGCATCAAACTTTTCTCTCTCAGTTTTATAAACTCGGTCAGCAAGATCTTCCCGTTTTACCTTTACGTTGGAAGGGATTACTATCACATCTAAGTTATAGATCTTTTTAAATTCCTCGGCTTCGGTGTCGGCAGTTCCTGTCATACCTGCCAATTTCTTATAAATACGGAAATAGTTTTGAAATGTAATAGATGCGAGTGTTTGAGATTCTCGTGCAATCGGTACGCCTTCTTTTGCTTCTAGAGCCTGGTGGAGTCCATCCGAGTACCGTCTACCTTTCATTAGACGACCAGTAAACTCATCAACAATAATTACTTCGCCATCTTGAACTACATAATCTTTGTCTTTATAAAATAATTTATGCGCTTTTAGGGCCTGGCTCACATGATGAACAAGCTCGATATTGTCGGCATGATAGAGATTCTCTACTTCAAGTAACCTTTCGACATGGTGAACGCCTGCTTCCGACAAAATCACATTTTTTGCTTTTTCATCAACTTCGTAATCTTCTCCATCTACTAACTTCGGTATGATTTTATTTACTTTTAAATACTTGTCAGTCGATTCTTCGGCTGGACCGGAAATGATAAGTGGCGTTCTTGCTTCGTCGACTAAAATTGAGTCTACTTCGTCCACAATCGCAAAGTTATGTGACCTTTGCACTCTGTGTTCAAAATAGCTGACCATATTATCACGAAGATAATCGAAACCAAACTCGTTATTTGTACCGTAAGTAATGTCCGCTCCATATGCCGCTTTTCGTGCTTCATGATCCATATCATGCTGAATTACGCCAACGCTTACCTTTAAAAATTCAAAGATAGGCTTCATCCAATTTGCATCCCGTTTCGCAAGGTAATCATTTACAGTTACAACATGCACACCGTCACCAGAGAGAGAATTGAGATAAATGGGAAGAGTCGAGGTCAAAGTTTTTCCCTCTCCTGTTTTCATCTCAGAAATGTTTCCCCAATGTAAAGAAATTCCACCCATCATCTGAACATCAAAATGCCTCATACCCAAAGTACGGTAAGCGACTTCTCTTACTGTTGCAAATGCTTCAGGCAAGATATCATCAAGAGTTTCGCCTTTCTTTAACTTCTCTTTAAATATAGCTGTTTGATTTGTGAGATCTTCATCGCTCATTTCTCGTATTTTTGATTCAAATGAATTGATCTGAGCAACAATAGGTGTGAGTCTTTTTAGATCACGTTCGTATTTACTGCCGAATAATAAAGTTAAAACCTTTTGAAACATATGCCATCCATTAAATAGTTAAAATATTACGAAATAGTGTGCGAGCAGAAAGCTCCATCTCACTTTGTTTTTTATACATATCGCTAAAGTCACCTTTACCCTTCGCGATAAATTCTTTATGCACATCCATCCATACTTGAAGCATACCGGAAGTTGGCTCTAAGTGAGTTTGTAACGCAAAGATGTGATCTTCATATGAAAACATTTGATTGGGATAAAATGATCCTTCGAGTAAATGTTTTGATCCTTGTGGAATAGAAAATACATCTTCATGTAAATGAAATGCCTGAACTTCCTGTGAATTAATCCCAGAAAAAACGGGAGATGAGAGATCTTTGATTTTCAAGCTTGAAAAACCTACTTCAGGTCCTTTTTCACCGACTGATACAGTTGCACCTAACGTTTTTGCGATGATTTGTGAACCCAAACAGATCCCAACTAATTTTTTCTTCGGAGTGGCGAGGATACTTTCCACAAGCGAGTAGTATGGTTTAAAAAAAGAATCCATATTTGGATCAATGACCGATTGAGGTCCACCTAGTAAGACGATTAGCTGATAATGGAGATGTGACTCAGGTAGTAGTTGTACACGAGTATCATATGCATTGAAAAAATTGATCATCCAACCATTTTCTCGAAGAATGGGCTCAAGGATGCCCGGTCCTTCACAATCTTTGAATCGAATGAAGAGTGCTCTCATGGATTTACCAGCCCAAATTGGTGTCTAAAGAATTTGACTTTAGGATCCATCTGAATGGCATCTAACTTTGATTCTTCCGAAATAGATCCAATAAAATTATAATAGAGACGAAGTGGTTTTGTTTCAAATAAGAGAGTTTCGGGTGTCCCTGTCACAAGCCCTCCTTGTTTGATTTCAAAGGGAGGTTTCATAAAAAGAACCGGCAATAAAATCTTACGTTCCTTAACTTCACTAAGCATCCTTTCTTTCGCTTTACCGAATGCCTCTCCCCAACTTGCAGTACGAGGCAAATCCGGAACAATTTGATAAGGATCCACGACCATAAATAGCTTTCGACTGGGAAACTGAGCGAGAATTTCAGAATGAATGTAGTTTAAGGCTGGGATTTCTTTCCAGCAGGGCACACAATCCGGAGAATATACATTCAATGCGATGAGTTCATACTCAAAATCCGAAAATTGGACGGGATTTCCTGAGATGTCGACTGCTTGCCACTCAGCTTCCCCGAAAAAGGAAGATTTAGAGGGAGCACATTGTCCAAAAATCAGTAGGAATAGAAGAGAGAGAGCGGGGAAAAGTGGTAGTCCCATTAGGTTTCTTTGTTTCCATCCTTCATTGGGAAACAGGGATGTAAAGCCCGTTTTAGAACTTTGCCTTGACAATTGGAGCCTTTCTCCCATGCTGGCGTAACATTCCATTCCTATCCCTGGGGAATCTACAAAATGAGCCAAGCATCCAAAGAAGACTTCGACATCGTATCCTTAATTGAACTCTGCCGCGAAAAAAAGTATGAAACTTGCGTGGCTGGCTTTGGTGCCATCGATAAAATCGAAAAAATCACCCTTCCTAAGAAGCTTAAAAATAGAAAGCTTACAGTACAAGCACTTTATGCCCTTACCAATGATTTAATTCAATGGAAATACCTTTCCAAAGAAGAGAGAGAAAAGATCCAAGAAGAGAAGGACAAGATTTCTGGCGTTTCTTCTACTCAAGGATCATCATTTGCACCACATGCTGAAGAAGATACAGACGAAGACTTTATACCTGAAGAAGAAGCACGTAAACCAGAAGCTCTAGACGAAGACGGTTTCGAAGACGAGTTCGGTGATGACGAGGAAGAAGAGGAAGAAGAAGACGATGACTTCGATGACGATGATGATGCCGCTGAAGATGAAGAAGAGGAAGAAGACTAGGAGTTTGTCTCATTCCTTTTGAATCGATCTTCTCTGAAGGTCAACTTTCCAACTTTTTCAATCCATCAAATCAACTCTATCTCCACTCTAGAATCAACCCTTCCAAAGAAGGGTTGAGATTTGCAGAACAATTCACACCCACAGATACTGGAATCCATTGCATCATAGGGCTTGGAGCACTTCACCATTTAGCGGCCGCTATCCAATTTTATAAGGATCGTTTGTCTCCGCTGTTATTATGGGAGCCAATTCTTGAAATAGAAACGGCTGAAGAATTCCAAACATCACTTTTAAAGATAAAAGACCAACTTTTTGGCCTTCGTATCCCTTTTTTAATTTTAAAGTCAAATGATTCACGATCCATCTGGCGAGAACAAATCGTGACCTTTCTAAAAGAAACAGGCGCCCATTCCATCAACATTCTCCCCTTTCCAAGTTACCAAAGAATCGTCCCAAACGAAATTCACTCCTTCATTGAATTTTTAAAGTCAGTTCAAAACGAACAAAGCCAGATCAATTCCAATACAAAAGCTCACTTTCAAAAAGTCTGGACTCATAATTATTTAAAGAATATGGAAAGAATCTCTAGTCGTAAAACGGGGATCAGTTGGTTGTTTGAAGTTAAGATTTCCAATTTAATTCCTGTATTCGTGGGTGCAAGTCCCTGTCTCGAAAATGAAATACCAAAATTAAAACAAAATCGAAATTCCTATCTAATCTTTTGTAGTGATACTGCGGTCCAATTTCTACTTAGTAATCAGCTGGAACCTGATTATATTTTATCGTTTGATTCTGGGAGAGGGACTTTGTTTCATTTTTTACCGACCATTCCCCAAAATATTCCAATCATTACTTGGTTAGGTGCCAATACACATATTTTTGATCTAAAAAATCCTCTCGTTCTTACAAATACAAATTATCCTATGGATCAGATCATCCAGACGAAATTAAAGAACATTTGGCCGAGCTTAGAGAACCCGAGTCTGAATGTAGCAGGTATAGGAAAGGCGATCGCTTTGCTTGGTCGTTCAAAAATGTTACTATTGGCAGGTGTTGACTTCTTGTCTGAAAATGGAAAATCACACTGTCGGGGAACGGGGTATGAAAATTATCGTCTACCAAAAGTTAATCGAAAGTTAACTTGGCAAGCCCTCAATGAAAATCGAATGTATGCAAAAAAAACTGGTAAAAATAAAATAGCTTCCGAAAAATTATGGGCAGAAGTCAGTTCGCTTAAGGTTCTATATTTAAAAGATCATAACATCGATTCGATCCAAGGTATAAATCAAAAAGAAAGAGAATGCATTCATGGCTTTCAGGGATTTCCCCAAATTGGTTTCGGTGAATGGGAACAGGCTTTCCAAACTTTTCCCGATGTCATTTCACCTGACACCATCTCTCGTTGGTTTCTTAAGCCCCAAACAAAATAGGTATTTCACTAAGATTCCAATCTGCTTTCTCCCGATTGGATGGAGCTTTCAATCCTGGGGAAGTCACCTTTTTAGTTTTTTGTGCTTGGGAGAGTGAAACTAGGATTTGTTCTAGTCTACTTTGCATCAATTGGTGCAATTCTTCCCGATCCTCCATTCCCATCCATTCCTGTTTCTTTTCTAATTCAATCAATCTGTTCATTGCCTTTCTCCTGATTGAATGTATCATAACAAATTACTGGGACAAAATAGTGTGCATGGGAAAATAAAATATTTGATTTCCAAATAACCAAATACGATTTACAAGAGAGTTTTCTTCAGAAAGGATAGCATAGTGAATTTCCAAGAAATCATCTCGCAGTTAGAAACCTCCAAAGAATCCCGAATCAACTACTACTTCGTAACGGAAGAACAAAACCAAGAAATCTATGCACTACTTGTTCATGTGATGGGATATATGGACAAATTGTATCTAGTAGAAGTTGTCTTCACGGTTTTGAAGGAACTTCTTATGAATGCAAACAAGGCGAACGCAAAGCGAGATTATTTCAATAGAGAAAACTTGGACATTCAAAACCCTGTCGATTATGAAAAAGGGATGTCCAAATTTCAAGAGAACATCATTCTCAAATGGAATGAACAATTAGCACATTTGGATGGAGGCGCATTTTACATCAGCCTTCTCATGAAAGTAGAAAACAAAACAATACATTTTGCAGTTGAAAACAACGCACCGATTACATCTGAGGAACTAGCACGCGTTAACAAAAGAATTGAAGTAGCCAAAAACTACAATGATCTTTCAGATGCATTTGCAGATGTTTCAGATAGCACCGAATCGGCAGGACTCGGTATTGTTCTTATTCAACTTCTCCTCAAAAATTCGGGTATCGGTTCAGATAAATTTCGCCTCAACACAAACGATAAATTAACACGTGCCACACTTACTGTTCCTGAGATCACTACTCCTCAGGAAATCACTACTACACTCAAAACGAAAATTTTGAATGAAATCGACGGCTTACCTCCGTTACCTCATTCACTTACAAAGATCATTCAGCTTTGTAACAATCCAGATTCAGACCTAAATATCATTGCTACCGAAATTGAAAAGAACCCTGCACTTTCTGCTGACTTACTCAAACTTTCTAACTCTGCATTTTTTGCTAACCGAAGCCAAGTTGGGTCGATCATCCAAGCAATCAAGGTAGTAGGCCTCAAAAATTTACGTAACCTACTCTATGTTTCGGGCGTAAGAAAGATTATGGATGGCCAGTATGGAAAAATGATGGATGTTTGGGATCACTCAAATCGTTGTAGTTATTATGCAAGATTCCTTGCATCTGAACATGCTGTCACAAGTAAGATTGTGGATATTATTGCCGTTAGTGCACTGTTACACGACATCGGTAAATTCTTGTTGCTTTCCGTTGATAGAGCATTTTTCAAAAAAATAGAGACCTATCAAAGAGGTTCCGATTCTGGCAATTCAACCCTCCTTGAGGAGATGGCGATAGGTCTCAGTCACCCGCAGTTGGGTGCACTTCTTGCTGAAAAGTGGGAATTTCCTGCTGATCTTCGTGTTGCGATTGAATACCACCACAAACCATTTATGGCACCTGCTGAATTACGCGACCTAGTCGAAATAGTTTACATGGCGAACATGATGAGCGATTTCCAAGAATCGAAAAAAGGTTTTTATGCAATTGATAAAAACCTTCTCGCAAAATTTGGCTTAGATGATATTGAAACCTTCAAAAATTCGGTGAAAAAAGTGGAGACTCTTTACAAAAACTCCAATGCATAATTTTCTCCGTTTCGAAGATGTATCTTACGTTCGAAACGGTGTAACTATTTTAGACAAATGCACTTTTACTCTCAATTCAGGGGAAAGCCTTGCCATACTCGGTCGAAATGGTGCGGGCAAAACAACACTCATCAATTTGCTGTATGGTTACTTCTGGCCAACATCCGGCCGGATATTCGTATCGGGTGAGGAATATGGAACTACACCGATCAAACCGATCCAAGATACGATTGGGATATTACAATCAAACCACCAAGATCAGCTTTTGCAAAAGTCTCTCTCATCCACGGAAGTGATCATTACTGGAATACACAGAACCTTAGGCTTGTATAAGCCTGTAACAGAAAATGATTTGGATTTGGCATACAAAGCACTTGCATCCATACAAATGGAAGCGAAAGCAGATCAGAAATTTTCAACACTTTCATCGGGAGAAAAATCAAAAATTCTTTTACTCAGAGCACTTGGCATTGGTATCAAACTTTTGATTTTGGATGAACCAACAGCCGCCCTCGACTTCACTGCAAGATATCATCTTGAGAAAAGTATGGAAATGATCAAAAATGCAAATCCGAACCTCACTCGAATTTTGATTACACATCGTGTAGAAGAAATACCAGAAGACTTCCACAAAGTTATGTTATTGAAAGAAGGGAAAATACTCTCGTATGGCGATAAGGATGATGTGCTTACGAAGGAATCACTTTCAGATTTATATGAATTGGAATTAGATCTAAAAAAAATAAGCCAGAGATTTTTTATCTCTGGCATCAGGTAACACCAAAATCGAAGTTATACGAAGTATTTTTTAATACTTCGTTCTATTAAGAAATGCAGATTCATTGCATCCTGCACCGCCGACATCCGTAATCGTTTTTTCAGCTGAAACACAAAATAGTTTCCACCAACGATTTGAATGGCTCGGGCTGATGGAGTAATTTCGCACCTCACCGATGCTTCCTTTGAATACTCTGACAGTTGCACCCGATACACCCATATCTGCTTCACCAGACCAGTTATAAATACTGTAATATCTCACTGGTTGGTTCCAAATGGCACCTTGGAGGGTGATCGTTTCAGGTCCATAGCCTGTCGTAATGTCGAAGTCTAGCTCTCCATTTCCAGCTCCAAGTGGTGCTTTACGATTCCATACGATTCGTTGGGCAGAATCAGTCGGACTGTATTGGACATGTGAATCTAAGTCTCTTGGTTTTGCCCCCCAAGATAAAACGATTCGCATTTCACTATCACCAAGCAACGGTGAAACGAGAATGTTTTGGTTTGGTGGAGTGTCCGAACCTGCCGCAATCACTGTTCTGAAAGTGGTAGCATACGTCTCCGAGTTACTTGTACAGTTTCCACGTTTACCATTGCCAGACACTTCCAATGTATAATTGCCTGGCGGAACATTTGGTATCGCGTATGATCCATCCGTTGCTGTTTTTACGGCTGGAATCGTTACACCATTGCCATCAATTGCATATGGTCCTGATTTTACATTTACTCCCGGACGGATTCGTGCCGTCAGGTCACAAACTCCCGTATTGTAAAGTGCAGATAATGCCCTTCCCGAAATCGCGGCTGGGGTTTGAGTGCCAGGAACAAAAGTTATGATATCAAAATTGGTTGTCGCATTAGCTTGGATATCTACTATACCTTCAACAGTTTTGTAGCCGGCCGAAACAAATCTCACTCTCCAACGACCAGCATTGATATTAAAAATCGTATACTGGCTTGCGTTAGAAAAGGAGGTGGAACCACTTTCAATGGAAGCTGGTTGGACACCCGCCGTTGGTCGAATGGTGCCAGAATTTGGATCAACTACTTCAAGCGAGTAAGCACCATTAAATGAAAAACCACCAGGAAGCTTAACAGAACCTGAAAGATGTCCGCGACCATTATTTGTGATCACAGGTGTATTGACGGATACTGTGCCACCAGCTGGACCAACTTCCACCGGAAAGTATGTGGTTATCCCATTTTTTTCAACCCGAAGACTATATGTACCTTGTGGCACATGAAGAAATGAATAGGATCCTGTGGTCGATGATGTTAAGGAACCAATGATTTGATCCTGGCCTGACTGACGTAATGCGGAAACGGAACAGACCCCGTTATCAAAAGTGCCAGAACAATCCCGTCTTACATCTGCTACAAAGTTGCCACCTTCAAATCGACCTAGAGTTAAAGTTGCTCCCGAGACAGCTGAGGTAGAAATAGCATCGGTTACAGTTCCTGAAACAGTCGCTCGGACTGCATGTACAGCCGTTCCTGCTACTGTAAAAGTAACAGGGTTTGTTCCAAATTGATTCGTTGCAACTGCTGAGTTGTCTACGCGAATGGAAGTGGGTGCCAAGTAACTCAATCTAGGACTAGCAACCGTTGGATCCACGACAACAGCTTGGTAGGAAGATTGTCTGAAATTATATTGATCCCCATTACTTACTGTTATCGAAGCATTTTCATCATTATCCACTGCGATTGCATCCGCTTGCGATAATAGTGTAGCACCACCAGCAAGTAATGTTTGTAAGGCATAACCAACTCGTTCGGAGTCGGATGTAAGACCAGTTGGTAGCGAAACTACCCTTGAGTTTCCATTGAACGCAAACGACCCATTCGAAGTAATTGCAATGTGCGCTAAAGGCGACCCCGAAGTAGTCGTATTGCCGAGTAAAACAACAAAGAGGCCCGACTGGTTTGAATGAATGCTTGGATTGGAAGGTGCAGTGTCTCTAACTGCAATGGTTCCTGCAATTTGAGATCGATTCGGAATGGAAGTCATAGAGATATTTCCTGCATTGAAATCACTTCCATTTAAAACGATGGAAAGCGGATTTGATGAACACGGTGTTGCATTTCCATTGCACCAATTTTCGTACCCAGGAGCAGAAATGTAATATGCCCAAGAACCTGCCGCGGCTGTGAAAAAAACTTGGCTATCGGAAGGTCTTATCTCGTACACTTTGTTTCCATAGGTATTGTAGTTCCACGGTCCATTTCCTTGGTTAGCCACCAAACAAGAAGTCGTAGGCGAAATGGCACAACCACAAATTGATGGTGAGGATGCGGCATTTGTAGAACAATTGACTCCCGCGACTCCGCTCATCGCCTCCAGAATCCAGAGTCGAACTCCATTTCCTATCGTTGGGTCATTCAACAAGTAAACTATATTTGATGGTGGTTGCGTGCGGTCTGGACGAAAGTTTATCACAGAACCAGATATATGAGTTCCGTTACCATCTCTCACATAACCAACTACATTCGAAGGTTTCGCAACTATTCCAATAGGAGAACCAATAGCGACTACCTTTGTTCCTGCATTTGGTGCCGGAGAAAAGAGAAAGGATTGGGATACCGTAAAAAAGTTCGGTCCCGAAACTTCAATGTAATACACACCGCCAGGAAGCCCGCTTCCCGATAGTTGAAACGCTCCACTCCCAGTTCTTGTGATTGTGTCAATTACAGCACCTAATTCGTTTTTCAATTTGATTGTAAAAACGGTAGACGTGTCATTTAAAACGGCTCCGTTTAACACATTGCCGCTCAAGGCGATACTGCTTTCTGTAGCAGCCATCCATGGGAGATTTGTATCGCCTAAATCAACAATCGTTGGAACCGACGGGTTAGTTCCTTGAAATGTAAAATGAATAAAATCTGAGTTTTGTGCAAACGTCTGTCCACTTGCAGTTACAGAGGATCCGTCATAAACAACCGTATAATTTCCGTTAGGAAGATTTGGAAGGTTAAAAACAAAACTTCCATCCCCAGCGGTCGTCGTTTGGGCCACCGGATTGCCTTCGCTATTGTTTAAAATGACAACGACTGATCCTAAACTTCCATTTGGAACAACCACTCCGTCACTGTTAAAGCCAGTCGTGGAGACGGTTCCCGAAATAATCGCTGGACCAGATGTGTAATACAATCTTTCAGCAAAAAGATCACCTACGTTAACTGAGGTATAACTAGGTTGAGTTGGATCAAATACAAAAGTAAAATCTTGGTAGGTATAATTTAATCCATTTGCTGTATTGATTAGGACGCGATAATTATTATTGGGAAGATCTCCAATATTGAATCGAAAGCTTCCATCAGCATTTGCATTCGTAGATGAAACAAGGCTATAGCTTCCACCATTTGCGACTTCTATCCTAACAATGATTTGAGTCAGATCCAAACACAATGGCAGTGCAGGAGCACCGGGATTTCCACAAACGTCCGTCGCGGGTACGCCCGAAGTTACTGGTCGAATTATTCCAAAAATTTGAGCAGGTCCCGATGTGGGTACTTCTTGAATCGCATTGTTTTCTGGGATTTGACCTGATCCACCAGGAGTGGTAGAATCACTGGAGGAAGGAAGGGGGACTCCATTCGAATCAGGAGGACTTGTCGAGTCATCAGCAAGACCCGTCGCGTTTCCAGCACCACCAATACCCAACAAAAACCAAAATGGCGCCGATTTGTTCTTTTTTGAACAATCTACCACAAGAAAAGAGAGGGTTAAGACGAGAAAATAGATCCCTCGTTTACACATAAATTCACCTCAGTTAAGTTCGCTTTCATTTACAAATTAAATCGAGGGAAATGCCTAAGAAATCCTCTCGCCTGGCAAAAATTAAATGTTACAATTTTCGAATCAAACATATTTTTTTGTTCTGCGATAAAAAAAAATTGTACTTATTATGTCAGATAGTTTTAAAACTGACTCTTTTTTCCGTTGTTGGGAGCTAGAAAAGGTTTTCTTTTCTAAAATTTGATCCATTTTAAAGTAGCGCATGCCGGAATTTTTTCAGTCCCTACCTTCGATTAAACCATTACTCATACCATTTACATATGGTTTCGTGGGTTGGGTTACGAATTGGCTGGCATTAAAAATGACCTTTTACCCCATCAAATTCTGGGGAATCCCACCTTATTTGGGATGGCAGGGTATCATTCCAAGAAAGGCACACAAAATGGCAAGTAAGTCAGTGGATATCATTACGGGAAGGTTAATGAATATCCAAGAGGTCTTCTCGCGTGTTGATCCCATTCGTGCCGAAAAAGAATTTTTGCCTTCGTTAGATGTTTCTATTAAAGAAACGATGGAAGAATTTGTAAACAGCGTTGATCCAAAACTTTGGAATTTGATACCAGATATTGTAAAAGAGGAAATCTACCATAAAGTAAGAAGGGAGTGTGGGTTTACGATTCGAAATGTAATCAGACGTCTGCAAGCAGATATCACGACTCTCTTCGATGTGAAAGCTCTGGTTTTGAAAAAGCTTTCCGGTAATAATGTTGGGTTAGTCGTTGAACTCTTTCAAGAAGTGGGTGCTCCAGAGTTTCGTTTCATCGAACGCTCAGGATTTTACTTTGGATTTTTACTCGGACTCATTCAGATGGTTTTTTATATTTACTTTCCAATTTGGTGGACCTTACCTCTGCAAGGTGTCATCGTTGGATACCTTACAAATTATCTAGCTCTCGAAATGATCTTTCGACCATTGCTCCCCAAAAAAATCATTGGCAACTATTATTATCAAGGATTGTTTTTAAAGAGACAAAAACAAGTTTCTTATCTTTATGCAAAGTTAGTTGCGGAAAAGATTCTAACTCCAAAAAATGTTATGGAAGAATTAATATTTGGAAATGCGGCAGAAGAAATTCTTAAGCTCATCAAAGAAGCCATTATTAAACAAGTGGATCAAATGACACTTCTAGCAAAGCCTCTTCTTTTTGCATCGGGCAAATGGGAAAACTATGAATTAGTCAAAGATAGGGTTGCATTGCGAATGTCTGCACATGCTGTTCAAAATTCTTCTCAACTTGAAGCCTATTTGGGAGAGGCCCTCCAATTGGAACAAACCATGGGAGAACGAATGGCAGCACTTCCTGCCGCTGAATTTGAATCAATACTTAGGTCAGCATTTCAAGAAGATGAGATGCTGCTAATTCTAGTCGGCGCCGCTTTGGGGGCGATTGTCGGTTTTTGTCAGATTTATTTACTTTAAGGAAGCGAAAATGATTTCTAAATCAATTCTACTTACTGGGGGTTCAGGTGTCATCGGACGCACGTTATGTGAAAGATTAATAAATACTCACAAAATCATCGGCATTGGAACAGATTATTCTAGAATCCCTGAATTCATTCGTCATCATAAAAATTTCAAATTCTATGAAAGAGATTTTCTAAAAATCCAATCGGTCGAAGATTTACAAATCACAGAAAAGATCGACATCGTAATCCACCTTGCCGGTTTGGTTTCAGGCAATAACAGATCAGAAGAGGATTACTTCAAAATCAATGCAGATTCCACCAAACTACTCTTAGATTTTTCTTTCAAAAATTCGTGTAAGGCGTTTGCCCTGGCTAGTTCTGTGTCCGTTTTAAGTGGTAAAAGTGTATATGCTAGGTCCAAGCTTCAAGCCGAGAAGTATTGCTCTGAAGCTAATCTCGATACCTCAATTTTTCGCATTGCTTCCGTTTACGGGAATGGAACCAAAAGTTTTGTTTCGAAGCTATATTCCCTATATAAAAAAGGGATCTATCCTTTTATGAAAACAGAGAAGCCAAAGTCGTTGATTCATATTGAAGACCTTGTCCAAGTATTGGTTACCTGGGTAGAAAAGGTTTCCAAAGGTGAATCTGTGCTTCCTGTTTATGTCATTTCTCATCCGCAATCTGTCACCATTAGAGAAGTCGTCGGAATGTTTCAAGGTCAAAACAAGGGATTTCGTCGTCTACCCATTCCCGTGTTTAACTTTGCCGTGTCTATTTTTGATCAATTCTATCAATTCCAAAGAAAACTAAGAAAGTTGCCATTTCACAGCTCTCCCTTAACTCCGCTTTTACATTCGGTCGAAATCTATGATGCGGTGTCTTGGAATCAATTGGGAATAAAACCGAATTGGGATTTGAGAAAAGGAATCTCTCAGTATAAATAATTCAGGTAGAAGATGCCGATAATGGTAACAATGAAAAAGTATCTAGTCCTAGTCCTCCTCTCTTTCTCCACTTCCAGTTCACTCATGGCAGGGACTTGGATCGAAGATTCACTCGGTTTTGCTTTTGAATTTCCTAGAGGTTGGTCGAAGGCCGTCTTACGAAATTCGGAATCTGCAAGGATTCAATTTGCGAAAGCCAATCGAGACGCAATCCTACAAATTGACACGGTTCGCAGAACAAAAGATTATGATCTGGATCGATTCATTGAGGAAACCATAGACACATTCCTCAAAAAATACCCTGATCTCAAAGTTGCGCGCGAAAAAGTATTGGAAGAAGAAATGCAGGGCTTTGATGAATCCGTATTTTTAGTTCTTCATTATACGGAACACAAAAACTCCATCTCAAATCGTTTTCTCTTCCACAAAAAAGGAAACATCTATTACGTTCTGCAAGCAAAGACCGCTAGATCTAGATTTTCCCTCTATGCCCGCGACTTGGACATGATCATGAAAACCTTTCGACTCGAACCTCGAGTCAAGACCCGATGGAGAAACGATAGCCTTGCCTACCTTGATCCAATTCGTGATGAGAAGGCGATTCAATACATTTCAATCACCATACGTCCGATTGATTCCTATCCAAGCGACAAACCTACTTCCGCGGTTTCTAGCGATACGTGGCTAAATACGGTCGACGGGTTTAAAAATCCTTTTTCACCGAACTCGGAGAATACAGATTCACCAGGTGGATCCGACTTGGATAAAAAACCAGTCAAATCAGGGGAAGATTCCAATGGTCCGAACGTACCCCCGGAAACGGATCCGCTTTAAGAAATCAACTATCTACATACCTGCGAATTTCAAATTTAAAGTTTGGGATGAAAAACGCTTTTTCATCCCTACATTTTTAAAAACTTGTCAAATTTAGAATTATTCTACAAATTTAATATGAATACTTTCGAATTACTTATTGGAGCAACCGATGGAAAACTTAGATTTTAATGCCCTCTCTTTGTATTCAGTTCGCTGGATACATTATGTAGCTGGCGTTTGCTGGATTGGACTTCTTTACTTTTTAAACCTTGTGAACGTACCAGTACAAGGTAAATTGGATGCAGGTGTGAAAAAAGTGCTAACACCAGAACTTATGCCAAGAGTTCTTTTTTGGTTTCGATGGGGCGCTATGGTAACTTTCCTTTCAGGACTCACTTACTATGCTCTTCTTTTTGAAAAAGGCGGCCTTAGAACTAGCGCTCCGAATTGGACAGCTTGGATTCTTCTCGGTATGTTACTCGGAAGCATCATGTGGTTCAACGTATGGTTTGTCATTTGGCCAGCACAAAGAAAAATCATCAATGGTGTAAAATCCGGAAATGCCGCAGATGCTTCGATTCCAAAACGAGCACTTTTGTTCTCGCGCATCAATACCTTCCTTTCTGTTCCAATGTTATTTTTTATGGGATTTGGAAGGCATGTAGGAACAGGAGTTCCAATGTTGTCCGTTGATGGTCTCGTAGTGGTTCTATTAGCTGGAATTATTGGAACTGGGGTCGTTTGGTTCTCGATCAAACAATCAGGTACAATCAGCACAGAAGTTTAGTTTTTACTTTCCTTTCGCAACATCCTTAGGCAATTAATTTACTTGGGATGTTGCAGAATGATTGCCAGGGATTTTATTTGAAAAGTAAGGTTCTAAAGGCAACATGGATCCCTTTATTCCCTTTCCCACTCCTCAAATTTCAGAAAATCCCAATGCTTGGGATTACTTTTGGTTCCAATTACCCTATGGAGTTCCCGGTGTCATCTCGCTTATAGTCGGTTTATTCCTCAGTTATTTTTCATTTCAAAGAGTTTTGAACCAAAGAGGAGATGATCGAATCTTCGCCTTCAATCTCTTTCTATCTTTTTTTGGTTATAGCATACTTGGCCTAATCCTTTCCTTACGAGCATGGGTTTTAGACAAAGGCACTCTTTTACAATTGAACAACTGGCTCTATCTATTTGTAATACTCATCCTACCTACAAATTTTTATATTTGTTATTCTATAACTAGAAAGAAGATTTTCTTATATTATACCTACTTGTGCTGGATAGCCGTTGTTTTTGGTTATGTGGGAATCCTTCAGGGAAAAGGTTTTGTCAATGAATGGTTTGATTACTCATTCGGAAGTTACCCCAAAGCATCCAACTATATAAAACCTTTCGGAGTGATTCCGTTAATTGGCTATTTTACCCTTGTAATTCCATTTTTTACTCTCCGATGGAAGGAATTATCAGGAAAAATTCATCGGTCTTTGTTTATCGGATACAATATTCTTTTCATATTCACGATATCGAATGCACCCGTTTTATTAGGATACAATGTATATCCAGGATCTTTCTTTATATTTATCCCTTTGCTTCTTATTTCTTACGGAGTGTTCCGGTCAGATTTCTTTGATGTAAACGAGCTTTTGTTCCAAAAGAATGGACTCTTCTACATTTTATTTGGTTTGGTATCGCTATCGCTAATTTTATTGCCTGGTGCGGTTACTCTGGGTATGAATCATGAGGCATATAACAACCAAAAATGGTTGCCTTATGCTATTCCACCCGCTCTCTCTTTTTTTTGTTCTATTTTTATGGCGATCATCGTTGCGGGATCCAATCCTTCAGAAAAACTCAATCAACTTTGTGCCTTTTCATTGATTATCACTGCCTTTTACAATCTACAATCCATACCCACAAAATTTTCTGTTGATTACATCGTTATGTTGCGAATCTCTCAGGTTTGTTTTCTTGTTTTTTCTTTGGCACCAAGTATCCTCACTCGATTTGTATTAAAAGTTATAGATTCTAAGCGACCACCACTTCTAAAGTTAGCTGATATCATTAGTGTTATTTGCGCCTCTCTTTCTATTACTCCTTATCTTTATAATGGATATTTTGTATACGAACAGTCTGTAATTCACAAAGGTTACCTTGTCCAATATCTGTTGGGTCTTAATGCATCTATATGTTTTTATATTGTTTTTAGAGAGCTAAAAATCAAATGGAAATCCATTCCAAAACTATCAATAGTTGTTATTGGAACCATTACTGTTTCAGGTTTATTACTTTTGACAGCCTTACTACCATCGAATGGCATCTATTTCCCTTTGCTTTCAGATTACCAGTTTATACCCACCACGGTTTTGGGTTTTGCCGTATTAAAATATGGAGCATTTTCGATCAAAGGAAGGACAATTCGATTCAGTCAGAGATTAGCAAATCTTGGGATACTCGCCATTTTAATAGCGAGCGCTTTACAATTACCAAAATTTTTAGAAGATTTTGCAATAGAAGAATCGATGTTTCATCTATCTCTGGTTACACTTCCGCTCATTTTGTTTAATTATTTATTGGTATATGTCTTTGCACGGCCTCTTGCAGAAGAACTAGATCAAAATTATCTTTTATTGGAAGAAGCAAAAGAAAAAGCCGAGGTTGCAAACGAAGTATCTGAACGATTACTTCTCAATATCTTACCCAAAAAAATTGCTGAAGAAATTAAGAAAAAGGGATTCTACGAGCCTGAAACCTATGAAGATGTCTCAATTCTTTTCACTGATTTTAGAGGATTCACAAAAGTTGCAGAGACGATGGACAAAAAAGAACTCATCACAGATCTGGATGCTTGTTTTACACAATTTGATGAAATCGTTTCGCGTAACAAAATGGAAAAGCTTAAAACGATTGGTGATTCTTATATGTGTGCGGGTGGATTGCCTTCAGCAAATAGAACAAATGCGTTAGATGCCTGTCTTGCCGCTCTTGAAATTAGATCCTTTATGGATCAAATGAAAGAAATAAAGACAAGTTTAGGATTTCCATTTTGGGAATTACGAATCGGAATTCATACGGGGCCAGTTATTGCTGGCGTTGTTGGTAGATTTAAATTTGCATACGATATTTGGGGAGAAAGTGTGAATACCGCTTCAAGGATGGAGAGTTCAGGCGTAGTCGGCGAAATCAATATTTCTCAAGCCAAGTACGACAAAATCTGCTTTTTGTTTGATTGTGAATATCGGGGAAAGGTAGAAGCAAAACACAAAGTAACTTTAGATATGTATTTTGTCAGGAGACTCAAACCCAAGTTCTCACGAGATGAACAAGGATTTGTTCCCAATGATAAATTTTGGAAGATCTATGAACGCATTCAAAATGGAGCTGTCCTGGTAAAGAAGCCCCATTCTACTTCTGTTTAGTGCTTTACTTTAAATATTAATTGCTTCACCTAACACAGCAGCTGCAGCTTCCATGACTCCTTCAGCAAGAGTAGGATGCGCATGAATCGTAGTCGCAAGCTCCTTTACAGTTAGCTCCATGTTTGCGCCCAATGTCAATTCTGAGATCATTTCTGTTGCCGCACCACCGATGATATGTGCCCCCAAAATCTCTCCATGTTTTTTATCTGAGATAATTTTGACCATACCTGAGGTGTCACCTTGTGCTTGTGCCCTGCCACTAGCAGTAAATGGAAACTTGCCTATCTGTAGCTCAAAACCCAGTGCGAGAGCCTTAGCTTCAGTGAGCCCCACACTTGCTACTTCTGGATGGCAATAGGTACATCCTGGTATATAATCGTAATTCAATGGATGAACTTCTAATTTATGAGGATTTCCGATTCTAATCGAAATATCTTCCGCGGCTCGAACGCCTTCTGCACTAGCTACATGCGCTAATGACGGCGTTGGAATGCAATCACCGATCGCATAGACATTGTCCATTGTAGTTCGGTATCCCGAAGTAATTTCGATAAATCCGTTTTTGGTTTTTATGCCGCAGGCTTCTAATCCCATTCCAGCTGTATTGGGTGCAATGCCGACTCCAACGATAACACGCTCAAAGCTGAGTTTGTCTTTTTTGGCGGACTTTCGATCTTGTAAAGTTAACTCAACTGCACCACCCGAAATAGAAGCAGATTCGACCGCATAACTTAAGTATTGTTCTATCTCTCTTTTTTTGAATGACTTTTCTAGAATCGATGAGATCTCTGCATCCTCATTGGGAAGTAGATGTTCTTGGAATTCAATTAGCGTAACTTTTGCACCCATTGATGCATAAAAGTCTGCAAACTCTACACCGATTGCTCCCGCGCCGATGATCGCAAGCGTCTTGGGAACAGTCTTTTGGACCATAGCTTCTCTAGCAGATAAAACTTTTTCCGAATCGAAAGGCAAAAATGGAAGGGCCTTGTTTTTTGCACCAACTGCGATAATGATAAAATCGGCGCCGTAAGTTGCGGATTCTCCTTTATCTGTTTTGACCTCAATGGTGTTTTTGTCTGTAAGTGTAGCAGTGCCTGGTATGACCGTAATTTGATTTTTTTTCATTAGGAACTCAACGCCTTTCGCCATCTGGTCAGCGACGTTTCTCGACCTTTTGATAACTGATTCGAATTCCGCAGAGACATTGTCTGCTTTGAGACCAAATGATGCGGCCTTTTTCAAATGTTCGAGCACATGCGCACTCTCTAACAGTGCTTTTGTGGGAATGCAACCCCAATTTAGACAAACACCACCTAGTTTTTCCTTTTCGATAATTGCTGTGGATAGGCCAAGTTGTGCGGCTCGTATTGCTGCGACATAACCTCCTGGACCTCCGCCGATTACGATAACTTGAAAACTTGCTGTATTTGCCATATGATCTCCCAATAGATTGAGATATCCGATTTCAAACGAAAGTCAAGATCTCTTTTTCGCCACAACAAGAATACGAGCACCAGTTTTTAAGTATTTATCACCAGCATAGCTACCAAACACATGTAAAACCTCAAATTTTGCATCTTCCAGAAAATTTTGAATTTGGGGGTAATGAAAAACTCGCATGGTGTGACGATCTTTAAGATCTTTATGATTCAAATTGTAAACGTAATTGACCTCAACAATGGCAACGTCATCTGCTCTTGTCATACGAAATCCTCGATTTCGGCGAATCGAAACGTTGCCTTGTCTGACATTGCTAACTGTCGTTAATGGTTTGCGCTTGATACGATAGATTGGATCCGCATTCCAAATCTCCAAGATGGCAAGACCTGCCTGTTTTAAATTGCGATGTGTATTTCTAAGGAAAGTAATTACTGCATTGTCGTCTAATAAATAGTTAAATGTTCCAAAAAGACATGTAATAGCATCCACAGGCTGTTTCGCAAAATAGTCTTCCAATCGCCCGTATTCAAAGGAGCAATGCGGATATCTCTGTTTTGCGATTTCTAGCATTCGATTTGATCCATCAACGCCGAGGATCTTGAAACCCATTGCTTGCATTTCTTTCACATGCTCGCCCGTTCCACATCCGATATCTACGATCGTTTGAATTTTGTGTCTTTTGAAAGTTTCGCGTAGAAATTCCACCTCTTCGGGGAACTTTCTGCCAGCTTCTTCAATCGTGAAATAATATTCAGCAAGTTCGGTGTATAGTTTCATTTACTGGCAGTTTGCGAAAATCATTTCAGAGAAATAGATTTTTGCCCGTTATATACAGTAACGGCAAAGATACCATGAAACGATATTTAATTCCTATTATTTTTTTCACAGTCGGACTGCTTCTCCAATTTTGGCTCTATTTCTCCTGGATCACCCTAGGATTACTGGTTTCATCAACATTACTTCTTTGCCTCTTGATTTTTAGTGTAAGTGAGATGGGTAGTCCGATTGTGGAAAGTTCGGACAGAACGACGGTCACTCTACCTGAACCGGTAGTCGTTTCATTGACGGATGTTCCAAATCTTGATTCACTCCAAGCAAATCATGAAATGACTGATTCTAATCATGAACCCATATTTATTGATGAGGATCCAATTACTCTCTCGGCAGAAATCAAGGCAAAACATGCTCGGCTTCGATTCTCAGAAGTGGTGAAAGATTTCATTTTACCTTCCCAAAATAGTAAAATTAGTTCTATATTATATGCTTATTTTGATGGGAACCATTTTACAGAAAGTATCTGGCAGAAGGGATCAATCGTAATCGATTCCGAGCCAAACGAGATCGAATGGGAAACATCTGATGAATCAAATCTGAAACGCGGATTCCCGAGTTTATCAAAGGACAACCAAAAACTGTATTTACCTTTGATGCTGAATTCTCAAGTTTTTGGCTTAGTTTGTATGCAAACAAAAGATCAGTTTTTTGAATCAGAAATCAATCCACTCTGGTTAACGACAATCACTCTTTCAGAAAAGTTAATGGAACAAAGAGAATATGATAAAGCACTTAAGGATTCAAAAACAGGTCTGTTAAACCGATCTCATTTTTATATGAGTGCTAAGGATCGATTTTATTCACAACACTCACAGGTAATGGTGTTACTAAAATTTATAAATACTTCAAACCATTTTGAATTTGCCGTCTGCCTCAATGAAAAAACAAAAGCAAAAGGCTTTACCGACAATGGTTTGTTCCAAATCGAAGACCAGATTTTAGGATGTTTTTTACCAAATCAGTCCATTTATGAATTTTCTGTATTCATTCAAAGTTTTGTCGAAGAATTGGATCAGATGGGATATGATTGTGAACTCGCATTAGGTCACAGTGTAAATAAAAATGTTTCTGGAAAATTTGACCAATGGATCAAACAAACTTTTGCTTCCTTGGAATCAAGCATACTTTCTAACGCCGCATAATGGATCCATTACTTGATGAAAAGTTTATTTTGATTGTTTCGCAGATTATTCCGGAACAATTTCAGAAAACTCTTCAAATTCAGGCGGAAAGAGAAGCATATGGTCCATCAAAAAATGAAGGCTTATGTTTTGAAAATTGTACCTGTGTTAAATTTGCAGGTGATTTGAATGGGAAAATTTATCTCGGATTAGATGGCTTTACAAAGCTTAAGCTACTTCCAAAAATTGCTAATACCTTTCAAATTGATCCCACTTCGAAAGCACATTCCACCTCGATTATGATGGAATTTGCAAACCAAATCAGTGGACACTTGATTAGCGAAATGAGACTTGGAAGGTATCAAATTGATATTCTAACTCCAGAAAATCTCAACAACAAACTTGTTCCAATATCACTCGAAAACTACAGGCAATATATCCTTATATTTTTTTTAAAAGACCGCAGAGAAGAGGAATATCTTGGCAGGCTTTACTGTGTTTTATTGTTGGAAAAATTTCCAAAGATACTGTGATGTCAATTCATGAGGCCTTATTTTCTTTCTGTCCCAATGTTATTTACCTATGGCGGTATAATCAAAAATAAAAATATACAGTCAGAAACTGTTATCTTAAAAGGCAATCGACGAGCCAAAGTCTACTCACCCATCAATCTAAAAAAATCAAAGCTACCTGGCATTTATTTTCAGCATGGATTGAATGCTGACGGTATAGATGATAGACGAGTCATCGAACTAGCCGAAAATTTATCACATTGCGGATTCGCTGTTGTCACTCCAGAGTTAACGGAGATTAAAGAATTGCGAATGTCTTTAGACTCAATCAATAATATCGAATCCGTTGCACTCGAGCTAACTGACCAACCTACATGGTTTGACGGTAAAAATTTTGGATTTTTTTCTGTTAGCTTTTCTAGCGGTATGGGCTTAATTGCTTGTTCTCGAACACCATTAGCAGATCGAGTTTCATCCTTTATGGCGGTCGGTGGCTATTGCGACTTTTTAGATACATTTCCATTTGTTTTTGAAAATTATCATCGAGATAACTATGGCGTTATGATTTTGCTTTATAATCTCGTCGATAGATTGGATAAAAAACTCGGCAAAGAATTGACACCCGTTTTCTTTGAAGCCGCACGCGACAACACTTATCATCGTACAGGAACGGATGCAATAGCACCCAAGTTACTTGCAAATGTGTCAAAAAGCTCAAAAGATTTTTACAATCAGGTGGTGAGTTCAGCTGAGTTCCGAGCAAAATTGGCGGTGGATCTCCAGAATACCTTTCCTGTCGAATACCCGAAGGCTTTTTCACCATACTACCAGATGGAAGGTTTGAAGACGCCAGTCTCCCTTCTCCATGGGGTGGCGGATCCAGTCATTTCGCCTGATGAATCTCGCAAATTGGCAAATTTTTTCGAAGAAAAACGCCATAAATATGTCTTTCGCACCTCTTCCGCCTTAACTCACGGAGACAACCTTCCCATTAGCGAGCAAATCACCGGGGTTCCCGGACTACTGAAAACATTCGGAAGTTTCTTTGATTGGTTAAAACCCTAAAAGATTCTAGTATGTTTTTGCCAAGCGGGTGCCGATAATGGATAGAGAATGAGTTCCGCACCTGCCAATTCACCAGAATTCAATCCCAGCCGGGGTCTACATTTTCAAATCTCCGACGACCGGCTTACTGCCACGATGTCGGCTAAACTCGGCTGGCTTGTAGGTGGTGATTTAAACCACATCCTACTTTTGGAGTACGTAGAAGCGGCCGGTCTTCACAGGGATAGAATCGATGTCAAAGCAGTAGAAGAGGCAGCGATAGCGATTCAGACTGCCATCAAAGAAAGTGACAAAACGAAATCCCAACTTGAATTTATCATCGCTCGCGGGATTCCAGCCAAACAGGGACAAAGCGGTTGGATCAAATTTTTTTTCCAAAGGGCCCAACGTGTTGTACTCAAAGAAGATGGTAGTGCAGACTTTCGAAATATCAATAAATATGTTCATATCAAAGAGGGAGAAAAACTCGCTACTTTGTTTGAGGGAATTCCCGGCGAACAAGGGATAGACGTTCAGGGAAATCCTATTTATCCCAACCCAATCGACCGTCCAAAACTGACTTTAGGAAAAAACGTTCTACCAAAAACAGTTCAGGATCCAGAAAACCCCGACATACAAATCAAAGAATATTATGCAGGTTTAAGTGGTGTTGTTTTTTCCACGGACAATTCACTCACAGTCTCCCCCGAATTGACAATCGATTCTAGTATTGGTCTAGGGACCGGAAATATTAATTTTGAAGGTACAATCCGTGTCAAAGGCACCATAGAGGAAGGTGCAGTTGTAAATTGTACAGGCTCCTTGTATCTAGATGGCAACGTTGAATCATCCGAAGTCACAGTCGGTGAAGATCTCGAAGTTAAGGGTGGTGTGAAAGGAAAAGGCAAAGGTGTAATCCGCATCAAAGGTGACCTCCACTCAAAATTTATCGAAAATGCAGTAATTGAAGTGGATGGTGATTGTATCATTGAGAACTTTATCTTGGGTTCAAAGATACTTTGTTTAGGTAACATTGTATTAACGGGAGAGTCATCATCTCTGATTGGATCAGATGTTATCGCATTTAAGGGTATCACTCTCGCATCACTAGGCTCCTCTGCACAAATGGATACAAGTGTGGAAGTTGGGTTTCATTACAAAAACGATCGTTTGTTGAATGAAGGTACACAGATGATCGTAGAGCTGGACAAAGAATTGGAAGCTGTGCTTCCGGAAATTCAAAAGATCAAAGAAGTTGTACAAAGAACTCGTGGAAAACTAGATGAAGCAAGAAAACAAAAATTCAAAGATGTTTTTGACGCATATTCCAAAAAATCAAAAACTCTTGAACTTTTAAAATCAAAAGTAGAAGAGCTTAAATCTTCAAGATACAATAATGAAAACGTCAAACTAGTTGTGCGTAATACGGCACATCCAGGCGCCATTATCAAATACCGAAGACAAATTGATAAATTAGTAAAAGCACAAACTGCATTCGTCATGAACTTTTTTCCACAACAGGAAAAAGCCATGATGACTGCATTTAAGTCTGGTAAATAAAAAGTATCTACTTAAAGTTTAAGTGCTAACTTATCCAATTTTGGTAAAATAACATAATTACAATAAGGATTACTCGGATTTTTTTCAAAGAAACTTTGATGATACTCTTCTGCTTTGTAGAAAGTAGGGAGTGGTAGTATTTCGGTTACAATTGGTTTCGGAAATAAGTAAGCAGATTCCGATTTTGATTTCTCCGCCAAAACTTTTTGATTTTCATTATGGTAAAAGATAACAGAACGATACTGAGTTCCGACATCATTTCCTTGTCTATTGAGAGTAGTCGGATCGTGTGCGTGCCAAAAAATATCTAAAATCTGAGAATAACTTACCAGATTTGTATCAAATGTGATCTGGATCACCTCTGCATGACCAGTATTACCAGTACATATATCTTTATAGGTAGGTGAGGTAGTGTGTCCACCCGCATAACCGGAACTTATAGATATAACACCTGGTATCCGAACAAAAACAGCCTCTACACACCAAAAACATCCACCACCAAGGGTTGCTATTTCTTGCATTGCAACTATCTCCTTACTTTTTTAGACGACTTTCAATTTCGGAAGGTGAAAAACAACCGAATTCAGTAACAAATGAGGATATGTAAGAATTGGGTGTTACATCAAAAGAGGGATTTAGCGCTCTTGCGCCGATGGGAGATGTCGTTCCCTCTTCTAAATAAGGAGAACCATCCTTTCCTTTGATAAAATCAAATCTTGTTACCTCTTCCTCTCGTCTCATCTCGATCGGAATCAAACTCCCTGTCGAAAGATTTTGATCAAAACTATCCCTGGTCGCACAAACAAAAACGGGAACCCCATGGGCTTTTGCAACGATTGCGAGATTGTATGTTCCAATTTTATTTGCAGTATCGCCATTCATTGCTACTCGGTCACAACCAACAATCACTGCGTCTATTTTACGAGATGACATGAGCCAACCTGACATTCCATCAGTTATCACATAACATTCGATTCCTTCTTCTTGCATTTCAAATGCAGTAAGACGTGAACCTTGTAGAAAAGGTCTTGTTTCGTCTGCATAGACGATTACCTTCTTTCCTGCATCTCGAAGGGACCGGATTACACCAAGTGCCGTTCCGTGTCCCGCAGTCGCTAATGCTCCCGTATTACAGTGAGTAATGATATGGAATTCTTTTTGATTTAAATCAAATAGAGTGAGCCCATTTTTCCCTAAGATCTTGTTGTCTCGCAGATCATTTGCCATCAATTTGATTGCCAATGCTTCGATTGCTTTTGCGATTTCCGACCATTGGCCAAGCTCGCTTGTAATTCGTTTCACTTCATTAAGCGCCAATGAAAGATTTACCGCCGTAGGTCGTGATTCAAACACTCTGCGAATCAGTTCTGCCAGCTCAAGTCGATCGACCTCCCCAGATTTTCCAGAAACTCCAAGTGCCAATGCAAAAACCCCTGTAATCGCAATTGCTGGTGCGCCTCGTACCGCCATCTCTTGAATCGCAAAGATGGTTTCCTCTAGTGTCCGAAGATGGAGGAAGGTTTTTTCTTTCGGTAATTTTCTTTGATCAAGGAGGGTGAGTTCACCTTGATTCCAAGAAATAGGTTGGAGTTGTGAAGAAGGCATAAGTCATTTTTTTTCTAAACTCAGGCGAAAAAACATAAAAAAAAGTTGACATCTTAGGTGCACCGCACAAAAAGGAATAGTGCAATGCACAATCACAAAAACGAGGAACCGAAAATGGAACAAGTTGTTAAAGACGGATTAAACTTTATCTTAGGCGCAGTAACTACTGTAAAAACTGAAACTGAAGCAGCCTTCACAAAATTGAACGCTGAATTTCAAACACTAGCTGCAAAAGGTGCACAAGACCAAAGCGAAACTTCTGTAACTTTGAGAAAATACCTTCAAGAAGGCATCACTCAATTAGAAGCTCTTGCAGGAAAAGTAAATTCAACTGTAGAAGAAGCAAAACAAAAAGTATCTTCTGTAACTTCAAAATAATAAGTTACCAATACTAGTATGCACCTTGGCGTGGCTTCAAATCCTCGCTGGGGTATTTTTCATCTCCGTTAGGATTTCATCGCCTAACCGTTTTACTTCATCTACTTCTTTTTCAATCGCATTCATAGACGCATAATCTTCAATCAACTTGTATACGTCTGACTCATCTAAAAATTGTTCGTAACGAATTTCAAATGAAGTAGGATAGAATGAATCCTCTACATAAAGTCTCAATTGCAAAATTTTTATAAGCAATGATTCCATTTTCTCAATTCCCTCGGAGATACTCCAACCTTTGAAACTAAGCCACTTCTCGAGTGCAAAAATTAATATATGATCTGATGCTAAATGAGAAAATTCAATGCTACTCTTTGCAACTTTCAAGATCAAAGATTCAATTAAACTTGAAGCAATGTGTTCTTTATTCTTGCAATCATATCCTTGACAAATTGAAGTACCATAAAACGAAAAGTTCTGACTTTTTGGATCTCCCGTGAATATCGGATGAATCATACAACCTATTTTGGAATTTGAATCGTCCACATAACCTAGATAAGGACAATTGTAAGTCATTTCATCTTGTTTTTTGTATTTTGCTTCAATGGATTCCCGATTTTGTCGGTAAGCGGCTACAGTATAGCGCGTATTATAGTCAACTTTGGATTTAAATTCCAATGTCCTTTCTAAGAGAAGATCCTTGTATTCTCTTGGTTTCAGTTTTAAATTGAACAAACCACAGCAAGCTCCGCACGAAACTTGTCCATCCGAAGGATGACACAAACTCAAACGACGTTTTTCTCCAAGTTGGTTAGCTTCAATCCACTAAAAACCAACTCTAAATCGCCAGAGTCTTTCTTTTCTTTAAAGTAAGTTAGATATGGAATAACAGTTCTTTTCTTTTCATGGTATAAAACAAGTGACCCTTTGTATGAGGAAAGTAAATCTTTTGTTTTATCTCGGTTAGTTGACTGGTCAATCAAATTGTAATTGGGTCTTATGCCTCGAAACGTAAAATGGGAGCTTTGATTCTCAGAGACAAGGAGGATACTCACCAATTCTAACTCGCTCAACTCCAAGAGCAGACTATCTAGAAAAAATTGAAATACGATTAGATAAGATTCGCACTCTTCTTTTGATGGACTCAGTTCTTCCCAGGTCTCTAACCAGTTGATGATTTTAAAGATTGTCTCTTTTTGAAGGTTTAATTTATCACTTATGGAATCAAGGAGAGTAGCTATCTTTAATTTTTGAAAATCCCAGAGACAAATATAAATAAGTTCCCACCACTTACGAATCACAAGGGAGTCATCCGGATTATTTGGAATCGCTTTGTTCATAGAATGAAAACGATGATCACTGAAAACGATCATTCCAACCACTTGACTAATTGACTCAAAGACCGTCACCGCCTGGCGCAATAATTCTTCTTGAGATGCACCCATAGTTTGTTTGGTAATGAATTTTTGGTAAGCTGTAGCGATTGGTGATGGATAATACTCACAAATAAAACTTGAGTTGAGCAATCTTTGGGATGGTAAAATTGATTTTTCTTGGGAAACAAGTGAAAAGTCCGGGTTTCCAAACAAAGAATAATTAGCCCATGTTAGGTCATTGGAATCATACTTTCTTCTGGCAAATTCTTTTGCAAAGAATAAGGATTCTCCGACTGTTTTCTGAGTAAAAAGAGATGTATAAAACCGGATTGTGAAATCAATCGTTCGTTCGTTATCCAAAATTTCCCAGTTTGTTCCAATAAAAGTTTTTATACCTGCGGTAAGAAACGCACCTGCATATTGGTTCAAGATATTGGTGCTAATCGACTTGCCTGCCGATTTTGCAGACATACAAGAATTTGAAAATACAAGATCTGTATCAATGCCTGAGGATTTTATTTCCCTTGCCTTTAAAATTTTGTTATCTGAAAGCAACCAGCCATTCTCAAGAGAATCTTCTGAAAAATGTAAATGTCCTGAATAATGAATGATATGTTTGTCTTTGATAAGAGAAAGTAACTTTAGTTTGGTGACCTGTTTGCCACCTATGAATTCCAATTCTAATAATTGCGACGATACTTTTTGACTCAAAATAGAAAAAAGAGTTTCTCCTTCTTTTTGCGCACCTTTTAAGTCTTCTGTCGGATCTGCTATGATCAGCATTCTGATCTTTTCATTTGGCCGATGAGGTGAGCGGTGAACTCCACCGCGAATGGTTTTTCCAATCCGAAAATGATCTGACAGAAAAGAATTTCCGTCGTGGAGTAACTCCCACGGGATGAGCGCGAGCTGCGGATCAATATTAAAATGGATACTCTTTTTGTGGGTAGTTTTAAGTTTTGAGATGATTTGATCGGGGAAAAACTGCTTATAAAACGTTTCACCTAAGACGCGCAAATCCTGAAGAACATCAGCATTAACAATCGTGTTTGTATGATTCAAAAGTGCTTGGGAGACACGTACGAGCCTTTCCACTTCGCTAATGTATTCTAGAATCAAGTCGTCATCAATCGTGGACTGAAGGTGCGACTCCTCACCGGGGATATTTCCCTCAAGAAGGTTAAATATATTTACATTACCAACTCTGTCGATGATTAGTGAAAGCATCCACTAAAGATTAACCTACTAGAATGGATAAGTCAAATGATTTTGGTTGGTTCTCACCTTGGAATTCAATGGTATAATTTCCAGCCTTTAAGTTTGAAAAACTAGCCATGCCATCCAGTCCAATCTTGTTCGAAAGAATGAATCTACCATCCTTCCGTAAATTGACTTGATGGAAGAATCCAGGGATTCTTGATTCCGCTTTTACGCTGAGGTAAACTTCTTCTGTTGTTTCCTTTACAATTTGATAGTAAAAGGTTTGGTCTTCGGAAACAGTTTCCTGAAAAATGACGGATGCATTTCCAGAAATGTCCGTTTCTGGCGATCGATACGAAGGCATCACGGTAAATGCTTCTGTCAGTTTTACAGTTTCTAAGAAGGATTGTATGACTTGCATACCTTGATTCGTAAGTCGGATGAGTAGCTGATCCTTTTTCTCTGGTAAGGAAAGGTTCGCTTCGGTGTAGGCTTTTAGGAAACCCGGTAGCTCGTATCCACCACCTTCCAAAGCAGACTCAGCCTTGGCTAAATCTAGGGCTTCATAAAAAGATGGAAACGGATCTTCATGTACCTCTAGAACCATTCCAAATTCTGGAAGTAAGGATATCACAGCTTCCTCACATGTGACATATTCTTGAAAGCAAGCATCGCAAGAGAGTAATAATGCGGTGTCTATTTCTTTGCCCTCGGCAAACTGCTGTCTGATCAAACTTTTTGAACAATCTGATCCGCAAGATTCCACTTGTTTCATCGAATGCACACTCCCTTCTCTTCTAAGAGACGAAAAAAATTACTCTTCAGCCGTCATATATTCAAATTTTTTCTGAATTTTTTCCATAACTCGAAGGAGGGTAACGCTAACACCACCTTCCGAAACCTTGAGGATTCGAGAGATTTCTCGGTAGGGTGTGCGAACAAGGAGAAGACCTTTATTCTTTTTATCGATCAATCGTTTTCTTTGGTCGTATTTTTTCGTCAAAGACTGATCTAGCCGTTCCCTTAAGTAAACTGCTTCAATACTCTCTTCTTTCGCCTTCAGTTTTTTCTGTTCTTTTAAATCCAGAATATTCAAATATAGAGATGTTATCTTATCTTCTATTTTGAGATTGTCTTCCTCTTTTCCGCTCAATCCCTCTCGCAGTTCTAAAATCATTATTTTTACGTCTTCAATTGAGCAGTTGTTCCTACTTGCGATATATAGGATCTCTTCAGGATCTAAATGCAAATAATAGATAAAGGATAACTTAAAAACGACTCTATTTTCTAATTTTATATCTCGAAGGACAGAGTTAAATTTTAGAGACTCATCTTCCGCCTTAGAAAGGGCTTCTGGCTTTCGATCTGGTTCATCTTCGATTGTACTATATTCTATTCCTTCTTTATTGATTTTATGTATCGTCTGGACTTTGAGTTCTCTTTTTGTTCTCTGCCAATCGATCAAAAGATTTCTGAGAACTGAATAAAACCAAGTTTTGAAGCTTGATTTTCCAACGAAACTATTGAATCTTTTTCCGGATTTGAGTCTTTCGAAGGCATAGATAAAATAATCAGAAGCATCATCTTCGGTCAGGTGGAAAACGCGGATCGGAAAATTATAGATATCTTTGGAATATAAGTCGAAAAACTGGCGCAGAGAATCGGCATCCCCCTTTCCGCATAGCTCTATGAGTCCGAGAATTTCTTCGTTGGAGTGAGTCGTGAGGGACATTATCTACTTTCCCGTATAGAACCGAAAGAAATACTTTTCATAAATATGAAAAGTATTGTTCGAAATCTAATAGGCTTGGCAAGTTTTCTTTTATTTTTTACTCTCATTTCCGTTTTTTTTAAAGACCGTTCCCTTTTGTCTCAGGCTTCAAAACCTAACTTTCAGTGGCCTATCCAAGGATTGGAACTTTCAGGCCTCATTACGAGCACATTCGGGGAGTCACGAAAAGATCATTTCCATAATGGATTGGATATATCCTCCGTTTTACAACCTGTTCATACTATGGCCGACGGTTACGTCCTTTATTCACGGTATTCTGAGGACAATCCGTTTGAAGATGAACGTGGATCGGGCAACATTGTATGGATCGCCCACGACAACGGTTATATAAGCGGATATTACCATTTAGCTGGATCAAGACATGAGAATATTCGAACAAAACAAACATTAAAAACTGGAGATCCTATTGGTCTTTCAGGCAATACAGGACACTCGAGTGGTGGGCACTTACACTTTGTTTTGGGAAAGGATTATGGAAAAACGCTACTAGATCCGCTTTCCCACCTTCCAAAAATTGAAGACATAATGTCTCCACAAATTGCAAATTTGTTTATCCATGTTGGTGAAACTTTTACAAATATCAATGACGGAGACAATATCAATGTTTCAAAAGCTTTTCCTCTAACCGTCAGCATATTTGATGGCGGGATGAAAAATAGCCAAAGGCGAGGAATAAGAGAAGTAGAGTTTATTTTCAACGGTGAGCCCCAAAAGAAAACCAATTTTGATTCTATCATCTTTGATAAAGGAAAATGGAAAACTCATAATGGATACACTTTCGATGACCTATTCTTTAAGGACCGCTACTTAGTTGGCTTAGTCAATTTAAAAACTGGAGAAAACTTAATCAAAGTTAAGGCGAGTGATTTTAATGGTCAGAACTCTGAAAGAACTTTCAGTGTAAATGTAACTAGGATTAGTTCAGGGAACTAGGCTATTCTAACCGAATACGCGTACTTCTTCACCGATCGTATATCTCACGGTACCTTTTCCGAGGATTTCAGATAACATCATCATAAGGTCACTCGTTATCTCGATCGAAAAATGATCATGTGCACGAATTACTTTTTTACCTTCCGGCATTCCCAAAAGATGGAAAAAAACCGATGAACTTCCCCTATGAACAGAAAAGATATCCTGCAATTTTAAAATAATCTCTCGATTTTTGTCTTCGTTCATATCAATCGTTAGGTGAAGAGATTTTTCCATTTTCTTTTCAATGGTTATTTTATTGAGCTCCTCAACGTGATTAACAATGATTTGGCCTTTTAACTCGGATTCTTCGATGTCAACTCGCTCTAAAATTCCTTTGATAAACAAAGTTTTATCATCCAAAAATAACGGTTTAAAATCTCCATACGTTCTTGGAAAGGCGACACATTCAATTTCTCCCGTTTGATCCTCAATTACAAAGTTTATAAACTCTTCTTTCTTTTTGGTAAGTTTGATTTGCTTTTTGGAAAGAACACCAGCAATTTCTACTTTTGACTTGGGACGAACATCTTCCAAATTTTCAATAAGAATGGGTTTGAGGGAGCGAAGCTGGTCGGTATATTTGTCTAATGGATGGCCCGAAAGGTAAAGGCCTGTTATTTCTTTTTCTTTTTTTAATAATTCGTCAAACTCCCATTCGATTCCATCTTTTGGAAGATTGAGCGCATAACCATCATCAACTCCTGTTGAGCCTCCAAATAATGAAAACTGGCCTTCTTTTTCTTCCGATTGCTTTTTTTGGGCATAGGATAAAATTGAATCTGTTGATTCAAAAATAGTTTTGCGCGTAAAGCCGAAGGAATCAAACGCTCCACCTTGGGCAAGTGCTTCCATGACTTTTTTATTTGCAAGTCGTGTATCTAGATGTTGAGCGATATCTTCAATTTTCTTATATTCGCCTAATTTCTTTCTATTGGCCAGGATGTTTTCGGCGGCAAGTTCTCCCACACCTTTCAACGATGACAAACCAAATCGAATGGTCTTGTCATCTGTAATCTCGAACGACAATCCAGATTCACACAAATCGGGTCCTAAAATTCGAATGCCCATCTCCTTAGCATTGTTGATATATTTTACAACATCGGTAATCTTAGAATGATCACCAGAGAGAAGTGCAGTTAAGTATTCTATGGCATAATTGGCTTTTAGATAAGCAGTTTGATATGTGACAAAGGCGTAAGCTACCGAGTGTGATTTGTTAAATCCATATTCTCCAAATTTTTCCAATGTCTCAAAAAGTTCGATCGCTAACTTTTCATTAATTTTGTTTTGTATTGCGCCTTTTACAAATTTTTCTTTCAGAGCAGGTAGCTTTGATTTGTCTTTTTTTGCCATCGCCTTACGGAGAACGTCGGAGTCACCTACCGAAAAGCCACCCATTATCCGTGAGATACCCATCACTTGCTCTTGGTATACGATCACACCGTAAGTTTCAGCAAGTACTTGCGCCAAACTTTCATGAGGAAAAATTACCTTCTTTTTACCGCTCTTTCGATCTAAATAATCCTCTAACATACCAGAGCCCATTGGGCCCGGTCGATATAACGCAAGTAAAGCGGCAATCTCTTCAAATTTATGAACTTGAGCTTTAGCAAATAGATCTCGAATACCCGTCGAAGAATCCAACTGGAATATTCCAAGTACGTTTGCCTTACGTAACAAACTGAATGTATTGTGATCATCGAGTGGAATTTTATCTAAATCCAACAAAATACCATGTCGTTTTTTGATGAGCTGCACCGCGTGTTGGATCGTAGTTAAGTTTTTTAAACCTAAAATATCCATTTTGATCAGTCCCACTTGCTCTGACATATTTTTGTCAAATTGTGTTACGATTGATCTTCCTTCTTTGCCTGCTTCGCTAACCGTTGAAAGAGGAACTATATCTTCCAACGCTGTTGGCGCAATGACTACACCTGCGGCATGCCTGCCCACCTGACGGTAGTTTCCTTCTAATTTTTGGGCAATTGCGAAAACTTTTTTGTTGAGCTCTGTTTTTTCGCTCAAATCTTTTAAATCTTTCGAGGTATCTATCGCTTCTTGAATGGTAATCCCTAGTTTCTTGGGGAAAAGCTTACTCATCTCGTTGACTTCAGAAAATGGAACATTAAAAACACGAGCAACGTCTTTAATTGCAGCTTTTGCGGCTAACGAGCCAAACGTAATAATCTGACCAACCCGATTTTCGCCGTACTTTTGCTTGATGTAATTGATGACTTCTTCCCTTCGTTCGACACAAAAATCAGTATCGATATCTGGCATGTCCTTTCTGTCTGGGTTTAAAAATCTTTCAAAAAGTAAATTATAGCGGATAGGATCTACATTAGTAATTCCTAATGCGTAAGCAATGATGCTGCCAGCCGCAGAACCTCGTCCGGGTCCAACAGGTATACCAGAGTTTCTTGCAAAATTGATATAATCTTGAACGATTAGAAAATATCCTGCAAAATGCATATTACGTATCGTTTGCATTTCAAAATCGATACGTTCCTTAATGACAGGGGTGATATCGGGATACTTTTCTTTGATCCCATCCCATACAAGTTTTTCCAAAAAACTATCTGTATCAAAACCTGCTGGAACATCAAAAGGCGGAAGAAGTGGATTTCCAAATTGAAAGTTAAGCGAACATTTATCTCGAATCGTAAGTGTATTGTAAAAGGCCGCTTCGTGCTCTGGAAACAAACGAAACATTTCTTGAGGACTCTTTACATAAAAATTCTGATTGAATCCAAAACGCATCTCATCGTCGATATTCTTTCGCATACCGATTCTTAAGAGAATGTCTTGCGCTTCCCTATCATCTTTTGTTAAAAAATGTGAATCATTCGTTAAGACAAGCGGGATACCAGTGCGTTTTGAAAAACCTATTACTGCTTCAGCGACAGTTCTTTGTTCGGGAATCCCATGATCTTGAATCTCGAGATAAAAATCTTCCTTACGAAAGATTTCGTGAAGTTTTCCTGCTAGGGCGAAAGCTTTGTCTTCTTTGCCTTCCAATATCTTACGATTCACTTCGCCTGCAAGACATGCAGTCAAGCAGACAAGACCGTCGCTATGTTTTTCTAACAAATCATAGTCGATGCGAGGTTTGCGATAAAATCCTTCGGTAAATGATCGACTGGCAAGCCGAATCATATTTTTATAACCTACTTCGTTTTTACAAAGTAATATGATATGATAGGCTCCACCGTCCGCTATCTCATCTAATTCAGTTTCGGCAGATCGAGAGGGTGTCACATAAAATTCGCAACCTATAATAGGCTTTACTTCATGTTTGACCGCTTCCTTATAAAACTCGATCGCACCATACATATTACCATGATCGGTGATGGCTACGGAACTCATTCCAAGCTCTTTCACTTTTTTCATGAGTTCTGGGATGCGTATAGCCCCATCCAACATGGAGTAGGTGGTATGTAAGTGAAGGTGAGTAAAATCTTCCATGAAACTAATCCTTCGCTTTTTTCTCTCCCAACGGCCCTAGTTTCGCTAAAATCAACTCATTCACTAATTTCGGATCAGCCTTTCCTTTAGTTTCCTTCATCACTGCACCTACAATTGCTCCAAGGGCTCGATCTTTACCATTTTTCCATGCATCAACTGATTCTTGTTGGGTTGTAAGTACCCTATCTACTATTTCTTCGATAGCTTTGTCATCTCGAACCACTTTCAGCCCTTTTGCAAGAACGATACTTTCTGGATCGTCTGCAGATGTTAGCATATCTTCAAAAATGGTCTTTGCAATTTTTCCACTAATTTCGCCGCTTACAATCAGAGCAACCAACTTGCCGATACGTTCTGGTCCAACACTAAAGTCTTGTATAGAGATGTTTTCTTTGTTTACTATTCCTAAAACTTCATCCTTCACCCAGTTCGAAGTTTTTTTGGCATCTTTAGAAAGCATTAGTGCTTTTTCAAAATAGTCAGCTATTTCACGTTCGCTGGTTAATACTTCCGCATCATATTCCGGCAATCCAAGTTCTGTAATGTACCTTTCTTTTTTTGCCCTTGGTAACTCTGGCAAATGACGGCGAATGTCATCTATGTATTGATCAGTGATAACAATCGCAGGAAGATCTGGTTCTGGAAAATAACGATAATCATGGCTCATTTCTTTGCTTCGCATCGGAATGGTTTTTAATAACGCCGCATCCCAAAGTTTTGTCATTTGCTTAAAGGATTCGCCTCGCGAGTAAACATCTTTTTGCCATTCTATTTCATAATCTATCGCTTGTTTAACTGCCTTGAATGAATTTAGGTTTTTGATTTCTACTCTTGTGCGAAAGCCTTTTTCACCTTTTGGACGTATAGAGACATTGGCATCACAACGAAGTGAACCTTCTTCCATATTACAATCCGAAACTTGTACATAACGTAACAAAGTTTTTAATTCATTCAAATATGCATAAGCCTCATCCGACGAACGGATGTCTGGTTCAGAAACGATTTCAATGAGTGGTGTGCCGGCTCTATTGTAATCAACATAGGATCTATTGACTGAGGAGTCGGGAGAGTGAATTAATTTGCCAGCATCTTCTTCCATATGAATGCGTGTTAGTGGAATAAATTTTTCCTCTGTTTGTCCTTTCCATTTTACATGGAGTCCACCTTTCGTTGCATAAGGTTTGTCAAATTGTGATATTTGATAACCTTTTGGAAGGTCTGGATAAAAGTAATTCTTGCGATCAAACTTAGTAAATTGGGTAATCTCACAACCTAGCGCCAATCCTGCGCGAACTGCCTTTTCTAGCACAACTTCATTTAGCACCGGCAATGTGCCTGGCAATGCAACACAAAGTGTGGAAATGTGCGTATTAGGAGAACCACCAAATTCGTTGGTAGCTGTAGAAAAAATCTTTGATTGGGTGTTTAACTGAACGTGGACTTCTAGTCCGATGATTACTTCGTATTCCATGGTCTTAGAAACAGGATTTCTGTGAAAAATCCAGGTGGCAATTGAAAAACCCTAATTCATTTCTTCAGTCACCTGCTCCAAAACTGCTTTGTATAAGTCTTTTTGTTCTAGCGTAATTGTAACTTCCCCATTTTGATGCATTTTTTTCGTAAACTCTGACAATTCTCTGATTCTACTTTTGAATGCATTGCCAATCTTTCGATCCTCGAATGCAATGTGTGAAAGAAGCCAGTTCCGCAAATCCTGGACGAGGTGGGCGGCAACCAAAAGATCACCATTTTTGTTTTCTTCATTTCGAAGCTGAACAAAGTCTATAAATCGTTTGTGTTGGGCCATATGATTTGCAAAATCGGTATATCTAAACTGCCTCATGATTCGATCTTCGACGGAAAAATGATCTTTTGTGTATTCGATTGCCTGTTGTAAGATCTTTTGAATGGCCTCTTTTGTTAATTGACCATTAGCAAGTGTTTGATCCAATACAACGATTATCTTCAAAAGCCAAATATGCTGAAGATCTATAATTGGAATGTTGGTCGCAAGATTGTAAGTCTTCCAAATTTTACGAATCTCATAAACCAAATCTTTAGAATCTGACGCTTGGACCATGCCTGCTTCTTCAGATGCGGACAAATTCTGATATAACAATAATTGTTCTTTGGTTATGCGATATTTTTTTTCTTTGAGTATCTGATTTGCGTATTTATTGACTTTGATGTCTTGCTTTTCAAAAAAATCTGCATAATCAGAATCCTCTTTTAAGATGTGCTGAACGAGCCATTTTTTTAAAATTTGGAGCAGTCCTAAAGCGGCTACTTCGTCATTTTCGGCACTCGAAAATTTCTCAGCAAGTCTAGAAACAAATGCACGATGGCCCTCAATATGTTCTACTAAATTTGGATAATGAAAATGTTCTAATATATCTTCTTCTAATGCAAAGTGCTCAGAGACATACTCCAAAGTCTTAGTAAAGGACGTTTTCACTTCGCTTGAAAACGTATCCAAAGTTACGTCATTCAATGCATCTTCTAAAGATAAAATTGTAGAAACCAACCACAAGTGCTGGAGATCAATGATTGGGATCCCAAGACTGAATGGTTGGCTAAACCAGAATTTTTTAAGATCTTCTATTTTCTGATTTGAATCCTTAGACATCAAATACTATGGAATATCTTCAATAAAAACTTCGAGCTAGACAAACCATTTCGTCGTTTGTTTTACCAAGAATCTCACAAAATTTGTGTAAGGAGGATACATCAGACTCGACATAGGAAATTTAGTCTGATGTAAGACGGACCTTTCATGTGAGAAGGCTTTAAATCCAAAATGTCCGTGATAGCTTCCATGTCCTGAATGATTGATGCCACCAAATGGAAGTTTGGAATTTAAAAGATGAAGTATCACATCGTTAATCACCGAACCACCAGCAGACGTTCGTTGAAGAATGTATTTTGCAGTTTTTGATGATTTAGAAAAAATATAAAGAGCGAGAGGTTTTGGTTTAGAATTAACGATCGATATCGCATCATCCATACGATCATACGTGATAATCGGTAAAAGTGGTCCAAAAATTTCGTCTTCCATAATTTTTGAATTTAGTGGAACATCTACGAGTAAAGTCGGTGCAATGAAATTCTCACTTGCATTTACCTTACCTCCGTAAACAACCTTTGCACCTTGTTTTACTGCATCATCAATATAGCTAGATACGCGTGAAAAATTCTTCGCATTTACGATTCTGCAAAAATCTGGGCTAGTTTGGAATTGATCATCTTTGGAATTGAAATATTCTTCCATGGCTTCTTTGGAATATTTTACAAACTCATCCACTTTTGATTTTGGCATTAGAATATAATCTGGTGCCACACATGTTTGGCCAGCATTCAAAAACTTACCCCACATAACACGGCGTGCTGTAAGTTTCATATCTGCGTCATCAGCAACAAATGTTGGCGACTTGCCGCCTAACTCCAACGTAACCGTCGTTAAGTTCTTTGCCGCGGCATTCATCACAACTTTTCCAACGGGAGTTGAACCAGTAAAGAAAATATGATCAAATGGCTGTTCTAAAAGTGCAGATGAAACTCCAACATCTCCTTCAAAAACTGCTATTTCATCTTTTTCAAAAACTTCAGAAAGCATTCGTTTGGTGACAAGAGATGTATTCGGAGTAAACTCTGATGGTTTTAATATAACTGTATTTCCGGCTCCAATGGCCGCCACAATCGGGGCAATAGAGAGGTAAAATGGATAGTTCCATGGTGCAATCACCAAACAAACACCTTTCGGTTCATAAATAATCTGGCTCGACGCACCAAACAAAGTAATCGGTGTGCCAACTCTTTTTGGTTTCATCCAAGAACGAAGATGGCGTAGGTTGTCATTAATTTCAGCAATGCTTGGAAGAATTTCTGTGATATCTACTTCGTCCGGAGATTTGTGAAAATCAGCATATAATGCTTTTTGAATCTCTGGTTGGAATTTGTTGATCGCATCCTTAAGCCGCTTCAGTTTAGAAATTCTTTCCTTCGCCGAAGAAAGACGAAGCTCAAGAGCCTTTTTCTTTTGCGAAGCAAATACACTTCCAATTTCTTTGAGATCTGGAGATGCTGTCTTAGCTTGGATGTTGGATTCACGGTTTGCTTTTGAAAGGGTGGCTTGTGTCATGTGTCTCTCCGATTACTGAATCTTGTTCAATCCTAGATCAGATACAAGGATTTTTTGGAGTTTTGGGTATTCTCTCACTCGAAACTTAGAAAAAACAATCTTTAAAGAATAAAAAATTAGTTTGTACAGAGATTGCTCGTCATATATTATGTCTTCTAAATGTCAAAGAATCTGGGAAAAAATAAAGCCGCACTTGCTTACCAGATTTTGGGGCGCTATCTTCCTGACTCGGTTTTTGATCACCTCAAAACGGAGGAAATTGAAAGTCTTCTAGAAAAGGTCGACACCAATCGGAAACCCACGGCCAATGAGGAAAAGAATCTCCTCCTCTCCTTCACAAAGTACCTTCAAAAAAGTCCGAAAACGAACCCGATTCCAGAGTATTCCCTTTTTCCTCAAAAACCTAAGGCAAATCTAGCAAGCCTTACCCAGGAAGAAGAAAATCTAGCAAAAATGTTAGAGGAGATTTTAGCAGAAGAACAAGCCAAAACCTCGTTCGTGGATGAGCTACAGACGAAATCTGTTTCCGAACTATCCTTGCTCGCAAACGATGAATCCCCACTCGTCATTGCTCGTTTGCTTGCCTTTGCCAATCCCGAGGAAGCCTCCGAAGTCATCGGCCAATACCCGGACTCCATTCGAGAAGAGATTATTTTTTCGCTCTCAGAGATTGATTTTCATTCTGCCCAGGAGCGAGATGAGCTAGAAAGATTTTTAAAATTCAAATCTGAGCTCATCGCTTCCAAAACTCCGATGGGAAAGGTCCGGAGCAGAAAAGCAAAAACTGCCGGAGAATTGCTGACGCGGCTACCGTTACAACATTCTCAAAATTTAATTGAACGAATTCAGAAAAAAAGCCCCGAGTTTGCCGAAACTATAATAGAACACTACTTTCGAATGGAAGATCTTTTGCATCTTGGTCGGACAAGCCTCACCAAGTTCTTGTCTGAGATCCATCCACTCGTAATTGCCTGCGCCTTGAAGGGAGTTGAAATCTCACTTCGAGATTCCATCTTTGAAAATTTGGAAGCGTGGCTCGTCAAAGAAATTCGGTTGGAATGGGATTCCATTGGACCAGTTTCACTTCTTGAGATCAAAGAGGCCCAAAAAGGTGTCCTAGATCTTTTGCGAGACGATATCGAGGAAGGGAAAGTGAAACTTTGGAGAATAAAGTAAGGTTATGGCAAAGCTAGTATTTAAACCCATTCAAATTGCCGACTTACAAGAAGAAGTTGAAATTCAACTTCCAGATAAGTACAAAAAATTTCATAAATCAGAAGAACAAGATGATTTCGAGATAGACCAAGAAGGAAACATCATCGAACAGTACCAAGGCCCTTCGATCGAAGAGATCGAAGCAGAGCTCTCAAGGTATAGACAAGAAACTGAAGAACAAGTTCGTCAGTTGCTTGAAGATGCAAAAAAAAGATCGAAGGAAGTTGAGGAAGAAGGAAGAACGAAAGCCTTCCAAATGATCCAAGACTCCAAAGAAAAGATCAAACTCGAAGAAGATTCAGGTCGCGCTAAAGCAGAACAGATCTTAGATCGCGCGAAAATGGAAGTCGAAAGAATGATCAAAGAAGCCGAGATGAAACAGGCTGAGATTGAACATGAGGCTTACCAAAAAGGTTATGATGCAGGTCGTGAAGTTGGTTTCAAAAAAGGCCAAGGAGAAGTCAAACGACTCATTGATAGACTTGGGACTATCATCGGTAAGGCGATTGATATTCGAGAAGAAATGATTGCCGCTTCTGAAAAACAAATGGTCGAAATGATTCTTGTGATCGCACGGAAAGTAATCAAAGATGAGATCATTGAAAGAAAAGAAATCGTACTTAATAATATTCGCGAAGCAATGAAACGTATCAAAGATAGAGATAGGATCGATATTCGAGTCAACTTTGCTGACCTTGAGCTTACAACAGCCCATAAAGATGAGCTTATCAAACTTATGGAATCTCTTCGTAAAGTCAATATTTACGAAGACTCACGAGTGGATCGCGGTGGTGTCATCATCGAAACAGATGTGGGTGCGATCGATGCAAGAATTTCAACTCAGCTAAAAGAAATCGAAGAAGCAATCAGAAACGTCGAACCTATATGATTCGCTTTTTCAAGTCCAATGTATTGGCGTTTGTATTTACATTTGCCATTATCGTATTCGCCTCGAACTTGAATGCCGAATCATGCGGTACATTTATCTCTTCTTGGGAGAAACCAATTGTTCTAAATGAAAGTTGGCAGTTTAGAAAAGGGGATAACTTAGATTGGAGAGATGAATCTGTTGAAGAAAGCTTTTGGGTCAAAAGATCGGTTCCAGATTACGGAATTTCTAAAACAGAAAATTTAACAGGTTACCATTGGTATAGATGTTCTTTTGTTTTACCTGAAAATTTCAATTCTCCTGTTGAGCCCGTTGCGATCCAACTTGGACGTATACGTGATATAGATGAATTCTACTTGAATGGGAATTTAATAGATGCCACTGGGCAAGTTCTTCCTCGATTAGAAGTCGACTTTCAAAAAGTTAGAATATATTCTCTACCAACTCATCTTTTAAAGCCAGGGATTAATACACTCGCAATCAGAATCTACGCGGCTACAAATCTAAACGGCCTCAAACAAGCACCCGTTATATACAAAGAAAAGGATCTTAGAGATAAGATTTTCACTAGCGAAGTATTTCCGATGGTTTGTGGTTACGTATTTATATTTATGGGAATATACTTTCTCGTTGGTTCTATCGTTAGAGGTAGAACTGGTGAGAATTTTTTCTTTGCTCTATTTTCAATGTTTATTGGATATTATGTGTTGATTAGAACCCAACATAGGAACATTCTATTTGATAGTTTTACTACTTCGTATGTGGTCGAACTTTTAATCTTAATTTGTCTTCCAGCATTTTTTCTCAATTTTTTACATCAATATTTAAAGGTAAAAAGAAATCTGATACTAATTGGATATGAAGTTTTCCTTGTTGTTTTGTTCATAGTTACTTTGTTTTTTCGCACTCCAAAGGCTTGGATACTCGTAATCGCGCTATTTAATTATGCACTTCCAGTTGCCATCGGACTTGCCTTATTTTTGTTCATTCGTTACGGTAAAGAAAAGATAGTAAAACTACGTTATATTCTATTTGGACTTGCCTGTCTTTTACCTACCATCTTACTTGATAGTTTGTCTGCCTTAGAGATCATTTCTTTTCCTGGTTCTATCTATTTAGGATTCCTTTTATTTTTAGTTATGATTTCCATTCAACTTTCCAACGATATGGTGCTTGGTTTAAATAACTTTATTGAGCAAGAAAAAGATCTGATTCAAATGGAACGTGTCAAGACAGGTTTCCTCATGAACCTATCAAGCGAATTCAAATCAGGCATGGAAAAGATTCAGTTGGCAATGTTTCGTATTTCAAACCCGACTCAACTTGCTCCAAAGAAAAAGGCTAAAGCAAAATCTAAAACGAAGAAAGATGAATCCAATACGGAACGATCTTTACTGGAAATTATAAAACAAGCAGAGGATCACATTTCTTACATGGGTTATATGGTTGAAGAGGCATTGCTCTTAAAGCAATTGGAAGAAAAAACATATGTGCCTAAATTTGAAAATTTTTCGGTGAAGCAATTAATAAAGGATTGTGTCTCTTCTATTGAGAACCATTTGGGACAAAGACGTAAAAATCTTTCTTTAGAAGTAAAACCTGAATCTTTAGAGATTCATCAAAGTCCAGAGCTTGTGTTTGTTATCATTCGCAACCTTGTTGAAAATGCTTACATATACACCGATGTCCATACAGATGTTTCCATTGAATTCTACTCTCAAAATGGATACTATTATCTGATCGTTACTGATGAAGGACTTGGTATGAGTCAGATCGAGATGGAAACAATCTTCCAAAAGTTTGTTAGAGGTTACAAAGAATCCAAAAGTGAAATACCAGGGGCAGGCATTGGATTAACACTGGTTCAAGCAACTGCTGAATTTTTAGGCGGTACGGTAACTCTCAAATCAGCTGAAGGAATGGGTGCCAAATTCATCGTAAAGATTCCAGAGAAGGGAGTCAAAGTATGAGATTCCGAATTCAATTTGCTCTAGTTTCTGCGCTCCTCATGCTTTCCTTGTTCAATTGCCATCGTGATGGCAATGAAAAATCTGTAGCGGTCACACTCGCAGGGGAGGATTGGGGAATATTATTCGATCAAAGTGCAGATATTCTTAGCCCAGATTTTAACACAAGCTCACTCGAATTAACGAGTGTTCCATCAAATTTTAGAAACTTAAATCGTACATATCGTGGACCAATTTGGTTAAGGAAGTCATTTGAAATCACAAAAGATCAACATGACACAACACTTGCTCTTCAGTTAGGTCGTGTATACCAAACTGATGAAGTTTTCATCAACGGAGTCTTGATTGGCAAAGGCAATTCACCTTTTGGTGAGAACCCGCAAGAACATTCTTTTGGTAGACCGCGAATTTATCCCATCCCTCACAATCTAATTTTAGAAGGTGAAAATACACTCGTTATACGGATAGATTCAGACTTAAGCACATCGGCAGGTATCGTAACTGGACCTATTCGAGTGTTAACTTATGAAGAGGCCATCGAAGGTAAAAATTACGAATCCCTCGTTGAGTTGATATTTGTTGGTTTTTATTTATTTATAGCTTTGTTCTTTTTTATCAATTTCTTTAATATACGTGATAAAAAAGAATACCTAAGCTTCGGGGTTCTCGCATTGATTTTTTCTGCATTTGAACTTTCGCGCAACGAGGCCCGGTTTTTTATTGGTGACTATTTCACAACATTCAAACTCATCGAATATGGCTTCTTATTGATATTGCCATATGGATTTATTAAATTCATTCAAGACTTTTTTGAAATCAAACCAATTAGACTTCAATTCGTCTATTTGATCTTTCAACTGATGTTCTTTCTAATGTTTCTTATTATACCCAGACCTAATTTTTGGTATAATTTTATTGGATACTGGGATATCAATTTATTTTTTGTCGTAGGTTATGCGATATATCTTACCATTCAAAAATTAAAAGATAAGGCGCGAGGTGCATGGATACATTTGATTGCACTCACTTATCTTTTTTATGCGATCATCAAAGAAGTCTCAATTGAACGAGGTTATCTAAATGCCACCTCAAGTTTAGAAACTTCATTCTTATGTTATTTGATACTTATGACTCTCGCGCTTCGATTCCAATTTCTGATAATGAAAAGAAAATTATTATCTAGATTTGATCGATTAAGAGAGGCTGATTCTCTTCGAGAAAAGATTTTTTTCTATATGGATGCTATCATTTCCCAACCTTTAACGGAAATGAAAACAAAACTAAAACAGTATCGCGAAGGGGTAGATAAATCTAAAGAAAAAGCGATCATCAAAGATGTTGTTAATTTACACGAGTCTATCGATTCAGTAATGGATGATATCATTGAACTTTCAAGATTGGAAGTAATGAATGAGGTTCCTTTTAAGGATAAGGTAAATTTTGTAACTTTTATCACGGATGTAATTCCAGATGATAAGATAACCCACTCTATCAAGGTTCATCCTGACACCGAAATTTTTAATAGCTTAGATTTGGTGAATTCAATCGTTGTGCGATTAGTAGATTTTCCACCCTTTCTTGAATTTTCACATAATGATTTAATCATTACACAGGATTTAAAAGGGAATGTCCACTTTCGATTTCTTTTATTTCATTCCAATCCAAAAGTCACAAATCGACTGTTCTTAGAGATGGTTGAAAATTACCAAGCACTTTCACCTAATAAAGTAAAGTGGGCAATCATTCAAGAGATCGTTCGTCTGTTGGATGCAAAAATAGACTTCAAAATTATCAAAAAACGTTACCTCAAAATTGACCTTGGTCTAAGAGCAATAGCTCCTTATCAAAGTTCCGAAGAGACAACAAATCAAAAGCCTCAAACCGCATTGGCTAGTGGGAAAGGAAACAAAGAAGACTGGAAGATAACTTTGAAACGAATATGGTATAAACTTAAAACTATCGAGATTAAACTTCCTAATTTAAAAAAAAGAAAGTAAGTCTGGAATCACACGAAAGTCATGTGGAGGAAGTGATGCGTTCCCAGGGCGATTAAGTATAACCGACTCCATACCTGCCTCCTTTGCGGCTATAGCTTCTTCCAATATATCTGTAAAAAAAACAAAATCTTGAGGTTCTCTGTCAAGGTGATGAGCGATGTTTAGATAACTTTGTGTCTCTCTTTTCCCACCCATTGCCGTATCAAAGTAAGTAGCAAACGTATTCGTTAAATCGCCAAAATTAGAATATTTATAAATCAGAATTTGCGCTTCCTCACTTCCCGAAGAATATACATGACAATCAATATTTTCACTTTTTGCTTTCATCAAAAATTCTGGCACATCTTGAAATAAATTACTTTTCAATAAACCTTTTTCATAGCCATCTTTCCAGATTTTGCCTTGGATTTTTTTTAAAACTCCAAATTTACGATCAACATCGATTAGATAACAAAGATATATTGGAATACTTTTTTTCGTAAAGGAAATATGATTTGGGAATAGTTTTAAAATCTGCTCGGTGCCAGAAGTAATATCCTTCTCAAATTCATGTTTGATAGAAGTAAACTCAGACACATCAAATTCATAGGTCTTCAAAAAATCTTCCATCCTTTCTCTCGCAAAGGGAAATAAAACCTCATGCACGAAAGATATTGGAACGGTAGTTCCTTCAATATCGATCAAAAATGATTTCATTTTTTATTACCACTTAATTCCAAGTCCCATTGTTTTCTCATTGTAAGTTCATCCTTTTCGTAATTGAAAATGATTAAGAGCCAAGCCAAGGAACAAGGAATCCAGAATAGAATTGAAAAGGACAAAGCCAAACCACGATCTGGCGTCAACCCAAGTATGATCGCAGACATCGCCGGGCCTAATCCTTTTCCCAAATCATCTGTTAAATTATAAATAGAGAAAATTGCACTTCTTGATTTGGGGAGATTGACATTTAGTAAAACGGCTCTTACATTTGCACCGGTAATTGAAATAAGGATTCCAGTAAAGACATTGAGTAGTAAAAACGCAATGGAATTGTGAATGAGTCCTTGTGAATAAAGTAGTGCAATGGCTGGAATTACACCTAACATAGTTGTCACCATACAAAGAATCGGTTGATACTTTTTATTTCTATTGTAAAGCCATTGTCCAATCACACCACCGAAAAACGTACCAACAAATACTCCTATCGCGGCAAAGGTGACTAGGCCTGAAGCGTCTGCTTTTCCAAAACCATAAGTGTTTTCATAGTAGTCGACCAAAAAGACAAAGAAGACACCCCATGGAATACACCCTGGTAATCCTTGTAAAAAAATACCAAGATTGGTTTTGTTTTTAAATAACAATTTGAAGTCTTCAAAGCTGATCTTATGACTTAATTCATCATTGCTAACATGTTCTTCTGCACCACCTCGTTTTGGCTCTGTACAAAACATAAGATAAATAAAAGCAAAAACAAATGAGGGAACTGACATATAAATAAAAGATGCCCGCCAGCCATTGAGTGGATCGGCTTCACCCAATATCCCTCCCAGCAATTGTCCCACACCAATGCCCAAGCCCATTGCTAAGGAAACGAATCCTGACGCTACTGCGCGCGAATGGGTGCTAAAATAATCACCTATCAAACTAAATAATATAGGGAAAATACCACCGAGGCCAAAGCCGCATAACGTTCGCAATATCAAAAATTCTGTATATGTTTCCGAATATGCCGTTAAAAAACACGGCACTTCACCTAGCAAAACTGTAACGAGAAGTAGATTTTTTCTAGAAAAGGTTTGAGAGAGATAACCCATAGATAAGGAAACAGTTCCGCCCAAAATGAAAAACAAAATAGGTATGAGTCCCCCCATTTTCCAGTCTATGTCCTCAGGATTTGTAATACCAAGTGATTGCCCAATGTTCTTCATATTGGGAGCGATCAAGTTTTGATCACCAAACAAAAAAAATGCCATTCCCAAAATAACCCAAAAGGCGAGAATACCTCTAGGACCATGACTTGCCAATTCTTCTAGGCCGATAAAGCGTAGTTTGGATTTACTTGTTATATTGTTAGCAGTCATTTTTTATACCTTGGAAGGAGATTTTTTATAAACAAAGACAAAGGAAAGGGAGAATAAAAGTGCCAAAAAACCAATAACAGCGAATGTAGAAGTGTCCCAGGTAGTCAGAATTGTACCATTCACAATTTCTGGATTGCCTTTCAATGCTGTAGGAATTGGACTGCCGCCAACAAAATTGAGTTGAATCACTTTCGGATTCAAATTTGATGAAATTGCGTAAGCACTGAGTCCAGACGGAATATCTTTTTCTAGTTTTGTCGCCGAACCACCACCTAATACTTCTAAGGTCATATCTGCTGGCTTTACAAAAACTGGAAATGAGCCAGACTCACCTTCTATTAACAAACGTTCTTCAAAAGAATCAGTACCCTTGGGTAACAAATAGGAAATCTGTAATTCTGAGATCCCAGGTAAAACAGCACGATCCAATATCTTTCCGCCGTTTTTTCCGTCTGGAGTTTGTAATGGTATAGCCATTTTGGAACCAGGCTGTTGAATTTGTGCGAATATATCCTTAGCATCCTTTGGAATAAAGTATTCGATGGGTTTGTCAGCTGAAAAAAACGACTGGGCTGGTTTACTTTGATTATCAATCAGAAATAATTTAAAGATACGCAATCCACTCTTTTCTCGAATAACCTGCATTAAACTTTTAACGCTTATATTTTCCCAAGAATTAGTGACTTCAAACACTGTGATCTCTTGAGAAATAGTTCGAAACCTATCCACAGGTGGAATCATTTTGTTGTAGTTTACGCCTTTGTAAACTACTTGCATTAAAATGGGAGCACCATCTGGTGCATCAATCGCTGGAAAACGAAATGTTCCAGTTTGTGGTCCAATTTCCGCAAGTGGAAGCATTGCACTTTGTAGAGCCAAAAGTTTGATCGAATCTGCTTTACCGATGCCCGCCGTGGTCCCATTTTTTATACTGCCGAAAATATTAACTTTTTCCGCATAACTAAAATTGAATGGTATTAAAAAAAATAGAAAAAACTTTAAATATTTTAAAAGCATTGCCACTTGATTCTTTGTCTCACCTTAAAAAATCCAAGTGAAAAAATAACCTGACGCAAAAATTTAGAGGCGACACGAAACCCATACGACACAACACTTTTGATTGGGTAGACTTAGGAACCAAAACCTCCGATGAAGCAACCAAGTGAAATTGTTCACAACTCCTCCAAGGAAGAAAGAGACATTCTTCTTGAGTACCAGAATATTGACGTTTCGAAATTAGAGACGATCAAGGTTCTAGGCATAAATATAGATAATGTCACCAATGACGAAGCTATTGCCAAGATGTACCGAATCTTGGAAAAAAAAGCAGGCATCCATTACGTTTTATTTCTAGACCCGATCAAATTGATGCGCATGCGTCCGGGTAAGTCCTTACATCGCATCACTGAAAAGGCGGGTACCATCTTAGTTGAGGGCGCTGGCATCAATTGGATGACCTCTGGCCGATTGAAAGAGCGAGTTACCCCTGTCGCTGTGATGATGGATTTGATTCGCCTCGCCGAATTGAAAGAATTCACCATATTCATATTTGGCTCAAAAGACGAAATCATCGAACGAGTTTTCTTTAATCTAACACGACATTTTCCACGGGTGCGAATTGTGGGCAGGCAGGCGGGTCACTTGGATCGCCAACGAGAAATGAGGGTCAAAGAAGCCATTCGAAAGACAGAACCAGACATCATCTTCCTCGCTATGGATTTTCCTGAACAAGAAGTTTGGATTGAAAACAACACAGGATTCTTTGGAAAGGCACTTGTGGTTGGAGTCGGTGGCGCATTGGATATGCTTTCTGGAGCAGATAAAAAAGCGCCAGAATACTTTAAGACAAGAGGTCTATCTTGGCTTTGGCGAATCATTGCAAGACCGTACAGGATTCGTAGGATGTGGGAAACTGTTTATTTTTTGATTTTAGGTCTGATCGAAAGATTCAAAAACAAAGCTTAACGAATCATTTCATATCTTTAATTTTATCAAGTGTTGGAGGAAGCCAGTCTTCCAACAATGGTTCTCTGTCGATACGGATTCTTGCAAATACGAGATCTTTGTTAGATGTTGCGATCTCACTCACGATACCGATTCTTCTAGCAGTTTCCATAGCTTTCCAATAGTATTTTAGGGCGTTGATCGTATCACCTTTCTTTTCATATACGGCACCTATATTATTATATAGAGCAGTAAGCGATTGGAATATTTCTTGGTGATCCGAATTTTCTGGCTCTAACCTGCCAATGCTCAGTTCCAATTCTTCATAATCATCTTTAAGCTTAAGATAATTACCTAGTGAAGCATTGTATTGTTTTGTATAATAGTATGCGTTGCCTTTTCCAAGAAGTAGTGTTGGGCTATTGAAAATATCTTCTTCCGGAAGTCTTGACCAATAATCTAACGCCTGTGCAAACTCAGCATGATTATAATCGATCCAACCAAGGTAAAAATTGATCTCTCGCATCAATGCGGAATCAACTTCAATTCCACCTTCTGGCTCGAGTGCTTTTTTAAAGTGTTCACTTGCCGCATTCAAGCCTTGTCTACGTTCTTTTTCCTCGCTGGAAAGTATGCCTAGGCTTCTTTCTGGATAAATTTTCTTTCCAGGGAAATCTCTGACTTTATCTACTTTATTGACACCGACACTTTCTAAATAAGCTATTTTCCCAAGATTATAATCGATTCTTCCCGGTTTACCTTCAATTAAAGTTTCATCCTCAGGCTTTTCACCAAACTTACCTTTGTGGGTATTGTATCTTAACTGGGCTTCCGCAAGTAAATTTTGAGCCTCAGTCATATTTTCAACTTTCATGTAATATTCTGCCATTAGCAAAACAGCAAGGTAATGCCTCGAATCATAAGTTGCAGCCAATTCAAGTTGTTTTAGCGCTCTAGCCGCCTCTTCCTTCTTAAAATAAAATCTAGCTCTTTGATAAAATCCTTCGGCAAATCGATTACCCTTCTCTTTTCCGTAGATGATATTTAAAAGGTATTCGACATTATCATCAATTTCCATTCCAGAGACTTGATCTTCTGGATTGATGTTATATTTTATTCTTACATCTTCTGAATCTAGATCTATATAAAAAGCGGCTAGTTTTGCAAGAACTGCTGGAGACAGATCCGATTCTATATCTAGTGCGTTCCGTACTTGCCGGTGATGGTTCAAGACGTACTGAGGATTGTGATCTCTCTTCCACATTTCTATATAGGTTGATAAAATCCCCCCATGTCCAATAGGATCTTTTGGTTTGGATTCGATTATATCATTGTAGTATTTAACGGCTGTTCCAAATTCTCTTTTATTGTAGTAGATTTTGGCTATTCCAGCAGTTGCATCTACGTTATGAGAATCACCTGCATCTGTGAAAACTCTTTTGAAGTATTCAATTGCAAGAGGATCATTTTTATATCTTTTTTGGCTCGAACCTGGAGGAATCTCAATGAAATCTCTTCTGTTAAATGAGTGAAATTTACCTAAAGCAAGATACGTATCCACATCATGTATATTGTATTTTAATCGAGAGGCAATATAAGCACCCGCTTTGATTATCTTTCGTGGAACGCCATCCTGAGAAACCAAACTCATTCCACTTTGACCGGTTAAAACCTTTCTACCTGCATGGTCCAATTTGTTGTCATCCCAGGTTGTCTTCTCGATCAACGAGATGTTCGGAACTTCTTTTCTATTTTCCCATGATCTCACATGATTTTTGTCAGCTGGTTCCATACCAAAGTCTGGTTCTACTTTTCCAAAACATTTTTCAAATGCTTTATCATACTGACCAATCGATAAATAAGCATCACAGTATTTATTTAAATATTCTAAATTGAACGGAATTTCTCTTTCTCCAGCCGCAAAAAAAGATTCCGCCTCTGCAAGTAACTTGGTCTTTTCAATGACGTCCGTAGCCTTCTCAAATTCTTCTATTTTCTCAAGACCCATTTCATATTGGGCGCCTGCTCGATGAGGTAAAATAATGTATTTGTACACCCCTATCATACTGACAAAAAGAAGAATAGCGGCGGCGGAAGAAAGAAATGTCTTTCGTATTAGCTCTCTACGACGAATGGCTCCTTCTTTCGTGTATGCATCCCGACTCGCGATGATTGGCACACCATCAGCAGCAAATTTGCCACTTGTATCAGAGAGCTCAACTCTTTCACCTAACAATGTGCCAAGGAAATTAGCTACATCTTCCGGTTTTTGTTGAGCTTTGATCAACTCTATGATTTCTTTTTGGTTTTTTACAGGAATACGATTATTTACAATCGTATCGATTATAGTTCTTCTTAGTTTAGGTGGATATTTGACTAATTCACGCTGAATGATAGCAAGATCTTCATCTTCTAATCCAGCATCTAAGTCTTCCGCAGGTTCATCTTCCTTACCTAATGAACTCAATTCATCATCGAATCCAGCACTTCCACTACCAAAATCATCAGCTGTTTCCATTGAAGAAACAGGCATATCATCTAACGAAGGAGCAAAATCATCGAAGGTAGAAGTCGAGCCACCGCCTAAATCATCATCTAAACCTGGCGGCTCCATTCCAACACCCAAGTCACCAAATGGATCATCAAATCCACCGGCATCCGGTTCTTGTTCTATTGGAGGTGTAGGATCATCAAATCCTGAACCTAAATCGTCAAAGTCAGCAACAGGAGCATCTGACGGTGATTCGCTGGCAGGGGAATCTAAGGAAGCAAATGGATCATCGGAAAAATTTTCGTTTGTTGCAGGTTCGTTGCCCAAATCTCCAAAAGGATCATCACCCAAAGAGGATGCCTCTTCAGAATCCATAGAAGCAAACGGATCATCACCACCTGAAGTTGTTTCGCCACCTAAATCTGCAAATGGATCATCACCGCCTGACATCGGCTCACTGCCTAAGTCAGCAAATGGATCGGTTCCATCGCTTGGGCTTGCATCATCATCCGCGCTTGGAGAATCAAAATCTGCGAATGGATCGGTGGCCGCTTCATCCTCAGTGGCAGTCGATTCAGCTGGTGGTGCAAAATCAAACTCAGAATCGTCGTTTGTCGTTGGTGTTGGTGTGCCACCTAGATCGGCAAAAGGATCATCATCAAAAGTAGGAGGTGGTGTAGTTTCGGTCCCTTCCTCTTCCGAAATTGGTTCTGCTGGTAAATCGCCAAAAGGGTCATCTCCCCCCAAACCAAAGTCAGTATCTTCCGGAGTCGCATCATCATCAACTGTTTGAGGTTTGGTGGGTCCACCTTCGTTTAATAATTCATCGAGGTCAATATCATCATCTTCTGCCTCAATATTCCTAACAGGTGGAAGTCCTAAATCATCATTGGCTAAGCCATCATCGTCTAAATTATCTAAATTATCGCCAAATGGATCACCACCATCTTCATTTGTCTCTTCATCGGTTTGCTCATCGGTGATTGGTGCAGGTTCTGTGTATCCAAGTTTCTCACGCAAGACACGTGCCATCGGATTGAGCTCTTCCGAGGTCAGTGGGTTCTTGTTCAGTGCCGAAAGCAAAGCTTCGATTTGTTGAACTTCTTCCGGGTTTAAATTATCTTTAGGCTCTGCCATGAGAGGATACGTTTCCTACTTAAATATCGGCTACCCTGGAATTTGGCAGAATTTTTTTTTATTATGTCAGATCGATTCTTAGAAAAAACCTCTCACTCTGAAAGAGAAAATCTGCCGAAATAATTAGAAAGACGACTGAATTCATATGCAAAAGCGTAATTTCTATATTCTTTCTTTCATATTTTTCCTATCAGCTGGGATTCTAGGTCAGGACGCCATTGAATGGGTTGGTGGTTTTTCTTCTCAGGAGCTCGAAATGCAGGATGAGGTAGAAGACCAAGACAAAGTCTATTACCTTTGGCAACTAGAAAGTCTGAAAAAAAATATCAGCCCAAGATACATCCGTTACTTAGATGTCGAATCATACTTGGAGACAAATAGACTATTAAAAAGGGGAATATTATTTTCCTATAACGGTCTACGTGACGAAAGCGTTGAAATTTGTACAAATCTACATCATTGGGAATGCATACCGATGAAAAGAAATAAGTACGGTATTTATTATTTAGTAATAGAACCAACATTAATCGATGAGAACTATAAAGAAGACTACGTCTACGAATACAAATTCCGCGTAAACGGTCTTCTTACCCACGATCCAGAAAATCAGGATCGAATAGAAGATGGATCTGGTTCTTATATATCTAGATTTATCCTGCCAAGCATTGACACCAACAGACAAGTTCACACGAAAGTTTTGGAAGATTCAAATATAGAGGAACTTGATTTTAGAACTGTTCGATTTCAAATTTATCTGCCCCACGCAGAAGTAGTAAGTCTTGTGGGAGATTTTAATGATTGGAATCCAGAAAACGATTTTTTAATCAAAAATAGAAATGGAATATTCTCTTTAGAAAAAAAATTCCTACCCGGTCAAGAATATCATTACCATTTTATCGTTGATGGTGAGCACATGTTAGATCTGTACAATCCGATAACCAATGTAAAATCAGATACCAATGAAGCCGTTTCTTCTATCTATGTACCTGAGCGTTTATTTGCTTTAGATAAGAAAGATTAATTTTCCAATGTTGCGGTCATTGAACCTTTTGAGGTCGTCATACGAGGGTCGGCTCCATAGCTTATAATTCGTTCATGAACAAATTCTGCATGTTCTAATTCACCTGTAAAAACTATTGTTTTTTTTAAGGTATCGACTTCGACAGCGTGTTTAAAGGCTTTTTCTACGGACATTTGACAAACATCCATTAACATTTCAATCACATACTCATAGGTATGATGATCATCATCCCAAAGCACAACCTTCCAAGGGCCACCAAACGAACGTTTGATAACGACATCAGTTTCTTCGATTACACCGGTTTGGGTGGTATTAGAAAATACAGTCACCCAATCATCTCCAGACTTTACTTGTTCTTTTTTGCGATCGCTTTTTCTGCATGCAAAACAATATCTTTCGCACGCATTCCGAAATAATCCAAAAGTCCGCTCCAAGTTCCTGACTTGCCGAAAGTGTCCTTCATACCCACTTTGATGATGGGGACAGGAAACTCCTCCGATAAAAATTCCGAGACTGCTGAGCCAAGTCCTCCGATGACATTATGCTCTTCGGCAGTAACGATGGCACCACATTCTTTTGCTTTGGATAGAATGGCTTCTTTATCCAATGGTTTGATTGTAGCCATATTGAGAAGACTCGCATGAATGCCTTTCGATTTCAATTGTTCGACAGCAATCATTGCTTCGGAAACCATCACGCCACATGCAATGATACAAACGTCTTTCCCTTCAGATAGTACTTCAGCCTTGCCAATTTTGAATTGATAATTGTCTCTTTGGATGAGTGGAATTGCAGGTCTACCGACACGCACATATACGGGTCCTTGATAGTCTGCAATCGCATGAATGACTTGTTTTGTTTCATTAAAGTCTGCAGGACAGATCACAGTCATTTCTGGAATCACGCGCATAATGGCGAAGTCTTCTATACACTGGTGTGATGCTCCGTCCTCACCCACAGTGATTCCACCGTGAGAGGCCACTAATTTCACGTTGAGTTTGGGATATACGACGCTATTGCGAACCACTTCCCATGCCCGTCCAGAAAGAAACATAGCGAACGAAGATGCAAACGGAGTAAAACCAGATAAAGCAAGACCCGCCGCATGACCGACTAAATTTTGTTCGGCGACACCGATATTAAAAAATCGATCAGGATATTTATTTTTGAAATCTGCCGTTTTAGTGGATCCCGAAAGATCTGCATCTAAAACGACAATGTCCGTTCTTTTGGCACCTAACTCAACTAATGCCTCACCATATGCATCCCGAGTTGCTTTTTTGTCCGCTGTAGATTGGCTAGGTGCTCCCATGAATTATCCTTTTTTTAGTGCTTCGGCTTTGTCGGTTTTTTCCCAAGTAAAGGTAGAACCAGATCTACCAAAGTGACCGTAAGCGGCTGTTTCTTGGTACTTTCTTCCTTTTCCGAGTAGGTCGAGAGAATCTACGATTCCTTTAGGAGTGAGTTTAAAATTTGCTTTAACTCGCTTTTCAATTTCGACTTCTGGAATCGTGTTTGTTCCAAAAGTATCAACGAGAACGGATACTGGCTCAGCCACGCCAATCGCATAAGCTAGCTGAACTTCACATTTGTGAGCAAGTCCTGCCGCTACGACATTCTTTGCAATATAACGACCAACATACGCCGCAGATCGATCCACCTTTGATGGATCTTTTCCAGAGAATGCACCACCACCATGACGACCCATTCCACCGTAAGTATCAACGATGATCTTGCGACCAGTCAAACCTGTGTCACCATGAGGCCCACCAATTTCAAACTTACCAGTTGGGTTAATGAAGTAGCGAGGATTATTTAGAAAATGTGCAGGGATTACTTTTTTGATGCATTCTTCGATCACCGCTTGTTCGATCTCTGCATGTGTAACACCTGGCGCATGTTGTGTGGAAATAACTACTGTGTCCACTTTGGTAGGTTTGCCATTTTCATAGACAAATGTAACTTGAGATTTTGAATCGGGACGAAGCCACTTGATTTTTCCTGAGTGACGGAGTTCTGCCAAAAGCTCTAACAATTTATGAGAATAATAGATAGGTGCCGGCATAAGTTCAGGTGTGTCGTTGATTGCGAAACCGAACATCAATCCTTGGTCACCTGCTCCTTGTTCTTTGTGCAATCCTTCACCTTCATTCACACCTTGTGCAATGTCTGGAGATTGGCTGTGCACATGTGAAGAAACGACAGCGTAGTCTGCATCAAAGTACATATTGATATCGTTATAACCAATCTTTCTGATTACTTCTCGTGCAACTTCTGAAGTATCGACTTTTCCTTTACTGGTAATCTCACCTGCAATCACGACAAGGTTGGTTGTGACGAGAGTCTCGCAAGCAACGCGGGACTTTGGATCTTGAGCTAAAAATGCATCTAAAATGGCATCAGATACTTGGTCACAGACTTTGTCTGGGTGTCCTTCTGATACAGATTCGGACGTAAATATGAAATTTTGTTGGGAGGACATACTTTTTTACCTTACTTCGCTAAACTTTTGATTTATAACATAGTGTCAATAGAATTGTTTTGGTGTTTTCCTCGAACAAAGGCTTCTAATTGTTTTCTATTTTCTTCCATTTTCTGTTCCAGTGTTTTTGCCCAGGACTCTATTTCAGTCTCTGAAAGTCCTTTTGGAACGTAAAATGGCTCTCCATACTGAATATAGAGACCTGCTCCAAATTTTGGAAAAAAATGACGATCCCAACTTTTAAACTGGTAGTGACGATCGTACCGCGCATCCAAATATAGAATGGGAACTTGAGTGATGGAAGCCGTTGCGATTACACCTGGCTTCACTTCGTGTCGCGGTCCCTTTGGTCCATCGACAGTAAAAATGGGTACATGTTTTTCTTTCATCTCTTTCAGTATGGCGCGAAATGCCCCGGTCCCACCACGCGTTGATGATCCACGAACGCTTTTCAACTTTGACCTTGCAAATGTTTGGTGGATAATTTCTCCATCTTTTGATTGCGATACGAGAGCCACCATCGTTACCTTTTTTTTCTTTTGGAGGTATTGCGTTGCATGGCGATATAGTGCCAATGTCGTTTCATGATAAACGGCAATTATAAAACCTCCACCAGAATCGATAATTTTTTTTGATTCCTCTGGAATAATCAAATCACGCTTTTTAACGAACAAATACCAAACAACGATGATAAAGTGGACGATGTAGCTTAATATTATGTATTTTGTTTTGTTGTAAGGTTTTTGTGGGGTTTCAGCCATTCAAATATCTTTTCCTAAACGGAGCATTTCATCATTTTCAATAATTTCTGTAATGGACACAGCGTTCTTTACAAACTGATCTTCCTTCGATAATACTGTCTTTAACATTGATCTTGCGACAAAATCAGCATGGATGGGTTTATAACGATTCAATCCGAACAATCCAAATGGAGACAATGCAGAGACTGCCTCACCTATCCTCTCCCCCATTCGCACTTCTTGTCTTTCTCCCAAAAGGAGTGAAGGTCTAAATATTCCTAAATAGGGAAATTCTAAGGCCGCCAATTCCCTTTCTATTTCGCCTTTGACTCGATTGTAAAAAACCAATGAATTGGCATCAGAGCCCATCGCAGTTACAATTATGAAAGCTTTCACACCAGCTTCTTTTGCTTTTTTTGCGGCAAGCAAGGGATAATCATAATCAACTTCTTTGAATTTTTCTTGTGAACCTGCCTTCTTGATGGTCGTTCCAAGACAGCATATGACTGCATCAATATTTGTTGGGAAGACAACTTTACCAGAAGAAAAGGACTCCCAGGTGACCGTTTCAAGCTGAATTGGTCCTTGTGTTGGTTTTAACGTTGCGTTTCTAACCCAAACGATTGTTTTGCTAATACGAGGATAAAATATCAAAGATTTTAAAACCTCACTTCCGACAAGACCCGTACCACCCAGTAATAATAAATTTAAACTTTTCACGTTTTATGATCCTTCGGAATTCTAAAATAATTAAATTTCGAGACTGCGAGCCAGCATTGAATCCGTTAGGTTGAATCTTTCATTAAACTGAATTCCTGCGAGAAAGAATTCAACATTTCTGATCTTCGTTGGTTGAACCCACATGACTTTGCCTTCAAAGAAGATACGATTGTTACTTTGGGATAACAAAATAGTTCCAAGAATCGGATTGCCAACTTCATCGGATAACAAATCATCTTTACCTAAAAAGCAAAGTCCCTCTTCCGAAATATTTCCTAGCTGGCCTATCAGAGTGACTCCATCAATATCCAGATGGACCTCAAAGTCTTTAAACTGTCTTGGAGAAATCCTCGGAAGCCTGCGCTCACTATCCATGTAAGCATTGTAAGTATTACACGATTTTATGAAAACGAAAAAAGGATCTCAAAATTGGAAGTAAATGAATGGTGTCGCATTTTCTGGAGTTAGAACCGCAAGGATGAGCACGATGACAGGATAAGTAGCGATTTCAAGAAATGGTGAAATTTCCCTACCTTTCCCTCTTTCAAAAATAAAATACCCGGCGATATGCCCAAACACCACAAGAAAAAAAACCCACAAAAAATGTTTCCACATATAAGGCCGTAAAAGCCCTTCTTGCCAGACGAACATCCCTTTGATATGGAGTGTTGCATTTGAAAAATTGGCAGAACGAAAGAAGACTGCCCCCAAAAAGAAGGCCAGGTTACTAAAAAAGTTTTGGAAAATCCAAGTAATGCCATTTCCTATTTTTTGAACTATGGAAGGTTTATCATTTTCGTCCGACTTTTGCTTTGGAAACATGTCATGATAAAACTCTTCAATCACGTAGAACAGACCATTCAATGAACCCCAAAAAACATAAGTCCAGTTGGCACCATGCCAGACTCCTGAAACAAACATCGTAAACCATAAATTTAACTTTCTACGCGCGGATGATACACGGCTTCCACCCATTGGAAAATAGATATAATCCCTTAACCAAGAGTTTAACGTAATATGCCACCGACGCCAAAATCCTGAGACAGTTGTGGCAAGAAATGGTAAATTGAAGTTGGTTGGCAATTTATATCCAAGCATCAAAGCGCTACCAATTGCCATATCTGAGTAACCACTAAAGTCTAAATACACCTGTACGCCGCCTAATACGGAACCGATCCACAGAGCATATGTATGTAAACCAGTGGGATCAGCATAGATCACATTCAATGTGGGAGCAATATGGTCCGATAGAATGGCTTTTTTGAAATAGCCAAGCATAAAAAACCGAATCGCAATTCGGAACTCTATACTTTCAAATTTTTTAACTTCATATAACTGAGGAACAAAGGTACGAGCTGTTACAATGGGTCCGGCAACTAACTGGGGGAAAAAACTAACAAAAAGTGCAAACTTAATAAAGTCTCTTTCTGCAGGGATTTCATTTCGGTAAACATCAATGGTATAACTCAAGGACTGAAATGTAAAAAAGGAAATCCCAGCAGGTAAGATGATATTTAAAATAGGTAAAAACGGTCCACTCGAGGTGAGCTCACCCACCGAATTGGCGGTAGTAGCCACAAAATTATAGTATTTAAAGAATCCTAAAATAAAAACCAGATTAGAGATGAGGCTTACATTCAGCCAAAGAATTCGTTTTTTCTGATCGGTTGTTTTTGAGAGCCTGGATCCAACAAAGAAGTCTATAAATGTAGAAAGCAAAATGAGGGCACCAAAACGGTAATCCCAAGACATATAAAAATAGTAACTTGCGATGAGTAAAAAAATATGTAAAATGCGCTGTTCTTTCCTTTGTTCCGAAAAAACGGCTGGGAAAATATACCAAACGCTCAAAAAAACAAAGATAAAAAAAACAAAATATTCAAATTCTGAAAATATCAATGCGTTTGCCTTTCTTCATACGATTCATACAGAAATTTGTATAACGTCAATCATTTCGGCTTGCATAACTTTCTCCTCTAGAGAAGATCAAAGAAAATTATGATTTGAGGTCAAAATGAAACGTATCATTGCCGTCTTGAGCGTTATGCTTATATCCCTTGGTTCTCTTTCCAACTGTTTTGGAAAATTCGGATTAGTCAAAACCGTCTATGGTGTAAATGCGGGCATCAATATCGGAAGCGGACTTGTAGCACGTTTTTTTCGAACATTCCTTATGTATTTGCCAGGATATATTTTTTACGGGGTAGCTTACTTTTTAGATCTAGTACTCTTCAATTTGATCGAGTTTTGGACCAATGCGAATCCAATTGCGATGTCAGAGTATGATTTTGATGGCAAACTTGTTAAAGAATTTAGCGATGAGAAAGGAACGGTTCGCCTAACATATTCTAATTTTGGTAAGGAATTAAAGATAGATGCCATCGTTGCAAAAAATATAGAAACATTTTATGCATATTCAAATCAACCGGGCAAACTTTTCCAACTTCGTGGAAATGAAATGGTGGAACTCACTGAAAAAGAAGGCCCACTTCCATTTATTCCTGTTGCTCTGTAGATTCACTTGAAATATTATATCGTTTTTCTATTGGCAATGGTCATTCATTGCCAGTCTGTTTCGTATACGATACCCTCTACGGAATCGATGAACCTTGATAAAATCAAGATTCTCTCTGCCAATCTTCTCGTCGCAACGGAATCAAGCTCAGTTTCAAAAGGGGACGAAAACTCTTTGACTTTGGATACTGGGAAAGGTTCAAAAGTGACAACAGATATTTTGATCGCCTATAAAGCGGAAGGTATGAATCTGATTGCGGATATCAAATCTGGAAGAGTTTTAGAACATAAGATTATACTCAAAAACCAGAAAGGGGAAGTTCTCACTTCTGAACCCTTTGCAATCGATGAAATCAAAGCGATCGAATTTTTTTCTCAGACATTGGAGTTCGATAAAAAAAACCTACCTGCAGTCGGGGAATTTGTAACCGTACATTTAGAAATGATTTATGCAGTTCCCTATGTTGATGTCGCCTGCGCAAAGGGAGGAGCACCCCCTTGCGATAAAACTCGAAGTATCTTAGGATCACCTAGCTTTGATTCACCTACTTTGGGAAAAATATCCAATGACCAATTGGATTTCAAACGCAATGCGATCAGATCAAAGATCTCAAAAATCAACACAGACCAATCTTCGGAGCTCGCAAGTCCCCCTGGAACGCAACTCAAATTGAATGGCCCGATTCATCTTGGTGACGCGAATGTAATCGTGTATAGAGAATGGAAATTGGTATCAAACCCGACCTATTTTAAGATATCCGCTATTGTAAAGAACGGTCAGCCGATTGAAGTAAAAAAAGAAGAAGTATTCGAGCTACCTACACTTACCAATGAAGTAGAAGAGCCTAATCTTTTCGATCCTCAAAAAGATAAAGAATTACCAAAAGAAAGACCTTTTAAAAGAACTTCCCAGCCAAAGAAAAAAAGAAAAGTCATTGAGATCCCAGAGTAAAAGTGTTCAATGTGAACGGTCATAATACCATTCACATTGAGCTCTGAATCTTTAAGCAGCCTTCGCCTCTCGCTTCCTTTGGCTATCAAATCGAACCGATGTTGCGACAACCTTCACTTTAGAGCGATTTTCGCCATCTTGCGTCTTCCATCGATTTTGTTTTAGATTGCCAATCACAGTAACCTTGCTACCTTTCTTCAGGTACTCTGAGCAATTTTCCCCCATTTTTTCCCAGGCTTCAACTTCAAAGAATGAGACGTCCTCTATTTCTTTGTCATCAACATAACCATTGTTATGATTAACTGCAACGGTAAAGCTTGTTACTGACTTTCCGACGCTGGTGTTTTTCATCTCTGGATCGTGGGTTAAGTTTCCATCAAGAATGATGTACGATAAATTTTTCATAATTTTCCTCTAAACGTATTTAGGCGGCCACCTATTAAAGAGGGAAAATTTCCAATCGGATTGGTCCAAATTTTACTTACTGGAAAAACCATTTTGATTTTTTTTTCGTAGTTTTGAAATTCAAATGAATGGACTTTTTGAAATCTAAGAACTAAGATTGGGTATTGGAACGGAATCCATACAAATTGGCATCATTGATGATGACCATATTTATCAATTCACCTGCAAGCATATCATCAGCTCATTAAAGCTATCAATCGAACTGGAATCGTTTCAGGACGGAGAAGATGCATTAGATTATTTCAAGACCAATAAATCAAATTCCGTACATCTACCAATTAATCTACTCTTAGACATTAATATGCCCAAAGTTGATGGATGGGCATTTCTTGAGGCCTTTAAAGAAATCCACAATAGACTCACAAAAAAGGTCAAAATCTACCTTGTCAGCTCTTCAATCGATGAAAGTGACACCCTCCGAGCTTCCGAGATTCCTCTGTTATCTGGTTATATTTTTAAGCCGATGAGCAAAGAAAAAATTTTAAAAGTTTTGAACGCTCTTATTTCTTAGCTTGAATTTTTGACAACATCCTAGAATGTTCTGCCTGGCAGGTATTATGGAACCACTACTTCTTTGGATTCAGTCCAACCCATGGGCTTCGGCGGGAATTTTTCTACTCACATTTTTCATAATTGTCTTCATCAGGGACATCTCTCAAAAATCCCATACCATCCAACACAATTTTCCAGTCGTTGGTCACCTACGTTATTTTCTCGAAATGATTGGACCTGAGCTAAGACAGTATTGGGTGGCTAATGACAAAGAAGAAAGACCCTTTGATCGAACAGAGAGGAGTTGGATTTATGCCACTGCAAAAGGCCAGAATAATAATTTTGGGTTTGGGACAACTGAAATCCTATACGAGCCCGGTTACCCTATCATAAAGCACCGAGCTTTTCCTTTTCCCGAATCCAAAGCGTTTATTTATAACAACGATCCAAGTTGCATTCCTAGCCTAAAGGTGATTGGTGAATGGAGAAAGCGAAAGTTTCCTTATCGGCCAAAATCTATAATTAATATCTCAGCTATGTCATTTGGCTCGTTAGGAAAGAATGCTATCCTATCTTTGAATCGAGGTGCTAGAGATTCTGGCGCCTATCACAATACAGGTGAAGGTGGATTATCAAATTATCACAAAGAAGGAGCTGATGTGATGTGGCAGCTCGGGACAGGATACTTTGGTGCACGAGATGATTCTGGAAAATTTAGTCTTGAAAAACTTGTTCGTAAAGTCGAAGCAAATCCTTGTATCAAATTGATTGAAATCAAATTATCACAAGGTGCAAAACCAGGTAAAGGTGGAATCCTTCCTGCGATGAAAGTTAATGCGGAAATAGCGCAGATAAGACAGGTCCCGATTGGAAAAGATTGCATTTCACCAAATTCGCATAACGAGTTCAGTACGGTCGAAGGTCTGATAGATTTTATCGAAAAAATTGCCGATGCAACGGGACTGCCTGTTGGAATAAAAAGCGCCGTAGGTGAACTCGAATTTTGGGATGAATTATCCAACCAAATCAAAAAGAAAGGTAAGGGACCAGATTTTATTACTATCGATGGTGGTGAAGGTGGAACGGGGGCCGCGCCATTAACCTATGCCGATCACGTATCACTTCCCTTTAAGATTGGCTTCCAAAGAGTCTATACTTTATTCCAAAAGAAAGGGATCTCAAAACAGATTGTTTGGATTGGTTCCGGCAAGTTGGGTTTTCCAGATCGTGCGGTGGTAGCCATTGCGATGGGTTGTGATTTGATTCATATTGCGCGAGAAGCTATGATCTCCATAGGATGCATCCAAGCACAAAAATGTCATACTGACCATTGTCCAGCAGGAGTTGCGACACAAAACAAATGGCTTCAAGCTGGCGTTGATCCAGAACTTAAAGGAAAACGTGCCGCGAAATACATCCAAGGTTTTCGAAAAGAATTGTTATCACTCGCACACTCCTGTGGTTATGAACATCCTCTTCAATTCAATGGCCAAGATATCGAAATCAGCTTGGGTATGAATCGCTATCAACCATTGGAAGAATTATTGGGTTATAAACGTGATCCTGTTCATTTCACAAAATTTGAGGACTATACAAACTTTCCACAAAGACCAGCGAAACTAACCCAATAAATTCGTTTTTAAGTTTTGATTTTTCATATGTAGGGAAATCATAGCAAACGATGTCATTTCGTAGCTGGATTCTGGTATTTTTCATTCTGAATTTTGGTGGATGTTTGCCCGAGGAATCCACAACCAGAGCTTCCATTCATAATGGTATCTTGGATTTAACTCAATATTCTTTCGAAAGAAATCCTTTTCTTTCGCTTGAAGGACAGTGGAATTTTTACTACCACAACCTTCCTGGTACCATCAAATCCTATTCACCCTATACACAAATGACGATCCCAAATCACTGGAATCGTCATGTTTTTCTGGGTAATTCACTTCCTGGTCAGGGTGTTGCGACATATCGAATCAAAATTTTATTACCGGTAAATGGAATTCCGAGTTTAGCCATACTAACAAGCGAACAGGATACTTCTCATGCAATTTATGCAGATGGAGTCTATTTGGGCGGATCTGGGAAAGTGGGTCTCACTGAAGAAACGACTCTTCCTAAAGTACAATCTTCTTTGATCTTACTTCCAATCAAACCTGGTGCCACTGAAATGACACTCGACCTCGTCATTGCAAATTTCTCACACAGAAAAGGTGGGGCCTGGAATGATATCATTCTTGCACCTTACGAAAAAGCCACGACGAGACTCACTCACAAAAAAATGAGCGAGACTATGTTAGCATCCGTGTTAGGATTTGTTGGACTTTTCTTTTTTCTTTATTTAATTTCAGAAAGAAAATCCATACACGCACAAGGTATCTTTTCATTTTCACTGATTATTTTCCTCCGCAATATAACGACCGGCGAACGTATCTTACTCGATTGGATAGATCTACCTTACGGTGTGATATTAAGATTGGAATATCTTTCCTGGTTTTGGACAGCTCCCATACTCACACGTTACTTTCAGAACATATTCCCTTTTGACTTCCAATCAAAAATTACCAATTATTTTTATCTTCTATCAGCTCTTCTGACGATTGCACTTTTACTCCCGTCACAATATTTTACAGAAACTGCATCCATTTATCCGATATTTTTCGTTTTGAATGGAGTCTATATCGCATACTCTCTATTAGTTGCTTTCCGTAACAAAAGAACAGAGACGTCTTATCTCATCACTGGAGCATTGATTTTGCTTGTAGGTGCCATCAATGATACACTGCATGCGGAAGCCCTCATCCATACCGCCTATATTGGTCCCATTTCTGTCGTCATCTTTGTATTTTTACAAGTTTTTACATTTGCCGCCGCCATCAAAAACCATATATTTCAGACAAAGGATCTCGCAAAACATTTGATAAGCGTAAACGAATCTTACAGCCGCTTTGTCCCGAAACAGTTTTTAACGTTTCTTGGGAAGGTGGATATACGAGATCTAACTCTCGGTGAACAGGTGCAGAAAAAGATGACCATTCTTTTTGCGGACATTCGCAACTTTACCGAATTTTCCGAAAGTCTTTCACCAAAAGAAAACTTTGATTTTTTGAATGCATATTTGCAAAGAGTAGGACCGATCATCCGTCATAACAACGGTTTTATCGACAAATTTATTGGAGATGCCGTTATGGCACTATTTCCCACCCATCCAGACGACGCCATCCGGGCCGCTGTCGAGATGCAATATGCAATAAGAACATATAATGAAAACAGGGTGAAAGATAATTACCAACCAATCAAAGTCGGCATTGGTGTACATACAGGGAACCTGATTCTCGGAATCCTTGGAGAACATGAAAGGATGGAGGGAACGGTGATTTCAGATGCCGTTAATTTAGCTTCGAGAATTGAAGGTATTACCAAATTGTTTGGTGCTGAAATTGTCATTAGCGCAGATACGTTTATTGAGGCGACAGAAGATCTTGGTTTTGACTATCGATTGCTCGACCGTGTTTCCATAAAGGGAAAAAGCGAATCTGTTTATGTAGTTGAAGTATTGAATGGATACGAACCGGACAAGCTGGAGGCGCTCAGAGCAAAGAAGGATGAGTACACCTTTGCATTGGAAGCTTACAGAAGACAAGATTATGAGGAAGCCCGTGAATTGTTTTTAGAAATTCTCAATGCCATTCCAGGAGACAATGTTTCACGAATATTTTTTGCTGAATGCGAGAGAAAATTGAATGTGTCAAATGTTGAAAATAAGTAGATTTACTAAGACCCAGTATCGCTTTTCTACTATTCAAAACAAGTAGAAGTATTTATATAAAAAATATTTAATGTACTAAAAATAAATGAAAACATTTAATAAGCTAACTTTTAAAATCCTCCTATTAACCGTTCTCTTTTTCCCCATTTTTTCCTTGTTACCGATACATACCGTATTATTGAAACAAGGAAAATCGATCAAAGGGACTGTCTCTAGCCAAAATTTAGATCACGTCGAAGTTGTTACCTCCGAAGGGAAGCACATTATTGTACCCAAAAAATCTGTTCTAAAAATCATATATAAAGACCTTGCGGAAGAAGATGAAGCCAAAATCAGAAAAGCAGAAGAAACAAAACGAGAAGAAGAAAAACAACGTCTGATCGAAAAACATAAATTAGAAATTTTAGCAAAACAAGAGCAAGAAAAACGTGATAATGAGATTTCAAATCAAGTCACTCAATCTTCCGATACAGTGCAAAAATCAACGCTTCGGGATTCATTTGTTCTTGGTTCACCTTCTTCCCAACAAACGATAACTTTGGCAAATTATGCTCAAAAGTGTGAACAGTATTCGGAATATCCAGAATATTTTTGGCTATTCGGTGCGTTTCGATTCAAAGAGCCTGTGCTTTCCGAATTACTTCCCAAAAATAACAAACCCATCCGAATTACTCAAAGATCGACATACAAGGATATCGCATTTACTTTGCTAGGTGGTTTTTTAATCACAGTAACTAGAAAGAGTCTCATAGTTGAAGTATGTGATGGAACTGGTTACCGACTCATTTCTGAACGAGAAGTTGAACAAATCAAAAATGGCGTGGCATCAGATTTCAAAAAACAGCAAGAGATTGATTCCATACAAGAAAAAGTCGACTTGGAACTTTTAGAAAAAGACTTAAGGGAACTTGAATCCCAGAAGAAGCAGCAAAAATACAATAGCGAATAGTATACTAAGATTTAGATGGAATCTACATTACGCCGTTCTCGATTCAATTTACAACTGGACCGGCTTCATAAAGCCTTACTCTAATTTCCAAAAAATATGATTGCAAACTTTTAGTAGAATGCCAATCATTTAACCCATTCTATGAAGCGATTTGGGTATCTTGCAACTTTTCTTTCCTCGGTAATAATCCTTTTAAGCTTGAGTTTAGGTTGTAACCAAAACTCAGAAGAAATTGAAACCCTTGTCAAAAAAATTCCCAATCCAAAGATCACTAAAAATTCTTGGATCCTTGATGACGCAAATATTCTTTCCAATGCCGCTGAAATCAATGCCATTATTGCAAACTATGAAGCCGAGACTAGTGTAGAAATAGCGTTAGTGATACTACCGTCCATTGAAAGTTTTGTTCCGAAAGACTTTGCTGTTGCTCTCTTTAACCATTGGGGAATAGGTAAAAAAAAGAAGGACAATGGAATACTGATTCTCCATGTACTGGACCAAAGGCGAATCGAAATCGAAGTGGGTTATGGTTTGGAAGGAGACTTACCCGATGTCATTGTAAAAAGAATTATAGAACAATATACTATACCTGCTTTTAAAAAAGAAGAATTTGCGAATGGTCATTTTTTAACTGTAACTGCGATTATAAATCAATTGAAGAATCCTTCTCTAGCAATTGAGGACCTTATCTCGGCATCCGAAAGCGAGAATACCGAAGAAACACAAATTTCTCCAACTACAATGGATCGAACAGATCTCTACGATTATCAAGGGAAGCCTTATTCCCAACTCTCGGAGGAAGAGAAAAAGAGACTCGAACTTACTATTGAAAAATTCAACACTACGAGTAATTATTTTTTAGATGATGAAGAAAATAGATTATGGTCTGAAAAAACTACCATAGAACAGGACTTACACGATACATACATAATTAATATAAAGAAAAGGATTTTTTTTGGATTATTGTTTGTGCTTGCATCCTTGTTGATACTTCAATTTCTCTTTGTTAGTTTAATACCTTTCCCTAATCTCAATTATTTTGTAGTGAAGAATTTGAGTTATCCTTGTTTCTATGGAATTCTTGCTATACCATGGTTACTTTCAGTGTTTGTGATTACTCATTTTTTTACTGGTGAAGGAATACCGATCTCGGCTTTTTTATCTATTTTTTCATTCGTAATCTTCAATCTTGTCGGCGGCAATGAGTATCGAATCAAGTTATTGGCTCCCATTCTCATCTATATACGGAATAAACCAAGAAATTGTCCAACCTGTAAAAACCGACTCCACAAACTCTCTGAAAAAGAAGATGATCGACACCTACAAAAAGGACAAATATGGGAAGAAAGAATGCAGTCGATTGACTATGATGTTTGGAAGTGTGATACCTGTAATACGACAACCATCCTGAATTTCCCAAAAATTGATCCAGATTATATATACAAAGGTACATCCTTTAGAAAAGTCAAAAAATGCCCAGAGTGTAAATTTGAAACATTTGTGCACAAATCAAGCGATGTCTTACGACATGCGACCTACGATCATTCAGGTAAAGTCGAAGTTAACCGTATATGTAAACATTGCAACCACAAGGACACTGAATTCGAAATTATTCCTCAAAAACGAAAAAGCAGTTCTGGTAGTGGAGGAGGAAGCTCCTCATCAAGTAGCAGCGGCAGTTTTGGTGGTGGATCTTCCGGTGGTGGAGGTTCAGGTGGTAGCTACTAACAATCCCTTAGTCACATAACGAACCAGGCTCATAAGCACCGATGGCGCGGTTCCCGGAAGGTCGAGTTGCGCCCGTTAAGTCTGTCGTTACCAAATTCGTTGCCGCTCCTGTGGTCATGGCTGAAGGACTTGATGTAGAGAGACAGTATTTATTATTTGCGGTACTACTAAAGATTGGATTCACCGGTGAAATGTTATTTGTTCCTAACGGATTGGTAATTTCGTTAGTACAGACTGCAATTGAGAATGTTCCTCCGTTGTTGGAACACCAGTCCGTTTTCAGAGGGCTCGCAGTATTAAGATCATTATAATAAGCACCGGGACAATCCCATAGTGCATTATTTACAAAAGTATTTACCCCATGAGTATTGGAATCTTCTGAAACACAATAGCGATTAGTCGCACCACTTTCTGTGACGATTAAGTTATAACCAACATCAACTGTATTGGTCGCTGACATTTGTAAACCGTAGGTGAACGTACCTGTACCTCTGCCGATCAATGTATTATGATAAAACTGACTGGATCCACCAGAAATTTTGACTGCAGTGTTGGGCCCGGTCGTTTCTGATCCAGCTATCACCAGATTAGATAAAAAGCGGTTTCCAAGGTTTATATCGATTGTGGAATTTCCACTTGATGAACTTGCTCCTCCAATAAATCGATTTCGTTGGATGGTAATGTTAGATGATGGTGAACCCCATAATGCAAAAACAAGATTTCCACTACCACCACTCACAGTATTGCCGGAGATATCGCCACTTGCACTTCCCAATGCTCCGATCCTCATTCCAACAGTTATCCCTGCAGATGATACTTTTCCCGTACTGATTGTATTATTTTTAAAATTTACAAACGAACTAACTCCTGTATCGTTGATAAAACCGTATGCGGTGCCTGATGCAGTAGCAGATGTATCGCCACCGGAAATGATATTAGAAAAGAAATCAACATCCGTACTATTATTTCCAGTAATGTAGATACCTCGAGTTGTGCAACCACCCACAGTACAAGATCCTGGGTTGATATCATTGGATGAAATTGTCAGCTTATTCGTTAAGGCAGAAACGCTGAGATTCATCCCAGATATTGTACAACCACTTCCCGTACAATTTGTACCTTTGATTGTACTATTTGAAAAGGTCATCGTCGGAGTGGAAGCGGAACAGAACGGATAAAATCCATTTACTGATCCGTTGTTGGATGAAGCATTCCCTAGATTGATAATATTTTTTGTAATAAGATTGGCACCACCTGTGCTGCCTGATGCTATCCCACTCATGATACAACTGGCTCCCCCACAAATTCCTTGAGTGATCGTATTCGACTCTATCGTAGCAAAAGCAGATCCATTGGAATTTAAGTAAATACCATTCCAAGAAGTACCAGTATATGTGCCCGTTTGTGTGATTAAATTGGAAATTACATCCCCACTCGTACTTGCATCCGCATAGATGCCAAAAGCTGAGCCAGGATTCTGAATTTCGATTTTATTTGATCGGAAAATGATACCAGTATCAGTGATGGAAGTAAAAGAAACTCCGGCTGAAAATCCCGTACCGGTTGTGGGTGATTTAATATGAAGTCCGTTGATCTCCGTTGCGTCCTTACTGAAACTACCAGTAATTGTAAATGTTGAGATGGGATTTGAAATTCCACCTCCAGTTGAGATTCGAGTATCAGTGATTGTTGTTGGTGTATACGATGTTGAATTTGGATCAGCATTTCTTGTAAGAAAATCATTATTGTAACTTCCGAAAATTGATATGCGATTGAGTGGCGTAATAGTCGAAGATGTAGTATATTCACCTTTTGCAACTAACACAAAACACATCTCACCAACGGAATCACAATCAGTAGAAGAGGACAGTCGAGCGATACCTTGTTGGATTGTGAGTAATGGTTCACTTTCTGTAAAACCAGAATTCCCATCGCTGCCACTTGGTGACACATATCGAAAGCCATCTCCAAAACTATACCTGGCAACATACGTTTCCTTCGTACTGTTACCTGCCTCCGTTGTGCAAAAAATCCCGAGCTCGCGGTCTACGCCACCCGCAAATCGAGAGTTAGGAGTTAAGACAACTTTGGAGGTTCTCTCCGTTAACTTTTCATAGCGTTTTGAAAAAGAATCTCCCCCAATCCCTAAAGTAAACGTACATCGATCACTGCTCACAACATGGTTGAAACTAAACTCTAAGGCTGTATCTCGGCGAAGCATTTTACCTAGGGGAAAAAGTGGCGTAACAATGATATCACCGGATCTGGTATAAGTAAGACAAGGAGTGTTCCCAAATGGCAAATCCAAAGCCTGGAGGATCAACTTTGTATCCACATAATCTTTTGATGTCGGATCACAAGCATTGCTCATTTTGGGACCTTTACAAAGTGATAAGGTAAAAATGAGAAAAGTAAGGAAGATTGACTTTCGCATAAAGTAAATCATAAAGTAAATTTAAAGAAACGTCAATCCATTCAGAAAAAATGGGACTTGCCAGCCTTTTCCTCTTCATAAAATTTCATCGCATGAACCAATTTCGGATATTCTGCGCGTTTCTACTTCTCCTTGGTACATTTATCTTGGATGCAAAGGAAGTACGTCTTCTGAGTGAACCACTCACCGATGAAGTGAATCTCTTTTCACCAGAGCAACAAAATCAGATAAGAACCATCCTTACCGATATCGAAGAGAAAACGACTGACCAAGTTTTTGTTTATATCATTGAAAGTCTTGAAGGTGAAAATCTGGAAACTTTCTCACTCGCGGTAGCCGAAAAATCAAAAATTGGGCAATTCAAAAAAGACAATGGCATACTCTTGCTACTTTCTACTAAGGACAAAAAAGTTCGCATCGAAGTTGGGTATGGCTTAGAGGGAACACTTACAGATGTTCTTTCAAATCGAATCATTCGTAATGTGATGATCCCAATTTTTAAACAAGGAGATTTGCCTGGTGGAATCATCATGGGAGTTTTATCAATTCAATCCGTATTATATGGTAATATAGATTCTATACCTGCTCTCAAAACAGATCATCCAAACGGAATTGGGATATCACTGGCTGAAAGATTTTCATTGTTTCGATTTAGTTTCGCCATTGGAGTTTTTCTTATTGCCGTAATATTACATAGACTGCTTAACCAATACACTTTTTATAAAAGTAAAAAGTGGTTACCTTTCTTACTCGGCGCAGTCGTTTTAATTTGTTTAGGATTTTATTTACCTGAAATTATTTTCTATCTTTGCTTTGGGATATTAATTATTGGAAACATCTATTTGTTGTTTTTTTTGGAAACGGCAATCTCTTACATATATTCTGCAGTCTCACTGATGTTATGGATTCCAATCATACAATTTAGCTTTAATCTTGATCATGGCGGCACTCTATTTTTAATCATATTCTTATCCGCATTGTCTTTGATTTTTATGACTATCAAAGTGTTAAATGATGAAGTATTGATTCAAAAGCTTACAAATTTTTCAAATCGATTTGGAACCACACCCATGGGACTTTTATGCTCTCTATTCTCGATCGCTACGCTTCTATTTGGAATCTATTCGCTGATGCATAAGGAGACCATTCTTTATTCTGTTTTTTATTCAGGTATATTACTTTTTATAGTCAATGGTTTTGCTTTTCCAATTTATCGAATCCATTACCTAGCTTTTTTAGCTGTATTTTTTGTTTGGCTTGGATTGATTTCACTTTTTTATTTTATGGAACCACTACAAAATGGAAGTTTGGTTCCCGTGGGTTCGGAATCTATGGTTCTTTTTTTACAGATTTACATTTGTTTGGTGATCGGATACGTTTTAGCTCGATCGATCGTAGTATCCAATTGGATATGGAGACTTTTGAAGTATGCTTTGATTGCACTCGTTTGGACACTCGCATTTCATCTTCCGAATTTTCTCTTTGGTAATTTTATTATCGATCCAGCAATTTTTCTATTTTCTTATGTATCTATGTTTGTATTGCATTTCGTTCATGATAGTATTCTAGGATCCTCCAGTGGATCGTATTCTTATTCATCTAGTTATAGTAGCTCATCCTCAAGTTATGGCAGTTCATCCTCAAGTTATCGCAGTTCATCAAGTTCGAGTTCATCCGGAGGTGGTGGTGGCAGTTTTGGAGGGGGAGGCAGTTCAGGAAGTTGGTAACATCGGAATGAAAATAGGATCAGAAATAAAAAAAGCCGCCAATCAAACGATAAGCGGCTTTTTCTAGATTGAAAAGAGTGTTTGGACTTGTTAGATTATGCTACTGGTCCAAATGCACTAAAATCAAATTCTTTTGATCCTGTGAGATACTTTTTGTAATTTTCAACAAACTGTTTCGCGAGATCGCCGGCAGTCTTATCGTATTCTGCCTTATCTTCCCAAGCGTTACGTGGGTTGAGGATATGTGCATCCACTCCAGCAACTGATTTTGGGAAAGAAACTTGGAATACAGGATGTTTTTCAAACTCCGATTTTTCAATTTCTCCACTAAGGATTTCATTGATGATTTGGCGGGTCGCAGGTAAATTCATACGTTTGCCTACACCATACTTTCCACCAACAAGACCCGTATTGATTAGGTAGGCTCTTACGTTGTGTTTTTTCATTTTTTCACCCAACAACTTCGCATAGTACGTTGGGTGGAGTGTCATAAACGCTTGGCCAAAGCAAGCCGAGAAAGTCGCTTGTGGTTCTTTTACTCCGCGTTCCGTTCCCGCAACCTTAGCTGTGTATCCAGACAAAAAGTGATACATAGCTTGCTCAATTGACAATTTGGAAACAGCAGGTAACACACCATATGCGTCATACGTTAAGAAGATCACAACATTTGGATGTCCAGCTTTGGAATCTGGTTGGATATTGTCGATGTGGAAAATCGGATAGGATACACGGGTGTTTTCTGTTTTAGCCGCAGAAGTATAGTCTATCTTTTTTGTAGTAGGATCAAAAACTACGTTCTCTAAAAGGGCATCACGACGAATGGCCGCGAAGATTTCCGGTTCTGTCTTTGGATCTAAGTTGATTGTTTTCGCATAACAACCACCCTCGATATTAAAAATGCCATTATCATCCCATCCGTGTTCATCATCACCGATGAGCTTGCGACTTGCATCTGTTGATAGCGTCGTCTTTCCTGTGCCTGAGAGTCCAAAGAAAAGAGCAGAATCACCTTTTGAGCCCACGTTCGCAGAACAATGCATCGTAAGAACGTTTTTAAGTGGTAGGTAGTAGTTCATTACTGAAAAAATACCTTTCTTCATCTCGCCACCATATTCCGTACCACCGATGATACAGATCTTCTTTGCTAGATGGAAAATAACAAAAGTCTCAGAATTCAATCCATGCTCTTTAAACTTAGTATTTTTGTAATGAGAAGCATTGATGATCGTAAATTCTGGATGGAGTTTGGCTAACTCATCCTTGGATGGTCGAAGAAACATGTTTGTGCAAAAGTGATGTTGCCATGCTTTTTCCGTAACAACCCGAAGGGAAATGCGTGTGTCCTGATTTGTGCCAGCATATCCGTCAAAAACATAGACTTTTTTGTTATCTAGAAATTTTACAACTTCAGTATAAAGCTCATCAAAAACAGCTTCCGAAACCTTTGCATTGACTGGTCCCCACCAGATATTACCATTGGAAGAAGGTTCATCTACAAAATACTTATCTTTCGGGGAACGACCAGTGAATATACCAGTGTCTACCATCATCGTTCCGTTGTCAGAAACTACACCGTCTTTATTCGCTAATTCATGCTGGTAAATTTCGTCGTAAGATAAGTTGTGGAAGACTTCGGATGGTTTGAGGCCTAGGTCGGCAAGGCCTGGCAGATTAGTGGAAACTGACATGGATCTCTCCTGAATTCAAATCGAGTTTTTCTAGCTTCTTACATTATAAGACGGTGTCAATAACAGAATATGAAGATTCTACATGCAACAGCCGAATATTTTCCGTACATAAAAATGGGCGGTCTCTCCGACATGCTCTCCTCCTTTTCAAAGGAGCAGGCAAAAAAGCATGAAGTGGGAGTTTGTCTGCCTTTGATCGCGGGCATTCGTGGAAATCCTCAATTCACGGGGCGAACATTCCCTGCCATCTCAGCCAAACATCCAACTATTGGAGAAAATCCAGTCACCAAAATTCTCTCAGAATCTCGATTTCTTGAGGCGAATTATGGTCACGTAAAATTGTATTTTTTTGAATCTCCTATTTTTTCAGAATTGCAGAGCATCTACCAGAACAGTGATGAACACTTTCGTTTCGCGGTATATGCTTATGCCGTGTTTTCTCTAAGTATAGAATTAAATGTAGATATCTTTCATGCACATGATTGGCATACAGCACTCTCCTGCACATTGCATAAAGTTTCTCCTTTTGGAAAACCGACGATCTTTACAATTCACAACCTAGCCTATCAGGGAGACCATCCGATTTGGATGACAGGTTTTTTACGCGAGGAGCCTTTTGGCCTATTCCCAGAAGCTTACTTACAAGATAACAAAGTCAATTATATGAAAGCAGGTTTATCTTCTGCGACTCAGATTACAACCGTTAGTCCCGGATACCGAAACGAAACACTCTTTGAACCCAATGGATTTGGCCTATCGTATCTTTTACGGCGAAGGGAAAGTGACTATCACGGTGTGATCAATGGCATTGACCGAGAAGAATGGAATCCAAAAAAGGATCCAAATATCTTTCAATCATTTGACTCTGAGAGTCACATCCAGGGAAAACTAGGCAATAAATCAGGTTTGTATCAAGAGATCGGTCGAGCGTTGATAGACACTAACAGACCATTGGTTGGAATTATTGGTAGACTTACTTTTCAGAAAGGTTATGCGAACTTTATAAAAGCATATAAAGAAAGATTTCATTTACCTCACTTTTATATATTTTTGGGTGCAGGTGATGAAGGCTTACAAAATGAACTTTTTCATTTATCGCATACCGACCAAAATCGCATCTTCTTCTACAAAGGTTATAGTGAAGAGTTTGCTCGAAAAGTAGAGGCGGCAAGTGACTTCTTTCTTATGCCTTCCCTTTTTGAACCATGTGGCCTCAATCAGCTTTATAGCCATGCTTACGGTGCGATACCTATTGTTTCAAGAGTGGGAGGACTTCGAGATACCGTTTCTGAGTCTCCAATAGATGGAGAACAGACAGGCATTGTATTTGAACCAAATGATGTTAGCTCTTTGGGTTATGCATTAGAAAGGGCCAATACTCTTTTCCATGATAAAGATAAGTTTCATAGCACAAGGAAGCGCATTATGAAACTTGATTGGAGCTGGGAAAAACGAGTTGTCGAGTATGAATCGATTTATGAAATTGCGGTGATGAGGAAGGAATGATTAAATGATGCATTCAATTCGTTTTTTAATACTTTTATGCTTTCTGATCCAACTTCCTTTCTGCAAGATGCCAGCTTTGAACCAAGCAGGTGACCCGCTATCGGTTTCTTTTTTCCAAACGGTGTTGTTTCGAGATTTGATCAAACCAGGTCCAGAAGTCTATTGCGACACATCTACGAAATGGAGAAAAACACTAGGTGAGACCGGAACGAATTCCGTCTATGTCACGACGATACTACCAACACTAACTCACGATATTATCATTGCTGGAGTCACACGTAAGAATCTTGGTACAGGAAAAAACTTTGATTTTACTGGAACAGAAGGCACCACTTTCAATTGGTTTATCGCCAAACTAAGCGGAGGTGATGGATCTATTGCTTGGGTAGACTATTTTGGTGAAACGCTGAACAGTATCGTAGCAAGTACAGACTTGAACGTACTGCCTAAACTAAATCATTATGCGAATGGCGAATTTGCTATAACATGGAGTGCTAAGCAAGGTATACCAGGAGCGTTGAATGCTTTTGGTTTGAACTTTTCTTTCGGTATAGCAAGGTATGATGATAATGGATCTCGGAAGTGGCATACTTATTTGAATTTAAGTTCAAATGGTGATGAAAAATTTACCTCTGCGATCGATTCTCAAGACAATGTCCATTTTTTCGCTAATGTAACTTCTAGCGGCGGCTTTGAAAACTTTCCAACACCTACAAATTCGGCAAGCGGTGGCATTGATATTATCTATGGACTTGTGTCGGAAGCAGGAACGTTTAAATCTCAAAAGTATATTGGGAGCAATGGTTCTGACAAATTTACAGATGCTATACGGCTTGGTGACTCTGTCTATCTTGGAGGTGAAACAGATAACAACATAACCGGCACAACAGATCATCCATCGATTGGTTTTAGTAAAGCATACATTGCAAAATTGGAATCAAATCTTACAGTATCATCTATTTTATATCGAGGCTCTAACGCCAATTTCAACACAAAATTTCGCAAATTCACTACTGATAAAGTAAATCTTTATTATATCGGAACCTCTGAAGATTCTTTCGGTAATCCAACCTCATCTTTCCAAGGATCGAGTAAAAATTTCTTTTATGAAAGTATAACCAAAGATCTATCGCCCGTTTGGTTGACTTTTTTAGGTTCGACAGGATTTTCCGTAGTTGATGGATTAAGAACTTCCCTACTTGCCCTGGAATCAGGGAAGAATTTGTATTCTAATCTTCTAGGAGGATCAAGTTTCCAAAGATATTCCGGAATTGATTCAGTATCTACTGGAGATGGTACCGGAGTATTTCAAAAAACTTTGGTAAAATTAAATAGTAAAACAGGGAGATATGAAACTGTAGCCTACAGCTCAAATTTTACTTCTCCAAAAATTGGAACTATCACAAATACAAGAGAAATCTGTAAAGGCAAAATAATACGAATGGAATTGGTTTTAACGAACAATACTCTAGATTCAAATATCTTCTCCGAACTCTCAGTTTTTCCAACGAGAGATTTGCCTTAGAAATGGAAACAGAATAAATAAACTTATCCCAGCTTACTTCAATTCTTCGAAAAATTTAAAGATAATTGCTGGCACATTCAAATCTTCGTTAACGTTTCCCACAATGTTACGTGGCCAAAGGAAGAATGTGGGATTCGGGATGTTGTGCCCACCATTTTGAATTTCGATGAGTTTGATCTTGTGACTTGAACCTGGACATTGGTAACTAAATGCTTTCGCAGATGAGTGATCAGATGGCTCCAAATCCGGAAAATCCTCTTCTGTAAATTGTCTACATTGGGTTAGGTTTCGGTAATATCTCATCGTATGTTGAGTACTGATGACATGACCCCGATCAATTCCGTCATGAACGATAACCTTACCGCCTAGGTAAGGATTTACAGGATCTGCAGTACCATTGATAAGTAGAATAGAAACTGGTTTCTTTGCATTTGCACAATCGTTGTTTTCATCTATTGGAAGATTCGCACTGATGACGGCAAACCCACGAAATAAATCTGGCCGTTCCTGGCTCAGACGAAATGTCATATGCCCACCATTGGAAAAACCAGCTACATATAATCTGGCAAGATTGACTGCATACTCCTTAGAAAAAAATTCAATCATCCTTTCGAAAAATTCAACATCATCTAAATCACGTTTGCTTGTTTCTGCCGAGAACGACTTACGACAGTCATTCCAGTACTTTTTAAATCCTTGGGGATAAACCACGATTGCGTCAGAGTTTTTATCTGCTAAAGAATCAAACCAATGTCCTGTGACCAATTGCATTTGGGAAGCAGTCATTGCAGAACCATGTAATACAAAAATCAAACGGGACATTGGTTTTAAATTTCGTGGCACATGAAAATAAAATTTTCGCTCTACCCCACCTATTGTAAGTTTTGCGTGTTTGAGTGGATTAAAAATATTCCATCTAAAAATGAAAAAAGCAATACCTATGACAAATATAGAGACAATCGCTAGAGTATAAAAAGTGATCTTCCACCTTAAACTTTTCATTATAGCTCAGTCAGGGGATAAAAATAAATATCCTACAGCACTGCCGGGCCCTTCAAAACTATTGCGAATGATTAAGTATTGGTATGGCAAAACGAGCGAGCCGGCAACATTAACATGTCCTTTAAAATACTTCGAGGTTGGGATGAGTTTTTTCTGCTTTAGAGTTTGTGCATCATAAATATGAACACCGGAATTTCGAACCCATACAAGCTCGTTTTCTTTCCAAAATCCCATGGTATGTCCATGTGTTCCCAGCTTCAACTTTTTAATTTGAGTTCCCTTATTCGCATCTAACACAGAAAGTTCGCCTGTCTGCGAAGAAGCTAGGTAAAGTAATTTTCCATCTTTAGAAAAGGTTGCGCCATAAGGCACAACGGGAACAGAAACAGTTATCCCTTCACCGGATGAAATATCTATGAGCCTGCCATTCGGAGATGGTGCTTCATGGATCTCCGCATAACTTTGAATCAAAATCTTTCCCTGTTCCCAGTGCGCGACAGGATGATAAGGGAAACGATTGGACATATAGCTTTGAATGACTTCTAAGTTGTCATCTACAAATCGAAATACTTCTATCTTTACATCACTGGCGGATTTATTTTTCATATCTAAATCAGTCGCAAAAGTAAAATATGCGGCATCTTTTTTTTCATCAAATCCGATGGGAAGAATAATTGAATAACTAGGGCTATCCTTTAATAAATCTGATCTTAACTCTTTCAAAAAAGAAATTTCATTTTTTTCTAAATCCCAAACTGCAAAAAAAGATTTATTGCCTGTCAGCTGATAATGATTATGCTCTATAAAAATACCCATTTTTCCAATTTGTTCATCATAAAATAATAAATCGGAAATGTAGACCGGTAATCGTTCCACCTTGAGTTTTTCAGTTCCTGGAAGTAAAAGCTCTGGATGTTTCAAAAAGTAATCATCTATCGGTGGTGAAAGAAATGTCTTGGTTTTTGACTTTGTATCGTAGAGGTGAACACCTTGCACATCGGAATTCATTGTTTTGCCTATATAAATATGTTTACTTCGATTCACGAAAAATGGTGAATCTGTAGCATAGAAACTTGGGCGAATTTTGAAATCTGTATCCAGGGAAAATCGATCTAAAACGGATTCCCCCATTAAGGAGAGGGTAAATAGGCAGTAGATTGAAATTAAGATACATCTTTGCATATGGGGTCCTATAGAATGAAAGTTTTTGCATTTTTGTCGACTTGAAATTCGAATTCAAGCGATTTCTGTTTGACGAATTCCTAAAAATTACCCAATACTTAGGGAAATCCGAGAGTAAAATGACACTGAGCAATCGTTTCCAACATACTGTCGATTCAAGTGTATTAAAAAATCGGAAAATCTCGTATTACACCAGATTTTTGGATGATTCCGGTGAGGAAAAGCTAGCCTACATCATCCAAGCGATTATGACACATCACAATCAGTCCGAGCTGATTGAGTTGGTTTACACTGCATGTAAAGAATTTGTGATGAATTCAACAAAGGCGGCGATCAAACGTATTGTTTTTGATGAATTGAAGATGAATAATGAAGGCATCGCGCCTGATGAAGTCGAGATGATGAAATCATTTAAGGCGAGTATCATTGGGCGTAATTTTACTTACTTTCGCGAAAAAATGAAGGAGAGACGGATTCAGACAAAGATATCTTTCGATGCAAACAAAGAGAGACTCATCGCAAGGGTATCCAATAACTTTGCTCTCCTTCCAATAGAAGAAATACGAATCAGAGAAAAATTTCAACTAGCGAAAGAGTTTGATAACCTTCCACAATTTTTTTTACAACACTCTGATGAAACAGAAGGCGCAGGTTTGGGTATCACTCTCGTTGGAATCTTGATGTCACAATATGGAATAGACCGAAGACTCCTAACTATTTACAGTGAGCCTAACACTGGATATACGATAGCTAGACTAGAATTGCCATTTATAAAAACATATCTCTCGAAACGCCAAGTCTTCGAAGAAACTCTACAAAGAGAAAATTTAACTCGCGAAGACTTAAGGCGTAGGTGGAGTTTGGAAAAGGCTTAAAGCCTACTTGTCACAACTATTTGAGCTTTGATTGAAATTTTGTCTGGCTTCATCGTCTGATATGGTTTTTCCATATTCACTTTGGAGCCGAAAACAAAGCATACGATCACTCTTTGCAGATTTTTGAAAGCACTCACAAACTTTTGCCGCCTTCTGATCTGCTGAAAGTGTAGGGTCAATGGACTCAGATCCTTCTAAACTTCGTTCGCATTTTTGAAGTGATTCAATATAGACCGTGTAGTTTTTGGAACCTTTCTTCAATTGTTTGACATGCTTTTCCCTCATATTCAGGCAAGCACCTTTGTCTTCTGATGTACCAGAATCTTTTGCTTTTTTTAAACAAGAGCAAAGCTCAGATGATTTTTCTTGAGGATTGGCAGAAAGTGGAATGACGAAAAAAAGAATCAACAACCATGTAATTTTCATTCATTCTTTAGCTAATAAATTTCAATTTTGTCAACTGACAATCGACTTAGAAATTTAAATTAGATACGCACACCTATCACCAAGATATCGTCAATTTGCTCACAACCATCCATCCAAGTCTGTATTGTTTTATCAAAATGGATTTTTTGATCACTCATCGGTTGGTTGTGAATCTCAAATGTCAGATCTTTAAATCGTTTGGACATAAACTTTTTGTGATCCAGTCCACTGAACTGATCAAGATATCCATCGGTCGTCAAATAAAAGGTAGTTGGAGTCGAGATGTCCAATTCGTGCTTTGTAAAGATTCGTTGTTCTTCCTTTTGACTCCCACCTATCGATCTGCGATCTGCCTTTATTTCTCTCATTTCTTCATTTTGAATATAATAAAGAGAATTCATGGCTCCAGCATATTTAAGTATCTTTCTTTCAAGATGAATCGTGCAAAGGGAGATATCCATTCCATCACGACTTTCCGTCTGTTCTTGGTTTAGTGAATATCGTACTCCACGATGTAACAGGTTCAGTATTTCATCTGGCTCAATGACTCCTCGTGCATTGACTATATCGTTCAATAAACTACTACCGATCATAGACATAAAGGCACCAGGTACTCCATGACCCGTACAATCCGCCGCCGCAATGATCACAACCGTTTCCTCGGTGTTTTCATATAAAATGGTTTTACTTGCAAACCAATAAAAATCACCACTTACTACATCTCTAGGTTTAAAGAGAATAAAAGAATCTGGAAGAGTCCAAGAAATCAATTCCGTAGACGGTAAAATAGATTGTTGAATCGTTCTCGCATAACGAATGCTTTCCGTTATATGATGATTTTTCTCCTCAATGATTGCCTTTTGGTTGATGATTTCTTTGTTATACTTTTCAAGATCGTCGTTCTGAGATTTGATTTCTAAAATGGCATTGATCAAATCTTTGGTCTGTTCTTCTACTTGACGAGTGAGTTCGACTTCTCTTTTTTTAAGCGTGTCTATCAATTCTTTATTTTGTTCCGCCAATCTTTCAATGAGTATACGAATGACACCTCGCATAAACTCTGTACTATTACCCATAATTTTGTAAAAATCATGTTGGTCTAATCTTAAAAGATGTGTATCTTCTAGTGCACTGATAGAAGCGTTGCGGGGGTCTGAATTGAGAAGTGAAAATTCTCCAAATGTCTGCCTCGCCCCTATTTCTGCTACTTTTGTATCTTCAAAATGAACGAATACCCTTCCAGAGTAAATCACATACATACATGTACCTGATTCTCCTTTTTGTATGATCATCTCACCTTTTTTGTAGTGAACCTCTTTGAGAGATTGTGCAATCGATTCGATCGATGCCTCTGGGATCTCCGCAAAGAGATCCACGTTTCTCAAAATTGAAATGAGTTCTGGTATGGGTATCATGAAAATAAACTATGTAATTATCATAGTATTTGAATCCTACTCTCGCTCTTTCTGACTCAAAAAATAGTAGTGCTTACGTGCTCTCATAATTTGTCCAAGTGGTTTGTGTTCGATGAGCGCATTCCAAGGATCAAATTTGGCCAAATTTATCTCTTTTGCAAATTCGGAAGAATTTTCTAAATCAACATCCTGCATGGAGACGGTTAAACGTCCCACGGTAATAAATGGACTTTGGGATTCTGGCCATTCAATTGTTGGATTTTCTATCGGTGTTGTGGCATCATCTACAAAAAATTGAATTTGGAGATCATATGTAATGTCTCCATTTTTGAGGTGATCTCTGAAATCGATTGCCCATGATTCTTTCTTCTTTGGTGCTTCCGTTTTGGTTGGCTGTAGTTTTACTTTGATCGCATAATCACCTGCAGATATTGGAGCTGCAGAGTGAAAGGACTCGGTAGCAAAACCACTAAAAGGTTTTCCCATAGTTTTTACAGTATCGCCCATTTTTTTAATGGCTCCAATGAAACCATAAGTGGATATCAGGTAGCTAAAAAGAGAACCTATACCGTTTCCCAATGCCAAAACCAATTTGATAAAAGACTCAAAGTCAGGTAACGAGAATGTGGAATGATTGATCAGTAAAAAATCTTGAGAGTTAGTTTTTCCACCCAAAGCACCTTCACCATTTACTCCCAATACTTTGATCGCAAAGCCCCGTATGTCGGGAACAGTATCCGCTTTCCGATCCATACCGCCATTTGATAGTCGAATCTGAGTAGAATACGTGTTAGGTTTTGCAAAGAGTCCAACCTTTGCATAATCAGGGATATCCTTTTTGATCTCCAAACTTGCAGTAAGAGCTAATATTTGTTTGCGATGGAGTCCTCTTCCACGACCATGTTCGGCATTCTTTTTACGCTGCAGTTGAAGAAATCGATCAGAATACTTTTTAAATATTTCTTCTTCATTTGGTAGAATCACTTCTTTCCAATCTTTGTTTGGTTGCTTCATTTTATTTTCCTTTACCTTTCGTTAAATTTTCGTTTGTCGGCTCATTTAAAAAATCAAAAATACTTTTTTGAACTGATTCATCATTCAATATTACACTATGTTCGAATTGTGATTTAAAGGTAGTGTATGTGAAACCATCAGGAGGAAGACTATGCTGGTACAACACACTGCCATCACCGGCTTCACGCGGAACAACTTCTAAATCCCAATAAAAACTTTGTAGTTGATTCTCTTTTAATTCTGTCTGTTTCATTCGTTTGAAGGCCTTGCGTGTCGGTCGATTGTCAGCATGGATTACAAGGACAGGCGGAACAGACTTCAAAAACTGAGATGTCAAATCCAAACTTTGTCGGAACTCTTTTGCCCGATTGAGAATCAATTGAAACTCAGACGGTGTTGGAATTTCTTCTTGTTTGCACTGTTTTGTATAAAAACCCAATTGATTTTCGCGCCAAACAGATTCCTTAAAGAAGTCGAGTGGTATGATTTGGTCGGATTCATTTAATACGAGACCTTGCGAATCATTTGTATTGATTCTTGGAAAAAAACTGTAAACAGATTCATATTTTGCAATCACACAGGGAGACTGGATTTTTGAATTCAATCCTGTTGGGTTACCAACATAAAGGTCTTTCATATAACCGATCCCACCACGAAACGGGACAGCAACTAAAACCAGTTTGGAAACAAGTTTTGGATTCTGATTTGTCGCAGAAAAAGATAACATACCACCCATCGAGTGACCAATGAGTGTGGGTTTTTCATCATAATGTTTCCCAATCTCGGCCAAAAAAGCAGACAATCGATCTCTAGTTTTTAAATTGTCTTTGCGCCAATCATAAGAAAAAACATAAAAATCTACATTCTCGATCGAGGATGCATTACCCAACCATGGCGCGTAGATCGCCACATCTAAAATATATGGTATTGCCGTTATGCGATCAATGGCACCTTTTGGCTCAAGATTTTTTGAATTACCGACTAGTCTTAAATCAGGAGTTGAAAGTCCAAGTGCCTGCGGAGCATTCAACCAATAAGTTGAATTATCAATATCTTTAAGAAAAGAGCCTTTAATGCCAGGTACAAAAACGACAGGTTTGTGAGTTCTCTGAATTTGAGATTTTAACTTTACTTCAGATAAGTCTGTTGGGATTTGAGTTCTACATCCAACAAAGAGAAGTAATGCGAAAAATAAAAACGAAGCTAAATGCACTTATAAACCGCCTGACAAAGAGCAAGTGTCTTCGGTGCTCTGACTCGGTAGTCCATTTTACTAGTTACATATCCAAAAGAAATCTGAGCCTTTGTATCGGCAAAGGCAAGACTTCCCCCCATTCCCGCATGACCAAAGGTTTCAGAATTAGGCGAAAATAGACCATCTTCTTCTTTCAAAAATCCAAAATTCCATCCCAGATTTTTATGAATGACTTCATCATACTTCAATTCTTTTTTCGCGGTCACTTTCTTCAAAGTATTCGGGCTCACAAACTGAATCTTACCTAGTTTACCTCCCATCGCAAGCACATTAAAAATGGAAGCGAGGCTCCGAGCATCACCGATCCCATTTGCCCAAAGTAATTCTTTGGATTGTACATTCGGATCATTAAAAGTTTCGAGACCTTTCATTCCCACAGAAGGATTCATATAGGCTCTACTGACTTCACTTTTCCCACGCAAGACAGCTCGACCAGCCCTACCCTCGCAACCTTCTCCCGAAATAATCTGCGGAATGATTTTCATAATGCGTGCAATATTTGAGATCGGGTAGATCGTTGCCACCCTATTTGAGTGATGATAAGGAATGCCCAAAAATAGATTTAGATTGAGTTTAGATGCCACTTCTCGTTGAAAGAATGTACCACAAGACTCATCCGCGATTCTACGAAAAAGTTCTGCCGCATATGCACCCCAAATCTGAGCACCATATCCTTGTTTTGTTCCTGGCTCCCAAGCGGGAACCTGTTGAATCATCGCTTCATACACTTTGTCATAATGGAGCCAAAAATCACTTAACTTCAACTTTGTATCCAGTGCATGTAAACCTGCCGTATGTTCCAACAACTGGCGTACGGTGATCTTTTCCTTTCCATTCTTTCCAAATTCGGGCCAATACGAGGAAACTAATTTTTCATAATCGACTTTCTTCCTATCAGCCAAAATTAAAAAACACAAGGCGGTTATACCTTTCGTTACTGAAAAAAAGGAGACCATTGTATCTTCTAACCAAGGTTCGCTTGTATTTTGATTTTTTAGACCACCCCAAATATCAACTACCTTTTTGCCTTTATGAAAGATAGTGAGGGCGGCACCCACCTCATCTAGATTTTTGAAATTTTCAAGGAATGCTGTTTGAACAGGCTTAAATTTATTTTGGCAAGTTCCAGAGATTTCAATGCTTGGGTTTGATTTCATGTTAGGCAAGGTTCACTTCGATACTAAGTTCATCACTTCCTGTCATAAATGCAAGACCTTTGAAAGCGAAAATAGACAGATCCATCATAAATGGATCTTTACAAATATTGTTTGAAATGATAACCTTCGGGATATGACAAAAAATCGAAACAAGATCGCCATTTTAATCTTCATTTTGATCATCTGCGCATCCGTACCTTGGTATTTTTCCTCGCTCGTCCTCTACCCAAAGGTCAACTGCAATACGGAACACCATGTTTTCTGCCAAACGCCTAAAGAGATCAATTTGGAATTCGAGTCGGTTTCGATTCAAACTCCGGATGGGCTCTCATTAGAAAGTTGGTACATTCCTTCCGCCGGGTCAAAGAAGGGCATTATTTTTGTCCACGGCCATGGCGGATCCAAAAATGAAGGGTTGAGATTTGCAGAGTCTTTGCATAAAGCAGGCTTTAACCTACTTGCGATCAGCTTACGAAGAAATTCAGGTTCATTTGCGAGCATGGGGTATTATGAACCCAACGATGTGATTGCTGGAATCGATTATCTTATAAAAGAAAAAAAATTAGAATCGGTCGGACTTTTTGGCTTCTCTATGGGAGCCGCAACAAGCATCATCACAATGGAAAAAGATTCTAGGGTGAAAGCTGGTTTATTTAGCAGTGGTTATGCGTCCGCAATGGATGTCCTCTCTGAATCTGCCAAAAGAGATTTTGGAATCCCGTACTATCCCCTTATCCCTGTTGTGCGAGAAGTGCTTAATCTCAGAGGTAGTATGGACATAGCAAGTGTTCTTCCAGAAAAAAGCATCACAAACATTTCACCGAGGCCAATTTCTATCTTTCATTGTGACAAAGATGATTACGTCGATGTCAGTCACGCAAATCGTTTGTTTGCTGCCGCAAAAGAACCTAAGGAACTATGGATACCAAGTTGCAACAGGCATGAACGAATATGGAATACAAATCAAAAAGAATCCGAAAAAAGAAGCGTCGAATTTTTCCGTAAGAATTTGTAAACCTACCAACCCCCGCCGCCACCTCCACCCGAACTACTTGATCCTCCGGAAGAACTAGAACTAGGTGGAGAATAACTTGAGGAAGATGAAAAATCACTCATATCCGACCAGGAGGCACTTGCTCCCGCTCCACCAGACAAACCTCCTTCTCCTGAAAACGAAGCAGAAGTACCTGCAGTGGTCGATGTACCCAGAGATCCTGACATTTGGATTCCATCCATGTTGTTGGAGGGTTTAGCTACATTCAAGTCTCCATCACTTACTTGTGATTCGGGATATAAATAGAAAGCATCAGATATTTTCAGATTAGAATGTCGATACTTAAGGCTAAACTCCAAATCAAACGCCGGTATAAATGAGGAATACTCTACAGGAATATCACATGGTTCACTTGAAAGTAACTTTGAATGCAAATAATTTTTTAGAGCGAGAGCTTTCAAACTAGATTGTATCTGCAACTTATGCGCGTATGGTGAATGACGTAAGAGGTGCTGGAGACTCAAAAAACCTATAATTGAAAGTAAAATATAAATTAAGGTATCTGAAATTTCTAAACTCCAAAAATAAAAAAACACCAAAATCAAGCCAGGAACCAGAGACCTTATGAATCGAGAGACAAAGTAACGTTTCCGATAAAGGTTCAAATCATGGAACCCATAATGGACGTCCTCAAAAACACTCATCAACACGACTGAAATAAGTACGAACAATATAGTCGCAAACAATCTTCCAGGGCTAACTCCGTTGGGCTCGAGATAATCGATTAGCAAATAATGATAGAGCCAAACACATGATACTAAAATCGAAACCATTGTAAAAAACATCGCAAACATGTTTGCAAAAATCGTATCCGTTAAAAAAAAGAATATTTTTTCGACAACAGAAGATTTTTTTTCAACCAATCCCATTGATTCCAAATCTTTTTGATACTCAATCTGAATATCATCAAATAATGAGTAGCTTGTACGCTTTGATTTATAATAAGCTTTTATATCTTCCGCTGTAACTTCTGTTGAGTCATTCACGAACAAACCCTTGAAAATAGATTGGTCTTTGGCACTATATTCAGAAAGTGGAATCAGTTGACGAAGTTTTAAAGCTCCACCTAGTGTCTTGCCGACCGCTAATTTTTTCTCTACAACGAGTCTAGTCATCCAAGATCCAACCAAGCCAGTCTCCGATAAAATAGCTATGTGTTCAGGTCCCGATTTTCCCAATACTGATTTGAATTGGTCCCAAGATTTGATATATGTTGGATCGTCCATCAAACCGATCTTTTTTGAATAGAGATAGATTGAATAATTTACGAAACAAAGACCAGCTAACAATAAAAAGTATAACGAAAATCTAGGTATATATTGTATGAATAGTGAACCGGGCAATGTTTCTGGATTGTTTCCTTTATAGGAAAAATCAAGTTTCAGAATCATTGTTTCGCCAGGATACAAAGGTTCAGAGGAAACAAAGGAAATAGGTTCATCAGATGCAGTGGTCGAGAATCCATCAAAAAAATTCTTCTCTAACTTCCAATCCTTATGTAAGTTAAGCGACACGGACATTTTTTTGATTTCACCTGCTCGATCAGAAAAACTAAAATCATGATCCAAAGCAAATATACCGTTTGATTTTTTTTTCAAAATATTTGTGTATCTAACTTTGATTTTATAAACAATCAACGCATTCGAAAAAGGGGGTTCGCGCATTTCTCTTGATCGCCATCTTACTTCATTTTTCAATTTATCAATTGCAAAATGATCTTTTTCATCCAAATCCCCTTCTGTTAGCTTTTGCCAATTTCCAGATTCATCCTTACGGAAGACTTGTTGGATAGATATTTTTTGGCCCCAACCCAAATCAAAAATGCGATACGCCCCATTCCAATCTCCATCAAATCTAATTTCTTGAATTTCCTCGATCGATAGCGAGCCATCCGAATCCAAATAAGCATCTACATGGATGGATTCCCAATACAATGACTTCGTTTGTGAAGAGATCACTAACGGAGAAAAAAAAACCAAAGCTGAAAAGAGTAAATGTGAGAAGGAAAGTTTCATGATGATTGTAACGAAAGAAAATACAGTTTGATGGTAAAGAGTCAACAAGATTTATTAGTAACCACATGAGTAAGACTTTTTTGATTTTTCGCTTTGCTGGCAAAGCCATCCATTTGGTTTGGAACACAAGTCGTTCACTAACTCTCTCACTTTGTTTGGTCACGCTTACAAACGGACTACTACCTGCCATCATTGCCTATATTGGAAAGTTGATAGTTGACCAAGTCATTTTGGCCGCATCGACCAAGTTGGTTTCCGATCAAAATACTGCCTTTCTTTATGTAGCATTTGAAGCAATTGCGATTATCGTTTTTAGCGCTTCTCAAAAAATTACGAATGTAATCCAATCACTATTACGCGTGTTACTTGGTCAAAAAGTGAATGTTTTGATACTTGAAAAGGCTCTAACATTAGATCTACAACACTTTGAGGATTCAGAATTTTATGATAAGATGACTCAGGCAAGAACGCAGGCTTCTACTCGACCACTATCACTCATAAATCGAATCTTTGGATTGATTCAATACAGTATCACCATTATTACGTTTTCAGGATTATTGCTCCAATATTCATATGTTGCAGTGATCGTATTGTTGCTGGCAACGATTCCATCATTTATCGCTGAGACTAGATTTTCAGAACATGCCTTTCGTCTTTTCCGATGGCGAGCTCCCGAAACGAGGCAACAGCATTATTTAGAAACTCTTATCGCACGGGAAGATCATGCAAAAGAAGTCAAATTATTCCAACTAGGTCCAATGTTATTGGAAAGGTATCGTAGCATATTCAATAAGCTTTATATCGAAGATAGAAATCTAACGATTCAAAAAGGATTTTGGGGGTATTTGCTGGGAATTTTAGGAACCATTGCTTTTTATGGAGCCTACGCTTGGATGGTTATGGAAGCAATAAAAGGATCGATTTCGTTAGGCGAAATGACAATGTATCTTTTGTTGTTTCGACAGGGACAATCTACTTTCTCTTCTGCCCTCACATCAATTGGTGGAATGTATGAAGATAATTTATATCTAGCAAATCTATATGAATTTTTGGATTTACCTATCAATAAAGTAAACGGTCAACTTAAAGTGGGCACATCTAATTCAGGCATTCGATTCTCAGAAGTTTCGTTTTGTTACCCTGGCAATGAGGTGCCTGTACTTACCAATATATCCTTTATTCTTAAACCAGGAGAAAAACTCGCAATTGTTGGTGAAAATGGTTCAGGGAAAACGACTCTCATCAAACTTCTTACGAGATTGTATGAACCTACTAGCGGTGCAATTTTTTTGGATGATATTGATTTGAAAGATTGGGACTTGGAAAGTTTACACAAGCGAATTGGTGTTATCTTTCAAAATTTTGTTCAATATCAATTCACAGTAGGAGAAAACATTGGAGTAGGAGATGTTCAAAACTTAAATGATAAAGCAAAATGGCTAGATGCGTCCGAAAAGGGCATGGCAAAGCCATTTATTGACTCGATGAGTAGTAGTTTTGATACCCAATTAGGAAAATGGTTTAAAGGTGGACAGGAACTATCAGGTGGACAATGGCAAAAGATTGCATTGTCTCGCGCCTTTATGAGAGATCATGCAGACATCTTGGTGCTTGATGAGCCGACTTCAGCTATGGACGCAGAAGCAGAAATGAATATCTTTAACCATTTCCGAAAACTAACTCAAAATCAAATGGTCATCCTCATCTCCCATCGTTTTTCTACCGTAAGGATGGCAGATCAAATCATGGTAATTTCAAAAGGTAAAATTATAGAACATGGAAGTCATTCTGAACTTCTTGCTTTGAATGGGCGTTATGCGCATTTGTTTAGCCTACAGGCAGAAGGGTACAGGTAGTCATTATTTCTCTGAAAGATACTTTGCGATTAGTCCGTAGACCTCTGAGTTTACAATGAGACCGATATGAGTTGAGTTTACTTCATAATTTGTTACATTAGGAGAATAGCTATCTATACAAGCTTGCCAACTTACAACATTGTCCTCTTTAGAATAAATGGAATAGATCGGAATGTTAATCGGATTTTCAAATCGTTCATCGATTTCCTTTTCCAGTTGATCAATGTCGATCTTTTGTTTTTTGCTATAAATGTCAGCGATTGAGGTATATTTAGGTCCACCAATGACGGGAGAGCCAAGAGTAATCACCTTTGTCACAATATTTTGATTGTCCCTGGCTGATTCTCGGGCAATGTACCCACCCAAACTCCAACCAATGAGAATGATTGATTCTTTCGTCTCCGAATAAATCTTTCTAATCTTTTCATTAAACAAATCAAGGATTACCGGGACATCACCATGATTGTGACCCAAACCCCAACCTTCCGGCGCATAACCGAGATTTTGCAAATAACTCCGAAGTGGAAGCATAAAGATATCATCTGTCGCAAATCCAGGAAGGACAATGATTCTCTCTCCATTTCCTTTTGGTTTCTTTAGTAACTCGGGAAGGTGAAAAACCAATGTAGCGGCATCTACAATTCCCATTACTTCACGTGCCATCTGAATTTTTGAAGGAATAAAAAAACTATCTCTTTCTTTAGATCGTATCATTTGAATTTATATCTCTGCTTTAGACATAAATTTGCAGATCATATTTGCATAAAAAGTGACCTTTTGACAAATTACGATTATGAGAAAAGAGCTGCAAGTAAGAGTGCTTCCAGAAGTTGCAGGCCAATATGAGGTTTTAAAAACGCATCTAAGTAAAGTTGAAAAGATTCCACTGGTCGCAATTCGTCATATACAAATCCTCCATCGATCCATCGACGCAAGACAGAAAGTTATCTATATCAATCTTACCGTAATTTTGTACATTGATGAGGATTTTCATCCGGAGCAAGCCGTTCCACCAAATGTCAAAAATGTGATCAACTCCGAAGAAGTAATCATTATCGGAGCAGGCCCTGCAGGATTATTTGCCGCAATTGAGTTAATCAACCAAGGATTAAAACCAATCATACTAGAACGAGGTAAGGATGTAAAAGCGAGGATCGAAGATTTAAGAGCAATTAACATCCACCAGACGGTCAATGAGGACTCAAATTATTGTTTCGGAGAGGGTGGTGCTGGAACTTACTCTGATGGAAAATTGTACACACGTTCTAAAAAGCGAGGCAACGTTAATGAAATCCTGCATCTACTTGTACAATTTGGAGCTACACCAGAAATTTTAGTCGAAGCTCATCCTCATATTGGGACAAACAAACTGCCAGACATCATCAAAAATATGAGGGAATATATCATAAGTTGTGGAGGTCAAATTCACTTTCATACAAGGGTTACTGATTTGATCATCAATGGAGATCGTATCCTCGGGATAAAAACGCTTAAAAACGAAACTTACTTGAGTAGAAAGATCATCTTAGCAACGGGTCATTCCGCTCGGGATATCTTTACGCTATTAAATCATAAAAAAATTGCGATAGAGCTCAAACCTTTAGCAATTGGAGTTCGAGTCGAGCACCCTCAGAGTTTAATTGATTCCATCCAATATAAATGTGAGACGAGAAGTCCCTATCTACCACCTTCTCCCTATAATGTGGTAAAACAAATTGAAGATCGTGGAGTGTACTCTTTTTGTATGTGTCCAGGTGGCGTGATAGCTCCATGTGCGACGAGTCCAGGTGAAATTGTAACGAATGGTTGGTCGTCCTCGGCAAGAGCTAGACCTACGGCAAATTCTGGTATAGTAGTTGAGTTAAAAGAAGAAGATTTTATCCCATTTTCTTCTTACGGTGCTTTGGCGGCGATGATGTACCAAAAAGAAATTGAAACTAAAGCTTGGGAACTCGGTGGAAAAACTCAAGTTGCACCAGCTCAACGTCTGTTAGACTTTGTTAATGGAAAAGTTTCGCTCGATTTACCTAAAACATCATATTCGCCGGGTATCATCTCCATTCCTTTGAATGAAGTTTTGCCTCAATTAATACACAAAGCATTGGTTCGAGGCTTTAAGGCATTTGACGTAGTGATGAAAGGCTACCTTACCAATGATGCTGTTGTTCATGCCCCGGAGACTCGGACATCTTCACCGGTGAAAATCCCAAGAGATCCAAATACCCTAGAACATATTCAAATCAAAGGTTTGTACCCATGTGGTGAAGGTGCTGGCTATGCGGGGGGAATTATATCTGCGGCGATGGATGGAATGAAAGTTGCTCGAGCGATAGGAAGTAATATTTGAATCATTTAATCGGTTTTTTTTGAATTAAAAGTACTCACCCTGAACATTTCAATGTTTGGAAAAACCTTAAGAACATAAATTTCTTCAATTGAATATTATCTCAAAAACTTCATTGTATCACCCAACAGAAGTCCTATCTCTAAACGAAGCTGAATCAAATCATATTTATTTTGTATCGCATTTCGATTTACATCTCTTTGACGACGATCGACTGTCTGTAATTCAATAATTGAAGCAGAACCAGTCTTATATGCTCGTTCCATGATAGAAAAGTTTTCTTCCGCGGTCTTTCGACTCTCAACGGAAATATTGTAAAGTTCCACTAGATTGTTATGTTGCTGAATCAACTCAAACAAATAGAGTGCAGTATTCTCCCGCAAGAATTCGGATTGTGATTTTGCGAGTTTTACTTCTATTTTGGATTTGTCCAATTCGTTTTTTGAAAGCCAACGATTGAATAAAGGAATACGAACACCAAAATTAGCGCCGGTAGAGGAATACGGATCGGGATTATTTGCATATAGGCTAAAATCTCCCCTTGAATAATCATAAACAAAATTCGGTTGAGAAAAGCTTCCGTTGATTCCGTATATTGTTTGGCGAGAGTTATTTTGATACATATTCACAAAAAAATCTGGAACCCACATTTCATTGAATCTAACTTGCTTTTCAATTTCCAATATTTTTACTTGATTGATCGATAACACAATATCAAAGTTAATCGCGGACAGATTCTTTTCATACTCATCCATTGTCTCTTTTAAAGGCAGAATATAGAATTCACGTTCTGGAATTTCTTTGAGAGTCACATCCTTTAACAAAAATTTCCGTCGGAATGTGGATTGGCTTTTTTGTTGATCGAGTCGTGACTTGATTGCATTATACTTGTAAAAGAAATAATCCACCTTGGAATTCTGAGTAACTAAATAAGATTCTATACCTTGCTTATATAGCTTCTGAATAGTCTCCAGTTGCTTTTCGGAGTCGGTTTCATTTGAAAAATCATAATCATAAAAAGCCAGAAGTTTGAGAGTTTCTGAATATTGAAATGCTTGATCAAACAATTCCTTTTGGAACAACGCTCGATATTCCAATAATAACCGTTCATATTCAAGTTCCATAATCAAATTGGTTAAAAATACATTGCCTTGTTCCTGCAGATTCCAATTTAAATTGAGTGAAGTTACAAATCCTTTTTTATCAAAGCCATCTGACGGAATTTTCTCGAAGAAAGGTGCATGTTCAAAATTGAGTGTAGGGAGATAGCGGATATTCCGCGTATCCATATCTACTTTCTTCTTTTGAATTTCAATCTCCTTTAATTTTAATTGGTAAGACTTCTCTCCAACCACCTTAGGTAGCTCAAAGAAATCAACAACTTCGGCACTAGCAGACTTACCCCAGGCGAGTGAAATGGATAGTAAGAAAATTACAATATGACGAGAATTCACTTCTAATATTATCGGATGGCTTCCTGTTTGGAATGAAGTAAATGATAGATTCCATTTTTTGAAATTAACTCTCGATGTGTTCCGGATTCAGCCAATTCTCCATTTTCTAAAACAAATATTTTATCGTATTTACGTATCGTTTCTAACCGATGGGCTACAACCACGATAGTCTTGTCTTGAAAAACTCTGTGCAAGTTTGCAAGTACCTTTTCTTCGCTTTCTCGATCCATAGCAGCTGTTGGCTCGTCCAATATGATCAGTGAGGGTTTTTGCAAAAAGACACGAGCGATCGCCAGCTTTTGTTTTTGACCACCTGAAAGCATCACTCCATTCTCACTCAATTCAGTGTCATAACCTAGTGGTAAATTTAGAATTTGATCATGTAGATAGGCTAATTTTGCCGCCTCAACAATCTCGGAGAGAGTTGATTCTGGACGAGAAAGTGCGATATTTTCCCTTACGGTGCCAAGGATCACTGGATTTTCTTGATAAACGACTCCAATCCTAGTTCGATAGGAAGGCATCCAAATTTCATCCAAAGAAATACCATCGATCAAAATCTCTCCACCACTTCTCTCATGCAAACCTAGTAACAATTTTAGGATGGTCGACTTACCACTACCACTACGACCAACAAACGCATAATTCTTGCCTGATTCTAGCTCAAGCGAAAGTCTACTTAAACCGAATTCTCGTTTCCCGATTTTATACTCGAATGAAACCTCTTTCAAAACAATCGACCCATTGATATCTGGAATTTCAACTCTTGAGAATCTAGCATCAGGCGAGGATTCAGAATCCAACTTATCCCAGTCCGTTAAACGACGCCATGCAAGCTTTGCCCGTTGGTAGGAAGCACCTTCACGTACGATCGAAACCATCGGAGAACGTACATAGGTAATAAGTCCAATGATGGCAAACAACGTACCAAGAGTTATTTGTTCTGACAAAATTTGATACGTTCCAATTAAGAGTATCGTTATATTTGTTAATAAACGAAATATCATTGAACTTGACTCTAAAATACTTGAATAATACTTTCGTTTACTTTCAGCATTGAGTTGTGCAGTTAATCTTTTTTCAAAATCCCATCTCTGAACAGAAACAGCTCCAAGATTTTTGACAGTTTCATTCCCATTGATTGTTTCAATAAAATAGCTCAGAGTCTCAGCGGTTCGAAGTGATTCTTTTTTTGTTTCCCTTTCGATCAGGGGACTGATTTGAGAGACGAGAGTCAGCTCAGGAACAATGAATAACAATATCACCGTTAATAGTGAGGGTGATAAGAAGAAAAACAGAATAAATACTATGATTCCGAAAATCCAGTCCAAGATACGAATCGTACCATGTTCGGAAAAAAAATGGGTAACACCTTCAATTTCCTCCCATCTTTGAAGTATCTCTCCTTTTGTATGGCTCTCAAAAAAAGATATTGGAAGTGATAAAAGTTTCTCAAGAAACCTTACTATGATCGTTTGATTTACTTTGCTTGCAGTATAGAAAAGGACATTATTCCGAAGATACGAAAATAATATTTGAGAAAAACTCAAAATGATTACACCCACCAAAACAGGAACAAAAAACTCTTTTATTTCGCGTAACAAAACATTGTCGATAAGATACAAGGTCACTAGAGGTAACGATATCTCAAGAACTTTAATGAGAAATGTAGCAAGAATTCCACTTAGGAGATACGAAAGATTAGGTTTAAAAAAGGCAAAAAGACCCGGAAAATAGTTAAGTGAAGGAAGGTAATTTTTAATCGGTTTTATTTTTGGAACGAAAACAATGGCATGTTTTCCTGACTTAGAATCCCATTCGCTCTCACTAATCGTTCTTATACCGTTCGCTGGATCTACAATTTTAATTTGGCCAGGAGCAAATTTCAAAACTAAAATAAATTTGTTGGATTCCCAGCGAACAATGAATAAATGATTGTATAATTCTTTTCTATGTTTTAACTTATCTAGAACGAAAACTTGACCAATGGCAGAAAATGTTTCCTTCCATGATTCCATTGTAACTTCTGAATCATATACAGGGAATTTTGAATCTGAAGATTCTATTACCTTTTCATATCCCCAGTGTGTAAGTAACATTCTACGACAAGCGGATGCAGTCTCATCAGCTGATTCTTGCAATATAACCGGAAATGCATCAAATAGTCTTTTTTTTGGTGAAAATGTAGCGCTTGGTAAAAAATGGATAATGTCTTCGGAAAGATCATCATCTGTATGGAATAATCCTTCATCCTCTTCATCTTCTTCTTGGTTTAATTTTCTCGTCTCTAAAACTGAACGGAGCGTACTATAGAGGCTTTCAGATTTTTTAAAAAAGACTTCCGCATCTTTTGCTAACAGTTCATAAACTACACTTTCTTGTATTGCTGTGACCGTTGCATTACGAACCTTTTTCTCTAAAACACCCATTTCGCCCAGAACCGATCCTGATTCTACGAAAGAGGAGTAATCTGCCGCCCAAGATGATTTTGTAACTTTAAAGCGACCCGATTGAATAAAAAAAAGTGATGAAGATTTGCTCCCTTCTTTGATCAAAACTTTGTTTTTAGGAATTGTTTGTTTAATAAGTAGATGGGATAATTCAATGATCTCTTGTTTGCCTAATTTTCGGAAGTAAGGATGAACTCTCAACTCATCTCTGAGACGAATATCTTGGCAAAACTTTTCCCATATCTGTTTTTTCTTTGCCGAAGACTCGAAAAATTCCAGAAATTCATTTTGTCCGAGAAAAAATATATCTGAAGTTTCATCTGCAACATAAGAATTCTTTTTCAAGACCCCAAGCGCTAATTCTGAAAATCCATAGTAATTGCCATCGGTTAAAGAACGAACAAGCAAGTCCGATGTATTGACTCTAATTTTGACTTGTAGGCGACCGTTTTCAACGAATACAATGGGTGATTCGTCTTTTGTTACTTCTTTTAAATCTTGATTTGCTGATAATGTCAGAGATTTCCAACGAGAGATAAATTCTTTTTTGTCCGATTCGTTTAAGTTTCGAAACGGATCTTCTAAAAGAATGTTCTTAAGACTCGTGGAAACTACAGCCATAGTTAGTTGAGATCCTGATTTTTCTTAAACAATACTTGAAATAGACGATTTCGGCTTGTTATGATGTCGGCTTCTACTTTTAAACCAGGAAGAAGGTCAAATTTTTTCCCATCTTTAAGTAGTGATTGTGTTTTGATCGACAGAACCACTGAAAACGTATCTTTCTCTTTTACATTTGGAACTATACGTTCGACGATTGCTTCAATCACACCAAAATCATTTTGATGGAAAGCACGAATTTTGAGAATGGCTTCCATTCCTACCGCGATACTACCTATATCTTTATTTTTTATTTCGACAAATGCCTCTAATGGTTGCGTTTCCTCAACTAATTCGGCTACAGTTTGGCCTCTGATAATATTTTGGCCAATGTTGTTTACCATGAGAGAGCCCACATAACCCGAGAATGGCATACGAATGATCGCATTTTCTACACGCTCTTTTTTGATGCGAGTATCACCTCTTAAGCTTGAAATGATGTTCTGCTCTTTCTGAATTTCGTCCTTGAGATTCGCATACTCTTCATTAAATTCAAGAAGACTTTGGTCATATAAAAACTTAGCGCCTATTCCATTTTTAAAATCAATGTAGGCTTTTTTCAAGGAGACAAACTTGTTCAAAAGTAGTCCTGATAGTTCAGATCCAGGATTGTTCTCTAAATTATATTCAAGCTTCTTTAAAATGATATCTGCTTCTCGCTTGCTTTGAATTAATCTTTGTAAGCGTTTTTCCTCATATTGTAAATTATTTGAATCTTTCGTAAGTTCGATTTGCTGTTCGGAAAACTCAAGCTCAATCAATGATTCTCCCTGTTTCAGAAAATCACCAGGCTTTGCAAAAATATTGGTCACCGAGCCTGTTTCCAATGCTTCTACTACAAAATAACTGCCTTTCGGTCTGAGGATACCATGTGCGGGAATGATCACATCGACCTTTCCAATAAATAGGTAACCAACAAGACAAAGAAAAAATAAAGTGAGAAGAATTATGCCATTCTTATCCCAGTTAGGTGCAGGATGTTTTAGTAGCTCATCATAAAATGAAGAGCTATGCATTGATTCCCAGTTTGAGTCTGATTCTTTTAGGGCTTTAAACTTCTTGAGTTTCATTGACGCTATCCTCACTAGATGGAAATAAATGATAGTAAAAACCCTTCGATGAGATGAGCTCAGAATGAGTGCCCATTTCTACGATAAAACCTTTATCCATGACAATGATCTTATCAGCACCCACCGTGGAATGTAATCTATGAGAAATTTGAATCACTGTCCTATCCAAAAACATACTTTCCCATTGATTCTGCACATATGATTCTGATTCTGCATCCAATGCGGAGGTCGGCTCGTCCAAAAATAGGATGCTCGGGTTTGTAACAAGTGCTCGGGCTATCGCAACCCTTTGTTTTTGTCCACCGGAAAGACCCACACCACCTTCACCCAGTTTGGTCTCATAACCAAACGGGAGGCGATCCACAAATCGATCAACTGCAGCAAGCTTTGCCCCAGCTAACATCGCCTCGCGCGTTAGCGATGGATTTTTTTTACATAGATTTTCTGCAATACTGCCAGAAAATAGAACTGGCTGCTGTTCAACCGTTCCAAATTGAATGCGAACTTCCTCTGGATCGAGGGTTGCTAGATCAAATGAGTCAACAAATACACGACCCGTGGTAGGTGTTAAAGTCCCCATCATCAAACGGAGCAATGTGGATTTTCCACTACCACTTCGACCGACGATGGCAACTTTTTCGCCAGGTTGAATTTCTAAATTGATATTTGAAACTATTTCTTGTCCATCTTCTTGATAACGAAATGTAACACCCTCTAAGCGAATACGACCCGCGAGTCGAGGAAGCTCTCCAAACGGTCGTTGACTCTTCATTTCTCCGGGTAGAGAATATATATCCATTAGGCGTTTGCGAGACTCACTCATTTGGAGCATATCTTCATAAATTCTACAGATTCTTATGATTGGTTCGATTAATAGACCAAATAAAACTTGAAATCCCAAGAACGTACCTAGTGTTATTTTTTCTTCGAGAACTGAATTAATCCCGAATCCCAAAATCACAAGCGTTCCCATTTGCTCAAAAAATTTTCCCATAAACTGCAGTAAGTTCGTTCGCTTAGTGACACGTAGATCAGTCAAAAGCGTGCGAGAGACTTCATTCATACCTTTCTGTAGGTAATTTCCCTCTTGTGTTGATGCTTTAATGATTGAAATTCCACTAACAAGCGATAGGATAAATGAGACAGTTTTTCTTTTTGATTCAAAGGAATGTTCTGATAATACGCGAATTCTGGATGATACTCGCACAACGATAATGGCATACAAGATCAGAATCGTAAGTCCCATCAGTGTTAGTTCTAAATCCGCGAGCAATAACACGGAAAGAAAAATAGGCAAAGTTATGGCATCAAGTAAAAGCGAAACGCCGGATCGCGAGGCTATTTCAAGGATTTTCTGATTTTCTTTTAACCTTTGCGTATAATCACTTGGTTCAAATTTTCGGAGCTCAGGAAGGGATAGTCGAAGAATATGTTGAAAGAATCTAACTAAAAAAGTATATTCTAAATTTTGCATCACTCCGATTAAAAGGAGATTTCTAAATAAAGAAAACACACCCTGAAAGAGAATGGAGATGCTAACGCCAGCGAATAGCGTGAACAGGAAATTATGATCAGAAAAAACGAGTACACGATCTACTACTTCACGCAAAAAATATGGAAATGACAATCCCAAACAGGAAGCTAAAATCGTTGTACCAAAAATCCATCGTAACTCAGAAATATGCGGTGAAAACAAAGAACGGATTTCTTTTATCAAGCTGAAAAGACCAGAATCAGAAGTCATTGCGGCTGGAGCAGGAACAAAGTTCAAAATAACACCATCCCATGAGCTAAGAAATGCCTTAAGGTCCATCTCAAATATTCCCTTAATAGGATGTGAAAGCAACACACCTCTTGACTCTTCATCGACCGCATAAATTGCACAGGGGATATTCTCCTCATCGGTTACAAAGAATGGAAATATGACATCGGTAAGCTGACTTGGTTTTATACGTAATTGCTTCGTTAAAAAACCCATTTTTTCGAGCTCGATTGCAAGCTCAAAAATTCCTGGTGTACGATTTCGTGAGAGTTCATTTTTAATTCTGATTTTCCAGTTAGTTGGAAGCGCACGATCGTATGTGCGTAATGCTAGCTCGGTGCAAACTAGACCTACAAGTAAAGTTTGCTCTGTTGTTACTTGATCGACTTTTAAAAGATTAACGCCCCTTCGCATTTCAAATCTTTTTGAATCAAAAGGTTTAACAATATCCTCTTCTTTTTCCTTTGCTTTATATGTCGAATAACGCAATAAACGCGATTGGACAATCTCTTCTAGTTTACCACCTTTGTCTTCACCTAATATTTTTCGAATGGCTTCGCCGGGGATTTTATAGACGACTGTTGCTTCAGCTGCAATGGCACTTGCCAATCGTTTCTGTTTTTTGAAGATAGCGATCTCTCCCAGGATGTCTCCAGTTTTCATGATTGAGATTAGCTTTTTAGGATTTTCGGTTCTTATATGTATCCGGCCAGATTTGATGATGTAGGCGGCATTTCCTTCATCACCTTCGTTAAACAAGTATTCATCGGAATCAACATTCACGGTTTCAATACTTTTTAATAAGGTTCGAACTTCTTCGGGATTCAATTCAGAGAAAAAACTAAGCCTACGAACAGAATGAAACTTTTCTTGTTCTTCATCTCGATGGAAGGCTCTTTCTTCAATATAAGGATATTTTGTTATCAGTTTGCGAAACGAAGTAACAGGAAACGTGATCAAAATAAGTGGTTCGAGAGCATAATAATCACTAGACGCCAGATGGCCAGTCAGTGACAATCTCTCACCCATCGATTCACCTTTTTCTAAAATATTAACATGATTTTCTTTCGAGTCTTTGTCCGATGATCCATACCCTACTCGTCCGCTAAGTACAAAATGAACTAGTTTGGTGCCCTGACCTGCCTTGATAATGACCTGTCCTGTGCGAAAGAATTTTATATCTAATTCTAAATAAAGGTCTTCGAGATCTCCTGCCGGCAAATCTGCTAATAGATAATTATTTTTAAAGACCTGACGAATGTTTTCCGCGTGTCGAGATATTTCTGGATTCAACCCGGTTTCACTCCGACCAACAGCATATTCGTAACGGGATACGGCATACGTATAAGATCGGCAGTTTGAGTGGCTAGATTTGAACTTGTTGTGTAAATTTCAGCTTTAGAGGCATAGCGATTCTCTATGATCCAGGGATTGGAGTAGGAATGGGAACCAGGGGATATCAAAAATCCCGTCTCTTTCATGATACCGACCCATTCTGAATAGGAAAAGAAACAGAAAGACTCATGCATTTCGCTATCCCAATTGTCTGTATAATCTTTTTTGGAAAGGTATTCGCAGGCGTCTTTCAAAGAAAGTTTGAGGTAGTTTTTGCCTTGAATGTTCTCAATCGAATATGGCAACAGATACTTTTGAGCCGAACGGAATTCTCTTTGAAAAACAAAAAAACGAGCGTATGTAGAGAGAGAATCTAAATAAGTTTTTTTGGACGTTTTGTCAGAAAAGGAATGAACTTCGAAATCATTGATCCCATCCTCATCATTTAACCACAAATATACGATTTGATCTTTATTTTCGGGACCTACAACATCTCTATTGATCCAGACTCCGCCTGAGAGTAACTCTTCGTATCTATTTTTTATGAAAGACAAAAGACTTTCTCGGTTTCCGTATGATTCTATCTCATGTGTCAATGAAGATGTATGAATGGTTTTCATCGATCCTTTCTGAAAAACATGTCCGGTGACTGCATTTTTCCTTAGGAAAAAAACGTTTGTATTATTAAAATCTCCATTTTCTTTGCGTTGTTGGCAAATGTCGTATAACTTGCGAGCAATTTCAACACCATAAAAATCACTTTCAAATAACAAAGATTCTGAGGTTGCTAACTTTATCCATGAGCCAACAGCACAACCGATATCGCCGATCCGACCCGGTAAAATAAAGGAGCGAGTTTCGCTAAACTTTAATTCAGCGATATCATCCATCTCACGAACGTAAGTATTATAGTCACGCGATTCTGTTAGGTCTCCATCATCACCAATCAAGGAATCATGAAATAACATTCTCAATCGTTCGACAATCCCAAACTCCTTCCATAGTCGCTTGGAACTAGGATGCACATAGTTTACATAATCTTCCAATTCTTGGACACTACGATCACTGTTAGCGATTGATTCCAATACCTGCCAAGGTTGTTTCGAAACAAAACTTGCATTTGGACCAGGTAACCGCTCCAAAGGTAAAATTTTGAATCCCAAATCTTGGTAAAGTTTCATGACTGGAGAGGAACAAATCACAACCGTATTTTTTGGAGTGAGTTTTAGTTTTCCATCCGAGTCGGCTTCAATTTTTTTGATTGTATACTCTGCAAAGTGATCCGAAGACCCAATGTCCTCAATAGGAGCCACGTATGTAGGAAAGTTAAAATCTGAGGAAAAATCTTGAATCATCATTGCTCTTTGATATAAAGGCAACGGATTCCTTCTCGTTTGATGGTGGTTAGATGACGTTACTGCAAAGACAAGGCACTGAATGGTAGACTGTATACCTAGTGCCTTACCTGAAACGTCCAATGCTTCCCAGAGACCTTCCTTCCCCAACATACTTAAATACTCGTGTTGGAAACGAGTCAGTAGATGGTGTCTCCCTGGGAACAAAAGGAACATTTTATGCCTTTGGATTCTCTAAGACGATTGCGATTCCTTGACCACCACCAATACAAAGCGAAGCAACTCCATACTTTACTCCTCTTCTTTGCATCTCAAGTGCGAGAGACAGAGTCACTCGGTTTCCCGATGCACCTAGCGGGTGACCAATTGCTATCGCACCACCGTTAACATTTGTGATCTTTGGATCAAGGCCTAGTTCCTTTTGGACAGCTAAATACTGGGCCGCAAATGCCTCATTGACTTCGAAAAGCCCTATATCTTTTTGTGAAAGTCCAGCTTTTTGCAAAGCTAAAGGGATAGCTACTGCGGGACCGATTCCCATTTTTGCAGGATCGCAACCAACATGACCCCATCCTTTAACGATCGCTAGCGGCTCTTTACCTAACTTTTTTGCCTGACTTGCAGAAGATACTATGATCGCCGATGCTCCATCATTGATTCCAGATGCATTCCCAGCAGTCACACTTCCATCCTTCTTGAACGCAGGTTTAAGAGTGGCAAGTTTGCTTGAGCCCGCCTTACCCTTGATAAATTCATCTTTTTCGAATACTACAGGATTTTTCCCACCAATTGTAATTGGATGGATTTCTTGTTTTAAAACTCCATTTTGAGTTGCGACTTCCGCTCTCTCTTGGGAAATTGCTGCCCATTCGTCTTGCTCTTCTCGAGAGATTTTGTACTGCTCGGAAAGATTTTCAGCAGTCATGCCCATTGGCAATTCTACATAAATGTCCGTTAGGCCCTGCGCTAGTGAATCTTCGAATTCAGTGTTACCATATCTAACTCCAAAACGTGCATTCCGAACCACGTAGGGAGCATTGCTCATAGATTCCACACCACCAGCGAGTACGGTATGTGCCTCACCTAACATAATTTTTTTAGCGGCCTGGACAACTGACTCCATACCTGAACCGCAGAGTCGATTCAATGTTAGAGCAGGCGTTGCTACTGATAGTCCTGCCTTTAGTCCAATATGGCGAGCAAGGTAAATGCCTTCCTTTCCCGTTGGAATTACATTTCCGAAAATTGATTCTTCGAGGATGGAAGGGTCGATTCCGAGTTTTGCGAATGTGGCTTTTGAAACCTCTACTCCCAAATCAACGGCACTATAATCCTTAAGTGAACCACCAAAACTACCAAATGCGGATCTGAGCCCGCCGAGTATATATACTTGTTCCATGAAACCAGGACGTCAGATTTTTATCCTTCTGTCAGCTAAGAATTCAAAATTAACTTGAAAGAGAAGTTATCTCCACTTATCCTTTCTGCATGAATCGGGAACCACTCTTTGGCCTCACTGCTGGCTATATCTCAAAACAATCTGCAAATCTCACTCGCATCTTCTTACAGAAGAAATACAGCATTATTCCTGATACTCCCGTTTCCTTGGGATCTACAGCGTCTCCCCTTTATCCTGGGCTTGGTCTTTTAAAAAACCATGGAGCGGGCGCCGAAACTGTGGGAAAAGGTCTCATCGTAGGCTCGATTCGAATGGGTTACGGTCATCATAGAATGGCACTCTCTGTTTACTCCCATTCCCTAAGTAAAAAAATTCCTACCTACCTCCATGATTTGTTAGCGATTGAGTCCAACGAATCTAAGGCGATTCATGATATAGACCAAGGCTATAGTTTTTTTAGTCGATTGTCTGCAGAGATGGGTGGCCCCGTCGAATGGATTTGGGGACAACTTATGTCCCAAGGGAATCTAACATCCTTAGAACTATCCTGTCAGCTTGCAGATCTTTACAAAAATTTAATGGTTTCTCTTCCAAAAGATAATCCTGTGATTACAACCTATCCTCTCAATGGCCAGATTTCAGTTGCGGCAAATTTCAAAAATACCATCCATCTAATCTGTGATAACTATCCACAATACTATCTGTTAGTCCCTGGTGCGATCAATCTAGTCCAAAGCCCTTCTTCTTATACAAAGTTTATTCAAATGGGTGTTCCCAAGGAAAACCTGGCGGTTGCCGGTCATTGGGTTTCTGAGGATATTGCAAAAAATTCAATTGCTGATTCACAAAATCGAATCCGAAGGATCGACGAAAACAAAAAACGAAGATTCCTCATTCCAATAGGTGGTGCAGGTGCCCAACGTGGTTTTGTTCAAGAATTAATCACGATGGCAAAAAAGGCAATCCTCGATCGCGATTATCATTTTTGGATCAATACAGGTGATCACACAAAGGTACTCAATGGATTTGAAGAATTTCTAACCTTACAAAAGATTCCCTTCCAAACGATTCTTACTTGGGAACAATTATTAGAATTTATCTCCAATCATCCTCTAAAAGAAGATGAAAGGGATAAAACTCCTGCAGTGGTCCTGTTTAATTTTTCATCCCATACGGAAGCATTCTCGGCTACTGACAAATTAATCCGTATTTCTGATGTATTGGTAACTAAGCCTTCCGAGCTTGCTTTCTTTCCTATACCGAAATTATTTATCAGACGAGTCGGCGACCATGAAGCGGCATCCGTTCTCAGATCACTTGAGTTAGGCGAAGGTACGGTTGAGTGTCGCGAAGCAAAACATGCACACGAACTTGTTGAGATCTTTGCATACTCAAATGATATGCTCCATCGCATGAATGAAAAGATTGTCAAAAATGCGAATGATGGTGTTTATAATGGAAGCAAAGTAGCAGTAGAGATGGCGGAACAATTCCTCTAAAGGACAACGATTAATCTGTTCTGCGAATGTAGAGCTCCTTTTCGATAGTAGCTACAACCATTCCAGTTTCATCCTTAACTTCTGCTTGATAGAATCGTGTCGTTTTCCGTTTTTCTGCCACGATTCTTTTCACTTCGTCAATTTCCTCTTGTGATAGCTGAAACAATGCAATCATAGTTCCACGTCCAGGTTTGAGAAAATCGATTTTTGCACTTTTATCCCATACAATATAATCTGGACCTAAATTTTTCATCAGGATAAACATAAAAAAAGGATCACACATAGAATATAGTGACCCGCCAAAGTGTGTACCTACATAGTTTGTATTTCCAAGTACTAACGGCATTTTCACTTCATAGGTAAATGCATCCAACTCCTTAGGAATAATGTTTGCACCTCGATACGGACCAAACATTCGAAATGCTTCCTCCATTCCATACTTGCTTTCTAAAAACTGCCATAGTGGATGAATGGAATATTCTAATTTATTTTTTTTCATATATGACTAACATTATCATAATTCGAAAATACACTTCTGGATTTTATTTTTTTGATTTTCGGGAATAAGTCTGCTAAATAATTCGCACAATTCATGGTTTCCATAAACCCAATCAATTTCATACTGCAAAAAAATTTTTTGAATCGAAATAGGATCATTAAGTAGTGATCGCACAACAAACATTTCATGTTCACAAAAAAATGGTAGGAAAAAATCCTTATAAAAGGCGGTCTGCCCTCTCCAGTCCGATCCATGTATACTAGACTTAGTCGACCAAGTTTTACTCACATCATACTGTTCGATCAATCCTTGGATCAAAAAATCGTCAGAAAATCCTGCACCATCCTCAAAAATGATTCTCATCTCGGTTTTGTTCTGACCTGACTTAGATAGAAATGGAAACGAACGATAATCTGAAAACGATGGGGACTTCAAAAGTATAGGATATTTTTGCTGATCAAATGTTATGTTTGAGATCGAGTGATCTTCACTGATCACTAAGGTTGGATGTTTAAACAAAACATGCGTAGCTTTACTTTTTGACAAAACTACTGTCATATTTTCCCAAAGTGAGGCAAGAACTACAATCACCCATTCGATTGAAGGTTCCAAAGTGAGAAGTAGCGTATGCCCTTTACCGAGACCTAACTCGCGAAAAAAGTCCTTCCATAGTTTTGTATAGGACCAAAGGGCGGCGGCTGAAAAGATACTGTCACCAACAACCAGCAATGGATGGGGTTTATAAGGCAGGAGGGAAAATAAAAGCGACTTCCAAATATTTGAAGGGGGTTCAGCTTGAAATGTCTGATGGATAAGTTGGGGATTGTAATTTTGGTTATTATCCCCCAAATCGAACTTGTAATTCCTTTCGAGTATCCTCCCAGATGGGAGCGATCCTTTTGGATGACTCGATGCTGGCCTCGATATCTCCAGATTTCACCTTGCTCTCGGCATCAATCACAACCTCAGAAAGTGCAGAAAGCCCGAAGTTTGCCGCCACTCCTTTTATCTGGTGAAGCTCTGATTGGAGGTCTTTTGCTTCTTTAGTTTGCATGAACTGATTCATATTTTGAATGCGAACAGTCATGTTCTCCAAAAGGGAGATAATCATATCTTTGAGCCACGCTTGATCATCTGGATCTTCCATATCGACAAGAGACTCTATTCTAGACCAGTCAATGTTCAAAGCAGTACCTCAGGTTCCTATACTCATTATGAGACGAAGAAAGATGTAAATTACTTTTTAAAAAATCAATTGCAGGAGGCTTGAAGTCCGTATTTTTTGATTCTAAACTATGAAGATACACCCAACCGCAATCATCGATCCCAAGGCCGAACTACATGAATCAGTCGAAATTGGTCCCTTTTGTATAATTGAAAAAGACGTGATCATTGGCGAAGGTACAAAGCTAGAATCCCATTGTAGAATATTGAATGGAGCACGCATCGGAAAGTTTAATAAGTTCAGTTCTGGGGTTACGTTCAGTGGAGTGCCCCAAGACCTAGGCTTCAAGCCGGAAACTGTAACTTACTTTGAACTTGGCGACCACAATACGTTAAAAGAAAATTGTATTTTCCATCGTGCCACAAAGGAAGGGTCAGCAACAAAAGTTGGTAATCACAACTTCTTTATGGGAAATATACATATCGCACATGATTGTATCGTGGGTGACCACAATATTATGGTACAAAACAGTATGATCGCGGGTCATGTTGTTATGGGAAATAAAATTTTTGTATCTGGTTTAACGGGCATCCATCAATTCGTGCGAGTCGGAGACTATGCGATGGTGGCAGGACTTGCAAAGATAGTAAAAGACATACCTCCATATAGCACAGTTGATGGAAATCCTGCCTCTGTCATCGGTTTGAATTCTGTTGGTCTGAAACGTAATGGATTCAATGGCGACACCCGAACTGCAATCAAAAAAGCATATAAGGTCATTTACAACAGTGGTCTCAACACATCACAAGCTTTAGCCGAGTTAGAAAAAGAAACCAATATCATTCCAGAAGTTCGCTATATTATGGATTTCTTTAAGAGCAGTAAACGGGGTGTAACTGATCATAGAGCCATCGGCGGTGGTGGCGACGACGAATGAGAATTCTAGTTACAGGTGGCTCAGGATACATCGGAAGCCACATTGTTTTAGAGCTCATGGATCTAGGCTATTCTATTGTTGTAGTTGATGATATGGAAAAGGGAAATGAGGCAAATCTCTTTCCTCAAAATGAGTTTATCAAAGGACGAATTCAAGATCCCAATGTTCTAAACGCTGTATTCGCCAAACCAGTGGATGCGGTTTTTCATTTTGCGGCATGGAAAGCGGCTGGTGAATCGATGACCGATCCATTGAAGTATACGATTAACAATCTAAATGGAACCTTTAGTCTGATTTCAGCAATGGTTGAACATGGTTGTAAGTACATTGTTTTTTCATCTTCTGCGGCAGTCTACGGAGCACCGCAATACCTCCCAATAGATGAAAATCATCCCACTTCTCCAGAAAATTACTACGGATACACTAAACTTTCGATTGAGGAAAACCTTCGTTGGTTTGACCAACTCAAAGGATTAAAATCAGCCTGCTTACGATATTTCAATGCCGCAGGTTACGATCCTCAGGGTCGCATTCGGGGCATCGAAAAATCACCCGCCAATCTCCTTCCTATCATCATGGAAGTAGCGGCAGGTCTTCGTTCTGGTTTTGAGATTTATGGCGAAGACTACGATACGCCAGATGGTACTTGTATTCGAGATTATATCCATGTGTCGGATCTTGCCAAGGCTCATATTTTAGCTCTTCAATATATGCTTAAATCTAATGAAAGTTTAACTGTGAACTTGGGATCTGAGAATGGATATTCAGTTAAGGAAATGACAGAATTGGCAGAGAAGGTAGTAGGGAAACCGATCCCACATAAGATTGTGGGACGCCGGGCTGGTGATCCCGCAAAATTGTACGCAAGCTCATCAAAAGCTAAATCTATGCTTGGATGGGAGCCTAAACATAGTGATGCGAAGGATTTAGTTCAATCTATGTGGGAACTTTACAAATCTCTTTAACGTAAGTTTGCTGCCTTTTGACAATCTGAATTTGTAGACTCTACATAAATCAATGCTTTATCACCCAACGTGTCGGATCCTAAAAAACTACCGTCCATTTGTATTTGTTTTGATTTATATGCAATGATCCATTCTTTTTGTAACTTTGTAGAAATAGGTGCATAGGACCAATGCCACCTTTCTTCCTGGTATCCTTTTCCAAAACGTTTCGATAATTCGTTGTAAGGTTGGCAAAAACCAAATTTGCCTGCATTTTCAAGTAACCAGTCATACAATATTTTACCCTTTCCGCTTCCTTGAAAGTAACCATTATCCAACGCATTTAAATCAAAGTCGGTTCCCCAATGGTGACGAGATGTTCCAGGTGCACTCGAAAATTCTAGGATTAAAGATGCAATTTGTTCAGGTGTTTTTCCAACAATCGATTCACGCATCGTTCGTTTGCCGGTGAACTTCGATTCCCAAATTGATTTCTGCTGGTTGAAACTTCTAAATGCAGATACAAGAAAAATATGCTGCTTATATCCAGCTGGCTTGGATTCTTCGAATGCATTGATCATATCTAAAAGAGCGTTTTTGACATCGGGACGCAAATAATGATCTTTCACATTCTCTTCCAATTTCACCTCAACTAACACATCTGATGCTTGGTATCGGCCCATTAGATATAAGTCCGGCTTGACTCCGAGGTAAAGTTGATCATTTTTCTGTGATTGTGTTTCTGCGGGCGGATTCCCACATACCAATAAAAATGCGATAAAAGTGAAGGAAAAATAGGCTTTCATTTGATCTCTAAGGAAAAACTGTTCTCCACCCCAGTATCGTCAATTCGCAAATAAAAATTTACCTTCGATAAAACGCGCCGAAATTTCTGATTTCTCTATTTCATCGCCAGATGCATATTTTTTTGCATCTTCCTTTGCTTCTTCCAGAAGATTACGGTCATTGACTAAATCGGCTAGCTTAAATTCTGGTAGACCGCTCTGTTTGACTCCCAATAGTTCTCCCGGTCCGCGAATGGCTAAGTCTTTTTCGGACAATTCGTATCCATCATTTGATTTTGTTAATGCTTCCAATCGTTCTTTTGCTTCATCGCTTACAAAATCTTGGGTCATCAGAATACAATAGCTTTCTAGATCACTTCGCCCTACCCTTCCACGTAATTGATGAAGTTGCGATATTCCAAATCGATCAGCATGTTCAACGACTAGAATCGTCGCATTGGGAACATCCACACCAACTTCGACAACGGTCGTAGTAACTAAAATTTGAGTTTTATTCTGTTTAAATGTCGTCATAACTAAATCTTTATCTGCACTTTTCATTTTACCATGGAGTAAACCCACTGAAAACTCAGGAAAAACTTCCTTGCTAAGGTATTCATGAGCTTTGGTACATGATTCTAAATCCAATTTTTCAGATTCTTCAACTAACGGATAAACAATATAACACTGTCTACCATCCTTTATATACTTTCGAATCGAATTATAAACACCTTGTCTTCGGTCTTCCTTATACCACCTAGTATCGATTGGCTTGCGACCCAAGGGTTTCGTTTTGATATTGATTAAATCTAAATCTCCATACAATGTTAAACATAAGGTTCTGGGAATCGGAGTTGCAGTCATAGCAAGAATATCTGGATTTTTACCCTTTGAACGAATCATCTCTCGCTGATCGACACCAAATTTGTGTTGTTCATCTATAATTACTAATCCCAAATCAGAAAAAACAACATCTTCCTGTAATAGAGAATGTGTACCAACCAAAAGAGAGACTTCACCATTTTTAACACGTGCTAATTTTTCATTTCTTATCTTTTTATTTTCCCCACCTAATAAAAGTTCTATACCCAAAAAAGGCATATTTCCTAAAAATTTATATATGGTTTCATAATGCTGTCGAGCGAGGATTTCCGTGGGAGCAAGAATAGAAACTTGAATATGATTATCAATATAATGAAGAGCAATCAACAATGCCGTGATGGTCTTTCCTGAACCAACATCCCCTTGCAATAATGCGGCAAGCGGTACGTCTTTTTTAGCAAGTGCCACAATCTGTTTTACAGCTTTCTCTTGATCCTCTGTCAATTGAAATGTTAAACTTTTAACCAATGCATTAGCACTCTTGGATTCAGGAAGTGGCCATAAGATTCGCTTAACTTTTTCCCGCTCCTTCTGTTTATAAATCAATAGGAGTTGGAAATAGTATAGTTCCTCATAAGCGAATCTTCTCCTTGCTTCTTCAATATCTTCCATGGTTTCAGGGAAATGAATTTTTCGAAACGAAAGATCTCGATCTTGGAGTTTGCGCAACTTGATTAATTTTGCAGGCAAATTCTCTCTGATTACATTTCTCTCGAGAATCGAGTGAATGAGTTTTCGAAATCCTCTAGAATCCAAACCTTCTTCTTTTAAACTTTCTGTTGATGGATAGAGTGGAATAATCCTTCCCGCATGTAAGAAATTTCCCTCTTCTTCTTGTTCGTCTGTTAAAAATTCATATTCGGGATGTACAATTTGATAGCCTTTAAAATAATCTAATTTACCAGAGATAACCAACTTTCGATCGGCCTTAAAAATTTTATTAAAAAAATTTACACCTCGAAAGAATACCAAATTGATACGTTCATTATTTTGAGTCCGAAATCCAACCATCAATCGACTCTTTTTGCCATGAATCAGATAACTATCCGAGATCGAACCAAGTAAGGTGACGGTATCACCCTGTTTCAGAATGATATCTTTTGTAAAATTGCGATCTAAGTATCTTCTAGGATATGTTGTAAGTAGATCTAAATAAGTAAATATACCAAATGAATTGAGTAACTCAAGTCGCTTCGGACCGATACCCTTCAAATTTTGAATGGAATCCAATAAAAAATCAGAGTGCATCAGATATCCAATTCTGGCTCAGGCGCACCCTGAATTTCATTAAAACCGCGCTCTATGATCAAATAACAATACTTACAGCCGTAAATTTGAGCTTGTTTCTTTCCTTCTGAATTCACTCGCTCTGAAATTGCCGCATACAAAAATTCATCTTTTCTAAGCATTGCTCCGCAAACAGGACATATGCGAGGTCTTGGGATATTAGGGTTCCAATCCTTGGAATAAACTCTCCTTGGGTCACCTGATTTTAGATTTTTTTCCCGTAAGTCGCGGTCTTTTTCTTTTTTGTCAATTGTATTATTATCAATAGCGGAAAGTGCGTATAAAAAGAAAGCGGCTGTTAATAAAATTCCGGTAATAGTAACAAAAGTTACCATCTTTATCTTCCACGAATGAAATCTTCGGAACTTACTTTAGAAGTGGGACTTTGTCTTATTAGCTCTAACGTCTTTCCAGTGCAATCAACTTCGATCAATCGCGACCATTCATCTCCCATTAGCTGACATAAATTTGATTGAACTACTTTTTTTCCATCCAGGAAAATTTCGGCGAAATATCCACCTTCTTGAAAACCATAGACTGAATCAACAGCCCCAAAATTGGAAGGATTGATAAAAACTGTTTCGCCTTTTTTTGTTATACCTTGGTCTTCATGAACATGGCCAGAAACGACCAAAGACGGCGACTCATCATCAAGATATCTGCGTATGCCTTGGCTTCCTACGTTTCCAACACCTGGAACTTTATCAAAAAAACCGTAGGCAGGATTGTGTATGACACAAATATCCGGAAGCTCTTCGCGAAAAAAATCTTCGGGTTCGCTATAATTTTTCCCTTGTTTTGTATACTCATGAAAAACTACTGTTAGCTTTTCAGGTATACCTGAAGTCCAGATAGGAGCTCCACCATAAGCGGCAAATTTTAAATTTCCATATTCGAAACTCTTTCGATGAATCTCTCTTTGGTACAATTCGGTATATTGCAAATCTAAGTCATAGTTGCCAGGTAAACAATAGACGGGTGACTTTGCATACTTTTGAATCAACTTTTCGATGATTTCGTATTTATCCTTCATCGTCTTGGCTGCGAGTTTATAAAGATCTCGATATTTTTGAGATTTTTCTATAACTGAAGTTGAGAATTTTTCCGGAAATCGAATCGCCTTTGTTGTAAAATCAAAAGGTGTTGAGTCGTCTTTACTTTCGTTTAACAAATAATAAATTTCTTCCTGAACTCCACAAAAATCGATGATTCTGTCATAAGAAAAGAAGGCTTTGTAGATGATATCGCCTGAGAATAGATAAATATCTGCTTCGGTACTTTGTAAGATTTTTTTTAAACCGTGCAATCCGTCATGAATATCAGTTAGATACACAATTTTCATTTTTTTTACTTATCCAGAAGTAACCTTTGAATATCTTGTTGTTCTTCCAGAAAATCGATAAGCACATATTCTGGTCCAAAGAAATCAACGAGCGGTTTCAATATAGTTCCTGACCTCACAAAAACATACACTTCTTCATTATCGGCGACAAAGAACTGGATCTCTATTTTTCCAGCAATAGAGGGAACCAAATCTAAAAAATAATTTAAGTTCAGAAGCACTTCCCACTGCAAACCAGTGAGAGAAATCAAATTGGGAGAGGCCTTAAGAATCGACTCCAAAACTTTCTTTTTATGGAATGGATCAACTCGGCCAAACCACCGAACAAAGTCAAAGCGACGCTCTTTCGTATCCCAGACGCGATAACCGATGATGCGAAAGTGGGCCTTATTTTCTCGGACACCAACGGGCTTCAATCGGACTCGATAATGAATAGCCTTCACTCCAAAAAGTCTAGCAATCCACAACCAATCCATTAAATAGACTCCAGTGAGATGAATTTCTCCTTTAACTGAGGTTATTTCTAATGTTTCAAGATCAGGATCGTGTTCAATAATTTCCTTGTGAATGACACTTCTTAAGTTTTTAAGAAGGATTGTAACCCGATAATTACTTTTTAAAGCCACCTTTTGGGGCAAAAAAAGGTTAAGCGGATTGAACCGGAGTAAATCCGTTAAAAGCATAATTTAATTTTATTTTCTATTGCGTTTTTGAAAAGCCAATTTAAAATACTTAACTCATGAACATCGGAGTAATTGGCGCTGGAAGTTTTGGCACTGCACTAGGAAGCATCCTTGCGGATAAAGGTTATAATGTGGTACTTTGGACGAGAAGCCCAGACCAGATGAAATCCATCAACGAAAACCATATCAACAACAAACATATGCCTGATTTAGTCTTACCTGACAAACTCCGGGCAAGTATGGATTTGATAGAGGTTGTAAAAGAAAAGGACATGATTGTTTCTGCTCCTCCTTCCCATGCATTGAGCGGAATCTTAAAACAAATCAAAGACCATCTTCCCACCAAAATCCCAATTGTATCTGCATCAAAAGGGATTGAAAATGAATCCCTTCGCCTTGTTTCCGAGATTTTTGAATCAGAATTACCTGGCTCCTTTCATTCTCAACTTTCCTATCTTTCAGGACCAAGCTTTGCTAAAGAAATGGTCAGAAAAGTTCCAACCATTGTTTCGATTGCTTCAAAGAATGAAGCTACTGCAAAACGAGTTCAAGAGATTTTCAGCTTCACATACTTTCGTACCTATTGGACTCCAGATGTCGTCGGAGTCGAAGTCGGTGGCGCACTCAAAAATGTTATCGCTATCGCGGCAGGTGTCGCAGACGGTTTAGGATTCGGTCAAAACACAAGAGCCGCCCTCATCACGCGCGGATTGAACGAAATCACACGAATGGGAATCAAAATGGGTGCAGATCCAATGACATTCCTCGGTCCATCTGGCATGGGAGATTTGGTTCTCACCTGTTGTGGAGAAGCATCCAGAAACCGTACCGTTGGCTTTCGACTGGGTCAAGGCGAAACACTTAAAGATATATTAGCATCTATGAATGAAGTTGCTGAAGGAGTAAAGACAACTCTCTCTACCAAAAACCTTGCAGACAAATTGGGTGTTGAGATGGCGATTACTGAGGAAGTATACAAAATGTTATACGAAGACAAAAATCCAAAAGAAGTTGTTCGTGCACTCATGGGTAGAGACTTAAAAAGAGAAGGCGTCTAGTTGATGATCCAGTTTTGATTCATCAATGATCAATCTTTTGAAAGTAACGATCTGAAATTAAACAAAATGAATCAAGATGATCTAGAGAAAAGCATAAGTAGTTTATCAGGCTGGACTGTCAAAGGCAATGCTCTCCATCGAGTATTCATGTTTAAAGATTTTTTAACTTCATTCGGATTTATGACGATGGTTGCCATCGAAGCAGAAAGAATGGACCATCATCCCGATTGGAGGAATGTCTGGAATCGTGTCGAGATTACATTGTTCACACATGATAAGGGAGCGATTACAGAAAAGGATGTCCAATTAGCAAGGATTATAGACGACATCGCAAAGAGATGGGGAAATTAGATCATTTCCCCATTTATAGCAAGATACAGATCGGCCTCTTTAAAATAAATGTATGAATAAATATATAAATGCAGCTACTTGAACAATATAAAATGTAAATCGTACATTCACAAACCATACATTTGTCGATATCAAATGTATGGTCGATTGTAAAATCCGCGCAAGAATAACTAGATTGCATGCATTAATAAATGCAAAATCCACTTTACCAGCTATATTACCTATCACTACCAATGATGCAAATATAGGCAGATTTTCAATGGCATTTGCAGCGGCCCGATTCAGCTGCCAATAACGCTCTGAGCCATGCTTTACACCGGAAGGAAACTCATTCGACTTTTTTTGGCCAAGCAGAACTTGAATCGCACGTGAAGAAAGCACGAGAATTAATAAAAAAATAGTCCATCCAACAAAATATAACAATGCATAAAGAGACTGATTCATTTAAATTTCCTTATCCTTTATGTGAAGACCACTGATTAAGGCATCAAAGCCTTCTACTTCGCTTTCAAATGTAGATTCTAATGTAAATGCAATGAATTGAATCGATCCGAATTTACCACTAGTCAAAAAATTATAAAAAACAAAATTTAATCCTTTTGACGATGCTCGGTATTTAACGATTTTACCTGCATAGCCATTTACTGCTACTTCTTCGATGTCGATGATGTATGCATTCGGGTCTACATCCTTTGCATTCGCAAGAACTATATCGGGAAAGGAATCCATAGGAATCTCAAGACCTTCGTAGATCACCATCGAATAAGAAGATTTTCTGTTATTTTCAAATCCAAATTCTGCCGAATCGTTTGAAGCCTTTACACTCTCCCAATTTTTGGGGTTATAACTAATGTCATATTTATCATATTTACTTCTCAATGTTCCCGTTTGATCAGGTGTTTTTTTCAGGTTACGGAGATTGGAATTACTGTTACTAGGCTTTGCATTAGGTGCATATTGCCATGTAAAATCATCATTCAAAATTACCTTTTTACCAGACTTGGTAAAGGCTGTTTCGGAATTAATAGCGAGAGACATAAAGATCAAAAATAATATGGTAATGTACTTCATAATTAACCTAATTTGCTACGAGTTTAAACTATCAGGTTAGAATTACAAGATTAAGTATAAATTTCGGATCTAATTTTTTGCCAAACTTCCTGCCATGCACTAGAAAAAAAATGATCTTTAGCTCGTTCTATTTCCGTGACTCTCACAAATGCACGACCGTCCCAGTTCCATGTTACCTCCCGCGGAAACCAATGATCGTCGGTAGGTAAAAAAATCTGTATGGGTGAGGTTACATTTTCCACCTCATTCAAAAGCGAAAATCCAGGCAAAAATAGATTTTTTAAGAAGTACGCAAGATTATCTAAATGGATCCTTTGGTTGGCAACAGGGAAAGAAAGCTTAGAAAATAAATCCTCAAAGGTATCAGCTAACAGCCAATTTGGATTTCCAAGAATAGATTCAATCATACTTCTTCGTTCCAAAATCAGCTTTTCATTTATTTCAGGCGATGGGGAGGAATTCAATAATTGCAAAAATTCCTGGATGTGACCTTCTCGATACAAATAAAATAAACTTTCGCGACTATCCAAAATTGGTGAAAGCAAAAATCGCTTTTGAAAATGAAGTCTTTCACCTATCATCAGCATGGCGGCTCCACCACCGCTGTGTCCGATGCCGACGACAGGTATCGATTGTAGATCTCGACTAACTAGATACTGTAACAAATGTTCTATAGAGAGCTTTGGGTCATAGGTTCCGCGTGCATTTCCATGTGAGGTGGGATTGTATCTCAATAGTAAAATTTTCTGATCCACCAATTCTGATTCTTTAATGCGAAAGGATCTGGCGTTGCCTCCACTAGAAGGCCATATAATGAGAACGAGCCTAGGTTGGGATACCCCCTTTACAAAATCATCTCCAGAAAGATAAGATGCATACCCACATGGTAAGATTTCATAATCAGGCCCCGATGTCATAACTAATAGATTTCCATAATAAATGAATCTATCGATTTAAATTTGAATCGCAATCTTTCCAAAATGAGATCCGGATCGTAAATATTCGAGTGCCTCTTTTATCTCACTCATTGGAAAAGTCTTGTCGACTACTGGGCGAAGCCCACTCAATTCGATTGCACGATTCATCTCTTGGAATGCCTTTCGACCACCAACCACGATGCCTTGAATTTTGAGATTGTTCATGACGGCTGGTAACAAATTCAGCTCGCCTGATTTCCCGGCTAAAATTCCAATCAAATGAATGACGCCAAACGGTTTACAGGCGATAATGGATTGTTCTAAGGTTCCGGCTCCACCCACTTCGACAATATGATCCGCCCCTACCTTCTCTGTCATTTCACGAACGACCTTTCCCCATTCTACATCCTGTTTATAATTGAGACAATGATCTGCACCTAATAGTTTCGCTCTTTGAATTTTCTCTTCCGAAGATGATGTGAGCACAACTTTCGCACCCGCAAGCTTTGCAAATTGCAATCCAAACAGTGATACACCACCTGTTCCTTGAATGACGACAACTTCTCCTGCCACCAAACGACTATATACGTGAAAAGCAGACCAGGCTGTAAGTGCCGCACAAGGTAATGTGGCACCTTCTTCGAAACTAAGATGACTCGGCATTTTTACAAGTCCAGATTCTTGAAAAAGAATGTATTCCCTTAGAGTTCCATCTAAAGGGCCACCTAATGTATGTCTCATTTCTGCATGGGTGGCCTTGTCCGCTATCCAATTCGGTGCAAAAGTTGCCAGCACCTTATCTCCGACCTTAAACTCTGATACTTCGTTCCCGATTTCGACAACCTCACCTGCACCGTCACTACAAGGCACCATTGGCGTTGGAAACTTGGGATTGTATTTGCCTGCGATCACGAGGTTATCTCGAAAATTAAGGGATGCGGCTCTCATTCGGACAAGAACCTGATTCGATTGGGGTTTTTTAGGTTCTGCCACATTTACTAGTGAGAGATTTTGAATTCCAAATGCGGATAATTGAATTTGTTTCATGATGGTAGTACGACTTCCCCTTTTTCATTCATGGGAAAGTAAGGATTGAATGCTACCTCAAAAATATGGCCATCCGGGTCTGCAAAATAGGCACTGTAACCACCCCAAAAAACTTTCTGTGGTTCTTTCAAAATGCGTGCACCTAATTTCCTTACGGTTTCGATCACTTGATTTACCTCTTCTTCACTCTCAGTATTATATGCGAGAGTTAGAGCAGAAAAGCCAGTCGGTGAGTCTTCGACAGTTGCATCTTCTGCCAGCGAACGACGATTAAAGAGAGAGAGTATAAGGCCATTCAATTGAAAGAATGCAACGGATTCTTGACTCTGTTCCGACTTTTGCCAACCGAGTCCACCTTCATAAAAAGCGAGCGAAGCTTTCAAATCTTTCACTCCTAGAGTGATCAGATTAATTTTCTGTTTCATTATTTTTTCAGTAGAAACTTTGGTAATTATTTAGAAAGTAAATTTTTATGAATATCAAACAATCCTTTCGTGTTGAACGATTCATTCAAATTCTCTCCATCTACCTCACTTTCATCAGCATGATCAATTGTTTATCGTTCACAGAGGCACAAATCGATGCGAATCAATTCGAAAAACAAAAGAATCATCCGACGATACATTTGACTCACTGTGATATCAATTATCTCAACTATACCTTGTTTCGTGATCTAAATGCTTTTGGCCGAATGGAGTGTTCCTTTACTGTAGATAGACTCGATTTGAAAATTGAGTGGGTGCGCGAGGATTTGTATGTTTCATCATTTATCACACCTATGAGAGAGCTAACTAACTTAGGAATGATACCCGTATCTATTTTGGCATATATCGGTCTGATTCCAAACTATGAAGAAAGAAGAGCCCAAGTGACAACCGCGGTTTCGTCAAAGAATGGCGTCATCTGGAATCAAAAATATTATCAACACTATGAAACATGGAGCTCTCTTGTTTTAATTCCAGCCATGCCTGTCTATGCACTACTAAGAGATGAAAGTCCTCAAGACCAGGCCCTCCAAGCTACCATTAATCAAATGATTGGTGACCTGCAAGCACGCAGCATGTTGCCAAAATAAATTAGAAAAATTGATTCGAAAGTGAGGGAATTCATTTCCCTCACTGAAATTCTATTGAATTTACTTTGCTCCGAGTCCTGTTGTTTTTGCTCCAACTAGAATCGACATATTACCAGCTGGGTGTTTGTTTTCACGCATTAACTGATGGCATTCGCCTGTTCCATTGAATTCAAAAGTTTTTGCAAGAACTGGATCCACTTTTTTGTCGATAACAAGTTGATTCAAGTCACGGCAGTTGTCGTCATTTGCAAAGTGTGAACCTTGTAGTCTTTTCTGTCTCATCCACAAGTAACGTAAGTCAGCTGTTGCATTGAAACCTGTAGTTCCAGCACAAATGACCACCATACCACCTGTTTCACAAACAAAAACGGAAGTAGGGAGTGTGGTTTCGCCTGGATGTTCGAAAACGATTTGAGGATTTTTTCCTTTTCCAGCTATATCCCAGATTGCCTTACCAAACTCTCTTGCATCCTTTGTCCATTGGCCGAATGTTTCTGCCTTGTTGATGTCAGATGTGATGGCACCCCAATGTTTGAATTGATTACGATTGATAACGCCCGCCGCTCCCAGATTTTTGCAGAATTCAATCTTGTCGTCTGACGAAACAACTGCGATGGGCACTCCGCCAGCGGCCTTTACGATTTGGATTGCCATCGCACCAAGTCCACCTGCACCCCCCCAAATCAATACTACATCACCTGGTTTTACATCATTTGGTTTCCAGTGGTGTAACATGCGATATGCTGTCGCCGCAACGAGCATATAAGCCGCAGAAGCTTCCCAAGTTAGGTGCTTCGGGCGAGGCAAACACTGATGATCCTGGACCTTACAGAATTGTGCAAATGAACCCCAATTAGATTCATAACCCCAAATGATTTGGCTTGGGGCAAACATAGGATCTTTGCCAGCCACGACCCATGGATCTTTGGGATCCCACATCGCACAATGCACAACTACTTCGTCACCGACTTTTACGTTTTTGACTTCCGCACCAACTTTGTAGACGATACCCGACGCATCCGAGCCACCAATGTGAAACTTTTCAGGTTCGCCTTTTTTGTTACGAGCGGCAATCACATCAACTGGATAACCAAGAGCGGCCCAAACGTTGTTATAATTCACCCCAGCCGCCATGACAGCTACCAACACTTCATTTGGAGCAATCTCTGGGACATCTATGACTTCTGCCTGGAAAGATTTTGTAGGCTCACCATATCTCTCGGGACGAATGACTTGGGCATGCATTTTTTTGGGAACTACTCCCAACGGTGGAAGTTCTCCTATGGGAACGATTTCAACATTGCTCATTTGATTACCTATTTAGAACATCTATGGATTCTTTAGTGAATTCTAAGCAAGATAGAATTTACACGTATGCTGTCAATCGCTTCCCCATTCCATGGAAAAGGCAAATGTCCAAGCAGAATGGTATAAAAGATAATCTCGATCACGTTTAAGAGGATACCGGTAGGCCAAACTCAAATTGTATTTTTCAGAAAAATTCCAAGAAAATCCAGCGGATCCTTCCGTGAAAAAAGATGGATTCACCTGATCCTTGTTTTGTGAAAACTCAACTCCATTATAAGGATTTCTATATAAAATTCCAGAGAATAAGGATAATTGATTGATCAAGTAGTAAGTAACATACGCAGATGCAATCCCCGTCTTTTTGTATTCATAGGTCGGTTCTGGTGCGGCCGCTGATGGCAATCTCAAATAATATGGAATCCCATCATTATCTTGCAAATTATTCGGTTGAGGTCTTGTCAATGGCTGAATGCCACCTAGCTTTGTTACGAAAGACCACTTCTCATACATGTAACCTAATTTGATAAACCCAGTTCCAGAATAATAATTTCCACCTGTAAATCTATCTGTATCGGGTCCAGAAGGGAACCCAACCGAACCTTCTATTACAAAAAAATATGGTTTGTCCAAATCAAAAAACGGTTGGTATTTAAATCCTAGATAGGGCTTTCCGATTCGTGCCGCATCATCTCTGTTACGTTGCTGGTAATAATTCCACGGGACGGAAGCATTCAATGAAAATCTTCCATCATAAAAATTCATCTCTACAAAGGCACTAGTCGTAAAGAGATGGCTATTTTCGCGAGTAGACTGATAATAGTCTTGAGTTAACACTAGATAATTTGCTGGTTTTTCTCTTTTGCCTGTAAATGGGTCAACAAAGCGCGTAGTAGCGACTGGGCTATCAGAAGATCCAGTGTGATGAGCGTTGATTGCGTTGGGAAAATTGATAAGGCTTAAAAATAGTACCATCAAAAAAATTCTGAAAAATACCTTCAATTTTAAGCCTACTTGAATGGATTTGTTTAAATTAGCTGTCAACTGAAATTGGTAATCTGTGTATTGGAAACTTGAGCAGAATGTCTTGAAATTCATTTTTCAACTCCTGGAAAACAACCTGGGAAGTTGATAACGAGATCTTCTACCTTTAAGTTTCGTTCAACGATTGAATATAAATCTGTATTGGATATCGAAGTAATAATGATTTCGGAATCAGATAAATTAAATGCTGTTTGTAAAAAACTAACGGAGACTCCTCTTTCAACCAAATCTCGTAACAGATTTGAATGCTGAAATCCTATTTCAATTGCTCTTTGCCGAGAACCATTTACGCTAAGTTTGCATTTTGGACGAAGAATAGCACTCCCTTGACCCAATAATAACTTAATTGTCTTTACCGTGTTTGGTGTTCCAATCTTAGTGATCGTCGCTCTCAAATAGATATTTTCCCATGTAAGCGTTGCTAATGAAATAACTCCAGTTGGCGCATCAAAAATTGTTTTAGTCGCAGTCGATCGAAATGTTGATCCCGTATCGATACTACTTGTGTTTTGCGTAAAATTTACCTCACGCACTCCATTCAAAAAAGAGTAAGACCTGCCAAAAGGATCCGTTGTTGGTAAATCTAACGGAAGAGTAAACGGAGTGTGTGTTTTTACTTCAACTTCTCTTTGACTTAATACTCCGAAAATTCGATCAGGAGGATTAAATCGATAAGTGCCAGTTTCCCATTGCACATAGCTTTCACTTGAGGTATTTATCTCGTAAGTACTACCGCCAGTGATGATTGAATAAGTAGCCAGACTATCGTCTAACTGATTATCAAAAAAATGAAGATCTGAGCGTAACTGCACTGTGGAGTTATTTCTAATCGTTAATAAATTTTGAAGTATCGTTACCTTTTCGAGATTTGAATCACCGACGGACCCAAACGTACAATTCACTACAAGCATTAACGAAGAGATTAAACTGAAAATGGTTTTTATCACAGCTCTTTCGTTATCCAAAACGTATCATCGATTTGTAAAAGGATTAGAAAATTGAGGATCATTGATAAACTGTTGGTCAGTTAATGATAATAAAAAATTGATAAGATCCTCTTTTTCGCTTGGTTGGATTGTGAATGGTCGTATGAGTCCCGTGTCAACATTTGGATGGCCATTTCCACCATTGGCATATTGAGTGATCACTTTTGCCAACGCATTCCGTGCACAAGTCTCTCTGGTCGCACCGTTCGCTAAACCTGTCGCATGATTCGGATTTGCACTATTATCGCACATAATGCTTCCATCATGCATATATGGGAATGTCAATCCGACGTTTCTAAGACTAGGTGCTTTAAATTTTCCTTGGTCCGATTCTTGAAGCGTAATTTCTTTAAGTCCTTGTTTCGCAATCGGAAGTGCATCGAAATAAGCCTTTGTATGCGTTCCATTATTATGATATGCAAACTCCGATTGAGATTGGCCGGTATGCAAATTTGTATCTGTAAAATTAAATCCTCCGTGACAATGAAAACATTCGGCTGTTTCGCCATTGAAAAAATTTGAACCTCTGCTTGCGGACGCAGAGTAACCAGACCTATCACCTTCTTTGGCTTTATCGAAAGGTGACCATCCAGATATCATCGACCGTTGAAAACTGGACAGTGCAAATCGTACGTTTTGTTCATTTACGGCAGTATCTGCATTTCCAAAAGCTGCAACAAAAAGCCGTTGATAAGTGGAATCATTTTTAAGTTTTGTTAGATAATCTTTATTAGTAAGACCAAGTTCAATTGGAGTTTCACCAAACAACGGAACTCGAGATTGAACTTCTAAACTTGTCATTTGCGTATTTGCCCATGTCAGCTTAGTGTTATATACAACGTTTGTTAAATGTTGAGAATTTCTTGGGTGTGTTTCATTTGTGATTCCTTTCGGGAGATCCTTTCCATCGGAAAATGCCAATGATTGAAAATGACACGAGGAGCAAGACATGCTCTCGTCGCCAGATAACTTTTTTTCATAAAACAAATGACGTCCCAACGCAACTTTTGCCTTCGTCATCGGGTTTTCCGCTGGTACTTGCGGGGTTGGGAAACCAGGTGGCAATACCCAAACCCAATCTGAAGTATTTAGAATACCCGCGAGCAACAACAAATCAATATCGTTGTTCTTATCTTTGGAAGGTAAGATGTTACAACTAAATCCAAATATCAAGGTTAGTAAAAGTAAAAATGATTTCATGGTATCCTCTAACATTTTGAAAGATAAATCCCATGAGGAGCAACTTTGTTACTCCCCATGGGAATCGAATCACTTCAACGAAAAAACTTTTTGAGTGATCGAACTATCTACACTTCCCGTGCCAGCTGCTACATCTGTAGAAGTCAATGAACCGGATGTTGTCACACGACCCTTAACACCTAAACTCTGTATAAGTGTATTGCAGATTGTTCCTGCTGCTGCTGGCATACAAATATTGGCTCCACCCGACGTAAAACCTGATAGAAGCTGATCTAGATCTATTTGGATTACTTGGGATTGGGGATTAAAAGCACCAGTGACTTGAATCCTTGGACGAAATTTCATAGGGCAGTTACCATAAGTTCCAGTTGCCGCATCATTTGAACATGCATTTCCTGTGGCACCTTGGGATCCTAAATGAAACTGTGTGAAGGTCGTTCCGCCATCTAAAGAAAACTCTACGTTAACGAATTTATATCCTGAGGTCCATGCCCAGTACATCGGAGTAACATTCAAAGGAGATATTTGCGAAGATGCTTGCAGGTGGTTCAATGCTTCTGGAACACCTACTGTGAATTGAACACCTTTATATAGCCCGCCTGCAGCAACTCCTTTTACAAGACTGTTTTGTGCAGCAGTACCACGACCAGTGGAAGCATTTCCATTCTCAAAGTCGATTAACGCCACATTATTTCCTTGCCATGTTCCGTCGGTTGAAAAGAATACATCTGTTAGACCATCATTCAATCCAATTAATTTTACTTCCGAGATGTACATTCGGAGATCTCGAAAAATCACGCTCCGACCGTCTACCGTTACTGCCTTATTGGATTCATATCCGCCAGCACTTGTTTTGATTTGAAAATCCAAGTTTACAGCTATCGGATTTGCTATTGCCGCCAATGCAAGCAAAGAAGCATTCTCGTTGTCCTTTTCATTTGAGGGCGTATTGCACGAAGTCAAGGTCAGAATTGCTGTTATAATTAAAAATAATTTTTTCATAATATACCTATATAATAATATTTAATTTGGAGGTCGATTCCAAGCATTCAATTTAGAAAATTTAGAGAAAGGTTAGCTAAATTTGGGTGGTTTGATCAGAAGCAAATCCCACCCATCCCGTGTCATGTCCGTGAATTTGGGAGTTGAGGTTTCTTCAAATAGGTGAGGTATAAAAACGTGGGTGTGGGCTGAAGGATGCCAGACTTGGTGATAAATGGAAAGCCGTGCTAGAGATGATTTCTTTTTTTTGCAAGAGCAGATATGGACTTCGCCGTGAGCTGCAGTATGGCAATTTAATTCCGCGGATTCATGGTCTTCTTTGGTCGCTAAAAGAAGAGTGCCCATTTTTTTTTGTTTTTTGAAGAGTTTGTCTTCAGCATTGGCGTGTTTTTCGAGCTTGGAGCCGTGATTGCAACTACAGATTTTAGAGGCGTCTTCCGCGCATACCCCGAGCAGACCACTTCCCAAAAAAATGGTCTGGGCGAATAAAATCGGAAGGAGAAACGCAGATAAACTGCGATGAAAAGCCATCTATTTCTAAGACAATCGAACCAACCTCAAAAATCCACTCAATTTTTAGATTACGGTCCAGATTCTAAAAGCTCAAGTGCTTTCGTTAGTTTCATTGTTTCTGCAACGTTGATTGGTGTTTTACCCCATTTATCTGGTGCGTTTTTATCTGCGCCAGCTTGCAGTAATAGTTTGATCAGAACGTACTTTTCATTAATGACCGCATTATGGAGTTTTGTGGAACCGTACTGGTCAAGGGCATTTAAATCTTTTTCATACTTTAACAAAGATTCTACTACTTTATAGTTTTCATTAATAATCGCTTGGTCTAAAGACGTTAAACTTTTTTTGTTCGCCAAACCCGTATAAGCATTGGAACTTCCTAATAATTCCAACAATTCAATCTTGCTACCGACTACCGCCTCATGCAAGGCGGTGTTTCCAAGAAGGTTGGTTTCGTCAACCTTTGCTCCAGAATCAATTAAAAGCCTCATGATATTGGGTTTAAGAATTTCTCCATTTTCCGAAGTGCCCATATTTACCATAGCAATCAGAGCGGTATTTCCTTGAGAATCCTTTTGATCAATGGGTGCACCTGCGGAGAGAAGTATTTTAATGAATTCAGGGTTTTGTGTAAAAACGGCGCCCATCAGGGCAGTTTTCCCACCCTTTGCTTGAGCTCGTATATTTGCCTTGGCAGAAAGCAAAAATTGTAGATGTTCCTTTTTATCTGTCGAGGATTGTGCGATGGTAATGAGAGGTGTTTCTTCAAATCTATCTTTCGTTTCTAGATTCGCGCCTTTCTTTAAGAATAGATCAAAAATGTATTTGTCCAATTTGCGAGTTTTCGTGATGTAATAGTGGAAATGAGAGCGACCATCAAATAGCTCTCCCAATTTGAAATTGGGATCCACACCTTCTTCCAAAAAGATGCGGATGAGATCTTTTTTTTCAAATTGGATCGCTAGTGCCAAGGGTGTTTGGCGTGTAAAGGTGATGGGATTCAATGTTGATCCACGCAATATCAACTCGCTCGCCAGCTCCACACTTCCTGTTTCGGCGGCATAGTGCATTGGTGTGTATCCATCTATCTTACGAACTGCATTGACATCAAATCCCCTTTTGATGCTGTCAAGAACTGACTTTGGTGTCGTGTTTCTTCCCACTTCAAAGTCCACAGCAAACAGGGAGGAAAAAAAAGGGAGAACCCAGATACAAACAAGAAGAAACTGTCTCATGTTGCTAAGGAAATCATTCTTAGGAATCTCGAGTCAATCGCAAGATTTTGCCAAAAACCTTCTTTTTTTCCAGGCTTTTTTATGGTCATACCGCCCTGATCCGGAAATTATGGAGAAAGTGACACCAAAACAATAGGTGGATTCAAATGAAACGCACAGAACTAGAACGCAGAGAACGCGATCTGCGAAAAATGGAAAAGAAAAAGATAGTAAACGGTGAAAAAGAAAGTATGAGTGTGGGCGACTACATTGATGCTCTTTTTGGATTGTTTCGCTATGATACAGAAGAGATTTTCAACGCCTCGGACGACGAAAATGTCCTCGAAATCCTTGAAAATATGAAAGGAGAGCATCCCGAGAAACAATGGGATGTGATCATTCGGAAAGCGGTCAACAAGACGAAAGTGGCCCAAAAGGAAAAAGCATACGAAGCACTGAGAAATCTTGCTGGAGTAGAAGTCGGAGTAGCGTAAGCTTCGAATTATCAAATCCAATCAGACGGCGAATGATTCATTCGCCCACTGATTTGTTTTTGTTTTTTTTACACATCAGCATAGATAGAGGCATTCAAGTACCTCGATATGCTATCTAAATTCTTTGCTAAATCTCGATACAACAGAGCAGAATGGAATAGCGATTTTTTCTGAATTTTCTTCTTTCTGATCTTTGACTCATTCTTTTTATTTAATTGGATCATTTCAAAACGATAAGCTCTACTTTGGTTACGAATCTTTGGATTCCCGAGAATATCAAAAGATTCACTCTTCTCTAAATTCTCCAAGAGAAGTTCATAATGCTTTTTTAAAAGTTCGATTTGGTCTTTAATTGCGTTCTGAAAAGACTTATCAAGCGTTAGTTTTTGACGATGGGATTTGCGAAGTTTCCGAGCTATAGCCGCAAAATTATCTCCCATCTCTTCGACCGCTTTAACGCGTTCCATAATACCTAAAACATCTTTTCCAAAACTACCGATGATACCTGCTTCTTGCACTTGGTTTAAATACTGCAATACTTCAGTTCGAATTTGATCTAACTCTTCTTCTTTTTTGAGGACTTGCAAAACTCGATCAGAATCATATGGCTCTAAGATCAACTGCTCTGTTAAACGAAAGAAATCATATGTTTCACGAATGATCTTTTTTGTATATTCGACAAGCTCTACCATCGCGAGCTCAGTCGTATTTACCGCACCTGAACGTAGTAATCGGATCGAATCTTTAGTTCCAACAAGTTTGGATCCAAATGAATCAACGATCCAACTAACAAACTTAGAAAGCCTATTTACAAACCAAATCAGAATGAGTGTGTTCGTTACGTTGAATAAAGTGTGGAATAATGAGATGTGAAATCGGGTAGATTCTTTATCACTGAGTGGATCACCTGGAATGATTTGGTCAATCATACCAGTGAATGCCTTAAAGAAGATAAGTGCCCATATCACTCCGAAGATATTAAACATTGTGTGGGCCAGCGCGGCTTTCTTTGCATTTCGATTACCAGCTAGAGCCGCAAGGTTTGCAGTGATGGTGGTTCCTATATTTTCACCAAGTATCATACCATAGGCGGCATCGATCGGTATAAATCCTGAAAACGCAAGGGTAATGGTAATGGTTGTCGAGGCTGAAGAAGATTGGATGATGATCGTAAGCAAGGTTCCAATCAATACGAACAGTAATATGGTATTAAATCCCATATTTACGTATTGTTGGAGGAATTGAAAAGTTTGTGGGTCTTTGGCAGAATCTGGGACCGATGATTTTAAAAAATCCAAACCCAAAAATAAAAAACCAAATCCAATAAATAAACTACCGAGACCTGAGCGGCTCTCTTTTTTGGAGAAAGCCAAAACCATACCTAATGCAATCGCAGGGAGTGCAAAATTTGCTATGTTAAATTTAAAACCAAGTGTAGATACAATCCAAGCTGTTACAGTTGTCCCGATATTTGCACCCATAATCACGCCGACTGCCTGCGTTAGCTGCATAAGCCCGGCATTCACAAATCCAACAACTAGAACTGTAGTGGCAGAGGATGATTGTATCGTGGCAGTTATGAAAACACCACTTAAAACCGCTGAGACACGATTCCGTGTCATGGAAGAAAGAAAAGATCGAAGACGATCTCCTGCAACACGTTGCAAAGATTCGCTAAGGAGCTTCATTCCGTAAATAAAAATCGCTAAGCCGCCAAGGACTTGAATGAGTAAAGACCAGTTCATATTTTTGTTTAAACCGATTGTAAAAATCTCACAAACGTTTCTGGTACCAATCATTTATTGGGTTGCAGTATTTTTTTCCACTGAGATTTTGTAAGAAATATGTCAAATACAATCAGCAAAGGAAAGGTAGTAGGATTTTCCTATCACCTTAAAAACTCCCAGGGAGCAACTCTGGACCAATCAGACGAGCCCTTAATGTATCTTCATGGAGAAGGGAATATCATTCCTGGCTTGGAAAAAGAGTTAGAAGGACTCAAAGGCGGAGACTCAAAACAAGTCACTGTTTCCCCAGAAGATGGTTATGGGACATATGATGAAGCGTTAGTTTTTCAAGTGCCTAAAGCTGAGCTCCCACCAGAAGCTGATTTAGAAATCGGTATGGAATTTCAAACCGACACAGCTGATGGACGAATGGTCCTATACTTACAAGAAATCAGAGAAACGGATGTTATCTTAAACGGAAATCATCCGTTAGCTGGTGAGACTTTGCATTTCGATGTCACAATCAAAGAAATTCGTGAAGCAACGAAAGAAGAGAAGGAACATGGTCATGTGCACGGTCCTGGTGGCCACCATCACCACTAAATCAAAATAATTTAATTTAATCCACTCTGGATCTTACTTTCCTATTGCTTTTTCGAGAGCGTGTTTTAGGCTGGTTACAGATTCAGAGTATTGTAGATTTTTCACCGCCGAAGTAGTCCTTTCTAGCTTGCACGCCGATAGCTTTCTTAAGTTTTCCTGCATTTCCCTGGAGTTCCTACCAAATCCCCTTTTTACAATTGGGTATCCCGTCGATTGAAAATTCCAGAATAACCGAGTCCAAATTTGATTTTAGAGGACATAATATGTCAGTAAACATTTACGTTGGAAACCTTTCTTATGATATGACCGAAGGCAAGCTGAGCGAGCTTTTTGGTGCACATGGCGCAGTAACTTCTGCAAAGATCATCACTGATCAGTATTCTGGAAGATCGAAAGGTTTTGGCTTTATCGAAATGAAAGACGGTCAGGAAGCTGACAATGCGATCAAAGATTTGAACGGAAAGAACATTCTTAACCGTGAGATGAAAGTAAACATCGCAAAACCAAAAACAAACAACTGGAGATAATCTCTCTTTGTTGATCCACTGTTGGTTCTGAGTTTCAGCGCTCACCACAGTGGATTTTTTTTGTTCTCACCTAGCTTTCATTTTTAATTCTCAATCTTTCTGGCAAGAGCTGTAGATTAAAGTTCTTCGACATCTTTACCAACTGCTCATCAGTGATTCCATGAATATTTTCACCTTCATGTCGGTTTTCCATTGTACAAACAAAGATTTGATAGGAATATTTTTTTCCTAATTCGAGGTAAGGCTGAATTTCCCATAACAATGCGAAGGTTTGATCCACTAAGATTCTTGGAGCTTCTGCCTTCATTGCAATTTCTACTTTGTTTTGGCAGTCCTTATAAGCCAAATGGTTACGTTTAAAGTCGAAATCATAATTGCCCTTTTCGTCCATAAAAAATGTATCCAATGAAAATGACTGAAATCCAGCCAACTCAGATAACATATCGGCAAAAGTTGATTTACCAGAACCAGGCAATCCTCGGACTAAAACTAATTTTTTTATTTCCATTTTTTTTGAACGATTGAATCAATAAAACGTTCGCCCTCAGATTCGCAAGACCAAACGATGAAAGCAATTACAATCGGAGTTACTTATGCCTTACGAGTTTTATAAAGTCATGCATGTTTTTGGAATGTTTTTGCTCTTTCTTTCCCTTGGTGGAATCTCTCTCTTCACAATCAACGGCGGAAAAAAGTCTGAAAACAAATGGAAAGCCATTGTCGCTATCACTCACGGTGTTGCCACTCTCTTGATTCTTGCTGGTGGTTTCGGCCTTCTTGCTGTCAAATACAGTGCGGGATGGCCGGTGTGGGTGTACCCGAAAATTTTCATTTGGCTTCTATTTGGTGGTGTGCTGGCACTTGCGTACAAATCAGAAAAAATTGCAAAGGCATTATGGGTTATCTTACCACTGCTTGGTGGTATTGCTACGATCCTTGCTGTTTATAAACCTTTCGAATAAATTATAGGTATCAAGACTTATTGGCACCTAAATGCAAAGTCTTCCTTCCTCACCAATTCGTAGGTAGTTTCTGCAAATTTTTCGTAGCAGGAATTAGTTATATTTTGCTTTTCACGGGGAAGGAAAGAATAAATGCTTACGGTTTGAATTTTTGATTCATTGATCTTTTTACCGATTTCAATTTCATCGGCAGTATTTTTTGATAAGATGACTGCCTTTTTAAAATACAAATCACCAGTGTAGGAGATTATCAGTTCATCACGTATCACATTGAGTTCACTGGTCGAACTACTCACAAAATCAACGTACTTTTTGTTCGATTTTACGTTACTACTCAAAAGTTTAAACAAAAGCAGATTTAAAAACAACGTGAGAATCAAGATTACATTTAAGGCAATTTTTAGTCCTTTTTTTTGAGTATTCCTTTCGAAATAAAAATATAAAGACAAAAATGGAAAGATAGCGGGCGTTAAGTATCGTGTACCCCAATCAATCCAAGAATCATTTGGAGATAAGAAAGCTAATATTATAAAAAATATAAGGATCAGATAAAAATAAAATTTCTCTTTTTTGGGCAAATGTTTCCAGCTCAATAAACAAAGAATGAAAACAATTAGGAATATGGGCATAAAACCAAAAAAACCAAGTCTAACTTTGTTAAAAAAAAGTAGCGAACTAATAATGGATAGCCTGTCATCGATTTGATTCAAAATTCCAACGCGATTCGAAAGGTAACGCATCCCTAAAGGATGTCCAAAGTGGTGGTAATTATAAAGAAAGAAAACCAAGAGAAATAAGAGAGAGAAAGTAAGAAAAATTTGATTTTCTTTTATGAATCGCCAATCCTCTATTTTGTGGAGTAGAATCCAGATCAGGAATGCCAACGAAAAAAAAGTGAAGTACTCTGGACGGATCGAAAAAACAATCACTAAAAGCACGGCATACAGAATACTCTCTATAGTAGATAAAGGTTTATCTGTTTCAAAAAATCGGTTCATACCTAACACAATTAGGAATAAGCAGATCGATACATCGAGGAATAGTAAAGAATGCAAAACAACTGAGGTACAAAGTAGAAGTGCGAAATAATATTTTAATCCAAATTTACGGTAGCATAAGTAAAATGTGAATGTAGCAAAGATTACGGATGTATAATATGTAACATTAGGATTATCGAAGATAACTAACAAAATGGCAGTGATCAGATTCAGCGCAGTGGGAAAGGGTGCCCGTACATTGCCTTTCACTTCATTTAGCCAATGAAAATAAGGATTCCATTGATACTTAGGATCAATCGACTTGGCTAAGTAGAAAAATTCCGGTTCAAGCGCTTGAAAATGGATGATACTTTTTGCTTGAATGAGTTTTACCATCGCATCTGAGACGATCAGATTTTTGGTTTCAATGGTTCGAAAGAACATACCGAAAATGAGAAGCAAAGGGAACAAAAAGTATAAGTGACGTTTCATCGCGTGCCGTATTTTAACATGAGATTCGGTAGGTTGGCAACTCTTCTAAAAGAAAGACTGGACGTTTTTAGAATCGAAACAATAAGCTATGGATACGGTGCGGGAAGTACTTAATTTCAAAACTTTATTATGGACGGTGATCCTTTCCATAGGTTATATCATCTGCTCCAAGATTGGGTTTCAACTTGCATTTTTAAATAGCCAGGTTTCTCCAGTTTGGCCTCCAGAAGGTATGGCTTTGACGGCGATTCTCTTTTTGGGACCGCAAGCCGTTCCTGGAATCTTTTTCGGTGCATTTTTAGCGAATTTTCTTAACAATCCGCACCTACCTACAGCACTTCTGATCGGTGTGGGAAACACCTTAAGTTCATCGATCAATGCATATCTTATCATTAAGCTAACTGGCAATCGTGACCCACTGTATTCTACAAGAGGATTGATTTTATTTTTTTCTATATGTTCTATCACTGGTTCTGCGATATCTGCAGGCATAGGTGTCTCCAGTCTCTATCTTTGGAATTTTTTACCAGCAGAAGCTTATTTCAACGTTTTGTTTACTTGGTTTTCAGGAGAGATGCAAGGGTTTTTGATCGTTGCTCCACTTTTGTATGTATGGTTACATCCAAAGGAAGTCATGAAAGTCAAATGGTATTCCAAACTAGAATTGATCTTTTGGGGAGGACTCATCTACCTTTCGGCTCTGATCGCTTTTTCAGATGTGTTGCCACTTTTATTTTTACCAATACCGTTTGTAATTATTTCTAGCCTTCGGTTTCGCCAATATGGCGCAACACTAGCCAGTGCGATTCTTTCTTATACTGCCGTTACGCAAACCATCCAAGGGATTGGTGTTTTTGCGATGAAGAATGCCGGCAATCTTTCAATCAATGATTCATTGATCTATCTCGATTCATTTTTATTTAGTATCAATGGTATCGCATACTTTTTAGTAACAGTTTCGAGGGAAAGGGAACGTGCCAAACAAGACGCTGTTGAGTCTTTGCAAGGTCTAAACCGGCTAAAAGAAATTGCAAATGAGGAGTTGGAGAAAAAGGTTTTTGAACGAACTAAGGTAATTGAAACCCAGCGACTCGAAATCGAAAAACAATTGCAAGTTGCTAAGAGAATTCAGGAATCCTTGTTTCCTACGAAAGCCATTTATCCAGAACCATTCGAAATCATTTTTCGAAACGTTCCTATGATGCAAGTCGGTGGAGATTTATTTGATATCAATTGGAATCCAAGCACAAAAGAACTTGGAGTATTTATTTGTGATGTATCGGGTCATGGAATACCAGCGGCATTCTTGTCAGCATTGGTGAAGATGTCTCTCGATTATTGGGTGCAACACCCATACCAATTGGCAGAAAGTATAAAACACATCCAAACTCAAATTTCAGCAAATCTTAGAGAGCATTTTGTTACGGCAAGCTTCGTTCATATTGATACAAAAACAGGAAAGCTGAAGTTTGCTCGTGCTGGTCATTTTCCTTTGTATATCATTCGAGAGGATGGAGAGTTATTGACGATCAATCCAAAAGGTCGAGCGATCACACCTAATTTCCCGCTTAACATTGAGGAGTCATTTTTTGAATTGCGAATTGGAGATTTGATTGTTCTACTTACAGACGGACTCACTGAAGCATCTCCACGCGGCAAAATGGTATTATACGGAGAAGACACCCTACTCCAGCTCATTTCCGATCATCGAAAAAAACCACTTCTCGAGATTCAAAATCTCGTTTTTGATACAATTATCCAGTATTCGGGAGGGATCGAAGCGGTTCAGGATGACCTCACCCTTGCTTTGATCCGCTACAAAACTCCTTAACTCCCCGCCGACTTGATCTATTTTGTCGATTTTATTGAAATAAAGCGACATAATATCTAGATTTGTGTAAGAATTTGGATACTTTACCCTTCAAATCGCAGAATTAATATGTTTTTATAGATTTATCATCCAATATATTGGATTTAATTTGACAATAGCAGATACTTATTTCTTTTAGATTCATATTCGGTTTGGAGGGGGGTATCAAATATGAAGTTTTATTCAAGACAAACGGTTACTTTACTTTGTGTTTTGATTACGACGTCCCTTTTGGGGCAGACCGCAGTCCCAAATTTAGATCCACCAGAGGATGTAAAATACAAAAGCCAGCCTAACGACGGAAAAGGAATTGAGTCCATTCAAAAGGAACTCAACGAAGAAGAACGTAAGAATGAAAAAGATTATTATGTAAATCCCAAAAGTTATGGAACCACAAGGATTCTTGTTCCACAAACTTATGTTAAGCCCTTAAATCAAACGGGAATCAGTGCATTCAAAGATCTGGATTGGGCAGAAGCAGGTCTCGATTACCGAACTCGCTATGAACATAGGGAAAATGACATTCGAAGAGCAGACTCTGGAGTGGATCGACCGCTTTTACTACGAACAAGAGGATACTTCGGTATTAAGGAAGTACTGGATCCATTTCGATTTGTAGTGGAAATTGAAGATGCTCAAAGAGAATTTAGTAAGTATGAAATTGATAATCGAGATTATAATCGGGCGGAACCGATCAATGCGTTTGGTGAATTATATTTTAAAAATGGATTAGGCATTAATCGCCCAGTTAGCATTCGTTACGGAATCATGTCATTCGAATTTTTAGATCGTAGATTGATCGGTCTAAACGAATGGAGAAATACAACGAATACCTTTCAAGGTGCTAAAATTTCCTTAGGCAAAGATCAAAATAATTGGAGCATAGATTTCCTTGCTTTAAAACCATTGGAAAGACTTACCAACGAATTGGATAAACCTGTTCGAAACCAAGTTCTAACGGGTGTAATTGGTCACATAAGACATTGGTCAAAGATCATAACGATCGAACCATTCTATCTTGGGCTTCATCAATCCAGATTGGAACAATCCATTTTCAATGAATCGAAATTGGCATTTGAACCAAATAATAGAGTGGGACGAGAGATACATACCACAGGTGTTCGAATCTACAACGTTTATATGTCCGGCTTCGACTATGATATATCAGCGATGAAACAATATGGTGTCAATGATACGGAGAAGCAACAACGTCATGAAGCATATGCCTTTACATTTGATACCGGATATTCATTCAATCATCCTTGGAAACCGCGTACTGGATTCTTTTTCGGCTATGTAACAGGAGATAGAAATCCAAATGATAATACCAACCAAAGGTTCGAAAGACTCTTTGGTTTTGCTAGACCTTGGTCTAGCAATGATTATATCCAAATGGAGAATCTAAAGTCTCCAAAGTTTGTTATCGAATTTGAACCGATTCGAGGTTTCAAAATGGATACAGCTGTTGTTTGGTTTTACCTTGCAAGTCCGAGAGATAGATGGAGTGGAGTCGGAAACCTACGCGACCAAACGGGCAAAAGTGGTGATTTTATGGGATTTGAATATAATTATAGGTTGAGATTTGATATTAATTCTAGAGTAAAAGCAAATATCGGTTATGCTTACTTCAAACCTGGTGATTTCACTATCAATACAACAGGTAGAGAAATGAACTCACACTTCGGCTACTTAGAAATGATGTATAGTTTATTTTAAAATGAAGACGATCAACTTATATGTTCAAGATGAAAATCCAAGGAATGTTTATATGAATAGAGGTTTCAAAATTCTACTCATTTTTGTTGTATTCATAATTTACCTAAGTTGCAATAAATCCAAGCCGTTAGACTTAAAGTCCAAGGGCGAATACTTACGTCTTCTTCAAAACACTCCATCTGGTAATTGTGCCCTTATTGAAAAAACTATTGGTACGGATGGAAACACAATCTATTCTGCTAAAGCAAGTAATGTAAACTCTGGAAGGTGCGAAGAGCGAACATTTCACACATTGACATCAAATCCTGAAGAAGCCAAAATCGGATATGACGCATATTATAACGGAATGGCACTAACATTTAACAAATATTCTGAGTGCACTGATCTTGTCAAAACTAGCATATCAAATCGAGAATCAGTCACTTCGAATAGCTTGTCTGAATCTGCGAAAGCCAGTGCCAGTGGTTGCATACTCGTCGTTCCAAAAGTATACCTATGCAAAGATGATGCGAGTTTGAATTCACTCAAAGGATCATTTCGTTACCTTTCCATTTCGAACGCAAAAGTAGATATGAAATTGAATTATGACAGCACTGTTGCATCAAATGCGATTATCAACAAATCATTAGATCTTAAGTATGAAGAACTTGTAATTGGCAATCTACGAATAGCCAACCCAGGTGAAATTACAATATTTGAGGGAGCGGAATCAAATGCGCTTCTACCCGCTATCACCCAAGATGCCGCTTGTTTTAAGAAAGTTATTTTAGGTAATACAAATCTTAAATCGGCTTATGCGAAGATTCCATCCCTGCAAGAATTCTTTAAAGAAGAAATCAACGTATCCGATCGCAAAGCTGTTACGGAAACCATCACTCCAAATTTATTCTGCCGATACGGTGCAAATGTTAGCGAAGTGCAAGGCTCGGGAGCGACCGCTGCAATTGGAATTTGTCCGCCTAATTATCCTATATATTAATCTAACGAGGAATAAAATGAAAAATAAACACCTAATCATCATGAGCTTGATTCTATTTAGTAGTCTCAAGTTGCAGTCACAAGAAGTAAGGATACTAAATGTATCATACGACCCAACAAGAGAATTGTATGCAGAATACAACCAGATGTTTTCCAAATATTGGGAATCTAAATCTGGAAACAAAGTAAAAATCAACCAATCGCATGCTGGAAGTGGAAAACAAGCAAGATCTGTAATTGATGGATTGGAAGCGGATATCGTCACCTTGGCGTTAGCTTATGATATAGATATCATTGCATCAAAGGGACTCATTTCACGTGATTGGGCAAAATCACTACCTAACAATAGCACACCCTATACTTCCACAATCGTCTTTGTCGTAAGAAAGGGAAACCCAAAGAATATTAAAGATTGGGATGATTTAGTGAAGCCCAAAGTAAGCGTGATTACACCCAATCCAAAAACAAGTGGAGGTGCACGTTGGAATTATTTAGCCGCTTGGGCATTTGCAGAAAAAAAATTCAAAAATGACAGAGCTAAGGTGGAATCATTTATCAAAACACGTTATAAAAATGTTCCCGTTTTAGATTCAGGAGCGAGGGGATCCAGCACAACCTTTGCAAAAAATGAACTTGGTGATGTCTTACTCGCATGGGAGAATGAGTCCTTTTTAATTCTTGAAGAATTTGGAAAAGATAAGTTTGAAGTTGTGATTCCAAGTATGAGTATCTTAGCCGAGCCACCGGTCGCACTCGTGGAAGGATATGCTGAGAAACATGGGACGATGGAAGTTTCACAAGCCTACTTAAAATCCTTATATTCCGAACCTGCTCAAGAAATCATCGCAAAACATGGATATAGACCTCGAAATGAGAAAATTTTAAAGAAGTATGAAAATAAATTTCCAAAAATTGAACTCGTAACAATCGACCATGATTTTGGTGGCTGGATTAAAGCTCAAAAAGATCACTTTGCTGATGGGGCTTCCTTCGATCAGATATACGCGAAGTAAATTATCATATAAGAAGCAATGAAACCTGTAGCAATTAAACTTGGATTTACTGATTCGATCGGCAACACTCCTCTGATGAAACTGGCTGTGAAATTTTGGGTAAGGCAGAATTTATGAATCCAGGCGGCTCGGTAAAAGATAGAGCCGCTCTTTATATCATCGAAGATGCAGAGAGGAAGGGCTTACTGAAAGAGGGTGGAACTGTTGTCGAAGGCACTGCAGGAAACACCGGAATTGGACTGACTCATATCTGTAATGCGAAAGGTTATAAATGCATCATCATCATTCCAAAGACGCAGTCACAAGAGAAAATTGATACGTTAAAGACTCTAGGTGCAGAGGTAATCCTTGCAGACGCAGTCCCTTACTCCAATCCAAATAATTATGTTAGAGTTTCTGAAAAAATCGCCAATGACACTCCCAATTCTATTTGGGCAAACCAATTCGACAACCTGGCCAATAAGCGAGCCCATTATGAAACAACTGGTCCTGAAATCTGGAAAGATTCCGAAGGCAAAATTGATGTCTGGGTTACTGCCTTAGGAACAGGTGGAACCTTTGCTGGAACCGGTGCTTATCTTAAAGAAAAAAATCCGAATATTAAATGTATAGTAGCCGATCCTTTAGGCTCAGGAATTTATTCGTTTGTAAAAACTGGTCAAATCCAAGTCGAAGGATCATCTATTACAGAAGGAATTGGTCAAGGTCGTATAACACAAAATATGGTTGGTATGCATGCAGACGATGCACTACAAATCGATGATAAAGAATGTATTCGAATTCTAAACCATGTTTTGAAAAAGGATGGTCTTTTTATGGGCGGTTCTGTGGGAATCAATCTCGGAGCAGCATACCAAATAGCTAAGAACTTGGGACCAGGCCATACTATCGTTACAGTATTGTGTGATACGGGAGCAAAATATCAATCAAAAGTTTACAATCAGAATTTTCTTAGGGAGAAAGGTTTGCTATAACAATGATATCTTACTCAAATTTACAGAATACAAAAATCGAAAATTTTTCACCAAAATTTTCTCCCGTCTATTCTGTAGAAGAACAAGCTATTTTTGGTTATCAAATTAAAGAGCATATTTTTCAAAGTAAAGATTTTAATGAAAAAGATTCACAGTACTTTCAGAATAAATTCACAAAAACAAATGGATTAAGTTTGTTCATAGCGATTCCAGCAAATGAGCTGATCATTGACATTGAAAATTCTATCGGTCTAGATTCACTTTTTAAGAAATCGTTTATTGAAAAGGGAATAGATGCAGAAAAAGTTTTTCTTTTAATTGGTAATACCGTTAAAAGGCAACAATTGGATTCACTTGTAACAGCAGTAGAATTCACTAAAGAATTAGGCTTTAATATCGTATTAGATGCATTTGGTGAAGAAGCATTTAGCGTTGAAGTTTTAGCTGCCTTAAGGCCAACGATTATTCGATTAAATTTTTCTCATCTAGTGAATTCTTTAAATCCACATGAAATAAAATCCAAATTGGCTTATTTGAGTAATGTTTCTCTAAACACAGGTTGTGCGATTTATATAGAAGGAGTATCGAACGAAGATCAACTTTACACAGCTTTAGATTCTGGAGCAGGATTTCTTCAGGGAAGTCTATTTGGAGAAGAATACACTCAAAATTTAACTAACAATGAAGATCAAAAGAATATTACAAATTATTTTAAATCCTTTCATATCAAGAAAAGGAAGTCAATTGCACAAGAAATTGCATTTGAAGCAAAGCTTTTATCATCACTCAATGCAAGTAATATCATTGTCAAAGAAATTAACAAAACTGTAATTTTGGACGCACAGTCTATTTTTAAACTTTCAACTGCAATCAAAAGGATATACCTAACAGAATGGGATGGCACGCAAGTCTCCGCTTACTATGAGCGAAATGGAGAAAATGGATTCAAGGAAAACAAAACTAGTGTAGATAAAAATTGGTCCTACCTTCCTTATTTTTACAAACATGTAAAAAGAGCCTTTAGAGATCAAAACCAGTGGAATATTAGCGAACCTTATTGGGATCAAACTTTAAATGAAAAGTTGATCGTTTTCTCAAAAATTATCAATGGCAAGTTGTCCATTTTTATAGATGTAGCTCTTTATTAGGAATACTTATGGAGAAGATAGAAGATAACTCACCGACAGACGATAATGACTTATTATTGAAATCATCCGATTTTCAAAGGGTCCTCACTTCTATCTATACTCGTCAATTTGAAAGCCCAACAGATTTTATTAATAAAAAAGAAGTAGAATTTTTTTTACATGAACTATTCCAAATCATCTTTGTCGGATATTATTCCGAGAAGATTTTTTCAAGTATTGCCCAACTCAATGATTCACTTACTATATTTTTCATCAAAGCAAAGCAACAAATTGAACCTTATCTGAATCTTCGAAAAAAATCTGATTTGAGTTATTCGGTGACTGTTGACGAAATTATCTTACAGATCAAAAATGCATTACCTACAATATATGATATCATATGGGAAGATGCGCAAGCCGCCTATCACGGGGATCCTGCTGCAGAAAGTATACAAGAAGTTATCATGGCTTATCCAGGCTTTTATGCAATCGCTGTGCATAGAATCTCGCATCTTTTATATCAATTAGGTATCCCGATATTTCCTCGAATACTTAGCAGATTTGCACATGAAAAGACAGGCATCGACATCCATCCAGGAGCAAGGATAGGATCCTCTTTTTTTATGGATCACGGAACAGGGATTGTTATAGGTGGAACGACCCAGATAGCCAACAATGTAAAAATATATCAAGGCGTTACATTAGGGGCGCTTAGTGTAAGTAAGGACCTAGCGCATGTGAAACGGCACCCTACCATTGAGGACAATGTAGTGATTTACTCTGGAGCGACAATATTGGGTGGCAAGACTATCATTGGCAAAAATTCTATAATAGGAGGAAATGCTTGGGTCACTTCAAGCATTCCCCCTTACTCTCTTGTCTACCAAACTAATGAAATCAAAGTTCGAAATACCCAAATCGCTCAGGATGATGGGAGCGATTTCATAATCTAATCAGATATAGGAACTTTTTTTGCCACCAACAAGATTAAACAGAGCTCGAATCAAAACATCAATCTCTTCACATGTATTATAAAATGCCAATGAAGGTCTAACTGTCGACTCAAGACCAAATCTCCGAAGAATGGGTTGGGCGCAGTGGTGTCCAGCTCGCACAGCTATCCCTTCTTCACTTAAATATTTACCAATATCAGAAGTATTGAATCCTTCGATGACGAATGATAAAACACTCGCTTTGTTGGTTGCCGTACCGATCAATTTAAGGCCAGGTACTTTTTTTAATTCTTTCGTTCCGTATTCAAGCAGGGAATGCTCATAATCTTCGATTTGCCTCATCCCAAACTTGTTTAAATAATCAAATGCGGCACCAAGACCCACTGCATCCGCAATGTTTCCGGTCCCTGCTTCAAATCGAAATGGAGCGTCTTGATAGCTTGTGCGATCAAAGGTGACGTCTTCAATCATATTACCACCGCCTTGCCAAGGAGGCATCTTTTGAAGTTCACTTAACTTTCCGTATACCGCCCCTATTCCTGTGGGACCAAATACCTTATGTCCACTGAAAACAAAAAAATCACAATCTAAATCATGTACATCAATTGGCATATGAGAAACAGATTGAGCACCATCTACAATTACCGTTGCTCCATACCGATGAGCCATTTCGACCATTTCTTTTATTGGAGTAATAGTACCTAACGCGTTGGAAACGTGTGTAAGAGAGACTATCTTAGATTTTGGGCCTAGAAGTCTTTCATACTCGGAAAGTATGATTTGTCCCGAATCATCAACTGGTATAACTTTCAGTTTTGCTCCCTTTCGGGCACATAACATTTGCCAAGGGACAATATTGGCGTGGTGTTCTAACCATGAAATCAATACTTCATCATCCCTTCCAATGGTTTTTTCACCAATCGTATTTGAAAGTAAGTTGATACCTTCAGTTGCACCTCTTACAAAAATAATTTCTTCAAATGATTTTGCATTAATGAATTGTTTGATCTTATTCCGAGCACCTTCTTACGCATCTGTTGATCTTGCCGCAAGTGTATGCGCCGCTCTATGAATGTTTGAATTTTCATGTTTATAGAAATAATCAATTCTTTCAATGACAGCATTTGGTTTTTGAGTGGTCGCCGCATTATCAAGCCAAATCAAATTTTTACCGTTTACTTTTTCGCCCAGAATCGGAAAATCTCGCCTAACTGCCTGCACATCGAAAGATTGTATTCCTGCACCATAGTTTGGAACTAAAGTTGGGTTGAAAACAAATGCCCCCGCCTCAAGAGGATCTGAATACTTTCCCATATCAGTGAAATAAATAGGAAGCGTGCTTTGGTCCATTCCCTTTGGAATGTATATTTCGTGATCTACTGGAGGTGGACTGAAATTCGCAGTTACAGCTGAAAGTTCCCCTGGCAGTGCCCCAAACATTTCCCTTGCCATTGACTCTAAAACCTTAGGATCAAAAACTCCTCCAAGAATACCTTTATCGAAAGAAGATGGCACCTGACTTGAGTTAGCTAAATCTAAAAACTTTTCATTATGTATAGTCATAATAATTGCCAACTTCAACATTTTCAAGAGATGCAATCGCATCATCCGTCAAAATTGCCGCAGAACAATAAAGTGAAACAAGATAAGAGCTAAGTGCGGAGCGGTTAATTCCCATAAAACGAACGGAAAGTCCAGGGGTTTGCTCTCCTGGTAACCCTTGCTGGTAAAGTCCAACTACGCCTTGCTTTTTCTCGCCAGTACGAATCAAAAGAATATCTGTCGTACCAGAATTTTTAGTAGGATTCGATTCTCCATTTACGAGTAATTTGTCACATGGAATAATAGGTAATCCTCTCCATGAAAGAAATTGAGCACCAAACAATGATATAGTAGCTGGCGGAACACCCCTTCTAGTACACTCTCGACCAAATGCGGCAACAGCCAAGGGATGGGCCAAGAAAAAAGAAGGCTCTTTCCAAACTTTTGTGATCAGCTCGTCAAGATCATCAGGTGTCGGTGATTTTTTCCTAGGCTTGATTCTTTGAGATGCTGGTACATTTTTAAGCAAGCCATATTCTTCATTATTGATTAGCTCAAGTTCTTGCTTCTCTTTTACAGTCTCAATCGTTAGACGAAGCTGTTCTTTGATTTGATCATGCGGTGAGCTGTAAAGATCTGAAACTCTTGTATGTACATCTAAAACGGTGGAAATTGCGCTGAGGGTATATTCCTTCGGTTTTTCTTCATAGTTTACAAATGTCTCGGGAAGTTGTTGCTCTCCTTTCTGTCCACATAGGACATCAACTTTACTATTTCGTGAGACTCGGTTTACTCTTAGAGTGCCGGCTTCTAATGGTTTCCAATCTAACATTCTTACTAACCAACGCGGTGTAATTGCGTCATATTGAGCATTCGTTTTTGTTGTATTCGCAAGTTGCCTTGCTGCTAGATCCCCTAGTGAGTGCTGTATATTTTCTGCCATGCAAAGTTCCTATTCGTATTTTTGTCCAAATACGATAGTATCACTGTTTGCTATGGGTGATCTATTTCATAATTCTTTGATCAGATAAACATTCAAATTTTATGATGAAAATCGAAAATATATTGCTTACTGCTCCAATATATTAAGCAGTGACTTCTTGTTATGCGTTCACTCTTTGTCTAGATAAACTAAAACAGAAAATAATTTACGTCAATGCGAAAGCATCTGGAAAAAATCATTTCCCTTATCATCGACGACAATAAACGCTGGAAAGTTTTCCACTTCGATCGCCCAGATTGCTTCCATGCCAAGTTCTGGATAATCTAACACCTCGACTTTCTTTATATTTTCTTTAGCAAGTAAAGCGGCAGGTCCACCAATGGATCCCAAATAAAATCCACCGTTCTTTTTGCAACTGTCAGTGACAATCTTGGATCTGTTTCCCTTCGCAAGTGAAATCATAGAATATCCCTTCTCTTGGAAAAGGGGTACGTAACTATCCATTCTACCAGCAGTAGTGGGTCCAAAGGAGCCAGACGGCATCCCTTCTGGTGTTTTCGCTGGACCTGCGTAGTAGATCGGATGATTTTTGAAGTAGTCAGGGAGTGGTTCGCCCTTGTCTAATTTTTCTTTTAACTTCGCATGAGCAATGTCACGTGCGACAACGAGTCTTCCTGACAACATAACCCTCGTTTTAACAGGGTGTTTGCTAAGAATTGCAAGTATTTCATTCATCGGTTGATTCAAATTGATATGAACTGCTTCTGTGTTTGTATCTGTATCGTCAACAGTCGGTAAGAAGCGTGCAGGATCGTATTCTAACTGCTCGATATAGATTCCATCTTTTGTAATTTTTGCTTTGAGATTGCGATCCGCACTGCAGCTCACACCTAAACCAACTGGACAGGAAGCACCATGTCTCGGTAATCGAATGATTCGAAAATCATGTGCAAGGTATTTCCCACCAAATTGTGCACCAATACCAGATTGCTGTGCAGCCTTTAACATTTTAGCTTCGAGCTCAATATCTCTAAAGGCAACGCCGTCTTTATTGCCTTTTGTTGGCAAATGATCCAGATAACCTGTCGAGGCAAGTTTGACTGTTTTGAGATTCATCTCCGCGGAGGTTCCACCAATGACAACCGCTATATGGTATGGAGGACAGGCTGATGTTCCAAGATTTGCCACTTTATCGGCTATAAACTTTTCAAGTGATGTTGGATTGAGTAACGCTTTAGTTTCTTGGTATAAATAAGTTTTGTTTGCTGATCCACCACCCTTTGCAATAAAGAGGAATGAGTATTTATCTCCAGGCGTTGCATAGATATCAACTTGTGCCGGCAGATTGGAACCAGAGTTTACTTCTTCATACATACTAAGCGGAACAACCTGCGAATAACGCAAGTTACGATTTAAATATGTATTGTAAATACCACGTGATAGTGCTTCGGCGTCATCAGCGCCCGTAAAAACATTTTCCCCTTTTTTTGCGACAACAATCCCTGTACCTGTATCTTGACAGGAAGGAAGCTGTTTGTCAGAGGCAATGACTGCATTTTTTAAGAGTGCCATCGCAACAAAACGGTCATTCTTAGTGGCCTCTGGATCATCCAAAATATCTCTAACTTTTTGAAGGTGGCCTGGACGCAGGTAAAAGGCTATGTCTTCCATGACTCTTTCTGCAAGTAGAGTCAATCCTTTCGGGTCTACCATTAAAACTTCTTTGTCACCGAACGCTACTGTACTTACGTAATCTTTTGTAAGGAGAGTATAAGGAGTTGTATCTTCACCTAAAGGAAATGGATCGGTGTAAAAAAATTCTGGCATGGTAACCTCTAAAGTATACTTCTAATCTGACGGATGGTCATGCGGGAGTAAAACAATTTTTCCATATTTGTATCACTTGAGGACGCAAGGCCAATGTATAGGAATCGTTTGGGAATATCAATATTCCCATTCGCCGGTTTTTTTTAACTTTGTATAGGTCTCTAAATCGGTATCTGCCGCTTGTGTCAGTCCTAACTTTCGTCTCAATTGGGATCTCTCGTAATAGGCGTAGGGATTATTCGGTGAGACTTCAATTGCACGGTTACAATAATCGATCGCCTTATTTTCAGAGAGTATTCCCAAAACATAACACATATTTGATAGTGTGGTTGCATCAGAGTCACCACCCAACTTTAAAGAAGATTCTAAATCTTTTTTTGCACCAGTAAAATCTCGCATAGCTGATTTACATATACCACGATTGTTGTAAACGATACTATTTGTATTGAATCTTAATGCATTCGAATAATCAGAAATACATTTCTCATATTGTCCCAATTTGTAATGGATGCGTCCTCGCCAGTGGAAAGCCTCGCCATATTCAGGAGCAATTTTTAGAGCATCATCTGCAAATGTCAGCGCCTTGTTGTGATTCTTTTCTTTGTAAGATTGGATGACTTGGTCTAGTTTTAACATTGCGTCAGTGGGAACATTTTGATAATTTTTATTGAGATATCCTCCGTACAAACATCCTTCCTTTCCATTGTAACGGGCTTTGTACCAACGATCAGAAATACCGCTGATCAAATCATAAGGACCCTCTTCGATGAGTGTCACTTTATCAAACTGTGGAATCAAAGTGATCTTTGCAAATTTTTGAGAACAATCCTCTCGAAGGAACAAACCACCTTGACCCACCACTTTTGCTTCTATGGGTAACTTTACTGAAGATACCGAACCAGTTGCACAATTGAGAAAAAACAAAAGTAAAATGACGCGAAAAATCATGAAAGATATCTCCTTGATTCAATTCAATGAACGTAAGTGAACTCTCAGAACTTCAGTCGTGGATCCGAATCAAAGCTTCACTTTCTCTAAATTCCTTCGCACCAGCAGATTCGAGCAACGAAATAATTTCTATATTTTTAGATTTCCGAGCATAGGCAAGTGCAGTCATTTTATTACGATCAGTCGCATTGATTTCTACTTTTGATTCAAGCAACTTTCTCACAATACTCGAATTCTGGGACATAACAGCAAACATTAGTGGAGTTCGGCCAAGCCTATCTCTCAGGTTCAAATTTGCTTTCATACTTATAAAATATTCTACGATTTCCGAAAGAGAATTTTCACATGCCAGCATGACAGGAGTTTTTCCAAGAGTATTTCGGTGATCTATTTCCGCGCCCGCAGCAACTAACATCTCAACTGCCTTAAGATTTTTGGATAGTGTTGCGTATACTAACGGCGTTTGTTTGCTAGAAGATAATGCATGTATATTCGCTTTTGCTTTGATCAATATCTGCAAAATCAAAAGATTTCCTTTTTTTGCCGCATCCATAAGTGGGGTTCTTTCATATTTATCACGGATTTCTAAATTTGCTTTTTCGTTGACTAATTCCAAGACAATATCTTCTCGATTTCTGTCGATCGCCAGCGTGAGAGCACTCCATTCAAAATTGCTTTTCAAATCCTTATCTGCGCCACTTGATATTAATTCGCGAACCGCTAACAATTTACCATTATTTACAGCGGCCATAAGTGGTGTGAGGCCAGATTTATCTCTGGAGTTCATATTTGCTTTATTTCGAACTAATAAACGAATCGTTGTATGTTGGTTCATAACTGCGGCACAATTGAGAGGAGACTTTAACTCATTTGTTTTTGCCTCAATATTTGCATTTGCTTCTATCAATTTACTTACGATATCATCCTGTCCACGACATGATGCGATGTACAAGGCAGTTTCTCCAAACTCATTTACTTTTTCGAGATCTGGCTTGTATTGTAAAATTTCGGTGACCATGTCGAGCCTCCCTCGTGAAGCTGCCAGCATCAGAATGGTAACTCCAAAAGGATCTTGATGATTGATATCTATATCCCGTTTTAGGTATTGTTTGAGTAACTTTTCCTTGCCTAATGGGATGGCACCTCTTACTACCTGTTGTGCGCAGTGAATTAAAAGAGGCATTATCGCAAGCATGAGATAGATAGATTTTTTCATTATTTTATCTTAGTTGAGTGCTTCAGAGCAAATTGAAGCATCTCGATCTCGCCAAAGTAGTTCAAAAAAAGATAGGCATCTTGATCGAATTTATTTTTTGCATGTAGGTTAGCCCCTGCAATTACTAACGCTTGAAAAATGTCGACTCTTCCTAATTCAATAGATATCAATAAAGGTGACCTTTCTTCGTCGTTGAATACTTCAGTCGATGCTTTCGCAGATAGCAAAAGATTGGTTGCTTTTAAAAAACCTCTTTTCGTTGCGATTAGTAAAGGTGTATTCTTATCAACTTTCCCTAGATTTGGATTTGCCTTTTTGGAGAGCAAAGATTCAATGATTTGTATATTTCCAGCATAACTTGCCAAGTAAAGGGGGGTTTCCCCGGCATTATTTTTTATGTCTAAATCTGCTTTAGTATTGGCGATCAATTCTACGATCTCCGGATATTCCTCCTTACTTGCATAATGCAAAGCAGTATTTCCTAGTTTATCTTGTTTATTTAAATCTGCATTTTTCTGAAGTAAAAATTGAACGACTTGTTGATAGCCATTCTTTGATGCTAAAATTAAGGCTGTTTGGTTGAAAGAGTTTTGATGATCAATATTGGGCTTATCAACCATCATCCCTTGAATTCTGTCTAATTGTCCTTGAGAGGCGGCTGTTACAAATTTGCCATTCAAACAGTTTAACAAAAATAAGAATAAAAAAATTTGGAATCGAATCAATCGAAGATTTTTCATAATAGAATAAAAAAAGCCCACCTAATATAGGTGAGCTTTTGCGTCTAAAGTTCTTTGTTTGAACTACTTAGAAACGACTTGGAATGTCACTCGGCGATTGATCGCATCCGTTTCAGAAAAACCAGAAATTGGAGCTGTTGATCCTGAACCTTTCGTTACAATCCGAGCAGTAGGAATGCCTTGTTTTACTAAAGCGTCTTTGACTGCGTCTGCACGAAGCTGTGAATAAAAATTATTTCCTTTTTTAGAGCCTTCAGCCTCTTCAGGACCAGATGCATCTGCGTGACCAATGATTTGGAGAGCATAGTCTTCCGGCAATTTGTTTAACGCTTCTTTGATATATGTTACGTTATCTTTTGCCCAGGTGTTGAAGTCTTCTTTTTGGATGTCAGCTTGTTTGTAAGCAAAACCACGTTTGCGAGCACCGTCTGGATATCTGTAATCTTTGAGAGCAGTATTGATCTCATCTAACAGAACTAAATTCATGTCACGCGAAGATACACTGTCTTTTTGCGTAGTTTCTTGAGTTGGAGCTGGCTCCGCTTTTGGTTCTGTTGAAGAACAATTTGCAAGAATAATTGAAATACCAGCGATGAGGACGAGATTCGAAAGAATTCCTTTTTTCATCAGTTGACCTACCTTATAGTATCCATAGTTTAGTTCTTTTCACTAGATAACAACCGAAAATGCAAATAAATATTACAGTTTCTGAAGATTACCAGGATTCCCGTCTGGATCTTTTCCTTAAAGATAATGCTGGAGAGGATCTTTCTAGATCCACCGTTCAAAAATGGATAGATTCTGGCTATGTCATCGATCTTTCAAAGGAATCTGCCGTTTTAAAGAGTGGGCACAGAGTGAACGCGGGCGATCAGTTTTCGATACTTGTCCCTCCCAGACCTGCTTCCCGTCTGGATCCCATTTCGATGGACATCCCGATTTTGTACGATGAAGAAGAATTTATGGTCATCCATAAAAAACCGGGAATCGCTTGCCACAGCGGTCCGGGAGATGACCAACCTTCCCTTGTGAATGGTCTCCTCTACCAATTCAAACATCTTTCTAGTGTTGGCGGAGAAAGACGACCGGGTATCGTCCACCGACTGGACAAACCGACAGAAGGTGTCCTTGTTATCGCCAAGTCGGACCGAGCTCATGCCACACTCTCGAAAATGTTTCAAGAGCGTAAGGTCAAAAAACAATACTTTGCTTGGGTATTACAATCACCTGTTGAAGCCCTTGGTACGATTCGTATGCCGATCGGTAGGCATCCTGTTGAACGCATCAAAATGTGTGTTCGAGAGGATGGGCGCGATGCAGTCACACATTACAAGACAGAACAAATCATCCAAACACAGACTGGTAGAAAATTTTCTTTTTTATCCGTGCAAATAGAAACCGGACGTACTCACCAAATACGCGTTCATCTCTCTAAAATCAATTGCCCAGTTGTTGGGGACAATTTGTATTCAAGATCTGCGAAAGAATATGCGCAATATGGTATGCTTTTACTTGCAAAAGAAATTAGCTTTCCACATCCCTTTATTGAAGGCAAAACCGTTGATGTCTCCATCGATTATCCGGACCGATTTAAGACCTTTGAAAGAAAATGCAAAAGCTATTGATTTAAAAAACAAAAAGGTATAAACTGGACACAGTATGGAAAAATTGATTCGGAAAGTACTCGTACCTGTTGATGGCTCTGATAGCTCAAAAAGAGCCTTAGAAATGGCCCTTGCGATAGCCACTGCAAGTAAAGCAGAATGCCTTGTTTTGGAAGTTATTGAAGATTTTGGACCACTCCCTGGTTATTATGATGCGGCACCTGCTGGCAAGGATCGAGTAAAATGGATATCTGATCAGAGGTTTGAAAACATCCACCCTCCTCTAGACAATACCGCTGTTAAATGGAAACGCATTGTTGTGGAAGGATATCCTGCAGAAGAAATCATTAAATGCGCCGAGACTGAGAAAGTTGATATGATTGTTATGGGTAGTCGAGGCCATGGTCTGATTGGTAGATTTTTGGTGGGAAGTGTATCTGATAGAGTCGTTCATCATGCACATTGCAGTGTGACAATCGTTAGATAAAGTCGTAAAGTTTGAATGCCATTCTTAGAAATTTGAATGGTACAAACTAAGATCCCGCCTATGTTTTTTCTTTTAAGAATTATTTTTTATTGTTTGTTATTTTTGTTTTTGCTTCCTTCTTTTGAAATCATTTATTATTATCATTTTGGCACTGTCACCAATAGTGACGCTCTCTACCCTTATCTGTTCATCAAAGATTTTAATACGAATCTCCATCAAATTTCAGGTTGGGTCACACCTCCATCCCATTGTCTATTTCCCGATTTGGGATTCATGTTTCTCCTTCAATTGATCATAGATAACATTTATTGGATACATTGGGCTTTTGCATTTTTTTGTTTTCTATCTATAATTTATGTAATGCGAATGCTGAGTTTATCTTGGTCGATTGCTTTGGTGACTGCCTTATGCTTTTTAAAATTAGGCGAACTCTATCCAAGAGATTGGGGGCAATTTTTTTTACCAAGCTTTCATGGAACGGAATTCTTTCTTCTTGCTTTAAATCTTCATTTACTTCGCGGAAGAGAGATACTTACATTCGGCAAAGGGATTCTAATTGGAATTACTTTGGCTCTTTCTATTTTTTCCGAGCTATGGTTCTTTGTTCATTCCTTTATCCCACTGATTCTCTATGTGCTTATTTCCAAAAAATACGATCTAAAATCGTTACTGCTGATGATTTTCGCTGGGCTAGGATCCTACCAACTTTTATTAAATTTGCAAAAAAAGATCGGTATAGGTTCATTTCAGCCTAAACAATTCCCAATCAAGGAATCCCTTCAATCCTTGCAAGAGATTCTAAAAAATGAGCCTATTTCCTTATTTGAAAGAATCGCATTCGTACCCGGCAATTTACCCTTGAGGGAACTACTGATTCCAAGCTTTTGGATTTTGCTTTTATTTACAATTTATCGACTCTGGAAAAACCAAAAAGACCCTAAAATTCTACTTTTACCATTATCTATGCTAGGTGGAATGATCTTCATCCAGATTGGAAACCTCGAAGTAAATGCACGTCATTTTTATTTTCTTCCTGCATCTATTATTGGGATGTTTTTTTTCAATCTCGGTTCTTTCTCTTTTTTAAAGAAAATAACTACACTCGCTTTGTTTCTAATGATCGTCCTTTCTTCAAATAGATTCTTGTTAGATCCCAATCTGACAAGAGAGATCGAAATCTCAAAATCACTTCATAGTGAACGTATAACATGCACTATACAAACTTGGCAAACATGGGGAAAATCTCGTGGAGCAAGTACTTATTGGCCTGTCAAATATATGCGCGCATTCAGCACAGAACAAATCAACTTGATACCATTTACAAATGATGGAGTTTATTATCCCTGGGTACATAATTTAAAATGGGATAGCGAATATTCTAATCCAGTTCCTAAACAGTTGGATTGGGGTATTGTGTCTGCCAATGAAGATCTTTTGTTTGGTAGGGTTGGCAAAGAATTCAGGATATGTGCAGATTGGAAACTGATTCGAACAAAAGAATGAAAATTTTTTAGTAGATTTTTATTTCTCGACGATTTAGATTATCGCTCAAAGGAATTTTCATGATTGAACTATTGACTAGCCCAGAAATTTGGATTGCGCTCCTCACACTTACTGCTTTGGAAATCGTCTTGGGGATTGATAACATTATCTTCATATCTATACTCGCATCAAGACTTGCAAAAAACCAACAAAAGCAAGCTCGTCAAATCGGTCTGGTTTTAGCTATGTTAACTAGAATTCTACTTTTATTTTCACTTTCATTGATCATGAAATTGACTGCACCTTGGTTTTCGATTCTAAATCATGAAATCAGTGGTCGTGACTTGATCCTAATTGTTGGTGGATTGTTTTTAATAGCAAAATCAACAACCGAAATCCACCACAAACTGGAAGGGGAGGCAGACTCTGATCATCTCGACAAAAAGAAGGCCTCATTCATTCATATCATAATTCAAATCATGATATTGGACATTGTGTTCTCTTTGGACTCTGTCATCACTGCTGTCGGAATGACAGACCACCTCTTCGTTATGATTGCGGCAGTCATTATTTCCGTAGGTTTTATGTTACTTGCGAGTGGCTCGATTTCAGATTTTGTCGATAGACACCCCACGATCAAAATCCTTGCTCTTAGTTTTTTAATTCTAATCGGTTTAGCATTATTAGGAGAAGGTTTGGAGATGCATATACCGAAAGCTTACATCTATTTTGCGATGGCTTTTTCAGTCATTGTTGAAATGTTGAATATAAAAGTGCGTGGCGTTAGCAACAAACCTGTCGTATTGAAAGGTAAATAAACCTCAGACGAACTTATCGATTCAAGTAACTGGAAACTTGCTCAATGATTCGATCCATTGGTAATAGCTTTGAAACTGGATGTACGTTCATGTCATCCAGTCCGTAATCTGCCAATATCTCTTCGCCTGACGAAAGTGAAATGTCGGAACTAATGAGTAGGATCGGCACTTCCAATTCTCCTCTAATCGCTTCCCATTCATGCAAAAAAGAAATTCCATCCATAATGGGCATCTCTTTGTCCGTTACTATCAGATCTGGCGTCAACCGACCAAGGTGAGATAGTCCTTCCTCGCCATTCAAAGCCTCAATTACAATCCATTTCTTTCTTCTAAGCTCTTCGGCCAATCTGGAACGAAATCCATCGGAGTCATCGACAAGCAAAATACACTTGGTATGTTTCGAGAATTGGACTTCAAATACGGAACCCTTACCAGGTTCACTTTTAATTTTCAATTTACTAAAGTGTGCTTCCAAAATATTCACACATAACCGAAGACCAAGACCACTTCCCAGCTCGCCATTGGTTCCAGGTTGACTTTTTTTTACTTTCTCACCTAATATCCGATAAATCATGTCATCTTCCATGCCCATTCCGGAATCATGAATTTCGATGGAGACCCAATCACCTTTCACCACTTGTTTGATCATCACGCTAGTTGCCGGATACGAGTATTTTACTGCATTAGTTAAAATATTTTTAAAAACTTCTTCTAGTAATGCTCTATCACCGATGATAAATGATTCTTGTTCGATCGACTGTTGAATCTCAACTTCTTTGATCGTAGCGAGAGGCCGTATATATTGAACTACTTCATCGATAAGTGACTTTAGAGTAAACTTAGACTGTTGGAGGCGAATTCCATCTGAATCAAATCGACTGACATCCAAAAGTGATTTTAACATTCGAAGTGAATTTTGAATGCCTTCCTTACAAATTAAAATAAACTTTTGTTTTTGATCATCTGGAATGGTTGAAAATTTAAATTGTAAGACATCCAATATTTGACTCACACCAATCAGAGGAGATCTCAAGTCATGTGACATTAAAGAGACAAAGTTTGCCTTCCATTTGTTCGCACGATGTAGCTCTAAAGTTCTATCCTTAACTTTAGATTCTAGATCTTCATTGCTTTTAATAAGCATACGGGAAGCGTTTTCTTCGGATTTAAAGACACTAACAATAGATCGGGCTAGTAAATAGGACTGCGGAACAAGAAAGAAGATAACATTCATGTATCTTAAGGCGCCTATGTTCGATACAAAGCTACCGTTGTAGACACATTCATAAAATGAAGAAATCAAAACGAATAATATACTGATAACATACATTAATCCATCCCTTCTCCCGGTGAAAAAAGCAGATGCCGATATAAAAATTCCAATACTAAAGAAAAGAATTTGTAGAACTTCAATGGGATGAGTAAGTATCGAGAGCATTCGATCGGTAGCAAACAGAGAAATACAGATGGCAGCTGCTGAATATACTTTCGTGATATTTAGGATCAATTTATATCTAGGATGCAAAAAAAGATGATATAAAACATACATTCCCATAACGATACAAATCGTTTCCCCGATTAAGGAGATGCGTATAAAAAAGTTACAAAGTTCATCAGGGAAAAAATTGAACAGAATCCGACCTTCCGTTTCAGTTAACGCAACAATGGTTACACCGAAATACAACAAACCAAGAAAATAAGAAGCCCGCTCACTTCTCCGGATCGCATAAATAGAAAAATGGTAAAAAGCCAAAACAAATATAATGAAAATTAATAACCAGTTGATAATATAACTTTGAGAATCGCGTGAATACACCTTTTCTATTTTACCAAGACGCAAAAATTCTTTCATTCCACCGTAATGATTTGTATAATTTGAAACATCCAATTGGATGCGTATTTTTCGTTTATACTTTGGGATCGGAATTACCTTCGTCTGGTATGAAGGTCGATGTATGGCCTCAAATTCCGAAACGATTCCATTTTCATGAACTAGGATGCCATCTATGTATAAACGATATGCGGAATTAACAACAGGAATCGAAAGAGCTAACACCTCGTTTGTTTCAGGCAAATTGACATCTAAGCGGAAAGTGCCATAACCAAAACTAGGTATCGGTTTACCATTATGCTTCGCGGAACTCCAATCTCTTCCAGCTATTACATAAGAAATATTTGAATGATCTAGATCGTTTGGTTGTAAAAATTTTTTCCAAAAAAAACGCCACTCCCCACGTAGTTCTAAATTTGACTTTGACATATACCAATTTTGCGCATCCAAGGTTCCCAATTTTGCAATGGGCGGGGAATATTTTTGAGAGCAAGAAATGAGCAACGGAAAGAAAACAAGCGCAAAAATCGCTTTGCATCTGTTTGCGCACTTGCCATTGTGAAATTGTAATCGAAAGAAGTAGCTCAAGTGGAACCTATAAAAATCGCCATATTAGAAGACCATTCTGTTGTCACAGAAGGCATCCTATCCATCTTAAAATCCAATACAAATTTTTCAGTTATTGGTGATTTCAAAACTTGTAAGGAGCTTAAAGAATTTCTCCAGACAAACAAAGTCGACTTTTTATTATTAGACATTGATCTTCCTGATGCCAGTGGAATTGAGACTCTCCGACATGTAAAAGAAAATTACAAATCAACAAAAGTGGCGATGTTCACTCTACATTCAGGTCTCATCTACGTTGATGATGCTATGAAATCAGGTGCTGATGGTTACGTCCTTAAATCTGATCCAATTTCAAACCTACCTCGTGTCATCGAATCGATCCTGTCGGGTGAAAAGTTTATTTCAGAAGGAATTAGTAATGTTTCGCTTCCATTTTCAACCTTTCAGATTCAAATACTAAACCTTCTGATCCAAGGTCATTCTCAAAACGAAGTAGCGGAAAGAATCAATAAATCTCGCAAAACCGTGGAATACCATTTGAACCAGATGCGCACAAAATTTGAATGCAAAAATAACAATGAACTCGTCGCAAAGTACCAAAAAGAAGTCCAAAAATAAAAATGAAGCATATCTATCTAATTAGGCATGCCAAATCGGATTGGGATGAACCTTTTATTTCGGATGAGGAACGAGGACTTTCTTTACGGGGAAAAAAACAAACAAAGGTTCTTCGTACTTTTTTACAGGACTACCAACTTGAAGTGGATATCGCTTTTGTTTCACCAGCAGAACGTACTTTAAAAACTTACCAATCTCTACGAAAAGAGATACTTCGACTTCCTAAGCCTGAACTTAGAGAGGCAATTTATGAAGCTGAGGCAGACGATCTTTTGTTTTTAGCCCAAGGTGTTCCCAATTCGATCCAATCATTTCTCATTGTTGGACATAATCCAGGTCTCGAATCATTTGCTAGCGGTTTACTTTTCGGTGATCCAGAAAGAAGTCGATTCCATAAACTACCAACTGCTAGCTTTTTAGGAATCAGCCTTCCTATCGATAGTTGGAAAGAGATTGAATGGGGATTGGGTCAACTCAAGGTCTTCTGGATTCCAGGAGCCGTGGGCAAAGAATGAAGCCTCTTTTCTCCGAGGATCGTATCCAAAGTCGTGTGGATGCCCTTGGACGCGAAATTTCGAGAGATTATCTCGGTAAAGATCTCATCTTAATTGGTGTATTAAATGGTGGATTCATTTTTACCGCCGATCTCTGCCGCGCGATTGCAATCCCTCATAAAATAGATTTTATAGGTGCCTCATCCTATGGTAATCACACAAAATCAAGTCAGACCATCGAATACACAAAGTTATTAAAAGATTCTATAGCTGGAAAATCTGTACTGATTGTAGAAGACATTGTAGATACTGGAAAAACTTTAGAATTTCTAGTTGAAGATTTACAAAAGCAGTCACCAAAAGATTTAAAGATCGCGTCCTTGTTTTGGAAAAAACAGAAAGCTAATCCAAAAATCATCGTCGATTATTATGGGTTTATTATTGAAGATGATTTCCTTGTTGGATATGGGCTGGATTTTGCAGGTCACTATCGAAATCTTCCATTCGTTGGCGTTTACCATCCCGGAGAAGTTTCAGAATGAAAGAAGAGATTTTCCATCAAAAGTTCACCAATCTAAGAACCTTTCCAATTTTAAATCCTGAGGTTTTAAAGAAAGCAGAACAAACGATACGGTCAACTGATGATTGGAAACTCACAAGAATCAATCCTATTTCGTTCGCTAAAAAGAATAACATAGGTACAGATGAGAGTATAGATTTTTTTGTTCATGCAACAAAGGTTGGTCTTTTTGATTTTGCTTACAATTTATTATGCCCATTATGCGGTGGTATAGTTCACACGCACCATAAATTGGATCAAATTCAGAATGAAACGTTCCATTGCGTGGTCTGTAATTTTGTTGTTCCTACTTTACTGGATGACCAAGTTGAAGTTGCATTTGAGTTACATCCTTCTCTAGTTGAAAAAATTAAAGATCCATTTTTGTCTTTGGAAGATTATTACTCTCACTTTTTTTCACCAAACTATATCAAAACACCCGAACTCTTAACTTGGATCAAAAAAACAATATTCGGGTTTTATGTATTGGAACCTGAGATGCAAACCGAAGTAGAAGTGGAACTGACAACAGGTCAGGATATAGGCGAGATGCTCCAAATCGTTTGTATTGATAGAAATGCGGCTTCATTTTTCACCGCTGACGAAACAGCACCTAATAGCGATTCGAATCAAATTGTAGACCTCTTGGAAACTGGATTCCTACCTTCAGAGAAAAAAGTTAAGCCAGGAAAATACAAATTTACGATCAACAATCGTTCGAGATGGCGAGTAGGCATCCAAGTAATTACTCCAAATAGCAAAATTTTAAAACGCATCTATGATAGTTATCCAACAAAGGTTGAACCCTTTCTAACAGCAAAGATGCTTTTGAATAATCAATCCTTTCGCGATCTCTTTCGGGTGCAAAGACTCTCTGCCGATTTAAATCTCAATGTCAAATCGTTGACTATTATGTTCACTGATTTACGCGGATCTACAGAAATGTATGATCAAGCTGGTGATATTCTCGCTTACAAATTGGTTCAAGAGCATTTCCATATTTTAACGGAAACCGTTCGTGAATACAAAGGTGCCATTGTAAAAACAATGGGTGATGCAATCATGGCCACGTTTTCAACACCAATGGAGGGCCTTCTTGCCTCCCTCGAAATGTTAAAAAAAATAGACACAATGAACCAAACATGGAAATCAGAAGGTTACGAGGTAGGCTTAAAAGTTGGTTTGAATGAAGGTTCTGCGTTAGCTGTCGTAAACGATGAAAGATTGGATTATTTTGGTCAGTCAGTCAATATTGCGGCTAGAGTGCAAGGCCTTGCTAGCTCTGGCGAAATTTGGATTTCAGAAAGTGTTTGGGATGCACCCGGCACTCAGGCCGAAATCAAAAAATCAGGATATAATATAGAAAAACTGTCTGCGCGCCTAAAAGGTGTAGGCACGCCTGCAACTGTATTTAAGCTTTTTCAGAAATCTACTTCTGCTCCGTCGATTTAGGTGAAGTTACATCCACCTCAGGTAAGCTGGCTCTTAGATATCCAGAACGTCTTACTGCTGTTTGACCTTCTTCTCCTGTTAAGTAAGAAATAAAGGCATCAATCTTGTCCCCTTGATCGGTTTTATAAATTGCAAATAATTGTCGGGCCATCTTGTACTTTCTATCATAAACATTGCTAATGGAAGGAGCTACATATGGCTCAGTATCTTTTTTGGCATATAACACTGTTTTGAGTTTATCTTTATGATCGATCACAGCGCTGCCCATACCCATATAACCGATGCCAGCTGGATTAGACTGGATGAGTTTGGCCATCTCCACATTGTCTTTTACAACTTTTGCGTCGGGAGAAAAATTGTTTGATTTGTTCTTTTCAAACTCGGATTGTCCAAGATCCTTTTGTTTGAGAATATGATTTTCAAAATAGTCTTGAGTACCTGATTTGTCATTTCGTGTGATGACTTGAATCGGTAGATCATCTCCACCTAACTCTTTCCAGTTTTTGATTTTTCCAGAAAAAATATCCGACACTTGAACTAAATGCAATTTTGTGACTTTATTGGAAGGATTTACAACAATCGCTACACCATCATAGGCGATTACAATTTTATCTAAATTACCAGTTTTTCGAAGATCTTCAAATTCCATCGCGTTCAGATCTCTAGAGGCAACTGCGATATCAATTTCTGCTTTTCTGAGACGATCTATCCCAGACTCAGATCCGCCTCCCTCAACTTTAACCACAATATTTGAATTATTCTTTTCGTATTCTGAACCAAGGTAGGTCATCATGGCGTTCATCGTTTCAGAGCCTGCAATCTTTAAAGTCTGTTTTTCTTTGCAGGACACAAACATTGCTGTCATTAAAATGTAATAAAGGATTACGAGATTTTTCATAGTTACCATTTGATTGATCCAAACGAATGATTCGTCAATCTGAAAAACCTATTTATTTTCCTTCCGATTGTTTATTTTTTTTGAAACTCCCCGATGCTATCAATGTGAAGATCCTACTAATTGCATTTCTAATACTAGCTACAAATCATTTACGGGCCGATTCAGGTGAAGCTGTTAAGTTTAGTTGGAAGTGGGAAGACAATCATATTCTTGAACTAAATGAATATCATGATGTTACCTTTCGAGTGGGAAACCGCAGTGTTGCTCGAGAAGATAGAAACCGAATCCTACTGAAGACAAAACAATGCGATTCTCTCCAGTGCACTGTTTCGGCTTGGTTTGACACCTACGTACGATTCGGAAAAACCACGGGACCCTTTCTGAAAGATAAAAAATTTGAATCTGAATTTACCATTTTCCGGAACGGGAAGTATGAAGTTTCTGATGAATACATTATGCCGAATTTGCGAAGTTTCCCTACTTTTCCTGAAACGCCAGTTGTCGTCGGTGATTCCTGGAAATTACAAGCTGAAGAATCATTTGATTTTTACGGAGAACGGATAAAAATCAAAGTAGAGCCCGAATACAATTATTTGGGAAAAGGCGATTGGAGTTTCCAAGGACAATCCGGAAAGGCAGATAAGATAAGTTATACGTATCCGATCTACTTTGACAGAGGAGATCGCCGTGCGAAAAAGCCAAACGTGCCAAATAAAATTTTAGGTTTTGCGCGTGGAGTGGTATATTTCAATTCTGCAAAGGGTGTTCCGGAATTTAAAGATGTCAAACTTTCATATACTTTTGTGTTGCCAGATGGAACCGTTCAAGAAGCAAACTATGATATCCAAGGAATCTACCAATCCCGCAAAAGTTTAAACACTGTAGAGAGAGATAAGATCACAAATGACGTGTTAAATGATTTAATCGTCGGCGATGTCTCACAACAAAATCCATTAAAGTTGAATCAAAGTTCAGATTCGCCGATCAGCGTTAGAACCACGGACGAGGGTGTTACTTTTTCGTTGGATTCCATACTTTTTGATTTCAATGACTCGAATTTAAAACCGGAAGCAGAGTCTGCGATTCAGAAAATTGCAGATATTTTAAAAAAACATCCTAACAGGGAAATACGAGTTGCAGGCCATACCGACAATATCGGAAAAAAAGAATACAATCAAAAGCTTTCGGAAGATCGTGCTAAATCTGTATTACATCAGCTAGTTGAAAAACACAAGATGGACGAAGGGAAAATATCGTTTAAAGGTTTCGCTGATACTCAACCTGTGGTGAGTAATGATACTGAAGAAAATCGAGCAAAAAATCGCAGAGTTGAAATCACTCTGGTTTTAGATTAACCAATATTTATATCCAACCCAACAGAATATGGAGGAATAATAGGATCGGTTAGGTCTTTTCCCTGTCCAACGAGACCTTCCATCTGCCTACGAATCTCCGACATCAATGCAACAAGACCTTCGTTTTTATTGGAAAGATACATTCTATAGTAAGGATCAATTGAAAAAGCAGGAGTAAATAGCACATGAGCACGTCTCGCTCTTTCCGTAGACTTTCCAAAAACATGTCGCTCAAAACTAGAAATCCATTCGAACAAACGCTCAGCGGATGGGTACTGAATCAAATTTTTAGGTTTTGTGATTATAAATGTATATGCTGTCTCTACCAATTGTTTGGCCCGATTTAAACTTTGTGAACTTAAATCAGTCGGAGCATTAGGAAGTGGAGATCCCGCTTCTATGCTATCTATCATTGCGAATAACTTTCTGATCTTCTCGATGGCGTAATCGGTGTCATTGAACTTCACATTCAAAATATTTGCCGCTTGGTTGAGAGCCGTATGTCTGGCACGACCTAAGCGATAGTCAAAATCCTTGCCTTCAATTTCAGACTTTGGGACTCCGAGTTCAAATTCAGTTTCTTCAAGTAACACTCTCCCTACGGTTAAGAATCGCCTAAGTAACGTTCTGCCACCAGGAAATACTTTCAACTTACGTTCAATTTTTTGAAGTGATTCCTCGATATCTTTGAGTATGGAATCTTTTGATCCCGATATTTTATATTTCACAAAGCTGACTTGAATTAAGAGCTCTGCAGAGGGTTGTTTTTTTAATGCATCTTCTAATCCCCAGAATGCGATCTGACCGACACCGGGCATAAATGTGACAAGGTTATCATTTTCCCCGGACATCATACCTTCAGGATACATCACCAATTTGCCGTCTGACTCAGAAAGAATCTTTCTTGCGGTTTTGATAGCATCTCTGTCGGCACTTCCAGATAACACGGAAAATGCTCCAACGCGTTTGATAAATTCACCGACCAATCCAAATCCCCAATTGAAGATGTTGCGCGATGCCATAAAATTAAATCTAGTTCCAATTTCATTTGCAACATAATATGCGATAGCTGGTTCAACGTCCGATGGGTGATTAGATAGATATAACACACGTTTGTTTTTTAAATTGCGTAGAGATTTCAAATCTTCGTGACTTAAATCTACGCCATCTAAATTGAACAAAAGCTTTGCTAATAGGGGAAAACTTAGGTCTAAGGCCCAGGCGACTGGCATATCAAATGAGGGTGGTATAAAAGACGATTTCATAATGACTGTAGAGGTAAGATCGTCAGAGGGAGGACTGATTTCTAGTATTTTTTATTCGTGAATATATCCCCAAGTCTCCAAAATCTTTTTAACTTCTTTCCCCATCTCCTTTTGTAAATTTGACTCGGAAACTCCGCTAAAAGATCCATCATTATAGATCCATGGCAGATCGGTTTCCTCCCAACCAAGAGGGATGCGGTCGGACAATATAAATTCTTTGCTGAGTGTGGCATTTACGAACAGTGTTTCAATGCCCCATTTTCCAAGCCGATAAGGAAGAGGTTGCCCATTTCGATAAAACCGAAATTGACCTTCTAACTCTGGATTTACTGTATCAAAATGAATTTCGAGAGGTTTACCACCTACTTCAATATCAAAATTTAGAGTTTTTGCTGAGCTTCCAACAATGTTCAATTGGGAGGGGGAATGCCAATCGTAGATAGATCCTTGTACGACAAGCGTTGCCATATCCCGACATACAGGTAGCTGGCATTTGGGCAAACGAAGGTGAATTTGATTTCGATTTAAAAAACGACCCTTTTGAAAATCGATCCTCGCTTTTTCCAACAAGGACACTCCTTCAGGAAGAATGGAAAGGTTGAATTTTTCTTCTGGATCTTTTTGTAAATCATAAAGTTCTTCACGCATCGTATGTGGCTCACCATCAAATGTTCGTTTAACGGTTGTAAACCCAGGATACCTCCTTATATATTTGTAAAAAGGTGTGCGAATCGATTCGGACATTCGTCCTTCTGTATAAATGATCTTATCTTTCGGGCAATCCTCATTGCTTACGATACATTTGGAATAATCAATCCCTTTGAATTGATACGAAGATTGATCTATGCCTAACAGTCCTAATATTGTTGGGAGCAAAGATAAAAGCGAGGACTGCCCTTCTATTTTAGATTTTGTCGATTTAATGCCTTTTGGCAATTTGATAAATAATGGAACATTGATTTCTTCATCATAGTGAGTTTCACCATGACCAAACCTTGTTTTCATAATAAAATGATAACTATAATCATGGTGAGGAGAAAATAACTCTCCATGATCTCCCGTAACAATGATGATGCTATTATCATACTGATTTGATTTTTTTAATGTCTGTAGTAGCCTTCCCACTTCTCTATCTGTATAGTGCATTTCTCCGATATATCTTTGAACTGGAGATTCATATCGGTAAAACACTTCAGGCGGTATGAGAGACTTTACCTTTTGTAAATCTTCTGGAGGAGGTGAATACGAGGCATGTGGTGTATTCAAATTGAAATGTAAAAAAAATGGACGCTCGCCCATCTCATCTACAAAATCTATGGCATGGTCAGTAAGGGCTTTCGTGTCCAGTATATCCATTCCAACCTGATACGAATTATGAAAATCTAAATCTACTCCAACGGTCGTATAGTCCAAGAAGAACACATTGTTCATAATCGACTTTGTATAATAACCATTCTTTCGCAAAATTGATGCTATATTGGGTCTCTCCCTCCCATAATAAACTTTTCTTTGGTAGGGTTTGGTGGTAAACCAAGAATTGCCAAGACCTAAATTTGAAGAATATTCGGAATGAAAAAAAGACATCATCGATGGCTTGGTCCAATTTCCATTGGAAAAAGGATTTTCAAAAAAAACTGATTCTTTGGCTAGTGTGTCCATATTAGGTGTTATTTGGTATGGAAATCCATAGCTCCCAAAAAAATCTTTCCTAGCAGAATCGATAACAATGAGAATTACATTCGGTTTGAAATGAGATTGATCGAAGTAAAGAAGGGGCTCTCCAAGAAATAGGTGATCTGACTGACTATTCCATGATATTGTTAGCACTTTCTTCAATTTAAGTTTTGTATTTAGAGAAATCCATGTTTCCGTATCAGTGTCTGAAAAACTTTTTTTGAAAATTTCGATGCCGTCAGCTTCAATAACCAAAGTTCCCTCAGCCTTCTTGATTTTTTCATTTTGATTCAAGAGTCCAGCCAAGGATCTCAGTTCGTATTCTCCAGATTGAATCAAAAATGTATAACTAGAATTTGGTGCAAAATACAAAGAATCTAAAGAATGATTCAAAAAAATAGACTTATCTGTATTGAATGTCATCTGGGTATTTTCCCATTTTCTCTCAATAGGTAAATGGCTGTGTCTACCTGGATTTTTTTTCCAATGGTAAGCCAAAGGATCTAATGTGGATGGAATGCCTGTAACGATTGTGGAAGGTAGCTGAAGTTCTTTGACTAAGTCATATGCAATGGCAGGTGCATTGATTTGCTCTTTGCATTGAAATGAAAAGAAACTAAGGACAAATAGCAGAAAAAAGATATCTTTGCGAAAACAAAAAAAACGCATCTCTGTCTACTTTTGAAAAGATACTTATCAAAACAATCGAAGAATTTTATTGGCAAGATCCATCATATTCTAGAGCACCAGCCGAGACACCTGCAACCGAGCCGGGTCTTGCCGCACCCAAAGAATCAAAGGTTGGAGATGCAAGTGGATTATTGATTTGAGTCGCAGAACAAGGGGAATTTGCGGAATAGTAGCGATAAATCATGGTGTAAGTTGTGGAAAGAGACGATAGTACTGGATCTACGTAAACATTCAATGATGATGGAGTTGAGATAGTGGTCGTAGTACATCCGCTATCGCTTACAACACCACCCGCACAAATATTATCGGCTGATATCGTCGGATATTTAATGAGAATCGTACATCCATAAAACACATTTCCAGCCATAGAGGTTACATTGCTAGCTTCTGTAGTACCAGCATGATTAAAACAGATTCGACTCAATGCTCCAACTTGCGTAAATAAAATATTATTGTTGATTTCTGCTAACCGAGTTCCCGCACCTAAATAGCTAATAGCTGTAGATGCGTCACTCGAAGTGCCCGAGAAGATGGTGTTATACGAAATCTTTGTTGCAACAGTGGAATTTGAAAGAACGAGACCATGTGATTCTGAAGTGTTTGTTCCAACTGCAATAGAACTCAATCCACCGTCGATCATGTTGTTGGAAACATTGATGGGCCAATTTGCTACCTGAAAAAGATAAATGCCATAAGCAAATGCGTTGCTCGTACCCGTATTGATACTGTTACCTGCCGAAATATGATTCCCAGAAATGAAAGAGTTTGATGCCAGGTTGTTAAGGTAAATACCATTTGATGCTGAAAAACTAGATCCTTCGGCTTTTGCTATACCTCCAAAAATTCGATTTCCGCTGATTCTGACCAAACCTGATGAGGAGAATATTCCATAAGTAATTGCGGCATTTGACGAGGCCACATTTCCTGCATGGATCGAATTTGAAAAAACAGATCCATCGGCTCCTAATCGCACTCCGTAAGATGTCCCTTCAGAGGATCCTCCAAAGATTGAATTGCCTGATTTAGTTATGCTATCACCAATTTCTAGGGGCATATTTGCATTCAAGAATATTCCAAACGTCGTATCTCCACTACCTCCGCTGATTTCATTACTAGTTAGAATACCTGCAGTATCTGGATCAGCAATGAACATGGCGCCACTTTCCGTGCCTGCGGGAAGTGAGGCGATATTTCCGCCATAAACTTTATTAAATTTAAATGAGGACAAATTGACGCTATTGCCAGTACCAAGAAAAAGTCCGTAAGACTTGCAACTTGTTGTAGAGCAAATCCCACCTGTTATTTCATTTATTTGAATAAAAGGATACAGATTTGCAATTGTGCTATAGTAGACAATGCCTGCTGTTTGGCAGGAGATTGAATTACAGGAACCTCCCAATATTATGTTGTTAACGATAGCACCTTGAGCCGAATCAGCTGCGGAACTTCCGCCAAAATTTACGAGCACCAAACCTGTAGAATTTGTTGAGGCATTTCCAGAAATTGTATTATTTGATAGGATTGGTTTACCGCCAACGATCACAACAGCGGTGGTATCCGACGTATGACTCGCCGATGTTATTTTGAAACCATCCACCACACTATTATTTGTTACCGTGTTTGGAATTAGTAATGTTTTACAAGGGGAAAGTGGAATTACTGCACCACCGCAAACGGTTGGAGTTGAATTTTGGATGATGGTTAATTTAGCAGATGAATTTCTCGTTGCAAAAGAAGATCCGACCGTATAACCACCATATAGTGATATGCCAGCAGAAAGAGTGATAAAATTTTCCCCAAAATCCTCAGCTTCGTAGGTTCCATCCTCAACAATTACTGCACATGGAGGTGCTCCACACGCTCCAATTAGAGATATCCCTCTTTGAATGGATCTCACTGGAGATCCTATTGTTCCTACATTTGCGTCGTTTCCAGTAGCTGAACTCACATACCGAATCAATGTAGGTATAGTATACCTTAAAATTCTAGTGCTTGCTGCCAGCGTGTTTCCTGCGGCACTTGTACAATTGATTTCTTGAGCTACAGATGCTGGATTCCAAGTTGTTGTTGTGGAAACGGTAAGTGTATCATTTGTAAAATTTGTCGTACCCAAAGAAAATGAAATAATGCCACCAGAGGATAAGTTCCCGGCACCAGGAGTACAACTTGTTATGTTAACCTCTGATGAAAAACGCAAAGAAAAACTTTGATTGGTATTTAAAACGGAAAGATTGGCAGGGGTCTGTTCCAAAAGACTAAAACAATTTGCCGTGACTGCGGCATCGACTCCAGCAATCGTTCCGGATGCGCCAGAAAGTACACATGTGTGAGAGGTAGGTGTGGAGGTAATCACAACTGAATAAGGCGAGCCAATGGCTACATCAGAATTAAAGACATAACTTCCGTTTGATGTAATTGTTAGAGATTCAGAAAGATTATTCGTTAGACTTAAAGTTCCAGAGGCAATCCCACTGACCGCCACTCGAATCGCACGAGCTGTTGGAGCTGCACATGAGAGTGAAATATTTGTTACGTTTGAAGCCGAAAAAGTTCCAGAATCATTTGTTAAAGAACAAGTTTGGGATGGATGAACGGGCGATGAAGTAATGCTTACAGAATAAGTTGTTCCAACAGCGTAAACAGATGTAAAAGCAAAAGTCCCGTTACTGTTGATCGAAAGTGTTTCGCCACCATTTGACAAAATTAATCCAGTACCCAATAATCCAGTGATTGTGCCACTTAATGAGTATTTAGCGGGATCACAATTTAGGTTGATAGAAGAGACATCGCCAGAGGTAAGAGTCCCGCTTCCACCTGCAATATTGCAAACCTGTGTGGGAGTGGATGGTTGTGTTTTGACGGTTACCGAATAGCTGTCACCTGTTTTTAATGTTGTTTGAAAGATGGCATCTCCATTCGCCGTAATACTTAGATCTTCAATACCATTCAATGAAATCACAAGTCCAGAACCAACGAGTCCGTTTATTTTTACGATGAGGCGACCGGTCGTTGCAGTAGTGTTTCGATTTGTCATCATTCGAACAACGCTAAGGAATTCTAATGCACTTCTCTCTAATTTGAGAGGTACACAATTACCTACAAAAATTCCTGCAAAGAGTAGTGAGATTAGTTTGTATCGAAATGAATACGACATAATCTTTTTTAGAATTCCTCTCACTTTAAATAACAACTGAGAACAAAAAATTGTCCATCACTACTAAGAACGGAACAGAAAGGAGAAATCATATCGGAAAAGTTCTTTCTTTTTACCTTTCTTTGCATCATTTTAGCATTCTATGAGTAAATGGGAAACGGCCTACATTCACGAAACTTCCACTTTTGTAAACAAAGACGGTGGAAAGATCTTTTATCAAGTTTTCCGACCCAAATCGGCCACAAAAAGAGTTCTCGTGGTGCACCATGGCTTTGGTGAACATGGTGGCCGTTATACAAATCTAGTTGAATCCTTAGCAGACAAAGGTTTTGCCATTTATCTAATTGATGCCCGTGGCCATGGAAGGTCTGACGGACGTCGGGGAGTCATTCATCACTTTTCAGATTTTTTTGCCGATCTCAATCAATTGATCAATATTGCCAAACAGAAAGAATCAGTTTCAAAGGTAACATTGCTTGGCCATTCAATGGGAGCGGTGATCACATTTCTTTATACAGGAACAGACAATTACCAAAGTGATTTGGATGCTTTGATTACTAGTGGTTTGGCGATCAAGGTACAGACTGATTTTGTGATGGATGTCAAAAAAGGCATCGGGGGATTCCTTGCACAAGTCCTTCCTACTCTAACGATTCCCGCTGGTTTGAATGTCAATTTGATCTCGCATGACAAAAGTGTTGTGGATGCTTACGTTCAAGACCCACTAGTTCATGGAAATATATCTGCCTATTTGGGAGACTTTTTGTTGAACTGTTATGATCTGGCGATCAATAGTGCCCAACGAATCAAGATACCTGTTTATATGTTTCATGGAAAGGAAGACCAAATCGCTCTTCCTTCAGGAACGGATGCGGCATTCGCAAGTTTATCTTCGAATGACAAATCAATGAAATTATTTGAAGGATTGTATCACGAAACCATGAATGAAACTCCGAAGGAAAGAGCGATCGTCCTACAAGAGTTAGTTGCATGGCTCGACAAACATTAAGGAGAAAATAGCCAATGGCGATAAGTAAAGATATAGTTGGAAAAAAACTAGATCAGTTTGAGTTCACCGTGGAAAGAGGAAAAATTAAAGAATTTTGCCTCGCTATCCACGAAAAAAACCCCATTTATTTTGATATAGATGCGGCAAAGAAGGCAGGTTATACGGACACTCCGGCACCACCAACTTTTCCTACCGTCATTATGTTTTGGGGTTATCCAAAGATTTGGAACGATATGGCAGAATTGGGTATCGACCTTTCAAAGATTCTTCACTTAAAGGAAGAATATACATATCACAAGGTATTGTATCCAGGTAAAGTTACTGCGCAGTCTGAAATTTCTGATGTTAAAGTTGGTAGAGCAGAAATTATTACATTCAAAACCACCATTTCTGACGCATCTAATGACCCTATCTTATCCGCTGAGATGGCGATTTTTATTCGGAAGGACTAAAAGGAGCATATAACAATGGCACAAATACATTTTGATCAAGTTGAAGTAGGTCAATCTCTCACTCCTCTCGAAATAGATGCAATCACCCATGCACATCTAGTTCGTTATGCGGGAGCTTCCGGCGATTTTAATCCCATACACAATGATCCAGACTTCGCAAGAAAAGCAGGGTTGGAAGGTACGATCTCACATGGGATGTACGTTATGGCGCAAGTCGGAAGACTCTGCACTTCTTGGGCAGACCAAAAGGACATCGCATACTTTGGCGTAACATTCAAAGCCATGACAAAACTTGGAGAAAAGTTAACAGTCGTAGGCACCATCAAAAAGAAATTTGAGAAAGATGGTAAAAAAACTGTAACTGTCTTAGTGGAAGCAAAAAACGATGCTGGGGAAGTGAAAGCTGGCGGAGATTTAGTCGTTAACGCTCTTTAGGGTTAATACATTTTCGAACAAACCTTAGCTTGTGAGTTCATCCACTGCTCACAGGCTAATGCGCCTAAGTCCTTCGGCCATTCTATATTCTATTTCAATGCTTGATAGATTTGAAGGAAAATAACACCTAAGCCACCAATCGTTGCACCGACAATCGGAACGCCTAACACACGGATAGAAAAGTTAGTCGCATCAATCCTTTTTTCCAAAGAAGTAAATCGTGCGTTCATTTCACTTTGTAACATTTCGAACCTTCTATCGACTAATTCAAATCTCATGTTCATCTCAGACTGCATAGAGCTAAATCTCATATCCATTTCTGAATGCATTGCGGTGAATCTCATATCCATTTCGGAACGCATTGAGCCAAAACTCGCATCCATTTCAGAACGCATTGAGCTAAAACTCGCATCCATTTCAGAACGCATGGAAGTAAATCCTTGTCTCATTTCCTGATGCATGGGAAGAATCTTATTTTCTTGGACTTGAATCACAGCCTGTTCTCCCTTCTCGTCCAAAGTGTCTAATATCCAATCTTGGATTTCAACTGCGATTTTAGTTTCTATATTTGCTTTTTCTAAAATTTGATAGAGTTTGATCGATTTTGACATTTTGGCCCCTTAACGATATAAGGTGTAAAAGATGTCGATTTTATAAAAAAAATGATCAAAACTGGAAAAAAAATCAGACCCGCTTAAATCGATACCAAGTACAATCGCAGTGCCTTTAACTCCACGTCGGTCATTTTAGAAAAATTTTGCCAAGGCATAGGTGGTTTGATCATTGATCCATCTGGTCTAACGCCTGTTTTTATAGCAGTAAGAAACTCTCTTTCCGTCCACTTTCCAATCGCTTTCCCAGTAATATCTTGCGCTGGAGGCCATTCCGGTGGAGCACCCTGAATGGGTCCACCAACAAGAGTGTCGCCATGACAGCCTGTACAAGTGGTGGCGATGTACTTTCCATACTCAACACTTATCTCTGGTTTGATGGAAGTTGTAGACTTTCTCTCGTGATCTATTTGTTCAGCCGAAAGAAGAACCGGCATTTTTCCTATGGTAAATAAAAATCTTGCAAGAGGACCTATTTTTTGCTGGCTACTCTCTGTATCTATAGATGGAGCACTATGAATGTACGCATACATCCTTCCTAAATCTTCATCACTTACATAGCGAAAATCTGTAGATGGCATAAAGATTAAGGGGCGGCCTTGCTTTCCAACACCGTGGCGAACTGCTTTCTCAAAATCAATAGGTGTCATCATTTCAAATACACCATTTTTCCCTTTGGTTAAATTTGAACCTTTGTATCTTCCGATAGCAGGATCGTAGACAAACACAACTCCCGAAAGATCACTGCCATGACAATCTATACAACCTCTTGAGATATAGAGACGTTTTCCTTCGATGATTTCGGACGGAGAAGTTGGAATGGGAAAAGAGTTGTCAGAAATATCAAAGGTTTTGTCGATTCTACTTGAGCTAGAATATGCAACGAATGCAACAAGTGCGAATAGGAATGTGACCATCAAAATAGCAGAATAGATAATTATTTTTTTAAAGACCATTTTAGAAATCCTTTTCCATTCGATTGAAATTATACTTGATACTTTCTGAATGTCAAATTGATCCGAGGCGACCTGATTTTAGCTGATTTTGGTAAACTATGCAACCAATAAGTTTGCGTTTCGCCTTTCATCAACAGAAGGCTACCGTTTTCTAATAACAATTCAACATTCTTCTTTGATTGTTTATGACGAAAGCAAAATCGTCTCTCTGCTCCAAAACTGACTGAAGCAATTGTTGTATTCTTTCCTAAAGACGCCTCATTATCTGAATGCCAAGACATACCTTCGCTTCCGTCATGATACAAATTCAAAAGGCAAGAGTTAAATGAATCATTAGATATTTGCTCTACTATTTTTTTTAATTTAAGTAGCGTTTGGTTCCAGAGAAGAGCTTTCTTTGTAGTTCCAGAGTATTGATACGAAAAATTCTCATCTCCGTACCAAGACACCATGCGTTTGGTGATGATGTGTTTGCCAAAGATGATTGCTTCATCATTTTCCCAAGGAATGTTTGATTCAAGATCTAGAAAGTATTCACTTGCCTCAGAATTAGAAATCACTGGACCAAAGTATTGAACCATTCCGTCGTAGGGTAGGAGATTGAGAGAAGGATCCTGTGGAAAGAGAGACATTTGCTATTTTTTTAAATTTTTCCTATAAAAAATTCGTTCGACATTCATCATTGATAGGTTCATTCTCAATGAATTCAATTATGGTGCTATTAAATATTTTCATTTCAAACGTATTACTTTACCTAAGCGTGTTACACGTGTATTGGGCTTTTGGTGGACTTTGGCCTGGGAAAAACAAACAAGAGTTGATTGATATGGTCTTCGGACAAGGAGATCGGTTTCCTTCTAGGTTTGCCTGTCTTTTTGTGGCAACCGGACTCCTTCTTTTTGCCGTTTTGCCATTTTTTTGGACCTTTAGAAAATTACTGCTGCTAGGTGAATCTGAAATCCAATTTATTTTTTGGATTTTGATTTTTTCCACAATTATTTTTATCACGCGTGGAATTCTTGGTTACATTCCTCAAATCACAAAAATGTGGAAACCTATCTTCGTATATCATACAAAACTGATATACAATCCGTTATGTTTGTTCATTGGAAGTGGAATTCTTGTGATGATCCTTTTTGGGTAGAGTGAAGGCGGGAATAATTTTCTCATCCGTGATTGGATTTTTGATTATGCATATTAAAAATCATAAGATTTGAACTAGACAATTATCAGGACGAATTACTCCACATAAAAGCAGGATTTAGCAGGTGCCAATCATACCGAATTATTATCTCTTAAAAACGGGAATAAGTCCTGAATCTGTAACAGATATTTTTCCAGTTCAACAGGGTCAGGATACCTTGCCTTTGCCATTAGTTCGGGTTCGTTGTCGAGAAGGGGTATTTTTTTATCCATTGATTCCTGGAAAGATGTCCATTTTAGGGCAAACAGTTACGGTAAAAAGGTGGCAAGGCGAACTTACTTAACATACTTCTTCTTGAATTTGATCGATTCTTCAATGGGAATACTTTTGGTCCAATCAAATGTTGCGTTAGACGATTCTAGGTAATCCCAAAACTTGAATAAGAAAACGTATTGCAAATTTATCGGTTGCGGATCATCTTCCCAGCGCTTTAGAACATTTGAATAAACATCGAAGTATATTGCTGGTTGATTTTCTTTTACACCATCCGGATATAATAAGTCCAAAAGCCTTGGCATGTGATAATTATTTATATTATTTAGCCAGACGTTTATATTCGGCATCGCGATTTCTTTTGGAAATCGAATTTTCTCAATCTCAATCCACTCAGTTTTTCTGTAAACATAGAAATAGGCTTTATGATTAGAGTAAAATGCAACATACCACTCATGATCAAAATTATTTAATATGAATGGGTATCCTTTTGTGGGATCATTATACCATTCAATCCTTTGATCATTGTGGACAAATGAGAATGTATAGCTATAATTTGGACTGATAAGATCAAGACTACCCAAGTGGCCAAAACTAAGAAATTCGTAGTGCCAACTTTTTTTTATTTGGTGGTAGACCACAATGTCTCCAACATTTGTTGGTGCCCTGACACTCCACTGGTAAGCTCTTGGTTCAGAGTAAGTTCCGCAAATTAATGCACACCCACTGAAAGACAAGGCTACGAATGATATCAGCTTTATAATGTCTTTCAAAATCATTTAATTTCAACCTTACTGCTAAAATTGTAAACATTAGTAAATTGAATTTGGTGCTCATCGTTATGCGACATGAATTTGTGAGAATTAAATTAGGAGATTCAATTTTAAAGTTTTTTCCTCAAAAATCAATTAAAGTTAAAAAATTTGGCCAAACCTCTGTATTTCCAACCGTCATCTATGAGGCCAATATGAGCAAACTTACAGAGTCATTAAAAAAGGCTGGAATCCCAGCAGAAGTCGCAGTGGAAATTGATTCGGAACTTTTTGAAATATTTGTTGCGAGAGAAAACTTCCCACCTCTAAAATGGGAAAAGGAAGTTCTGATGCCAATCCAACAAGAACAATTCAAAGCCAGCGAACGTTTAGAAACTCTTCGAAGTGATCTGCGAAGCTTTCGTCAGGAAGTGGATGCTAGATTTCAATCTAATGATTCTCGTTTTCAAGCGATAGATGAAAAGTTTAAAACCATGATGTGGATGCAGGGACTGATTATCGCTCTGGTATTTGCAATATTTAGTAAAATGTATCTAGGAGTTTGAGAAGCAAAATCGTGCATAACCAAACTGGCAAATATTTTTAGCATACAATTCGTAGAACCTCCGTTGTAAAAACGAAGATTTAATGCATTGTATCACCCTCCCCGCATAAAATTTTAGTTGGATTCTCTTGTTGCTAGGAGAATTTATACGTTAGAATGACACCCACTCGCACCGTTCAATCATTTCTAGAAGCAAAGAAACAATCCATGCCGATCCCTGACGAAGTTTGGGAATCATTGAAAGGCTTTCGTAAATGGAGTGAGCCTGAGCTCATCGGCCTTCGCAATGCATCTTTCTACACTCCGGATATCTTTTTTGAAGATGGAATGGATGCAGAGATCGAACGACTTCTTGCTCGATTTAGATCACGTATTGTCCCACATAAATTTTGATGAACCAACACACACCCAAGGTCTTGTACCAAGAGGCAAACCCTTACGGTTCGTTCACGGCATTTTTAGAAGATGATGGACGAACCATTTACCTCTACCTTCAATCTCATAACAATCCAGATTGGAAAATGAAATCACTCTGGATTCGTAATCTCATTGATGCACCGAAAGAAAGAGATCCTCATGATTTTGATTCGGGCCTAGCTCCGATTCTAACTGAAGCAGAAATTTTTAATCCTAAGGCGCTTCCGACTCTTACTGAAGAAGAGATTCATTTCATTTGGTCCGAAGAAGGCGATGCAGTCGCATTGTTTGTAAATGAAGAGTTGTATGCCTATCTTCCCCCTTGGTCTGGTGTAAAAGGAATCCAAGGTTATGCAAAAGAAGCCAAAGAAAATGCAATCACTGCATCCCCCTTAGGTGATGTAAATAATGGCGTTCTTGCGGATCGAGTCAAAGCTTCACGTAAGCATTGGGAAAATGTAGCACAAAAAGATCATTGGAAACGTGCGCAGTCTTTACGACTCAACTTTCTTGAATCAAAGTTGGGCAAACATGATAAATACTGGTCTGCTGATGGTGGGAGCTATCCATCTTTGGGCATCGCATCTTTCTATCCTAAAGAATTTCCTGGCATCAAAGTTTTTTCAACGATTGGTATGAGTGTCCAAAACCAACCGAGTGTAGAGTTGTACCACAAAGAATTTGAAGACTTCGCTCGCATCGAACTCGTTCTCGCAATCAAACTCTTAAATGATGTGGAAGATCACACCGAGCAATGGGTCCAACATGCGCTGGGTGAAATGATCAAGTTTCCATGGAACACCGGTATTTGGTTTGGTCACTCTCATACAATTCAGAACCCAAGGAAAGATCCCGATCAATTGTATTTGGATTTCAATTGGTTTGTTTTTAATAATATCACAGATGAATTGGACCAATCAGTAAATCAGTCCATCCCTCAATTGAACGGATTGCTCTCTGAAAATGGAAAACGAATCAACTTTTTAGTACTCACACCTATTTCCCTTGAGGAACGGATTTGTTTTATGCGTGAAGGTTCGCAAAAGTTTTGGGATACCTGGAAAAAAGAAGGATTCACTTTCTTTCATGATTCAGAACGCCGAATGTTAGAATTCTAATTTTATAAAAATAAAAAACCGAGCCAATTTAGTTTTCTGTCCGTTATTAAAAGTGATATGGCAGATACATATAATAAATTTTTCAACCTTGAGTTCGAACCATTTGAACTTGATCGCATCTATTCAGAAAGAAACGAATCGAGTGGATTCTTTTTATCCACAGTTTTCCAAAAAAGATTTTCTGAAGAAGTAAATCTAAAGCGACACGAAGATCAAAAACTATGGCTCCAAGCAAAAAAATTACGTTTTTTGGTGCTTGATGGTCTGCAAAAAGTTTCTGATGAGAGTGGAAAGGTGGAATCTGCATCCATTCTTTATCTTTTAACATTCTTTGATCATAATTCTATTACTGAAATGGGCTTTGAAGATACCTGCCATATCTTAATGAAGCGGTACGACCTACCTTCACTCATACTCAAACTTCCAGAATCAGACCACCTAGAGATATGGGGAAAGGATGGTTCAAAGAAAGTATATAAGAATGTAGCTCATCCGAATATGGATTCGCTATTGAAATCTTTGTTTCACTCGATCAATAAGAAGGATCACTTCCAATTTATTGGGATCGAAAAACCAAATTATGATAAAAAACTGAGTTATATTGGGCCGAGGAGAGGTTTTACGAGGGCAATCGCGTAAGTTTTTGCCTTAAAATGAAAAAACCCGCAGGTCTTGCGGGTTTACACAATCTTACTCCGACAACATCGGAGGAAGAAACTTGCTAAGGTTATTTCTTAGCTTTTTTCTTTGCAGCCTTTTTCTTAGCAGCTTTCTTTTTTGCAGCTTTCTTTTTAGCAACCATTGTGATCGTCCTTATCTTTAATTTCAATCACCTCAAGTCCTTGGCGCACTTCAGTTGATTGATACGACATAATTAATTCTAATCAATTTTAATGTAAAGAAATTTTATTTTTTAGAGGAATTTATTTTTATTTTTTCTAGGCTAATACTCATTCTACGGAATCGAGATGATAATCTTACCTATTGTGTTCCCTTTTTGAAACTTTTCGATCGCATTTGGCAAATTTTCAAAGGAAAATGTATCACCAATCATCTGCGGAGCTAGTTTTAATTCATTCAAAGCATCAAAATGTTTTTTTAATGTACCAATTTCATTCCATAACCATATCAAATTAAAGCCCATCACTGATTTATTTTCAGAAATCATCGCTAACGGATCAATTTTTGGTCTGATTAGATACTGATATGCGATTTGAAACCAATTTCTTCGTGATGATTGTGGTGTAAAGACTGCACTTCCATAAGTAATCAACCTACCCATAGGTGACAAAAGATCATAACTATCTTTAAAATAATGGCCACCAGTACATTCGAGAACCAAATCCAACCTTCGATGTGAAAGTTTTTGTGATAAATCTTTCTTAAATGATGATGTTCGTAGTACAAAATCATCATAACCAGCATTTTGAATCACAGATATCTTTGATTCACTACCGATCATTGCGATAGTATATGCATTCCAACTCTTTGCAATTTGATTTGCAAGAAGACCTACCCCTCCTGCTCCACTATGAATCAAAATTGTTTGTGATTGTTGGATATTCCCTAATGGCACAAGCGCATAATATGCGGTCAAAGCTTGCACTGGAAACGCAGCACCCTCAGCAAAGGACCAATCATTTGGAAGAGGAAAAATATAATCTTTATGAATGTTGATCGCAGTAGAGTAAGCACCGAAACGAGTGGTTCCATAAATAGAATCACCTTCTTTAAATTCTTTTACATTCTTTCCGATCTTTACAATCGTTCCCGCATACTCAAGTCCTGGAATAAATGATCCCTTAGGTGTAGCAGAATATAAGCCATAAATCGAAAAAACATCAGCAAAATTAAGCCCAATTGCCCGAACTTGGACAGTTACTTCGTTCTCGTTTGGTGGAGTTAACTCCTCTTCTCTACGATGGAGACCCGAAAGGGATCCGGTTTGGATGACTCGATATACTTCTCTATTCATCATTTTTTATAAAAAAATCGAATTCCATTGCCAAGAAAAGATTTTTCCATGGTAGTACAGTCGCTTAAAAAATGTACGCAAGCGAAGAGAGCACGACTTGGATTTAAAAAGTACCCCACTCAATCAAATACACAGGGAGTTGGGAGCCAAAATGGTTCCTTTCGGTGGATGGGACATGCCAGTTCAATACACAGGCATCATACAAGAACATCTTTCTACGAGATCACATGCTGGACTTTTTGATGTTTCGCATATGGGTGAGATCTTTGTAACGGGAAGTCGTGAAGATGTACTAGCACTTCTTGAAAAAACAACATGCAATTTAATCTCAAACATGGAAATCGGACAGGTTCAGTACAATGCTGTTCTGAATGAGACTGGTGGTTTGGTCGATGACATCACCATCTATAAATTTTCTGAAGAAAAGTATATGATTTGTTCCAATGCATCAAATTATCCAGCTGTCACTGCCCATTTACAAAAGTACGCAAGTGGAACATGCAAAGTAGAAGACAAAAGTGCAACCTATCATCAGATCGCATTGCAAGGACCCAATGCCAATGCTATTTTTGAATCATACCTTGGTAAAGATCTCTCATCACTACTATATTACCACTTCATCGAACTAGATTTCAAAGGTGAGACTTACCTAATCTCACGAACTGGTTATACAGGTGAGGATGGATTTGAGATTTATACTTCAGTGCCTGTTGGTGTTCAGTTATGGAAAGACCTTCTACAAATTGGAAAATCATTTGGTCTCATCCCTGTTGGACTCGGTGCAAGAGATACACTACGTTTAGAAGCCAAGTATCCATTGTACGGTCATGAGCTAAATTCTGAATGGTCTCCAATAGAATCAGGTATCGGATTTATCGTAAAAGAAAAATCGATACCGTATTTTGGTTATGAACGCATCCAAAATGACAAAAAAAATAGTCCAAAGAAGAGAGTGGTAGGAATCATCTTACAAGAACCAGGCGTATTGAGGGAAAATTTTCCTATTTTTTCTTCCGATGGCAAAGAAATCGGGAAAACAACGTCTGGCACGCATTCACCCTCGCGCAAAGAATCACTGGGACTTGCCATTCTGGATTTAGCATACACACCCAACAATACGGAAATATTCGTTGAGATCCGTGGGTCAAAAAAGAAGACGATCGTTTATACTTCTCCTTTCATCAAAGGCAGTGTCCGAAACAAATCTACATCAAAATAATCAATTTGGAGAACAATCATGGCAGAAACTAACGCATTAGAAGGTTACTTCTATACCGAAAAACACGAATGGGTCAAAATAGAAGGTGACGTTGCGCTTATCGGAATCACAGATTTCGCTCAAAATGCATTAGGTGACATCGTATTCATTGATTTACCGAAAGTTGGCAAAAAAATTTCCCAAAAAGACAGTCTAGGGACCATCGAATCAGTAAAAGCGGCAGAAGATCTATACTCTCCCATCTCTGGAGAAGTAAGTGAGATCAACCCGGCACTCGCCTCATCACCTGGAAGTGTCAATACAGATCCTTTCGCGACTTGGATGGTCAAGCTAACAGGTATCAACCAAGGGGAGCTAGGTTCGCTCCTCAATGCAAACCAGTATAAAGATTACGTTTCAAAATTGGATTAACAAGCGGAGCATTGTCAGTGAAAATTAAAGATACTACCTACGAAGATACTCTAAATGCCAGTGATACGTTTCTTAGGAGACACGTTGGCTCTGATGCAAGTCGCATTTCCGAAATGCTACAGACCATTGGTTACTCAGATCTAGATACTCTCATTGATGATGCCGTTCCCAAAAATATCCGCTTAAAAAAGACACTCTCGCTTCCAGAACCTCTAGGAGAATTTGCACTTCAAAAGGAATTGAAGAAGATAGTTTCAAAAAATAAAGTTTTTCGATCTTACTTAGGACAAGGTTACAATGCTTGCATCATTCCTCCGGTGATCCAGAGGAACATCTTAGAAAATCCTGGTTGGTATACAGCTTACACTCCTTATCAGGCAGAAATTGCACAGGGAAGAATGGAAGCACTCATTAACTTCCAAACCATGATCACTGACCTAACAGGAATGCAAATCAGCAATGCATCTCTATTGGATGAAGGTACGGCCGCGGCAGAAGCGATGACAATGCTCTACTCTTTGAAAGAAGAATCACAAGGAAAGTCATTCTTTGTTTCGCAATCTGTACATACTCAAACATTAGATGTCATTCGTACTAGAGCCCTACCTCTCGGTATCAATATCGTTGTAGGTTCTTTCAAAAAAATGGTTCCTTCCTCCGACTTTTTTGGCGCCATCGTTCAGTATCCATCAACAGATGGGACAGTTTTTGATTATTCAGACTTTATTAAAAGCCTACATTCAGTTGGTGCCAAGGTAGTCGTTGCGGCAGACATTTTATCTCTTACAATTTTAAAACCCCCAGGTGAAATGGATGCTGATGTCGTAGTCGGAAGTACTCAAAGATTTGGTCTTCCTCTTGGATTTGGAGGCCCACATGCTGGCTTTTTTGCCACCAAAGAAGAATACAAACGCAATATGCCGGGCAGATTGATCGGAGTCTCAAAGGATTCACAAGGTAAATCTGGCTATAGACTCTCTCTACAAACGAGAGAGCAGCACATACGTAGAGATAAGGCGACATCTAATATTTGTACGGCACAAGTTTTACTGGCAGTTTTATCTTCTATGTATGCAATCTATCACGGTCCCCATGGTTTGAAACAGATTGCACTTCGAGTCCACCGCATGACAACACTACTTGCCAACGGTTTGGAAAAATTAGGTTACAAAGTAATATCAAAGCCATTTTTTGATACGATTCGAATCGAGCTTACAAATGTGACTTCGTCCGAAATCATCCATTATGCAGAAGAGAAAGAAATCAACTTACGATCGGTTTCACAACATGTAATCAGCATCTCTCTTGATGAAACGACAACACTTGCTGACATTGAAGATCTTTTGAACGTATTTAACGAAAAAAAGGCCATTCATTTTTCATTGAATGATCTATCAAAGAATGATGTTTTCGTTATTCCAGAACTTTTGGAACGTAAGTCAGCTTATCTAACACATCCTGTATTCAATAGCTTTCATACAGAAACAGAAATGTTACGCTACATTCGTAGATTGGAATCAAAGGATCTTTCTCTCACCACTTCCATGATTGCACTTGGATCATGCACGATGAAGTTGAATGCCTCAACTGAAATGTATCCTGTGACTTGGCCAGAACTTTCAAATATCCATCCCTTTGTTCCAGACAATCAAACCGAAGGCTATAGAATTCTATTTGGCCAACTTGAAAAATGGCTTTGTGAAATCACAGGCTTTGCAGAAGTATCGCTCCAACCAAACGCAGGTTCGCAAGGTGAATATGCAGGACTTCTTGCCATTCGTAGTTATCATCAGAGTAGAAATGACAATCACCGAGACCTTTGTCTGATACCAGTATCAGCACATGGAACCAATCCTGCCTCTGCTGTTATGGCTGGATTTCGAGTGATCGTAGTCGCTTGCGATGAAAATGGGAATATTGATGTAAACGATTTAAAGCAAAAAGCCATCGAACATAAAAATGATTTGGGTGCTCTCATGGTCACCTATCCTTCTACACATGGTGTCTTTGAAGAATCGATCGTTGAGATTTGTAACATCATTCATGAAAACGGTGGTTTGGTTTATATGGATGGAGCGAACATGAATGCACAGGTAGGGCTCACTCGCCCGGCTGATATTGGTGCAGACGTTTGCCATTTGAATCTTCATAAAACATTTTGTATCCCTCACGGAGGCGGTGGCCCAGGAGTTGGACCAATTGGAGTTGCCGAACACCTTGCTCCATTTCTTCCAGGACATAGTATGATAGAAAACGGATCGAATAACGGGCAAGGCGCAGTAACATCTGCACCTTGGGGCTCCGCATCTATTATTGTCATTTCTTGGGCATACATCGCAATGCTAGGTTTTGAAGGACTAAAACATGCAACCAAACTTGCGATCCTCAATGCAAACTATGTTGCGCGTAAACTTGAAAATGCATTTCCAATTCTTTATAAAGGTAACAAAGGATTGGTGGCTCATGAATGTATTTTGGATATTCGGGGATTTAAAAAAGTATCTGGCGTCGAAGTTGAAGATATCGCGAAACGCCTAATGGATTATGGTTTTCATTCACCAACGATGTCATTTCCAGTTCCAGGGACTTTAATGGTTGAACCAACCGAATCAGAGTCAAAAGAAGAGTTAGACCGCTTCATCGATGCAATGTTAACTATTTCTGGCGAAATCAGAGATATAGAGAATGGCGTGTTAGATAAAATCGACAACCCACTCAAAAATGCACCTCATACAGCTGAAATGGTCATTTCTGACAATTGGAAGTATAAATACTCTAGAGAACGTGCCGCATACCCTCTCCCTTGGATTCGATCTCGAAAGTTTTGGCCAAGTGTGGGAAGAGTTGATAATGTCTATGGCGATCGTAATTTAATTTGCTCTTGTATTCCGATTGAGAGTTACGCTTAGAATGTCTTTTTACGAAAAACACATCTTTGTTTGTGAAAACGAAAGACCACCTGGTGAACGGGTGTCTTGTGGGGCACAAGGTTCAGGCGAGATTCTTAAACTATTAAAACAGAAAAGTGCAAAGGCTGGTATACAATATAAATTTCGAATCCAGCGCGCTGGTTGTTTGGATCGATGTGAGTTAGGACCGATTCAGGTTTCGTATCCTGAAGGCACTTGGTTTCGATTAAAAACCGAAAAGGATGTCGAAGATCTAATTGAGCATTACTTAAAAACAAATGAGCCAACAAAATACAATCATTTGCTAGTATCAGACAAAGAATAACTTTAGTTTGATCTTTAAGTTGATTCAAATTTGGAATCCGCGATTCCACCTACTAGGCCTGTTAAAAATGGTGGAATCTCAGCCTTAAATTCCATCTCTTTCCCCGAAAAAGGATGCTTAAATCGAATGGACCACGCATGCAAAGCCATTCGTGGATAATTTCTTTTGGGCTCTCCATACTTAGAATCACCAACAATGGGATGATTTTGTTCCGAACAATGGACACGAATTTGATTTTTTCTTCCTGTAAGCAGATTAATTTGAAGTAATGAATACTTGTCTGTCTCTTTCAATACGGCATATTCCGTGTGCGAAAGTTTTCCCAGCTCAGGATCTTTTGTAGAATACACAACTTGCGCTTTACTCTCGGTAAGGTAAGAAGAAATCTTTCCTGATTTCTCTTTCCAATTTCCGTGAGTGACTGCTATATATTGCTTTGAAGTTTCATCCCAATGATTTTGGAGAGTCTGTTTGGCGGTCTCCGTTTTCGCAAACAAAAGTAACCCAGATGTATCTCGGTCCAATCGATGGACGATAAAAATGCGATGTGGTGAACGTGTGCTTCCTTTTTTAACATAGTCAGTAAGTGCCGCATAAGCTGTCTTAGCCTTTTCGGAATCTGTGGATATCGTGAGAAGACCAGCTGGTTTATTTACAACTAACAAATCTCGATCTTCATAGAGAATAAAAAGACCCTTGGGCAAAAAGCGAGTATTGGTTTTTTTGGCGGAGGTCATGAAAAAGTCAGCTAGTTTCTATATCCGCTTTTAACCATTTCTTCTCTGCAATACTCTTTTTCATATTTTCAATAAGAGCAACGGATATATTTGTATTGAGTTTGATCATATCTGGGTCTTGGGCAAAGAGAATCATCTCATCGATCGCATAATCGATCAACTTTTCAATTGATTTTTGTCCCATAGGATCGGAAGAAAGTGCCACCGCCGAACGAGAGATTGCCTCATATAAACTTAAACTGATTTGTTTGGTGAGATTTGCCTGTATGTCCTTTGGAAGGAATGAGACAGGTTTAATTTGATTTGCAGCATTTTCTGCAATCTCCGAAACTAAATTCTGTATCAATGCCTTTAAGTTTTCATTTTTTGCAGACTTGATCATATTTTTGATGGCAACTTTTTTGAGCTCACTTCGGTTATGATCGATTGCGTTAACAACTTGATCTAAAGAATTGCCAGAGCGCACTTCATTTTGTACCTCTGTCAATATTTGAATCGTCACTAGGTCAGAAATTTCTTCTTTTATGATGTTGCTATAGTAACGGATGGTTCGACTGATCAAGTCATTACCTAAAATGCGAGTAAACTGATTTGTCTGTAAAAGAAGATAAATCTTATAAACACGAATCAATCGAAAGAATCTAAATTCAACAATCGGTATTAAACCTAAAACATCATACCAATGATATACGGGATATAGAAACCAAGCTATGTAAGTTTTATTTCTGATAGCAAAAAACCAGCTCAGACTGAATTCAATTAAGAAAAATACAAGAAAAGGTGCATCTAACAAAAGATAATGATTAACTGGATTCCCATCTGGTGCAATAGCCCGGTAGTAATTCAAATCAAAAAACAAACGTAAATTTGAATTAAAAAATGCGACTTTGTCTTCAAAGGATCGATCCGTATCACGCCAAAACCAAGAGAAAGCGACAACTGTGGACGGTATACGATCACGATTTAAATACAAATCTAAATCTTGTCTTATTTTGATATCTCGTGACTTTGTTTTATGAATTTGATATTCTGCTTTGATGATATCCTGAATTTGAGAAAAGTTTTCTGTTTGTCCTGATTGAGCAAATGGGTTGGTCTCCACTATCTCCAACATTTTTTTGTCCATGCTCATCAAGATTTTTTGAATCTCGGATGCTTCTTTTCCGGGTAAACTTAATCGATTGATAAAACTATACTTCTCGGATAGTTCGATCAACTCATTAATCTCTTCCGTTTCTTCCATAACACTAAAGAAATCATTCAGCTTTACTAAAGTGGCTTCTAATGACTTACCGCGTAGATCAACATTCTCAATATTTAAGCCCTCTTCAAAATCAGAAAAAAGCTTATCAAACTTTTCGTTGACTACAGTAGTTTTAAGGTGCTTTAGAAGATCATGAATACTTTCCCTTGTTTTTTTCCGTTGGCTCTCACGAAATTCAGAGTCTCTTAACTTTGTAAGATAGACCAAATCATCGATGTAGTCCGTGTATGTAGTAGTAGCTCGATGCGGCTCGATTCCTAGAATCGGCTTATCATATATTTTTAAAACTTCAGGAAAATTCTGAAAATAAAACGGCCTTAACCAAAGGTATGTTAAATCAAATACAATCAAGGAAAGGTTACCTAAGACAACGAATACCATGACGATATCCCATACCAAAGGTATACCTAACTTATGTTTTTTGATAAATTCCCAAGAGATCATATCTAGACCAACCCATTACATGTTTCTTCGGTATTGACCGCCTACCTCATACAAAGCTTGCGAAATCTGACCAAGAGACGCCACTTTGACGGTTTCTAAAAGCTCCGTAAATACATTATTCTTATTTCTAGAACTATCCTTTAATTTAAAAATGGCGTCGTCAATCTTCGCTTGGTTCCTTAATTTAAATTGGTTTAGATTCTGAATCTGAGATTTCTTTTCCACATCGGTAGAGCGAATCACTTCTCCTGGAATCACAGTGGGTGAACCTTCTTTACTTAAGAATGTGTTTACCCCGATGATTGGATATTCACCAGTATGCTTTAATGTTTCGTAGTAGAGTGACTCTTCTTGAATTTTATTTCGTTGGTACATTCTCTCCATCGCTCCCAACACTCCACCTCTTTCGCTGATCCGATGAAACTCTTGAAGGATGGCCTGCTCCACAAGGTCAGTTAATTCTTCAATAATAAACGATCCTTGTAAGGTATTTTCGTTTTTTGCCAAACCTAGCTCTCTATTGATGATCAATTGAATTGCAACGGCTCGTCTAACGGAATCTTCTGTTGGTGTGGTTATAGCCTCATCATAAGCATTCGTATGAAGGGAATTACAATTATCATAGATTGCATACAGAGCCTGCAATGTCGTTCGTATATCATTGAAATCAATCTCTTGCGAGTGAAGGGATCGTCCAGATGTTTGAATATGATACTTTAGCATTTGGGAACGATCGTTAGCAGAATATTTATACTTCATCGCCTTTGCCCAAATCCGTCTAGCCACTCTTCCTATTACCGAATATTCAGGATCAATACCATTTGAAAAAAAGAATGATAAGTTAGGTGCAAAATCGTCTATCTGCATTCCCCGACTTAGATAGTATTCGACATATGTAAAACCGTTTGCCAATGTAAAGGCAACTTGTGTGATAGGATTGGCACCGGCTTCTGCGATATGATAGCCGCTAATCGATACCGAGTAAAAATTACGTACATTTTGTTCTATAAAATAACTCTGGATATCCCCCATCATTTTTAGGGCAAACTCTGTTGAAAAAATACAAGTATTTTGAGCTTGGTCTTCTTTTAGTATATCTGCTTGAACGGTTCCTCTTACTTGATTCAATGCGGATTTTTTGATTTTTTCGTAAGTCTCTCTAGGAAGGACTTCTTCGCCAGAAACTCCAAGCAACATCAAACCAAGTCCATCATTTCCATCTGGTAAACCGCCTTCAAAGGAGGGTCTATTCACACCTTTGGTCGCAAAGATTTTGTCCAATGTTTTTTGAACTTCTGTTTCCAGACCCTCTGATCGAATGTATTTTTCACATTGTTGGTCAATCGCCGCATTTAGAAAAAAGGAAAGTACGATTGGTGCAGGACCATTGATTGTCATAGAAACCGAAGTAGCCGGATCGCATAAATCAAATCCAGAATATAGTTTCTTTGCATCATCTAACGTTGCAACGTTGACTCCCGCATTTCCAATTTTACCATAGATATCTGGTCTTAAATCTGGATCTTCACCATAAAGTGTTACCGAATCAAAGGCAGTTGAGAGCCGTTTTGCAGGCATACCAGAACTTAGGTAATGAAAACGACGATTGGTTCTTTCTGGCCCACCTTCTCCAGCAAACATACGGGTTGGATCTTCACCAGTCCTTTTAAAAGGGAAAACTCCAGCAGTGAAAGGGAAAAAACCTGGAAAATTTTCTTCATAACTCCAACGAATGATATCACCCCAATCAACAAACCTTGGTACGGCGATCTTAGGTATCTTGAGGTGACTCAAGGATTCAGTATAATTCAATACCTTGATTTCTTTTCCGCGGACAAAATAGCTGTACGATTCTTTTTGAAAAGCTTCAATCTTGGATTGCCATTCTTCGATATACTTTTTGGAATCTAGAGATAAAGAATCCCAAAAGATTTGAAATTCTGATTTTAAATCTTTTGTATCTTTTCCAGACTTTTCTAGTATCGAAATAGCACCTTTTAACTGATAGGCGGCTCTTGCAGTCAACGATTCTTTTTCTACAAATTTCTGACTTCGATCAATTTCTTCTTTGATCTCTGCCAAATAACGCACACGACCTGGAGGAAGAACGACCGAAATTTGATTTTTTGATCTTATGTTTTCAAAATTTGAAACCCAGTTTAGTTTCATTCGAGATATGATTGTCTTGATTAGAAATTGATACAGGTCATCAGTCCCATTATCTTGAAACTGCGATGCAATCGTTCCAAAAACAGGCATATCATCGATACTCTTTTCAAACAATTGACGTGACCTTTGGTACTGTTTCTTGACATCACGTTGCGCATCAAGAGAACCAGGTTTGTCAAATTTGTTGATGGCGATGATGTCCGCATAATCAATCATGTCGATTTTTTCTAACTGTGTTGCGGCTCCATATTCGGGAGTCATTACATACAAGGAAACATCCGATACTTCTGTAATTTCAGAATCACTTTGTCCAATTCCCGCTGTTTCGACAACAATCAGATCGAAACCGGCTGACTTTAGAATCTGAATCGCTCCCTTGACGCTTCGATTTAAAGCAATGTTAGCCTCACGCGTTGCGAACGATCTCATATAAACTCTTTCATTGAAAATTGCATTCATTCGAATACGATCTCCAAGCAAGGCACCGCCTGTCTTTCGTTTGGAGGGATCAACGGAAAGGATAGCAATCGTTTTATCGGGAAAATCTAAAAGGAATCTCCTTACAAGTTCATCGGTAAGGGAAGATTTTCCTGCACCACCTGTGCCGGTTATACCTAAGACTGGAATGGTTCGTTCCAAAGGAGGAAAATCAAATTTAAGGGATATGGAAGCCGAGTCATTGAGTAAAGAGAATTCCATTTGTGTGATAGCTTGGCCCAACGCCAACGGATTCTTTTTTAAGATAAATGAATGTAAATCTCCATTGAATGAAAGTGGTGTTAAAAAATCGGACTGTTTGACCACATCGTTTATCATTCCTTGCAAACCCAAGACACGACCTTCATCGGGTGAATAAATATGCGTAACGCCATATGCGTGTAAGTCTACGATCTCGGAAGGAAGAATTGTTCCACCTCCTCCTCCGAAAACTTTTATGTGACCTGCTCCGTTTTCTTTTAAAAGATCTATCATGTATTTGAAGTATTCAACATGACCACCTTGATAGCTTGTAAGTGCAATTCCTTGGACATCTTCTTGGATGGCACACTCAACAATTTCTCTAACACTTCTATTATGTCCCAAATGAATGACTTCAACTCCACTTTGTTGGAGGATGCGGCGCATGATATTGATGGAAGCATCATGTCCATCAAAGAGTGATGCCGCGGTGACAAAGCGTATTTTGTGAGTGGGAATGTAAGGAGTAAATTCTTGAGTCATACAAGAACATCTATCAGAAAGAAATGAGAAGATTCAATTGCAATTTGAATCTTTGTGAAGATAGTTTTAGAACTATCCGTAAATCAATTCGTTAATCAGATTCTGGAGCAAGTATCAATTCGCGAACACGTTTCTCCAACATCTCGGTAAGTTCCTTAGCCGCCTTTTTTTCTGGACCGGTAGGGAACTGAGAGGGTAAAATGGGCTTCCCAATATTGTATCGAATTTTGGTTTTGAAAGCCTCACCTGACAAGAATGCCATGGGCTTTGACATATTGGTAGCCCCTGAAATACCCGACGGAATGATAGGGACATTTGCGCGAATCGCAAGCTTGGCCGCCATCGCTTTGAAAGCTGTCATTTCGCCAGTTTCAGATCGAGTACCTTCCGGATAAATGGAAAGCATTTCGCCCTCTTTCATCAAATTGACCATATAATCTTCTAGCTTGCCGTAGTATTCCATGGCGGATTTTTTATCCATCTCTGACTCACCTGCCGCATTTCGAATGATAGGCATACTTCCCCAGCTAATCAGGTTTGCTTTTAAAATGCCTCCCAAAGAAGCTAAAGTGGCTTCGACGATGGGTTTTGTGAAACTAAGTGGTGGGTAATTGAAAGGTGAATTCCTGTGATTCACGTATTTCATAATGTCTTCTTGCGGGTGGAATAACTCATACTTTCCAAGGTAAACGATCTTTCTTTCTGTATACGTTCCTTGAACAGGTATATCTAAGTAATCAGTGTGATTTGAAACAATCAACGCTCCACCCGTCATGGGGATGTACTGGGAACCGGTGACCTTTACATCATAGATCATCTCAAGTAGATTTCGAAGAATTGTCTTCGGAATCTCTCTGGGAATGACAAATAAGCTTTCAAAGTTAGGAATGGTCTTTTCGTCCATGGGAACTGCATACATTTGAAAATAAAACTTTATGAAATCAAGTTGGATTTTAATTCTAGATGGAAAATCATATGCTCATGACTCATGAATTGGCACAATCCATCTGGTTCTCCATGGAGCCCCTCCAAAGCCTTCATATCTTCGACCTTCAAATCGGAGGCATTCTCATGAATGTCTCTACTTTCTGCCATCACATTGGTGGATCGAATTTCTTTTTACTGCTAATTTCTTTGATTTATACTCTCTATCGACCAAAGCTTGCCATCGAACTTTCATTTGGACTTTTGACGGCTGGCGTCGCCATTGCTCTGGCCAAGTTTTTTCTGGAAAGCCCTAGGCCTTATCCATACCCAGAAGCATTTGATGAACGGGCCTTCGGACTACCTTCTGGGCATTCTTATGTAGCAGTTGTTGTTTGGGGTTTATTAGCTTACCGGATTCGACAGATAGCGTTTCGAATCTTTTGTGCCTTGATCATTGTGTTTACCCCTTTTTCGAGAATGTATTTAGGAGTTCACTATTTAGGGGATGTTACCTTGGGTTTCATCTTAGGCATCATCCATTTAACAATACTTCTTCTTATCTTAAGGAATTTTGATCGCAAAGCGATGGAACATTATTTTTTTAAAACTGAAAATCACAGAACACTTACCCTTTTAGGTCTGATTTTGACGCTTTCTATTTTGTTACTTGATTCTCCGCATTTGTCAGCGGAACATTTTTACAGTCTTTCTAGTGCTATGACGTCGGCTGGGGCGCTCGCCAGATTTTGGATGGGTATGTTATTCTATCCACGTTTTTCCAAAGCTCATTTTTTAAACTGGAATTTCCCTACTAGAGGTGGAAAGATTATTTTTTTAACAATTGTTGTGCGAATTTTAATTTTATTGATCATCGGTTTAATATTCTATGTGTTCCCTGCCCAATTCGTAAAAAATTCAATTTGGAAAGAGGATTTATTTTTAAGATATTTACGGTATTTTCTAATCAGTTTTTGTTTGGTATGTTTATTTCCTATTATACTTCAAAACATTGCTCATGGTAAATTTCTCTTAATTGGCAATGATGAAGAAAATTAAAAATTTATTTTCCCTTCTAAAATCTGAATTAAAGAGAGAAGGGGTTTTAAAAAATTCATTTTTTGTTAGTGTTTCTAAAGCAATTTCTTCTATCACAAATCTTGCCTTTATGATCTACGCAGTCAATCTGCTTAGCAAAACGGAGAATGGAAAATTTCAATACTATCTTAGCTTATTGCCAGTTGTTCTCGCAATTGCAGAATTTGGTTTGCCGAACGCTTTGATCAAGTATATCTCTCCGTTAGCTGACAAAGGGGAAGATCCTGGCGCACTTTTAAATGCATCTCTTAGAATTAAGTTCTATTCATTTCTTATTTTAACTGCAATTTCCATTTTGGCTTTTGCACTCAGTTACGAAAATTACTTTGTTCTTATAATTTTAGTGATAGGTGGTATCATCGTATCCTTCTTATCATATTTTGAAAGTATATTTATCTCTTACAGAAAGTACATTGCGCTTTCATTCTGGAATCCAATGCCTAATTTGTTGAGGCTAGGAATTTTATTTTTTATCGCCGAAACATCTATCCACCCTCTCACATATTTAGATATCTTATCTATTTTTGCCATCTCTCCAATATTTGTTTTGTTTTTATTTTTTATCTTCTTTGGTGGAAAGGAGATAAGTTGGACTGCTGAAAAGCAATTAGTCAAAGAAAGTGAACGTAAATTGATCCTCTTTAATTTATGGGCATTTACAGCATCCATATTTGCCATCCTTTCGGATCGATTGGAAATATTTTTCCTAAATCAATTTCATCCTGCTGAAATCGTTGCCGATTATGGTACAGCATTACAATTATTTAGTGGATTTGGCATTATACTAGCCACTTTCAATTCAATTATCTATCCGAAGTTATCGAGACTAGCCGATTCTTCAGAGTTTCCGATCTTTTTGAAAAAAGCTGTATTGCTCGGTGGATTGATTGCACTTTGTCTTTTACCGGGCATCTTGCTTGCTGAACCCATTTTGAATCTTTTATTTGGAGCAAAATATTCCAATTCGATCTCCGTTTTTAAAATCCTATATCCAAATTTTTTGCTACAACTCGTTTTTGCACCACTTGGCACCGCTTTATTTGCATTAGGCCAACCAAAAATGTTAGCTGGGCTAGCCCTATTGCGTTTGTTATTTGGTGCATTATTTGATTTTTGGATTATTCCAGATTCTGGTGCAAACGGCGCCGCAGTTTCGCTCTTTTTAGGACAAATCGTTTCTTGGCTAATTTTAGTTGGCTATTTTTTAGCTTTTTTTAGGAAGTGATCACTCGCTTGATACAATCAGTTTTTTATGGAGATCAACGTAATACGTTTCTAAACGATTCCACTCGTCGGAATTCGAAGGTAAATCAAACAATTCAAAATAAGCTTGTTTTGTGGTAAGACCTGTTGAAAGAGCTTCTTTGAATAGAATGATCGCAATTTTATATTGTATGTTATAATTATAAATGTCAAATTTTCTATCTATCATCGAACCAGTCTTTGTTTCCAAATCTTTGATTTTTTTTTCTGAAAGAGAAAGGATTCCATATTTTCCATTTTCTATTTGGTTCGTTCCATGGTTTGATCGGATTTTTGATATTACAAATAAAAATAAAGACTCACTAGGGAGTAAACCACCTAATGTTGTTCCATCAGGAAGGTCGAGTCGATCTGCGGACCTCACAATTGCACGCGCCATTTCTTTTTGTTGCCCGATGGTAATCTTTAAATCTTTGTCTTCGGAGAAGGCAAAATAGATGACTCTTTCTTGGTTACTCAAGGCATCTTTGGGAAAGAATTGCGATAAATCACGCAATAGTTTCGCATCTGCCTCTTGCCATACAAGTAATGCAATGATCAACGGAAAGAATAGTAGGCCAAAGTATTTATATGGAAGTAGTCGTTTCACTTTCATTTATATGATCGGACTTTTTGGCGTTCTCATGTCCTCTTTTTCTAATTCACTTTTGAGTGAATCCTACTCTGACTATCAAATGGATGATTTGAAGGCAACGATGGACTGGGGTAGAGTCAAGGTCGCTACTCAAACACGTTGGAAATCGAATGCATTTTCATCGGACGGAAATACTGGTTTTCATTCCAATCATCGAGTCTTTTCAGGTGGTCAATTTTTTTCCCAGAGGGGAGGCTCAGAAAATGATGAGGGAAGAAAATATTCAGGACTAGTCGGTGCGAATGCGATCGCTGGCTTTCGATATGAACAAAGCAATCATGCCTTTTCTTTTATACTCGGTCCACGTTTGCAAGCCGTAGAAAGTAGAAAATTTGAAAAAGAAATAACCTCTGTTTGGGATGGCGAGGCCATATCCAGTTATGAGACACAACTTTCCAGATTCAAACTTGCAATTGAAGGCGGACGAGGTTGGCAACGCCTTGACAGCTACGGATTTTTATTCAATGGTATGGCAAATTACGGACAATTTCATATCGTAGATACCTCAGGATTTTCATTGGCACTTCATACCCTATCCTTTAAACACCGTGAGGAATCACTTAAGCCAAGTGCTTGGAATCACGACCGAAAGGAAGTAGTTGGTGGAGCGATTCGAAGTTCAGACCTTTTGTTTTGGGAAAACTTACAATTCTTTCATTACATTTACAGAGAGCCCAATCATTCAAATGACCCATCACAGATTCCTACTGCCTACGAATTTGGACAGTTCAACTACTCTGGAATCGAATTGCGTTCTATCAAATTTTACGAGAGTTTTCAATTTGACCTTTCTATCATTCGAGTCACAGGGTTAAGAAAAGCTCGAACCGCACCTTGGACCGAAGTAATTCAAGATACCAATGCAACTCTGGCATATGCTTCACTGCATGCTAGTTTTGGTCTTACTCATTGGAATCTGAGTGGACTATTTTCTTCAAAAGATCAAAATGCAAGACTAGATAAATCTAGCAATGGATTTGCTGCACCTCTCGCCGAACCAAGAGTAATGGGTGGATATTCGTCTTTTTTTCTTTATCAGTCCGTTTACTTTCCAAATGATAAAATATTCTTTGAATTTTCAGAACGGAAAGTTCCAGGATTTGAAAATAAAGGACAGAGACTTTTCGGAATTCAATTTGGATATGATATTCGAAACAATTTGAGAGGAGATATATTTTTGAATCGAAACTCAAGTGAGTTGGGAAATGGTATAGAGGGGATTTTGAAAATCACTCACCGATTTGATTCTTGGCCGAAGGGTTTTATCCTTGGTTCCATATGTTATGCATATCTAAATTCAGATCGTAAAACTATTTTGATTTCGGAACCCTTTACTCAGTTGGAAGGAAATAAGGAATTCTTAAGAATCTATCTTTCCGCAGGTTTAGAGTTCTAATTTTTTGATGTCCAAGACTTAGTGACAGTCACTTCGTTTCCCTTTTCATTATAGCTGATGGAATCGATATTCATACGGACTAAGAAGATCCCTCTACCATTCAAAAGATTTCCCGTATGATCGTCCAATGGACTTGGGATTTCTTTCAGATTAAATCCACTTCCTTGATCTTGAACTTTAATAACGATGCCTTCATCATTAATTTTAAGAAGCACATAGATTCTGCGATTGTACTTTTGACATAGCTCATCTACTTTTTCAAAATACTGATCAGTCGACTCAAGTATACTTTGTTTTTCTCTGTATGTGATGCCAGCTGATCCATGTTCGATGGCATTTGCGAGTAGCTCATATAAAACCACTTTGATCGACAATAAATCCTCTTCATTCACTATCGGATTGAGCTGGATATGCTCTATGATAATGGCAACATACTTGTTTATATTTTTAATACGAGGAAAAATCTCAATATTCAGCTCACTATCATGGAAAGATATTTCTTGATTTCTGAATAGAACCTTTAGATCGACATCTGTATCTGCATACTTTTCGATCCGACGGCGAAGCGAATCCATACGAAACGGCTTGAGAAAAAAGTCTACTGCACCTATGCGAAAGACATCTATTGCAAGTTGAATGTCGCTATCCCCTGTGATAACAATAAACGGAGTAATATTACCTTCAAAACGTAATTTTTTGATGAACTGGACACCGTTGAGTTTGGGAAGACTGATATCAGAGATGATGAGATCAAATTGTTGGGAAAGAGCTATATCGAGTGCTTCCATCCCATCTGTAGCAAGTGTGACTTCATATTCATTTTTAAAGTATTCAAGGAATAACTCTCGAATGTTTTCTTCGTCATCAACAAATAGAATTTTCATACTCTAATCTTCAAGATTCTGAGTTCGATCTATTTTGTAAATATTTTGTAGTTCCGTTTTCAAATCAACGAGGTCTCTTCTTGTAAAAAGAGCGATTTTACCTCCAGAAAATTCAAATGCAAAGATATTTGTATCTTCTCGGTCAATTTTTGATTTGAGTTGTTGTAAAGATGTTATACGAGATCCATTGACGGTTTCTAAAATTAAATCTTGAAAGTCTTGGTATCCAACATTGCCATCTAATGGAAATACACGACTTAAAATAACAATTCGCTCTCGAATCGGATGAATTTTCTTTTGATAAAAATCAGTGAGATATAAAAGTTTTTTCTCTGATTTCACCCGATATTCACTTCCAAATTCCTTGATATAAGAACCGGTTAATTCAGTAAAAAAGAACCCACCCAATATCAAATAAAGTGGTTTTCGTCCAGGTGCTTGTTCAGGAATCAAAAAACTATCCGATTTATATGGTGTCAAAGCGTAAGAGATGTTCAGTTTTTGTTGATTTCTATACACAGTCAGATTTGTCTTTGAACCGATCGGTCTTAACTTGCCTTCCTTATCTCTTAAAATCAAATCCATAACCTTGTCATTTTTGTCCCAATCGCTGAGAGTCTGAAGCGAAATTCCATTGATGCCAATCACCACGTCACCTGGGAACAAATTGTACGCTGGACCAATTCCCGGAAATGCTTCGGAAACTAAAATGCCACGACCAATGTCTTTTGAATAATACTTTCGTTCCGAAGGAGTTAATTGCACATCGAAACTCCAACCGGGGTGAGGAAACGAACGAATAGATTCATTTCCATTTAAAAAAAATCGAATGTACTCTGTTGGTATCAGTATATCTTGAAATGTTACACCACAAACGACTGAATCATGAAATGAAAAATTAGGATCATCTAATTCCCGTTTTTCTAACAAATATGCCTTAATCGGAGTTTTCGAAAATGGCAATCGTGTATAACGTGTTTTCCCTGTTTTACAATACTTATTGACTAGCCTTTCATCTAGCGAGACCTGCTTCGGTAGCTTTGTTAGATCAACAGCTTCTAATAGGGTAAATCCACTTTCCGGATCATAAGCTACTATTTTTAATCTAGGCACAGCAAAATCATAAGAATCCATTTCCGCAAATAATGGTTTTTGAGAAGCAAGTGTAACAGTAAAAAAACGACTTCCTCCTATATGAATGGCTTTCCCTTTCTTCACGAATGGTTCGCCGATGATCCATGGGTTTTGGTGGCTAATTTTTTGAAAACTAACGAGTACGTCTACGGAATTGGAATTTTCTATATCAATTGCAAAAAGATTTGTAAAACTAAATGTAATACAAAAGAGACTTAAGAATAAATTAGTTTTCATAGTTTGCACCGTATCTTTTTTTTACTCTTACATTGATTTGTTGAATTGATTCAGAACTCAAAACAATCTGAAAATCCATACCCCTAAATTTGAGGATTACAAAGTTTTTTTGATTTTCACCCCAAATTCTTTTAAAGTCTTCAATATCTTTCGGAACCTTTCCATTAATTGATTCTACAACTTTGAATTTAAACTTTTTGTACTTAAAGTTTTCCGGATCATCAAAAATATAACTCAAAACTATATCGCGATTTGTATAACGATAGAGTAAATCTTGAATAAAGTAGCTGTAATGATATTTGATCGAACTGTCTAAATCACCATCATCGCTATTAAAGAACGATCTAGAAATGGGCTGAAATACAAAACCAGCACTTTGAAAAAAACTATCTGGTGTTTCTCGATATAGGTCCAAAGCAAAGTTTTTTTGAAGGACGGCATCAGCTTGGTATTTTTTACCAGCTCGATAGACTTCAATCGTGATTGTTTCCCCCATTTGTTTGCTCTCGATAAAATCAATGATCGATTCTCTGCGACCGTTTGTCACTATCTCCCCTTCTGACGAAATCGGAAGGTTGTCTATTTGGATGAGAAAATCTTTTTCTTTTAAAACATTCGAAAATGAAGAATTGGGATAGATGCGGTTAACAAAGATTCCACTTTCATCCGTTGGAATTTTTAATCCGTTTTTTAGGCTAATCGGTGATCCGCTTTGAAATGTAAAACCTAGATTTGGAAATCCATCATATTTTCCATCTCCGATATCCTTCAAAAAATGCCGAATGATATCAATGGGAATCAAATATCCCAATTCACTGTCTGTCTTTGAGATTTGAAATGCTAAACCTACTACTTTTCCATTTTGAATGGCGGGACCACCAGAATTTCCAGGTTTGATATTTGCATTTACTTTGATTACATTTCGAAAATCAAGTCCCGAATAGCTGTAACGACTTTTTTCATATCTTAAAACCGAGCCCTTTTCCAACGTCAATTCTTCTTGTCCATTTGGAAATCCTAAGATTAACAAATCTGAGCCTAATACCGGTAAGCTCTCCGAAAGTGATAGAATTTTTGACTTCTCTAAAAAGTCGGGATCAGAGACCTCAAGTAGTGCCAAATCACAGTCATATCCTATAAATAGAGCCCTTGCTGAATATTCTTTCTGGCTGCCATTCAGACGAATCATGATTCGATTTGAATCCATAACCACATGGGCATTTGTAAGGATTAGGTTTTTTCCAATAACAACCCCTGAACCTAATCCTGTGCTTAGATTTTTCTTCATCCAAGGTTGAATTTTATTCTCTATCGCATAACTATCATTTTTGACTTGTACAATTGCTTGGAAAATTGTATTTACTTCCGTGTCTTCTGTACCTTGACCATTCAATACGATGGGCAATGAAAATATTGTGATACCTAAAAATAATCGTATGTATTTATTCATAATAAATTTTGAATTCATCCCAATAAGCTTGTTCGTCTGTAATCTTTGTTAAGCGTATTTTTGCGAGAAAGCGATCTCCTATTTTTATTTCTGTTGTACCTCGATTTGAGGCTACCAATTGGTGTTGCTTGTTCCCAGGAACTTTGATCACAGAATATGGAGTATTTTTTACACATGATATTTCAAAAACATAAGATATCGTGTTATCCCAATAAAAACTTTGATCTACTTCTCTAAATTTCAAAGGACAGGATGGATCAAAAAAAATTTCAAGATTACTAGGTGATTCTTTTCTTCGATTGGAATCGTAAGCTATTGCTTTAAAATATGCGAGGTTGGGATTGGAAATTTGTTTATATTCATTTCTCTTTGCTTTAATGGTCCGAGACGAATGAACGTTTGATAGAGAGCTTTTGTTTAATGATATCCTAATGTAATCTTTTGTTCCGATCCTTTCCCTACCGATGATCTGAAATTGACCCGGAGGAATTTTTTTAGACTTTGAGTCTGTAGAGAAAGATATCAATCCTTCTCTTATTAAACCATTGCATCTTACTCCATAATAACCAACTGAGGAAAGTTCATCGATTTTCACTAGCTGACAATCATTCTCGTCGTTCATTGGCAAAATAAATCTTGTCGTTTCTTTCAATTTTTGCAAACTATTTGATGGAATTTTAGGAAACATCGAGAGTTCTTCATATAACATGGACAAGGATTTCATTTTTGAATCTCGACTAGGATCTGAGTTCAATGGTACAATCGCTAGTAGTAATAGGCAAACAAACGATTTCGTATTCATAATTGGTCTTGAGTATGCCATTCCTTCTCTCGTCTTATTATATATCGGTTTTTAATCCCCCGAGAATTGAAATCTTTGAAGTGATTTCATGTATCATTATGTCTCAAATGGAATGTCTTTTGTTTTTTTTGGTTTTCAGGCTTTCAAAAAAGATAGGGGGGGAAAGTATTGTACCGATGAGGAGATATCTTTGAACTGGAGCTTTCTTAAAACCGAGGTTGATGCGGGTGATTTTTTAATCGATTGCAGATCACAAACCGCTTACGAGCAGGAAACATTGGAAGGTGCTTATTACTTTCCATTCATCAAGAAAGCATTTGGATCCGATCCAGAATCTCATAAAAAACTTTGTGGGCCGATGCAATCTGTATTGAATGAGATACAGAAGTCAAAAAAAAATCGAGTCATCGTATTTGATGAGGGAATGGGAATGTTCTCCTCAAGAATGGTTTATTTTTTACGTGCTATGGGTTTCACAGAAAGTTTCGTTTTAGGACGAAAATGGCCATTTGAAGGTACAAAACGACCAGGCAATCACAAGATGGAGTTTGAGCCGGCAGATAAGTCAAAACCGATTGAAAGCGTTGTTGATAAAGCCTTCATGGAAAAAAACTTAACAAAACTCCAAATCTTCGATGCACGCACATTAGACGAGTATGAAGGACGACTCCCACGCCTAACTGCACCTGAAGAGGGGACATTATGTGGCAGATTGCCGGGAGCCTTTTTATGGGATTGGCGCAATCTTTATGATGCAGATGCAAACCTAATTGACAGAACCGTTTTCAAAAAGCGTCTAAACGGATTTCCTTTTATGCCGGAAAGACCTACCGTTATCTATGATTATAATGGAGCTAGATCCTGCCTTCTAGCACTGATGTTGAAAGAAACGGGATATATCGATGTAAACACCTATCAAGGGTCTTGGTTTGAATGGAGAAAGTCCAGTTTGCCAAAACAAGCAGTTTCCATGTTCGGTCAGAAGATTCCGGCAGCTGCCGCTCCAAGAGTGGGCGGATTGGATAGGAAGAAAGTTTAAAAAAAGATTTACTAATTTCTATACACCAGAACGAATCATATGACTTCCCTGGAGGATCTTCATGTTATTTCGTTCTGGTTTCCAAAATTCTGTCCGTTTCTGTTTGGCCTTTCTATTTTCATTTTTAACAATCTTCTGCTCTTCAGAACAAATCCAATTCCCAAAACAAAATCTCACAAAACAAACGATTGGCTCGTTAGTAATTGATGCCGAGGAAGGCCGGTTGCGATTTTCTGATGCGAAATCAGGCCTAGAGTTTCTTTCACTTCCACTAGAAAGCCCGTTTCTTTCGGCCGCGGAGGCAATCGCTTCCTCAAAATACCGTATGGCATCCTTCTCATTTAAAGAAGAAGTCATACGCACTTGCGAAAGTCTCTTGATCAGCGACATGCAAGTAAAATCAGGTGAATTTTTGATCACTGGAAATCTTCGCGGTAACAAGTGCGATTCAAACTTTTCCTTTTCAATCAAACCAATCAATGAAAAGGAATTACAATTTAAGATAACTTTTTCTGATCAGAGTCTAAATCGCGTTTGGCTAAAGTATGGTAGTAGCACAGACGAAAAATTTTTCGGCTTTGGTGAACAATTTTCTCAAAGCCAATTCAAAGGTAAAAAGCCTTTTTTATTCACTGAAGAACAAGGCATCGGAAGAGGAGACCAACCGATTACTACTGGTGCCAATGTCATGGCAGGGGCTGGTGGTAATGAATATACATCTTATGCACCTATCCCGCATTATGTGACATCCAAAAATAGATCTGTCTTTTTTGAAAATACCGGATATTCCAAGTTTGACCTTACAAATGATGCCTCTGTCAAAGTTGAGTTTTGGGATGTCAATTTACAAGGTGGATTGAAAGGAACTATTTGGATAGGCAACACACCAAAGGATCTAATAAGCTCGTACACAAAAAAAACAGGTAGATTCATTCCACTCCCAGATTGGGCATACGGAACCTGGTTAGGAGTTCAAGGTGGAACCACAAAAGTCACAACCATCGTTGATCAGGCTATCGCCGCTGGCAATCCTGTGACGGCTCTTTGGATCCAAGACTGGTGTGGCAGGCGTGTAACTAATTTTGGCGACCAACTCAAATGGAGATGGTATTCTGATGATACATTGTACCCAGATTTTAAAAACTTCGTAAAAGGTATGAATGCAAAGAATGTCCAAGTGCTTGGATATATCAATTCATTCCTAGCTGATACTGATCCCAAAAAAGCAAACGATGACTTCACAAATCCATTGCTAGTTGAAGCAAAAGCCAAAGGTTATCTCATAAAAAACCAAAAAGGCGAAGATTACTTAATTCAAACTGTCGGATTCCCTGCATATTTGATCGATTTAACCAATCCAGCAGCGGTTAAATGGACGAAAGAGTTGATCAAAAAGAATATGATCGACGTCGGACTATCTGGATGGATGGCTGATTTTGGAGAATGGTTGCCCTTCGATGCCAAAATGCATTCCGGCATAGATGCAAAAGTGTATCATAACCAATATCCCGTGGACTGGGCACGCATCAATAGGGAAGCGATTAAAGAAGCAGGCAAAGAAGGAAAGATCGTTTTTTTCACTCGTGCAGGTTACTCTTATTCAAATGCACATTCCACATTGTTCTGGGAAGGGGATCAAATGGTTAGCTTCGGAAAACACGACGGTCTCCCTTCTACTGTCGTCGGTCTGACTAGTTCAGGTATCAGTGGTTATGCGCTAAATCATAGCGACATCGGTGGGTACACAACCATTTCAAATCCGCTAATGAATTACCACAGGCCAAAGGAATTATTACTCAGATGGGCAGAAATGTCTGCCTTTACAGCAGTGTTCCGTACCCATGAAGGAAACAAGCCATTGAAAAACTGGCAAGTTTATATGGCAAAAAACAAAGATGGCATCGATTCACGTTCGGATGAAGAAACTGTTGCGATCTTTGCAAAGATTGGTAAGATACACTTTGCACTCAAAGATTACATAAAACTTTTAGTTTCAGAAGCCGCGAGCACCGGCCTTCCAGTAGTTCGTCACAATTTCATTGTTGAACCGGATGACATGCGTTTACAAGAGAAGGAATATCAGTTCTTTCTCGGTGATGATTTGTTAGTTGCTCCAGTTATAAAACCAGATCAAGATTCCGTAAGTGTCTACCTTCCAAAAGGAGATTGGATTCATGTTTGGACTAATCAAGTGTTTTCAGGCAACAAAGAGATCAGCATTGAATCACCCATTGGTAAACCTGCCGCCTTTATTCGTTCCGGTGGCAAAAATGAAAAGTTGTTAATCAAATCATTCGGTTCCATAAAATAAATTATGAAATTTGCCCTGATTGGAGATATCCATGGATTTTGGAATGAAAAAGATGTGCAATTTTTTAACGAGTCCGACTATGATGCACTTTTTTTTACAGGAGATCTAGGAAGAATAAGGGCAACTGGCTCTCTCCTACCAAACTTCAATTTTGGAACTCTTACAAAGAGATCGTTTTTGATTCCGGGTAATTGGGATGGCACCTCCATTTTAGGAATTTTAGGAGAGATTACAAATCTATCCGCATTAAAATATTTGGGAAGCATTGGATATCTAAATCGAATGAAAGCACTTTCGAATGTGATTCGTCCGATTCCAGCTATGGGTTATAGCACTGCTGTTCTTTCTGAAGAACACAGTCTAGCCCTTATCGTCGGTAGACCGCATGCAATGGGCAGTGGGTTTAGTTTTCAAAGAAATCTTTCACAGTCTTACCTAGTAAATACGAAGGAAGAATCTGTGAGCAAACTAAAGAAGCTGATTGATTCGATAAAACAAGAAAATTTATTCTTCCTATCTCATAACGGGCCGAGTGGCCTAGGTTCAGAACGAACATCAATCTATGGATCCGATTTTTTAAAAGAAGGTGGAGACAATGGAGATGATGACTTAGCTGAAGCAATCCGTTATGCAAAAGAAATTGGTAAAAAAGTTCCAGCAGTGCTTTCGGGGCATATGCACCATACCATTCCTGCACTTAAAAAGAATCGCGAAGCTTTGCATTATACCAATGGAACGTTTTATGTAAATGGTGCGATGGTGCCTCGAATCAAAGGCAAAAGGCACTTTCATACAAAAATTGAATGGAACGGCAGTTCTATAACAGCCATTCCATTGTGGTTAGAATATTAATTTAACCTTGCACTTACGCCCAAGTCGTTTCAATATCAACTTGTCCTGATAAAATTTTATGTACAGGACAAGCATTGGCAACCTGAAACAAACGCTCTCGCTGTTCCTCTGTTAGGTTTCCAATTAGCTTTAGTTTTCTCGTGATTTTGTTATGATCAGCTGATAGTTTTTCAATATTGAGCGAAACTTCAACAGAGTCCAACGATATTTCTTTTCTATCTGCATACATTCGGACCGTAATACTTGTGCAGGAACCTAATGCCGCCGCCAGCAGTTGAGTGGGCATCGGACCGAGGTCTCCGCCTTGCAAATCTAGGGGCTCATCTGCAATGAGTGTATGATTCCCTGCTTTGATACTAGTTTTATATTTTTCTGAGTGAGTTGTTACAACGATATCTTCATTGAATAAATTAGCCATACACTAAGTTTTTCTAGTATTGAATAAAATTACAATTTTTTCTTTTTAAAGATATCACCCAGTTTGCCTAAATCTTCTGGTTTGATATTAGCGCCCGCCGCTTTGGTATTCTCTTCTTGAATTTCTTTGTACACTTCGGCTCGGTGAACTGATACATTTTTCGGAGCTTTTACTCCGATTTTTACTTGATCACCTTTAATATCAACGATGACGATTTCTATGTCATCGCCTATGATGATAGATTGATTGCTTCGTCTAGCAAGAACTAACACAGATTAAACCTTTTCCGAAGCAGGCTCTTCAGCCATTTCAACTATTTTCTTTCGAATCGGATGATTTTCATCACGTGAAATCAACTGCTTACCTTTCGCGATTTTTGCATTGATGACTACGGGACCTTGTAAGTTTGCTGTCATTCCACGAGGATTGTCATGTGGAATGGTTACAATTAAAAAGATAATTCCTTCATTCCAATGAGTTAAACCTATGTCTTTAAGTTCATCATCTGAAACAATTGGTTTGTACTCATTCAAAAACAACTCTGGTTGTATTAGAATGAACGCTAGTCCAGATTCTTTTGTCGACTGAAGCCATTTGAATGGACTTTCCGCATTTTCTTCAATCAATGCATACTCGGTATACTTTTCAAATCCTAATAATCCATTTGGAAATTGCAAAATTTGACGTTCATCAACTTCAATAGGTCCAAAAGGTTTTGTATGTAATGTGATTGGCATGTAATGTAAGTCCTATATTTTATCGAAGAAAATCCATCAAGGTAGGTTTTATGATTTTTGATCCTACATTTAACGCATAACTATGAATAGTTTCCAACCATTTTAGATTCATAATTGTCTCTGGAAAATCAATACCTTCATTTTTTGCTAAAAGTTCTGTCATGTACATCTTATCATACGATACACGCTCTTCATGCTCTTCCATTCGGTTCATTCGAGCACCAATCGTAGATCGGTGTCGTAGAATATTTTCAAGAGCCAAGTCTAAATCACCTAAGTCTCGCCCACCGATACGTTCTTGGTCTTTTTGAATCAAGTCATTTCGTAATTGAATGAGGACATCAAAAACAGAAAGTCCCGTTACGGTAGCTGACTTTGAATAATTATTAGGTGGTTCGCTCGCCGACGGTTCTATCAAACCTATGTCTTTTAAAACGGTTCCACCACCCACATCTTCCATCCAAATTTGATGGGGAGCAGTAGATGAAATGGAAATATTATCCTGAGCGAGTTTGCTCGCTTTGACCTCAAGCGGAGAATTATTGATCTTATCAATGATATCATCAATCGTATCTCCCACTGAAATGTGTATTTCAACATTATCTATTTTAAAAATTTGATCAGAAGTTGCTTGGTAGGCAGAGTTGTCAACTTTACTTGTTACGCTTACGTTTGTTCCCCAAAAAACCTTGTTCCCTGGAATTGTTACAGGAACGTATTCGCCTTTTTCAATTTCTCTGAGTTGCTCACCGATATCACCTCGGTATTCAACTCCTACATATTGATTCTTAAGTTCTAATCCTTGTAATCCCTTGATTTTTGACTCGATTGGTTCAAATGGAGGTCTTTCCGTCACAAATCCACCAAACAAAGGCTGTCCGGTTGCGTCTCTGGCATTCGCTAAGTCAACGATTGCTCGCAAATGTTGATCGATTTCTTTTCCGATAGCAACCTCTAGTTCAAAACCTTTATCGCCTTGGTAGATACCATTGCCAGCTTGCACTGTAAGGACTCGAACACGCTGGAAAATTTCACCCATTTTATCAAGAACCCCATCGACCTGTGCGAGTCTTTGATAGCCATCCGCAATATTTTCGTCGTATTGTGAGAGTTCATTTAACCTAGAGCGAAAGTACATCTGGTTGGCGGCCGCACTCGGATCATCTGAGGGTTTTCTGATTTTTAATCCAGTTCCAAGCTGATTTTGTGTTTCATCAAGAGCCACCTGATGGCGGTTTAAATTCCGCACAAGTGAATTGTTCTGCATCATGTTTGTAATTCTAATCATGATTAGCCACCTAACCTATTTATAATTGTATCCAACATTTCGTTCATGGTAGATATCATTCTTGCAGCAGCATTATATGATTGTTGGAATTGTACCATGTTAGCCATTTCCTCATCCAAATTGACGCCCATCACTGATTGGCGCATGTTTTCCAATTCAGTCATAAGTTCAGATTGTGTGGTATACTCTTGGCGAGCTTCTCGGGCTTCTGTTCCAATTTTCGAAATTAGGGAATTGTAAAAGTCATCTGTTGTTTTTGAATAGTCAAACATCACAGGCTTTTCTCTCAATGCCGCCGCAATAAGCAGTGCATTGGTACCATCTTTATGGCCTTGAGGTGTGTTGTAATCACCTGTCCCACCGACATCTTTCCCACGACCAGCCGCAATGTTTGCCGGGTTGTTTTTTACTTCTGCTGACATTTTGAAAAATGCAGAAGGATGATACATTGGAGTGAGTGTGATATCTTGCGAATTTGCCTGAAATTTGTTGAGTTCACCGAGTTTGCGATAATCAAAAGAACCAGCATTACCACTTGCACTCAAGATACCTGTAAAACCGACAAGTAATTCACCTGAATCCTCAAGGTGGCGGATCATAAAGTTTTCTTTTTTATCTATTTTACTTGTCGTCGCTTTTAGCGCCAACTGATTGTCATGCGACATGTAAGCGACAACGCCAGTTTCAGATCGGTTAATTCGTTTGATAACTGCATTTAATGTATCGTCTTTGGAATACGGAACCAATACTTCTTCTTCTCCACGTTCCGTTGGTTTTAAAAAACGCATGGTTCCGCTGATTCCAATTGGGCGATCCGGATCGATCGAAGTTCGACCAGTTACGCGAAAAACGGACGTCTTATCGTTGATGCCATCTCCATCTGTATCTATCTCGCCAAACGTATTTGTTGCAAGTGATCTTTCTTCAAAAAAAGTAAGATTGGTTTTACCATTCAAACCAAATCCGTCTTTATGAATTTCATTGATGATGTCCATCGCATTGATCGCTAGTGCATCAACTTGATTTATTTTTTCTACGAGTATGTTGTCCCTGATTTCATATAGGCCTTGAATGCTACCTTTTCTAAGTAGGACAGGTTTTCCCGTTTCATGCCATTGCATATCCAGCAATCCATCATTGGATGCATTACCTACCAGATCAATTTTATGAACCTTCTGACCTTGAACAAGTATTTGTTGACCAATGAATACCATAAGTTCATCATCATCACTTCTTCCGATATTGATGTCGACCATACCAGCAAGTTCTTGTAAGAGTTCGTCTCTTCTATCTAAAAGATCATTTGGATTATCACCTAAAGCCTGTGATTTTACAATCTTTTCATTTAATGATTTGATGTTCTCTGCAATGGTGTTGAGATGATTTACTTTAGATTCAATTTCTCGGTTGGCTTGATCGCGGAGTTGTGTCAATTTTTTAAACACATCTTCCATTCGACTTCCGAGACCTTCGGCTTTTTCTTGTACAACTGCCCGATGAGCTGTTTCTTCCGGATAGTTGGATAGATCTTCCCATGCAGACCAAAAGTTATCCATAAGTGAACGAAGTGTAGTACCAGAGGGTTCGTTAAAGACTGTCTCTACTTGGTAGAGGTAATCATTTTTTTTACCCCAATATTCTTTCAAGGAAGATGATTCTATGATTCGATCATCTATAAAATTATCACGAACTCTTTCAATTTCAGCAACCTTTACACCTTGTCCGATCTGCCCTGCAACCTCGGCACGATTCAATGCTGGTTCGTAAATGGGATCCATGCTATTCATTACAACACGTTGCCGTGCATAATGTTTGTTATCCGCATTCGATATATTATGCCCTGTTGTTTGTATGGCTTGCTGATGAGCAGAAAGCCCTCTTTTTCCGATTTCTATTCCTTGAAATGTGGATCCCATATTCTATCTCCTAGGCAGTTGCGTTCAAAATGACCGCACTCTTCTGGCCCTGCCCTCGCCGAATAGGTTGTTTGCTGGAAGTATATACCTTTTCCCGAGCGTGCTCTTGAAGGGTATCGATGGTAAGCTGTAAAAAATCTTTTCTTGCTTTCAAAAGCTTTTCATTAATGAGGATGGCTTCTTTTAAATTTTGCACCACGGATTTAAGCTCTTGGGCAAATCCCTTTAGCTTATAATTGGATTCACGATCCATTTGATTGAGAAAATTGGTTAGTGTAAGCCCCTCTGCATCGCTTTTGAAATTTTCCTTTTGGAAAACGTCTTCGATGGTTTTCATACGGATACGTTCGAGTTCCGATGCTTCTACCATCACATGATAGCTCTCTTTTACACAGGATTCAAGGGACTTCCCATCGGCGGCATGGATCGCCTCTCTTTTTTTTCCTTCCAAAGCAAGAAGGCGTTTGTAACAGTCTATTTCAATAGTAAATAGACTTCTAAGTGATTCTACCCAATCCAACATTAAGTTTCCATTCCCTCAAGTGAAGGATCGACGAAAAACAGAACATGCTTAGGAAAATTTATAAAAATTTACTATTTTAGATCCTATGTCACAAAAATCACCATGTATCCGAGTTTGTATGATGGACCCAGAATCGGGGTTTTGCGCAGGTTGCTTTCGAACCTTGGAAGAAATAGGTCTTTGGAGTCAGTTTACGATGGAACAAAAGGAAAGCATTTTGTCAGAATTGGAATTGCGGAGAAGGGAAAAAAAAGACTTAAATGGAAATGATCTCCTCGGTTAATGTTTAAATTGTCCGAGGAGAATGGGAGTGTATGATGAGTTTAATTGCCTTTGTCGATTTTTTTGCGATGTACTTCGCAAAGACGATAGAGTGTTCCAGTTGTTGGATTTTTTTTTACAACTTTAGTCCCACAGACAATGCAGAGACCTTGTGAACGTCTGCGTTTGTAAAGTAACTGGACTCGTTCTGCACCATTCAAATTGTATTTACTAATTTGAACCCGAATGCCTTTGATCAAATAACTTCCAATTGAGTTCTCTTCTCCTTTTTTTAGGTTTGCGAAGATTTTCGCGACGTCATCTGATTTGATTGATTTTGGTTTCATTATTACCTCGAAATGGTTTAGCTAGTTTGATAATCGTTATATTTTCTACTGTTAATGCACATTAGGCAGTACCTTCTAACCTGCAACATATTTTTTAAGTAATACTTTTGTTCGTTTTTGTACAAATTATTCCCATAATCTTTACTCTTTTTAATCATTTTGAACTATTTTCTAAGCCGATTTTTGATTGGCAGGACAATTCTATCCTAAAGAATTAATGAAAAGAAAGGAATTACCATGACTGAATCGAACAAATTGTACAAATCCCTAAAAGAATTCTTTCCCTTTTATTTATCGGAGCACAGCCATCCAATCAATCGTGCGCTACACTTTGTTGGAACTTCGCTGGCTATCGGATTTATGTTAGGTTTTATCAGCAGTGGATCATGGATTAGCTTAGTTGCGGCACTAGTTTCCGGATATTTTTTTGCTTGGATCGGTCATTTTTTAATAGAAAGGAACAGACCTGCGACTTTTACCTATCCATTCTATTCTTTCATTTCTGATTGGAGAATGTATGGAATGATGTTATTTGGAAGAATCAAAAAGCAAAAAAAATGAAAAATGTATCAATTAAGAACAATGTACTCTTTCACATTTTCTTTATTCTCTTCTTTTCGATTTCCATTTTGTTCCAATGTAAAGAAGAACCAAATCCAAAAAAAGTATTGGCCGTTCAAAATGACACATCGCTAGATTTTAGATCTGCTACGGGGAAAATCGTAGAGATGATCTTTGATACCCAGTTGAAAGAATGGACTTTAGAGCAAGATCCCAAGACGTCTTTATGGACATTGGTAGTAACTTATGGAGGTTCAAGTGCTTTGACGTTCAGCTCTCAGTTGGAATATGCAGACCAAGTTCAAAAAACCCAGGCACTTTACCATGCGCAAATAGCGGAAGCGATGGCGCAACTTCCCATCCAAGAACTAAGGCTCAGTTTGACAAAACCACTTTATGTGAAAGGCGAAAACCATCCTGATGCCGCGATCCAGGAATTTGAAATCTATCGGACATCGATCCCTAAAGCAAAAATTAACGATCTAGTCAAATCAACAGGCATCGACCCGTTTGGTGAATTTAAGACAAAAAAAGCAGAGATATTTTCCTTACTCGATCAAATCCAAAAAATTTCACAGATTGAACTGAACGAGTTAGATAAAATCACCGTGGAATGACCCACGGTGTTAGATCTGATATTGCCGATTCCAAACGATTCAAGTAGGCAACTTTTGGAATTTCATAGGCTCCCAAAGACCATGTAACATGATTTAATTGCTGTGTATCAAATAATTGAAACTTTGATTGTCTTAACTTTTCAAATAGATGAAAAAGTGCAATTTTTCCCGCATCAGATTCATAAGCAAACATAGATTCACCGGCAAAAAATTTACCGATAGCAACACCATAAACTCCACCGACAAGCTCATCTTTGTCATTCCAAGCTTCTACACTATGTGCCCATCCCATGCGATGCAGATTTTGATAAGCTTGAACAAATCCAGAAGTAATCCAGGTGTTTTCTTTCTCGCGATAAGAGCAACCTAACATAACTGCCTTAAAGGCTTCATTGAAAGTGATTCTGAAATGATTTTTTCTGACCTTTCTTTGAACTGTTTTCGAGAAATGGACAAGATTTAAATCAAAGATGGCCCTCGGGTCTAAGGAATACCAACGAATCGGTCCTTCGGACCAAGGAAAGATACCATGAGTGTATGCGTAAAGCATACGATCTGGATGAAAATCACCACCAACGGCTACGAGATCTTCATTCCAAGTTTTGGGATTTTTAAAAAACTGCTCAAAATTTCTTTGGGTCAATCTTGCAGGATATCCTTTGGGTAATCGTAAACGATCTTTACTTTCAAACTTTTTCCGTTATCATCGTTGATATTTGAAAGTCCTTCAAATTGTAAAATACGTTTCGTTTTATAATCATAAACCAAAAGAAAAGAACTGACTACTCTTTTCAAAACGAAATTATCGATTTCTAATTTCAAATAAAGTGCATCTCTTCCCTTCCACACATCATCTTTGATTTTTTCTACTGCAAACGGATAGTCATCCAATTGAACGGGAGCTAGAAAGCGAAACGCCATACGCTCTCCGTTTGCAAGAGAGTCCCAATTTTCTCGCACAAAATAATCAAAACCACCATCCATAACGGCGGGACGTTTGGGTGTGTAAGTCTTTTCACTCAAGGGATCTTCGGCTTTTCTTTTGAAATAAACTCGAACGGACGATCCTTTCACATCAGCCCCTTCCGTATAACCGTCACGCATATCCTCGGTTCGGAAAGATGGTAGTATAGCACTAGGAGTGAATTCTATATGCTTACTTCCGAATACCTTACCATTGGCATCTTTGTATTCTATTTCAGAGTGTGTGTGTTTTCCGCCAGAAAAGTATTCCTTATGATTATCAGAATAAACATATTTGCCAGTTTTTAAGTCATATGCCTTTCCAAAGTATTGAAACTTTGGTTTTTCCCCTAAAAGAGGGAAAAAGGATGGAAAAACGATGACCAAGAAGAGTAATTTGCGTATCATACAAATTAGACATGAAAAAATACAGACTGACAGACCAAAGAACAGTTTTAGGCATACTTTCTAAGCTTACAAATACGACTCTCACTGATCCAAAAACCCAAGCCAAGTTCCAAATCAAAAATCCAAATTCCGTCAATGATATCATCAAGTCAGTTCAGTTTACCTTACAATCCGAAGAACCCCTTGTAACAAATCCTACATACTTAACCTGCGTCTTAAAAGACAATCGTGTTGAGATCAAAATCAAACAAGTTAATCCTTACCAATCTGATTTGTTTCTTGCCTCGGAGGTTGGAATAGAGCCTTTAGAACGTTCCGCCAAACGAGCGCAAATTGATTCAATCCAAGTAAAAGATTTTAAAGTGGCGGCAAAAGTCGATGTCAGTACCGTTATATCACTATACGGTAAAACTTCCCTAATAAATCAGGCACTCAATCAGTGGCAAGTTCACTTAGAACAAGTTCTAACTTCCTTCGGTTATTTTATCAAACGTGTCAATATAGGATTTTATTATGCTGCAGATAGCCCTCTATTAGAGGCTTTGAGTTCAAGTTCTACACCCTTCTACTTAAGAGACTCTAATCGCGGTGTTTTCTATACAGACCAAGGTTTTTTTTCCCACAAAAAATTGAGTGATATCTACATTAGAACTTACCTTGACAATCTTTTGGTTAACAATGTAAAATCCGTTTTGATTTTCCCTGTGTTTACAACTGACAAGGTATTGTTAGGCTATTTTGAAATTATTAGCAACCTACCGGATCTCGGAAATGCCGCATTACAAAATGATATCAGTGGACCACAAGGTATCAATCCACTTCTTGCCTATCTAGAAACACAAGCGAATGAATACGTTTTTCATCTTGAGTTTTCTTATGCGAAAGATTGGGAAATGATCGCAAAACAATCTTTGATTCGAGATCTCAGTCAAAATGGAAGAGGAATCGGTATCTATTTGCCACTCGATAACACGTTGGAGTCTAAGCCATTGGGGTCACCAGTCTCTTTTCAAATTGATATCAATAACCTCGCGTATACTTTTTTTGGCTCACTTAGAAGCATCAAGAAGCCAGCAAATGATAATTCCAATCCAGTCGCAGGGGTTCAAATTTTTCAGTGTGATAGAGGAGATGGTCTTGATCTCATTGAAAGTTATGCAGCTCAACTCATAAGCCCAGAGGTATAAACTATGAATCCAGAACAGTATGACCAAATGATGCAAGTTCTCTTGAAGATACTTGCCAACCAAGAAGTTAGTTCCACGAACAATGTAATTTTGTATCTAGTGCCGAATCTTGGAATTATTTTTGGAACTACACTTTTGTTCTTTTTATTCCTTTGGATCCATCGCCAAAAAATGGCACTCATTCAGACTGGTCAGTACAAACCGTGGTCATTTGACCTTAGGACTTATTCCTTTTTCCTTGGTCTTTTGTTGACATTCACAGGATTTGCACTATCGTTTGTATTTATACTCGTGTTGGGCATTTCTTTTGCAATGCTCGGAGGGATAATCCCATTCGCAATTGGACTCGGTCTCTTGACCTACTACAAACTAAGCTAACGACACAGAATTCTCGCATCTGCAATGATGAAGACTGGGATTCTATACAAGCTGTACTGAAAGGGGATGTGCATTCATTTGAAAATCTGATGAAGCGTTACCAAGGAATGGTTTTCTCTCAAGCTCAAAAAGCCTTTCAAACAACGGATGAAGCCGAAGACTTTACACAAGAAATATTTCTCAAAGCTTATGAGTCACTGAGTACCTTTCGTGGCGATGCACAGTTTTCGACTTGGATTTATCAAATTGCACGCAATGCGATTTCTAAGAATGCAAAAAAGAAAAAATATACTACCGAACCATTAGAAGAAACTCGTCTCCAAACAAAAAACGAATTCAGCAATCATTTCGTAGAGCAAATGTCAAAAGAAGCAGACACAAACATGCTTCGATCTCTCATTTCCAGACTGCCTATCGCTTATCGCAAACCGATCATTCTACACTATTTTGAAAATCGATCCTTAAGGGAAATTTCATCAGATCTAGATATCAAGCTAAATACGATCAAAAGTCACATCTCTCGTGGCAAAGATTTGATCCGAAAATGGTGGAAACATGAAAACTAACAATTTGATTGACCCTGATCTTTTCTTTCAATCTCCAGACCCACTTATGAAAAACCAGCCAGGATCTGATAGGGTAACATTTCGTGTCTTACGACAATTACTGCCTTCTCGTTATATGTTGTCTGGAATGGCGATTTCGTTCACCCTATTTTTGATACCTATTGGAACCTTAGCATCTGCATTGTTACTCTTTCGTATGAATGACAATCTAATGCCTGTAATTCTAAGCTCTAGTTTATTTTTTTGTTTCTATTCCCTGTTACTTGGTTTTTTGATCATTGATTCTCGGATTCCATTTTTACAAGAATGGAAAGATAAGTTAGGATTCGTAGAAGAATGACTTCGTTGAGACAAAACTTTTTCGCCATTCTATTTTTAATCACTTTTCCTTCCTTCGCTATCGAACCTGATCGGAAACTTCCGACAGCAACAGAGTACCTGGAAATGGGATTAGATCAATCACTCCCATTCATTGAATCCTTATCCAAAGAAGAAACTAAAGAATTAATTACCACTTTGCGCCAAGAAGCTAAGCAAAGTTATCCGAAAATTGACCATTTTTATTTTCTAATATCCCATCTCGAAGAAGTAAGTGCGATAGAAAAGGAACAAGCTCGACTAAAGAGTTTACTTTGGGTATTTGGTCTCGCTTTTATTCTTTTCAATGGATTTTTAGCTTTTTTATTGTTTCGCCAGCGAAAGGCCGTTAGCGATATCAATCACATACTCAAATCCGATTAATTTAATTATTGTAATGCATTTGTATTCATTTTGTAACACAATTACTGTAATATAGCCTAGTTCTATGAAAATTCTAGTTGTAGATGATGAAGAAGATATTGCTAGCCTCATTCAATTTCATTTAGAAGAGGAAGGCTATCAGGTTGATGTTTGTCACAACGGTATGGAAGTTTTTCCTAGGTTAGAGAAGGGTTTACCTGATGGTATCATATTGGATTTGATGCTTCCAGGGATCAATGGGATGGACTTGTGTAAGCGCATCAAAGAAAAATATCCTCAAATCCCAATCCTCATGGTAACTGCAAAAACGGGAGAAACTGACGTCGTTCTAGGTCTCGAATTGGGAGCAGACGACTACATCAAGAAACCCTTTAACATTCGAGAGCTAGTTGCTCGCGTGCGCACCGTTACACGAAGAAATATGGAAGCGGCCGCCGCATCAGAAAGTGTTGGCACTATATCTAGTGGCAAAATTCAAATCAATCAAACAGCTCATAAAGTATACGTAGATGGAAAAGAGATTGAGCTAACCTTGATCGAATACAAGATATTACAGCTATTTGTTACGAACCCTGGCGTTGCATTCTCCCGGGACAAGCTATTAGATAGAATTTGGGGCAAGGACGTTTTTGTAACAGATCGTACGGTTGACGTAAATATCAAGCGACTTCGTGATAAGTTACTAGGAGAGAAAGAGCGATTACAAACCATCCGAGGTGTTGGGTATCGTTTCCACGATGCGTAGTTTTTTTTCTACAATGCTCCTGCTCAATTGGGGCTTACTTTTAATCTTATTAGTATTAGCAGTTGGTGTAATTCTCATTGAGGACAATGTAAGTTTTGCATTTCGTCCAATGTTATTTTTTGCATTTGTGCTCATCGCTCTCTTTGGAACATTTTATGTTTCTTTCATTATTGCTAGAAAGGTTACCGATCCTCTGGCGATGATCGAAAAGAAAACCAAAGAAATTAATGCTGGTGATTTTGGTGTTGAATTATCCGCCCCAGAAATTCGGGAACTTGCTTATCTTACAACATCAATCAATGAAATGGCAAAACGTCTAAAAACTCAGTTTTTGGATCTGACTGTAGAAAAAGAAAAATTTAACTCACTATTACAGAATTTAAAGGAAGGAGTTTTTGCAATTGATACACAAAATAAATTTCTTTTTTTAAATCGAAATATACCTTCGAGTATTATTTCATCAAATTCTCAGTTTAAAGATGTAACAACATCAATCAATAACAAAGAGTTTTTAGATTTTATAAAAATCAAAATTAAAAAAAACTCAGAAGGTAAAATCCAATTTCAAGACGGTAATCATTATTATAACGCCAGGATTTATCCTGTTAGGTTTAATGATATGGTCCATTTGCATATTGGTGTTCTTTTGGATATCACCGAGGATAGACAAAATCAATTAATTCGAGAGCAATTTTTCCAAAATGCTTCTCATGAATTAAAAACTCCGATCACGTCAATCAAAGGTTATGCGGAAACTTTAGAAATAAAGCTTAAATTAGCGCAAGGTACTCAAGAGAAGAAATTTTTGGACGCCATCCTTCGAAATACGGACAGGCTTGTTAGAATAGTGGAAGATATGCTGACCATTTCGCGATTAGAAAACTATAAAACAACACTCAATGATGAAACTTTTCTCCTATACGATTTGGTGAAAAATGTGTCTGAATCCGTTGGCGTAATTCTATCTTCCAAAAATCAATCATTGAAAATCGACATCCCAAAAACAGAGTCGATTCGTGCGGATATGGTTTTGATGGAACATGTTCTTATCAACTTAATCTCAAATGCAAGTGCCTACTCACCCAATGACACGGAAATCATCATCCATTTAGAGCCCAAAGAAGATTCTGTTTGCCTAATGGTTATTGATCAGGGAATTGGAATCACAAAAGAAGATGCGGATCGAATATTTGAAAGATTCTACCGCGTAGATATGAATCGATCAAGGAAAGAAGGTGGTACAGGTTTAGGATTGTCAATCGTGAAACATGTAGCGCGATTGCATTCTGGAAAGGTTTATGTACAGCCGAATCCAAAAGGCGGATCAATTTTCACTTTCGAATTTCCGAAAAAATAGAGTGTATTCGTTGCGGTAAAAATTTAATTCAGCGACTCTGGTATGAGTAATCATGAACTACCCTATCGGATTTTCCTCTTTTGGCAGAAATATTGGAATCAAGGACAAAACTCTCGATTTTGCCGTTATTCTTTCGGATAAAATTTGTCAGTCAGCCGCAGTATTCACACGCAACAACTACCCAGGAGCCCCAATCGTAGTTGGAAAGGACCACATTCAGGATGGATTGTTACAGGCAATTGTTATCAATTCCAAAAATTCAAATGTCGCAACCGGTGAAAAGGGTATCAAAGATTCTTATGAGATATGCAAAACACTATCTGAATCGCTTGGCATCAAAGCGTCAGATATTCTACCCTCATCTACCGGTGTAATTGGTGTTCCTCTCCCGATAGAAAAAATTTTACAAGCCTGTGCCGACGCCAAACAATATTTAAAGCCAGGAAATCTTGATATCGTTGCTGAAGCCATTATGACAACAGATACACGAAAAAAAATATCTTTTCGTGAGATTACAAACGGAAATTCAAAAGGTGTAATCTATGGAATAGCAAAAGGTGCTGGAATGATAGAACCTAACATGGCCACCATGTTATCTTATATACTTTCTGATTTTTTACCTGAATCTGGAAATCTGAAACAGATATTGAAAGAGGTTGTGGACAGCTCCTATAATTGTATTACCATTGATTCTGATACATCCACAAGTGACACTGTTGTGCTAATGTGCTCTGGTCATTCGGGAACATTGCCAGATGAATTATTCAAAGAACACCTGCTTAGTATTGCAATAGATTTATCGAAAATGATTGCACGTGATGGAGAAGGTGCGACAAAATTAATTGAGTGTACAATCAAAGAAGCACGAGATATATCCCAAGCAGTCAAAATCGGAAAATCAATTTTAAATTCCCCTCTTGTCAAAACTGCAATTTACGGTGGGGACCCAAATTGGGGAAGGTTTGTGATGGCTGTTGGTAAAGTTTTTGATGAACCTATTCCATACGATTCATTACAAATATTTTTAGGTGGTATAGCTGTAAAAGGAGCAGACAATTCCACCAAACAGAGAATTGCTGAATACTTAAAATCTGAAGAAACAATCTCAATCACAGTCGCTTTAGGCGCAGGAAAGGTTCAAAAAACCTTCTGGAGCTGTGATCTAACTGAAGGTTACATTAAGGAAAATGCTTACTATACCACATGAAAGCTCCTGAATTTACTTCCTTTTTCAGAGAATTTTTGCCATCTAGTTATCAGTTAAAGGTATCTATATTAAAGTTCCTTTCACGAACTACGTATATACTGCTAGTTTTCGTCTCATACTATCTTATCCTTCGACAACTTCCAGAAGGACTTAGTTATAAATTGGAAATGTCGTTTGTACTGGTGATGGCGGTATCAATATTAATCTATCTACCTTTCATTGAACGATTTTCTAGAAAACTTAGAGTAAGATTTCTTTCAGAATATTTAACCGAAGATGCAGAATCGTTTAGGCAAGCCATTAAACAATTTAACTATGATGTATTGATAAAACATGTATTTCCGGATATGGTAAAATTGACTGAGAGTCACTCAGGCACAATCGCACTCTTAACACCAGATGGTACCTTCGACTTTCACACATACTTTCGAGGGCGACAAAAAAAATTAAGCCCGACAAAACAAATTCATATCAAAGAAAATTTTAAAGAATTTATCAAAAATAAGAAGGAAGGTGCGTCGCTTGCAGATGCAGTCACTTCTTCAGAAATTAACAATGATTTTATGGAACTACACGCAAATTTTATCTACCCTTTGCTTTTTAGAGAAAAACTTTTCGGCTTTCTTGCAGTTTCAAATATTCCAAACACTTATGCTGTTAATACACTATCTCTACTTGCCGGTCAATCAGCATTGACAATACACAATCATATTCTTTCTTATCATATTGCAGAAAATAAAAAATATCAGAAAGAAGCCGAGTATGCGGACAGAGTACAAAATCTTTTGGAAACTGGAACGATTCCTGATTTAACGGGTTGGAAGATTAGCGCATATCCTCGTCATCACGGAAACCTGGTTGAATTCTTTCAAGTGGAAGATGGGTCTTGGTTCTTTGTTGTTCTCAATGCAGGAAGAACATATCACCACATCGGTATCATACTCTCTTATATTCTAGGAGTAGTCTACTCCCAATCAAAACTAAAATTATTAAAAGGTTTTGCAGACGTTAAACAATTGATTCATTCCACCTTCCAAAAATTAGAATGGAAAGAAAAATATGAAATCATAATCGGAATGTTAGATCAGGAAGAAATCTATCTTATTCAAGAGGGAAGACAATTTAAAATTGTGAGAGAAACTAACGATGAGGAAGTAGTCGCAAGTATGGGTTGGAAAAATCGAATTCAGTTCGAAAAGGGAGCCATCCTAATCCTTCACTCAGAACAACCAATACTAAGATTTAGTCTGGCACCAAAAGTCAAATGAGAGAATTATCAATTACAATATTCTCAACTTTGGTCTTTGGACTTCTTTTATTCTTTTCTTTTATTGGAGTTCATAGCACGACCGTTAGATTACCTTTTTTTTATTATCCTACCGGTCTCATTGCCAATTTTGATTCAGAATACCAGAACCTTTGGGGAAACTCTTTGTCTGAGTTTGACATACTTCGTGATTCGGTTGAGTCAATCCAGAATAAAGGCCAAACCCGAGATATTACAATTATAAATGACCAAAATGAAACCATTCATAAATCTTTCGAATTGATCGAATTTAGAAAACTTGATGTTATCAAAATATTCTACTTAGATCTTTTTCTTGCATTTTTTAGTCTACTAACGGCTGTATATTTTTATTATTCAACTCGAGATGGGCTTATATTTTCTTTCTTTTTAAATCTTTCCTTACTGCTTTTCTCAAACGTATTTTTGTTAACTTATCGAATCTCGCCTTCTCCACTTTTCTTTTCAATATACCTCAGTGCATTTATCAACTATCATTTAATCTTTCGTTTGAGAGGAAAAGAAATTCCTTCAAAGTGGATATTGCCACAAATTTTAATCGCTTTGGGTGTGGCCATTGTTGCTGGTCAAGAAAATGTAGATTTTCACATTTTGGATAGAATGGTCAACATTGGTTATGGCCTAACCGTAATTTTTTGTCTGATTAACATTTTTTTGAACTTTAAAGACCTTATCGAAAACAAACCAAGTGGAGACGCATTGATCAAACGAATTACATTGATTTTTGCTATTGTCCTATATGTCAGTGTTCCATTGTCTGTTATTGTTTTGAATGGCCATCCGTGGTTTTTTGTCGATAGAATATATTTCTTTTTAACCTATCTATTATTTATAATTTTTTTCTGTTATGGTACATACAAATATACCTTTATACCCTCTTTTGTAATTTTCACTCCAACGATTATCACATTACTTTTGGTCACGATTTCTTCAGTACTGTATATTTCTCTTTTACTCTTGGTAGATTATTTTTTACCGCTTCCTTATGTGAAAGAGCGATGGTTTCTGAATTTGATTCTTTTGTTTTTACTTACAAATTATATGATCCCAATCAAGCTTCGAATCAAGGAATTGATTGATTATTGGTTTTTTGAGACTAACCCGGTACTCTCTCATGGGATTGAAACCATAACAAAGCTAATCACAGAACCTATCTCGATGAGAAAGACTATTTCATCAATCAACAAAACCGTGATGGAAACACTTAATGTTTCGAATATTATAATTTTGATACCCGGAGATCAATTCGCTAGGACTGATCTCCGAAATGTTAATTTTATGCGTATCCCTTCCCAATCTGAAATTTGGAATTATTTTGCTAATACAGACAGAGTTACGGTTACTTCTCACCTTGAATATGGTATTGGACTTCGAGAAACTTTGTTTAGTTTTCTTAAAGGATTGAATGTTCAACTTGCATTTCCCGCATTTGGGTATTCTTCAGATAAAAAAGTTGTGCGCGCCATGATCTTATTAGGTGAAAAGGGAGATTCAAATTATTTTTCCATTGGTGAACTTAAGTTTATCAATGAAGTAGTAAAAATAACAGCAATGTTGATAGAAAATTACAGCCTCCTAGAAGATGAGATCCAAAAGAGAAAAATTGTAAGGGATATCCAAACAGCTTCAATCGTAGATAATACACTTCGAATCATCGCGCCAAGTGAGATTAAAGGTATAGACTTTGGCTATTTAAATAGACCCGCTGTTGGAATCTCAGGCGATTATTTGGATATCATTCCAATTTCAAGCACAAAGATCATAATTTTATTAGGTGATGTAGCAGGACATGGACTTGGCACTGGATTTTTAGTAAGTGCGATTAAAGGGATCGTGCGAGAACATCTAAGGAATGGGACCTCTTTAGAAGGTTTGTTTAAGGAAATTAATTCCTTTTTCCGTGCACGTTACAAGGGAAGTGAATTCATGACTCTGTTAGGTGGTCTTATCGACTCCGAATCAAAGACTTTTACATTTATTAATGCGGGTCATCTTGCACTTTTACAAATGGATCCGTCTGGTCAATTGATTACACATGCAAAAACACAAAGAGTGCTTGGAATCCTAGAAACAGACTATCAATCTCAGCAATTACAATTAAAATCTGGCACGAAGCTATTTCTCTTCACAGACGGTATTACAGAAACTTTTGGAAAAAACGATGAACTATTTGGAGAGGAGATGTTGATCGATTTTCTTAAGCAAAATAATGGCTTACCAATCAAAGAATTACCGTCTATCCTAAGTGAAAAATTGGATTTATTTAGAGGTGCGAGAGATCTTACTGATGATATTACTTTTATCGCTCTATCTTTTGTAACCGACTAGCCGATAATAAAAAAGATCATGTCGGATAAACCCCTCAAATTCGCCATATTCCTATCCCTCATTTTGAGCCTTGTTGCTTTCTGGGATCATCAGGTTACTTCATATTTAAAAGAGTTTGTTGTTCTAATCCATGAGATCTGTCATGCAAGTGCCGCCCTCTTCACAGGAGGTATGGTAAAAGGCATCGCTCTTCATGGAAATGAAGGTGGTGAAACGATTGCGATTCCAGCTTCATTTCGAGGTTCATTTATTTTGGTTGTCTCAGCTGGATATATTGGTTCTTCTTTAGTTGGTGGTCTACTTTTAAAGGCCGGTTTTTCGGGCCATAATGCTCGTCAGACACTGATTCTTTTCGGATTGATGTTGATTTCGGTGAGTGTCCTATATTCAAAGTTAGGTGAATTGGCATACTTTACAGGTATCTTTTGGGGAGTTGCTATTTTAGTAATAGGTATGTTAGGGGAATCAATTTCGATTCTGACACTAGTTTTTCTAGGTACGAGTATCTCTCTCTATTCTATCTACGACCTTTCCGATTTTGCGGAAAAATTACCTGAGACTGATGCAGGAATTTTGGCGTTTTGGATGTCTGGTTTAACTCCAGAAGATCTGACTTCGGAAGAAGTACCCACGGCAGTGTTGTTCTTAGGATATTTAATCGCAACGCTTTGGTCGCTATTAAGCATAGGTATCATCTATTTTTTTCTCAAAGGTTCTCTGCATGACCACCAGCCAAATTCGGACTACGGAACCGACAATCCTATGGACCAATTTGAGCGCTTTCCCGGAGAATTGTCGCCAGAAGCAAAAATGTGGCTGGAAAAACGAGGCGTGGATCCTGAAAGTGGGGTCGTAATCCCACCCAATTTGCTCTTAGATCTCCCACCAAAAGACAAATAGGGAAACAATTCTCTCAATTTTTAATTTGCCGATAGCATCGACTTCCCAAATATAGAATCTCAATGGCAAAACGAATTCTTATCACTGGTGGGGCAGGGTTTATTGGATCTCATCTCTGTGAACGCCTTTTAAACGAGGGAAATGAAGTCATCGCAATCGACAATTTCCACACTGGTCGAAAACAAAACTTGAGTTCGCTTCTTTCAAATCCCAAATTTGAATTGATTCGACATGATATAACAGACTCAATTAAGTTGGAAGTCGATCAAATCTACAACATGGCCTGCCCTGCATCACCGGTGCATTACCAAAGTAATCCCATTAAAACCATTAAAACGAACGTCCTTGGTATGACGAATATGCTTGGACTAGCAAAACGAGTCGGAGCAAGAATTTTGCAAGCATCAACCAGTGAGGTTTATGGGAATCCACTGGAGCATCCGCAGAAGGAATCTTATTGGGGAAACGTTAACACGATAGGAATTAGAAGTTGTTACGACGAAGGCAAACGTGTTGCAGAGACATTATGTTTTGACTATCATCGTACTAACAAAGTTGATATTCGTGTGATCCGAATTTTCAACACTTATGGTCCACGTATGATTCCAGATGATGGACGAGTTGTTACAAATTTTATAGTACAGGCAATCAAAGGGCAAGATATAACGATCTATGGTGACGGCTCCCAAACGCGTTCTTTTTGTTATGTGGATGATTTGGTTAATGGTATTATCACAATGATGAATACCGAAAACTTCATCGGACCTGTCAATTTAGGCAATGATGGCGAGTTTACCGTCAAAGAATTAGCCGAGCTCGTTATCAAAGAAGTAGGATCCAAGTCGAAAATCATATACCTACCTCTTCCACAAGATGATCCTACTCGCCGCCGACCAGACCTCTCTCTCGCAAAACAAAAACTTAACTATGCTGCGACCGTACCATTAGTTGAAGGTATCAAAAAGACTGTAGAATATTTCAAAAAGAGTTTAAATACATGAAAATTGGTGTAATACAAGAACCATCTTACGAAAATCGAGTTTCCATCACTCCTGACATCATCGATGCACTTGGCAAGTTGGGATTTTCTGTCTCTATTGAAAGCAAAGCTGGCGAAAAATCGTTCTATTCTGATGCTGATTATACTGCCGCTGGTGCGCTCATTTCATCGCGAAATGATATCCTTTCAACGTGTGACATCATCACCTCGATTCATCAATTAGACTCAGACTCCGCAAAACTCATATCAAAAGACAAGTGTTATATTGGAACTTTATCTCCATTAGCTACACCTCAAAAAATGAAAGAGCTATCCGCAAACGGTGCAAAGATTTTTTCTATGGATATGATTCCTCGTATCACTCGAGCGCAGTCTATGGATGTTTTAAGTTCTCAGGCTACAGTCTCCGGTTATAAGGCAGTCTTATTAGCCGCAAGCAATTACAGCAGGTTTTTTCCTATGTTGACGACTGCGGCAGGAACGATTACTCCAGCACGCGTACTCATTCTCGGAGCGGGAGTCGCAGGATTGCAAGCGATCGCAACTTCCAGACGACTAGGGGCTGTCGTAGACGTTTTTGATACTCGACCAGAAGTCAAAGAGCAATGTATGTCTCTTGGAGCAAAATTTGTAGAGGTAGAGGGCGCCGCAGATGCATCTAGCAGTGGTGGATACGCCGTTGAACAATCAGAAGACTACAAACGACGTCAAAAAGAAGCAATCGCAAAATTCGCAGAAAAGGCTGATATCATTATCACAACCGCATTGATTCCTGGCAAAAAAGCTCCAATCCTTATCACAAAAGAAATGGTTGAATCTATGAGACAGGGTTCTGTCATCGTGGATTTAGCAGCCGTTATGGGAGGAAATTGTGAGGTGACGGTAAACGACAAAACCATTGTTCATAATGGTATCACTGTAATAGGTAATTCTAATTTACCTAGTACACAGCCAATGGATGCGAGCAAAATGTACGCGAAGAATATTCTCAACTTCTTAAAGCTATTCGTAAACAAAGAAAAACAGTTTTCAATTAATTTAGAGGATGAAATTATCAACACTTGTATGATTGCAGATGCAGGACAAATTCGACACAAAGCCGTCCTGTCATTACTGAATTGATATCAATGCGTCGTTTTTGGTTGGGTTCTCCATCTTCGATGAACCCAAAAATATTGCTCAGGAAATAGTCGAACTTCTTCTTCTAAAGTTTTTGTCCATAACTCAGTATAATGACGTAAAACATCATCTTTTGATGGAAAAAGTTTTTTATCGACGAACCCTAAATCTTTTACTCTAACTATTACTTGGCCGTTTTCACCAGATAAAACGGAATAATAAAGCATTTTAGCGCCTGTTAAATATGCCATTAATGCCGGCCCTACAAAGGTAGAGGCCTGGCGATTTAGAAATGGAACAAAAATTCCTGCACTTCCTGCATTTTGGTCTGAACCAAAGCCAACCCAATATCCCTGCTTCAACATCTTGACGACCTGAGAGGACTCCTCAACTGGAACTAGTAGAATGCCATTTTTAGATCGCATATCGTGTAACAACCGATCAACAAAAGGGTTACGAACTTTTTTATAGATTCCTCCCCCCTTCATTCGGATACCTAAAAATTGTACCAAAATTTCCCAAGTCCCCAAATGACCAGAGATTAAAACGACTCCAACGCCTTGTTTTTTGGTTTCTTCCTCAATGGCCAGACTTTCAGAATCTAATATTAAATACTTATCTAACCATTGTTTCGTCATACGAGGTGCCCACAAGGTGTGTGCAAGCAAGTGACCTAAGTGATCAAAATGTTTTTTAACGAGAATATTTATTTCATCTTCATGCTTTTCTGGGAATGCGAATTTTAAATTCTCGGCGGCAATTTTCCTATGTTTTTTTGCAAGAGGAAATAGAAGTCTCGTTAGAAAAACGCCATATGAGAGACAAGTACGGTATGGTAGAAATTTAAAGGGTAGATAAAATAAATATACCAAACAAAAAGTGAAAAAATAACCGAACTGTTTCATAGATCCTACCTTTCGTTAAACAATAAATAGCTGAACCATTTTTAATGTGAATAATCCAAGTAAACCCATAATGAAGCCAATGATCCAACCACCAAGAATATCGCTAATAAAATGATGTAAAGTGAGAAGTCGTCCCACTCCAGCAAAAAGGCTAAAAAGAAAAAAGTATGGCATCTCACCGAAACCTAATACAAGAAGTGTAACCACAACCAATGAATTCGCACTATGTGCTGAAGGGAAGGAGTGTTTCATATCTGGATTGTTATCTACTTTTCCCATTACACTAATAAGTGGTCGTTTTCGGGAAAAATATTTTTTCAGTACTAAGACAAGTCTATCGGTCACGAAAGCAAATAACATAATAATAGGAAGTGATATGTAGAGAGGTTTATATCTTTCACTCAAAAGTAAAACGGGAATTAAAAACAAAGCAAGTACCTCTCCGCGATTGACGCGTGAGAGCATCCAAGACAACCTTGGGTGATGTAAATGAACTTTAATCCATATTGACGCTTGTTCGTCTAAACGAGACACCCAATTCATGAGTTTATTTCTTTTAAAATTTTTACTTTTGCGTAATCAAAGGTAAGTTGTTCTTGGGTTCGATTTTGCATATCCTTCAAAGTGATCAGATTTTTCTGTAATTCCTCTTCACCTTGTAATATGATCCATCGATATCCTTTCTTTTCTGCATATGATAACTGTTTACCCATCTTTTGTTCAGCCAACGAAAGATCCACAGCAACACCCATTTTACGTAAATCGGTAGCCATCCGTTGACCCAAAAGAAAATTCGCCTGATCCAATAAAGGAATATAAACAATGTTTTCGTTAGATAAAATTGGTAGCAGGTTATGAGTTTGCAAAAAGTGAAGCAAGGTTACATCGCCAAGACCAAACCCGGTACCAGACAACTCGTCGTTTGAAAATAAACCTATCAGATTGTCATACCTACCCCCGCCGTATAATGATCGTTTATTGGCAGGACTAGTATCAAATATTTCAAAAATAAAGCCTGTATAATAATCAAATCCACGAACAACAGAAGGATCGAAATCAACCATATCACTCAATCCAACGTTCTCAAGTTCTTTAAATAGATCCGCTATTAAGGCAATTGTATCAGAATTGATACCCGGTATTTTGGATAATCCATGAATATCTGCAGAAAGAAATAGATTGATCTGCTCAATCGCATTTGGATTTTCAGGAATTGTCTTTAAGACTAAGGAAGCGTATTCTTCTTTTGTTATCTTGTTTTTTTTATCCAAAATTTTGGATACTTCATGGGATTGATCTGGTCTTAGTTTAAGACCCGCACCAAAAAATTGATCCAATAATGCACGATGTGATACCTTCACTCGAAACGAATCGCGAGGGGCACCAAAAGCAAAAAGTATATCGCATGCTAATGATAGTATCTCGAGTTCGGCAAAATGGTGATTGATTCCGAAAAGGTCTACATTTAACTGCCAATGCTCTCGTAAACGACCATGGCCAGGCTGTTCATATCTCCAAAGATTTGGAATGGAAAACCAACGGATAGGCCTTGGCAACTCTCTTAGTCTACTTGCCACCATACGAGCAACAGTTGGTGTCATCTCTGGTCTGATAGCAACTTCACGACCACCCTTATCAACAAAATCATAAATTTGTTTACCAACAATTTCTTCGCCCGTTTTAGCTCGATATAAATCAAGAGACTCGATCATAGGACCGTCATACTCTTCATAACCATAAGATCTGACAACTTGCTTCATCACAGAAAATAGATAGTTTCTAACTTTCATATCCTCTGGAAAAAAATCTCGAGTACCTTTATAATTTTCAGTTGTTAGTTTTTTTTCTTTCAAGAGAGGCCTCAAATGCCTTAATTTTAGCTGAAGAATGTAATCAAACTGGCGTAGATATCTTTGGCTTTTTTGTCTCCACTAAGACCAATAATCTGACTACCGATTACAAAATAATCTTTGATTTCTGTCATATGCTTTAGTTCAACAGCCATTCTCAATGGAGCTTGCATTTTAAAATTTATATCCAAGGTCATTGTAGGCTTCACTTTTAGCGCTTTTATGATTTCACGATTTCGAATTTCGATACAGACGCCACCTTTCGAAACATTTAGAACACTTTGTTTTATATCTAATACATAAGTGTTGGAGTCCATAATTCGTTCTTGAAAAGTAGCTTCAACTTCTTTATACTTTTCGAAAACTTCCAAAGGAACCATAGATTTTTCTAAACTAATCGTAAGATAGGCAAAAAAATGCAAATCGTTCATACGGATAAAGATAGGGTACATTAAAAATGAATCTACCTTTGTTCGTTTGTACTCAGCAATCTTATCTTCCAAAATAAAATCTTCTTCAAAAGATTCCTTTGGATCGAATATTTCATGTGAATCAAAAGATTCCATAAGTGAAGTATTAGTTACGTAAATAGGTTTTTTGTGCTCTTTCAACAATTGAACTTCTTCACCCAACTCAGTGTTTGCCAAAAAAACTACTTTCGATTTTGGATAGTCTTTTAATAAATTTCTGTGGATATCAGTTAGAATAACTTGTGAACTTACGCCTGTCAGTTTTGAGAAATCGATGTCAGTCTTTGCAATCAAAAAATTGGAGGCTACAACGTTACCGGAAACATTATTGTTACGATCATCAGATCTAGTAGACTTACTTTTCCTTTGATCTATTAGTCTTCCCAAAAGAAGATTCTCTTTTTGGCTAACCAACTCATATTCAAATTCCGCGTGAAAAGATGGCGTGGTATAGACAATGAATGAAGTGTTAAAAAGTTCAAAGGAGACTTCCATTTCAAAGATGTGCAAACCATCCGGACGGAGACCTTTAAATTTTACTCTAACTTCTGAATCTAAACCCTTCAAAAGAAGGCCTTCAGCAGACATACGACCTTTGAAAAACTCATTCAAATTTGATGCATTAAGATCAAATGGCTCAAATTCTCTTTCTGTTTGAAAATGGTTTTTGACAGGCTGGATCATTATTCTAATTTTTTAAAGTTTACCCTTCGATTTTTTGATCTACCATCTTCTGTCTCATTGTCAGAGTGCGGCTGCGAATAATAATAAGCCTGAATTTTCATTTTATCTTTGGCTACACCTTTTTCTCGCAAATATTCATAAACTGCAAGAGCTCGGTCTTCGCTTAAACCAATATTGTATTCCTTTTTGCCAATATTGTCAGTATGACCACCTATCTCAACGATCTCATTTTTGTTGCGAATGAGGTAATCAGCAAGTAAGTTCAATTTTTTCTTATCTTCTTCACTTAACACACGTTGGTTAAAGGGAAAATAGATTATAGTATTAAAAACCGGGTCATAGTCATTTTCATTTCGAAGGTAAAGAATAGTTTCTTTTCCTTCCATTTCGCTAATATTGCTCAAGGGAAATAAGAATGTTTCAGACTTATAATTTTTTGCTTTTGCCAAAATCTCAAAATCAATCGTCGGCACCTTTTCGATAGAGAAAGCATTGTCTTTAGAAACTACCAATTTACCTTTTCTAGTTAAATCATCGAAATATATAAGCTCTGCATTTGGTATAATCAAATCCGTCTTTTTGTCCTTAACGACGAATCGAATTCCCTTTATCGTTTTATCAGGTCTTTCTTCATTGACCGGGCGAATAGGCTGCAAAACGATTCTGGAGTATTGTTCCTTGGTCATACCCACATTTCCACGTAGATCCAGTAAAATTTCCGTAGGTTGAAATCCAGGTGAACTGACTTCGACGCGGTACAATTTTCCTGTTTTGATCGTGGTTCTAAAGTTTTCGACATCTTCCGTTGATAGATCTCCACCGATACGTTTCGATGTTAATACTTGGATAGGCTTCGTTTCATCATAAATTTTTAAGGTTGAATCCAATCCTATCATGATTGCTTCAGAACCATCTAACACCAATCCACGAAATAGAAAATCATAAGTTCTTCGGAGATCTTCTGGAACTTGAGTTCTGTAAATGTCGAATTGTCCTTCACCACCTGGCCGATTTGAAGCAAAGTAAAACCACAAATCATCATGTGTAACTGAAATCCCTTCATTATCACTTTCTTCCCAAATACTTTGCGTGGAATAGTCCGCAGGTGTAGAAAAGGGAAATCCCGTTGAATCGGAAGCTAGAGGTTGACGCGTGTTAAATGGGCTCCCTAAAAGAATTGGCTTTTCAAATTTTCCGTTTTCTTGATCATACTCGGAATAATAAAAACTAAATTTTTTATGTAGATCTGATCGATTCGAGCTAAAATATATTCGTTTACCATCCCAATGAAAAAAAGGACTAATTTCATCACTAGTTGAATTGATTAAACTTCCAACTGATATCGGCTTTTGCCATATTCCATCTCGACATACAAGATTAGGCTTATCTAATGATAACTTATTTTGAGCGGGGTCCATTTTCGTTGTTGGATTTCTCTTGGAAATCCAAAGGTCATAACCGCCGAAACCACCTGGTCGATTTGATGAAAATATCATAGTGCAACCGTCAGGTGAAACGGCAGGCATCTTATCCTCAAAATTACTATTTATCTCATTCAAATGAATTGGAAGGGACCAAAGTCCCGTCCGTGTATTGATTTTTGTGTAATAGATATTTAAACCATCATACCCATCTCGATTCTTCTTTCGATCCCTCGCATCATCAAAGCGAGTCGATGTAAAATACAGCTCATATGGTTTTTCATTCTCATCAAACAGAACACTAAACATTCCTTCAAAATTGGCAGTATTCAATTCTCGGAAATTTTTTGGAGCTTCCCAGACTGGCACTTTCATCCGATCAGGATAACTCAAATTTTCGCTCACCCAAAGGTCCATGCCACCCTCACCGCCTGGACGGTTCGACTGGAATACTATATACCTGCCGGTGGGTGAAATTACTGGATTGTATTCAACATTTTGAGTATTTAATGGATTATGAAACTGAACATCACCAAGCTTTGGCAATGGCTGAGCAATAAGACCTAAACCAAAGATTATTCCTAAAAGTAAAATTCGTTTCATCTGGCTTTCCCTTCTTTCTATCGGCGACTTAGAAAAATCTGCCAAGGGAAAAAAAGAAGGATTTGTCTGACAAAGTCACAATCGAGAAACTACTCTCCAATGAGTATTTGTTTTGGAATTCTTAATGTGACAGCGGACTCGTTCTCCGACGGTGGAGCATATTTGGAGCCCGTGGCTACAGAAGCTCAAATCTCCAACCTAATTCAGTCTGGGGCGGATTGGATCGAGGTTTCTGGACAGTCTTCGAATACAAACGCAAACCTGGTTTCAGAGATAGAGGAATGGGAGCGGATTCAGATGGCATTTTTGCTCCTTCAGAATTACAAATGCAATATCAGTGTAGATAGCTTCCGTCCGCAAATACAGGCGATGGCCATAGAACATGGAGCGCATTGTATCAATGACATCAGTGGATTTACACATGTGGACTCCAAACACGCCATCCAATCCTCAATTTCAAAACATAAGGAAATTTCATTGATTGTAATGCACTCTCATACGAAGGGCATTGCAAAAGAGTCTTCTAACCTAACGCCAGATAATGTGATACCTAAAATCCTGGAATTCTTTCGAGATCGAAAAAAAGAATTATTGAGTTGGGGAGTTAGGGAGGATCGCCTTTATTTTGATCCAGGAATGGGCTTTTTTTTAAGTGAAGATCCAGAAGTTTCTTTTTCCGTGTTGCGAGGTTTAGATTCGATACTTGAGGAATTCCCAAATCTAATGGTTAGTGTTTCTCGAAAATCATTCCTTGGAAATGCTTTGGGTGGATTGCCAGTAACCGAAAGGGAAAACGTTACATTGACAGCTGAGATCTATTTATTAATGAAAAAAATTCCTTGGATTCGCACACATAACGTAAAAAAGTTAAAACAAGCTGAGATCATTTTAAAAAAGCTTCATTTATTGCCTTCCTGATCGAATGGCCTTACGTAACTCTCTTCCCGCCGGATCTAAAGTTGGAAAAAAAGCAGATTCAGGAACAGTATATCCACCCGATTTTACTTTTCTATAAAACGGTAGTAATGGCTCCCAGTTAGGCTTATCCTTCGTTAAGAGTAGACAATCTCTCCATATTTCTAAAACAGCAATTTGTGATTTTTCATTTGCATTAGCTTGTTCTATCCATTTCAAAGCTTCTTCATATCGTGCTAACTCAAAATAAGCTTTGGCATAAAAATAGTGGAATTCTTTATTTTTTTTCGCGGCAACTGACAAAGATTTTGCGTAATCCAAAACTGAATGCCACTTTCCAAATTGTGTTTGAATTTCCACCATCCCATAAAGAGCTTCTTCATGAAACGCATTGACTTCCAAGATCTGATTCCAATAAAACTCTGCCTGACGAAAATTTCCTTGGTTCATAAAATACTTTGCTAATTCTTCGTAACTATAAAGTTCCCATCCCTTTAGTCTTGAGAGTGCATCCAAGACAATTACTCTTTCTTCTAACCTAAAACTATCTTCTAAATTTTTAAGGATCGATTGGTAAAGAGATGATTTTGGGTTTGGACTTTCTGCTACAATTTTTCCTTTGATTGTCTCATACTCTTCTAACAAATAAAAAAGACGCAACCGATTGAGATGGAGATCCATCTGATTGGGAAAGAGTCTGATACAATCATCAAACTTTAGCTCAGCGGCCTCAACAAAACCTGATTTGGCAGAATCAATCGCTAACTTGTTGCATGCAGAGGATGGGTCATCTTGTTTTGAAAGTATAAAACCTTGATCTCTTTCAATGTTTTCTTGATTCTTTACAGGATAGGAACACTGAAGGAAAAAAGAAAAACAAAGAAATGCAAAAGTTTTTTTCAAGTTGTGCCTGTTTGATCGTTGTTTTCCTGCATTTTCTGAGCAAACACTAAATACTGCATCGCTTTTTCTGGATTTCCATTAAATAGATACAACAAACTTAAATCGAGGGCATCTTGAGGTTCTGGCGGTGAAAACTCATTTGGATTTTCTCTAGATAATTCCAATTTCGTCTGAAATTCCTTCAGCCTTTTCTTTGCTGTTCCTTGGATTCTTTCCAAACTTTTTTTTGCCAACTCATCCTCTTCCTGCCATGCACTTGCAAGTGTCTGATTGAAATTTGTGAAACCTTCTTCCGTTTTTGTCATCTCAACCAATAAGTTTGCGGAGGCTTTAAAATTTCCTTGTTTTGCGAGGACTTCCGATTGAATCAGTTTTAATTGCGAATTGTTAGGATACAAAAGCAAATATCTTTCCAACATACGTAAACTTTCTGGATAACGATTCCTTTCGTAATAATACATAGCCAACCCTCCTAAAGCTGATTTGTGATTTGGATCGATTTTAATTACATTAGTTAGATAAATTTCTGTTTTATCATCATTTTCTAATGTTTGATAGATTTGAGCGAGTAATAGATGTGAAAGCACAAACTTCTTTTCGAGATGTAAAGCTTGTTTGAGAAAGTGGATTGCTTTCTCGTACTCTTTCAGTCTATAAAACGAAAAACCAATGTTGTAGTAATTTTTATGGTCAGGTTCTATCTTTATCGATTTAGAAAAATTCTCTATTGCTAGAATATGATCATTTTCTTTCGCATAAATAGCACCTAAATTTTGATATGCGAGATGAAATCCGGGATCCTTTGATATGAGCTCTTCATATTTAGCTTTGCTCTCCTGAAGGTTTCCTGACTTTGCTAATCTTACGGCTTCGTTGTAAATTAGTTGTATTTCAGAAGATGCCATCAATCTCATTATCGAATCAAATTTTCACTTTCACCGAAAAAATCTAATGGAGAAATCAAAAACTCACCGACAAAAAAAGTAAGAATCCAAGAGAAAGGGGAGACTTATGCAACGATTACTATTATTTTCAACCATCCTATGGTTGTTTTCATGCACAACAACTGATGCAACCCGAAGAAATTATAGCGCCTCAGGAGATCCTGAAGACATTTTTTTCGAAAGAACGCAAAAAACTCGCAATGTAACCAATTCTGGCGATGACGTAGTCGCCAAGTCCATTCTAGATGATCTAAACACAAAGGATAAGTTACCGACAGAGCAACAGTCTCTCCCCGAAAAAAAAGCAAACACTTCTGGAAACTTTGATGAAGTCGGACTTTCTTCGTGGTACGGAATTAAATTTCAAGGAAGGGCGACTGCCAGCGGTGAACCATTCGATCGAGCTAAACTAACTGGGGCTCATCGGACACTTCCCATTGGTTCCATGATCAAAATTCAGAACCTTGAAAATAATAAAGAAGTAGTGGTTCGAATCAATGATCGTGGGCCATTCGTAGATGAACGGATTGTAGACGTTTCCGAAAAAACCGCGGAAATGTTAGAATTCAAAGAAAAGGGAATCACAAAAGTTGGAATTAAAGTTCTGAAAAAGGGCGAAGTACCAGAAGATCTAGACTCGGACTTGGACGATGCTGACCTTCTTGATGACGTTCCTTCGAAACCAGAAAAAATAACCCCCATCAAACCAGGAAACTTGACCAACAAACCCCCTGTGGTCGGAAACCTTCCAAAAGGGTACACTGTTCAAGTCGGTGTTTTTAAAGAACAAGAACGAGCAAATAAATACAAGGATACGTTAAAATCCGAGTACAACCAAGCTGTCTTTGTTTATCCACGTGAGGGTAAGTTTGTCGTTCAGGTAGGAGATTTTGCCGATAGAACAAAGGCAGAAAGCTTAAAAACCAAAATGAAATACGACGGAATCGATTGCTTCATTCCTCCAAAATAATTGCAAAAGCCTCCTCCTTTAAAATGAAAAAGCGAATCGCAGATTACTTCTGTGATTCGCTCCCCGATGCGAAAATGTATTGCTTTACGATGTCAGTTTGTTACGATTTTGCAGAAATAGAACTTTTCCAGAAGCCACATACATGAGTGAAAACACCTTATCCATCCATCACATTCTTACCAATTACTACACCTTCGGAAGCTTGATTGTCACCGTACTTACTGGCATTTTATCAATATTTTTTCTAACTCTTAAGGACAAAACAGTCGCTACTAAGCATTTGGGTTTGGCCTGTTTGTTTCTGGCGTTATTTCAGTTTGGATATTTAGTGGGTGCCTTTTACTATCACCCGATAGCCGCTTACCATCGATGGTTTACCGGCGGTTTTATTTTATATGGTATCATTCATTTTGGACAATTCTTCTTCCGATTTCCATCAGACGAGGATAAGAAGGTTGCAGACATATTACTATACGTTACTTACGCTATCGCATCTATTGTCGTCATTTGGTTTTTCATACAAACATTTTCAGCGGAAAAGAAATATCACTTCACGGCACACCATTGGGATTTTAATGCAGAAGGTGCAAGTAAGCTGCTAGGCATCTATATTGTACTTTATTCGCTTCTAACTTTTATTATACTTCCATCATATAGAATTTACAAAATGCAAAAAGGAAAACGTCGAGCTCTAACGACGCTTACTCTAGCAGGATTGGTAGCCGCCGTTGTTCCGAATATAACCAATGTAATGAGTCGTGATGGGGCAATGGAGCGCTCAACGTATCTAACCGCCCTTGTTCTATTATTTACACTCGCCTTCTTTTTGATCACTTTGGTGTTCATCAATGTGAGTACAGAACGTACAACGTTTATGGTCAAAATCGTTGGTATCTCATTTGTTACCATGCTTTTGATCATGCAAGCATTTAGCTTTTTAGTTGATAGAGAGAAAGAATACGCATTTGATAGTTATTCCATTCAAAAATCATTACGAGCGTTAGAAGGAGGGGAAAAATCCCCAGATATACTTTTTATTTTGGAGTATGATAATCAAAATCAATCCATCAAAAAGACATTATATCCAGAAAGCGTGCATATAGACCTCCCACTGGCTCAAGTCGATTTATACAATACAGAGCTATATACGGAAATTGCAGAATTATCACCGAAAGGTTTTCGTAAAGCACTGACAGATAAGTTAAACAAAACTCCTTACTACTTTGCTGGTTACAAAAACTCAATTCTAAGTTATTTGGAAGAAAACCCGGATATTGAAAATGAGGAATTAAAAAATTCCATCAACGTTCATTTCGAAAAATTAAACAAAAGTTCCTTCATAAACCACAACAAATTATCTGATATTTCAGTAGAAAATTTTTGTGTAGAAGGTGCGGCATATATCAACAAAGTAAAAAATGTTAATACATTTCGTGATTCCATCCTATCCCATTTAGATGAGTGTAAGTGGGATAATAAAGAAATTTCACAACGAGATTTACGCATTGAATTTCTTAAGTTTTTTCGTTACTTCAAGCCAGACCTAACACGTCACTATCGGAAAGATTTAGATGGTATCAAACACTATGTTGCTTATATGTCTTATGATTCAAAGAAGAAGGTCATCAGAGAAGTAGGATATGACTACCGTGATTATCGTGAGTATATGCATAAATCTGCTCGTTTGGAGATAATCATTTTAGGTGTTGTTCTAATCGTTCTATTGGTAATATTTCCCCTTTTCTTCAGGGCTACCCTCGTCAATCCACTTTATAGCTTATTAGATGGTGTGGAAAAGGTAAACCAAGGAAATATGGAAGTTGAAGTTGATATTCAAGTAAATGACGAGATAGGCTACCTAACCGAATCGTTTAACGGAATGGTAACTTCCATACGTGACGCAAGAAGAGAGCTTCAAGACTATGCTGAGAATCTTGAAGCAAAAGTAAAAGAGAGAACCAAAGAGCTCCAAGAGAAAATGGATGAAATCCATAGGCTCAAGGTTCAACAGGATGGTGACTATTTCTTAACTTCCCTTCTCGCCAAACCTTTATTCTTCAACGCTAATAAATCAAATAACATCAAGTCAGAGTTTTTTGTTCATCAAAAGAAAACTTTTGAATTCAGAAATAAGACAGGGGATCTTGGCGGTGATATTTGTATCACTGGAAATCTCAAACTTGGTAAACCGGATGATTTCCGACGTTATACGATGATTATGAACGGAGATGCAATGGGAAAATCCATGCAGGGTGCAGGTGGTTCCCTTGTTATGGGTGTCGTTATGAATTCTATAATGGCGCGTTCTGCAGGCAACAAACGTATCCTAAATCGTACTCCAGACGAATGGTTAACTGATGTCTATGATGAAGTAAACATGGTTTTTAAATCATTTAGTGGAACAATGGTTATTTCTGCCACGATTATGCTAATCGATGACGAGACAGGAAAGATATGGTATTTCAATGCGGAACACCCATTCTCAATTCTTTACCGTGATGGCAAAGCCTCCTTTATTGAAGAAGAACTAAAGCTAAGAAAATTGGGATTGGATTCTGAGTATCCGTTCGAGGTACAAACCTTCCAACTTTTGCCTGGCGACAAACTCATTCTTGCATCGGATGGTAGAGACGATATCGATCTCACACCAGACGAAGACGTAAGAACGATAAACGAAGATGAGTTTCTCGTATTAAAATATGTAGAAGAAGCAAATGGGGATATTTATCTAACTGAAAAACTCCTTAAACAACTAGGTGAGTTAACGGATGATATGTCCATGTTGAGTATTACTTACAAAGCGGAACATGTTGCTACGGATGCTCCACCAGAAAGTAAAATCAATGAAGATGCGCCGAGTGAATCTTACTTTGAACCACCTGCGGATGATTGGGATAAATCATTAACGACTGCTGGTGCATTTGAAGAAGGAAAAGTTTTTTATCAAAACGGAGAAATTGAACGAGCCATAACCGTTATGTATAAGGCCTTTTTAGGTGACCCATTAAACCACAAACTCAATAAATTTCTAGGACTCGTAAGTTACAAAGGCAAAAACTATGATGTTGCCTCTAAAGTTTTGACGGAATTTCTCAAAGATAATGCAAATGTTTCTGAATATTGGTACTATTTGGCAATGTCAGATAAGAAACTTGGAAATTACGAGAATGCGTTAAAGGCCGCCCATGAAGCACAAAAGCTCGATCCAGATAATTTACAAAATTTGGTCAATTTAGCAGACGTAAGTCGCCTTATGGGTAATCTTGATAGGGCTTTAACTTACGTTACGAGAGCGCAAGCTATGGATTCAACAAATAAAAATGTGATCAAGCTAACAAAATTATTGGAAAAAGCTACAGCTCTCAACTAATTGAGATGATTTGCATTTTCCAATAGAGTTTTTTGTTCTATATAGCGAATGTACTCATCAAAAATTTTTGATAGAGTATTGTAAGAGTTCTGCAAATCTTCTCTTGAAGTTTTAATCCTCTGCCTGTCGGAGGATAACATAGCTTCTTTAATTGAAACTGCAGACTGATGAAGCAATCTGTGGGGCTCTTCCAATTTTGCATGAATCGCAGATTGAGCTGGATCCGTTGCTGTACTTTGATAGTACCACAAACCCATTTTACATAAAGTATGGTTCAGTTGGGGAAGCTGAGTTGCATCGTTTAATTCGATCGCTTTATCAACTGACTTTACCCAGTTTATATGATCTATCCTTCGTGCAAAAATAAATTCCAGTAGCCATACAGAATTTTGATTGGTGATCATTTTCACCGTTTCATTTATCTTTCCAAAAATAAAATCAAAATCATTTTTTGTCGCTACACTCTTATCTGACAGTGTTTGGACTTGCAGAGAGATTGATGTAGAATCATTCGCTATATTTGAGGAAGCAGATCCAATCTCTTTCAATTTAATTTGTAATTCTTGAAACTCTTCAATCAAAAGTTCTATCTTATCATACGTGATTGAGGATTCGTTTTGGTTTCCAGTAATTGCAAAATTTATATTTTCTATCTTTTCGATAATATCGTTGATTGCCTGCACACGAAGTTTTGAATTTTCTTGTAAAGTTTGGAATCTCGCTTTAATATGAACTGCAGATTCTTGAATCGTCTTTACCGCAGAGCGCGTGTTCTCCGCTAATTTTGAAACTCCATCTGCAACAACTGCAAATCCACGTCCATGTTCTCCGGCTCTTGCGGCTTCTATCGAAGCATTCAAAGCTAATAGATTTGTTTTTTCCGAAATCTCTTTTACCAGAACGATATTATTATTTATCTTATCTAGATCTTTAAATAGAGTTTGAAATTCTTGTTCATTCTTTTCATTTTCCAGTTTGATAAATTGGGATTGGGAGGAAACTTTTGAAACTTCCGTTGCAGTCTCTTGCAAACTTTGGACGAGTTCCTCGGTGTTTTTTCCAGTAGCCTCGAAGGTAACCACCGCATCATGAACTTGGTTGGTTACACTATGAAGGACAGCATCCAACTGTTCTGCACTGCTGGCTAAATTCATAGATATATCGCTAAAATGATTGAGTGATTGAACAAACTCTGATTGAAAGCTTTGGATGTTTTTAAGGCTGGTTGTAGAACCCAAAATAGAAATAGAAATTGCGTCTGCAGATTGAACGATGAATTGCCTTAGCCTTTGTTGGTATTGAAACAATTGCTCAGTGACCGGTGAATCGATAATTTTTATAGTTTGGTTGGTCAGAATATCGTGTTCAAGTTTTGAACGGTTCTCCTTGATATATTGTCCGACCTTATCTCGCCTTAAAAATTGAATCATTCTCATAAAACTATGACATTTGAAATTGCCATGAAGGCAAACCATTCGAATGATCATTTTGTCTTTTTTTTAAGCACATTGACTTTGGGAAATGGAAAAAAACCAGCTTGCCATACATCTGCCAATTTTGTAAAATATGTGAATCAAAAACTCAAAAATAGAACCAAGGATGAGTATGAACTTAAAACACTTAATTTACACGGCAATTCTTTCAGTTGGCCTTTCTCAACCAATTCTTTCAGAGGAAGCGGATGCGGCAGTAGGTCAATACATTCCACCTGAGAAGGACTCTGTGATCGAAATTTATAAATGTGGTGATAAATACTGCGGTAAAACGATCTGCATAAAAGATAACGCTTATCCTGAAAAAGATAAAGATAAAGGAGTGCCTGGCACACCATATCTTGACCACAACAATGAAGATCCGAAGTTAAGGACTCGTCCAAACTTGGGCATGACTTTTATTACAGGATTTGAATATGTTGGTGAAGGTGTTTACAAAAACGGAAAGATCTATAACCCACGCGATGGAAAAACATACTGTGGAAAGTTCACAAGCCTAGAAGGTGGAAATAAATTGGATCTTAAAGGTACTCTCTGTTCAATTTCTTTTATCGGAAAAACAAACTCATGGGTCAAACTTTCGGGTGTAAATCTAGCAGATCCTCGTTGGGACTGTGTAAATAAGCCTAAAAAATAATTAAACCTTAGATAGAGAATCAAGAAGCCCGGCATACGCTGGGCTTTTTTTATTCAAAGTCTTTGTACAGTAAAGAAGGTTGGATACCTTGATTTCCTTGGTACTTACCAGATTTATATTCTTCGATAGCTCCTTCAACAGTATGATAAAAAATCTGACATATCTGAACACCAGCATACACGCGTAATGGGTGAATCACTTGTATTTCAAGTGTCCAAAATCCTTTAAAGCCTACGTCACCAAATCCAGCAGTGATATGCACAAACATACCCAACCTTCCAATAGAGGATCGTCCTTCAAGCATTGGGACTAAGTTGTGAGTTTCAGTGAATTCAATCGTTCGACCTAAATAGAGTTTACCTGGTTCCAACAACAATCCTTCACTAGGAATGATGAGTTTTTCAGATGGGTTTGGTTTCTTCATGTCTAATGGAAATTGTGTATAAACAAGCAATTCTTCATGAAGACATAAATTGTACGAATTTGGATTTAGCAACTTTTCGTTGTAAGGTTCAATTTTTATATCATGACCTAATCTTTTTAAAATTTCTTTTCCAGTTAATATCACAAATTATTCTCCAACAAACTTTGGTTTTCTTTTTTCTTTGAAAGCTTGTAGCGCTTCCGATCTATCTTTTGAACGAATCGTATCTAAATAACAGGCCCGTTCCCACTCTAGACCACTTTCCAAATCTAAGCTGAGGGAACCGCGGATCGCCTTTTTTGCTGCTTTTACGGCAAGAGGTGCTGAGTTGGCAATATCTTCAGCAATCGAAATACAATCTTCTATAAATCCCTCTTTTGGAAATACACCAGCAAAAAGACCTTTGGACAAACCCTCATCAGCAGTTACTTTTTTACCTCGAAAGATCCATTCCTTCGCCGTTTGTGGGCCAACAAGTCGAGTGAGTCTTTGGGTTCCACCGGCGCCAGGAATGATTCCTAGTTTAGTTTCAGTTAATCCAACGATGGCATTGTCACTTGCATAAAGCAAATCGCAAGTGAGCGCAATCTCCAATCCACCTCCAAAGGCGAATCCATTGATCAAAGCAAGGGTCGGGAATTTGAGCTTTTCCAGATCAAGTAAACAGTCTCTGAAATCTCTCAAAAATCGAACGACTTGCTCTTCACTCCAGTCCACTCTTTCCTTCAGATCGGCACCAGCACAAAAGGAATCGCCTGATCCAGTAATAAGTAAAACTCGGGCGTCTGAATTTGATGCTTTGTGTATGCAATCCCAGAATTGATCTAAAAAAATTCGCGAAATTGCATTCTTTGCTTCTTCACGTCGGAATGTAATCTTTGCGACATAATTTGATAGCTGTTCATAATACACAAAGGACATAGATTTCTCTACCTAGAAAAAAATAGAAATGAAATCGTGCAATGAATTCCGATAATATCGGTAATATCGGTGGAATATGAAAGCGTCTAGGTTTGTATTATTTTTGATCTTTTTCATTTTGCACACGAATTGCTCAAAGGGAAAAGATGACGACGCAATTGCCGCAATTCTTGCGAATCCTCCGGTCATTGAATCTGTTACCCCGCAAATTGGAACACCTCGCCAAAACAACCAAAACGGAATTTACCCGGCTACGCAAGTAGTGATCAAAGGCTCAAATTTTGGTGTGGATACAGTGGTTCGTTTCAACGAAACGGTTGCGACCATTTCTGCAAACTTAGGAACAGAGTTGTACACGTCTGTCCCTGATGGTGCATATTCAGGATTTATAACTGTCTCAAAATCCGGTGGCTCTTGCATTGCAGGTAGTAGTTCTGGAGTAAACTGTACGGGCTCTGAATTTTTTGTAGATTGTTATGAAGCAACGGGCAAACAATATGATTCTGAGATCGAGATCAAACAAGGTCAAAGCAAAAGCGTAGTTTTCAGCGGGATTCAAACTAAAGCTTTCCGCACAGACACCGTTGTAGGATCAGCAAACATAACCATCGGCTGTGACAGTGTAGTTACAGTTAGACTATTTAACCGAAGCTGTCAAGCCACCGATTTCATCTTACAAAAAGACCCAACCATTTCCCTGCCAGCAGGACTTTCTTCCCAATTTTATGTAACAGCTGGGTCAGCAACTTGCGGAATCACAATTTAAAATAGATCAAATAGCTTTATTTTTTACAAATCGTTTAAATACGATTATAATTGCGGCCCCAATCCAATGATTCATGTTTTCTCTGAAAAGTTCATCAATCTTTTTGGAAGATCTAATCTCTTCTGGGAGTTTGTCATACTCTGTCATAGCATGTGCAGAAGCCTCTTTGTACTTATCCGATACAACTTCAATGATCCGCTTAAGAAGTGCTAAATTGTTTTTTTCTTCACCGACATTGGGCAAAATCACACGATTCCAATAATCTATCACATGTTTTTTGACAACTTCTCCAGGAATCAATCTGGATACTTTTTTTCCATCCAACGACTTAACATGTAAATATCCGGTATTTACTTCCATTAAAAACTTTTTAGCGATCATATAGAAATGAGATGGCCCGATATGAAAAATAAAAACCCATTTCAGCTGATTTGGAATCCCTAAATTCATAATCACAATATTCTCAATAAAATCAAAGAAACTGTCCAAAAATTTAAGATAGGCGTTTTCATATTCTTCGCTTGATTTTGATTTATGCCGGATACTGGAAAGAGTTTTGATCAATTCGGAACGTAACATCTGCTCGTCGGCTCCGAGATGTATATCCATACTGATCGTTTGATTGAAAAGTGCCCTTTCCGTTTGGTATTTGTCTACTTCATATCGAAAGAAATAGTGTTGATCTGAATTCCAAGAATACTTACCAAAGGCTTGGATATAATTTGCGGAACCATCTGGCGCTTTTTTTTGGATCTTTACGCTCGCTTCTGGAATTACTTCTGAAGGTTTTGCATTTTCCTTAACAGAACTGAGTGGAGTGCGGTTTGGTGCTTCAGGAACTGGCGCAGTAAATTGAGAGTTTTGTGCAAAGGGTCCACTAGAATCTTCAGTAGCAGTCCTTGGATCGGCATATAAATTATCGCTAAACACAGATGAAAGTTTATATATCACATTATCACGAAACTTGGCTTTGATGTTCCTAGTTTCTAAAATCTGAGAATAGTTATCTATACCCAAAATAAATGCCATTCTTTTCAAAAAAATGGCAATACATTCTAACTTATCGAGAGCCGCATTGATCCTGAAGTGAAGTAAAGAATCATCGCGAAACACGGGATCTGTAAATTTACCTTCAGTAATCGATCTCTTTATTTCTAACCAGCTAGCACGCGAATCCATAGTAAAATTTCTGAGCATTTCAAAAATCATATGGAACTGTACAAACTCCGTACGAGGTCCATCAACATAACCTCCCTGAAAATGACGGGAGTATTCCTTCTTTACAAGGGGTTGCATATGTCTCTCATCGAGATTGAAAATAATATCTTTGATTTGTTTATGGCAATGGTTAAGCTCTAAATCTAACGCCTTACGGTAAGGCAAAAGATCCCTTTTGTTTTGTTCTGAAATATTGCCGGAGAGTAAAAACTGTATGAAGCTGGCTACAAGTGTTTGGAAGCTGGTAAGGAAATAGACATATCCTCGTTGGAAATCTTTGATTCTGTCTAGTTCGAACAAATCCTCTTGGGTCGCTTGTTGCATGCCAAGAGGATACTATCGGAGTATTTTATAAAATCAACTCCAATTAGTTTTCGTAGTAAATCTCGATCAAATTTTGGCTAGGGTCAGCGAACGTCAAACTTTCCCCATTTTCTGTCCCTTCTGGTCCACGTACGATTTTTACGTTTTTTTCTTCGAGCTCAGAAATCGCTTCCGTAAAATCATCAACATCCATCACAAAACTAATGACTGGCATGGATTGATCTTTTGGGGCACTTTGAACCAATCGAATCTTGAACGAATCCAATGACAGAATAGCTTCTGATTCTTTCTTAGTTTCCACCTCGAAATCAAAAATTTCCCTATAAAACTCAATGGATGCTTCGAGTTGGGAAACTGGAATATTGACGTGGCCTATGCCTTCTACGATGATCATGTTGTTTCTATACCTTGATGGACTTTTCTGTCATCTTGCTTGAAAATCCGGCTTTGTCGAGAAAAAAGCAATAGTAAATCTACTGACTTTCACTTTAAAAATAAGATTCCAAGAGTTTGGGCATTCTGTTAACATAAAAAAATGAAAGTTTTTTCCATCTTTTATTTCCTGTTGATTTTTACTCTAATTGGCTGTACTACCCAGAAAGTCCCGTTTCAAACTGGAGACATCGATTTAATCGCGGCAGTTTTTGCAGAAAACCAAAAGATACATGAGGGAATGCTAAACGAGCCCCCAAAACTCGACTTTAAGTCCTACTTCGCAAGTATTGAAGCTCTTTCTAAATCGAAGGACGAGCGCATTCTCAACTGGCAAAAAAGGCTCTTGGAGCAATTTCCAAAAAATGCAAAGGACCTTGACACCACATTTGACCAAATCGCGCAAATGGCAGTGATCCTGCTCGAAATCAAGCAGCAGGTCTCCTTACCCGTTGAGTATAAAAAATTTTATTGCCCTATGGTGGATAAGTATTGGGTATCATCTGATAAATTTGTCAGAAATCCATACGCTTCTGAAATGCGTGATTGCGGCGAACAGGTTACTGAAGAATAATTTGTGTTTATATGAGAAGTTGTTCATTAGGTATCAAAATTGGTGAAGTCTGCCCTAATGATTGCAAATCATCCAATAAAACGTTACCAATTTCCGAAAGAAAAAACCAACAATGTTTGGCCACAGAAAAGTTAACTTTATTTCTTGAGGAACGTTTAACTTTTCGAATCGGAGTTTCTGCATTTTCTGAGGCCGAACCATCGTTACTCGAGGATTTTTTTTTCAAGTCAACGGAAAATAAAGAACTCATTACATACTTTCTTTACATAAATGATCCTAATCTTGTTAAAGATATAATCGAAAACTTTTCACCCTCAACTCTCGCATATTTGTTTCGCGCTGACTACAATTCTTATCTGAATATTCTTGCCAACAGTCCAAGAGAAAAACGGAAGAAGAGTTTCTTTAAGGTTAAAAGCTATCGATATTGGACATATATACATTATCAAAAACTATGCGATATAATCGTATATTTCATTAGAGAATTAAAGGAGGCTGAGTTCGCGGCCCAATTTTTAGTCGTCTTACCATCTAACATCGTATCAAATATTACTAAATTTACTGGTTTAACTCCAGAGGAAGAAAAAACACTATACCTTGCATTAGGTGATGCAATATACGAATTGCCCATTCAATCACCTCAGATCTACGACCATATGCTATCTCTATTTGCAGATGATATGGAGATTTTTATAATCCTCTCTACAATGGAAGAATTGATCAAAAGACAACAAAAAATATTCGAAACTACTGAAAAGTTATTGGAGTATACAACAAAAAATAAAATAGAAATAAGCATTCAATTTATTTTTTCGGAATTAAGTGGATTAGATGAAGGAATCGCTTTTGAAATTTTAAATCAATTATTAGAGCGTCAAGTAATCACATCCTCTCAAAGAAATCTGATACTCGAAATTTTGCAAACAGGTGGAATTGATTTTTTAAAACGTTTAACAAAAGACTTAATTTAATTTGCCCCATCTGCTATTTGAATTTTCGATGCCAAATAGACACTCAGTAACAAACTGAAGACAGCTAACATACCAACATACTCAAAATTGTTCAAGTAACCGTCGCTTTCTTGAGTCAATATAATGCCAGATATGAATGAGGCCGCTCCTGATGCTATCTGTTGGATAGAAGAATTGATCGACATAAAACTTCCACGTATCCTAGGTTCTACGGTAGACGTAACCATAGCAAATGCGGGAACCATTCTTCCCGAAACAATGATCATAAATATCGTAGTTATCAATAAAACAACAGGTAGCGACGTTTTACCTAAACTCGCAATGATTGTGACAGGAATGACCGAAAGGGTTGCAAGAACTGTGTATACCTGGTGTTTGCCATATCTGTCGGAAAGATGCCCTATCAAACGACTAGAGAAAAACGTAAAAAATCCACCAAAAAAATAAATGTATGGAAGTTGTTCCTTAGTCAGCCCTACGTTTGATACAAGGAATGGACTTAAAAATGGAATAATGGTAAATCCACCAAACATCAGTGCAACCATAAAAGCAAACGAATGATAATGTGATTTTCGCGTGAAGACAGTCCTTATCGCATCCCACCTTTTTTCTGTTATATCTCGTTCATCTATATGCATTCTAATTTCCGGTAGGATTTTATATGCAAAGGGCAATAACAAAAAGCTAAACAAAGCTAAACCCATAAATGGAAAATGCCATCCATATAGATTTGCAAAATAAAGACCTGTTGGAACTCCTACGACGGAGGCAACGGAAAAGGCAGACATGACTACTCCCGTTGCTAGTCCTCTTCGGAATACAGGAATAATATCTCCTATAATGGAAAGGACAAGAGCACCGATCACTCCACCAAATCCACCTGCTATAATTCGTGCGATCAAAAAGGTTTGGTACGTGGGAGCGAGAGCACAGAGAAGCGTTCCAATAGCGAAACCTAAGTAAACCGTTAAAAGAGCATGCTTACGATCGAATCGATCTAAAAAAAATGCGCCGATAAAACCAAAGATTCCGGCACTAAAGGTATAGGCGGAGACCAATAGACCAAATTCTGCGGAACCAATTTTAAAACTTTCCATAAAAACTGGCCCTAATGGCATCATAATCACAAAATCCAAAATGTGTAAAAATTGAAGGGCCGCTAGGACAAAGATGATCGCCCTTTCTTTTTGTATGGTATGAAGGGGATGATGATCTTGCTGGTTTGAGGAAATATCCATTCTACCAGGTTAGTATCATCACTCAAAAAGGAATCTAAATTTCTTAATTTAAATTGATTTTCGATTCCCCTTTCGTGTAATTTGTTGCTACATATGACAGAATTTAGATTTTCTGATCGATTCGAAGAGTTAGAATTAGGCGAACAAGGAAATTTACTTTCTGAGATTAAAAAGAAAAAAGATTTATCAAACATTTCCGTTGTAGACTTAGTCTGTTCAAATCCGACAAAGCTGGGTCTATTATTTCCAATAGACGTTTATTCTCACAATGTAAACCAATCAAACATTTCAGAATATGATCCGCAACCTTTGGGATTGGATAGTGCAAGAGGAGCTATTTCGAACCTTTATCAATCAATTGGACAGGATATAGAGATTGCCGACCTGCTATTGACAGCGAGCACTTCTGAAGGATTTAGTTTACTCTTAAAGCTACTTACAAATCCAGGAGATGAAATACTGATCCCTTCTCCCGGTTATCCATTATTTTCTTATTTATCAATATTTGAAAATGTTTCACCAGTAGAATACTCACTCGTTGAGGACAAATCTGGTCAATGGAGTTATAACTTAGATCAGGTGATAAAAAAGGTAACTTCAAAAACAAAAGCGCTCATTATTGTTTCGCCATCAAATCCGACAGGTTCATTTTTAAAAAGCCAAGAGTGGCAACTATGGCTTGATTGGTCCGAAAAAACCAATATTCCGATTTTGTTAGATGAAGTATTTGCACCATATTTTCATTCAACATTAAAACATTACCATCCTTCGACAAATAAAGCACCGCTTTTTATTTTGAATGGAATCTCAAAACATCTCGCCTTACCCCAATTGAAGTTAGGCTGGATTCATGTACAAGGAACGGAAATCTTTAAAAAAGCAGCAATGGCTCGGCTAGAACTTTTGTCTGATACATATTTATCAGTAAATTCTCCAGTGCAAATCGCTCTCTCTAACCTTCTTATATGGTCTGATATGATTCAAACTCTCATCAAAAATCGAATTCGACGAAATTTAGGCATCGCCGCAAACCTGAATTTAAATCAAGAACGAATCAAATTTCATCATGGTCAAGCCGGTTGGTACGGTTGGATTGAGATAGTGGATTCAGGATTCGAAACTGACGAATTCATAGCCGAGCAATTGTTATTTGAAAAAAATATTTATACACATCCTGGAAGTTGGTATGGATTTCCAGAGAATAAAAAGATCTTAGTTATTAGTTTAATTGTAAGTGAAGATCAATTTTTGGCGGGAGTGGAAGGACTCTTATCTTTTCTTAAATAATCGAGTATTTCAGATTTTCGATCTTGAGTATCCTTTTTTCCTAGTTCGAATGTAGCCCGCACTCCCTCAGGGTTTGTATAATCAAAAGACGAGATAGGCAATTTAGTTGAAGGTCGCAAAAGTAATGTTTTGTTAAGAAGTTCTATATCTTTTCCGACGATCGTTGAGGGCTCATAATAAATTCCAATTATTTTCGCGTTTGGTGAAAATTTTTCAATTACAAGATTGTTTGTCAAACCACCATCAAGATAGTATTCGTTATTTACTGACTGGAAATCGACAATGGGTGGAATGGATGAAGAATTAAGAATAAATTGTTCAATCATTTCTGGATTTGAAAAATCTTTTTCAGTAAAATAAACATCTTCCATATTCCATTTTTTGATAATCTCACCTAAACGATTGGCTGGAATACCATCAGAGCGATCTCTGTCATCTTGAATGAATGCCCTTCCAGTTTCACTTATGAGTCGAGCGAGCCTAAACTTATTTTTAAGTGAATTTTCTTTTGGATGGGCTCTTACGGTATGTATGATTACTTTTGCACCTGACGCCAAAATCTTATCAAAGCGCATTCCAAAACGAATCCCTCTTCGATACATCTCTTCATGTGGAAAGGTGCGCTCTCCTCTTAATAAATTAGAGAAGTGAAAATTGCTAGAATTTCTTCGAGTGATCTCTTCAAAGTATTCAACGGTTTCCTCTTCACTTTCAGAGAGTATACTCATAGCCATGGCGGCTCCAGCAGAAACACCGGAAACCTCATTGAACCTTACTCCCCAGTCTCTTAATACCTTTCCAACACCTAATGCATAAAAGGCTTTGCATCCGCCACCGGCAAGTGCGAGTGAAACTTCAAAAACAGGTATAAATCGATTGAGTGTTTGAAAGAATTGATCTTTAACACCTGTGAGGTTTGTAAGGTCTAATCTTCTTCCCATCGGAAGCATAGCGTATTGTTCTCTCCTAAAAAGCGATCGAAGTACAAACTACTACGACAGGATTCTTCAGTCGCTAAAAAGAAATCATATCCACCCGCTGGATATTTTATTTTACAACAGCCCTTCTTTTCTTTCTTCTCGGGGGGTTGTCTTACCGATTTATCCTGTCCTTGTAAATCATTAAAACTCGGAGGAAGCTCAGTCGTTGGTTGTGCCAAGCTACTTACGCCATACCCTACGAGTAAGACAAGGAGTATAAAAGTGACTTTTTTCAGATAGGCTGGCATTGTATTTATATAGACGACATAAAAATTGGATCGAACGCAAAAAAAAAAATTACATCACCAATTACATCGACTCAAAAATTTCACGCAAGGTATGTTCAAGCGAATGTGTGGGTTTCCAGCCTAAAGCAAGAAGTTTCCTATTGTCGCCAAACACCCGACTCGTTTCTGCACTTCTAATTCTAGATGGGTCAATTTGGCAGGTGAGGGATTTGCCAGATATCTCGATCAAAGTCTCAACCATATAGCGTATCGAAACTTCTTTGCCAGAACAAAGATTATAAACCTCACCCGAAACTCCATTTTCAAGCAAAATCAAGTAACCTTCTACAATGTCTTTGACATGAGAAAAATCACGCGTTGGATTTAAGTCCCCGACTTTGATGAATGGTTCACCTTTCGCCAAAGCATCCTTGATTTGTTGACAAAAATTGGGAATCACGAACTCGCTTCTTTGTCCGACTCCGATATGATTGAATGGGCGAGCGATGACCACTTTCAAATTTGAATCATAAGCAGCGTATTGTCTACAATAGGTTTCTGCCGCCAATTTACTTCCAGAATATGGATTGAGTGGATTTGGTAAGAGCGACTCATGCAACGGAAGGTTACCGATCTCCTGCCTGCCATATACATCCGCTGAGGAAACATAGACCATCTTGCAAGGTTTTTTGTTTCGATGGAGATTTTCTAAAAGGGTTAAGGTGCCTTTTACATTGATCTCTTGAGTTTCCCATGGGTCATCGATTGCCTTTGGGACAAATGGCTGTGCAGCTAAATGAAAAACATAATCAGGGGCAAATCGAGCTATTTGTGAAGCCACTGCCTCCTTATCACGTATATCTGATTCCAACAGACTGATTTCGAACCGATTGTGAGCATTCAGGAGAGAAATCAGGTACTTTCCAACAAAACCTGTCCCACCTGTAATTAAAGTTCGAATTTTCTGCATAAATTAGGAATTTTCCAAATTGCGAATAAGATTTTGTTGCCATCATCTCAAAATTTCAAATCCTCTCAACAAAAGAAAGAAATCCGTGGAGAATGAACCATCAATTGAACCTACCCCCTTTACGGAGATCCGTGACCCTCAGATAAATATCCAAGAGATAATCGAAGAGATAGAATCTAAGATCCCGTTGCCCCCACCTTCGCAGGCAGAGTGGGAGCGCATTACGAAGATGCAATTCCAGCCCGAATCACCACAAGGATTTCGAAAATTTGATCCTGCTGGCACTGCTTTCTTGTTTGAAAAGGGGATCTCCCCACCTAAGTTCACAAATCCGAAAGTATGGTTTATCAAAGGTCCTATCAAATTTATTTTCACTAGAATTATCGAATTCTATAGCTTAGTTGACAAAAAACTTTCTGAAAATCGAATCAAGGCATTCTTTTCCGTCTTGCATGAGTTAATCAGACTCACAAAACGGATTCAAAATATAGAAACAAGGTTAGAAAATTTCTATACTAAGTTTTTACTCAATTCAAATCAAAGCACAGATTTGAATCAGATAGATTTTGGCTGGTCTACGTTTCAATATTTTGAAACAGCAGGCCAAATAAATATTTGGGAGAACGCGATTGAAGATCTAAAATCAAATAATGATCTTATCATTCTTTTCCCAGGTTGGGGATATCTACTCAAAGAACTTACAATCTCAAATATTCGATTTCATTCATTTTCTAATATTCCAGAAGAAGTAAACTTCATTCAATCAAAAATAACATCAAACATAACAAAAATTACACAGACATTCCCGCTAAAATCCTATGTTCATGGCAATAAAGATGTTTTGATTTGTATTCCTCTGAATCGATTCCCTTCATTTCTTCTCGAGAAAATATTCGCGGAATTGAGTGTATCCATCTTAAAAGGACAACGTTTGTATTTATCAATCCAAGCATCAGATTTGACAAACGATTCGCCCTTTCAAGATGTAGATGTAACACGGATAGATTCTATAAAATTAGCTACTTATCTTAAGTCTCTCGGTTTTGAAGAAGAAAGGAATCTTACTAAGCATTCCAATTTTCAAATCTTTCGTTTTACCAAAACAAGTTAATGAACGTCTATCAGCACTTAGATGAGCTAAAAGACTCAGATGGTGTGGGCAACGACGCAATTGGTTTACACCATCAGTTCCTATCTTTAGGTTGGAAATCAAACTTCATAACAAGAATACCACGGGTCGGAAGTTCGATAGATGGATCTCACTTTTATCAAACTACTGACATTATCAAATTTCAGTCTAGTGACTTACATATTCTTCATTATGGAGGCCATGGATATCCTATTAAAGTTTTTATAGATGCACCTGGAAAAAAAATACTTCGGTTTCACAACGTAACGCCTGCAAGTTTTTATAACCAGACTACTTCTCCAGAAATCTTTAATTCAATGCTTAGATTTGAATCAGTCTCATATTTAGAAATTGCCACACTCTCAATTATTTGCGATGCGGCATGGTGTGACTCTCCTTTTAACGCATACACAATTCAATCATTTGATTTTAAAAAACTCTTTGTTCTACCTATCTGCAAAAAATATTCCATTAAGCCGCGTTTAACGAAAGACAAAACTAATTTTGATCTCTGTTTCGTAGGTAGGTTTGCTCCCCAAAAGAAATGGGAGGATTTGATAGATTTTTTCTCAAATTGGCATCAAGTCTTTCCTCAATCCAATCTTTACTGTGTTGGTTCTGTTATAGGCGCTTTTGATGGCTACTTTGAAAGATTACAGAAACGAGTCACCGATCATCATCTAGGCTCAAAGGTTCATTTTTTAACAGGTCAAACCGATTCTCAAGTCATTGATGTTATGCATAAATCTTTTGCAATGGTATCAATGAGTGAACATGAGGGATTTTGCCTACCATTACTTGAGGCATTTGGGTCTGATCTCCCGGTTTTTGCATTCGATGCATGTGCAATCAAAACTACGATGAAAGGTGCGGGTGTTTTGTTCGACGCAAAAGACTACCGCTCGCTTACTGATGTAATTGGAAAGTACACTAAGGACGAACAACTAATTGATAAACTATTATCTAAGCAGAGAGAAGTGATTGAAGAATACAACACCTATCCCTGGATAAGAACGTTGCCTTTTTTGGTAAGCCAATTATGAGTCGAAACATCCGCATCCTACAATTTTCAGCTGGTTTCCAATTGGGCGATGCAATTTCCCAAGAAATGTTGGAAATTCAAAAAATGCTCAATGAAAATGGAATAGATTCAGAACTATTTTCAGAGAATATCCATAAATCCGATAGATCTTACGTCTCAAAATTTAACAAAGCTCGGATTAAAAAAGATGATGTTTTTGTTTATCACCATTCCATTCATTCCGAAGTATTACCATTTATATTAAAATATCCAAATAAAAAAATATTAATTTATCACAATGTAACACCTTCAAATTTTTTTGAACCCTATGACCTAAAATTTTCGTACCTGCTCCAAGAGGGAAGAAATGACCTCTCAATTATAAAAGAATTTTTTGATTACTTTTTAGCAGTCTCTGAATTTAATCGCTTGGAGCTTTTAAATCTAGGAATTTCAAATGTGGCTCTTTTTCCTTTGCATCTTAGTTTTTCAAAATGGAAATCAATTCAAAGTTTACCTAAGAGTGTTTCTAATAAAGTGCAGTTTCTCTTTGTTGGGAGGATAGCACCAAACAAAAAGCAAGACGATCTGATAAGATTTGCTAAAATTTGGAAATCCAAAACAAATATTCCTTTCCAATTCAATTTAATCGGATACTCAAATCCAAACCAACAAGCTTATCTTGAAGAGTTGGAATTTATGATTCGGACTTATAATCTGGAAGAAAACGTAAAATTCGTTTCTTCAGTGAATGATTCCATTCTTTCAAAATATTATATGGAAAGCGATTTTTTTATTTCAATGAGTGAACATGAAGGCTTTTGTGTCCCTCTCATGGAGGCAATGTTCTTTAAACTACCAGTCATTGCCTATGATGCTGGAGCCGTTTCAGAAACATTAGGTGGATCAGGAATTTTATTTAATTCAAAAAATTTTGAAGCCATTGCAGATAGAGTGATCGATCTTTTGCAAAATCCTTTAGAAAGAAATCGACTGATTGAAAATCAATCAATCAGACTCAAAAACTTTCTTTATACAAAAACTCTGAATCCACTGCTTAGATGCCTAAATCTATGACTTCCACTCGATCTAAAATAGCATTTATATTGCCCAGATTTCATCCTGAGATAGCAGGTGGCGCTGAAAAACTTGCTTTGGACTATGCCTTGCTATTAAAAGAAGATTATGAAATAGAGGTGTTTACGACCTGTGCCAAAGACTATACAACATGGCGGAACGAAATAAAGCCTGGCACAGAAGTTTGGAATCAAATAACGATACATCGGTTTCCAGTAACCAAAGAAAGAAATATACAAGAGATGAACAAGGCTTTGGAAGATTGTTTATCGAAAGTATTTTCGGTAACTCGTGAAGAACAGTTATCATTTATAGAAAAACAAGGTCCTTGTTGTCCTGCTCTAATTGATACGTTTTTAAAAGATCAAAATAAGTTTAACTTAGTTATTTTTGTTGGATATTTATACTATCCCATTGTAAAGTTATTACCTTTAGTTTCTATAAAGAAACTTATCATACCTACTTTTCATGATGAGCCTGCTTTATATTTGCCATTATATAAAGAAATCTATCTGCCAAATTATGTATATTCTTTCAATGCACCGGAAGAGTTGCTCGTATATCAAAATCGATTTGGGCAAATTCCAAAACATACTTTAATAGGAACATTTATAGAAAATCAGAATTCTTTACAATATTCCAACAATTCTCCAGCTCATTTCCAAGTTACAGCATCTAAGCCGGAAAGCATCATCCTCATGACACTAGGTAGGATGGAGGTAGCAAAAGGTTTTGTTGAAATCTTCCAATTCTTTGATCGTTGGCAATCTACCTACAATATAAGTAACTTAACATGGATTAGCATTGGATCTAACCATTTAAATCCTAAGGATATTCCATCTTCTATTCAAATCAAAGGATTTGTTTCGCAAAATGAAAAAGAATCACTAATTCAAAGTGCCTCATTGGTGATAAATCCTTCACCATACGAAAGTTTTTCGATTGCAATGATGGAAGCTTGGTCATTCAAAACTCCAGTGCTTGTAAATGGTAAGTCTGAAGTCATGCGTGGACACAACATCAGAAGCCAAGGTGGACTTCATTATTCAGATGAAATATCTTTCCGTAGAACACTTGAATATTTGATAGAGAGACCTGAACTTAGGAAACGATTGGGAGAAAATGGATACAAATATGTTCAGGCAAATTTTACAAAAGATGTTGTTTCAAAAAAATTGAAACAACTGATCAGTAAACTTCTCTGATAATATGTCCTTCAAATACATTCAGTAACAGATCGTGCAAAATCCCATTCGTTGCGAGAAGACTTGGAATGTACAAATCAAAGTCATTTCCGTCCATAGTGGTGAGTTTGCCCCCAGCCTCTTGCGCGATCAAACCAGCCGCCGCCATATCCCAGGGCTTTAAGCCGATTTCATAGTATCCATCAAATTTTCCGTCGGCAAGCCAGCACAAGTCTAACGTTGCCGCTCCAGTCCTTCGAATCCCTCGAGATTTTTGTAGGATTGATTTATAGTAAGTCATTAGGGTATCTATAGATTTATTTCTATCATAAGGAAATCCTGTGACAAAAAGAGAATCCTTCAGCTGATTTTTTTTGGAGACATGGATCAACGTTTTATCTCGGTATGCACCTTTACCTTTAATAGCGTGATAAAATGTTTTAAGCTCTGGAAAGAAAACCATACCCACTACAGGTTGTTTTGTTTCTTCGTGCTCCACTGCAACTGAAACACCGTATAACGGTAATCCCTGCGCATAGTTTGTCGTTCCATCCAAAGGATCGATGACCCACCGAAATCCACTTTCACCAATTTTTTCGCCAAATTCTTCCGAAAGAAATCCATCATTAGGAAAGTACTTTTGAATTTCATCCAAGACCATTTTCTCCGCCGCCAAGTCCGCTTCGGTTACTAAATCGTATAAAGCCTTCTCCTTGATCTGTAGGTATTCGGTCTCATGTTTTGTTGCCAACGTATTCCCAACTAAGGGCAAAAAGTTTAGAAAATGGTGGGACCTACTGATGAGTTCGGATTCCATCAATACCCGCCAAACTCAATATTCTTTTTCATCGCAGTAATCTCAACATCCAAATTCAGAGTTTCATCAGCCTTTAGCTTCCCTCTCACTTGCTCTGTTGTTTTAATTACTTCGTGAAGTAATTGGTTCAACTCAGTTTTTCGTTTTTCATTTTCCGTCGCAAGCTGTGGATCTTTGGAAACTCGATTGTATTGTGAGAGGATTTTCGAAGTTGTTTCGGGAAAGTAATTGATGTATTGTTTTGCTTTTTTGTATGATAGTGGTTCTTCGGCCAACCTTACTCTCAGATCACTAAGTGAATGTAAAAACTCATTGCCTAAACTCTGTAAATTAACCTCGTTTAGTTGCTTTACTTCCTTTTCTATTGTCAATTTATGAGAATCTATCTTCTCCATAAACGACTTATACTCGTTAAATTCAACTTTATCACTAAATTGCTTTTTTAATGAATCCCAATTTTGTTTGGTGGAATTGTTTGAAAAGAGCAGAGGAAAAAAGCTAAATGGATAATGGTGTGGCTTTCCAAGGGTTGTACGAAAAACACCAAAACCTAGAAGCAAGAGATGAAGGAAACCCATGAAAGCATAAGAAAACACGAGCAAAACTCGATCTTCTGAAAATGCACTTCCAAAACCTATATACCCGAAGGACAAGATTGCCTGCAAGTACATAGCTTCCAGTGCTTGACCTGCCGAATAAGATGATTTATTTCTCGAAAGCCAAATTACGAATGGAAAAACAAATGCACCTAATACTTCGAATGAAAAAGGGAAAGGAAGTAATGAAAGAGGGTATGTAATCAGAGTGCTCAAATGAGCCCTTCGGGCCCAATGTTTTTCTTCAGGAGCGATCACTTCATTATTTTTATTTTCCATTTTTTACTTTGATTCCAATAACTTTTGTTTGATATCTGATTCGATCTTTACGAGTTCAACTTCTGCATCTTTTCGTTTTCGTCGACCCTCATCTTGGATTTTTAATGTTTCGGTAATCGTCTCAATCAATTGTTGGTTCACTTTTTTCAAAGTTTCCACTTCGATAATCCCTTTTTCAGATTCTTTCGCGATTTCAACTGCACCAGTTTTTAACATTTCTGCATTTTTCTGGATCAAGTCATTTGTCGTTTTGGTTACTTCTTGTTGCGCAGTGAGCGCTTTCTTTTGTCGGAGTAATCCCAAAGCGATTACAATTTGATTTTTCCAAAGTGGAATTGTATTCAAAATGGAACTTTGGATTTTTTCTACTAAAACTTGATTTCCATTTTGGATTAAGCGGATCTGTGGTCCAGTTTGTAAGGAAAGAATCCGACTGAGTTTTAGGTCATGGATCTTCTTTTCAAATCGATCCACCATTTGAACCATGTCTTGGTACTTTTGAGAAGCCATGGTATCACCTTGCGCCTGTGCTTTGGCTAACATTTCAGGTAAAATCTTATCTCTTAGTTCTTTTATTTTTTCATCACCGGCGGCAATGTACACTTGGATTTCTTTAAAATACTCTATATTTTTCTCATATAGGCTTTGAAGGAGAGTAATATCCTTCGTTAGATTGGTTCTTGCAGTATGCAATTCATCGACAATCTTCTCAATCTGTGAATGCAGATCTTCAAATTTCGCAAGAAATTTTTTGGAAGCATCAAAAAGGCCACCGAGAATTGGGATTTTTGATAAAACACTTCCTTCGCCACCAATGCTATCTAGATTCAGATCTTTGACTTTAAAAAGCAGATTGTTGAGTAGTTCACCTGCGTAGCCAGAGTCCTTCGTTTTGATTTCCATTAAAACTTTATCTGCAAATTCGGAGACTTTTGCTTGGACCGAAGATCCATATTGGATGATATCATTTGGATCGTTTAACTTGATCTGTCCTGTTAACTCTTGTACTTTTTTAAGATCTTCCGGGGTCAGTTGCAATTCCGGATCATTTGATTTAATTTCTAAAGAGTCCATCTCGTTTCATTCCTATAATTCTTTTTCCAAAATTTGGGGCATTTTATCTTAGCAATCAAGCAGAAAACAAAATGAGCAAAAAGGCGAATAATTCAAAACAATTTGCCAATCAAAGTATTTCAAATTTCCGATACTTTCCAAGAAAATTATATGTTAAATCAATTTGAAAACCTTGTCACTTTCCCTTCTCCACCCATTGATCTGCTCATCGATTTGAAGACCCTGTCTTCACCTCAGTTTAGCTCAATGGAAGTCCATTCCTTGCTTCAATACTTTCGCAAACGGAATCACAAACACTATTTAATCATTAAATTTTTGTTTAGTACCGGTGCATCGATACCAGAGCTTACCCATTTCCCGGTGAAGAATCTGAATTTCGATAACGAATACTTGATCATCAACGAAAGAAAACGTTTAGGATATCGAAAGATCTTTCTTGAAAAGGAATTCACAAGGGAATTGTATCGATTCTGCGCAGACTTAAACGAAGGATCACTTTTGTTTGCGGGAAGAAAAGGACAAAGTCGAAATGTACGTTCCATCCAAAAGATTCTGAATACGGCTTCGCAATTCCTAGGAAAAGAGATCACCATTCCGACCATTCGAGACTTTTTGGCGGTCGCGCTGTTTGAGCAATCGGTGAGCCTACGGGACATTCAGAATTTTCTCGGCCATAGATCACAGAAATCGACCAAGAATCGGATCTTTAAGCCTCAAATCTCAGGGAAAGACCGTATGGGACATAATTTTAATGATTTCCAAAACAAAGCCGCTTAAAAATTTCTTGAACGATCTGACAAATTCCGTATGTTTGTCGTAAGTAGGCGCGTTTTGGAAATTAAAACCAAAAAAATAGGGAATCATACGTTAGTTCATTTGAACGGACGTCTAGATATTACACACTCTGATGAAGTGGAAGCAAAGCTTGCGGAAGATGTGCAAGGCGGAACCGGTGACATCATCATCAATCTCGAATTGATATCTTACATTTCTTCCTCTGGCATTCGTATTTTCGTTGGAATGGTTAGGGAGTTGGACAAACAAGGTCGCAAATTGAAACTTTGCTGTATCACTCCTCCCGTTAAAAAAGTTTTTGATGTAGTCGAGCTACTTGATCTTTTCGAAGTCTTCGATACAGAACAGGAAGCGGTCGCATCTCTATCGAAATAGTCCTTTTCATCTGGGACTCTTTCGATTCACCCTTCTTACACTTTCACTCTTTTTCTGGTCATTTTTTCTATTAGATCATTCGGTGCTTCCGCCAGTTTGGCCTGACGAAGTACTGTTCTTTTCTCCTTCCCAGGAGCTTGCAAACAACGGAATTCTTAAAACAGATGTGTTAGTTGGTTTAATTCCAGGAATGGAGAAAAAAACTCTATGGATGCCGCCAGCCTATATGCTGAACTCGGCTCTGTTTTTAAAAATTTTTCCGCAAACTTTATCAACCGTTAGATTCCTCAGCGCACTTACAATTTTTTTATCTGCGATTACATTTCTTTTTTTACTTCGCAAATTAAAATTTAACAATATATCTGTTACAATTGGTTTTGCAACCATCATCTTTGAGCCTTTATTCTTTAGATTTGGTATTCCGGCACGAATGGAAGGAATGACGATTTTATTCTTTTTACTCAGTGCATACACTACTTTCACAACTAAAGATCCATTTTTACGAGGATTGATCTCAGGCCTTTTTTTTTCCATTGCATGTTTGTCACATCCGTTTGCACTTTCGCTTGGTCTTGTCATCATCTACCTTCTCTATCTAGACAATCCTAACAAATATAGAACCTTCGTTTACTTTATCTTAGGTGCAATAATTCCATTCTTTGTCTGGCTTTTGTATATTTCTCCGGATTGGGATCTTTTAATTATGCAATTTGGCGCACAATTAGTTCGTAAAAAGGCACTTTTTTCCACATTTTCACTTATTGATAAAATCAAAATCTTTAGCTATGGTTTCGCATTTTCAAAAATTAGAATATTTTTGATTTTGATTCAATTATTGTTAATCGGTATCTTTTCAAGGCAAATCTTCAAACAAAGAAAAATCCTTCCAATCAAATTCAATTTATTTTGGATTTGGATTTTAAGTGTGATCATTTCAATCTACTCTTCTTCGGAAGGCTGGTATGTGATTCATTTTTTATTTCCATTTGCACTTGGAATGTCTATTCTTTCAGAACAAAGAATCGTTGGTTTAAAAGTCGCTATATTTGGTATCCTACTCTCTGTCACTGGCTGGTTTCAGATCATCAACTTACATCACATTCAAACCGATTCGGATCAAATTCTATCGAATCACTTTGAAAGAATATATGATTCGTTAAAAAATCATAATCGTATTTATGTTCAATCTATACCTGATCCATATTTTTATTTAAAATCTAAACAACCGAATAAGGAAATTTTAGAGTTTATTCCAGGAGAGCTCGGAATTCCTTCACATCGTTTTTTAGAAACAATTGGCACAAGAGATGCATTCATATTTTATCGAGATGATCTTAAAAGCCAGGCAATCTCAGATTTTTTAATTCAACATCCAGATTGGATTAGAGAAGAATGGGATATTCCAGTACCAGCACAACATTGGCTTGCCTACAAAACCATCATTTATAAAAAACCATTGAGATGATGAAAAAACAATCTCTAAAGATCTTATTTTTATGCTGTCTTGGAAACTTGTTTTTAAATTGTTATCATTCAAAGAAAGAGGATATCGCAATCTTGACATTGTTATCTAGGCAAAGTAGCCCGATTCGCATCACAGTCGTAGGTGATTCACTCTCGCAATGGTCTGATACGTTTGGATTAAAAAATAAGTTACCAGCATCTTATCAGATCACAGACGTATCTAAGGCAGGATATGATACAACACAATGGCTGACCGAATTGTCCGTCGTCGAAAGTATACCTACAGACATTTGGATTGTTGAATTAGGTACAAACGATGCCAGCTACTACGGCACTAACGGCTTTTTGGAAAGATACACACAATTGATTGATCGCCTAAGCAATCGCCCTTTTTCAATTTTTTTGCTTTCAACAGTGCCGATCACCAATCAAGTCGGACTCCACCAAAGCATCCAAAAAAACAATGAAAGCATAAGATCCCTGGTCCAATCAAATCAGAAGTATCGACTAGCCGATTTGGAACAAGCTTTTTCAAACACAGGAAATGGGACGGGTCTGTACTCCATCGCCGATCCAATCCATCCCAATCAGATCGGATATGAAATCATCGGCGAAACCTATCGAAAAATCCTGTTAGGTTTCTAAATTTAAATCTGCCAGTATCTTCAAACCTTTTAATGTCAATAGAGGATCAATTATATCGAAAACTTTATTGTGAGAAGAGTGAATCGTTGTTACAAGGCCACCAGTACCGACCACTACGTAATCACCTGGTAATTCTTCTTTTATGGCTCTAACGATTTCTTTTAGGAGGCCAATCCAACCAAAAAAGAATCCTGATTGGATGGATTCAACAGTCGAACCTCCTAAAACTCGTGCAGGCGAACCAAAGACAATCGGTGGAAGCTGAGCAGTATTGCGTGTTAACGCATCCATAGAAATTTTGAGGCCTGGAGCAATCACCCCACCGACATACTCAGGTTTTTCATTGATCACGCAAAAGGTTGTGGCAGTACCCAAATCTACTAAAATGGCTTTTTTCTTTGGAAACGTTTTAACGCAGTAGGCGGCATTTACCAGACGATCTGCTCCAATCTCAAATGGCCGCGGATAGGTGATCCCAAAATTAAGCTTCATCTCATAAGAAACACGCAACGGATTTACATCAAACCAATCTTCTAACATACGCTCAACGATAGGATTCAATGATGGAACAACACTGGAATAAATGGCACGAGTGATTCTTTCTAAATTTACTTTTTCGTGGGTGAGAAAACCTTTCAAAAATAATCCAAGCTCATCTGAAGTTCGGTCCCGTCTGGTAACAGTACGTTTATGAAAATCGGGTTGGTCTTCACCTTCTTGAAAAATACCGAAGACAGTGTTCGTGTTGCCAACATCGACAACGAGGAGGAGTGGTTTTTCTTGCATTTAGATTACCCGAAAATTTGGTGATGAATCCATGAGTTCAACTTTTTCGCCTGTATCGGTCATAATAATGAGAAATCCATATTCATCAATTCCCAAAACTTTACCACGTATGATTTTTGAATCAACTTCAGTCTCTATTGCCTGGTCTTTTAAAAATGAATGTCTTTCAATCCATATCAATTCATTCAAGATTTGACTTGGGTCGATCAATTTGATGATATATTGGTTTAGTTGTTCAATAAATGAATAGGTCAAACGTTCCACTGTTCCCTCTATAGGAATTTCATCTAACAGATAACAAACTTTTTTTTCTAATTCAGGGGGAATTTCTTTGCCATAAACATTCATTCCCAATCCTATAATGATCGTACAAATACCCGATTGGATTTCACTTTCGATTAAAATACCGGCTATTTTTTTATCATTCCGATAAATGTCATTTGGCCATTTGATGCTGAGCTCAGCTTCCATTTCCGGAAACATTGCGAGGATGGAACGGAGCATTGCTGCGGCTGTAAAAATAGAAAACAAAGGTAAAGATATCTCAGAAATCGGAATCTGGATCTTTCCTGAAAAAATGATATGGTCTTCACCTAATGTGATCCAAGAATGAGAACCTCGTCCTTTTCCATTGGTCTGATCTTGTGCAATGACCCAAGATCCCGCGGGGATACTTTTATTTTTGATCCACTCATTGGTAGAGGTAACCGACAGCAACTGGTGTCCCATTTCGGCTTTTAAAAGGTGATATGACATACTATGACTAAAACAATTTGGATTCAGAGGACGAAACAAAAAAAACAAAAACAAGGGAGTTGAGAAAAATATTCACCTTTGTATTCTTGTCATCATGCACATTTCTCAGGTCCTCGATCGCAAAAAAACTTCTATCAGCTTTGAGTTTTTCCCTCCAAAAAATGCCGAGTCTTCTGAAGATTTGTTTAAAACCATCCAAGACCTCTCTTCCTTAAATCCTGCCTATGTAAGTGTTACATATGGAGCCGGTGGATCCACAAGAGACCTGACCCACGACTTAGTTGTAAAACTTCAAAAAGAAACGGGCTTAACCATTGTTAGTCATTTAACTTGTGTGGGTGCCTCTAAAGCGGAGATTTCAGACATTTTGAAAAGATACAAAAATTCAGGGATTCACAATATCATGGCACTCCGTGGTGATCCTCCCAAAGGCCAAATGGAATTTGTAAAAAACGTAGATGGTTTTGAATTTGCAGGTGAGCTCGTGTCCTTCATCAAACAAAACTTTCCAGAAATGGGCATAGGTGTTGCCGGCTTTCCCGAAGGTCATCCATCCACACCCAATCGATTGAAAGAAATAGAAAATCTAAAATGGAAAGTAGATCAAGGTGCGGACTATATTTGTACTCAAATGTTTTTTGATAATAATGATTATTATGATTTTGTAGAAAGATGCGAAATTGCAGGGATCAAAGTACCGATCATAGCAGGCATCATGCCAGTATCTTCACGTAAGGGAATGGCTAGGATGGCGGAACTATCACTTGGATCACGATTTCCTGCCAAGTTGTTACGTTCTCTGTCACGCGCTGTGGATGATACTTATGCAGAAAATGTTGGGATACACTGGGCAACGGAACAAGTTAGAGATTTGCTAGATCACAATATTTCCGGAATTCATATGTATACGCTAAACAAATCTAAGGCGACTCGGAAAATCTACGAATCATTAGGGATTCAAAATTTCGACGCGATCTAGGTCTTGTCCATCTGATTCTTTCATTCCGATGTATTTGTTATTTTTCCAATACCCTTGGTGGATGATTTTTCCTTGTTGGTCCCGAATGATCGCCTTACCTTCTAACTGATTGTCGATCCATACTCCTTCTAACACACTTTTGTCCGAAAAATAATACTTACCTTTTCCGTTTCGTTTGCCCGATGCGTATTGCCCTTCAAATCGATCCCCGTTCAAATGAAAGTAAGTACCTTTCCCCTCCCTCAATCCATTTTTATATTCGCCTTCAAACCTTTCACCGCTGCGATACTCATAGATATGTTGGCCATTTTTTTCAGTCAATGTTAGGGTTTCGGATTCACTTGGATCGCATGGTGATTCTTCACACTTTGCCGTCGTTGACGAACAATTGATAATCAGGAAAAAACAAAGTAGAAAAAATGGACTCGCAAGGATGATTGGGATTGATTTATCTCTGCTTACCGTTATCCTTAGCGCAAACCGTTCTGTCATCGTATGGAAACGGTAGTTAAGGAATCAAATATGTCATCTAAAAAGGTGCTCGTCGTCGATGATAGTACAGTCACGCGGCTAATGATCAAAAAAATAATCTCGGAAACGAAGCTAGATTGCGAGTTTATCGAGGCGGATTCTGCCGACAAAGCCAAGACAATATTGGAAGGGATCGCAGATCTTCATTTTGCCACTTTAGATCAAAATATGCCAGGCACACTCACTGGTCTAGACCTTGCAGAACATATGATTGCCAAGTTTCCTTCTACAAAGACGATACTCATCACAGCCAATATCCAAGATTCTATTCGCAACCGTGCGAGCTCGTTGGGTATCGGGTTCATCGAAAAACCCATCTCTCCCGAAAAGCTCACACCACATCTAGGAAGTCTCTAAAATGGGTACCTTAACAGAACTCGAACAAGACGCGATCAACGAAATCTTTAATATAAGCCTTGGCGGAGCCGCCAAACTACTTAGCGAAATGATTTCAAATGAAATATTACTTACTGTTCCTAGCTTACGCATTGTAAAATTGGAAGAAGCTCTTCATATCGAATCACTCAAAAACTTTCAAGTTTGTTCCATTGAACAAAAATTTACAGGTGGATTGGGCGAAGGATCCGCCTTCATTCTATTTCATAAAGATTCTAGTCTTGAAATCGTAAGGATGATGATGAAAGACTACGTTGAAATCAATGAAGTCTCACATTTTGAAAAAGATGCTCTGAGCGAAATTGGAAACATTATCTTAAATTCTATACTTTCCAATCTCGCAAAAATGTCAGAGAAGAAAATCGAAACCGAAATTCCGGAATTTTTCCTTGGAGAGTATGAAGAAGTATTAAAACGCGATGAAAAGTCGATCGAAAAGGTCGACTCTATCTTACTTGCGTACATTGACTATCATGTGAAAGGGAAGGACATTAAAGGATATATCTTTTTTCTTTTGGAATTTGAAACGATCAAACAGTTATCTAAAATACTTTTAGAAAAATTGAATTAATTTGCCCGACTTAAATATTCACAACCTCCTAACGATAATCAGTAAATCCGGTATCGGTATACTTATACTCAACTATTCCCGACAAATCATACTTATGAACCAATGGTTTCAAAGATATTCAAATCTGAATGAAGAGACCACGCTTGGACGATCTTTTTTTGAAATCTTTCCTGATCTGGAAAATACAAGACTCGATTATTCTATAGATTTATGTCTAGAAGGTAAACAGTATTCAATCATTACGCATTCACTTAATCCTCATCCATTTCCATTATATGAAAATGCAAAAAAAAGAGAGGAAAACATTCGAATATTTCAATATCTGCATGTCATTCCCATTCCTGTACACGATTCAGATAAAACGATTTGTATGATTCAGATATCTGATGTTTCTCAACAAGTCATCAGAGAAAATATGCTTCGTGAACAGATGAATTTGGCTACCACAATCAAAGAAGAAGCAATTCGAGCTTCCCTTGCTAAGTCAGAATTTCTTGCCTCTATGAGCCACGAGATTCGAACTCCACTCAATTCGATACTCGGAATGACCGAACTACTTGAAGAAACAGCATTATCTGAGGACCAACAGAGATATCTGGAAGTGCTTAGGAATTCTGGAAAGGCTCTCTTCAATATTATCAATGATATTTTAGATTTTTCAAAGATAGAAGCTGGTAAACTAGAAATAGACAATCACCCCTATTCGTTGTTAAATGTCATTGAAGAAACGAATTCCCTATTTTTTCTTCGAGCCAAAAACAAAGGTGTGTCTTTAGAGACCCATGTTTTCCCAGGATTATCAACTTCCGTCTATGGAGATCCCATTCGTCTCCAACAAATTTTGATCAATCTCATGGGCAATGCCATTAAATTTACCCAAAACGGTAAAATCGAGCTAAACGTCTCTCACGAAGTGGATTCCCTAACAAGAAAGGAGATGATGCTCATTGAAGTAAAAGATACTGGTATAGGCATTCCTAAAGAAAAATTGGATAAAATTTTTGAAAGTTTCACACAAGTAGATAGCTCCACCACACGAAAGTACGGTGGAACGGGTTTGGGACTTGCCATCACTAAACGTTTAACAGAACTTTTAGGTGGCAGACTTTCTGTTTCAAGTGAAGACAAAAAAGGATCTACGTTTTCAGTTCGATTGCCTTATATTCCTTATGTTGACAATGAGCACTTACTTACTACGGGATCATGGGATGGAATCGATATACCAGAACCTAATTTTTTCCCAAAGCTAAAAGTGTTATTAGCTGAAGATTCACCGGAGAATATTTTTCTGGTTCAATCCTTTCTTCGTAAATATCCGATCGAGATAGATGTGGCAGAAAATGGAAAGGTAGCCGTAGATAAATCTTTGCAGAACTTCTATCACTTGATCCTAATGGACATGCAGATGCCTATCATGGATGGAAACGAAGCCATAGCCGCCATTCGAGACAGGGAGATTAAAAAGGACATTCCTGCATCAAAATCACTGCCCATTATTGCCCTCACTGCGAACGTTTCCAAAGAAGACATTCAGAAAAGCTTTTCGGCAGGTTGTAACTCGTATTTGACGAAACCTGTTAAAAAAGCAGACCTACTCAAAATCCTATTTTTTTATTCGTCAAGTACTACCTAAGCAAACTAAACTACTTTGCGGTTACTTCTCTCCACCAGTTCGGTGTGGACGAAATCACACCTGGTTGACCCACAAGTGAATTTGCCAAATTGAGTGAAGCGGCTCCCGCTGGAGTTTCGACTTCATAAAAATTTCTGTCACCTAATTCAAGTTTTTTGAAGATCCGTAATCCTTTGGAACCAAAGAATACCTCAGCCTGTTTTTTTGAAATGGATGGCTCCAATTCTACGATGATATTGCCTGGGAGCGCGAGGAGAGTGGAACCTTTTACCGTTTTAAAAACGGGAGAATAGCCATTCTGATTGGAATCATTTAAGGTTTTTGAGACTCCGATCGATCCATCTTTTCCATTTGTTTTCCACAAATTAACTACGCCACTCGTTTTAATAAGTTCCGCACTCTGGTCTACTTTTTGAACGGCGGATTTTACAGTTCTGGATGAGGAATTATTTCCACCAAAGTCCGCAACAATACCAGATTCTAAGACCAATGGAATTTTTTGATTACCTTCAAAATAAAACAAAGCATCTGGTGATAGATCTTGGGAGAAGGAAGGTCGTGAGACACATGCGGATACGAATATAGCTATCAATGTCAGCAAAGAGTTGCTATTGATTTTTTTTAAAGATTTAATATGCTCTCTAATTTCAAATTTCATGTTTGTAATTTCCTCTCTACCTTTTAAAAAAATCAATTTGCTCTTCCTCTCACTCTCATAGACCAACTGCTCAGTGTATGAGCGGTGTTATCGATAGTCTTACTTGTTGTATATGCAAAACTTGATCCAGTCTGAGTATACCTTGATGTTGCATTACAAGTGTAAGTAGAAGTTCCAGCTCCTGGTGTTGACTTTGTGCAAACATCAGCTACACGGAGTTGCCAGGTGCCATCGGCTGTCTCGTTCATAAATGTCGTCGCACCAAATGTCCATGCAGTGAAATCATTGCAGAATGTAATCGCTCCAGCTGTGGTAGAACAAATTCTTGGAACTGCAAGGCGAGCTTTTGTTCCTGCGGGTGAAATCAATTCAACGTATAAATCACCAGCATCATCGTTTGCACCTGTTGCAACGGTTAAAGTCAATTCTACGAACTCAACTTTTCCTATTCCAGTATTGGAAAGTGTCAATGAGTTTAAAGCACCTGTTTGATTGTTATTTGATATGGTAGTAGTCGCTAATGAGCCAGATTGAAAGGAAGTTGTAACAAGTGCTCCAATTGGAGTCCAAGATTCTGCGGCAGTCAAAGCATTGCCTACATGCACAGCACCAAAACCATATTTGTGATTAAATAAAAGTCCAGCACCATTCGAAATCCAATCAGAATCAGCGGAGTCATTTTTTCTTGCTGAGGTCGCAAGCAACACGCGAACATCTCTTGCTGTTAGATTAGGATTTCGTTCTAAAATTAATGCACCTACACCTGCAGCCAAAGGAGATGCCGCTGAAGTACCATTAAAGGTATTTGTATAACTAGTATTGGAGAAATTTGGCGAGGAACCAATTGTATTATATCCGCCACTCGATGTAATATCGGTAGTTGATATTGCTGGCCCACCGCTCAGACCCTGCGAGTGGGCAGAGACTAATAAATTGGCACCTTCCTCAGAATAGAAAGCTCTCTTTCCATCATTTCCGATCGCTGCAACTGCAAAGGCGTTATAGTAATTTGCTTGCCCGTCATGATTGGAATTGTCTCGAGTAGCTGTTCCAGAAGAAACTATTCCCCCAGTATTAGAGGATGTTAATAGATTACCCCCATTCCCGGCCGCCCAAAAATATAGAGTTCCTTTTCCATTTCGTCCACTTTGGAAACCAGCGTTCACACCAGATTGCCAAATCGATCCACTAGCAGCTAACCTTCCTGTGTTATCAGCAGCACCCCAACTATTGTTCGAGACCCAAACATTTACTGAATTTTGACTCATTGCAGTGCCCGAATTAGAATCAGTACTATTCACTAGAATATTTCTAGCTCCAATTTTTGACCGGGGAGCAATTCCACTCAAACCAAGATTATTCGAATCACGGGCGGACATTATACCGGAGACCGACGTGCCATGACATCCAAGTCCAGTTGTACTACAGCTTGAAAAATTAAATAATCCACTCTCGCCAGAAGACGAAAATGTCACATTAAGACTGCTATCATAATTTTCTTTCAAGTCTTCATGGGTATAATCCATTCCGTCATCGACGGTCACTATCTTTACCCCATTTCCTTTGCAACCTTTCGTCCACGCTGCGCTTGCATTGGCATCCTCTCCACTCACGGCCCCTGCAGTTGAGCCGTCATTGTTAAGGTGCCACTGTGCTGAATAAAGCGGATCAGTCGGGGTTCCCGTTGTAGAACAAGAAGGAGCTGAAGTTGTAGCCAAAAAGTTTTGTAAAATTAGGAGTAAAAGTAAATCATCGTTATTGTTTTTTTCCTTTTTACATGAAGGTAAGGCTGAAAACAAAATTAGAAATATGATTAACTGAGTAAATGTAACTTTCAAGATTCGCATCATTCCCTAGTTATAGTACAGTCGCAATTCACCTGCAAGCAAAAATTCAGGCTTTAGCTTCAGCAAGTCGCTTGGAACGATCATCCTGTACTAAGGCATCCATCAATTCGTCCAAATCACCTTCCATCAGCGCAGGTAGATTATGACTCGTATAACCAACACGATGGTCTGTACATCTGCCTTGTGGATAGTTATATGTGCGGATCCGTTCTGATCTGTCACCAGAACCCACTTGTGCTTTCTTTAAAGCATCGGCACTAAGTTTCGCAGTTTCAGCCAATTGATCCGCAATCCTAGCACGAAGCATACGCATCGCCTTATCACGGTTTTTGATTTGAGAACGTTCTTCTTGTGAAGCAGAAACTATACCAGTAGGAATGTGAGTGATACGAACAGCAGAGTCAGTCGTGTTGACGTGCTGACCACCAGAACCTGACGAGCGATAGACGTCGATACGAAGGTCGCTCTCTTTAATCTCAATTTCCCTTTCTTCGACTTCAGGCAGTACGGCAACTGTTACGGCAGATGTATGAATGCGTCCGCCAGACTCGGTTTCTGGAATCCTTTGGACACGGTGTGTGCCTGATTCAAACTTAAATACATCATATGCACGATCATCATCCAAAGAAAATACAATCTCTTTGTAGCCACCGATACCTGTTGGATTCATATCAATGATTTCAACGCGCATCCCCAGTTTGTCAGCATACTTGTTGTACATCCTAAAAAGATCAGCGCAAAACAATCCGGACTCTTCCCCGCCCGTTCCAGCACGAATCTCAACGAGGATACTTTTACCTGAATTTGGATCGGGTGGAAGGAGCATGATTTCCAATTCTTTGGATAGCTCTTCTAAACGTTTTTCGCCTTCCTCCACTTCGGATTTTAACATGTTGTGCATTTCTGGATCGTTCTCAGTCGCCAACATGGTCTTTGCATCTTCTATATCTTTGGTGATGTTTAAATATTCGTTCGCCTTTGTGTAGACGGGAGTTAGGCGTGATCTTTCTTTCGATAGATTTTTCAGATGGTCGGATTGAGTAGCCTTACCTAGTTCGTCTTCGATTCGAAGGTATTTTTCTTGTATTTTTTTCAATCTATCTATCATGTCTATGGAAAGGATCGAGAATGCCTGATTTTGATAAACTAAAATCTCAACGACGTTATGATTAAGGTGACCGGAGATGACTCGCCCATCCAGGTAAAAGGCTTTCTGGAAGGTATTATTGACCTATTTGCTGGTTTAGAAGACTATAAGAGCCCCTATGCACCTACAGTCCAGCAACCATCTGAACTCATTGAGCAGTTGGTGCAAAATGCCGCCCTCAAAACGGGTCTCGTCAGCGCGACTTGCTCCTTACCGCCGGGTCCACTCGGTCTGCTCAGCCTTCTACCTGAATTGCTTTTTATCTATCGAATCCAAGGTCAGCTTGTGCTAGATATCGCCGCGATCCACGGAAAGGAAGTCTACGTGACTCGTGAATTGCTATTGTATTGCCTTTTCAAACATGGAAGTGCTCATGTCTTTCGAAGAGTCATCGAAGAAACATCTCTTAAAATCTTAATTCGCCCAACGACCGTTAAAGTTTTCCAAGGATTGTTAGAAAAGATTGGAATCATGATCACAAACCGCGTCATCCGCAAACAATTTTCTCGTTGGATACCGCTGGGCGGTGCCGTAGTTACGGGAACCTTTGCTTATTTTGATACCAAAGGTGTTGGGGGAACCGCACATTCCCTCTTCCAAAAAGAAATCGAATCTTTAAATGAAACTGTAGAGTTGGAAGGTACGTGAGGCTATTTTTTTTAATACTTATCTCATCGTTAATCGACTGTCGATCTAAACATGAGAGCCTTATCTCAGAACTTGATGAATTGATATCACGTGAAAAATACGAAAAAGCACTCACTTTGATTCAAGAAAGACTCTCCGCAAATCGAAGTTCTGCGGAGGTCATTTCAAAATCAAAACCGAATCAACCACGACTCCTCCAGCTCTCAGAAGACAGAACTAAAGTTGTTTGGACTGAAAATAAAACTATTTTTTATAAAGATCTCATCTCAGACAAAACTGCAAATTTAGAACTTAAGATTCGTCCCGAAAGTTTACAGATAGCAAAAAATGCAGAATACGCTATTTTGCAATATCCTCTCAAACAAAAAGGAGGATGTGCCATTTACGCATATTCTCTGTTAAATATCACCGTAGAATACGAGTCTGCTGTCCATATACCTTGCAACACTGGAATGGGGATTTCAGAAAAAGGAGATAAAATTTTTTACTTCTTTGAAAATGATCTGTACGAAGAAAAAACTTCTCATCCAAAACTTCCCAAAAAAATCATTACTACGGAACAGTTTGCCCCACCATTTCCCAAGTTAAAAACAAACCTCCAACTCGCAAGTATTGGAGAGGATTGGCTGATCTGGTCAGGCGCAGGTGGTTCTTACAATCTCTATGTCTTACAGACAAAAACTTTGAAGGTAAATCTGTTAAGCAAGGATATAGTGATCCCGAGAGTGATTCATCACAACGGATCGCAGGCTTACGTCGTTGGTGGGAAAATCGGTGATTTATACTTAAGAGAAATTGAATATTCCTCAAACAGATTCCCATCTATTTCACGGGGGATTCCCATTTCCACAAGGGAGGCGATTTCATATAGATTGACCGCCAAAGACGAGTTTATTGCATCAAATCAAAATGACCCGCAACAACCGATGAAATGGAAAGTTCTCGGAAAAAAAGAGCACCTACCGTTTTTTCTAGAACGTTTATGGGGAATTGCAGGTGATCGGATGATTTATGAAAGCAAGTCTGGGGAGCTTATCATCGACCATTTGATTTTCTCGGAAGAAGACTTCGCTATGTACGAGTATTTTAAGAAAGTAAAAAAGTTAGCGGATGGTTAGGCCGCTTGTTCGTGTTCTTTTTTGTTTTGATAAAAGCTACAAGCTTTGTATTTATCAGTGATGCAATGTGATGTCAGATTTTCGAAATCGTCTTCTTGCAGACGGTCCTTTGAACTTGGACAGACCTTTAAACCCTTCGAATAAAGAGGACATTTTATATAGAATTCGTTCGTAGTAGGCCCTTTCTTTGACATAGCACTTCAGAAGATTTTTCTTTCGAAAGGGAATGTCAAACCGATTTTGTTCTTAAGTTAAAAAAACACGGAATGATTACGTCTCTTAACTGAATTTATTTAGAAATACAAATTTAAGATTTGCGGTTCGACTTCCGAGGTTGCGGCATCGTAGTTTATGAAATCTCGAACATTGTAAGTTCTTCCCGCGGCTTTTTCTTCAAAGAAATTTCCTTTCAGAAAAACTTGTACTGATTCAACAGCCCGCGTTGTTTTGATATTTTTTGTTAAACCAAATTTTTCCCAAATGTCTGGATCTGAAAATGTTAAAAAGGAATCATCATTGATGTATGGTTTGATACGTTCCTTGTCCAGATTTGCAAATGAAAACGCAGGCGATACGAGTCCATCCAATGGTCTACCTCGTAATTTTTCATAAAGCAAAGGATTAAATACTTCCGTTCCTATAAAGACGGCAACCTTCCAACCAGGAACAATCCACGTTCGATCTTGATTGACCTCTCCTGCGCTGAGTATCAAATCCTCTTCCTGGGTAATCAGTGTTTTGCGAATCAATGGATCCATTACTTTTCCATCTGCAGAAAAAGGAACCGACACATTATAAAGTGGACCTTTGGGATCAATGACAAGCTCTCCTCTCACTACCTTTGGTGAGGGAAGTATAATCGAACCTGCAAGAATAGGTACTTTATAATCTCTTGCAAGTTTAGCGAAAGTTTGTTGGTAAGCCGTCGCCATCTTTTGAGATTGGAAGCGAAAAGCTGCTTCCCACTTTGCTTGCGGCTTCGATGAAAATTCTAAAAAAGGTGCGATATCTGCTTTATGTTTGGAAACAAACGTTTCCATGGCAGATTTCCAATTATCATTCGAAAATACGGCTTCTTTCTCATCTAAGAATATTAAACCAGTTCCTATATGTTCAGGAAAAATGATGATCGTTTTGCGATCATAGATATTCGCCGTCTTTCCCGCTAACATGAGCTCTTCTATCCGTTCATTCCACCATTCTGTTTTGGCAAAATCTTCAACGCGCAGGACAACTTGCATAGAAATGATATTACCGTACTTTCTGTCCGCTCCATTTGTTTGAATTTGAACTTTTGACCATGTAAGATTTGGACGTTCAATTTCCGCTTCATTTTCAATCACAGGCTCCTCAGATGAGCTTGCGATATGGAAATCAAATTTGGGGATGGGGACATCTTTTTGCTGGAGTGCACGTGCGGAAAAGCCAGTAAACACTAGCATTACTGCAAAAAATAAAACTTTGAATGGTGGTACGTAAAAATTATGCATGGTCTTTTAAATAAATTGAAACTGCATCGAGCATATATTCAGTAAATAGTGGAGAGGGATTATAGGTTTTAACATTTACCCATTCCATAAAATCATGTTCGTCTGACATGATGATTTGTCCAGAAACTAAACTTGCATGGTAACCCAAGATGATGCACGGATGATTACCCTCGTTTACCTTGTGTTTGTGTATAAGAAAGGGCTTCGGATTGATATCTACTTTGACATTTGGTCCTAATTCTTCGGAAACTTCTCTTTGAATACTCAGTACCCAATCTGAATAAAATTCATCCTCGTCCATTCTGCCACCAGGCAAATCACCAAATCCTGATTTTCTATCACGCATTACAAGAAGGAGATCACCGTCTCTCAAAAACAGTTTTTGAGTGATTTGAAAAAAACCATGTTTGCTCACAATGGTTCACCCCACTGATTGATCACATGATCTATCGCATAAAGTTTCGGTGCTGGTAATTTTCCTTGATGAAACTGATTTACCATACCTAATGATGCGGTCGTTAGCTGGGTAATAATCGGATCCATGGACTCAGTCGGAACTCCAAAGAAAAGGAAGTTGATCGGACTTCCATCACTCAATAAATAAATCACCTTTGTTTGCGAACTTCCATTCTTAATAAACGAAAAGGTAAAACGACCGCCCAAATCCATTTGAGTCTGTGGATCTAGGATACGATCGATTTCCAAAGTTACTTCAACGTTATCTATGACAGGTTTCGATGACATGTTTAATTGATTGATCCAATCATTAAAATCTGCAAACTCTACCGTTTTTGTTGAACCAGAAATTAAAAACAATCCAGGCTTATTTCCATTTAATATCCAATCTTCAAAGTTGTGCTGTTTTAAGACACTATCGCCTGTTACTCCTATCACCATATCCGAATCATAAAACTCTGACTTTGCAACGGAATCAAATTTTGCGTATTCAAAGGGCTGATCGTGATTAACCTTTAGGTCAACTCTTGTGACAAATAGATTTGATTCGTGGAGCCGACCATGGATTAAATATTTGAATAAAAAAGATCCTATATTGCCATGAGATCCAAGTAGGATGATCTTACGTTTAGATATAACTTTTCCCAATCCGTGTAGAGTGTTTTCTACTGCATTTAAAATCGAGTAGGCAACCTCTTTGGATTCTTCTTTTGTCTTTTCATTTGAAATGGCTATTGTATAAGCGGGAAGTGCCAATTTGTTTTCATTACCGGCCGCCTTAACAAGTCTATCATAACCATTTCGGGTATGTTCCACCGAACCAATAACATGCGAAGAAATAAAATCAAAAAGTGAATGTGATCTAAGTGATGTGGGACAATCAATCCAGAATTCGTTACAAAAATCCAAAAGAGAAACGTTTTCTAAACACCTTTGGTTGAGAATCGGTGCGATATAACCTCCATCTTCAATTAGAAGGATTTTGTCATTGGATTGATGAATCAAAAACAGTTTTTGAAAAAATAGGTAAGTTGCTAAATACCTCATCGCATCGTAAAATCCAAACTTTGCTTCTTCTAACTTAGCCTTGAACGCTTGATGTTTAGAGAAATCACTGTAAAGAGGAGAAACTCCATAATAAGGTTTGTTATTCTGAGTAAGCTTAAATTCCAAACCAGCCATATAAAATTGTTCAGTAGGTATATCCAACAAAACATCTAAGTAGATTGGTGGAATATTTCCACCGTACTTAACAAATGCGACATCTACAGTTTTCGCCTTAAGACATCTGAATGTCTCGACCAGAGAGATAATCTCTGAAGTAATATGATGGATTAAATATAAATGAACACCTTCGAAGTTTAAAGTATGATTTTTCTGATTTGCGATATCTTCTAATAATTGCATTCTTCTTAGGTAGAAACTTGCATCTATCTGGGTTCTTTTTTTATTGAAGCTAAAATTGAGGACTCGATCTAAGCGTGATAAGTCGATATACACATCAGCTCTTCCAAGTTTTGCAAGTATCGTATTACCATCTTTGATTAACGTAGCAATCTCTGAATCTTCCAGGATCAAAAATAACTTTTTCATCAAAGGGAGAGCACTTTCAATACTCGAAGATAGCAGATGCTGTCGGAATTGATCCTCCCAGTAAAAATTTATGTGGGTTAGTCGCCCAAATGGTGTTTTTTCAATTTGTTCAAAGATTTTACTGAAATGTCTATTTTCTTCCTCGAAAAATTTTTCACCCTTTTGAGCCGCACTCATTATGCTATTTGCAAGTGATTCACTGATTTTTGAAAGGCCTGCGATGTACGTTCGTCTTCCAATCTCTTCTACTTTTTCATGCGGTAATTTTTCTAAGTTTAACCCGCTGTTGGTGGATGAGTCTATCGTGATACGTAAAAAAAAGTCGCCACTTGTGATACTACTTTGTACGCGTTCTAGAAGAATCTGATAATCGACTTCGATATTGGTATCAATCTCTGAGAATGGAAATAGTAAGGCGATGGATGGATTCAAACGAGCATCTTCACCGTAAAATTCTGGATGTAGTTTTCTAGCGATGGATTGTCTTTGGAAAGTTCCAAGGACAATTCGTAAATCATCCTCAAATTGAGAACGGTACAAGACCCAGTCATCCAACACGCCAGCCTTTGCATGAACCTGCACATGCTGAATGTGCATGTCGATCAATTCATGATTGATCGAAGGATTGATTTTGTATGTGAAAGAAACATCACCCGGAACAGTGTGTAATTGATTTCCAATTTCTTCAGCAAGTGATCTCGATAAAATGGATAGTCCGAAAAAAATCCTGAGATTCGATAAATCTAGCTCATATAAATTTTCGGCTTTTTTTGTAAGAATTGGTCCAAGTGAAGTTTGAATTTCTTTTTGAGTCATAATGAACTTTCTTTAATCAAAGTTTACGACAACTTTTACCGAAGATGTCTCCTTTGCCTTATTGTATGCATCCGGGAGATTCGCAAAATTATAGTTATGTGAAATCATATTGGTTTCGAGGGATTTTGCAACGTCGGTATTTTCTTTCAATAATTTGATCGCATAATGAAAGTCTCCGCATCGTGAAGAGCGTATCATTTTGCCTGCTTTAAAGAAGTTTAAACTCACAGTTGCTTCCTCTGACCAAAGCCTCTCAATTTCTGTATCTACGAGTATGGCACTTCGAGGTCGAACCAAAGAATCTTCTTTCCCTGGAAATGGTCGTATAGCACTTCCGATTTCGTCCGGCGAACCTACAACCACCAAATCAAATCTGGGAACATGTCCAGCGAACACTTTTGAGTTTAAGATGTCCCAAGCTTCCGATGCGGTTCCGGTAAAGACATCAAAGTGTTTTGGCAAAAGTGCCTTCCATTTTTCTGCAATGGATGGAAAAAGAAAAACTGATTTATTTTGGCGGCTTTCGCGAGGCCAGTGAAAGTACAGGTTCTCCATGGTGGCTGGCAGTAAAGACAACTCATCTACAACAAGCTCAGTAAGATGCGATAGCCCCCCCATTACCTGTCCATTCGTTGTTTTGAGATGAACTTCCCTTTTTGCGAATTGAAGAGCAGAAAGAAAACCACTGGGTGTGCTAGTTGTGTCATAGACGATATCAAATTTATCTTTTAAATCATCTGCATCCACTGATCTGAGATCTACTGTCTCTTCGGCTCCCATTTTTTTAGAGAGTTCAACCAAATGATCGTGTCGAGTGATCGCCGTAATGCGAAAGTTGGATTTTGAGGATTGTTTGTGAGCTTTTAAAGCAGAGAGAATTAGACTTCCGAGCCGGCGCGGACCCAATACTGCAACTGAATCACCATCTTTTGGTGGTGATGCGATAATTGCCTGCAATGCCGCCGCAAAAGGCTCCATCAGCACTGCAACTTTTGAGTGTAAACCATCTGCTAAAATGGCGGCATTTTTAGGAGCAAGAATATAAGGCCCAAAACCGCCAGGCAACCTATCTATTCCCAAAACTTTACGTTCAGGAGAATGAGTCGGGATGCCCTCTTTACAAAAAGCGTCTTGCACATCGTCACCACGTGCTTCAAATGTATCGTTGATTTCGATGACATACTGTTTCGGTGTGCCTTCTCCCACACTCTCAGCAACGACTTCGTGTCCTATGATTTGTGGGAGTGGATGTGGAAGGAATCGTCGATCGATGTCAGTTGAGCAAACTCCACAGGCTTTTGTTTTAAAGAGCTTATAGCCTGGACCAACTTGTAGGTATGGTTGGCCGTTACGAAGGATTTCCCAGCCCGCCTCTAAGCTACCTTTGTATTCATATTCCGACTCTTCAAAAGTATCGTTGGCGGTGTAATCAAGGGCTTTGAATTTGAGCTGCATCTATCTATTGTTGATAAAAAACAAAAGAATGATCGTCAATGTAAAAAATGTAAGGTTCAATAGAAATCCTTGTTGGATCTCTTTCCTCTCTCTTTGGTCCAAAAAGTAAGCTGTTACAAAGACAGAAAAGAATCCTCCCAAATGTGCCCAGTGAGCTACATAATCTCTCGCAAATAAATTAGTGATATCTGAATAAATACTCATCCAAGCAAAAATAAAAACGGGAAATGGAATCGTCTGCGATTTGGTTAGCGGAAAACGGAATGGCGAAAGTAACGCCGCGACACACGCGAGACCAGATATCGCGCCACTAGCACCAACAACTGGTGTATTGTCGCCGAGCAAAAATCCTCTTACAATCCAATCACCAAAAACAGATAAAAATCCTGCCATAAAATAAAACAATAACCATCTAACTTTACCAACACGGTTTTCAACCACTCTTCCTAAAATCATAAGATAAAACATATTAGAAAACAAATGTGAGAAGCTAGAATGAAAGAATGTACTTAGAATCCAGTTTAATGGCTGAAATTCACCTGGTGTAGCAATGAAATATTGGTCGATGGCATGTGGGAAAAATAAAAGCATAAACGGAAATAGTATGATCATAAAGACTGCAAAACTCGCAGTAAGGGGAAATTGCCAGATTAAGGACATTTCGGATACCTACTTGATCGGTGGCACTTCAGGCGGTTTTGCCTCTGGCGGATTGCGCATGTAGGCTGGATCAAAATTTGGGATCGAGGTTGCCAACTCAAACAAGTCTGGTTGCTTCCAGATTCCATCATAATAACTTATTTCTGAATATGAATCGAAGTTACTATCATATAAAAGTTTCAAATACTTTTCACGATCTTTTACAATGATTCTATTGACCTCACTTACCAATCCTTCAAACGAACGCATTTCCGTGTTGAATTCATCTATCGAGTCATGCAAAAGGCCAAGCATCACAATGTATTTTTCAGCTTGTTTAATCGACTTTAAAGAAAATGCAAATTCTTGTAACTTCATCAAGTATAAATACGGACGAATGTTCTTACCAACAACTAGCCTTTGTTTAGCGACTGCGATTTCTCGATAAGCAAGGCGTAGGTATAATTTTGTATACTTTTTTTCTTTACCATTGGCAAGCCGAGCTAGCCTACCCAACTCTTCATCTAGCTCTGCAATTTCTTCATCGAGAACCATCATATATAGGGAAATCAAAAGTCCTTGGGTCCTTCTTAGCTCCGCATAAGATCTCCCCAGATCCATTTGCAGATGAAGAATTTCGGATTCGATATGATGTTGAACGCATCGCTTAAAGTATTTTTTTTCAAGCTCTGTTCCCCGATTCGTAATGGTGGAACTCAAGATTTTTAAGAATTCGTAATTATCCTTTAAGCCATAGCTGACACGAATAAGCTGTGTAGCTTTGGAGCTGGCTTGGTCGGGAATGGTTTCCGTCCAAGCCATCAAAATTAATAAAAATATACTCCCGATTCTAAGCACTGTGTCCATATCTTCGGTCAACTTCTAGATTCATTAACAAGATAAAAAAGAAAAGACAGTGTAGTATCTATTTAGAAGATTATGTCTAAAACGACATGCCTTCCGCCCTTAGTAAACTACCCTCGTCACCCCTTGAATCCATAGATTTATTAAAATCGGAAATGGATTCCCCTCTCTGGGAAAATCGTCTCCGTGAGCTTATGGATTTGGCGGCCAAAGGGGACAAAAATACTTGGGCATTGATCTATCAATTGGTTCGAGAAGCCGATTCTGGAAGACTTTCTTGGGGTTTCCACAAAGTGCTACTTAGTGGACTCGTGTACATCTTATCGAGTGTCGGAGATAGCAAGAGTTATAGAATTCTTGTCAATTATGTTAAGTCTTTAGATCGACCGATACCCGTAGGTGCATTGGAGCTAATCGCTGATATGTTACCCACATTTACCGAATTAGATATCCGTGAAATATTCGAGATTGCAAATCATGGTGACGAGTTTAAGTCAGCGTTCGGAGTGATGGCACTAACGAAATTAACGCTCGAAAATAGACTCACAGAATCCGAAAAAGCATCCGCCAAAGAATTTTTGTCCACCTATAAAAATGAAAAATACTACCTTAACGATATCATAGATACGACGTTGGAATTTCTTTCAGAAATAGATCATTCCCCTACCGATTTTTTAAATGAATTGGATGATATTTCAAAATGAAAGCGGCCGTCCTTCATTCATCAGAAAGATCACTTAAAATTGAAGAGGTAAAGATACCGACTGTATTACCAAACCAAGTTAAAATCAAGGTAAAAGCATGTGGTATTTGTGGATCCGATATCCATCTCATATTGCATGGAAAAATGAAAGCATCGTATAGCCCGTGTATACCGGGCCACGAAACGTCAGGCGTAGTAATCGAATTAGGTGAGACGGCCTCAAAGTTTCAGGTTGGCGATAGGGTTGTCGTAAGCGCTGGGACATCTTGTGGACAATGTTCATTTTGTCTGGCAGGTAAAGAAAATTTATGCGACCAGATTGGCGTTTTAGGATTCAATCAGCCCGGTGGTTTTGCGGATTATCTTGTAATCGAAGAACGTTACTTGCACAAACTCCCAGATTCAATTCCTTTTGCACAAGGTGCTATCCTTGCTGATGCAGTTTCCACTCCTTACCATGCCATCAAATATCAAGGTAATTTACAAGCTGGTGAAACTGTGGTCATTATTGGTTGTGGTGGTCTTGGTATACATGGCGTTGCAGTCGCACGAGCTTTAGGTGCAGGAAAGATCATAGCTGTTGATATAGATAGAGGATCCCTTGAAAATGCGATCGCCTATGGTGCCAATGAAGTGATCTTACTCGAAAAGAATACGCAACTAGGCAAAGTTTTAAAAGACAAAGTGAAAGGTGTCGATCTCATTGCCGATTTTTCAGGTTATATGGCAAACATTGAGAGCAGTTTGAGAGCGATGAACAGAGGCGGAAGAATCGTTCTTGTAGGAATCGGCCGATCCAAATTGGAAATTGCAATGCCATTTTTTATCATCGAAAGGCAGATACGCATAACAGGTTCATATGGCTCAGACCATCGTGCCATTCCTGAATTGATACAACTGTATCTCGAAAAAAAAATTGATCTGACAAAATCAATAAGCGGAATCCATAGACTAGAAGATGCAAACGAATACTTACATGCACTCGAAGAAAAAACAGGTAACCCTATTCGATTTATTTTGAATCCTGAACTAAGTTAGGCTCTTTCAACTCAATGAGTATATATGAGACATCATCATCTTGGTGAGCCCATGATTTTGAAAAAATTGACAGTTCTTTTTGTATTGATTCATGAAATTTAAGGAAGGGTTCATTTCGAAGATCCCATAAAAGTTGGCGCAATCGATCCTCACCAAAGGCGCCCAATGAAGGACTACTCAAGTCTGGGATTCCATCTGTATAAAGGAAAATACGATCCCCATATTCAAGAGAAACTTTCCCGACTGTGTATTCTGAATCTGGAAAAATTCCGAGTGGCCTCCCCTTTGATTTGAAATCTAAAAGTCGCGGGGAACCAATACGAATTAAGAAGAAAATAGGATGACCAGCATTTACAAAAGAAAGAACTCGAGACTCCATATCAATATACAGATAAGAAGCCGTGATGAACATCCCCCGATTTTTTCCATGAAGATTTCTGTTCATCGAGTTAAAAACTTTTGCCGGATATTGAATGTATGGTGATGTAGCAGTGAATGCCATCTTTGCCATCGCCGCCACGACGGCCGATGAAATCCCATGACCAGCCACATCACATATCAGAATGCCCCAATTGCCCATACTATCTTTTATATAATCAAAATAATCTCCTCCAACAGAATGCAAGGAATGGTTAAAGCTGATGATATCTATGTTTTCATCACCTTTTTGTAGCGAGGACAGAAGAGATTTTTGAAGCTCTTTTGCTAACTCCAAATCTTTGTCAATTGCTACCAATCTTTCCAACTCCTTATTTTTATTGACAAGGACTAGGTTGTATTCGTCTAACGAACGTACCATCATAAGGTAATATCTAAACACAAAATACGAAAAACTTAAAATTCCCATCCAAAATCCAAAATGAATGATTTGAAATTTATATGGAAGAAATTCTAAGTCTACGAGCGTATCATGTGCACCTGCAAAAACAACGGAAAGTATTCCAAAAGTAATTAATGTTAGTTTTACTTCGCCTCTGATTAGAATATAGACGGCAGAAAAAATGACAAAGATAGCTTCTAACACCATCCACCAAGAGAATGCCCATTCGGTATTCAGATAAGAAAAATGTCCATTATCCCGAAAACGAAACAAATAAGTGAAGTATAGGCACAAGTGCAGAAGGATAAATAAACGAAAAACATTTTTAAAGAACCGCGGAAAGATCTCTCCCAAAAATAACATTAGCAGAATTGGACAGATCATATAATTCAAATATTGTACAGAAGATAAAATTTTATCATAACCTTGCATTGAAAAGCCAGTAAAGCCATTGAGTCCCTCAATGATTGAGCTGCTAAGTAGTAGAAGGGAGAAATATAAATTGAAGATGGCTTTGGTTTTTAGAATATAGATCCCAAAAAATAAGACTGATAAAAAAAGTAATACCGGAGTTAAAGAAGACCTCAAAAAGTTCTTAGTGAATAAGTCTATAATAGCATCAGAATGTTCTAAAATTTCAACGCTATGATCTAAGCCTATAAATGAATGGTATTTCGATTCACATTTAATATAAATATAACCTTTGCTCTCATTTTTTAAAGGAATGATATGTGGAAAAACATAATCGGTATTTTCAAACAAGTATACTTGTTCCGAGCCATGAAAGACTTGAATTTTTTCAAAGGCCATTTCAATGTATAGAGTAGGATTTTTAAAACCACTGACATTTGAATCGGGGAAACGAATCCACAAATCGTGATTCGCGATAGGATTAAGACCAAGCTGATTCGAATTAAATTCGCTCCAAGAAGAGGGAATCAGATTCTCGGGAGTTGAAACATCCAATTTCGATTCGACCCAAAGATATTCTCTTTTTTCGTTATAGATACTGTGCCTTTTTGTATTGCCAGCTTCGGTTGACGGAAACTGAAAGTTACAGCTAATCAAAAAGAAAGTAGAAACTAAGATAGTTATGTCTCGATTCATCTTTCTAAAAAAATCAGTTGTATTAAGTTTGACTTCTAACAATTTTTCCAACCATGATCAAGAATCTGGATCAATTTAAATGAACTCACTGCGATTCCTAACCTTTTTTTACTTTCTCACACTAAGTTTAACTTTTTCTCTTTTTGCGCAAGAAAACCTTACACCGAAAGAAATTGTAAGCCAAGATAAAATGGAATGTTATTCGATTGCGACAGAAATTGACAATCTAGAATACCAAAAGTCTGTCAAATGTATCACGAAAGATGCAGTATGTTATATTATCCAAGGATTTGCCATGAGTTGTATCCCAAGAAATAGCTCGTATCCACCTGCAATCCCTAATCTTTCCCCAAAACCTACAAACCCATAACGGAACCTTATGAAAATTCAAACAAAAATAACTGAGATGTTGCACATCGACCTTCCCATCATTGCGGCTCCCATGTTTCTAGTCTCCTATCCTGAGCTAGTCGTCGCAGTATCCGAGGCAGGTGGGATCGGTTGTTTTCCTTCCTTAAATTATAGAACTCCTGAACAGCTAAAGGCTGGTTTGGAAGAAATCCGATCCAAAACCAAAAAGCCGATCGGTGTGAACATCATTTTACATAAAGAACACAATCCAAATTGGGCAAAACAATTTGAAATTGTTATGGAAATGAAAGTAGAATTGATCATAACAAGTTTGGGAACCCCAAGAACCATCGCAAAAGAAATCAAAGCCAACGGTTCAACCCTTTTTTGTGATGTAACTACACTCAAGCACGCTAATATCGTCGCAAAATCTGGAGCAGATGCTTTGATCGCCGTTGCACAAGGCGCAGGTGGACATGCAGGAAATATCACTCCATTTGCTTTAATTCCGTATCTCAAAAAAGAGACTGGTTTGCCAGTAATAGCCGCTGGAGCTATTTCTGGTGGTCAACAAATGGCCGCAGCTCTTTCCTTAGGCGCTGATGCAGTTTACATTGGAACAAAATTAATAGCGACTGAAGAATCGAGAGCGCAAAATGAATACAAACAAATGCTCATAGACTCCGCACCAGAAGAAATCATATACACAGAGAAGATATCAGGAATACCAGCTAACTGGCTTGCAAAATCAGTCGAGAAATCGCCTGATTTATTGGAAGGAAGTCCACGAAAAATCGCAGAAGGCCATGCTGGTGGCGAACAAGCCATGGAGCAAGAATACAAACGATGGAGAGATATTTGGTCGGCCGGTCAAGGGGTTGCGCAGATTGAAGACATCCGTCCAGCAAAAGATGTTGTTTTAGACATTGCTCGAGAATACTTAGAAGTGATCGGTAAATTGCCTAGATAAAAAACTCACTTAACGATTGATAGTTGCTCTATCATTCTTTTTGTCGCTAAGTAATCGTTAGTTTTAAAGATTAGGTCTCCTTTCGGACTTAGGATTACAAAGAAAGGGAGACCTATTTTGAGTTCTGGAAATCTTTCGTCATTCGCATACTCTTCAAATATTGGGTCTGTATCTTCAATCTTCCACAATACAGCGTTTTCCAAAAGAGCTCGATTCAAAGCCAAATCGCTGATTGATAGTTTTTGGAATTCCTTACAATTTGTACACCAATCTGCATAAAAATCGATAAAGATTGGTTTTCCTGACTTTTCTGCTTTTTGAAATACTATTTCTCGATCCCGAAACCATTCCAAGTTTCCAGACAATTCACTTTGTTTTTTTTGCGATGATAAAGTTTGAAGTTGTTTATCAACCTGATAATTAGCGTTTGAGTTTAGTATAACAATTATTATTGTAATCGTTAATCCGATACTTGTAGCAACACTCAATGCCTTTTTCATTCGAATTGAAAGATAATCTGAGCTATCTTGATATGAAAACACAGACCAAACTAACAAAATCCAAAGTAGATAAATTTTCGTCGATGTAACTTCAGTCCAACCCCATGATTCACCTGCTTTGAGCAAATAGGTTAGAGAAAAATAAAGAATGATTAATGCCAAAGACCACTGAACATATCTCATCCATTTTCCCGATTTCGGTAGCGTGAGCCCAAAAACTCCAATGGCAAGAAATGGGATTCCGACTCCCAATCCAAAGGCGAACATTTTTAATGAGGCCGCAAGTAATGAAAAGATTCCAAAATTTCCTTCACTTGAAGTCGCTACTTGCAAAAGAATCGAAACAACTACTGGTCCAACGCATGGAGAAGATAAAAGCCCTGCGCCCATTCCCAAAACGAAGCTTCCACTTAAACTATTAGAATTTGAATTTGATGATCGACTTCCAAAAAAAGGTAAATGTAAAAGTTCGGCGGAAGAAAGCCCAAGTACAAATAGTATGTATGCTAGAAATAAATTTGTTTCTGGATATCGCATTATCGCATTAAACACGCCACCGCTGATACCCGCGATCAATCCAAAGATCAAATACATAGTTGCGAGACCAAAATAATAGACAACTGGATGGAGCCATTTAACTCGATGAGTCCTTGATTTGAGAATGCCTGCTGTTATTGGGTAAAGCGGATACACACACGGGAGCAGACTTGCTAAAAATCCGCCAAAGATTAGAATAAAAAATAAAAAAGGACCAAAACTGCCGTTTGAGACTTGTGATTCGATAAAGATTTGAAATTCGGTAATCATTTTAGAAAACGAGGTTGGCCTTAATCACTAAGTTTCGATCGAGTCTCCCATATTCAGATATCAAAGGAAAGGATGGAGTCGAAAATTGAGACCGATATTCAGAAACGGTTCTCTCATCAGAGAAGTTATCAATATAATATTTGTTAGGAGTGCCTTGTGCATCGAATGATCTCGTCTCAAAGTATCCAATACCATATCGCACATTTTCTAAAGGAATGTACTCGAAATAGACCTGTCTTGTTACATAGTAAGATTTATCAGAATAAACTGGAGTTTTCAATGTGTTTAAATCAGTCAGTCTCACCCACGGTTCTTCGGCGACTGTCTCTGTAGTTCTTAGACCCTGATTCGGTCCTCCACTCGCAATTTCTCCTCTAAATACGATACGGAATTTACCATTTCCGAGACCTAACCAGGCATATGCACCTCTACCTATCGACTCTTTCCTTTGTACGGGAAGAATGAATGGAGAAAGAGTATCTCTAATTTGACCGGCGAATTGTTTCTTCGCCATACCTCCCAAACCCAAATTGATGTATTGTAAATACAACAGATTTGCTTCCATAGCAACTGTTTGGTCTTGAGCTAAACTAAGATCTCCTTTAAGTCTAGTATTGGCATTGTTATCCGATGGAAGACATCGAGTTTTGGCTTCGACACATTCGTTTCCGGCATTTCCAAAGGCGTTCCCTCTTCGAGCTAAAAAGTGAATTCCCGTTTTAAACTCTTCAGACCATCGATTCTGCCAACTCACTCGCCCAATTGCGTCGTAGCCCGTCCCATTTGCATTTTGGAGGCTTCTATATCCTTCACCGTTGACCAATGCTATATGGGCTGACAGCGATTTCCATTCCGCATGATATGAGAGTCCTAAATCTACAGGGTCTGCCGAAAATCCTAGCGATTCTAAAGGAGATCTTTCCATATAACGCCAATCATAGTATCCCCCCCAAACGGAGAACATATGAGGAAGCTCTTGCATTCCGAAAATTAACCTATGACGAAATTGACCATGTTCCCATAATTTTTGCACATTTGCCCGACGAATCGCAAAAATATGAGGGTTGGATTTTGTGCCACCGTTTACTGACGTATCTGCTGATAATGCATTGGCTTTTAATACTTCTCCCCAGAACTCAACTTTGATACCCGTATTCTCCCATTCCTTTGAAATGGAAACAAGCGTCCAAGGCATGGAAAAACCAGTTCGATCTGACTGAGAGGTGTCTGAAATCCCAGATGCGGAATCTCGCATTCTATGGCCATATGTTGGTGTAATAATTGCTCCAAGCCTGAGGCCGTAATAACCATCAGGCTCGTCTTTCTTTGTTGTGACGACTTCTTCAGCTAATATAGAATTGGCGAAAAAAAATAAAAAACAAAGAAAGCTAAATAAAATTTGATGCACTATTTTCCGTATTTTTCATCTGGAATACGATCTTTCGCATCCCAACCTTTTGGTTTATGGCAAGACAAACAATTAGAAAGCATTGGGGAATCTTTCATCTTATCTTTGATTTCAGGAAGTGCGCCTTCTTTTGTTATCAATGTTTTATATTCGTTTTTAGATACTTCGTTGGAGCCTAATTTAACAGACGCGCCATTGCCTTGAGTAAATAAGGTTCCATTGACATCTACTTTACCTTCACAAACGCAAGTATAGCCCACTTGTTCCTTAGGGATATAGTAGACTCCAAATGCAGTTCCCCTAACACCAGCAGTCGATGTTGGCAACGATACTTCAAATTTTCCTTTTTTGAAATCTTTTGCTTTAAACCAGGCAGCACCATTTTCTACATATGCAGAAGAAATTTGTTTTTTGGTGTCCCATTCTTTTAAAGTAAACGTTGTGTTTGGTTGGATACGAAACTCTGATTCTTTAAAAATCAAATCTACTTTAGAGCCATTGCCCGTCTTTAAAGTATCACCTGGTTTGATGACATCGTTGACTTTGAAAGCCTTCCAAAGCTTTGCGCTGTCATCAGCAGATAAGATGCTAACCTTCCCTTTCACATAGCCGGCAACGGCATAATCTTCAGCAGTCAACGTAGTGAAAGACATCACAAATGTCAGGATCGTAAAAAGTGTGTAAGTTGAAAATTTCATAGACTACTAGTTTAGTAGAAATACTCAAAATCGATCAAGAAATTTTTTCGAATTTTGTTCACTTTAGACCCAGGGAATCTCAAAACCTAAATGGTGCAATTTGGTTTCCAATTCATCCCTCTCTCTGCTCTTTTTTGATGTCGATCCTGCTTCATCTAACAGTCCAAATTCTTTTGCAAGGTTGATCGCACCTTGTTTTCCTGATTTATTGTAAGCAGAAATAATCTTTTTATCATACTGCGTTAGGGAAAGAGATTGGACACGGTAATCTAAAAAAGCCTCCCAAGTATATGGGACCCATTTACTAACGATTTCATCACCTATCGTAGTCGCATACTTTCGAATTTCTAATTGTGCGTGGTCATCCATTCGAAGTGCGAGAAAATGTAAAAGATTGTGTAGGTCCACTTTCCAATATGCTTCTGTATACGTGGCTAGTGTTAAATCTTTTCTTGCTTGTTCTCTTGCGACGCCTAACTCTAATCTTTCTTGATAAATGCTATTCGTTAAAGTTTGTAACTCTTTTTCTTTCTGGGTTAGTTTCTTTCCTGTTTCGAGATCTAAGAATCCGTCACTACCCTGTTTATTTCCACCTGATTGGACTCGCCACTCTCCAGGTAGTGTAGTCTGAGCGGAATCGATCGCTACAGAATATCTAGTAGAATACTCATTCACATTAGCAGTTCTATGTCGGATCCACTGGCGCCAAGTATCCATCGGCACCCGAACATGAAATTTGATTTCACACATTTCAAAGGGAGTGCTATGACGATGTCTCATCAAGTAGCGAATCAACCCCCTATCTTCGTTTACTTTTTTCGTTCCCTTTCCGTACGAAACGCGTGCTGCCTGTACAATCGACTCATCTGAGCCCATATAATCAACAAGTCTGACAAATCCATCATCGAGAACTGGAAACGCTTTGCCTAAAATAGCATCAAGGTGTGGAACGGAAGCACGGGAAATAGGTTCGAAGTCAGATTGTTGCATTATAGCTTTATTTTTTAGTTCCAAGCTGTCTGAAAAGTCGAAAATAGGGTAAGATTACGTTAAAAAGGAACCTGAATGGCCCTTGAAGAAATTCCCTTTTGGGAAGACAGACAGATTAAGAATTCTGCGAGAGATTCGAGCAAAAGCCTTATGGTTAGCCCGGATAAAATTTTCATTTTTCCGGTCGCCAAACCTATCTATCATTTAGTTGAAAATATCTGGCAATCTTTTACGAACAAAATGGTTTCCTTAGTTCATTTTGACGATGAGCCAGTTTTTAGCTTTTCAATCTTCGAAGTCATTGACCAGGATCAAATGCGGATCGTTGCAACCGCAACTCATTTCAAACTAAGAGAGATCGCCGAACGTCGTAAGATTCCAGGTATCGAAGATTATATGACCAAGGCAAGACCCATTCACTTGAGCGACCCAAGAAATGAGTCTGCAAGATTTATACAAAAATCAATAATTGACTTTAACAAAGGTTTAAGGCCTGAAATTCAAATTATCAATTTAAAAGAAGCCGAGATCCATCCGGAAAAAAGGATCTTACTCTCTGAAACTATGAATTATGCAATCGGACTTCCACTTTTCGTAAATGAAAGTCCTATCGGTATTTTATGGGGAATTACAAAAGATCCAATTCCAGAAGATAAAATTAGACCATTAATGCTTCAGCTTTATTCACTTTTTGATGTAGTTGATTTTGTTGTTGGTAAGGAAGCAGAAAGCAGCAACGACTATTATATCGCACAAAAAAATATCGAAAAAGCAGATACAGTCTCTAACTCACGAAATCTTTTTTATACAACGACGAAAGATCAGAAGGAACCTGTAACATCCATTATCTTCAAATCTCACCAATACAATAATGAGTATCGAATGGATGCATCGTTCATTATTCCGACAACGGAAGGTTATGCGGTTTCTTTAAAAAGTTTTACACCTGAAAAGTTAAACAATTCTGGAAAAAATTTACTTTTAATTCCAGGATTTTTCTGTCGTCGTTCTGTGATGGATAAGCTCGGAAAAGAACTGGCATTAAAGTATGGATATCGAGTATTCCTAATGGACATGCGTGGTCGTTCGAAACAAACGATGCCAAAACATGGGAAAAAAGAAGGATGGACTGTTGACAATTATATCCAAGATGATTTTCCTGAAGTATTAAGATGGATTCGTTGGCATTATAGAAGCGAAAAGACGGTTGTTATCGGACACAGTATGGGTGGAATGATCCCAAGATTTTACGCCTCTTCGTATGATATTATTAAAGATTTGAAAGACGAGTTCAATCTTCCGAATCCAGAAGAACATATCGCAGGTGTAGTCTCTATAACATCACCTAATTATATCAGCTTAAAATCAAACTTTATTGGGTTAGATACCATCAAAAAGGGATTTGGTATGATTCCTCATAAAATGATATCAGATATGATTTTGAGTATGGCTTCCTTTTCGATGCAAGCTACGATTCAAACAATCGATCTTAAAAAATTCTTTAAATTTCTTTTGAATTTGCATTCGAGCTTAAGGTCTTTTAGTTATAACATTGGCACTCGCGTTTTAACGATTAAAGACTTTGTTGGTTACAAAGAAATAACACCGCCCGAATGGTATTTTTTAATGGAAGACGTATTTTGTGAAGAATCTGTTTCCGTAATCATGCAGTTCTTTCAAAGCCAAATCTCCAATGAACAAAGCTTTTTATCCAATGACGGAAAAATAAATTATTCCAAGAATTTTATCGATAACTTCAATCTACCTATATACAGTGTAGTCGGCACGATTGATCAAATCGTTCCTGAAGAATCGTTAAAAGACTTAGCACTTTTAAAATCAGAGAATAAAGTAATCACGAAGTACGAACAAGGACATTTGGGGATCATATTTCACAACGACACAGTTAGAAAAATCTGTGAAGGTGTGAACGATTGGATTCTGAAATTAAACTGATTTTTATCTTCCTGCTTTAAAATGATTTTGAATCATTGCCAACTCTTGCTGGAGAGTACTATCTCTCCCAGCAAGAAAGTAAGCACCCCGAATCAGTGGGCTTTTAATCTCCGATCTTTCTGTCACAGTTATCGTCGTGATGCCATGCTGTTCGCTTAACTCGTAAGTCCATTTTCCACGGATTTTGTATGATGAATCGATGAGTTGGACTTCCAATTTTTGGTTAGGAATGGTTTCCCCTCTTTGGAAAGTCATATATCCTCCCATTTCCGTTAGCTCCTTCCACTTGATGGGAATCGAAGTGGCCGGATCTAATTCCATAATTTCCACTTGAATAACGTCTTTTCGGCGATTGGGAATATCTTTGAAATCAACTAAAAACGTCCAAATTTCAGCTCTTGGAACATTCAGCGAACCAGAAATTGAATGTTTATATTCCACTTCCTGGACGAATCCAATACCTAAAAATGTGGCAACGAGGCAGAGTAAAATGAGTGAAATTCCAAACGAAATTTTTAGTGTTCTTGGCATATTTTTTATTCTTGCAGATTCGATTGTTTGGCAAGAAACTTAATTCCCACAATGAACTCGAACGAAGAATTAATCACAAAGTTTTATACCGCATTCCAATCAAAAGATGGGAATACAATGGCTAGTTCCTACCATGCTGATGCCGAGTTTTCGGATCCAGCCTTTCAAAACCTAAAAGGGAAAGAAGTTGGTGCCATGTGGCAAATGTTAGTGGAAAGAGGACAGAATCTCAGCATTCGATTCTCGAATGTAAAAGCGGATGATAATAAGGGATCTGCAGATTGGGAGGCGGACTATAGTTTTAGCAAAACTGGTAGAATGGTATATAACAAGATTCATGCAGAGTTCACTTTCCAAGACGGAAAAATCAAAACACACAAAGACTCTTTTAGCTTTTGGAAATGGACGAGTATGGCACTTGGACCTATAGGCACTCTATTAGGTTGGTTACCGATGATCCAAAACAAGGTTCGCAAAGAAGCAATGACTGGTCTTGCGATGTATATAAAACGGAAAAAAATTAGCTAAAACAACTCAGGTGGTCTATTTCGGCATGTTTGAGAGACCACCTGCATTTGTTACATTTGTAAATCCGATAGATTCCAGGAAGGATTTTGCACTTCCACTCCTTCCACCCGATGCGCAATATACGATGATCGGATTTTCTTTTCCACCAAACTCATCCACACGCTTTTGAACTTGATCGACTGGTATGTTGATTGCGCCAGGGTAATGACCAGATTGGTATTCAGCCACTGACCTAACATCCACAATAAGAGCGCCATTTTCAATCATACCTTTTACCTTACCTGAATCTGCAGACAATGCCGTACGAAAACGATTTACCAATAAGAGGAGGACAACCAGACCGGCTGCGATTAAAACATATTTGTTCATTTCTGACCTAACTTATCTTTATAGACGAATAATAATTGATGATCGTTTAAAATCTGCCTAAAAAAACAAGAGTAGTATCCTGTGTGACATGCGGCGCCAGTCTGATCTGCTATATAGATCATGTAGAATGGTTCTAAACAAATATGGACTTCGATTAATTTTTGTATATGACCTGATTCTTCGCCTTTAATCCACTTTTTGTCTCGAGATCTACTATAATAAGTTCCTAATCCTGATGATAAAGACTGCTCAATCGTTTCAGGTTTCCCCCATGCAAACATCAAGGGATTTCCATTCCGATCAAAACTAATGATCGGAAATAAATCAGGTGCTTTCGAAATAATGTCAGTTATTAGATTGGGATCGGACAATGGGTCAGTCTGTCTCCAAATCAATGATGTTGCATCGATTTGTTGTAAATCATCTTTAACGATGATAAATGCATCGTCATCGCAATCCTTAAAGATCATTCCTTCTGAATTTAACAAAGTCTGATCTATGAGTTCCGAACTAGATTCCGATGTATGTAAATCTAACTTCATTCGAAATGAATCATTTTTCTGACGATGCAATACCAAAATAGATTTTGTCAAAATATTCATAAACATTTACCTCGTCACACCGGATCAACAGAAAATATTTCAATCGGTTTCATCTTTCCACGTAACACGTGATTACCGAGAGAAGTAAATTGAGCTTTAAGGTCTGAAATATCCGAGACAGCAGATAAAATCTCCTTTGAGATCAGGAATGATTTCTTTAGATCCTTGCCTAAAGCCTCGATTCGACTCGCACTGTTGACTGTATCACCGATAACAGTATATTCTAATCTACTGGAAATACCAACATTGCCTACAATTGCAGGTCCGTAGTGTATTCCTATCCTGATATTGATCGGAGAAAGTTGATCCTTAAGACGTTCACTATTCCATTCTTTTAGTTTTTGTTTCATCTCAATTCCAGCTTTGATTGCGTTTTTGGAATCGTGAGGACTTGGAATGGGTGTCCCAAACGTTACCATCATCCCATCACCAATAAACTTGTCTAAAGAGCCAGAGTTTTGAAAAACAACATCTAACATACGTTTATGATACTCTGCAAGGGTTGCCATGGTAGACTCTGCACCAATAGTTTCGGACAACTGCGTAAAACCTTCAATATCACAAAATAGGACTGCAACCTGTTGCTCTTTACCGCCGGCTTTGAAAAAACTATCCTCTTGGGAACTTATCTCTGCTACAATTTTGGGTGAAAAATAACGAGACAATTGATTGGATTTCAACTCATTCGCAACAGCACTAAATAGAGTTTTTCGTACTTGAAATGTTAGGTAGGCTAATACAAAACCTAGAATCCCGACGATTCCCATTCCCATAATATAACTATTAACATGTGCAGAGTTACCCAACAATGCTTCTTTAAAACTTTCAGTACTTTGAAAACGTGGGTCGGCCTGTGCATATAGCAAAATAAACGACTGACTGATCACAACGCCCAAAGCATAGAGCAATGGATAAACTGGTTGCATTGTGAAGGCATTCATTAAAAGAATTGCATAAATAAAAGTGTGAGTGTATGTTTTTACTAGATACGTTCGAGGAACGACATCACCACCGACCGAGTTGTACCAGATAAATGGCAATGCGGTAATAATGGCAATATCAATCAACACACAAAGAATACCAATTGGAATAACCAATTTGTTCTTTTTCAATAGCTTAAGTAACAAATAAAGAATAACAATCGTACTTATATTGATCGAAGTAACAGATACTATTTCGGAAAGAGAATTGGCTATAAAAAAGGTGAGTATGGCCGAGAGTAAGGCGACAAAAATTTTGCCATACAAACTAATTTTGATACCATTGATTTCCTTTTCTCTTAAAATGATCTCTGTTTTGCTTAGCATACGAATACTTACTTTAGAAGATCACCTGGATTTGCATCTCTGTCAGGAACAAACAATGACAAGGTAGAATCTTTACCAGAAGCAAGTAACATTGCTTCAGAAAGACCGAACTTCATTTGTCTTGGCTTTAAATTCGCAACCACTACCACCTTCTTGCCTAATAAGTCTTCTGGTTTGTAAGCGGATTTGATTCCTGCGAAGACATTCTTGATTCCTTTGTCTCCCAAATCCACTTTTACATTTAAAAGTTTATCGGCTCCTTCAACGTGATTGGCTTCTCGAATCAATCCAACTCTTAGTTCTACCTTCGTCAGTTCATCGATTGTGATCGTACCGGATTCTGAAATTTGATTATCTGTTTTTGTATCCAATGTTATGGTTTCCTTTTGTACTTTTTCAAACGCTTCCTTGGTATCCTGAATCATAAGTTGAATGTTCTTTTCTTCAACTCGCTTTGAGAGCATCACATAACTTGCCAATTGAATATTTTCAAGAACAACTTCAATATTAGTAAAATTTAATTCACTTAGTTGATAAAGTTTTCTTACTTCCTCACTGATTTTAGGTGTGACAGGAGAAAGATATGTAAATAAAATTTTTGCACAATTGCTCGAAACGGTTACCACTTCTCTAGCTTTTTCTGGATCGGTTTTGATCAAGTTCCATGGAGCGTAATCATTTACATATTTGTTAACTTTATCACCGAGAGAAGTAATCTCCCTCATAACTTTCGAATAGTTACGTGATTGATAAGCGTTTACAATCTCCTCTTTTCTCGATAGGAGCTCTACTAACAGCTCTTTACCTTCGGAGGATAAGGTACCGAGTCTTCTATCTAACTTATCTAGTATACTCGTTGAGACTCTGGAAACAAGATTTACCAGGTTTCCGATTAAATCGGAATTTACACGCGAAATAAAATCATCAAAGGAAATGTCGACATCTTCCATTCCGTTTCCCAGTCGACAAGCGAGATAGAATCTAAAATGTTCCGGATCCAGATAACGGATAAATGTCGATGCATTGATAAAAGTGCCTCTAGACTTGGACATTTTTTCGCCATTGACCGTCAAAAATCCATGAACGTTTAATTGTTCGGGAGTTTTGTAACCCGACCCCATTAGCATGGCAGGCCAAAATAATCCATGAAAGTATAAGATATCTTTTCCTACGAAATGGACAATTTCACCTGTACCATCTTTCCAATATTCGTTGAATCGTTTTTCATCTTTAAAATAATTCATCGATGACGCCATATAGCCGATAGGTGCATCTAGCCATACATAGAAAAACTTATTTTCTTCACCAGGAATCGCAAAACCAAAATAAGGACCATCACGACTGATATCCCATTCTTGAAGTCCTGAATGAAACCATTCCTGTAATTTTTTCTGCGCGCCCTCATTCAATCTATCGCCGGCTTCCATCCATGTTTTTAATTGATCTTGAAAGTCTTGTAACTTAAAGAACAAATGTTTTGATTCTTTTAAAACAGGTGTATTACCACAAATCGAACAATAAGAATCTTTTAGGTCTTTGGGCGTATAACTGGTACCACACGACTCGCAGGAGTCACCGTATTGATCTTTTGCTCCGCATTTTGGACATGTTCCCTTAATAAACCGATCAGGCAAAAACATCTTATCATGTTCGCAATACGATTGTTCAATATTCCTTGAGGAGATATGTCCTTTTTCCTTTAAAGTCAGATAAATTTTTTCAGAAAACATTTTGTTTTCTTCTGAATTCGTTGTATAGTAGTTATCATACTCTACTAAAAAGGCTGTTAGGTCTTTATAGTGTTCCTTTTGGACTTCCTCAATGAGGGCCTCTGGCGTCTTACCCAGTTTCTTTGCGGCAATCATTATGGGAGTGCCGTGAGTATCATCAGCGCAGAAGAAATGACACTCGTTGCCTATTTTCTTTTGGAATCTAACCCAGATATCAGTCTGAACTGCTTCCAAAATATGACCCAAATGAATGGAGCCATTGGCATAAGGAAGCGCACTTGTTACTAAAATTTTTTTCGCCATAAATATTAGCTCCAATTTCTTTTGTATCACATCGGATTCAGCCTATTTTTAAGAAAATTTGAGAAAAGTTTTCAAAAATGAAGTTGAACAGTTTTTTTCATAAATTATTCTCAGGAGGCTATGCCAAAGAAAATTCTACAAAACATCAAAGAAGGAAAGGCTCATAAAAAAGCACATTCCCCTTCCCTCACTCCAGCAAATGGGCTAGAGGATGATCTTCATATTGAATCTGCAAAAATCTTGGTTAGTCTTTGGTCTTATGCCTGCAATGTCGACGGTCAATTGAAAAAGGGAGAAGGCGAACTAGTCGGTGAACTGGTCAATGTACTCTTTGAGCCAGATTGCCTTTTGTCAGAATATAGAGATCGTAAAAAGGAAGTCCTTTCTCTACTATCAGACACTTTCGACAATCCACTTCCGATGAAAACCGTTGCAAAATCCGTCCTCGGCAATGACCAATACTGCCTTAATTTTTTCGAGGATGCAGTCTGTATCGTAGCGAGCGATGGAAATTTAAATCCCCTTGAAGTCGATTTTCTGAACGAACTTGCGGTGGAACTTCAAATATCTCCTATGGACAAACATCAGGTTGAAAAAAAATATTTGGGCACTTAATCATCTAATCAGCGTTGCACTAACTTTATGCATTGCTAATGAAGTACACCCACGTCCTGGTATGGGCGGTTCATATCGATCTTCTGGATCAGGTAGCTCTAGCTATCGATCGAGTTCCAGTTCAACTTACCGCTCATCTTCATCAAGTAGTAGTTCGAGTTCAAGCTCATCACTGAGTAACTACACTTCAAAACCATCCACAGACCCCACTTCATATTTCGATACATCGAATCATTCCTTGAGTATCCATTTTCGGGCGGATGGTAGTGCTCATGTAATTGAAACAATGGTTGTTAAGGCAGAATCTGCAAAGTATGGTGTTATCAGAAAGAAACTTCCCATTCTATTTCAATGGGAGATAAAGAATCTCAAAGTATCTCCAGACATTTTTTATGCTTATGGAAGTGCCGATGATATACATCTCTCTTGGAGTCCTGAAGAAAGTAAAATTGATATTCCATTAGAGTTTGAGTATGATATTCAAAATGGAATGGATGTGTTAGGTTCTTTTCCATTGGTATTTTATGAATATGAGCGCCGAAATAAAACGACAACAGACTTTGCACTCAAAATTACTTGGGATCCAACAATTCAATGGCAATCATTTCAGGTAGAACAAAAAGAATACAATCAAGAAATATCTGATTATTCGCGTTATCCGTTAAAGTTAAAGCCGATATTGAATGGCATTGAGGTAGATTCAAGTTCCTTCCGTGAATCATATCGTTATATTATTATTACTGCATTTCCTGAGGTCATCCCAACAAACCTCAACTCAAAAATTGAACTGCAAAAAAAAGGAAAATTTTATCATTATGTTGAGAAGATGAGTTTTTTTGAAAATTCATCGATACATCATTCAACGGATCTTATTTTTTCAGAAAATATCTCAACAAAGAAAGACATCACAGGCGTCGTCTTCGAATCCAACATTTATTCAGATAAAACTTACGATTCAATATTTGGGATCTTGCATCCAAACTATCAAATCATTTACAATGTATCAAATATAGAAACATCTTTCTGGCACCTCTACAGTGCTGGCTTCAAAAACGAACTCAAGCAAGAATTAGATAAGGGTAAACCAACATACACTTATCATTTTAGTTATTCAAAGTTTGGAGAGCATACATATAGTAGTTCGGAACGAAAACAAATTAAGATCCGTCCAGTACAATTTCATTCAACTGAATACAATCCCGGCTCATTTGCCTTTGAATTTCTCTTTCCAGAAGGAATGGATCTATCCAAAACGGACGTTAAACTTAGTATTATAGGCTGTACTTATTGCCCATCCATCGAAAACGGATTACAAATTCCAGCCCAAATCGGTAGGGATAAAAATCGAATTTATCTAAACTGGGACCATCCTTTTCCTAAAGATTATTTTCCTATTATTCTAATCGATACAGATACAAAAAATTTCCATTATAGCTATTTTGGAAATTACTTCGCTTCTTTGAATGCTTTATATCTTTCTCCAGGTGCTGGAACAAACGTTGGTTATATTCTTTGGAACACGATCATACTCGGTATCCCTTTCTTCGTTTTGTTTATTTACATTAAAAAGAAAAGAACTGAACTGCAAAAAACCAAACAGCGGAATGAACTTTTAGAAAAAATAACGGTGCATGATCCTCAATTTAACATTAAGGAATTTTACCAAAAGACAAGCCAAATTGCGGAAAGAATCGTTTTGGCATGGACAGATGGAAATATGGAGAGTGCGCGGCATTTCATTTCAGCTGGAGTTTTCCAAAGATTTCAAATCCAATTAAAATTGTTACGCGAGATTGATCAAATTAGTAATCGAATGGCCAACTTTCGTGTCTTAAAACAAGAAATATTAGGTGTGAATTCTTTCGGAGAATTTTTAACGATTCATATGAAGTTGTACTGTGCCGCGAAAGATATATCCGTCCCGATATCTGCGAATCAAGATATGGTCGATTCATTGTTTCGTTCAACAAGTGAAGGAAATTACGAAGAGGTATATTCTTTTTCTCGCAAAGTTTCTGCTAAATCAGAATCAAACAAAGATTTATTGCACAACGTATGCTCGTCGTGTGGTGGTGAATCTCCATTTCAACATATAACCAACAAATGCAGATATTGCGGTTCTATTTTTAATTCTGGAGAATCCGATTGGGTTCTTTCAGAGATAACACAAATGATTGAATGGGATCCTAATCGATTCCATTCTGAAGACTCTTTGCAAAAAACAGATTCTAAATCCCCGACTCACTTCCAAATTATTGAAGATCGGGCATCCGCACTACTCTGGAAATGGATTTATGCAAAAAGCAAAGCAAATCCACTTTTTTTAAAACGTGAAGTCTCGAATTCCAAGATATTGCAATTGGCCGAATCAAAGGAAATTATTTTTATACCCGTGGTTGGTTCAGCTGAAATCACAAATTTTGAAAAAGTTGATTCAAGATACTTTGCCGAAGTCGGCTTCCGTTGGAGTGCGGCGCGAGCCAAAAACTCTTTACCAGAACATAGGCGGACATCAATACGACTTCAATTGAAAGAAACACGAGATCTTAAATTAGGCTTTGGAGAAGCTTCCTGTAAAAATTGCGGTGCTCCCTATCCAGAAATCGATGCGGTCAAATGTGAGTATTGCAATCAAACGATTCCGGAATCGGTTGAAGATTGGTTGTTGGAAGATATAAAATGACCTTTTCGATTTTGTGTGATTTAGTTTTTTACAATAAGAATCTTGAGTAACATACCCATTGTCTTTCAGAAACTAATTCAACGTTTACTTTGTTTAATAATCGTATTTGTAACAACATTGTTTCCAATTCTTCTATTGTAAAAGAAGCAAGCAATGCATCATAGAATTTTTCCTTCCAATTAACATTGATAGGTTGGTTGGATTTATGAGTTAAATTGCCGTTTGAATCATTTTTTATTTCTTGCGATAATTCAAATCGATGAACTGATTCTTTTGCCTTCTCAAATGAAGTTGGTCTGATATAGTCACTGATATAGATTACTGTATTTTCATTTGAGGCTCTTTGAAGGATTGTCCAGAAATCAAATGGATCTGTGAATGAATGAAGATAACAAACCGAAAATACCAACTCATAAGAATCGAGATCGGTCATCTTCAGATTTGAACTGTTATATGTTGTTACCTTCGAGGCGGGAAAGATGGTTACTAATTTTTCCTTAAAGAATTCGTCAGAATCACTTAAAATTAGAATATTGCTAGGTGAAAATTTTTTGTGTAAGAGATGTAAAAACTTTTCAAATATCGCTTCGGTTTCATGGATAACATTGAAATCAAGTTTTGTCTCCTCAATCCTGTTTGGTAGAGATGTGTTGCTAAGTGGGATGCGTGAAAAACTAAGATAGGGATTTGGAGACATTCCTCTTTAACTCTATTGAGTTTTGGAAGGTTGGTAATCTTTTACCGCCCAAGCCCAATATAAGAATAGCAGCTGGATAGGAAGCCTAACCGCGAGTAACCATACTGGTATCTCAGGAGCTTCTGAATTTAAAGCATTGGTAAACATATGAATGTTAGCCGGAAAAATCGCAATCAAAAGAAGAATCACACCATAACAAGCATACAGGCGGTATTTGTGACTAAGGAGAAGTAAGCCCAAACCTATTTCCGCTGCTCCACTTGCATAATTCACGAATTCCGGAAAAGGCAAAAAACTAGGAATCATATTCAAATAGAACTCGGGAGAGATGAAGTGGTTTAGGCCAGCTACCGAGTAGAATAGACACATAGTATATAGGAAAAATTTTTTCATTATGAGCTAGACTTATTGAATGTGCCCGATCAGAGTGATCGGGCATTTTTGTCTTACGCTGAAAGCGCTTGGTCGAGTAGATCCTTTGCAACTACTCGGAGTGCCATTACTTCTTCCGCACCTTCAAAAATTGAGAAGACCCGAGCATCAACAAAGTAACGGGAAACCGGATATTCTTCAGCGTATCCCATTCCACCGTGAATTTGCATCGCCTCACGTGTGACCCACTCTGCAATCTTTGATGCATAAAGTTTCACAAGAGTCGCTTCCATTTGACCTTTATGGTCATCGAGAAGTGTAGCAACATAGTTTGTATATTGACGAGTTGCTTGGGTGATCATTGCCATTTTTGCGATTTTAAACTTTGTTAAAGTGTAATCATAAATTGGCTTAGAAAAAACTTTCCTTTCTTGTGCATAACGGAGTGCCGCTTCGAGAGCCGCTTGCATCACACCATTCGCACGTGCCGCCGTTTGTATACGACCACCGGCAAATCCTTCCATTTGATAATAGAAACCTTTGCCACGTCCAGCATCTCCGCCCAAAAGGTTTTCTTTCGGAACAAAGTAGTCCTCAAATGAAACTTCATAAGAGTGCATTCCACGATATCCGATCGTTCCGATGGCCTTTCCTTGAATCACGCCACCACCTTCTTGTTTGAAGTTGAATTCATGACCATCAAAACTTGGCTTTTCTGCCAAAAGAATTGAAAGTCCACGGTGTTTTAAGCTTGGATCAGATTCAGTTCTGCAAAGAACCAACAATAGGTTCGCATAACCTGCAAAAGTACACCATGTTTTCACACCGTTGATTACAAATCCGCCATCCACTTCTTTAGCGGTCACAGAGATACCAGCTACATCTGAACCGTAATTGGGTTCAGTAACCATAATTCCCGCCATTTTTTCTCCAGCGGCAAGTTGCGGTAACCATTTGTTCTTTTGCTCTTCCGTGCCACCTTTAAGCAGTGCTTTTGACATGATTTCAGGTCTAGTGATCAAAGAACCTGCTGCTCCGAGAGATCCTCTTGAAAGCTCTTCCGTAACAACTAACATTGAAATATTATCTGGACGATCGTCTGGCTGGATACCTCCAAATTTTTCTGGTATACAAAGCCCAAAACAACCCATATCTTTCAGACCATCGATGATTTCTTTTGGGATAAGGTCGTCGTGTCTATGAACATGTTCCGCTTTAGGAACAACCACATTCTCAGCAAAATCTTTGAAGATTTGTCGAAAGTTTTCGTGGTCTTCAGAAAGACCGTAAGCACCGAAATGCCCGTGTTCTACGATTTGATCTACGATCGATGAATAATTTTCTATCTTTGCGGCTGACTCAACAAAGCCATTGATCTCATCAGTAAATAATTTTGAAAAAATTTCTGCATACGTTAGTTCGTATTCGGCAGGTCTTGCGGCGAGTTCAGAACGAATGTTGGTAATCGTCTCTGCGGCAAAGCAGATCGCCATTTGTTTCTCTAATTCGCCTGTACCTTTCGTTGTATCCCAGGCATAAACAATAAAGTTTTCCGCAACTCTTTGTTGGGCTGTCATCCATGCCAATTGGTAGAATACATGTTGGGTTTGGTCCATTTTGGAAACAGAGACTTTTCCGTTTTCGGAATTTTTCTTTGCCAATCTTGATGTGAGGTCACCCAATAGGGATGCTTGGGCGTCTAGTGCCTTTTGCGCTAATGATTTTTCGATTTTAACTGCAGTTGCGGTCATGTTGTTTCGGTCCTGCGGGAATGTTTTCTTCCACTATACAGAAAGAAAGTACCCTGTCATTTTCATTTTAGACAAGGATCAATGGAGTTTTTGTCGATGGTAAAGAAAGGAATTCAAGGAAAATCTCCATTCATGAAAATCATTGGTATTGATCCTGGATCTCACCGAGTGGGGTACGCCGTTTTAAATTTCCCCGATAGCAATCGGTCCAAGCCGGAATTATTGACATACGGAACCATAGAAGTAGCTCCTAAAACCCCTTCTCCCGATAATCTTTTACAAATCAAATCAGAACTAGATTCCATTTTAGATGAGCATCGCCCTGAAATGGGATCCGTTGAGGAACTCTTTTTTTTAAAGAATGTCACAACAGGTATGCGGGTTTCTGAATCCAGGGGCGTGATTTTACTCTCGCTTGGAGAGAGGAAGATACCAGCTGTCCAACCCACCGCTACCCAAATCAAAAAAGGAATATCGGCGAATGGAAATGCGACAAAGAAGGAAATTAGACAGGCAATTAAATTGATCCTGGGCTTTAAAGATCTGAAAGGCCATGACGATTCTTGGGATGCGATCGCCGCGGCCTTCGTTGGAAAATCCTTACTTCAAGGTCTCGTACAAGTCAAAAGAAAATCTTCAAATACTTGAGAGATAAAGATCCTATCACCATTGGGTAGCGCAGTACTTGCGGCAGATATTTGATCTCCATCGTTAGAATAAACCAACTCCACCTTATCTGTGCTTGTATCGATTTTAAACACTTGTGAAGGAGCGATTTTTTCTTTGTTTGATGCATGTTTGAGAAACTCGATCGTTGAAGGATGTCCTGCTACCCACAAGTTTCCTTTTTCATCTTGCATGATGTTATCGGCGCCGCTCTTAATGTCGATTTTTCTTTGAAATAAAAGTGAGACTTGATTATTGACCCTGATTACCTTAAAAACAGAAATTGACTTTTCAGAAAAGACGGAACGGTAGAGTATCTCTTCTCCTTTCTCCATTCTAACAAAGATTCCGTTACCGAGAACCACCTTATGATTCAATTCCTGAAATTTATCTCCATCGTAAAACGCTATATCCGCTGTTCCGTGATTCAAGATCATATTTACATATTGCATCAATTTGTTTTCCGGACCTCGATCATTGGACGCAAAAATTTCTCCTCTCTCATTTAGAAATAAATCATTGGGAGCAGTTAAGTAAGGATCTTGTAAAGTTTTTACATGAATCCACTCGTCCATATTTTTTCTTTCGAATAACTCTATAGAGTGAGGAGATTCCTGGATTAATGTATGCGAAATAACGGCTAATGTATCTTTGCCATTTACCTTAGCATAACTAATACCATGTGGCCTAAAATTCGCTGGATAATTGGATTTGATGATAACGGGTAGCTGTTTGTTTGTTGGCAAACTTAAATCTACATAACTAAGCCATCCAACTGAACTCATATCCCTTCTGTTATGAACGGATACGATGAGAAATGGTTTTCCATCCACTTTCAATAGGTCGAGATCTTCAGGGCCCGGAACTCCACTGATTTTTGAACAAGAGTTTAAATCTACTTTCTGGATCTGTGATCCACAATTTGCAGAAAAAAATAGGATAAAAAGAATCGAAAGGTAAGGAATTCTACGCATTCTGAGGACGTTTCCATTGGGTTGAATTTTGCTCTAGAAGAAATATTTATGGTTGCACTTTTTGTGCACTGCAAAATAATGGTAGCAGAAGGAGAACTCTCCTATGAGCAATGTGGAAAACAAATTACAAGAAATCGTAAACGCAGGCATTGGAGCCGTCAAAACTTCGAAAGAAGTTTGGGAAAAGTTGGTCGTAGACCTAAATGAGAAGAAAAGCGAATTTGAAGTAAATTTCAAAAAGTTATCCGAACAAGGTGAGAAAGACACAAGTGACGGAGCTTTAAAAGTAAAAATGGGCGTGGCTTGGGGAATTGTAAGATTCGATGAGCTAAAAGATAACGTCGTAAATTACTTTAACAAAGAGAAGGAACAAAAAAAAGAAAATCCTTCCAAATAGAACGGATTCATTTCACCATCCTGAATTTTTTCTGGCAGGTTTTCGCATGGAGGCCTGCCGGTTTTTTCTCGGAATGACCAGATTTGAACTGGCGACCCCTTGCCCCCCAGACAAGTGCGCTACCGCTGCGCTACATCCCGAAATTATCTACAGATAGACAGATGACCGACGAAAGCTGAATTGGCAAGTCTTTCTTATTTCAATTGTCTAGATCATACTTAAGACGCTGGCGAACAAAACAAGTTTCATTTGCATTGCCAATCGAAATGCTTACATGGTCTTTTTTATCGCTGGAAAAAAACCATTAATCTCCGTTAACCTAACATGTCAGGTGATATCGCCCAAATGATTTGACCGTGGGCAAATTTTTCTCGAGCCACATTGATGGCGATAGATGATCCTGGCATAAAAACTAAATTTTCTGAAGTGGAAGCATTGCCCAATAATTCTGCAGCAAATAACGTGATATCAGGATTATGACCAACTAACAGAACAGTGTCCGAATTATTGAGTGAAACTAAACAGGAGAGAATATCGGAACATCGCGCACCTGCCGCTAGAACATCGTAAGAAGTAGGTTCACCACTAAATGCGATTTCCTTGGAAAGAATCTCTGCCGTCAATCGAGTGCGGGTATAAGGGCTATAAAATACCTGACTCACCTTCAAAGGTGAGCTTTTAATAAATCTACCAATCTTATGAATGTCAGACTCACCCTTTTCTGTAAGTCTCCTAGACTGATCTGATGTTGCTGAGCTCGGATCCTCTGCTTCACCATGCCGAACCAAAATGATTTTCATTTTGAGATCTCCTAAAACAAGTCTGAAAAGCTCTCTAACTCGCGAAACAAAAAATTAGCATAGTTCTTGCGATTTTCAACCAATGGGGAAATCCTTATTTTATGACTGAGAAACCTTACCGTAAAAATGTTGGCATGGTTGTCTTTAACTCGCAAGGCGAAGTGATCGTTGGGGAGAGAGTTCATTTCCCAAATTCCTGGCAGTTCCCTCAAGGTGGCATCGATGAAAAAGAAGATTATATTGATGCCGCCAAACGAGAATTGTATGAGGAACTGGGAATTAAGGATGCGGTCTATGTTGGAGAATATCCAGATTGGATTCCATATGATTTTCCAAACAATTTGCACCTGAATGCGAACCTACAAAAATATCGAGGTCAATTACAAAGGTGGATCCTCTATTTTTGGGATGGGGCATTGAGCGATTGCGATCTCACTCATCACGAGATCGAATTTTTATCTATCCGTTTTATGCGACTAGAAGAAACAGTCGAGGCTGTTGTTGATTTCAAAAAACCTGTATATCAAAAGTTTGTGCCTTTTTTCTCCAATCTCGTCCAAAATTACATTGCACATAATGTAAAATAATCAATGCTACTTAGTTAGGAGAATTACCCCTTGGGAAAATCAGAAGAAGGCAAAGCAAGAATCGTTGTTAGAGGATTTGTACAGGGCGTTGGATTCCGCTACTATATCATGCAAAAAGCCCAAGAAATGAGATTAAAAGGTTATACTCAAAATCTACCGAATGGAGAGGTTGAAGCTGTCGTGGAAGGAGACAAGTTATTCATTGAAGACTTGTATAGAGCAATGCAACGCGGTCCAACTAAAGCAAAAGTAACAGATCATGTCATTGAATGGGGTGATCCAAAAAATTTATTTCGCACATTTTCAATCAAACGGTAGTTATATTTATGAAAAAAAGAAGATTAGGCAAAACTGGTATCGTTGTTTCTGAAATATGTATGGGTACAATGACTTTCGGATCCTCATGTGATGAAGGAGAGGCGTTCCGAATTTTAGATCGAGCCTATGACGCCGGAATCGATTTTTATGATACTGCCGAAATTTATCCTGTGCCACCCCAAAAGTCATGGGTTCACCGAACAGAGGAAATTTTTGGGAAATGGCTCAAAACTAAACCGAGAGATGGGATCATCCTCGCTACTAAAGTGGCAGGACCTGGGCATGGTTGGTTCAGTCCTCCCCTTAGAGAAGGAAAAACTTCTCTTGATCGATACCATATCAAAAAAGCTATCGAAGGATCATTAAGAAGACTTGGTATCGAAACGATAGATCTCTATCAAACACATTGGCCAGATCATGATATGCCATATGATGAGACTATGGAAGTCCTCACTGAATTAAAGGAGGAAGGTAAGATTCGCTATGCTGGATGTTCCAATGAAACTTCCTTTGGCTTAATGAAGAGTCTTTGGACTTCAGATAAATATAACCTATCTAGATACGAATCAATTCAAAATAATTTTAGTATACTCAATCGCAGATTTGAAGATGAGTTAGCTCAAGTGTGCAGAAAAGAAGGAGTTTCCCTTCTCCCTTATTCACCTCTTGCTGGCGGCGTTTTAACTGGAAAATACAATGGCCCAAATCCTCCTGAGGGCGCTCGCTTCGTAAAGTACATGAAAGACGGTGAACGACAAAAACGAATGTCAAACCGTTTTCTGAATGACGATACGATCGCATCAACCGCAGAATTGATCAACGTTGCCAAAGAAGCTGGTATGAGCGTTACCGTAATGTCTGTTGCTTGGAGCAAACAACATGATTACGTAGCATCGACAATTATTGGAGCAAATACGGTTGCTCAGCTAGAAGAATCGTTGAAGGCGGTTGATGTGACACTCAGCGAAGATACTTTGAATCAGATCAATCAGGTATCTAAAAAGATTCCTTACCCAATGGGATAACTGAACGTTATGAATACCGCTATCGTAAAATTCAAAATCAAAAAAGCAATCAACTCATTGATGATGAAAGCCTTGATTCTTTTTTTAGTTTCTTTGCTATTGCCAGAGTGTTCAACATTTGGACCAAGAAATGCTCAAAGTTCACTCATTATCATACAAATGAATCTTCAAAAAGACGAACTATTGTTAGATGAGTTTGTTGATCCTAGATTTCAAAAAGTCACTTTGAGAAAAGGTGATTCCGTTTATGAATATTCAGAAAATTCGGAACATTACTACTACTTTCAAAACTTAAAACCAGGACAATACGAAATCTATGATGCAGTCCATCTACTGAATCGAGGCGCTTCAGATTTTCCATCCGGCTCTACTAAACAACCAATGAAAATTGATATCGATTTTGATAAAAAGGAAATCGATTCAACTCGATTAAATTTGGAGCCTGGAACTGTAGTTTTTATGGGAACCTTCAATATTAGAGTGAATTTTAAATTTCAAGGTGAGCCAGAAATCATTATTAAGTATTCAAAGAGTGTGGAAGAAGAACATGCAGCATTTGATCACCTATACAAAAACTATCCTCGTAACGGTTGGGGTCAAAAGGCAAAAGCAAGAGCCAAGTTTATGCAATCTATCGGGCAATGATTAAACGATAGTCTTATCTTCTGGATTCATCAAATGTGGGGTGCCGTTAAATGATACCGGTTCCCAAATGCCAGCTGACTTTTTGAAAATGCTCAGTGATGAATTTAAAATATATTTCATAAATATTGGATAATCTTCCATCTTTAATTTACAAGAAATACCCATAACGATTGCTACAGGAGTACTGGACGATACTACAAGTGTACTTTTCATATTTTCAGGGATTGACGCAAGCCCACCCAAAATCAAATCAACATATTCTTTGAATGTATAAGGTTCTACTGGATCCCAAACTCCATTCACCCAATCAGCCAAAACTTTTTGAATCAGTAATTGAAAATGATCTCTAGTTGTAGGTGATTTCTGTTCCCAGGCTTCTTTATAATTCTTATAGTTATTTGCGAAATCAGAATCCACATGACGAATCTTAGCTGCCAGTGTGAGCCACATTTTTGGATCAAATTCATTCCAGGATTCATTTACAATTGCTTCCGGCATACAAAAATGTTCTGTTTGAAAGGCTTTTGCAATCCCTTCCATGGTTTGTTTTTGGCGTTTCAATGAGCCAGTAAAAACAGAATCAAACTCAATGTTCTGACTCAAAAAATAATTTCCAAGCGCATTAGCTTGTTTATGTCCAAGCTCGGTAAGTTGATCATAATCCTTGCCCAATCGATCGGCCTGACCATGTCTCACTAAATAAAGATAAGTCATTTAAGTATTAAACCTTGGATTTGAGATGGAGAGATTGTTTTTTAAAGTTTGTTTCACATGCAACCAAGTCTTCGAATTTATATCCGGAACCTTATCCTTGCGAATCGTCTCCACCAGTTTTTGATTTAGATCCTTTAATTTTTGAATCTTTGCATTCTTGGGAAGTGCCGAAAAATCCTCTTTAGTTATTTTGATTCCTTCGCTCAGTTTATCTACGAATTGAAGTGATTCAAATTCTGCTAAAAACAGATCTTCATCTTTTTCAAATTCTCTAGAGATAACTCCTAGCATATTCCAGCTAACGAGTGTCTTATATGAAAGTAGCTCATCGTCCTCAAGCTTTGGTAAAATTTCTTTCATCAGTAAATCTTGAATGGTACTCAAGATCTCTTTCGCGTCCGGTCTATATTGCATTTTCCAGTTCCTCAATCAAACGCATTGCTTCCCATTCCATCTCAGCAGTCCTTCTACCTATAGCGGCAAGCTCTATTCCTTTGTCTTTACCAGATAAGTGTCGTTCAGCTTGTTGCGCTGAACCAATCGCCCATCGAATATTTCCCATCACTTCCCAATATGTAACTTTTTTTGCATCTACTGTGAAACCGGAAGAATTCGAATATTCACGATAAAAATCTACACGATCTCCAAATCCACCAACTTCCTTATTGAGTTTTCCAAATCTCCAATCACGCATACAGAGCCAAGCTATATCTTCATGACGATCTCCCCAGTGGGCAAATTCATAGTCGAGGATTCCTTGCAGACCATCCTTATTCATCATAAAATTTCCGGTTCTATAATCTCCATGAACGAGCACAATAGAATCTACATTAGGTGCCTTTGCTTCTAACCAATTCAGTACAAGTTCAATGGCGGGATGTATTTCAGGTAGTTCTGCAAGAGTGGTTCGTAGATCTCGGATACAGTTTTCTATGTAGTTATCGACCTGCGTTAACTTTAACTTATCTTTTAACGAGTTATCTTTCACTTTCTCGGGTGTAATGGAATGTAACTTTGAAAGGTTAAGCGCTAGATCAGCTACCATTCCATTTTTGCGATAAGAGCTTAATTCAGGATCTTTAACAATGTAACGTCCCGATGCCTTGCCTAAAATCTTTTCCATCAAAAAAAAAGGAGCACCGATTATTTCTGGAGCTTCTTCTAAATAAATTGGCTCAGGAGTTTTGACTCCTGCATTAAACACAAGTTCAGCCACTCGGAATTCATCCCTCTTTGAAAGTGAGGATAAAAGGGATCCTCCTTTGTCAGTGCGCAAAACCATCTCTTTCGTTTGTTTTTGAGAGGAATCAACAATTTCTAATTGGATCGAATAATTGTCCTGACATGCACCACCACTCAAATGAGAAATTTGAAGAACTTTAACTGGTTTTTGCCATACTTTCGTTAGATGAGAATTGATTGCCTGTTCCAATTCTTGGATTATCATTTACAGCCTCTTGAAAAAAAGATCAAAATATAAATCACTCATTTAAAAGTCCCATTTTTGAGATAAATAGTTTCTTCCAATGACCATTTTATGCACTTCAGAAGGACCATCGGCAATTCGTGCAGCTCGTGCATCACGATAAAACAATTCTAAAGGAAGATCTCTTGAATAACCTTTGCCACCACATATTTGTATGGCGGTATCTATTGTGTTGCAAAGTGCCTCACTCACTTTCCATTTTGCCATCGATGTTTCCTGTCGAGCATCCAAACCCTTTTGTAAAAGCCAACCAGCCTTCAAAGTTAACATAAATCCCATCTCTATGGCTGTTGCACATTCAGCAAACATCCATTGAATGCCTTGGTGTTCCGAAATTTTTTGAGAAAATACTTCTCTTTCTTTTGCATATGTTCTGGCAATGCTAAGTGCACGCCTTGCCATTCCAGTCCAACGCATACAGTGCGTTAATCTAGCTGGTCCTAATCTTTCTTGGGACAATCGAAAACCTTCTGCTACGCGACCTAATACCATATCTTCCGGAACTTCTACATTCTCAAAATTCAATTCACAATGACCGCCCGGCCCATGTGATCCCATGAGTTCTATCTCACGAACCATAGTATAACCCTTGGAATCTGTTGGCACTAGAAACATCGTCGTTTTGCGAAAGCTTCCGTTTACCTTTGCCATTACAATTAGATATTTAGCACCATTTGCTCCTGTGCAGTACCACTTCCTTCCATTTAGTATATACTTATCTCCTACTTTTTCTGCATTTGTTTGCAAAGAGGTTGGATCGGAGCCGGCTCCTGGTGAAGGTTCTGTCATCGCAAAACCTGTTCTTATCTCTCCTCGACACAAGGGATGTAAGATGAGTTCTTTTTGTTTGTCTGTAGCGGCAAGGGAAAGCAAATGCATATTGCCCTCGTCAGGCGCATCACAATTGAATATATAAGGAGCGATTGGTGATCTACCAATTTCTGAAAATATGATGCAGGTCCCTATCTGATCTAACCCAAGACCCCCTTCCGTTTTGGGAAGGTGGGGAGTCCAAAATCCTGCCGCACGAACCTTAGCGCGTGCTTGTTGATTTATGTCTTCAGGCATCCTGCCTTTTTCATAATTATAGAATTTTTCTAGAGGAATGATCTCTTTTTGGATAAACTCACGGATGTCCTTGCGAATCGATTCAACAGCTTCAGGTATTTCAAAGTCCATGAACCAAAAATATTCTAAGAGATAAAGAGAGGGAAAACTTTTTTATAAATGAGATTGAAAAAAAGGTCTTTGTCGTTTTGAATTTCTTCGTACTTCAAAGTGCAAATGTGGTCCAGTTGTTCTACCGGTCATTCCAACCTCCGCAATTTTTTGCCCTTTTTTGACCCTTTCTCCAATTTTCACTGCATAACTACTTAAATGTCCATATCTCGTTTCATATCCCATAGAATGTTTGATAATGATCAATTTTCCATAGCCACCACTAACAGACGCAAGTTCAATTATGCCATCTTGGGAAGCGAAGACATCTGTGCCTTCTTCTGCAGCTAAATCTATTCCGCCATGAAACGTTGTCTTTTTTGTAAAAGGATCAATGCGATTTCCAAAGGAAGAAGTTAAGGTTGCTCCTTTCAAAGGTGTAAAAAAACCTGAGCCATAAAAAAATGATTTTTCGATTTTTCCCATTACGATGCCGGGAACAAACCACTTTTCTCTTGCTCCATCATATTGAAGTTTCTCTTCGGAAATATTATATTTTTCTGCTATGTTTTGTTTGATTCGGTCCGTATTTTCTGAGGTCTCCGGGTGAAAGACACCTCTCATATTCGGTATTTCTAAAACCATTCCTTCTACCAAATCATGCGGAGAACTCAGCTCATTTACCGAGGATAAAGTCTCGAGATCCATCCCTGTTCTCGCCATGATCTTAAAGAAAGTATCATCCTTTTTTACTTTATATTGAAAGTAACGGAGTGGAATGAGTTTATCATCTGAGTGAAGTGATTTCGAAATCCGGAGATTTTCTTTTACATCAGATCTTAAACTCTTTAGGAGTGGATTCGAATAATCCAAATTCGCTAGAGTTACTGCATTGGAATGAAGATGGCGCGAAAAAACAAAGGATAGCAGTATAATTATGAAAAATCTTGGAGTTGTGACCATGACAGACGTATACTCTGATTGTCGGATCAGTTGAAAAAAACGATGACGATATTACCCTAAGGGAGACGATGGAAGCACATGACATCTCGTTTTTTTGAGATTTTTAAGCTAACGACCTTTGCTTTGGGTATCATCTTAATCGCAAATCTCGTTTTTTCCGTATTTTACCAACAATTTGTCTATACGGTTGTCCTAAACGATCGTCTTCCACCAGAAATCTCAGAGAATTTTTCGGAAGATGCAGCAAATCCTGATATTTCCTTTTCCGAATCATACAAGAAAGTTAGAGAGTCGGTCGAGACATTAGAAAAAGAGTTACAATCAGAATTTCGTGAAAATCCGAATATTGCCCTCGAACGTTTTTACGATATCATGTTAAAGGACAAACCCTATCTGCTTTTTGTTCAATCTCTGTTATGGTTTGTTTCGTTTATTGGACTAGGATATTTGATTCTCAAAAAAATATTAAAATTTGAACTAACAGATTTAAGCGAGGAATTATCGATTCCAATTATTTTGAACGGGATAATGAATGGTTTCATTATTTTCTTCATAGTGGTCGTGTTTGGTGTCATACTCAAATTATTGGGAGTCGAAGCAAATCCAGGTTTATTTCCCACAAAACTCTTTAAGGCTTTGGCTGGTGATGGAGTTTTACTTCTTTGGGCAATCTATAGTGTTGGAATAATTACTGGAATCATCGAAGAAGTTTTCTTTAGAGGTTTTCTATTGAAGACGTTTATCGACAAAGATCTTGGTAATGAAGGTTTACTTCTAATTTCGGTAATTTTTGGATACCTTCACTTTGGAGTTGGAACAACAGTTGCGGTCCCATTTTTGATAGGTTTAGTAGGTTTATTTTTTGGATATATCTACATAAAAAATAAAAACGTTTGGGTATCTATTGCTTGTCATGCGACTTACAATAGCTTAGGCCTTCTTCTTGCTTATGCGGGTGCAGAAAACATATGAAAAAAATATTCAATCGTTTCGTTCACTTAATGTTACTCATTACCGGCTTATCATTTCAAAATATTTATGCAGGTGAAACTATCGAGGTATTAGGATCACCTGATGATTTAAATATAAGACTTACTGCGCTTCTTAACAAATTGAATCCAGATTATTATGCAGACGATAAGACCAATGGTTTTGTCTATAAATACCGCCATCGATGGAACAATCCGTATGATTTTAATATCTACATTGGTAAGGTAAGCAAAAATTCACCTGATTCCATTTTACGTGTTGAATCACCGAGACAGGGACAAGAAAAAATGTGGAAGCAAATCTTTGAACAGGAACTTTTACAAAAGCCTCCTCATGTAAGTGCCGTTCCTCTATCTAAAAAATATCATGTAGTTACCCAAACTTTAAATCTAGTTACTCCTATCGCATCCGTTGGTTACAATTCATGGAACTCTCCACTTTATTCGGGAAGAGATACGGTCATTAGCATGGCCATTTATTTTCTAACAGATCTTATCTTAGTTGGAGGTGCTTACCTTTATGCAGAACAAAATCTACCACGTAAGAATATTTGGGGCAATCTGTTAAACGAAAAAGGTCCTGGTAATGTTTGGGATAGTCCGAACGCAATTGGTATCTTTGGTGCGATGGCCGTATCACGTGGAATTCGAGCATTTGATGCATGGGAAGATACCTCCGCACACAACAAAACGGCTCAATTTAGTTGGTCATTCAAATTCTGAGTTTAAGTTTTAAACAAATCTTTGACTGCATCTCTCGCATTCGATTTTTCAAAATCTTCTCTTTCAATTAGTATAAGATCAAGTTTTTCCTTTTCAATTCTTGCTAAAATTTTCCCGACTTCCGCAGGATTTGATATCTTGGTTGCAAGATACTTAAATGTCGTTCCACAATCCGGACACTTTTTATCTTTGATATAATTTAACCCAAGTTTTTTGCAACTACCACAGGTGCCATACAAATCATCTATGTATAGCAATTGTTTTTTGATGGCATCACTATCGACTTGAGTCCAAACTCTAATAAATTTTGATTTATTTCCTGTAGGTTCTTGGGTCATAGTTGAAAGAAAGGTGAAATATGTATCCTGTCAACAACCAATCTATTCGTTTACAAATTCTCATAGTAACCATCTTGGGCTTTCTAGCAGTAGGGATTGGAGCTTTCGGTGCTCATGGATTAAAGTCGATCATTGGACAAGATAGAATGCCTATTTTTGAGACTGGAAATAAATACCATTTTTATCATACACTGGTTAGTGTATTGATCATTATCACTTCAAGGCAAATTGGTTCCAACCGCAAACTCAACCTTGCATTTTTATTCTTCGTTATAGGAATTTTCCTTTTTTCATTCAGCCTTTACGCCCTTGCAATCACCGGGATAAAAACTTTGGGAATCATCACACCCTTTGGTGGAGTCAGCTTTTTGATCGGATGGATTTTGTTTGGATTAGGTAGTCTTCAATCACGAGAGGAGCCATAAAAAAATTGACCTCTTTTTTCGATTAGATTTCTAGAAATTAATCCATCGGCGATTAGCAATAGTCCATTTGCTGCTGCCTGTTTTTCATCATCGCTAGCATCTTTTTGAAGAGCCATAAGTTCATGAACAAATTTACGACGCTTTAGATCTAAAACACCCAGCATGGAGCCACTTATCTTTTCGTCCATCTTGAGAAATGCGAGTGCTAAGGTCTTAGGCGGAGTCTCATTACAAAGATAATAAAGTGCTCTATTGTCAAAGTACGATAATTGGCCAATTTTTTCTAAAATTTGATCTCCACCTGACATCGATAAACTCCTATATAGAAAGTACTTCTTGAACTTTATTTTTTAAATATGAAATTAAATACTTCGAATTTGGATTTTCTAGTGTAGCAGATTGAATCAATTCTTTTGCATCTAAAATTTTTCCTTTTGAATGAATTTCATTGCGTAACCAATTCAAAAGAACACTAAAATCACCATTGATCCTAAAATTCGATTTATAATTCGAATGAGCTTTTTCAAACGAAGAGAACAATTGTGCTGAAAAAATATTTCCTAGAGTATATGTCGGAAAATATCCAAACGCCGCCATTGACCAATGTATGTCTTGTAGAACACCTTCCGCATCGTTTTCAACTTCCAAACCAAGATATTCTTTTACTTTTGCATTCCATATTTCTGGAAGATCTTTGACTTTAATTTTTTCATTGATCAGATCCCTTTCTATTTCAAAGCGAAGTATGATATGCAAATTGTATGTTATCTGATCGGCTTCCACTCTAATTTTACTTTTTTGAGTTGAATTGATATACCGAAAAAGATTTTTGAAAGGAACATCATTCTCTGTTAGCTGAAAATCGGAAAGTAAAATAGGATAAATGAATTCCCAAAAAGCTTTAGATCTTCCCACTTGATTTTCCCAGAGTCGACTTTGAGATTCATGAACACCTAATGAACAAAATTCAGTTAATGGGGTAGGCCACTCTTCCATCATCGATAAACCAGCTTCATAAAGTGAATGACCTGTCTCATGCAAAACACCGAAAATCGATGACAGAGGATCAATCTCTGAATAACGTGTTGTAATTCGTTTATCCATTTTTCCTAAGCTGGTCGAAAAAGGATGATGGCTCGAATCAAGTCTACTTTCCGACTCCATTAATCCCAAAATTGATGGTATCCGTTTACAAAGTTTTTCTTGTTTTTCCCGAGCAATAGGACCATTAAAAGGTGATTCAAAAGAAGGTGCCGATTCAACAATTGGTATTAATTCTAATTTTAAATCCTGAAATAATGATTCAATGTCTGATGCCTTGGCTCCTTTTTCATAACTATCAAGTAAAGCATCATAAGGCTCTGTCGTATAACCAATATAATTCGCTTGTTTCCGAGAAAGATTGATAATTTTTTCAAGCATCGGAGCAAAGTCTGAAAAATTTGATTTCTGTTTCGCGTCCGCCCACACTGCGTGAGCTAAATTTGTCGTTTGTGATAGCTCGGCTACAAACTCAGATGGTAATTTTTCCAGTTTCTTTTGCTCTTCTTCAAGTATTGAAAATTCACGTTCCCAAGATGAACGTTCATGAGCTGGAAGTTCGTTTAAGACTTTTTTTGCATTTTTGATCAAGTCTCGGTATTCTGAACCTACTGACCACTCGTGGGTCAATTGCGATAGATCTGCGATTTGTTTTGCCCTGTATTCTCTTCCGTTCTTGGGCATCATAACTTCTGAATCCCAATGCAAAACAGAAGCGGTGTCTTGAAAGGATTTGATTTTTTGGAAAAATTGTCTATATGCTTGGAGAGGTTCAGGAAGAGCCATTAAAGCCATTCTAAAAATCGAATCAATTCTGGAATCAAAAATCATTGACCACGATCTCGAACTAAAAACTATGTATTTACCTATGCGGGTGTGGTGTAACGGTAGCACAGCAGCCTTCCAAGCTTCTGGCGAGGGTTCGAGTCCCTTCGCCCGCAAAAATCCTTTTCTCATTTTCCAGAATCCCATCTTAATCTAACAAAAGATCGCGAAGGACTCGAACAGTTTTGTGAGCCAAAAGGTTGCGACCCATAGGAAGCAATCTTTTGGAGAGCCGACCCGGATGGGAAGGCGTCGAACAAAACCGTGCCTCGGAGCGTTGTTTGGACACGATGTCCAAACCGCGGAGAGGGCTTTGTCCCTTCGCCCGCAAAAATGAAATCCAATTGGACAACTTAGATAAATATGTTAACCTTCAGATGAACGAAATCGTTCTCGTCAATTAAGGAAAATCAAAATGTATTCTACTTTTTACAAATTCTCGATACGATTACTGTCTGCCTTTTTCCTCAGTGTTGCGATATTTTCTGATACATCACAAATTCTAAGTGTTGATCTAAATACCCGAAGTCGAGCAGATTCGCTTCTAAAAAAAAAGGATTTCCAAAGTGCATTTCGGTTGAGCAATGAAATCATTAAAAATTCTCCCTCGGATCCTTTTGGTTGGTGGCTAAAACTACAGGCGACATCACAATTAGCGGCCTCCAAAGGTGCATGGCCGCGCGAATGTTTAGAAGCAGCTTACCAATTGGTGAACCTAGAACCTGCTAATGAAGCAGTGCACTTTAATACTGCTATATGGTGCTTAAATCATGAAAAAAATTATAAAGAAATCGCATCTTTAAAAGACAGAGTGATTCCAGCTGCAAGGGAAAGCATCGGCAATGACAACTATGCATTGCTCATAAATCTAATCAGTTTTTCCTTTCTGAAGTTAGATGAATATCAAAACGCGCGAAATGTATTGAAACAAGGAATATCAGATTTAATCGACCAGCCATCTGTTTTTAAGACCGGATACAATCTTACAGAACTTTTCCAGGATGATTCAATGACCATTGAGGAACGAGCGGAATGGCATGAACTTTTTAGTTTTATCATACCGAGAAGCAATTCAGAAAATCCATTGATTGGAAGTATTGCATGGAACACATCCCTACTCACGGACATGTATGTTCAAGATAAAAATTTGAAAGAAGCCTACCAAACGATCTCTTTATTGTATCCTGATTATGATCAACAGGTCATGTCCCATTGGAACTTCTTGAGAGACCAACTTTTTATTAAATATCTTGGATTAAAATATAGTACAAGTCGTCTGAAAAAAGAGCCCAAAAGAATTCTAAAAATGATTTTTTTAGTGATTCCTCGAACTAGATTAATCAATCAACAACCAATTACTTTATCAAAATTTGGTTCATTGAATAGCGATCTAGAAGAAAAAGATCTACAATCCTTGTTAACAAGTTTTATTTACTTTCGTGATTCTTTTGAAGTCATCTCAGATGGAATCAGATGGGAGATGTCTCTTATCAAGACTAATGCCGAAATTCAATCTACAAATTTGATTGATCAAAAGTTTCGTTATGTCATGCAACCGGACATTTCATCCATTGTTCCAAAACTTACAACAGACGTTACAAATCAAATAATCAATTCAGATGCCGTCGTCGTAGTATGGCCGGGCACAAAACAGCCGAATGGTGTTCTGATTACAAACGGAGGTGGGACTGAATGGAATTATGGAACAGATGTAAATCCAGAAATTAGACTAACAATACTTTCTGATTCTAACAAAAATAAAAATGGAGGAAATCATGCAAATCATCCGATTTTTCTTTATCATGAGATGTTTCACGTCTTGGAATGGGCTTACCATAAATCAAAATTTCCGAAAAATGATCACCCATACATGAGAAAAAAAGAATGGCCGAAAGATTACGAAGGCTCTACGGAATGGGACTTCTATTCTGAAACGTTTAAAAAACGAATGATGCAAGAAGACCAATTTGATAGATTATATTGGAAGGGAAGAAAGGAAGGATTTTACGGAATTCAAGAAAGAGAAAAAACCAAATAAGAATATCTGAAATTTGTCCTGTCTATCTTGATTGGATCTGACTAAGATGCCTGGAAATCAGTCAAAAGATCACTTCGATTTTCACCCAATAGAATGGTGATAATCGCTTTCGATCCATTTTCCTCGTAAGTTAGATCATCAAAGGAAAGTTTCCTCGCCATAAAGATCCCCCTTCCATGAGTTTTAAATGCATTCTTTGTCATAGCTTGCAATGAAAGAAACTTTTTCCAATCAAAACCTTGCCCTTGATCTTTGATTATGATATTGATTCTATCTTCAAATTTCTCAAACAAAATCTGCACGAATCTATTGGAATATTCTGGCATTTCAAGTCGTTTAATAATTTCTTCCATCAGCTTATCTGAATTATGAAGTTCTGTCTTTTCTTGATAAGAAATTCCGAGGTTTCCATGTTCAATGGCATTATTTAAAATTTCCATGATTCCAGTTAACACACGTTCTGGATCTGGACATGCATTTGCTAATATAGGAGCTAATTCATGAGATTCTCTAATCGACTTAATACGGAATTCCCCCTTAATCAAATGTCTTAAAGCTCCCATCCCCTTATGAAGATCTTCTTTTGCTTTTTGAAGTTTAATATAATGCTCAACTGCTGTTTGAACAATTGTGATTAGTAAAGCTCGCGAATATGGTTTTGTGAGATAGTAAAATGCACCTGCATCCAATCCTTCTGTCATATCTGTGACACCGCTCATCGCAGTTTGGAAAATAACAGGAATATCGCGCCACTTTTCTGAATGTTTGATTTTTTTGAGTAAATCAATCCCGTCCATTTTTGGCATTAAACGATCCAGAATGATTGCAAAGAACGGAAACTCATTGCGATTTAAGATTGCGAGTGCTTCTTCTCCATCTTTTGCTTTTACAACGTTAAAGCCTTTATCACTTAACGATTCTTCGATGATCATCAAATTGATCGATTCATCATCAACGGCTAATAGGCTCATTGTCATAAAAATTCTCCTTGTTTAATAGGAAGCAACAGAGTAAAGACTGCACCTCCACCTTCATGATTGTCTGCGTACAACAAGCCATTGTGGTGACTTACAATCTCACGCGAAATGGACAACCCAAGACCAGTTCCCTTTGTTCCTGCCTTAACCTGTTTAGATTGAATGAATTTTTCAAAAATTTTATCTAAATCTTCTGGAGGGATTCCGGGTCCAAAGTCTCTAATTGTGATACCAATTCCCTTAATATAATTTGTTTTTTTTAGCGGAATAAATTCTCTTTCTATTTTTTCGATGATGATGTCAGTATTCTCGGGGATAAACTTGATGGCATTTGAAATTAAATTTCGTATCACTTGTTGGATTCTTTCCTGATCAAACTCTGCTTCCCATCTTTTCTCTGACTTTTCGATCATCACTCGAATATTCTTTTTATCCAATAATAATTGGATTTCATTTGTAACGTTATTTACCGTACTTTTAAGGCAATTCCATTCAATTTGATATTTCATTTTACCCGATTCAAGTTTCGCCAAATCGAGTAGATTTTCCAATAAGTTTAATAGTCTCTTTCCAGATGAATCAATGATTTTAAAATAGTCTTGGATTTTTTCTGGATTGATAGTTCCTGCTTTTTCAATACCCAACTCCGCATAACTTAATATTGCATGGATTGGTGTTTTTAATTCGTGGGATATGTTTGCAAGAAATAATGACTTCATATATGAAGCATCTTCAGCTACATCCTTCGCAACTTTCAAATCCCATGTCTGCTTTTCAACTAACTCTTCAAGGTGATTTCTATATTGAAAGATTTCTTCCTCTTGCAAACGTCTATGAGTAATATCTCGGAAAATACCCGTGAACATACTTCCTGATTTTGTTCGGAACTCACCAATGGATAACTCACAAGGAAATAAGGAATTACTTTTTCTTTTTGCTAAAACTTCTGTTCCAGAAGAAAGATACTTCTTGAAATTTACATAATTGCTATTATCTTGATTTGGCAGTATCATGTTGATGCTTTGATTCAATGCTTCATCGTTTGTATATTCAAAAGTTTTTTCAGCCGCTTTGTTGAAAAATTGAATGATCCCTTCTTCGTTAAAAATGATGATCGAATCTGCAGCATTCTGAGCCATAGACAAAAAGCGTGACTCACTTTCAAGAAAGGCGGCCTCAAGTCTTTTTCTTTCCGTAATATCGCGATGAGTTGAAACTATATAATTGTCATAAAGCATGACAAATCTAACTTCCGCATAACGCGTTTCCGTATTTGTTATAATCGAATACTCTTTCCAAAATACTTGATTCTTCCGAATACCCAAGTATGCAATTGCTTCCTCTGCAATCGTTGATAGACTGCTTGGCAATCCTTCCCATAATTGTTTTCCAACTATCTCATCTACAGATTTGCCTAGGCTAAAATATCGAGAAGGTTTGCAATCGACGATATAACCATCTACTGTGAACTTGAGCCAGAAATCAGGATTTGATTTCAAGAGACTCTCTAACTCACGTAGAATATCATCCGTAGAAAAAGTTCTAGGATTTTGCCATATTCTATTTGTAAGATTATTTGAATTCATTTTGCCAGGAACAGTTGTAATTCATGCTACAATCCTACCCATATTTCGGAAAGAAATTGTAAGAAAACTCAAAGAAAAAAGGCTGATCCCAGGATGCCGACGTGATCTACCATAATCTAATAAAACCCATTCTCTTTCAGTTAGACCCGGAATCCGCTCACCATTTTGCGGCTTCCATGCTAAACTTATCTAGAACTGTTCCATTTTTTCAACAATCCATCCGAGCCATTTTAGAATATAGATCGGATCGTCTCCGCCAATCAATTTGGGGTATGGAATTCAAAAATCCGATCGGTATGGCGGCAGGTTTCGACAAAACAGCTGAACTTTATCCTTCCCTGGCTTATATGGGTTTTGGATTTATTGAGATTGGAACCATAACAGCAAAAGAACAGCCTGGTAACAAACTACCTAGGCTCTTCAGATACCCAAATGAAAAAGCTCTGATCAACCGAATGGGTTTCAATAATCCTGGCGCAGATAAGGTTCAGCTGACCCTTCAAAAACAGCGCAAGTTGGTCATTCGTGGTATCAATGCTGGAAAATCTAAAGTAACTCCGATAGAAGACGCTACGGAAGATTATATTTATACTTTGCGCAAACTTACACCATATGCAGATTATGCGGTAATCAATATCAGCTCACCAAACACGCCTGGACTCCGCTCGTTACAATCAAACAAAGCTCTCAGTCAATTGATTGAAGGTATACAAAACGAATTTGGTATCAAGTTTCCGATTCCTCTATTTTTTAAATTTGCTCCTGACCTGAGCGTTTCTGAATTAAGAGAAAATTTAGAAATTTGTTTAAAATATAAAATCGATGGAGTAATTCTAACGAACACAACTCTTAACAAAGAAAGTTTAGGTGAAGGAGAACACCCCGAAGGAGGTCTATCCGGTGCACCATTGTTTTCAAAAGCACTCTCTTATGTAAGCGAAGCCTATAAAATACTGCGGGGCAGAATTCCGATCATTGGCGTCGGTGGGATAGATTCGGGGGAAAAAGCACTTCAGATGATACAAGCAGGTGCGAATCTAATACAAATCTATACAAGTTATGTTTATGAAGGACCTTTCCTACCCTCACAAATTTGCTCTTATTTAGATCAATATCTGAAAAAAGAGAATATAAAACACATTTCCGAAATCGTTGGCATCGATCACAGATAATGAATCAAAATCATTGTAAACATTTTGGATTGTGTGGAGGTTGTTCTTCGCTTAACTTAGAATATGGCAAAGAATTATCTAAAAAAGAATTCGCATTACGAACATTATTTTCAGACTTACGACATTTGGAATTTCGACCTATGATTCCTAGTCCGAAATCCGAATTTTATAGATATAAACTGCAATTGCCATTTGGAAGAAGAGTAATTGCAAGAAAAACACTTACCACATTAGGTCTTTTTAATCAAGAATCTACCTTTATTGTAGACCAAACAGAATGCCTCATTCAAGAACCTGCTCTTACTGAAATCACTCAAGCCGTCAAACTTTGGGCTCGAAAAGAAGGATTACCTCCCTATAATGAAAAAACACATAAAGGCATATTGAAATATCTAGTTGCGAGGAAATCATTTTCTACGAACGAAATTTTGGTTGGCATTGTTACCAATCAAGAGGACATTCCACACCCAAAGGATCTCTCGAAGAGATTACATAACCATATCACTGATAGAATTGGAAAGTCTGGAAAATTTGGAAAGTTAGTAGGAATCGTCCAAAATATAAATACAAGACATACAAGCATGGCTCTCGGAAAGGATGAAAATCTTTTATGGGGTAGGCCTTACATAAACGAGTATATTGGAAAGTACAAATACCGAGTTGGCCTTTCGACATTTTTGCAAGTAAACCCTAATCAAACTCCCAGCCTTTACAACCTTATTTTAGATGAGATCAAAATAGGCGATAGAGTTATCGATGCATATTCAGGTATTGGAACTATCGCATTATGGATATCAGGTGTGGCTAAGGAAGTGTTGGGACTTGAAGACAATCCAAATTCTCATAAAACTGCGATCGAAGCCTTAAAAGTTAACCATATTCGAAACGTAAAATATAGGCGCGGGAGAGTTAATGAAACTTTGCCTAGTGTCGTGAACAAAGATTTTAATTCCATCATCATTGATCCACCCCGAACTGGTATAGGCGAGGAAGTCGCAAACATCATTTCCGATTCAAATTTACAAAAAATCATATACGTTTCTTGCGATCCAAAAACCCTTCGGGAAGATACTAGATTTTTATCGCGAAATTTTTATTTGAATTCGCTTCAACCTGTAGATATGTTCCCTAGAACTGATCACTTAGAAACGGTTGCGATATTTACAAGAAAACCGAATTAATTTCTTTGAATAAATTATTGTAATCATCCTTTTTTGTTTTAATTTGACTCATACCGATGAAACAGAATAATCCTCCTAAAAAAATCGTCCTCGCATACTCGGGTGGTCTAGATACCTCAGTAATTCTTGCTTGGCTGAAAGATACTTACGGATGCGAAGTGATCGCTTTCTGTGCTGATGTGGGTCAAAAAGAAGAGCTAACCGGACTGGAAGAAAAGGGTAAAAATACCGGTGCTTCAAAAGTATTTATAGAAGATTTACGCTTAGAATTCGCAAGAGATTTTATCTTCCCTGCGATCAGAGGTTCCGCTATATATGAAATGAGATACCTTCTCGGAACTTCCCTCGCAAGACCACTTATTGCAAAAGCAATGGTGGAAGTAGCCAAAAGAGAAGGAGCAGATGCCTTTTCTCATGGGGCTACTGGAAAAGGAAATGACCAAGTACGTTTTGAGCTTACATTTAAGGCATTATCACCTGATCTCCAAATCATTGCACCTTGGCGTATATGGGAGTTTGGAGGTCGAGCTGACCTAATCGAATATGCAAAAAAGAAAGGAATCCCGGTTCCTGTAACAGCCGCTAAACCATACTCCATGGATCGAAACTTGATGCATCTTTCCTTTGAAGGTGGAATATTAGAAGATCCTTTCAATGAGCCGAAAGAGGATATGTTTATTTTAACGGTTTCTCCAGAAAAGGCTCCAGATAAGCCTACATATCTTGAGTTAGGTTTTGAAAATGGGAATTGTACTTCTATTGATGGAAAAAAGATGAATCCGCTAGAAGTTATGGACTTTCTGAACGATATTGGTGGAAAGAATGGCATCGGGCGCATTGACATCGTTGAAAATAGACTAGTAGGAATAAAATCTAGAGGTGTCTACGAAACGCCAGGTGGTACCATCTTACATACAGCGCATAGAGATTTAGAATCGATTACAATCGACCGCGATACACAGCACAAAAAAGATGAGTTATCGCATGAATTTGCAAAATATATCTATAACGGTCAATGGTATTCAAATCAAATGAACGCAATGCGAGTGTATATTGATTTTACTCAGCAATCGGTAACCGGTGTTGTGCGAATTAAACTTTACAAGGGTGTTTGCAGTGTGGTCGGACGAAAATCAGAAAAATCATTATACAATGCTGGCCTTTCCACATTCGAAAAAGAGGAACTGTATAACCAACATGATGCGGAAGGTTTTATAAACCTTTTTGGATTACCTATGAAAGAATGGGCAAGAGTAAGAAAATAGATGCGATCCATTGCCATTTATCCTGGCTCTTTTGATCCATTCACCAATGGACATTTGGATATCATACGAAGGGCTCATCCTTTATTTGATCAGATTATTATTGCCGTAGCAGTTAACTCAAAAAAGTCATCATTGTTCTCACCAGAAGAACGAGTGGAATTGATCAGTAAGGTATTCGAAGGCTGGGATAAGGTTTCTATTGATACATTTGAAGGTTTGACTGTCGACTATTGTAAAGAAAAGAAATCAAATGTCATATTGCGAGGTTTACGAGCTGTAACAGATTTTGATTACGAATATGCGATTTCCCTTATGAATAAAAAGTTAGCACCAGAAATCGAAACTTTTTTTTTAATGGCAGACAATGAGTATTCTTTTGTCTCCTCTACTATAGTCAAAGAAGTAGCGCGTCATGGAAGAGCGGTTTCAAATCAAGTTCCCGATATTGTCAATGATGCACTACTTAAGAAATTTAATCATTTGAAGGGATGATTTTGAAACAATGAAATCTAAATCTTCAATTTTTTATATTTTAGCGGTTGTAGGTTTCGTTCTTTTCGCTTATTACATCATTTCCATCGGGACATTACTTCAGTCACCTACTCTCATCCAAACTGGATTGGAAGAGCACACATTTGATTTTATCTTTCTAAAAAAATTACGCGAACCCATACCACTTCTATTTCTTCAGATAATGGTCGTTTGTGGATTTGCCAGAATCATGGGTTATATTTTTTCTAGAAAATTAAATCAGCCAAGCGTTATGGGAGAGATTGTCGCAGGTATTTTATTAGGACCCTCACTGCTTGGTTACTACTTTCCAAACTTTTTGGACTTCCTTTTTCCTAAGTCAAGTCTTTCGAATTTGACAACGTTCAGCCAAATAGGACTCGTTTTATTCATGTTTATCATAGGAATGGAATTAGACCTAAAAGTACTCAAAAATAAAGTTCATTCAGCAATTATCATCAGTCATGCGAGTATCATATTTCCTTTTGTGTTGGGGATGCTTCTTGCGTATTATGTGTACGCGGACTACGCTCCTTCTAATATAACTTTTTTATCGTTCTCCCTATTTTTAGGTATTGCGATGAGTGTAACGGCATTTCCTGTTCTTGCACGTATTCTACAAGAGCGAAACCTTACTCGAACTCCACTGGGTGCAATGGTGATTACTTGTGCCGCAGCAGATGACATTACTGCATGGATTCTACTAGCAATCATAGTAACCATTTCCAAAGCGGGAAACTTTAGCAGCGCATTGTTTACAATAGGACTTACAATTACTTACATTCTTGGCATGATTTTTATTATTGCACCTTTCCTAAAACGGTTGGGAACAATTTATATTTCAAGAGAAAACCTTACAAAATCAGCCGTAGCAATCGTATTACTTATATTATTTGCCTCTGCTTTTGCGACGGAAACGATTGGAATACATGCTCTTTTTGGAGCATTCTTAGCTGGTGTAATTATGCCAGCAGAAGGAAACTTCAAAAAATTAATCGCTGAGAAAATAGAAGACATTGCCATCATACTTTTTTTGCCGATTTTCTTTGTTATAACTGGTCTCCGAACACAAATTACATTATTAGATGATCCTAAACTTTGGGGAATTCTTGGAATGGTAATTTTATTTGCCGTCATAGGAAAGTTTGTGGGAAGTGCGATTGCCGCTAGAATATCAGGTTCAAATTGGGAAGATTCTCTTACAATTGGCGCGTTAATGAATACTCGCGGACTCATGGAGCTTGTCGTACTCAATATTGGATATGATTTGGGTATATTAAGCCCAGCCATTTTTGCTGTTTTTGTATTAATGGCACTGATTACTACGCTATCAACTGGTCCAGCAATGGATGGTATCCAAAGGCTTTTTTCCAAAAAAACAATCCAGATTCCGATTCCAAAAGTTGAGGAGAATAAACTTCGTGTAGTTGTTGCCTTTGCACAAGAGAAAATGGGCAAAAGTTTAGTTAGGTTTGCTTATGCTTTATCTGGAAACCAGAAAAAGAACCTTGATATCACTGCCTTACATATCTCGCCCAATGATACATTGACAAATGAAGAACTCAGAAAATATCGAGAATCTAGTTTTGAAGAAATTCGAACCACTGGACGCGAATTCGGAATGGTCGTCAAAACTGAATATCGCGTAACTGATAACATTACCTATGAAATTGTCAATTTTGCCAAACAAAACCATTCAAATCTTCTCTTGATTGGTGCCGCGAAACCACTTTTTTCAAGAAGTTATACGGGCGGGAAGATCAAAAGTATTCTCAACTATACCCCCGCTACGGTCGGAGTACTGATTGACAATGGACTCGAGTCTTATGACAAAGTGGGCATTTTATATCGAAACTCGGATGATGCTATTTTGACATTTTCAGAAAAATTAACAACACTCAAAGGTATGAAATCTGCAAAAATCAAGATCGCAGACATTTTACAGCCAGAGACCGACCTAAATCCCTACTCTATTTCAATCGCAAAATTAATCCCGTATTCACTTGTGATCATCGACTTGGATGAGTGGGAAGAGTTAGAGTTTGAAAAATTGGACTCTATGCCCACCTCATTTCTTTTAGTTCGGTTCCTTCATAAATAAAGATTCTATTGCTTTTTTGCGTTGATAGGCTCTTCTGGACATATGGAAAGAACTTTCATTATGCTAAAACCTGATGCTGTTAAAAACAAGCATATAGGTGATATACTTCAAAGAATCGAAAAAGAAGGATTCAAAATATTAGGACTTAAGTTCCTTAAACTCAGTCTAGAAGACGCAAAGCAGTTTTATAAAGTACATGCTGCTCGCCCATTCTATAATGACCTTTGCAATTACATGGCGTCAGGTCCGATCGTAGCGGCTGCACTTGAAAGAGACAACGCAGTCTTACATTGGAGAGATGTCATTGGTGCAACGGATCCAAAAGAAGCGAAGGCTGGGACCATTCGCGCGCTATTTGCTGAGAGCAAAGAAGCCAATGCCGTACACGGGTCTGACTCTGTAGAAAATGCACTGCAAGAAATTGCTTTTTTCTTCAAAGGTTACGAACTCAACTAATTAAATTATACCGACCTGTACTTCAGGTCGGTACGCCAAAATCCAATGGACGCATTTTTAACTTCCATTCAAAAAGCGCGATCCCTGTTTGATGAGTTTTTCCTTCCTTATATAAACTCTACATTTCATACCTACCCAAAATCAAGAGTCAGCGAGGCGGCCTTATATAGTTTGGGCGCTGGTGGCAAAAGAATTCGTCCGATCATATCGATCGCAACGTACTATTCGAATGATTTGATTTCAACACGCAACGTGGCCGATCAAAACCAAACAAATCTTTTGATTCTTGCAACAGCGCTCGAATGTATACATACTTATTCACTAATTCATGATGATCTGCCATCAATGGATAATGATGACCTAAGGCGAGGTTTCCCGACTTGTCACAAACAATTTGATGTACCGACAGCTATTTTAGCTGGAGATGCATTGAATTCTTTGGGCTTTTTTCTCGTAAGTCAGATCAAAAATGATGTAAATGTTATGCGAGATTGCCTTACATATCTCCATGAAGGTGCTGGTTTTTCAGGAATGATTACTGGGCAGATGGAAGATTTACAAGAAGAAGGTAAATCAAGGCTGACCGAAGAAAGATTACAAATATCACAGGAAGATCGTCTACATTCAATTCATCGAAAAAAGACAGGTGCACTAATTGTTGCTAGTTTTTTATTAGGAAACAGGCTTAGAGAAGACTATTTAGCAAGAGAGTCGCAGATAAAAGAATATGCGAATGCGATAGGATTATTGTTTCAGATCACGGATGATATCCTTGATATTGAGGGAAAAAAAGAGACGATTGGAAAAACACCTGGAAAAGATGAATTCGCGGGAAAACTAACATTTCCTTCCTTATACGGACTCGATCAATCAAAGATCATGCGAGACAAAACGAAAGAGCATGCAATCTCCATTGCGCATGTTTTAAACGATCGCCCCGATTCATTTTTCGTTGGCTTTCCGAATTACCTTGCCGAAAGACAAAATTAGACTAGATGAGTATCTGAAAAACTCAGATCTCGTTCAAAATAAATCACACATACAGTCTTTAATCCTATCTGGTTCGGTTTTGGTTAACGATATCCCTATCACTAAAGTTGGGACAACTATTCGATTAACTGACATTGTGCGAATTCGAGAAAAAATTAAAACATATGTTTCCAGAGGTGCATTCAAACTTGAAGGTGCGTTTCTTTCCTTCCCCGACTTGAATGTAGATAATTGTGTCTGTATTGACTTAGGTGCATCCACGGGAGGCTTTACACAGGTGTTGCTTGAGAGAAATGCGAGACATGTTTATGCTGTAGATGTTGGATACGGCCAATTGGCTCAAAGAATTGCAAATGATCCTCGAGTGACTGTATTAGACCGAACACATGTGAACGAAATTGATTGGAATCAAATCAAATTTAGATCGTCGCAAATGTTTGTTTGTATGGATTTGAGCTTTATATCCTTGATAAAAATTTTTCCCAGTATAACGCGTTTATTTGCTCTAGACAGCTCTATTGAATGGCAAGGTATTTCACTTATCAAACCTCAATTTGAATTAGATGCTTCCTTTTTGGATAGAGGTATAGTCAAAGATCGGAAAAAACAGCTAGAATCGATTCGCAATGTTTGGAGGAATATAAAAAGACAAGACCCAAAATTTAAGTTCAAGGGTTTAGTTGAGTCACCAATTCAAGGCGCCGATGGGAACTTTGAGTTTTTATTATATTGGAAATATGCGAATTAGTTAATTAAAAAATGAGGTGATTGAATCTCGCAATTGGTCCGTTGTGAACGGTTTCAAAAGATAGTTATAGCTAGCTATCTGTTCAATCTTAAGCTTATGATCCTCGTCCAGAAATCCGGTCAAAAAAAGTATCGGTACAGAAAACTGATTTTTCAAGGAATCAGCAGTTTCAATGCCACTTAAACTCCCTTCCAACTTAATATCCATAAGAATCAGGTCTGGTACCTTTTCTGACACAACTTGAAATGCTTCATCCCCAGAAGGAACTACAGCGATCACGTGGTGTCCAAAAGACTCAATTTTCTGTTTTATATTGAGTCCTAGAAAGGGTTCATCCTCGACCACAAGGATGTTAATTTTCGTCATTATTGCCAATATTTATCTTTTGTTTTTGCAAAATAGTATTATTTCTTTCGCAATTTCTTTCGCACGTTCTAAATGAATGGCATGTTTGGCGTCGTTGATCCAAACCAAACGGCTTCCTTTGATATACGTTTTCATTTCTTTCATCATCGCAGGGGGAGTGATTTCATCTCTCGTTCCCGCAAGGATCAGAGTTGGGATTTTAATTAGTTTCACTTTTTTTCCGTGAAAAATCTCATCCTCCCGTTTGATTGTATTTTCTTGAAGATAGGTGTTTTCAATTCCGTTCCAAACTGAAACGAGAGTCTTGCGCATTAAAAAGTTTGGGTCAGGCACATCGATGCCATAAAGGTGATGAAGCAATGTAGTTACGTCATTTTCAGATTTTGGGAATAGAAGTTCTTGCATCTCTTGCCTCTTTGGATGAGGCATTCCACCAGGAGCGAGTAGAATCAATTTGGACACGACAGATTCTTTATCTTTCAGGACAATATGTTGTGCTAAGAGACCACCCATAGAATGACCAACGAGAATTATGCTTTTCAAAAGAAGAATATCGAAGGCCTCCCTCAATAAGGACGCCCAAACATCTATTTGGTATAAAAATTTGACCATTGGAAGTTTACTCTTTCCATAACCTGGCAAATCAAAAACCAAAATGCGATAGTTTTCACCTAACAATTCTTTAATAATTCTTCGATTGCTAAAACCTTCATCCAATAATCCGTGCAGAAAAATAATCGTTTGAGAAGAATTCCCTTCAAATTCCCAATAAAAAAGTGAGATTCCACCAAGATTTACATATCTTGGCTTTCCCCCCATATTTTTCATTGATTTGCGTCTTTGGTACTGATAAATTCGGTAGATAGATTTAAAGATTAATGATGAAACAGACATTGCGATATTTTCTCAGCGAGATATTCTCATCTTCTCCGAATGAGTTGCTAATCGTCGATTCCAAAAGTCTGCAGATCTTATTCTCAAATGAAAAGTTTGATGCTTTGCTTGGTTATGATTTCGAAGAATTATACCAAAAAACTGCCATCGATTTAGGGCTTGATTTACCTTATAACTTCATTGGCCAAAAAGATTGTATCCTCTTGAGTAAAAACGGCACCAAAAAAAAATATAACCTAACATTCAAATCGATTTCCCATCCAGAATCAGAAAATGAGAAAGTTTCGGTAATCACTTTAAATGACAAATCTGACCTAAAGGAAGCCGAAGAAAATCTTAGGCAATCAGAAGAGAGACTTAGAACTATTTTCGCAACAATTAACAACGGCATAGTTATGGTAAATGAAGATGGAGTTATTCAGGACATTGCTCCTATCTTTAAATTTCTTTTGTTCCAATACATTCCACTCGAAAAGAACGATTTTATTTTCTCCTTTCTAGATAGTCGGCACCAAGAACTATTCTTAGATGTGCTTCGGGATGCCATTAAAAATCACGAAACAAAAACAAAAGAATTTGAATTTGAAATTCTAAATGTGCTTTATACATTTGAAATTCGCTTTATCCCGATCAGAAGACACAATCATTTTGAAAAAGTTGCAATGCTCGTTTTTTCGGATCGATCTGAAGCAAAAAGACTAGATCATCAACTTATTGAATCCATGAAATTTGCAAGCATTGGGGAAATAGCGGCTGGTCTTGCACATGAAATTAACAATCCGCTTCAAAGTGCATTACTATATCTTGATGACCTAATCGTTATTGGAGAGGAAGATCCAAATGAACGAAAAATGATTCTAAAAAAAATAGAATCTGCTAATATGCGAATTCGAGATCTGGTTCGAGCGCTCCTTGATTTGGGAAGAGTCGAAAGTCCAATACGTGATTTGGTCTCACCATATTACATTTTGGTGAGGTCAAGTGAACTCGTGGAAGTTAGTTGTAAAAAGAAAGGGATTCTATTTAGAAGGCATGCAGGCCCAAATTTGCCAGGTATCGTCGTACGTTGGCAGGAAATTGAACAAGTTCTAATTAATTGTGTCGTCAATTCAATCAATGCTATCTCAGAAATGGACCCGCAAATCGAAAATCCGAAAATAGAAATCGGAATTGATCTGGTAACACTAAACAAAAAAGATTGGGTAGTGTTTTCAATTGAAGATAACGGACCAGGCATGAGTGAAGAAGTGTTAGAAAAGGCATTTTTGCCTCTATATACGACCAGGCGGGATCGCCAAGGGACTGGCTTAGGTCTTTCCATTTCTAAAAAAATCATCAACGATCATGATGGAGATATAATCATTAAATCAAAATTAGGCGTTGGTACGAAAATAGATATATTCTTACCAGCACAAGTTGATGCAAATGGATAAAATTTTAATCATCGATGACGAAGAAGATATTCGTATAGCCTTGCGAAGAGTTTTGAGTCGTGAAGGATATGATATCGCAATAACGGATTCGGTTGAATCTGCGATAAACTTCATCAAAACCGACCCATCACTAAGCCTAATCATCTCAGATATTTTAATGAAGGGATTAAGTGGTATCGATCTAGTTAAGTTTGTTTCTGATTCCCATAAAAATCTACCTGTTATTCTCATCACTGGTAATCCTAATTTGAGCTCTGCGGAATCAGCGGTAAGATATAAAGCCTTTGACTATTTATCAAAACCGGTAGATCGAAACCAACTACTATCGGTAGTCAAAAAAGCAATCGAATCAAAATCAAATAAAGATATAGAACAAGAAAAATTGAACCAATCTGAAAAAATGGAAAAGGTTCTTCGATCACAATACCTTGATCTGAATCGACAAAATGCGGCCATACTAAATGCTACGAGCGATGCCGTAATTACAATTGATTCGAATGAAATTATAGTTTCTGCAAATAAAGCAACATTAGAAATGTTTAGATATCCTGTTTATTCTGATTTAATTGGTCAGAAACTAGACATTCTTTTTCATGAGTTTAAATATGAAAAGTACATGAATCAAGTTAAATTGGTGATTTCAACAAAAAACGATAGAGGCACCATACAACTAACTGACGTCACCCTACAAAAATGTGATGGTTCAACATTCCTTGCAGATATCGCAATTTGTTCCTACATCTTAGATGGCGACACGTACTTTACAGGTGTAGTTCGAGATGTGACTCAAAAAAAAGCAATGGTTGAACAATTAATTGATTCGGAAAGACGTGCCTTCCTTTCAACGGTTGCCGCTAGTATTGGTCATGAGATTAACAATTCACTCACAGCGATTCAGGGATTTACCGAAATGGCAATGCGTGAAAATGCCGACATAAACCTAAAAAATAGAGCTTTGCAGGTGACTATGAATCAAATGCAAAAGCTACAAGCTCTCACAACAAATTTACTGCTATTAGGAAAATCAAAAAATCTTAAAGCAGAAATAAATGAATCAATTGAAGTGAATGATTCAATTTCCGCTGTCATTGATGTCTTTCGTCAAACAGCACGTTTAAAGTACTGCCAAATCATTTGGAATCCTAGCGAAATCAAAACAAAGATTTTTGTAAGTCATGATCAATTCAGCATCTTACTATCTAATTTATTGCTAAATGCCGCAGACGCTACTAACAATTCTGGAACGATTACAATAAACCTTGAAGAAAAGGATCATCTACTTTTTTTGAACATTTCCGATAATGGAAAAGGTATGACGCCAGAAGTTTTGACTCAAATATTTGAACCATATTTTACAACAAAAGAACTAGGTAAAGGAACAGGTCTCGGCTTATTCGTAGTAAAACAAATTTTAGATTCATATGGGATTAAAATTCAAATTCATTCAGAGCCGAATGTAGGAACTAAATTTACTCTGATATTTAACGAAGCACCTGTCTGACATTTATCTAATGAATCATTTAACGGATCCAATAAGAACATTAATCGAAGAAAAGTATGGATTGAATACAACCATTCAACCTTTACAAGAAGAAGCATCCACTCGTCGATATTTTTCTATCTTGAATAGAGATCATGGTTCGAAATATGTGCTTTGCTTAGATCAAACTATCAATCAAGATTTCATTTTACTTTCGGAATTTTTGATAAAAAATCAAATAAGAGTTCCACGAGTGATCTACCAGAATGAACAATTAAATATAACGATACAAAGTTGGGAGGGATCGAAAGACTTTAATTCTTTGTCTTTGAAAGAATATAAGGATCGTTTACCTACTGTTTTAAATTTAATATTGAAATTGCAAACTCTAGAACCGCCTTCTTTTGTAGCCAGTAGGAAGTTTGATACAGAAAAGCTAATGTTTGAAATCAATCTAACAATTGAAAAGTTTCTATTGATGGCAAAGCGATTTGATTTGGATACACAGTTAAGTAATGAAGCCAGCTCCTTTTTGGAAGAGAGTGCAAGATATTTAAATCAACATCCTGTAAATGTTTTTACCCATCGTGATTTTCATTCTCGAAACTTGTTACTTAACGATGAAGGGACATTTACTTTAATAGATTTTCAAGATGCAAGAATAGGTGTACCTCAATATGATTTAGCAAGTATAATCTATGATGCTTACTATCCTTTGCCTAGGGATTTCAGAAAGGAGATGATAGATTTCTTTCAAAAGAAAACAATTGGCGGAGATAAAAAATTTAAAGAAACATTTTATCTCCAAGCTTTGCAACGGTCATTTAAAGCCCTTGGAACTTACTTTCGAATGATTGTCGATCAAAATAACGATAAGTTTAAACCTTCTGTCATTACCTGCTTGGAACAATTGGAAGAAATAATCCAGATCGGAATGTTCTCTGATTCTTTATATATTTTTATTCGGTCTCTACGGAATGAATTTGCACGACATCCAGAATTTAAATCACCATCTAACTTATGAATGATTTCTTCTTTTTAGCGGCAGGATTTGGGAAAAGAATGCAAGAATGGACGCACTCCATTCCCAAACCTTTATTAAAAATTGACGGTATAACTTTCCTGGATTTTGCATTATACAATGCATGGAAATGGGGCGTACACAAGTCTTGGATAAATGTACACTATTTAGGTGATAAAATCATTGAACATTTGGAGAATTTTTCTGAGTTTCCGATCAAAATTTCATTCGAAAAAAAAGAAATTTTGGGGACTGCTGGCGGGATTCGGACTGCAATAGGAGCCGATTCCACACAAGATTTTATCGTTATTTATAATCCTGATACATTGTTATTCCCGTCAGAGACATTTCAAATTCGAAAACAACTTCCGGCGAATTCAAAAATTCATCTCTACTTGCAACCGCAACCACAAGAAACTAATAATTATACTAGAATATCAATGAGTGAGGATGGTAGACTTAGATTAGGTGAGGGGAATTTTTTTTATATAGGTTTAGCGCTTTTAGATCCGAAACTATTGGAGACCATTCCTCTACATTCAGTAGCTGATCTTTCTCCTATTTTCAAATTTGCAGCGGCAAACAACCAATTAACCGGTGAATTATTCGACGGAAACACACTCGATCTTGGAGAAAAGGAATTATACGAATCTTATCTCTCAAGATCGGTTTTTGGAGAAAATAAAGAAGATATTTTGCGTTTTGTTGATCGTTACCTCAAATGAGCGAGTATATGTTTTTTGCGATCCTCAAATCCTTTTTTACCTAACAGCGCGAACATATTATTTTTGTAATCTTCTACACCCGGTTGATCAAAAGGATTTACACCTAACATATATCCGGATATAGCACACGCATATTCAAAAAAATAAAGCAACTGACCCAATGTTTCTTCGGATAGAGTAGGCAGATTTAACTCCAGACAAGGCACCTTTCCATCACTATGTGCAACCAATGTGCCCAATACAGCTTGTTTCGTTACATCCAATAACGTTTTGCCAGCCAGATAATTTAAACCATCGCTATCATCATTCTTCTCTGTGAGATAAACATCTGACTTCGACGAATCGATTTGAATAACTGTTTCAAAAAGATTTCGTTCTCCGTCTTGAATGTATTGACCCATCGAATGTAGATCGGAGGTAAATTGAACGGAAGCAGGAAGGATACCTTTGCCACCCTTTCCTTCACTTTCACCGAATAATTGTTTCCACCATTCCATCACATAAGATAAATTAGGCTGATAGGCGACCATTATCTCAGTTTTTTTATTCAAAGAATAAAGAGCATTTCGGTAGCTTGCATACCTGCACGCTAAATTATCTTGTGGGTTGCCTGTCTCCTTGAGGTGATGAGACATCGTTTTGGCCCCTTCAACCAATTGGCTAATCGAAAATCCGGCGGCCGCAACGGGCAATAATCCGACTGGAGTTAAAAAAGAATAACGACCACCTACATCATCAGGAATTATAAAAGTTGCGAAACCATATTCGTCTGACAATTTTTTAAGAGCGCCTTTCGCACGATCCGTAGTTGAGAATACTCTATTTCTTACACCTTCCCTTCCGTATTTTCTTTCTAACAGTGATAATAACAATCTAAAGGCGATAGCTGGCTCTGTTGTGGTTCCTGATTTTGATACTACATTGACTGAAAAATCTTTATCTTCAAGGAACGCTAATAATTTCGAGTGATAATCTGAATCAAGATGATGACCTGCATAAAGAATAGTTACACCTTTTTTGGATGGTTCTAAGTATTGAAAAGGGGATGCTAGTGCTTCAATGATCGCTCTTGCACCTAGGTAGGACCCACCGATTCCTACAACGACTAGGTATTTTGAAGTTTTCTGAATTGTCTCAGCGGCTTCTCGAATGGTTTTGAGGTCTTCATTTTTGATGGAGGACGGAAGATCAACCCAACCCAAAAATTCATTACCTAATCCAGATCTGGAATCTAAAGTCTCCTTAGCCTTCTTTGACTTTTGGAGAAACTCATCAAACAGGGTGTCATTTACAAAATTCTTTGCGAAGCGATCATTCAGCGTTATTTGAATCATTTTAGATTAACCTCAAAATAAGTTCAGCGTGAATTTCAAAAATGAGATGAAATTCGGTAGAAGTAAAGGAATTTTGTTTCGGTATGATCGATCCTTCAATTCTTTTCTCAACTTTCTCATCTAAATTTCCTTCATCTAATGAAACCATACGACATTTTTCCGCACCCGCTAGGATCAATATCATCGGTGAACATGTTGATTATTTAGGCGGATTGGTCCTTCCAGCTGCTATTGATTTTTCTGTTCATGCTCTCATTCAACGAAATGGCACTGATCAATTTCACTTATACTCCGCTGATTTTGAACAGCAAATCAAGATCTCTCGTCCCTTCAAAAATTCGAAGGATTTTCCATGGTCAGACTACATTCAAGGAGTGATTACTGAAATAGAGAAAAAGGGATTGAATGTACCTGGATTCAACCTTCTGCTAACTGGAAATATACCTCAAGGGGCGGGGCTATCTTCATCTGCTGCTTTGGAAGTCGTCGTTGGTTATGCGATTAGTGAACTTTTTCAACTAAACTTATCACGTGAATCGATTGCCTTAATTGGTCAAGCCGCCGAAAATAATTTTGTTGGAACTAACTGTGGTATTATGGATCAATTTATTATTGCTACAGGAAAGGAAAAATATTGTATTTCTCTCAACACTAGTTCTTTAAAATATGAATACCATGAATTCGACTTGGGGGAATTTGAGTTTTATTTAATCAACTCTAATGTTAAACATAGTCTGAAGGATAGCGATTATAATCAAAGAAGATTGGAATGCGAATCTGCTTTATCAAAAATTAAAAAATCTCATCCTAATGTAAAAGATTTATATTCTATCGATTTTCCGATTTCGACTGATTTAGGTCTCTCGCAGAATGAGTCAAAAAGAGTTGGTCATGTTGTTTCGGAGAAGATTAGAACAAATATAATAATCAATGCACTTCGCGATGGAAATATAAATTCAGTCGGCAATGCGTTATACGAATGTCACTGGTCATTATCAAATCAATTTGAGGTTTCATGTCCTGAAACTGATTTTATTGTTAGTTCACTTAAAGCTGAAAATGCAACAGGTGCTAGAATGATTGGAGGTGGATTTGGTGGGTGTGTTTTGGTTCTAGATAAAATCAAAAACTTTTCTTCGACTAGTAGTATAATCGAAGAAAAGTTTGTAACCAAATTTGGACATCCTGTCAGCATCTATAAGTTTAAAAATGCCGATGGAGTTAAAGAATTATCCTAAAAATAGTTCGGGAAAAGAAATTTGAGTTTCTGAATTTGATCTCTGTTTTGTTTTTCCGGAGCCGTTACAATCGAAAATTTAGTACTTCCTTGTAAGGATTTATCATCACTATTTCCGAGGTGATCAATCAGTTCTGCTAAAAGTCGTTTTGCTGTCTCTGCATTTTTGCTTAGATTTCCGAGTACCATTTCTAATGTTACATGAGCTTCATCTTCTTTCCAGCAGTCATAATCTGTAGACATACAAACCATTTGATATAGTATTTCCGCTTCACGAGCTAATTTCGCTTCTGGTAACACTGTCATATTGATGATATCTCCACCCCAAGATCTGTACATATGAGATTCAGCCCGTGTTGAAAACAAAGGTCCTTCCATACAGATGAGGGTTTTATTCTTATGAATATTTAAATGAATTGCACTAGCAGCTTTTTCGACTTTTGAAGCCAAACTTGAAGAGAAAGGATCAGCGAAGGGAGCGTGACCAACCACACCGTTTTCGAAATAGGTTGCTGACCGAGATTTAGTTCGATCAATAATTTGAGAAGGAAGAACAAAATCTAGAGGATGTATCTCTTCTCTCAGGCTACCAACTGAACTGAATGCAATGATCTCTTCGACTCCGAGACTTTTTAACGCGGCGATGTTTGCTTGAGAGGGAACCTCGCTAGGATTTAGGAAATGACCTCGTCCATGTCTAGGTAAAAAAGCTATCTCTTTGCCCTTAAATTTACCTATGGTAATTGAATCAGAAGGTTTACCCCACGGTGTAACTGGAAAAACTTCTCCTTTAATTTCCATTCCATCTAGTGAATACAAACCTGTTCCACCAATGACTCCTATTTTTACCTGTTCTGACATCTTTTACCTCACAAGTTGCAAGATTATTTATCTCTTTTTGGTTGCATTCGTTTTTTTAAATGACAGACTTGCAATGCCTCTGGAGAAAAATAAATATCTATGAAAAAACTTATGTTTGTTTGCCTTATTTTCATTTCCTTTGCTTTCATTGGGTTGTTCGCTGAATCAAACTTTTCCTTGTCTACGGAAGAAGATAGAAATTCTATCAGTGTGACTATCTACAATGGAGGAATGGGTTTAGTTCGTGAAACACGAAAGTTGACACTTCCAAAAGGTGTGAAACTACTTCGCTACGAGGATGTTGCTTCTCAAATTTTACCTCAAACTGTTAGAATCAAATCGGAGGATTCTCAAAAGCTGAAGATATTCGAACAAAATTATGAATACGATCTTATTTCGCATGAACGACTTATGGACAAGTATATAGGTAAAGAAGTAACAATTTACAGAGAACATGGCGAAAAAGAAGGTCAACCAACAAAAGCTACTTTAATTTCGAATAATGGAAGCCCTGTTTATAAAATTGGCAACGAAATTTCGCTTGGATATTTCGGAAGGGTTACCGTACCAACTTTACCTGATAATTTATTCGCTAAACCTACATTAGTTTGGAAATTAAAAAATGATGAGGAGAAAGAACAAACATTAGAGGTCTCTTATCAAACTCATGGTATGAACTGGTCTGCTGATTACATTTTAACCCTAGATAAAGAGGAATCACTTTCTTCCCTCAACTCTTGGGTAACTTTAACAAATACATCAGGGACCAGATTTACCAACGCAACCCTCCAACTTGTCGCAGGAAAAGTTCAGTTGTTAACAAATCGCCAGCCAGAGTATGCTCCTATAACCAAGTCAGCTAGATACTCAAAAGAGATGGAATCCATGTCTGATGTAGCTCCTGAATTCCAGCAAGAAAACTTATCAGAATACTATTTGTATACTTTGGATCAACCAACTACCATCGGCTACAACCAAACGAAGCAAGTTCAGCTTTTTCAAACAGATAATGTAAACATCAAAAAGTATTTTGTATTTGAAAATTTACCAATGTACGAAGGTAACGAAAAGAAATTTAATAACGCAACTGTTAAGTATATCTTCAAAAACGACAAGAAAAGTAATCTAGGAAGGCCACTTCCGTCTGGAACTGTTCGCGTTTTTAAAGCAGACTCCAAAGGAAGACAACAGCTGTTGGGTGAAGATACGATTGATCATACACCTGAAAATGAAGACGTAAAGATTAAAACCGGACAGGCCTTTGATGTTGTTGCCAATGGCAAACGGATGTCCTATGAAGAATATAGACTATCTAGTGGTTTTAAAGCCTCCTACATGGCCGAGATCAGGAATCGAAAAAAAGAAGATATTGAAGTACGTTTTTATGCATCACTTTACGGTGATTGGAATATTTCCAAATCGAGTCATAAGTTCTCAAAAGAATCTTCCACACGAGCTTTTGCAGACGTGGCTATCAAAGCCGGCGAAACCGTTAAGATAGAATATACGGTTGATACAAAGTATTGACCTATCAATTCTTCCTCAGATTAGAATTGACAAGTTCATGAACTGAAGATAGTTTGATATTAAACTAATGGGAACTAAATTTAAAGGTTCAAAAAAGGAAGTCCAAGCGCTCGATACATTTATAAAACTGAATCGAGCGACGGAATCGCTATCAGCTAGGGTTACGGCTGACTTCTCTAAACTGAACATTTCTGAAAGTCAATTTGGAGTTTTAGAATCACTGTATCACTTAGGTCCTCTTTGTCAAAAAAGTCTCGGTAGCAAGATTCTTAAGAGTACCGGTAACATAACGCTCGTAATCGACAATCTCGAAAAAAGAAATTTAGTCGAACGAGTTAGAGATAACAACGATCGGCGATTCATCACCATCTATTTAACATCTGACGGTAAAAATCTTATCGAAAAGATTTTTCCAGATCATGTAAAAAGAATTACAAATGAATTCTCAATTCTAACGGCGGAAGAGCAAGATATGTTAGGTAGGATTTGTAAAAAGCTCGGTAAACGTGAAATATAAAACAATCTGTTTTACTCGCGATAATCCATAACCAACCGAAATCCAGCACGCCTATCCTCTGATAAATTTGGTATACCACCATAAGAACGAGCGATTGTTGTAGCATTTTTAGAATTTTCAGAAAATGATCCACCTCTTACTACTTTGTATATCTTTCCACAAGAAAAACTTTGTAAGTGATGTCCGGGATAAAGTTCATACCAGCTGGAAGTCCATTCTGGCGCATTTCCGCACATACCGATAGCTCCATAGGGACTTTCCCCTTCTTTTGACAATTCATAGACTGAGACGGTCTTCCGCTGGTTGCTCTCACGAGTATTGCAGAGAAGCGGATCAAAATCATCGCCATATGGATATTTGGTTGTGATATTCTGAAAATAAATTGTTTCATCTCGATTCGTATTTTGAATCACTCCAGCACCACGAGCAGCTTTTTCCCATTCAAATTCGGTAGGAACTCTCTTGCCCACCCATCGTGCATACTTTTCAACTTCGCGATATGTAAGGTTTATTACTGGGTGGTTTTCTTCACCGGCAGGGAACCGACCATCAATCCAATGAGGAGGTGTGATTGTGTTAGTTTGATCCGTAAAATATTTATATTCCTGATTGGTAACTTCGTACTTATCAATATAGAAAGAAGGAAGCTCTTTCAACGAACCAATATTCGGTTCATTAAAATAAGGATTAAAGTTATCTTGAGACGCGTCATTTCCTTGTCCATAGAGGAAAAGACCACGACTAACCAATACCATTTCTTTTCTATCTTTCGGATGTATTACTATTTTTCTCGGAGGTGTTGATCTTCCCTTGAAGAATTGATTGGGTTCTACATAAAAGTCCTCGTCCACGTAATCAGCAATGTAGGTGTCAGTCGTAATGGATGAAATTTTTGAGTTTGGATCGGGTTTATAATCTCCCTTCAAAATTACTTCAAAGAAATTACTTTTTTGATTAATCCTCTTCTCTTCAAATACTGATTCTCGTAATATGAAAGAACCCACATTTAATTGGGTTTCTTTTTGTTTCACTGGATAAACTTTATTGACTACAAATAAGTTTTGTAGCTCATCTACGCTCTTTTTTGCGATTTTTTGATTTCTATAAATGCGAATTTTGATCCATAAACGATTTTTATAAACCCCTACTACTTCTCCTCGCCACGCCAAAACCTTTTTTTTGGTCGTGGCAAACGGGGAAACATCATCGGCTTGTTCTTCTTCTGGTCCTAGCTCTTGAGCAAGTACGACCAAATTAAATGTAAATAAAATAAGCAGAAAATAAATTGCTCTGTACATGATCTCTTTCTTTAGTATCGACCTGTTTTCAAAAACCTTTTGATTGAAATTTTCCAAGCATGTGTACAATTACCCCCAAGGAAATGAAAGGCTTTGCTAGAATTTCAATACAAACGAGAAAAAGATAACATTCTGATTTCTTTGAAAACGGATTCAACTCAGTTTGGAACGTTTCACCGCATAGCGACTATTATTTATGCCTTAAAATTAGACATTCTCTCTGGAGAATTAGGCACTGTTGAGGAAGAAGGTGTCAGGTTTACAGTCGACTCGTTTTTGTTGCAGACCGAGGACAATAATGTAACCCAAGCATCATTTCAACTCGGCGTAATGATGGATTCACTTTTTTCTAAAAATGCCAAATTTGAGGAAATCCTGTCCAAATTACAAATTCAAGAACCAGCTGTTTCCACATTTTTTAAGGAAAATCCAGAGTTTATCTTTTCTGACATTTCGGAAAAAGGAGAAACATGTTTGTATTTGGAATCGAGTGCGGGAAGAGGTTTGCTTTACTATGTTTCTCGTATTTTAATGGAAAACGAAATAAACATCAACTCAGCCATCATCGAAACGGATCCAAAAACAGGACGCGCAAAAGATAGCTTTTATCTAACTACGAAAGAGGGTGCCATGTTCGCATCAACTGCGTTAGCAGAAAAGATACGAAATCAAATCTTGGCACCCATCCAAAGCTCAAATTAGTTTTTACAAACTACTTTATGCTTTTCAGTTTTCGGAAGGCTAGTCGCTTTTCCAGATTTTAGATTAAATCCGAATCCCTTCGTATCATTTGCAAAACTTCTAGTCCAAAAAATATCTCCAGTCTTTAACTCACTTGGAGCATCTTTAAGAATTTCTGCAAATTCTTGCTTTGAAGGTAAAACGGCTCCCATTTTTTCACAATAGGTATTTGCTTCGTCCCATTTTTTTCCCGTTTCTATCTTATCTACAGCAAATTTTTGAGTTACTGTGACAGGAGGTACTTCTTCCACTTTTTCAACTTTCACTTCAGGCTTTACCTGTTCTTGAGTCTGTGGAGTAGGGGTTGTTGCAGTTGCCGATGGTTCCGCTTTTTTTCCAGTATACTTCGCATAACCGAGGTAACCGATTGCGGCTACGCCTGCTAATACTAGAAATAGGTAGATTCCATTACCTGATTCACTTTTTTGAGGAGTGTCGATGGAATTAGTTGTTTCCGCTTGAAGAGATGCTTGTACGCTTGCGTCGTTCGTGTATAGTGCGGCTGATTCGTCTATTACTGATTGATTTTTTACCGACGTTGATTTCTTCTTTGCTGCTTGTTTTTTTGGAGCAGCTTTTTTCTTAGCGGCAGAAGATGATTTTTTCGTTGCCATAATGAATATCCTTATTGCCGAGACAATGCTTATATTAGTTATCTCAAGGAAATCAAAAAAGCTAAAGAAGTTCTTTCAAAATTTGATTTTTTTTCATTTTTTTTTAAGTAGATCGGACTTTTCCAATCGAAAAGATGCACATAGATGAAACAAATTCGAATCGGTCTGATTGGTGTGGGAGTTGTGGGCTCTAGCCTACTTCAACTCATTGAAAAAAATAGAAGGACCATCCAGGATCGCAACCAACTGGATCTTGAAGTCGTGGCAATTGCTACACGCACTCCCTCCAAAGTCAAAAATTTATCAAACTTACAAATTTCTACCGACCCCCTTTCCATTCCAGACATTCCAGAAGTAGATGTAGTCATTGAACTTATGGGCGGAACCTCAATCGCCTTTGATCTCGTAAAAAAATCGCTTAAAAATGGGAAAACTGTCATTACGGCAAACAAAGCCCTACTCTCAGAAAAAGGTGATGAACTCTTTGCAATCGCATCAGAAAATTCAATGGAAATTGGTTACGAAGCAGCGGTGGCCGGATCTATTCCAATCATTCGTACCTTAAGGGATGGTCTGGCCTCATGTGAATTTGAGGTGATCTGTGGCATTTTAAATGGTACTACAAATTTCATACTTACGAAAATGGAGGAAGAAAATTGGGATTATGCTCATGCTTTGAAAGTTGCTCAAGAACTTGGATTTGCCGAAGCTGATCCAACCTTCGATGTAGAAGGAATTGACGCTGCCCACAAGATCTCTTTGTTGGCTTCGCTAGCATATCGCCAAAAAGTACCATTCAGTAATGTGAAAATTGAAGGCATTAGCAATTTAAAATCAATTGATATTCAATCAAGCAGAGCTCTCGGATACAGAATTAAACTTCTTGGCATATCGAAGAGAGTTGGTAATGCAATACTAACAAAAGTTCATCCCACGCTGCTTCCTCTCAATCATCCTTTGGCTAATGTGATGAATGAATCAAATGCAGTGTATTATAAGACTGCCGAAGCCGATTCAGGAATGATCACGGGAAAAGGAGCAGGAGGATTACCAACCGCTAGTGCAGTACTTGCAGACCTAATATACTATGGGTCTCGAAACGGATTACAAAATCAAACTATTGAAAATAATGTTTACAAACCTTCGGAACAAGCTCAATACTCAGAGAATTTAGTAAGATATTATCTTCGATTTTCAACCGTTGACAAACCAGGTGTATTATCCGAAATTGCTCACATATTAGGAAAAAACAATATATCGATCGCCTCAGTTCAACAAAAAGAGTCAGAAACCGAACCTGTTCATGTAATTGTAGTCACTCATGAATCTACAGAAGGTAATTTTCAAAAATCTATCCAAGAAATAGATCAACTTTCTGCCTTCATAAAAGAAAAGACTATTGCGATTCGACTTCTCGAAAATCTTAATTCAAAGTAAATAGTTCATGAGTAATTTAGAATTTTCTTCTCTTAAGCTAAAAATTGAAACGAGAACAGTCGGAAAGGATCAAGTTGTCCTTCTCATCTTTGATGGTCAAATTACGAATACAAACGCTTATGAAATAAACGAAAAAGTGAATGAAATTTTTCAGAATAATATCTATAATTTGATTTTAGATTTAACTTACCTTCAATATATAAATAGCATCGGTGTCTCTACTCTTCTGAGTATGATAAAAATAGTAGAGCAACATCAGGGAAGAATGTATATCGGAGGATTAAATCCATTTTTGGACAATGTCCTTAAACTTATGGACATACCCAAACAGATTAAGATTTTTCCAACTTCTGATTTAGCGATCGCTAATTGGAAATAACTTTAGTAGGCTTACGTTTCTCATTCCAAAGTCTGTTTTCAATTATATCTAAAAGTTCAGGCAGACCTAACTTTTTTGCTGCTGATACCAAGATTTCACCAACTTCATGCAAACTATGAATTACTTCCGGATCGACCTCATCTACTTTATTATAAACAACTAATCTCGGTATTTCGTGTAAGTGTAGACTATTAAGGATGCCATCGACTGCTTCCATTTGTTCTTCAAAATTTGGGTTTGATAAATCAACAACGTGGAGAAGCAAATCTGCATCGCCTAATTCTTCAAGTGTAGCCTTAAAAGCCATAGAAAGATCGGGTGGTAAATCGTGAATAAATCCAACTGTATCAGATATTATGATTTCTCTTTCAGCAGGAAACCTAATTCTTCTAGTTGTAGGATCCAGAGTTGCGAACAATTTATCCTCTGCAACGACTTCAGAGTTTGTCAAAGCATTTAGTAGCGTAGACTTACCTGCGTTTGTATATCCGACTATAGCTACTATTGGAATTTCATTTTTGGCTCTAGCTTTCCTATTTAACTCTCTTCTTTTTCTTAGTGAATCAAGTTCGTTTTCAAGACGTGTAATTTTTTCTTCAACTCGTCGATTGCCAATTTCTAATTTTGTTTCTCCTGGTCCTCTTCCACCTATTCCACCAGTTAAGCGAGACATATTATCATCTAATTCTGACAATCTATTTTTCAAGTATTTCAACTGGGCTAGTTCTACTTGTAACTTTCCGTCGCGTGATTTTGCATTTTTCGAAAATATATCTAATATTAGTTGAGTACGATCAATTATTTTAAGGTCGCTAAGATCGGAAATCTTCTTAGCTTGAGCTGGAAGTAATTCAAGATCAAAAATCAATAATTCAATGTCTTTGTGAACGGATTTTAGAATAATTTCCTGCAGTTTTCCCTTTCCCACAACTGTTGAGGAATCTGCGGGTTTCTTTTGCATATAAGTATCTACAACATGAATACCAGCTGTTTTACACAATTCCTTCAGCTCGGCCATAGAGTGCTCTGGACTTCTCTTCATCTTTCTAGGTTCATATACACCGACAAGAAATGCTCTGTTTTGTAATTGAGCTTCTTTTAAATTTGAATTCTTTTTGGTAAACTCAGATTCTAAATCGGTTATAATGTCCGCATAACCTTCTTTTAACTGGCCTGGAAATTCTTTATTTTGTACAATCCAAGGATTATCTGCATCTGGATCAGGATTGATAAATGCGGAATAATAAAATCGTGGTATTCCATCTTTATCAACCACGGCTGCAGTGATAGAATCAAAACGATTTAAAACTAAGTCCATCAAGTCTTCTTGGTTTAAAGCCTCATCCTTAAGATGAATGTGAAAATAACGAAGCCCTCGGAGTCTTGATTGTGCAACTCTGAATCGATCTAAATGAGGTATTTCAATCGATGCATCGCTACCCACCATTAAATGTGTGACATAACCAGACCGGTCTATCAAAAATCCTACCTGGCGTTTGATTTCGATAGACACCTCGCCCGCTGCCCGAGCAAACTCTTGCGTAATGATGGAATCGCTCCGAAGCCGCCTTTCTGAGAGCGATTTGAGCTTTTTTATTTGATTTGGCTTAAGACCAGCTAAATTGCCGCTAATTTTACTTATGGTTGCATACCGATATAGATAGTATGGAAATAGGCTCTCACAAAAAAAATCTGGGTCAAGACATAATTTCACTCCTCGGCCTGGCTATCATCCTAATCGCTATTTCGAATTGTTCTTCTGCCAAACCTTTTCAATTAACAAACGTTTCGCCAAAGTATAAGGAATTTGAGGGCAGTAGCTTAGATCCAAATAAGCGAAAACCATCAAATTTATTAATAACAAATAACTCAATGTATGATGAGTTTTTTTTAGTGTCCAAAAAAACGATTCAGACGCTTGAATTTGGTGAGAATGTTGCACTTCAAGCAGAAACTAAAAAGACGACTGGTCTACCACTCCAAACGGAGATGAATGCAAGCGCACTTTTGATTGAAGATCTACCAAAATTGATTTCAGAGATACCTTCCCTTCAAAAAAAATGTATCGATCTAATAGAAAACTCTCCGAACGACTTTGATGGACCTTCTCTGAGATCCGTGAGTATAGAATTAGAGAATACACAGGAAGGGCTGAATGTTTATGCGACAAAAGCCGACCGAATACTTCAATCCTTAAAAAATCTAAGATCAGATAGCAGTAATTATGTGGAATCAAAAAACAAAGGGGATGTTTTAGTAGATAATACTACGATACAAGAACCTAAGAATGATCCCGTTATATATGAAGAAAAAAAAGATGCTGTAAAGAACGAAAAGCCAACCAGAATAGATAATAAAAATAATCCAAAGACACAAAAGATATCTATTAACCGTATACCTAAACGTAGTAAAGTTACAGGATCTGCAAAAGACTTATTTAAAGAAGAAGTCAAAGAAGTTGAAGATAATCTTACCGAAGAGGAAAGACGCGAGCTTGATTACACGGAAAAAATCAGAAGTGGACTCGTAGAAGTTTTTAAATGGGAATATTATAAAAATTCAAAAAAGTTAGAAAATATTTTATTAACTTATCCCATTCCGCGAGTCAGATCTGCCGCAGCTTTAGCATTAGGTAGAATTAAAAGTGGGAGAGTATCTCTTCAAAAAGCAATCGACAAAGATGGTTATCAAGTTCGTCCAGCCGCATACAAAGCTTTGTCTGATATTGGCCATAAAAGTTCTTTATCCTATTTTATTTCTGGAACAAAAGCAGAAGATATTGAAGTTATTGCGGCAAGTTTTGAAGGTCTCGGAAAAACTCGCGATCCTGCAGGACGAGAGATGATAATTTCTCAAGGATTGAACTCAGAATATGTATTGGTAGTTGCAAGTTCTTTACGTGGTCTGGCTTATAATCAAATTCCTGGCGATGTAAGTCTCATTGAAAAATTTTTGCGATCTTCTTCAGAAAGTGAAATCAAAGAAGCGGCTGTGGAAGCATTGTCGATTCACAGTTCAAGAGAATCATTGAGAGTATTGGAGGAAAATGTCAAAGGACAACCTGAACTTGCCACTAAAATTTTAGAAGCTATTGGTAAAAATCAGAGTTTATCCGCCACTTTCTCACTTATCAGATTAAATGAATCAATCGAAGATGAAAAACTATCTAGATTGATAGGTGAACATCTCTTAAGAAAAAAAGCGTTTGGAAAATATGCATTTATCTTGGTTGAGGATGACTTTTTAAGACAAGAGCCGAATGAACGCTCAAAGCCTATTGCATATGTTAAATCCAAAGACGTAGCTTTCGTGTTAGATGAAACGAAAAAGGAATTTGCTGTCAGAATTAATGAAGATATAGTAACTGATAGGTACATACATTTGAAGATTGAGTCTACGATACCTGGAAGCAAGAACCCGTATGTCGATGGCTGGATATTTTCACCAAAGGTTGAGTTGATAGAAGTGAAGAAGCTTTCTGATCCGTCAAAAGGAAAATACTCGAATCTAAAAACAGGAAAGCATCAAAATATCTTTAATCCGAAGGAAAAGGAAAAAGATGGATCAAATTAGTGCAATTAGATTGGAGAAGATAGTTCCTTAGATTTTTGAGTTGGTATCCATAGGACTTCTCCCTTTTTCAGGGGAACTTTGGGTATCATCCAATCCAATCCACAAAACCAAGTTAAAATAAACTTGGAAATACCCATGACTCCCCAGACATCAAAACCAGTTGAAGCAATTACCATTACTCCCTTATATCCTGTTTTATAGATTTTTCTCATCATCCAGAGACCAGAGGTTTGAGATTCCATCGTGATATCAGAAATGATCATGTCAAAGTCAGATGTTTTTGAAAACATTTCAAACCCAAGCTTCGCATTAACGGCACGTTCGGTCGATATCCCTTTCGCATGAAAGTAATTTTGTAGATTTAAGGCATATCTATCATTATCATCTACTATTAGAATTTTTTTCACATTTGCACCTCAGCATCCAAAAATTGACTATCGTATAACTTTTTATAGAGTCCATTTTGAGACAATAGTTGATCATGATCGCCCATTTCTTTAATTTCACCTTCTTCCACTACCACGATATTCTTTACTCTACGTATTGTTGAAAGTCGATGTGCAATAATAAAAGTCGTTCTATTTTTGAATAATCTTTCTAGAGCTCTAGTAACAAGTCTTTCTGATTCAGCATCTAACGCACTTGTTGCTTCATCCAATATCATAATCTCTGGATTTCGCAACAAGGCTCTTGCAATGACTAGACGTTGTCTTTGTCCACCGCTCAAATCTAAACCTCTTACTCCAATCATAGAATCATAACCATGCTCCATCTTTGTTATGAAATCATGAGCATTCGCGAGCCGAGCTGCTCGAATGATATCACTACGAGTCGATGAATTAGTTCCATAAGAAATATTATCAGCAATCGTACCATGAAAAAGAAATATTTCTTGAGTAACGATACCGATTTTACTTCGCAATGATTTTAAGGTAACATCGCGAATATCGATTCCATCTACCAAGATTCTGCCTTGCGTTGGGTCAAAAAATCTTGGTATCAAATCCATAAGTGTCGATTTTCCACTGCCACTAGTTCCGACAAAAGCGTACGTTTCGCCCTTTTGGACTTGAAGGTTGATACTTTTTAGTATTTCTTGATTTGTGCCTGGATAAGCAAAGTGAATGTTTTCAAAGGAAATTGAATGTTTTATTTCATCTAATGTTTGTTTACCAGATTCTTCTTCGATTTCGGAATCCCTATCAATGATTTCGAATATTCTTTTTCCCGCCGCATTGGCCTGTGTTATTTTACCTACCATTTGCGAAAGTTGGGTTAGCGGTCTAAGTAGAAATAAAAGGATCAGTAGGAAAGTCATAAACTCTCCTTGTGTAAATTTACCCGCATAGATAAATTTTGCACCTAACGCAAAATAGGCAAGAACCACAATTGAGGATGTCAATTCGACTAAACTGGGTGCCATTTGAAGATAAAATTGACCTTTAAAGTTTCGCCGAAATACTTTGTGATTGATAGTTTTAAACTTTACGATCTCTGCCTTCTCTTGTCTGAAGGTTCGAATAACTTTGATACCCGATATAAATTCCTGAATATGGCCATTTAAATCTGCCAAACGTTCTTGTAATCTTGTTGTAGCGCTTGATATCTTTCTTGTAAATAAAGTTACCGGAAGAATCACAACAGGTATTGTTATACAAGCGAGTATTAATAACTCTGTATTCATATATATCAAAATCAGTAAATGGGTTATTACATAAAAAAAGTTTATAGTAGCGTCACGAAAGTTGCTAGAGATTACAGCGGCAACGATCTCGGCATCATTGATCACTCTACTCATGATCAAACCTGTTTTTTCTTTATAAAAATAGGTGAGAGGTAATCTTTGAACCTTTTGAAATAGTTCTTGGCGGATATCACGGACAGCCATATAACCTGATGTTGCAATGTAATAAACCGAAATGAGATAAGTTAGCATCTTTAGAAGATACAATGGAAACACTGCGATGCAAACCGTCCAGACAACCTCTTTTGGTTCCATATCTTTTGTAAATTCGTTGAGCCTTAGCTTAATCGAAATGATAACTCTTTTAATTTTATCTAAGCCATCTAAGAACTCTGGTCCCATGTAAATTTCTTCAACGAGTATGGTTTTTTCCGGGTTGGTTAGCTCAAAGTGCAGTCGTTTGGTGGTATCCCCACCGAGAGAATCAAATAAAGGAACGAGCGAAGTTAATGAAATACCATTCAAAATAGCAGTTAATAGTGCGAATACGATGCCGAGGGTAAAGCGACTCTTGTATTTAAGAGAATAAGACATCAATCGAAGAAAGTACTTCATTTATAGAGCCAGCTCACAAAAATTTTGAATTAATGTTTTTCCATGTTCAGTGAGTATGGATTCGGGATGAAATTGAACTCCATGTACATTCTTATCCTTTTTGCTCACAATACCCATGATCACTTCATCTTTTGTGAAGGCTGTCACTTCCAAATCTTCCGGTAAATGAGAATGAGAGATTACCCAAGAGTGGTATCTATTGGCAAAAAAAGGACTAGGGATGCCCTTAAAGATCCCTTTTTGATCGTGCACGATTTCTGATACCCTACCATGGAATATTTCCTTTGCTCTTTCCAATCGTGCACCATAGTATTCAGCAATCGCTTGGTGCCCGAGACAGACACCCAAAACAGGAATCTTACCTATAAATTTTGGAAGATAAGACATGAGATGTCCTGATGTGGATGGAAGACCCGGACCCGGAGAAATAACGACTGAGCTAAACGTGGATATATCTGGAATAGGCTCGTCATTTTTGATCACCTTTACCTTATCCCATTTCAAGAGGTATTGAAATAGGATGTAAGTAAAGGAATCGTAATTATCTATAAGTAAGATCACTTAAGAAAGGTAAGCTTCCCTTTCTTAAAGATTTGGGCTTTCAATACCTACACCATCATTCAGAAATTTTGAGATAATCACTCTTTGTATTTGAGATGTACCTTCATATATCTGAAAGATTTTAGCATCTCTCATAAGTTTTTCAACAGGATACTCTTCATTAAAACCGTAGCCACCAAAGATTTGTACTGCGTCTGTACAAATTCTCATCGCCATATCTGCACAAAACACTTTTGCTATCGATGCTTGGTAAGTATTACGCATTTTATTATCTATAAGCCAAGCTGACTGCCAGCAGAGCAATCTACCTGCTTCTATATCACGCGCCATTTCAGCTAAAATAAATGAAACCCCTTGGTTCACGGAGATAGGTTTGCCAAATGCATTTCGAGTATTCGCATAACGAATGGAATGCTCCATAGCTGCCCTAGCAACGCCAACCGCACCGATTGCAACGGCTGGACGAGTTTGGTCAAAAGCTCCCATCGCTATTTTGAAACCCTCTCCTTCTTTTCCAATGATCTGTGATTTATGAACCTTTACATCTTCGAAAGTCATACCACGTGTATCAGAACAACGCTGGCCCATGTTTTTTTCTTTTTTGCCAAGGATAATGCCAGGAGTCTTTGCATCTACGATAAAGCCTGTCATACCTTTGTGGCCTGCTGTTGGATCAGTTTTGGCTAATACAAAAAACCAATCCGCATGACCCGCATTTGTGATCCACATTTTGGATCCATTAATGATATATTCATCACCAACGCGTTTTGCGACAGTCCGTATTCCGGCAACATCTGATCCAGCTCCTGGTTCGGTTACTGCATATGCTGCTAGCGTAAACTGTTCATTCATCGGTTGGATGAATTTTTTCATGATTTCATCACTGGCTCCTAACAATACTGGAGCAAGTGCTAGATTATTTGCAAGAATCGCTGTCGCCATTCCCGAACAAGCATAGAATAATTCTTCAGATGCAATGAGTTCATCGAGTACTCCCAGACCGGCTCCGCCGTATTCTGCAGGAATATGCATGTTCATCAAACCAACATCAAACGCTTTTTTCAATATTTCCTTGGGAAATTCTCCCGTGTGGTTATGGTGCTCGGCGCGAGGGGCCATTTCATTTTTTGCGAAATCTCGCGCTAAATCTCTGAGAGCTTTTTGTTCGTCGGTTATTGAAAAGTCGATCATGGCATGCCTTAATTGGGGTTTTTTTTACAGTAGTTTCGATTTTTCTCCAAGCGTCAAGAAACTCGGCTAATAGGGAAATCTGTTGAAAAATCCAAGAATTTAAAAAAATATGCAATGGGAGCAAACTATGTCAGGACATTCGAAGTGGGCAACAATTCGTCGAAAAAAGGGAGCTATTGATGCAAAACGGGGAGCAATCTTCACTCGAATTGCAAAGGAAATATCTGTCGCTGCAAAAGAAAGCGGAGGAGACATAGAGGGAAATCCACGGCTTCGATTAGCAATTACGAAAGCAAAAGCCGCCAACATGCCTAAGGACAACATAGAGCGAGCCATCAAAAAAGGAACTGGTGGTTTGGAAGGTATGGTTTACGAAGAATGTCTTTATGAGTGTTACGCACCTGGTGGTGTCGCAATTATGGTCGATGTTTTAACGGATAAAAAATCGCGTACGACTCCTGAAATTAAAAGCATCTTAACTAAACTCGGAGGATCTCTTGCCAATCCTGGAGCCGTCTCCCGACTTTTTGAAAGAAAAGGCCAACTGACACTAAAAGTGGAACAAATCTCGGAAGAGGCACTATTTGATCTCGCCTTAGGAGCGGGAGCCGAAGATATCCAAGTCGAGGACGGAATCTATACAGTTCTTACACCTCCAAGCGAATACGAAGCTGTTCAATCTGCTTTGACATCGAAAGGTCTCAACATGGAAGAATCCGAAATCAAGTATATCGCTATGACAACTGTTGAAGTAAACGATAAGGAGACTGCTGAGAAGATCATGAAATTGATAGATAACCTTGAAGCGAATGACGATGTCCAAGGTGTCAGTTCAAACTTTGAACCAGGTGAGGGAATAGAGCTTGATTGAGAAAAACGGCACTTCGATTCGCACAAAAGCTTGTTTGCGCGAATCGGGTTCCTTATTTCTTTTTGATCATTCCAATTAAAAATAGAAGTAGGATTGAACCAACGACTGCGACTACAATCTCTGCAATCAACCCAGAGCTGTAAAATCCCACAAATCGAAAGACCAAACCACCTAAAAACGATCCTACAACTCCAATTACTAAATTTGCGACTAGACCGAACCCTTTACCGCGCACTATTTTCCCTGTGAGCCAGCCCGCCACAAGACCGATCAATAAAAACAGAATAAAACTAAATAAACCCATGCTATCCTTGTTGCCATCCTTTCAGAATTAGATTAAGATATACAGACTCACTGCTCCAATCAAATCAAATACGAAGGCACATTTTGAAAAATCAAATATTCTCAGGTCCCTATTACTACGGAATGAAGGATTTAGACGTATTTAAAAAAACATTTATAAACGAAAATAGAGGAAAGCCACTATTTCTCATTCGTTTTGAAAACATCACAGGCATTGAGATCAATTCATTTTTAGATTTATTACGCGGGGATTTTTATTCCTGTCTTGATTTAGAGGATATATCTTTTGGGTTTCATTTTTTTGAAAAGAAAGGTATACTTCTCATGGGTATTGCTCCGCTTTTTGAGTGGAACATTGAAAAATTTCCAAATATTGAAAACTCGGTTGGTAAATTCCAGCAAGAAGCAATGCGAGCAAAGACCGCCTCATTTCAGTTTGGCGTTTCACGCACTCAATCAAATTTCATTTCCACGAACGATGAAATTTTTGAAGAGTTATTTAAATCTTCAGAAAAAAACCTAAACGATAACTTAATTCGATGGAGTTGGACTTATTACAATAAAGCGAACACTTATATTTCAGGTTCGATACATGAAGCAATGATTCAACCAACTGTTATATTTAATCCAAAGCTAAAAACTTTTTCAGTAAAAGGCGGCGAAGTCTTTGTGGGTGGCGGAGCTTATGTTGGTTACAAAGATCTGATCAATGATATTCCAGCTGACCAAGATTTAAATCGCATAGAATTGCTTATCCTTGAAAAATTAATTGTAGCCTGTGACGGAGCACCAGGCTTATTAAAATTCAACATCTCTCCTCAATCACTCATCGATACATTTTCAAGCAAAGAAAAGGTTGATAAGCTAAACAAACTTATTAGTACAAAAAATCTACAAACTGAAAACGTACGCTTTGAACTCGTCGAAAAACCTTATGATGATTCTCAATTTCCTTTAAAAGATGTATGCCAGGCATTCTATGATCATGGCTTGAGTTTTGCCGCAGATGACTTTGGCGTCAAAAGCCAATCTCATCAAATCGTTCTGGATTTAGGCATCATGATCAAAGAATTCAAACTTGATCCTATTAGTTTCAAGTTCAAAATAGAAGAAGACCAAATCAAATTTTTAGATAATCTTGCATTTATCGACTATTGCAAAAGATTAGCCGACAACAGGGAAGCGGTCATTACTGCGGAGGCAGTTGAAGATTTCGATACATTACGCTTCCTGATGGAACACCAAATCTATCAATTCCAAGCAAATATACTTTTCGGAAAGATGTCAATAGCCGATTACAAACGAGACTTCGAGATTCTACATTCTATATCTGAAGATATAGTAAAAGAAGTATTGACTGATAAAATCTTAGCAGAAAAACAAAAAAGGATCGGCAATGTTTTCCGCGTTGCAGTGGAAGCAGGCCTTCTTTAGAGTAAACGAGAACCATGCATTTTATAATGGCCATTGAAAATGATCCGATTGCGGCTTCCGAACTTGAAACAATTTTTCAAGGTTTGAGACAACGTGTGGTGATCACAAAATTTACACAAACTGTCAAAGAATACGTAATGTCTTCCAACCCTGACATTATCTTAATGGGTTTAACTTTTCGCGATAAAAAGGAACTTGAGTTCGTCTTGGAACTCAGACGTGATGTGATCACACAATCCATTCCGATTCTAGCGTTGCTTCCGAAAGAAGATGAAACCTTTAAGAATAACCAAAAGGCATTAGGTTTTACTGACTTTATGGTAAAACCATTACCTAAACAACCGCTTTTAGATAAAATCCAAAGCCTTATTGAAGAATATAAGTTTAGTGAAAGCAGTAAAACAAGAGATAACGTTTCATTTGTCGTTGTGGATCGCGGTCATGGGAAGGTATTATTTCAATGCCGTGCTAACTTAAAGCGTTATGTCTTTCCAGAGTTTAAGAAAATTTTTACACCAAATTTTTTAAAATCCCTTGTTGGTGAATATATTTGTTTTGATATCCGTGCGGTGCCAGATGTCGGAAAGGAAGAAGTCGAAGTATTCGAGAGAATCGTTAAAATCTTTATTGGCGCTGACAAAATATCTATCGTTGCTGGAAGACACATGGGTGCGTTCATCGAACATGCAAATGATGAAGAAAAAATAATCGTATTTATGGCACCGAATGAATTTGAAAATTATGCCAAGATGGAAGAACAAAAAAAAGAGGACCTTCGCAAAAAATCCAAGAAGGAAAGCAAGCAGTCAGGGTCCGAGCCAGCGGCTGTAACAGAAGCATCTTCAGAATCTACTCCAGTAGAATCAGCGAACACGAATGAGGAAGCATCCTCTACGACAGCTGAGCCAGAAGAAATTAAAGATGAAGATTCATCATCAGAAAAAAATGAGGAAGAAGCAGTATAACATGAATTATAAACGAGAAGAGATAACAGTCAGTGGTGGAAAAGCTGAAATCATTCATATGCAAATGAATGATCAAAATTCATTAACTGGTTCAAATATGAAAGAATTGGCATCCATTCTAAAAGAAATTAACTCAGACACATCTAAAAAAGGCGTCATCATCACTTCCGATAATGATAAATTTTTTTGTAACGGGCTTGATGCTGAAAATTTACTCGCTACTCCTAAAGATCGTCTCCTCGAGGAAGTAGGTGGAATTGTGCTCCTCTTTGGTGAACTCATTAAGTTTGATAAACCGCTGATTGCAGAAGTATCAGGTTATGCGATGGGTGGAGGTGCAGTGATAACTGTTGCCTGCGATTACAAATTTATGTTAGAAGGTAAGGCAAGAATAGGATTCACCGAAGTCAATGTTGGTCTCCCTCTTCCTGGAAGCTTTATCGATAGAATCAAAATGTGCGTCAGCGCAAGATACTGGTCGGAAGTTTGTTTGGAAGGTCAAACCTACAAGGCGGGAGAGGCTAAGTCAATAGGACTGATTGACGAAGTAGCAACCAGCAAAGAAGAGTTAAGGAAATTCACTCTTAAAAAATTGGATACTCTATCAAAGATACCAATGACAGCTTTCCGATCCACAAAGAACATGCTCAATGGCGTTTTATTAAGTAAACTAGATGGTTATCTAAAAGAGACGATTCTTGCATTTGAACAACCTGGAGTCACAGACAACCTCTTAGAAGCAATGACAGCTTTGAAAGAGAAGAGAAGACCCATCCTCAAATAGTCTTGCCGAATCTATAGCCGAAATAATTCTGAAATAGAATGTCTCGGCTTTCTTTTCTCATTCTAATTATTCTACTTCTTTCTCCTATTTCTAAGAAAGCGTCAGATCTACCACCAGGATTTACACTAGCTGAGCCGTATGTATGGCCTGTGAAAGGGTATTCTCAAATTTCCGGTTCCTTTGGCGAATACAGAACTGGTCATTTTCACATGGGTCAGGATTTTTCAACAGGTGGAAAAATAGGTGTTCCTATTTTTTCCGTCGCGAAAGGGCAAGTAACTCGTGTTCAACGCAGATGGGCGTCAATTGGATATGCTGTATTCGTTCAGCATGACGATGGAATGACCTCTCGATATGGACACCTTCATAAGTTCGCACCAAAAGTTGTTAAACAAATCTTGAAATCTAAACAAGCCCGAAGATTTAAAGACCGAGTTGATTTTGATATTGTATTACCAGAACCCTTAGATGTAGCAAAGGGAGAGTTGATTGCATTGTCTGGCGACACGGGTGTTGGTCCACCTCACTTACATTTTGAACTTTTTAAAGATAACATATATTATAATCCTATGCATTTTGGATTGGGTTATGTAGAAGCAGAAGAAATCGTTTTTGATGCACTTCGTATAACTCCACAAACGCCTAGAAGCTTTATCAATGGTAAAAATGAAGCAATTGATATTCCATTTAGCAATGTAGGTGGAAACAAGTTTGAACTTTCTGAATCGCCCACACTTTTTATTCAAGGAAAAGTAGGACTGCAAGTTTCTATTCATCAAAAATCAAATAACAACCGTCTCGGAATTCATTCGCTAAATATGAGTTTAGGTGAACAGCAATTACAAGGATTCCAACTTTCTAAAATTTTAAAAAACCATTCCAGAAAGAATGTCTTGTTATACGATAGCCAAATAAGTAAACCAGATGGAAATCCATTTTCATATTTTTTACATGCACGTGAAGGAAATGACCTCCTTGGTATCCTTCGACCTGAAAAAGAGCAAGGATTGATAGATAGCGAAAAGCTAAAACCATCTGAACCCAAAGAGGTAACGGTAAAAGCAAAAGGTCAAGGCAATCAAGAAGCCATTGCTTCTTTTTTCTTATTGAAAGACTTACAAGACTATAAAAATATCATAACTAAGGAATGGGTGTATAATGTTTATTATGATCGTTATACTACCTTTAAGTCAAAAGATACTCGAGTAGAGTTATTTTTTCCAGTCAATGCAGTCTACTCAAAAGGATACTTTGAAATTGCTGCAAAGGAAGAAGTAAAAATCAAAACAAACGGTTTAAACCAACTCTCTTCCGTATATGAAATCGGTCCGGATTTTAAAGATTTTAATCTAGGCTATGATTTGTACGTCAAGGTTCCGAAGACACAAGATATCAATTCAGCTGATTTATATGAAGTTCTACCTGATGGTTCAGTCAAAAAAATCAAAGGCTCTTCTTTTAGTTCATGGGGACAGTTTTTTAAAGTTAGACTCCGAAAAACTGGCCAATTTGTCGTTCTTTCCGACCAAACACCGCCAAACATATATTTACATGAAACGATGACAAGATCCATATATCCGCGCGAAGATTTTGTATTATTATTTAAAGCAAAAGACGTTGGTTCTGGAATTATGCCAGAAGGTTTTGATATCACAGTAGACGGTATTCGGGGAAAAGCAGAATTTTTTCCTAAAGATGGTCGCGTTGAAGTATTTGAGCCAGAAGGGTTATACCTACCAGGTAAGCACACTGTATTAGCAAGTGTAAGAGATTATGCAGGAAACTGGAGTTCAACGGTGAGATATGATTATGAAATTGAAAGTCCTCCACCTCCACCAGAAGAGACGGTTAAAACAGAGAACGTTAACACCACAAAAACGAATCAACCTACAACAATCACAACAGAAAATGTCGATCCCGGTGATAAGTCTTTAAAGAAGGTGGAACCCAAGGCGACGAAAGTGAAGTCGCCCAAGGTAAAAAAAGCAAAAACTACATCCCGATAGCGGCTCCTCCGTCGACTCTTAAGTATGTGCCCGTTATGTATGAGGCATCATCGCTTAGGAAAAACTTTACTGCCGATGCTATCTCTTCTTGTTTGCCAGGTCGTTTTAATGGTATGACGGCTGGGTCCGTCAATTTTTCCTGAACTTCCTTAGAAAGAGTGCCTGTCATTTCTGTTTGGACGAAACCAGGACACACAGCATTCACAAGAACGTTTCTTCCTGAAAACTCGCGGGCAGATACTTTAGTTAATGCAATTACTCCTGCTTTAGAGGTTGAATAATTTGCTTGGCCAGGTTGACCTGTTAGTCCTGAAACTGATGATATATTTACAATGCGACCTGCCGGTGCTTTGAGTAAGAGTTTACTAGCAGACTTAGTCATAAGGAAAACACCTTTACAGTTTACGTCCATTACAAAGTCGAATTCTTGTTCTGACATACGGATCAATAGGTTATCTTTAAGGACTCCAGCATTATTTACTAAAAAGTCGAGCTTGCCATAGACTTCCTTTGTCTTTGAGATTGCTGCATCGCAATCTTCAGGCTTAGTAACGTTACACGCAACCCCGATGGCCTTTACTCCGTATTTAGCTTCTACTTCTTTAGCTGCTTCTTCAATTTTTTCTTGGTTTAGGTCAACAAGCACTAGACTTGCTCCATGAGAAGCGATTCTATTTGCAATAGCTCTTCCCAAACCTATCGGAGACGCGGCTCCTGTAACCAATGCAACTTTTCCTTCAAATTCTTTGGACATGATTTCCTCGTTCATTCTTGAGACTCTGCGACTAAGAAAGAACAAAGAACATCGTTCGGCAACTGAAAATTTCACAGTTGAATTGAAGGTTTACCATGAAACCCTGCCCTTATGATCGATCGATACAGCCATCCAGAGATTTCGGCAATTTGGGAATTAGAGAACAAATTTAAAATTTGGACAGATATAGAAATTTATGCCTGTGAAATCAGAGCAGACCGTGGTGAAATCCCTGCCGAGGAGCTTGCAACTATCAAAGCAAAGGCAAAATTTAATGTTGAGGAGATCCTTGAGATCGAATCTAAAGTTCATCATGATGTAATTGCTTACCTAACCAATCTCAATTCCTACATTGGTCCCGCTGGTCGTCATGTTCACTTTGGATTGACCTCTTCGGATGTTGGGGATACTGCTCTTTGCGTCCAAATGGTGCAAGCCATGGACTTACTCATCAAACGAGCGAAAGAACTATTAGAAACCACGAAAGTAAAAGCGATCGAATACAAAGATCTTCCGTGCATCGGTCGATCGCACGGAATTCATGCAGAGCCAATGACATTGGGTCTTAAATTTGCCTTATTTTATTCTGAGATGAAGCGCAACATTGAAAGAATGGAAGATGCTAAAGATCAGATTGCTGTCGGCAAGTTATCTGGAGCAGTGGGGACTTACTCAAACATCGATCCCGATATCGAAGAATACGTCTTGAGACAATTGGGACTAGGAGTAGATCCCATTGCCACACAAGTGATCTCTAGAGATCGTCATGCTTTTTATTTATCAGTCTTAGGCGTTGTTGCCGCGAGTTTAGATCGAATGGCTACAGAAGTTAGATTGTTACAAAAAACAGAAGGTCGTGAAGTAGAAGAACCTTTTGCAAAGGGACAGAAAGGAAGTTCCGCGATGCCCCACAAACGCAATCCCGTTGTCTGTGAACGTATCTCCGGTATATCACGTGTCATTCGAGCAAATGTAAACGTCGGTTTACAAAACGTAGCACTATGGCATGAGAGAGACATTTCTCATTCCTCAGCAGAAAGAATCGTCCTTCCCGACTCTACGATAGCTCTGGATTATATCTTAGAAAAAATGAACTTTGTAATCAAAGGAATTCATGTCTATCCCGATGCCATTGCACGCACGTTAAACGTAACAAGAGGTCTAATTTTCTCTCAAAAGGTACTACTCTGGTTAATCGAAAAGGGAGGTATCAGTAGAGAGGATGCCTACACGATCGTTCAAGATAATGCCATGGCTGTATGGGCAAACCAAAATGAAAATCTCCGAGACCGATTGAAAAATGACACTCGATGCAGTAATATACTAAAAGATTCAGATTTAGATGAAATCTTTCAGATCGAACCTTATTTAAAAAGAATTCCTGAGATTTTTAAACGATTGGGACTTGAATGACTTAGGAAATTATTTCGCCATTGGATAAGACCACTTCAAAATCTCACATTACATTCACACATGTGAGATCAGAAACGCTATAGATTGTCTTTATTTGTGTTTATGTAGGTACGGCAACAGCTTGTGGCAATAAATTGTACTTTGCCTTGATCGTATTGATCTTTTCTTCCATCTCCTTCCAAAGGGTTTCCTTTTGCGGGTGAAATGTACAATAGACACCTTGTCTTACCAAGTCGATCAATTCATCTAAAGAGAAATCTAGAAAGCGATACAATTTAAAGTATTCATAAGTCAAATTGACATTAAAAATCTCAGGATCGTCCGTATTGATCGATAACATCATACCCTGATCATAATAATATCTAACTGGGTGGTTTTGTTCTTTGCGAACATACTTTCCAGTAAACACGTTCGAAGTTACACAAATCTCAATCGGAATTTTGTTATCCTTCATGTATTTCATAAGCTCAGGATCCTGAATCGCTGATGTTCCATGACCAATTCTTTCCGCCTTACACAAACTGACTGCATCCCATATTGCCCATGGTCCGTCATCTTCGCCAGAGTGAGAAACGCAACGAAGTCCGGCTTCTCGAGCTTTTTTAAAAACTTCTGCATAATCCTTTGCAGGTCCCATAAGTTCTGCGCCGCCAAGTCCAATGCCAATGACTTCTTTATGTTTTAGTCCTAAGACTCGATTGAGATTATTCATCGCATTAGCAGGGCCGAACGATCTAGATACGTCAACTAACAATCGAATGGTGATTCCATCTTTGACTTCGATCTGACGAATTCGAGTCACCATTACCTCAACCATCTCATCAAAATCTAAACCATTCTGTATAAACTTTGAAGGAGCAAAGAATGCTTCTGAATAAACAATATTATTTGAACGAAGGTAATCTGCCAAACTATCGATAAAGTAGCCCAAGTCGCTTGCTTCTTTTACTGCGCCTTGTACAAAAAAGAAGACCTGAATAAACCCATTTAGGTCTTTAAAATTGTATTTATCCTCAAATTCTTTATCAGATACTTCAGTTCCATTTTTTTTGTATAAAAACTTTAACGTCTCTTTGTTAACGCAAGCTTCAAGGTGTAAATGGATCTCAGTTTTAGGAATATCACGAATGAAATTGATAACGTCTTGCTCGTTTGGATGAGCAACAGAAAGATCACCTGCTAGTAAGGATTTCCTTTCCTTAAGAAAAGTAGTCTCTTCTGCCGAAACGAGTCCATTATCCTTTGGAAATAACCATGCAGGTGGATTGACTACAGGAAGTTCCATAAGCGATACCCGTTCGTTTAATAGGGTATTGATCTGCTTATCGAATGTAAGTTGAATCGATGGAGAATACGGTCTATCAGCCGGCAATCTACCTTTTAGGCGATTCAGCTCAGCTATGTCACGATCAATGACGGAGATGCGGTTGAGGATTTCTTCGAATGGAACTTCCATGTTCTGGGAAATTCTTTTGCTCTAGAGACCTCCCTACAAGAATATTTTTGTAATCTTTGTCAATTTAGCCCTTTAGTGAAGAAAAATGTTTCCGATGAGATGGATGGGAGCGGAAAAGACTGGAAATTTTTCCGAATTATGTCGTTTAGATGAATATGCTGACAACACGCAAGACTTTTCTACCTTTTGCTCTTCCCTCAATTTCTGAGGATGCCATTGAAGAGGTCGCCCAAGTATTACGATCAGGCTGGGTTACATCTGGGCCAAAGGTAAAACAATTCGAAATGGAGTTTGCAGATTTTGTAAATGCTCCGATCGCTATAGCCGTAAGTTCAGCAACGGCAGGTCTTCATTTAGCTTTGGAGGCGATTGGTATAACAAAAAATGATGCTGTCATTACCTCCGCCGTGACATTTACAGCTACAGCGGAAGTTATCTGTTATTTTAATGCCGAGCCTATATTGACAGATGTAGACCCGATCAACCATCTACTCACTCCTCAAACATTACTCGAGACTATTGATCGTTTTTGTATTTGGAATGGAAAAGAATTAAGAACCAAAACGACTAATAAAGCGGTACGCGCAATAATGCCAGTCCACTTGGCAGGCTATACTTGCGACATGGAAGGGATCATTGAAATTGCAAAACGATACAATCTTTATGTAATTGAAGATGCGGCTCACGCGTTTCCAGCAGTCCATAAAAATAAAATGATCGGTACTTGGGCAGATTATACCGTCTTTAGTTTTTATGCTACAAAAGGAATCACTACGGGCGAAGGTGGAATGATTACCACCAAACATCAAGAGGCTGCCGACAGAATCCGTAAAATGAGATTACATGGCATCAATCGCGATGCATTCAATCGGCCTGGTTGGTACTATGAAGTTGTCGAAGCTGGATTCAAATATAACATGAGCGATATCCAAGCGGCTCTAGGTGTTGTACAGTTGAAGGAATCACACTCATTTTGGGATAGAAGAACACAGATCGCAAAACATTACTTAGATGCATTTAAAGATTTAAATGGAATTAAGCTTCCAAAAGATGACACGAATGGAAAACATAGTTGGCATCTCTTTCGCATAGAAATAGATCCGAAAGAAGCTCGTCTTGGTAGAGATAGTCTAGCCGAAGAATTAAAAGAAAGGAACATTGGCAGCAGTTTGCACTTTATTCCTATCTTCGAACATCCGTATTATAAGAAAACATTCCAGTTTAATCGAAATTTATATCCAAACACAAATCTTATGTACGAGAGAACACTATCATTACCTTTATTTGCAGGTATGAGTGAACAAGATGAGAACGACGTTATTGATGCAGTTACAGAACTTTTGAAAAATAATGAGCCTTCAGTCTAAACGACTTTGATAGAATTCTAAATCATATGTCTTGATCAGATCTAAGAGCCCATCAAAGAATAGCGTTTCGGTATTGTCTATTCGCCTCCGTAACCAAAATCCAACGCAAATTCTTACCAATTTGGTTTCATAGAATTCATCACCTGCAAACGTTTTGAACTTTGCACCGTATTCGGGGTCTTCATTATCAGTATAATCTGGTATCATAAATAAATTAAAACGTTCCAAAAAAAATGGATCCAATCTTTTCTCTTCAACTAACATCAAATAACGTTCGGTTTCCTTGTCATAAAATTCTTGGTTGGACATTAGTTTCCGATGAACAACAAAAAATGTTCTAGAATATTTTTTGATATACAAATCGTAGGTCTGCTGAGTAAGAGTACGAAATGTACTATCATTTAGGGCTGGAATAAAATATTTTCTAATCCTTATCGGAAATTCAGGATGATAATACCCAAAATCGTGTTGATCGAATGTGTTAAGTTTGTTTTCAGAGTGAGGTCCATGTATAAAAATAGGTATTGAGAGAAGTTTTGATAACTCTCCTATCGATATAAAAGAATTCAAATTACAATAAAAATCTTGAATAGTTTCTATTTCCTTTAAATTTAGAGGATTACAATTTCCAATTTTATTCCCAAAATTTAGCCAAGTCGACTCAGCAAGTAAATGTAATCGATTTTGATTTGTAGTATTAATCGGTACAATAGCAACTTTCTTCCATTCCTCTTGTAAGGTTGAAATACAACTAACAAAGAAAAACGGAAGCAGTCCTTTACTTAATTTTGTAAGTGATTTCCGCAGGTAAATTTTCCCATTCCGAACTCGGATCTTTTTTGAAATAAACAGGAGAAATTGCAGGAACATTCGTTAAACTTTGATAGATGATCAAATCAGTTTCTTTTTTCTCAAAATATCTTTTGTCGCTTGTTGGCAATGTTTGAATATTTGTGATCGGAACCCATCCATAGCCCAATAAAAAGATCATCACTGCATCTTCTATTGACTTTGCTTTTTTATCCTCAAACCTTACCATTCTATAAGGCATGGTAGGAATACCTTCATTCAAAAGCGTGGCTCGAAAATCTACATTGTTAGGTGAAAGTAATCTTATAGAATTCAAAGTATCAATATAATCTCGCAAAAATCTTTTAGGATTCTCTTTCGTTGGGTCATAATATTTTGTTACATCGTTTGGATATGACATTTCTTTATCTAGATAGTCGTCACCGATGTAATATTTAATGAATTGATTTCGTGAAGTAAATTTATACTTTAAATTTTGCTCGCCCGTCGCATCTTCAATCGACATCTTTTTTAAATGTACCCGATTTCTTTGAATAAATGCTGGTTTGTACGTTGCATCAGTGAACTTAACAGATCTGATTCGTTGTCCTTCATTAGAAGGTGGATGCATAATCGCAATTTGAGCTTTAGAAATAGAAACGGTATCGATCTTAAATTTTAAGCTCACCTCAAGAGTATACTCTTCTTCTCCGGAAGCTATAAAGCGTTCAGTCTCAACAAACGGAATATTCTTGATCTCATGATTGTCTCTGTCAACTACCCATAACTTGCTTCCACTCAAAATAACTCCACGAATCGACTTGAGATTCGTTTTAATGGAACCTGTTATTTTCCCGCTTTTTACATCATATCGATAAATACTGTTATCTGATGAATCGGAAATCCAAATAGAGTCTCTGCCATAACAAAGATCTCTTGGTCTGGTCCGATCTGTAAAAAATCCGCCAACGAGAAAGTTACTTGCTTTGTCAAAAATTTGAACTTTTGCATTATCAAGATCTAAAAGATAGTAAAAATTCCCCACGCTTGCAATTCCTGCTAAGTTTTGAACTGGAACAGCTACCTTGTCAGTAATTCCACCTGTATTCGGATCAATTTTTAATATTAGTTTTGGAGCGACTACTAGTATACGCCCTTCTCTTTGATCAAAACTTATACCTCTAAGATTCGCTAAACCTAAGTTAAAGATTTCTTGTTCACCGATTTCGTTTATCTTGATGAGAGCTCGCCGATTCGTATCAATAAACCAAAAATTTTGGCCATCCCAAGCCAATCCATATGCCTTGTCTGTTAAATTGTATTGTTTGCTCTCTTGCGAAAAAAGAGCAAAGCTGAATAATTGGAAAAATAATATAGCAGATATTAGTTTATAATTATGTTTTAAATTCATTTATTTTTGACCACCAAAGAAGGTTTTTAGACTTACAAAAATTGATTCGAAAAGTGTTGGATCGTTCAATTCGTTTCCCATCATGATCGGTCTGGGAACAAAAATGAAAATCAAAGTAAGGAGCATGAAGTAACCAAAGATCTTTCGGATTTTTCCCAACCCGTTAGGATCATCTTTAATGAAAGGATGCTCAACTTTTAAGAGGTAGTAGATTAAAAACGCCCACAATAACCAAGTAAAATGTACAAGAGCCAAGATAATAAAGGCAGTAAATAGCCAATGGATCCAATATCTATATTTTTCTCCGAATAAGGCATAAATGATATGGCCTCCATCGAGTTGTCCAAAAGGTAAAAGATTAATGGCTGTGATCAAAAGTCCAACCCACGCCGCACGAGCAAGCGGATGGATATTCACATCCATCATTTGTGGATCAAAAGGACCTAAAATCCACTGATTGCTATAAAAAGTGAACAAACTCTCACCAAAAATCATGTACTGATCGAGATTAAAATTTTTATCTAGTGGGATTAAATCCGACATAGAAATTCCAATAATCCATGCGATGACTGATAGAATTAGGCTTACAAATGGGCCTCCAATGCCAATATCAAACAATGCTTTTTTGTTTGGAATGGGCTCTTTGATTTGAATGACCGCACCCATAGTTCCAATCGGACCCAAAGGAAAGGGAATAAAATAAGGAAGTGAGGCCCTAACTCCATAAAATCTAGCCGGAATATAATGTCCCATTTCATGACCAAGTAAAATCAAAATAAGCGTCAAGGAATAAGGCCACTCAGAAAGAAAGAGGAGAGCAAACCCGTTCCAATCAAAGGTAAACAGTCCATAGAATAGAAATTCTCGGAATGTCAAACTCAGGAAGGTAAGGACAAACAGAAATAAATGTAATGAAAATTGATTCTTCACAGTGGATACTTCTTTTTGAAATTTGCTATTCTATAAGATGGACGAAAAGAATGATGGAATCAATTCAATTTTCAACAAGTTTTGACTATTTTGTCATCCTATAATGAAGATTAGATGGATCTAAGTTTTACAGTATGTTTGAAAATATTAAAGTCATCCGAAAATTTGATCCTGCTGCTAAGTCATATTTAGAGATCATTCTTTGCTATCCTGGTCTTCATGCAATCTGGCTGCATAAGATTTCCCATTTCCTTTTCAAATTGAAGATTCCTTTATTTCCTCGGATGATCAATTATTTCACTCGTTTCCTAACGGGAATCGACATCCATCCTGGCGCGCAAATCGAAGACGGAGTATTCATTGATCATGGAACTGGAGTGGTGATTGGTGAAACCACAATCATCGGAAGCGGGTCCCTTATCTTTCAAGGTGTGACCTTGGGCGGAACAGGCAAAGAATCTGGCAAACGCCATCCTACAATTGGTAGAAATGTTGTGATTGGAGCGGGCGCGAAAATTTTAGGGAATATTTTGATCGAAGATCATGTCCGAGTCGGAGCTGGTAGTGTGGTCATGAGAAATGTTCCTGCAGGCTCAACGGTCGTTGGGATACCAGGAAAGGTTGTCAAAGGGATGGATAAAAGCGATTCGACAGAACAAATGTTGGATCATGATCAAATGCCAGACCCAATCGCGAAAGTATTTTCAGTCTTGTTAGAACGTGTCGAGACACAACAACAACTAATCAACCAGCTATTCGAAAAACAGAAACGTTTAGAAGGTGGAACAACGATCCCATCAAAAATGGAGTCAAAATCTGATGATGATAAAATGATCCAAGAATTTATTTATGGAGATGGAATTTAAAGATCTTTTAATATTTCCGTTTTCTTGCTTTGATATTCATCTTCATTGATTAAAGATTGTTTTTTTAAATCATCTAACAAATGTAATCGAGCCTTAACTCTTTCTTCTTTAGTTCCATACTGAATTTCATCATCTTCATCTGGAACTTTCGAAATTCTTCTGGTAGGCAATAAATTTGCATCATTGAATATTAAAATCTGAGGGAAATAAAGTGTACGAGTCTGATTTGATTCTGAATACATACTTAAATTTACTGCATTTGATTTAAGTTTCAAATTTTGTTTTCTTGAGGGATAAATTTTGGGTATCCGATACAAAGCCCAATCATCAAAACGATATTGTGATGCGAAAGAAAGATTCTCAGAAATAGTGGGAATTCCAATGATATAACCTCCGTTTGTTTTAGTTATAAAAATAGCTGTCCTTAATATTCGTGTCATCGGAGATATTGGATCATCCCTTTTGATCAAAATCAAATAAGCAAACGATTTACCTTTCTGAATCGCTGTGGATAATAATAGTTCAATTTCCCTTCTTTCAATATCTGTAAATAAATCTAACCACTGATCTGATGCAAAAATATTCTGTTTAACAAGTATTTGATTTAGATATTCAGAAATAGGTATAGTTTCTGAGATTCTTGAAGATATTCCAATCAGAGATGATGGAAGCACTGGGCTTAAATCTGGATCATCAATTGAAAAAATCGCGATATTTTCCGAAGAAGATTTTAAACTCAAATCTAAATCTTTGGTTTTTACTGAAAGACATGTGAATAATAATGGAAAAATACCGATGCTCAGAAAGATGATGAAGTTTCTATTTGTTTGCCTGATTTTAGAATTCTTCATTTTTAAAAACGTTCTGTATGCAGTAAACTTACCAGTCTTCTCCTTTGAAGATCAATATCAAAACCAGTTATCGTCAAAAAATCTTAACGGGTATCCGATTGTTTTAATCGGATGCGAAAAAGATGACATTGAGCTTTGTCGGAAAATGGGAAGAAAGATTTTTTGGAAGCTACAAAACTTACTCTGGAAGGATTCGCCGAAGGTAAAATTTGTACCCTATTTAAATTTAACTGTCTCCAATCAAGTGATTGAAAAATACATAAAAGATTCTAAATCCAAAAACTTTGAAAGTATATATTTGGATAGAAAAGGTGAGTTACTGGAAGGTCTAAGAAGTGACTTCGTTTTCTTCCGCATTTTTAATAAAAAAGGTATCGAATTAAAACGCGAATACTTCGATTCGGTAACAGACGAAAAGGTCAAAGAAATTTATGAAATACTTAAAAAAGAAATTTGAGAAAGTTTGTTTTCTATTGCTGATTTCATCTTCTATACATAACTGTTTCAATCCGAACCAAGATCACTATAATTTTTGGCAGAGTTATTATTCTCAACAGCAAGCAATACGTCAATCGACCAAAAATTATAATCATTTTGTCGCGCTAACGGGTGGATTTTCAAAAGAAAGAGAACGGGATTTTAAAACGGATCTAAACGGACATCCATATATAGAACTTGTCGCTATCGAAAAGAAAAATGACTGGCAAGTAGTATGGTACCCCGAACAGAAAATCCATGAGTCTTATCATGCCAAAGTGACCTTCATCCCTTTACTTTGGGAAACGAAAGAAATTTATGCAGTCGAACGTGAAATAACATCTAACTGGTCAGGCTACCAACCAAGAGATTTTTTTAATTGGTTGAATCAATTTTCAATACTAACTAACAAACATTCTGAGTTCGTAACACTTCGAGAGTCAAGCCCGAGCTTTAAATTTTTGTGTGAAACATTCCTTTGTAATTCAAGAGAGGAAGCTACTCACAATATTCTCGAATTTACTTTCACTGATAAAACTGAATCAAAGTTCCCAACTTTCTATCAACGAGCTGGAGGAAGATTAGAAAAAACACATCTGGATATTCGAATATGGGACACTCGTTTTCCTAAAGATAAATTATTGATTTCAAATCAGGGCAAAACCTTACAGTTTAAGTTTCCTATTAACGCAAAAAATGATTTATTCAAAAATCCAAAAACAATTCATATCAATTCAAATATTTTAATCAAATCCTTTGGCATTACTTTTGAAATTCATGATTTGCTCTATGAGTTAACCCTAATACAAAAGGGGAAAGAAGATATATTGGTTGGTAAATTTTTAAATTACGGAAGTAAAAATCTCTCTGGTAACTTTTTCTATTTCATTCCGACAGGATTTATAGATTTTTTTATTCCTGGAAACATAGAGGAATACCTAAATGACGCACTCACACTTATGGTTTACGGAACACAAGGAAAAGGCGGAGCTCAATTTAGAGCAATTTATAACCGAAATGGGTCAGTTCAAAAAAATTATATAAAATCGTATAGCGAGATTATGAGAAGCAGATTTTCCTTATTTGGTGCTGATTCAAATCAAATGGAAAATCCATCTGCTGACTTTTTTGGTCAATGGGAATCCGCATTGTTAAAAGATTTAAAACGCGATTAATTTAGATTATACGGTAGATTTTTACGGGAATAGAAAGTTCTTCAGTAGAAGTTTTCCCTCTTCGGAACCAAATGATTCCGGATGAAATTGAACACCTTCAATCTTGAGACTTGTATGCCGAAGACCCATGATCTCACCTGCTTCAGAGCCATCATTGACCCTTGCAGTGATAATCAATTCCTTTGGTAAAGAAATTTCCTCGGCTACGAGAGAATGATATCGCATGATCTCTATGTTCTGAGTAAGATTTTTAAATACTCCTTTCCCATCGTGTTTGATGGGAGACAATTTACCATGCATAGCAATCTTTGCTCTAATTACATTGCCACCAAATGTAGTCGCCATTCCTTGCATACCTAAACAAATTCCAAGAATACTTGTTTTCGTTCCCAACCGTAACAATATATCGCCCGAGATTCCAAAGTAAGAACGGTCTGCTGGGTGTCCTGGACCTGGTGAAATGATGATTTTATCATAAGATAAAGACTCAATTTCTTCGAATGTCTTTTCGTCATTTCGAATAACGTCCAATGAAAAGGATACATTCGCATCCTCTAATATTTCTCCAACATACTGATAGAGATTATATGTAAAAGAATCATAATTATCTAAAATAAGAACTTTCATTTTAATTGCCAATATGGTCACTTAAGGCTTTTTTTACCGAAGCCATTTTGTTGATAATTTCTTCATATTCACTTTTCGGATTTGAATCGTAAACGATTCCACCAGATGCCCTTGCAAATCCCTTTCCTTTGCTTACAAAAAAGCTACGAATAGGAATAGCAAACGTACAATCACTATTAAAGCCGAATGTACCTACCGCTCCACCATAGGGTCCTCTTGGACTCTTCTCAATGGATTCGATGATTTTCATGGATTCAATTTTCGGCGCTCCTGAAAGAGTTCCAGCTGGAAAAGATGCGGCAAGACCAGAAAACATATCTTCGTTGACTTTCAAAATGCCAACCACTTCGCTTGAAATATGTTGAACATGACTAAATCGTTTAATGTCAAATCTACGCCTAACTTTGACAGTACCGAATTTGGCTACTCTACCGATATCATTTCTATGGAGATCTATTAGCATATTATGTTCTGCAATTTCCTTTGGATCGGTGAGTAGTTTTCTTGCAAGTTCCGTATCTTCTTCCGTGCTTGAACCTCTTTTGGTAGTTCCGGCAAGTGGGAACGATTCCATCTCACCTTGTCTTAAACGAAACAGTAGTTCTGGGCTTGCACCCAATATTACTCGATCATCAAATTTAACATAATACATATGGGGTGAAGGATTGATCTTTCTTAAAGTTTCATAAATAGCTAAAGGATTTCCTTCGACTTCGAATTTTTCTTCAAATCCTATCTGGCATTGAAAGGTGTTTCCAGCTTTAACATGCTCCAACGCTTCATTGACCATTTGTGCATGCGTACTTTCATTTACATTAACTCCAAATGAAACGACTCTCGCTTTAGGTTCCGTTTCTCTTGTTGATTTTATTTTCGAAAGAATACTTTCAATAATTGAAGTTCTGTCCTCTCCATTCGTGAAATAAATCAGTTCACCCGTAAATTTATCAAAAATCAAACCATCAAGATAAAGGCCAAATTCCATAGCTGGAAAATCCGGATGTTCCTTAATAGTTAACTTCGATTCAAAAAACTGCATAGAATTGTAGCTTAGATATCCGACCAAACCTCCAGCATAACTTATGCTTAAGGAATCAAAATTCACAATGTCACGAAGTGCATAGTATGGATTAGGAACGGGATAGTCGTGTCCATCCACTTGTAAAATTCCAGGCATTCCTTTGATTTTACTTTTAGGATCAAAACCAATTACTGAATAACGTGAGTCATATTGATTTTCACCAGCTGATTCAAGTAGAAAGCAAGTATCAAATTGTTTATCAAAGGATCGAAATAATTCCCAAAATTCTAACCCTTTCGGCAAATCCAGTGATTTGTATTTTGGCTTTTTTGGGATAACAAATTTTGGTAAAGGCATAATTACCTATAGTTTTGTACTGACTAATTTCGACTTACAGAGGAGCGAACCGTTTTAAGAAGATTTAGAATCTCTTTATGAATGATTCCATTGGATGCTATTAATTCTGGTAAACCAGTATAATAATGGCTTCCATTTAAATCTGTTAGTTTGCCTCCCGCTTCTCCAAGAATTACGGAGATTGCAGATACATCCCAATGTTTTACACTTTTTTCCCAAATAGCATCCATTAAACCTTCGGCGATCCAGCAAGAATCAAGAATAAATGATCCAGTCCGACGAAATGATCTTGCGTAAGTCAAAAATCCAGATAGATCCGCCATAATCTCTTGTATCATGTGTGCACGCTTTGTAGGTAAATTTGGACTGAAGATTGCACGGTTCAGCTCAGAGACAGTAGAAGTAAAAATCGTTTCACCGTTTTTTAATGCTCCCTCACCTAATACGGCTGAGTAGACGGCATCTTGAGGCGGAACGATGACTACACCACCCACAGGAGTCTCACGATGTTCGATTCCGAAGGAAATAGCATACAGTGGTAAGCCTCTTACAAAATTCATAGATCCATCTACAGGATCCAAAACAAATCGAAAATCGTTGCTAGAATCAATGGGCTCTTTGTCTTCACAAAGTATTCCATCTTTTGGGAATGCTTTTTGTAAAAATTTTGTAAAAATATCACCTAAGACACGATCGGCTGCATGAATTCGTTCAAGTTCATCTGCGTCTGATTTTGAGCGAATTCCTGACATTTCCTTCTGGATTTTTTTGGCTTCTTGAATGATCCCATTTGCGTTCGCTTTAATGAAATCAACTCTTTTGATCGTTTCATCTACTGGAAAATTCAAAGTTGGTGAGGAAATGCTCATGTCTATCTCATTTCCCTGCATCATGCAATTCAGTAAAGTGGATTTTCCAAAGCATGTTACCAGATCTTGATTGTGTTCGTGAAGTTTCATGTTGAAATAAATATTTATGAAGAGCGTTGATTGTTTGCGGGGAGACTCCTGCCTCTCCAGGATCTAAAACCTCATAGTATTTTCTAAATTCTCTGATTACTTTAGGTAGAGACGGTTGCAGGAATCGAAGCGAAAGCGAAAGATAATCAATACCGATCGGGCTATAAACTCGACCCATCGGCCAAATCTCAGAATTGATACCAAGTTCATTTCTGATTTGGTTTTCCAGATCCGAGAAATTTAGTTCATCAAAAATTTCAGAAAACCTTTGGGGTTTGCTTTTTTCATCTCGATCCGACTCAAGCTTAAAAACTCCACCACGAAATCGAACTGCCTTAAAATCTTTTACAAAATCACCATCCATTGTAATACTTTCGCATGGAAAAATTTTAACTTGGAAGTAAATACGATCGGTCAATACACTTTGACTTTGATTTTGAGCGGCAGGTTTTTTAATTTCCTCAGGTTTAGCTCCACCTAAGTATTGTAAATCTGTAGAGAATACATATAAAAATTGCTTATCTGCAAACAAAATGGGTCTTACAAAAAATAGTCTATGGGTTTCTCTTTTCGGTCTTGGTTCAGGTAATAGACTCGTTCCTTCTATAGCTTCCGGTAAAAAATGAGCCAAGATATTCACAAACTCAGATATGGACGAAAATTCTGGATTTGTTATTGAGGATGATGGTAGTGTAAATGTTTCGCTAAACCGTATATAAGGCGAATGGAGGTTGTCAACAAACACTTCACCCGGTTTGTTTTTGCCATCTAAATCCAAAAGAAATTTATTTAGTGAAGTAAGATCTTTGAATTGCATATTATTTTTTTAGTTTTGTAATTTCGAATCCATATGGGGAGATTCGTTTAAAACCTACCCATTTAGATTTCATCGAATGATTCATGGTGATTTGGTAATTATATTTTTTTCCATGTCTTACGTGTCTCTCTATGGATCTGCCTAAAAATTGAAAAGGGATTCCAATGTCTTTACAAACCTTACGGAAGAAAATTGGCATACTCTCTGGACTTAAAGAAGTACCTACATAGTAAACTCTTCCTTTGCCATATTGATTCATTGTAACTGCCGCTGTTCCTTTATAAAACTTCTCGGAGTCAGAGTATTTAGCAACAACTTTGGCAGTGGTAGGTTCTAAGACTTCGCAAAACTTTTTTCCTTTTAGTCTCCATAGTCCCATCCTCAAGGAAGTGGTATCATTTCCAATTGCTTCAAATTTGTGGACTTCTACACCTGCCAGCTTTGCGAATTTTCCAGGAACTGCCTCTTCAACCATCCAATGATCTTGGTCTTTAATTCCTGCTCGGTATCCAATTACCAAACTTCCACCATTTTCAACATATTCATGCAACTTACTAACAAAAGATTCTTCGAACATTGTATACAGGGGAAGGATAATCAGCTTGTATTTTGTTAAGTCGATATCAGCTCTACTTGGAAGATAATGTGTATTGACATTCAATATATTTGTTCCAGCAAACCAAGTCGCCATCTCGATATCATAACCTACTTTCGCAAATGGAGCGGGATCAAATTTTAAGCCGTCCGTCAATGGTTGGTGTTTGTAATTTCTAGCATTTTCTATATCGTGAATTACGGCAACATCTGCCGGGTACATAACGCTATCTACATCTTCCGCAAACTCCCGAATCTTTTGTATTGTATCCTTGAGTTCAAAATATTTGTGTGTTTTTTTCTTCCCGTGATCTAAAATTCCATAGCACAATTGTTCCTGACCAAATCTCGCAGTACGATATCTAAAAAAATAAATTTGTTCTGCACCATTGACGACGGCCTGCAAGAGCCATAGACCTATTTGTCCAGGCGGAGGCAGATAGCCTAACGTATCATGTCCTTGAACACCTGAAAATTGTTCCATAATTGTGAAGGATTTGTTTTTTAATCCACGACTGTACTGTAATGTTGCACTAACAAAAGGATGAGGAAACGGCTCTTTCTGGTTTCCCCACACCGGATAATTATCCCAAGAAGTGTAATCCATAAACTTAAACATTTCGTACATGTCTGTGACAGGCAAAAATGGCGAAGGAAATAAATTTGTAGTAATAGGTATATTCGAATTGTATTTTCGAATGATATCTGCTTGCAACCGGATATATGAAATTAGCTCATCCGATTGAAATCGATAATAATCTTGAATCATTGCAGGATTGAAGTTGCTCGCTACGTGTGCTCCAGGGATTGGAATTTCAGACCAGTCTGTGTAAATAACTCCCCAAAACACATTCCCCCAACGTTTGTTTAGCGAAGTAATATTTTTATATTTAGCCTTTAGCCATTTTCTGAAATTTGATTCTGCCAATGGTGAGTAATCCAAATCAGAACCTTCATGTCCTGGCTCATTGTCGATTTGCCAACCAATAACGGCAGGATGTTTGGCATAATGTTTTACCATTGCGGTGACAATTTTCTCCGTTGCTTTGCGAAATGCAATTGATGAGAAAGAAGCTTGCCTTCGGGTTCCGATTATGCGAGTAATTCCGTCCTTAGATACTTGTACTATTTCAGGATGCTTCTTAAACAGCCATGGCGGAAAGGTGGCAGTTGGCGTTCCCAGAATAGCTGTCATTCCAGCCGATTGGATTTTTTCTAGAATGGCATCGAACAAGGAAAAGTCGAATTTGCCTTCTTTCGGTTCAATCAGTCCCCAGGCAAATTCGGCCAATCTGACAGAGGATAGACCCATCTCCTTCATTAGCGCTAAGTCTTCGTCCCAATCTTTCTCTGTCCATTGTTCTGGATAATAATCAACACCAAAGATCATAAATTTCCTTTTTCCGATTGCCTAAACTTGATTCAAACACAGACTGAATTGGAAAACACCTCTTTCAATCAAATAATGGCCGATCAAGTTATTTTAGGTATACATCCACAAAATCATTTTCGATTTTCAATTGCTGAAATTTCGAATACTGCATCTGAAATCAGTAAGCTACACCAATTGAATCAGGAAATGTCTGTATTTCTGTCAAAAACGATGCTAGGGGCACTTTTTCTAGCAGAAATGACCAAAAACCAACAAAGAGTCAGCATTCAATGGAAGGATGATAATAATAAATCAGCGCTAGCATATAGCGATCGTTATGGTAGAATGAAGGCAGTAGCCTATGGAGATAGATTAGAAGAAGGCGATATACGGAATGAATTTATCCTCGGACAAGGCATTATGAAAGTAATCCGATGGCAATATGATTCAGATTTTTATCAATCTTACACAAATCTGATCGAAGATACATTCGAAACAAATTTTCTTAAATACTTAGGTGAGTCGGAACAGGTTAAATCTATCGTTGGAATGGATGTAGAAACACAAAAAGATGTTGTTAGTTCGCTCAGAGTTAAAGGGGTTATGTTTGAAGCACTTCCTGAGGCCACAGAAGAAGACATTGTTTTCATAAAGAAAAATATAGAACCACTGTTAAAAAAAGAAAGTTTTTGGAATTTATCCGCAGAAGAGATGCGATCTGAACTGATGATTGCACTCTCATCAGAACTTCTTGTGTTGTCTACCGAAGAACCAGCCTTTATTTGCGATTGTTCTAGATTTAAGGTTTCAGAAATTATACTCTCATTAGGCAGAATTGAAGCAGATTCGATTCTTGATGAATTGGGCCAAATTGAAATTACTTGCGAATTTTGCAAAACAGCATATCAATACAATCAAGAAGATGTTCAAGTCTTATTCAAAGATGAAGCAAATTAGACTTCAATTAAAGGAAAACGAAATTTCTAAAATATTTAAGGATTTTACGAATATCATTGAGAGTTACCTTTCTTTAAATTTCTTTCCTACTATATTGCTCTCGGGTGATTTAGGAGCTGGGAAAACTACATTTGTCCGGCAATGGATGAGCTCTGTTGGTTCAAACGATTTAGTGAATTCTCCAACATTCGCATTACAAAACGTATACCAATGGAATAATTTAGAAGTTCATCATTTTGATCTTTATCGGGTTAAATTTCAAGATGAAATCGATGAATTAGGCTTTCAAGAAATTTGGGGAAATGGCTGTATTTCTTTTATTGAATGGTGGCCAAATGCTATAAACAAACTTCCAACATCTGGATTGATTCGGCTGGAGATTCTTCACGATACACCTGATAGCAGGATATATGTATTGGAATCTGAATACTAATGAAGATATTATTTATTGATAGCACTCAAGACTGGATACACGTGGCTCTCATCGAATCAATTGAGTATCAGCTACCACTGATAACAAAATTTGAACTCTTTGAAATGGCACCGAAAGAATCTTCCTTTCGTCTGGTTGCTGAAATCAAAAATGCGATGATCCAAAATTCTTGGATCAAGCCAGACAGAATCATTTGTCTGACAGGACCAGGTTCTTTTACCGGTATCCGCATTTCGGTTTCAACCGGCAGGAATCTTTCTCAGTTATGGAAAATACCAATATTAGGCGTCGATAGCCTTGAGGCATATACCTTATCCTTTCAACAAACATACTCTAAGAATGTTATGCTAGCTCTCGATGGAAAACAAAACAAATGGTATTTCGGAATGCGTAACCAACATGAATACCTCGGAAGCTATGACCTTGAGGAAAAGCAAATCGAAGAGAGAATACTTGAATTTCGATCCACAGAGGATATTTATTTTTTTTCTGGTAAAAAACCTGAATGCTTTCCTTTTCAAAGTATAAAAATTGAAGAGACTTTACTGAAATCTATGCCTATAGTAAATATACTGCACTCACAATTAAAAGAGTTAGAATTTCAAACTTCTAATTACAAAAGTTTACTTCCAAATTATATACGAGGAAGTTACGTAGAAACTAACAAGAAATAATGGATACATATAAATTACAAAAGAGAATCATCGAATATCTTGACTCCAAGGTGGGCCGAGAGGTCACAAGACCAGAGTTAAAGAATAAATTTTTAGATATAGTAGACAAACCACAAAAAACCTCCCTTAAAAAGAAATCCAATTTTAAGGGAAAAGACAAATCAAATCGCAAAGAGATGGAAAAGAGTATAGACAATCTACTCTTTTCCCTTGAGAAAGAGGGACTTTTACAAACACATAAGAAATCAATTCTTGTCGTCGCACCTTTCCGCTTTATTGGAAGAATTTCCATTTCTAGGCGCGGGGATGGTTTTTTGAGATTACCTAGCAAAAATGAAGTTTTTATTCCAGGTCCCTTAACAAACACAGCAATCAGCGGAGACCGCGTCGAGGTATTGCCCTTAGGTATTGGAAGAAAAGACCGATTCGAAGGAGAAGTAGCTAAAATTATAAAACGTGGCCGTCAGCTCTATCGAATGAAAGTAAAAGAAAAAACATCAAAATATATTTTTGGTCGTTTTCTTGATATGTTAGGCGATGATAAAGAAGGTGTTATACATACTAAAAGTTTATTGAAAGATACGATTGATAACATCAAAGTAGATGATATCTTAATCGTAAACTTGAAAGAAGGTTCTCGACCTGACGATAATCTTTACGAAGTAAGTTTTAACCGTTTTGAATCTGATACAAAAGAAGATCCAGATTTAATGCGCATCTTGATGAAATATGATTATACAATTCAACATCCAGACCAAATCAAAATAGACTTTAGTGAAGAAGTATCTGCAAAAACCGTAAAAGATTGGAATCAAAGGACAGACTTACGAGATTTATATGCAGTCACCATCGATGGTGAAACGGCAAAGGATTTTGATGATGCGATAAGTTTTACTGATGAAGGCAGTCGTTTGAGAGTATGGGTTCACATAGCCGATGTTTCGCACTATGTCATTCAAAATTCCGACCTAGATGAAGAAGCCTACAATCGAGCTACATCGGTTTATTTAGCAAATCGAGTCGTCCCGATGCTTCCTCCAATTCTTTCAGAAAATCTATGCAGTTTAGTTTCGAATGTTGATCGATTAGCCTTTACAGTGGAAATGGAAGCCAGTAAGGAAGGCGAGATTTACAATGCTAAATTCTACAAATCAGTCATAAATGTGAATAAGCGATATACTTACGAAATGGCTGAAGACGAAATTTTAGCCGCCGATCCAAAAAACTGGATCTATCAAATCTCGAGATTTACTGAAAATTTAAGAAAACGCCGAATTAAAGAGGGACGAGTAGATCTAAATCTCAAAGAAGCCACCATATCTTTTAATAAAGAAAAAAAAGCATCTGGCATTGAAATTCGAGAAAGATTGATTAGTCATATGCTTATCGAAGAACTAATGTTATCGGCCAATATGAAAGTAGACGAATATTTACGGAAAAAAGATTCACCTACTCTTCATCGAATACATGAACCAATGGATGAAGATAAATTGGAAATGTTAAATCAGTTTTTACAATTAAATGGTCATAACATTAGCATTAAAGATATAAGTTATCCGGAGATAATGAATGCAGTCTCAGCTATAGAATCAAGTCCAATAGCAAAAATATTTAATTATTTGTTACTTAGAAGTTTTATGCAAGCCTATTACGGAGGAGAAAGTATAGGGCATTGGGGCTTAGGTTTTAAAGATTATTGTCATTTTACATCGCCTATTAGACGTTATCCAGACTTAGTTGTTCATCGAGTACTTCATGCCACCTTATTGGAAGAAAAAAAGCCCTACGATAAAGGTGCGATTTCAATGATGGGTGTGCATTGTTCAGAAGAAGAAAGAAGAGCATCTGATGCGGAAAGAGATATCATGAAGATAAAATCCTTTCGTTATCTGGAGTCAACAGGTGTAACTGAGTTTAAAGGGTTTATAGTTGGAATACGACCTTCTCAAATTTTTATCGAATTAGCAGATTCAAACTTAGAAGGCGTCCTAGACAAATCAGAATTTACGGATGAATTCGAAGTCATGATAAAATCGGACTTTTCCTTCTATTCAAAAAAATACACAAAAAACTTTTTCATCGGTGATGAAGTCTCTGTTTCATTAGATAGAATTGATTATGAAGAGATTAAAGTTTATCTAAAATTAAAATCCTTTAAAAAAACTACCTAGGTTCAACGCCTAGGTCTTGTCTCGTCCAGATTTTACGAAAGAACGGTTTACCATCCATCTCAAAGTTTGATAAGAGTTGAATGATTTGGCTTTCACTAACGTTAAATTTTTTCATAGTTTCATAGTTCAAGCTCATTTGCGAGTGCGTTACCCATTGGATCAAGCTTTCATTATTTCGTTCCGCCTCAGGTAACAATGTGCTTACAAGTTCAAATAAGTTTTTGTGTGTTAAGAAGGACCCTTTTGAAACGACATGCATTGGAGCCGCGCCATGATCAGCAGTCACTAAAAGTAAAAATTTATCATCATAATGGGATCTTAAAAAATCGAATATTTTTCGTATTTCCATATCCGTTGCTGTAAGTACCCTTTCGGATTCTTTAGATTCCCATCCAAACGCATGACCTACGGCATCTGTCGCCTTTAAAGTAACATATACTAGGTCAGTTACTTTATCATTATGAAGGCTTTTATTTATAATTTCCTTTTCTATACTGTCACGAATTGTGTAGCCATCTAATGCAACTTGATATTCAGACGATTGGAAGAGTGAAACTTTTTTACTAAAATCTACACGATCTTTTGCTTCAAATGTAGAAATGACTTTCCCTTTATTTGAAAGATAAAATTCATAAAAATCTACTTTCTGATTAGAACTTGGTACTTCGAATGCTTTATCAAAGGTATCCCAGCGTAAGGTTAATGAATTTGCCCAATAAACAAAATCTCTATCTGGAGAGGAGTTGCTTGAATAAGATTTTAACTTATCAAGAAGTTCGATAGGAATATCTTTACCATGTCCCGCCATTCCAATACTAGCACGTGCCGCATAACACTGGCTTATAATAACTGGAATATTATTATTCGCATAATCCCAATCATCTGCAAGTGTCAATGACTTAAATTGAGATAAATCTAATTGGTAATCTTTTCCTTGAAAAACAGGTCTTGAAACTACTTTACCATTTTTCCATGTATAAACTTCGTTAGAAAAGACTTCCGTTGTATTCGGAAACTTTCCTGTACCAATTGCCGCATGCCCGACAACCGTATGAGCTTCAAGATGAGCGACTTTTGCATTTTTAAAGTAGGCTGATTGATTTTTAAATGATTTAAGGAATGGAAATGAGTTTGGATGTGCTTTGTAGAGTTGATCTCCACCTTGGTCAACTATGATGGTAACTATTATTTCTGGCTTCTCTTTTGTTTCCCTGAATACTTTATCGAATTTTTTAAGATCAATTTCTTTTTCAAACGGATGTTGGAGCAGTCTTGCGTATATGGAAGGTATGTGCTGTTGATAAATCTGATCCGAGTAAACACCAGACCGAATCCACTTGGGTCCATAAAGCCAAATAGGAATATTCGAATCGTACGAGTAGTTTGTGTAGTGCGATGTGTATTTTACTTCTTTCTCAAATTCCGGATGAGATTCTTCCCAACCCCAATTTTCCTTTAGATCGTCCCAAGAGAGATCATGCTCTATCATAATTTCTTTTAATTCTTCTTTTGAAAAATGTGAAAGAGTGCTTGCCTCACCTCCGTAATTATCCAGAAGATTGAACGGATAAGGTACTAAAATCAAATCAGTATCTTTTTGGATCGATCGTACAGCCGCATCCCGGTAATCGCGCTCCCAACCACATGAGATTATGGATATTAAAAGATACAAAGCCATACATAGATTACTGATTTTAATCATTTTTCTTTACTCACTTTTAACAAACGTCAATTGTAATACCTTCATTCGGCGAAGTGCAAAAAAGCAAGTGCGAATTACTGTTGTCGGAGATATCATGTTTCACAGTTCACAGCTTGTGAAATATTACAATTCTAAGACAAAATCGTATAATGCTGAAGAGAGTTTCCAATGGATACGTCCGAAATTTGTAAATTCAGATTTGGTAATGGGAAATCTTGAAACAACTATAGTAAATCATGCCGAACTTTACGGTGGATACCCTCGCTTTGGCTCGCCTAAGGAAGTTGTATTGGCATTAAAAAATTCTGGATTTCATATCCTATCGACAGCAAACAATCATTCCGCGGATAAAGGGAGTCATGGTATAGACTTTACTATTGATACGGTCTTAGATAATGAAATGATTCCTTTGGGAACTTACAAATCCGAAGCAGACTTTCGAAATAGAAGAAATTTCATGATGAATAAAAATGGAATCAATATCGCTATTTACAATTACACTTATTCAACAAATGGAATCAAGGTTCCGAAAGGAAAAATAGTCCGTCTGATTGAAGAAGAAAGCTTAGAGAAAGACATTTCTTTTGCAAAACAAAATGGTGCAAACTTCGTAATCGTTTGGTTTCATTTTGGAACTGAATACCAAACTAAACCTGACGCTTACCAGAAGAAATGGGTGAATAGAGCTTTAGAATTAGGTGCAGATGTTGTAATCGGTGGTCACCCACATGTAGTTCAAAAATTGGAAAGAGTGGGGGACAAATTTTTCGCATACTCTCTTGGAAATTTTCTATCTGCACAGAATAAACCGTTTACTGACGGTGGATTAGTTTTACACTTCGATCTCATTCTCTCTGGCAATGAAAAAGATATTACGAATATTTTACCTGAAGCAGTATGGGTTGATCCCTCCAATTATCAGATCATTCCCATTGATGACGCTTTAGAGGGTAAATTGGAAATTAAATTATCAGACAGCAAAATGATAAGAATGAAAAATTATAAGAAGCAATATTTGAATGTAATTTCAGATATTGAAGAATCTAAGAAGTAACTTTATTTATCGAATTTTATTTTACATTTTCCGATTTTGAATATCTTGAATATTTCGTTGCACGATCTTCCTAATCAATGTCTCCTAAATCGTTAAACGTCAAGCTCCACAAGCTCATAGCCCAAACCTTCTCTAACCACTTTTATATCATCTCCCGTACAATCTAATATGGTTGATAACTCAACTTTCACAATCCCACCGTCAATGATAGAAGTTACATTTTTCGCATACTTACTATCCAAATCATCGATATCGATAATAAAATCATCGTCTGTTGAGGCGGAAGTAGAGGTAATAGGAGATTGATGGATTTCTAACAAAGACTGGAGATAGATATGGTTGGGAAAACGGATACCGATGTGTTTATCTTTGTGATGGGAGAACGAAGGTTTAGGTAAATTTTTATTTGCCTTAAGAATAAAAGTAAATGGTCCAGGTGTAATTTTTTTCATCAATCTGTATGTAGGATTCGGCAAATATTCGATATACTTTGATGCCATCGAAATATCTTTACAAAGTAACGACAAAGGTTTATCCTTTGGTAATTTTTTCAATGCGTATAAGGCATCAACCCCAGCTCTCGAATTTGAATCCGCAATGATCGCATAGACCGTATCAGTTGGAAATATAAATATCTCCCCTGCTTTTAGTTTTTCTGAGATTTGTTTTAGCTTTCTAACTTCAGGATTCTGAGGATGAAGATAATCAATCATTTTACTGGGCGGTCAATCCACCATCAATAACGATTGTTTGTCCAGTCATATAGCTAGATGCGTCCGAAACTAGAAATTGGGCGGCTCCTAAAATCTCTTCTGGTTTTCCTAACCTTGCCATTGGAATTCCAGCTAACACTTGATTAATTATAAATTCCTTACTTTTGATCATTTCCGTCATGTCCGTATCTATTAATCCAGGGCAGATCACATTTACTCGATAGCCGGAGTTACACCACTCAATTGCCAAAGCTTTTGAAAGTGATATGACAGCGCCTTTTGTTCCAGAATAGACAGATGCGAGCTTTGATCCAACCATACCCAAAACGGATGCTACATTGATGATATTTCCCCCGTCCTTTTTGTGATGTTTGTAATACGCCTGGCAACTTCGGAAAACTCCCGTGTAATTTGTTTGAATAATATTCTGAAGTTCTTCTTCTTTGAAACCCGAAGCTGGAGTATTCGTTGCAATGCCTGCATTATTGATCAGACAATTTAGTTTACCATGTTTTTCACGGATTTTACCAATTTCTGTAAATGCATCAGTCTCTGATTTGACGTTGATGACAACACCGTTTATACCTTCCTTGGCCATCCACTCTATTGATTCCGGTCGAGATCCAGCTCCATATACAATCGCACCAGCGTCTCTCAAGCCCAAAGCCAATGTCTTTCCTATTCCGCGACTAGCGCCTGTAATTAAAACTGTCTTATCTTTTACATCAAAAATATTCATTTTACCTCATGGTTTGCTGGATAGCATTCACTATTCTCTGGTTTTGTATCTTCTAATAATTTTTTATAGTCAATCGTTCCATCGTCCGTTAATAAATCTCTTCTAATATAGTGGGCGCCTTTTTCATAGTAGTCTGCGATTGGATTACATTTATCGATCTCCTTATCTGGATTTGGTCGACAATTGATTTTGATATAAAAGTATCCAAACGAGTGATTTCTATTTGCTAAGTAATCGCCAAAGGACTCACACTCTGTAATTTGAATTACTTTTTTCTTACATCCTAACATAAAATTGCAAATTACTATCACAAGCACGAAGAGAACTTTACGGTACATAACTTGAGAATAAATGTGATTCCTAGAAAGGCAAGAATTTGTTTATTTTAAAAAGTAGATCGCCAAGACGGATCCAATTACTAAAAGATCTGGATATTCATTTTCAAATAGAACCTTCTGACATTAATGAAACGCAAGACCAAAGCGAACCACCAATGGACTACCTCAGAAGAATGGTAACATCAAAATTAGGTGATTTTCGATATTTGAATCCATTAAACACTTATCTTTCTTGTGACACCATTGTCCTGTTTGAAAACCAAATTCTCCATAAACCTAGTTCGGAAGCCGAGGCGATGGATATACTTGAACGTTTGAATGGAAGGACTCATAGTGTTTTTTCAGCCTCTGCTATGACTGACTCTATCTACTTTGATTATTTTTATGAAGAGACACAAATTCGTTTCCATGACTGGGATACGAACGCTCGTCTTCGTTATATCAGAGAGGAAAAACCCTACGATAAGGCAGGCTCTTACGGGGTTCAGGACAGGAATGGGCCAGTTGCGGAAAGGTACGGTTCCTATTGTAACGTTTTGGGATTTCCGTTGAGAAGTTTTTTAGAACGCTGGCAGAGTTGGATTCATTATTGGCCAGCTTGGGAAAAAGTCAAAATTTAGGCGTAGACGTTTACTAGATCACCAGGTTTGTAATTTGATTTTTCTTTTGGTGACTTTTCTATCGAGTCTGCTTTCGAACTTGTGTCCTCGCTCGGATATTTAGGACGGTATTGACGAGATTCAATTGCATCCACTTTCTCAACTGGTTGTGTATTAAATGTAGGTGAAATGTAGGTAAGGTGCTCACCTAAACCGGAAACTCTTGCCACGCCGCTTGCTATGTCCATATTGTGATTATCGCTCCAAATCTGTCCTGAGATTAGACCCAAACGGAAAAATGGAAACAAAAAAAAGCGCAATCGAGATTTCTTCTCTCTTTCAACTCTTCAAATTGCCGGAAAAGTCACTTCCGCAGGTATTTACTTATGTAGGAGATGATTCGTATGAGTTTGAAATCGCCGTCGAATTCTTCAAAACCAAGCTTGAGAGACAAGGTCAAAGCCTAGATATCATTGTAATCGTGGCAGAAGGAGGAGAACAGGCAAAATTATTTGCTGAATTGTTCACTCCCGATATGTTTTTCCCTAGAAAATTGATCATTCTCAAGAATGCTAATGCGTTTTTCAAACCCATCCTTGAGGCAAAAGCCAATTCGGATTATTCTGACTACGTTTCCGGATTCAAAAAAAACATAGTATCCCTATCGGAAAATATCAACTTACTGATTCACTATGAAGGTCGTGACTTACCTGCGAGTTTTGCTTCCCTATTTCAAAATCAATATAGCTTCTATAAACCAAAGACACTATATCAAAATAACATCGCTAAGGCATTAAAAGAAGTCCTTGAACAAGAGAATGTAAAATTGGACGAAGATGCTTGGGACGAATTTATTCACAAATCACCCGCTAATATTGGTTCGTATATAAAAGGAATTAGAAAACTCAAACAATACTTAAATAAATCAAAGTTTACTCTGTCAGATATCAATGAAATTCTATTTACTCAAACCGAGATGAATGCCAATACTCTGGTTGAAAGTTTGATTCAAACAAAAAAGACTGAATTTTATAAAGAGTTTACAAAATTTTCAGATGATAATGGCGAGATCCTATCCTTTCTATCTAGACTATTAAACAAACTTGATGAGATACGCAAAATTCGAATCATTAGAGCAAAACATAATGGCGAGATACCTATTCCTATCATGGACGAAATATTAAAAACTGGTTCTTATTCGGAAGCAAGAAAAGGATTTATGAGACGTCAGTTAACGAATGATGCAAAATTCTTTACAGATAAATCTTTGAATCAATTTTATGAAATACTAATCGAAATGAATATAAAATATAAATCAGGGCTACGAAACGAAGAGGCCAGAGTCTATTTTATTCAGAGAACGATGGAAATGTTCAAACTGCTTCACTCTGTTGCATCAAGTTCGTAGTCTTTGATTTTTCGATACAGGTTACGTTCTGAAATACCTAATAACTTTGCAGTTTTAACACGATTTCCGTTCGAATACTTTAAATTGGCTTTTATAATCTCCTTTTCATACACTTCCAATTTTACTCCTGGTTTTATCTGCAAATCTTCCGAAACATTCTCAAAAAAGTGAACGGGGATATTTGCAAATTTAATATTCTTTTTCGGTGAATAAGCAACTAGTGAATAAACCAAATCTTTCAACTCATGAAGATTGTGTTTAAAATGACGTTTCGAGAAAAAATGATGAAACTGTTCATCAAACGAAATGACTGATTTTTTCAAGTCAGCATTGGCATGAGATAAAAACTGCAAAACAAAGTAAGGTAGATCTGAAACTCTTCGATGCAATGGAGAAAGATAAAATTGAAAAGCAGTAAATTGTTCAAATAATTCCAAATGAATTTTACTCTCTTTCAGCTGTTCTATTTCTACGGAATTAATTTCCCAATAAAGGTATGAATCCTCTGGAAGTGAATATTTTGTATCTTTCCACCATTGGAGCCACAATCGCACTTCCTCTATCGGAGCTTCCGATAAATTTTCCCACCAGATAACTACCTGTTTATTTTTTGATAACAAATTTATTGAAATATCAAAGAGATCTTTCTTTTGAGAGTAATCAACTTTTATCAATTTATATCGATCAGCTTGAAACCGTTCACGAATTGACTGTTCGATCCAAAATGATTTACCTGTTCCTGTGTCTCCTAAAATAACCATAGGTAAATTTGTTTTGGACATCTCCAACCAACGATCTCGCAACTTTTTCACATCGGGAGAAAGAGAAATCCAATTTGTATCTTTGTTATTTTTTTTTGACAACAGTCACAACTCCTTTGATGTAACCGGAGAATGTTTTCCTTTTATTTTCAATTAGAAATTGTTTAGCTTTAGAAGGTTGAATTAGTAGTGTTTTTGGAAATGATATATTTGGTTTGGACAAAAAGGTTTCACTAGGTATATTTTGCACGCCATACGACGTAAAAGAATCCAGTTTCATCGATGTACGAATTGCATATTCTTTACCGGCCGTTACTTGAATTTCAAGTGGGACCTTTAGCCAAATTGCCTCACCTTTCGTTTCAACCAAGATTGCTTGGTATTTATCCTCATTGTCATTTGGTTTGATTATTTCATTTCCAATTAATGATTCTATATCTGTCTGTACTTCCAACTTCTCTAATACTTTCGTTTCAGAAATTTTCTCATAAGCCATATTCATGTTATAAGGTGTGATTGTGTCAGCTACTTGACGAACAATACTTGCATCGTATTTTTTAAAAGGAGGTGAATCTAACTGAAATGGTTGAGAAACTTCATCGGTCGTATAATATAAATTAAATTGATTGAGGAAAATCTGGATGTAACCATCTTCAGTGCCCAATCTCTGATAATCAGTAATTCCAAGAATTTTAGAAGAACTCATGCGTCCAATTTTTTGTATGCTTCTAATTGTTTCAAGATTTGTATGGTTGGGAATAATTATATAGAGTTCAATACCAAGTTGGCGCAAGTCATTCAAAGCGTTAATGATATCGTTTGATTTTTCTTTTGCCGAACCTGACAAAAGTAAAAACAGTTTTCTAGACTTCTTCTTACTGGATCCAAATTTTGATTTTAATGATTGGATCGCACCTAATAAGACATCACTCTGATTAGATCCTGACCAAGATGTTTCCTCGAGCAAATTTTTTATCTCAGCATGCTCTAAGGTCGGAGGTAGTGTAAGATTTTTATTTTTTCGAAGGATAGTAACACCAAGGAAAAGGTTAGTTTTATCTACGAGAGAAAGTATTGATTTTAGAAAGTCTTTTCTGTAATAAGCATAAGCTCCGTTTGTATCACAAAAAAAATGTACTTCATAATAATCTTTATCTTCATTCAAATTTTTTTCGAAATATTTTGGACTTAAAAAGCGAAAGGTTTTTTCTACATGCATTTCAATCGCAAGTATTGGATTTGTAACTAACTTAGATTGTACTTTTGTTTTTAGCTTATTTTTACAGTTATACACCTCGGTTTGAATGAGTGTCGGTTTTCCAAAGTCTATGTAATCTTTGGAAATAAAATTACTATCCCATTCAAGACATAGAACATCGTAAATCGGTTCGGAGAGAGTCATGTCATTTTCAATATTCTCTTTGGTTAAGAAGCTCTCCGTTAGCAAAGCATCCGTTATTTCTGTTTGGAAATTTCTTTTTAGATAGTGTCTAGTCAGTCTAGCGAATTCAGTACCTGCTTCATTCTTCGTATCAAATACTGACGTGGGAATTTCGCCTGAGATCGATGCTGGTAAGACAGTGATTTCCTTAGAAAGGAGTAAATTTGGTATCAGAAAGAAGAAAAAGGCAATCGCATAAATAACGTTGTTAAATATGTGCTTTGAATTTCTCACGAATTTTCCATATTTCTTTGATTTCACTTAGTTTGTTTCCTTTCCACTGACACTCTGAATTCCTTGAGAAAAGATTGACAGCCACATTTCTCGTCTATTAAATCTATCGGAAAGGAGTAGATTCTTTATGAAGAAATCACTTATCGTATGTATCTCTATGCTGGCTTTTATCGTAGCATGCGGCTCGAGCGACGGCAGAAGAGATGCGACAACTGTTGGAAAAAACGGTTGGATCTTTGAAGGTTGGGCATGTGCCCCGGATGCGGCTGCTGGTGCACGTGGCGAAAGTCCTGCTCAGTATTGCAAAGGCAAAGAAAAAGAATTCGACTATCTATACATGAAATTTTCTGCAAGAGCTTCCGACAAGGCGATCAAACAGAACTCAGTAGCTATGAAACAGTCCACTTGCCGTGAAGCAGCTAGACTACAGGTTGCTGGAGACGGACTTAAGAAAATTCTTGGTGAATACCTTGAACAAGCTTCTGGCGTTTCAGATGGTCAATCGACAGGTTCTGTGATTGTATCTGAGTCTAAAGGTCTGATCAAAGGTCTTGGGATTTATGACTGCTGTTCACTCAATAACGAAAAGGGTGTATGTGCAGAAGCCGGAGAGCCAGAAACTTGGGAAGAATGTCAGTGTGTTGGATACATGAAATACGCTGGTGGACAAAAAGCATTAGAAACTAAAGCTCAAGCTGCACAATAGTTAGCTTCCTTTTTCTATATAAGAACCTCCCAATTTTTGGGGGGTTTTTTTATGCCCAGATATCTTGTGAATCGTCTTTAGCTTGGCGTGTTATACGTATATCGGTAAACTATGAAAAACAGAAGATAAATCGAATAAACTAGCGAGAAAATCGAGAAATTAACTAGTGTTTAACTAGAAAGCGTTTTAATGGCAGTTAATACGCAATGCAAGAAGAAAGAATTATGCGAAATGGACTTATCTCCTATAATATTTTTAAATTAAAGAGGTTTATAAATGAAGTATCTTATTCTCTTACTCTTATTTGTTGGATGTAGCTCCCAACAAAAATCAAAAATAACAAATAGTCCCCATGAGAATGATTTTATAGAAATTCGCGAACAAGATAAGTATTCAGGAAAAGAATTACCTAATCCTCCTGATTCTCCTGGATTTAAATATTCTAAATATGAATCAATAACTCTGGAAGATTTAATTGAAAGAGGAGAGATCGAAGAAAATACAAAAGGAATGAAAATATTCAATTCGAGAAATAAACTACTTATAAAACTTACTGCTTATCCCACACAAGATCTAAGTCAGGAAGAAGAAGGTAGAAGAAATACATTCGCCTTACTTTTTCAAAATATGAAACCAATTATTCATATTTATGATTCAAAATTAAAACTTAGATACAAAGATCAAAATTTTCTAATTATATTTCAGTCTCAATTGATACCATACATGAAATCAGAACTAAAAATTGGAGATTTGATTGGATTGTATATTGTACATGCTACCTACGATGAATTTGGAAAAATACATATAATCTTAGTCAATGAATTTCATAAATACTAGATCAGGAATCCTCTTCGTATAACTTCGTCTTACCGCATCGCTTCGAGAAATAGGTAACACTCGTATTATAAAGACGGCTATTTCTATACCAGGCGATCTCTTTTTCTCTGCTGAGAATACTGCAGATGGAGACCGTTACCATACATACGGGATTAAAATATTTGCCGGCAGCCCAAGTTTGATCACTAGCTTAAAAAAACTGAATTTAATAGTGATCCAAATATTCTCTACTTTGGGCTATTTTATTTAAATGTTAATTGCTAAATTGTATTCGCTTAGCATATCGATAAATTCATTTAATTTTTCAGTCCGAAGTAATTTTTGTTTTAAATCTTCTGGGAAATTTAAACCCTCTAGATAACGTACAAAGTGTTTTCTAAAAAGGATGAGTGCATATTGATCTTCACTTGGATAAAATTCTAACATAGAATGTAAATGCTCTAACATAACACTTTTGATTTCATCAAAGCTCAGATTGTATTTCGAAATGGGATTGAAAATCCAAGGATTCCCAATCGCTTTTCTTCCAATGAGGACTAGATCGACACCATACTGTCTTTTTCTCTCCAATGCATCTTCATAAGAAAAGACATCACCATTGCCAAAGATTGGTACCTTTGCAAAGGATTTGATTTCTCCAATTTTATTCCAATCTGCCTTACCGGTATAGCCCATAGATTTGGTTCTACCATGAACGGAGATAGCAGACACACCAGCATCTTGCAGAACATTGACTGTATCACGGTAATTGTAATTTGATTCATCCCAACCCAACCTAATCTTTGCAGTGACTGGAACAGATACTGATTTCTTAATACGCGTGATCATATCTCCAGCGATAGAAAGATTTTTAAGAAGGCCCGCACCCGATCCGCTTCCCGAAACCTTAGCCACAGAACAGCCCATGTTTAGATCAATCACGTCGGGTTTCAATTCAATAATGCGTTTGGCTGCAATCTCTACTTTGTTCGGATCGCAGCCAAATATTTGAAAAAAAATAGGTCGTTCCATTTCTTGGAAACGAAACATAGCAATAGATCTTTGATTTCCGAGTACAATCTGTTCTGTTGAAACAAATTCGGTAAAAGAAAATGCAGAACCTAAACGACGCGTTATCAGTCGATAGGGACTATCGGATATACCTGCCATTGGTGAGAGAGCAACATTGCCTTTGATTTCAACATTGCCAACCCAAACCATCTTGCTACTCCGTATCTTTTACAATTGCAAAATCTTTAACGAAGTCTTCATCTTTCGTATCAACTATCTTCACTCCCATAGCTGACCTTCCTACCAATGAAATTTCCTTAGCCGATACGCGAATCGACATGCCAGATTGTGTAATGACTAAAAGTTCATCATCTTCTTTGAGAGAACAGAGACCTACGGCTTTTCCATTCTTTTCCCCTACTTTCAGGTAAGTCATACCTTTACCTGCACGACCTTTGGTAGAAAACTCGTCGAAATCGGTTCTCTTTCCAATGCCATTTTCAGAAATACAGAATAATTTAGAATCTGGCTCTACTTTCGTAAGCCCAACGATTTCATCCGTTTCGGAAAGGCGCATAGCCGTCACTCCTGAGGCAGTGCGTCCTTGAGATCGCAATTCATTCAAATTCATACGAATTGCCAAACCTTCTTTACTTCCAATAAATACATCGAAGCTTTCAGGATTTGAAAGAACGTCGATCAATTCATCTCCATCACGAAGACCGATAGCGATAATGCCTGATTTTTTTGTGCTAGAGAATTCATCTAATTGAATCTTCTTAACAAAACCATCTTTTGTTACCATGAGTAGATAAGATTCATCAAACTGCCTAAATGCAAATAGAGATGTAATTACTTCATCTTCACTTAGGTTAATGATTGCCTTTAATGATTTGCCTCGAGCCTCTTTAGTTGCAATAGGCAATTCATACACTTTCAACAAAAATGCTCTACCTTTATTTGAAAAAAGCATCAGGTGATCGTGAGTCATTGCGACACTTAATTTTTTAATAAAGTCTTCACGTTTCGTTGAAATACCTTGGATTCCTTTTCCACCGCGTTTTTGACGTCTAAATGTGTCCATAGGTAATCTTTTGATAAACATATCTTCAGAGATTTGAACCACTACTTCTTCATCTGCTATCAAATCTTCTGCGTTAAATGAAGATGATTCAACAGATTCTAAGCTAATTTCGGTAATACGATTTGACCCATATGATTCAGCTACTTTCGTTAATTCATCACAAATGATTTGTTTTACACGGTCTGGCTTTGCGAGGATGTCTTCAAGATCCATAATATGAAGCCTTATCTGTTCTAATTCTTCTATTATTTTTTGAACTTCTAAGGAAGTTAAACGTTGGAGTCTCATTTCCAAGATAGCGTCTGCCTGCATCTCTGACAAAGCAAATGTGCTTATCAATTTTGCTTGAGCTTCCCTCGGATCCTTCGAAGAACGGATGATTCGAATTACTTCGTCAATGTTATCTAGAGCGATTTTTAATCCCTCTAAGATGTGAGCTCTTTTTTTGGCTTTATCTAAATCAAACTCTGTACGTTTGATAACGACTTCATTTCTATGTGCAGCATACGCGCTTAAAATTTCTTTTAATGGAAATATCTTAGGACGATTGTCCAAGATTGCGAGCATCGTAATTCCATAACTCACTTGCAATTGAGTTAATTTGTAGAGTTGATTTAGAATTACTTGGGCATTAAAATCCTTTTTGATATGAAGTTCAACGCGGATCCCTTTCCTATCTGATAAATCAAGTATTTCAGTGATACCTTCGATCACCCTTTCATTGACAAGGTCTCCGATCTTCTCTAATAAATTCCGTTTGTTTACTTGATACGGTATTTCATGAATAACGATGATTTCGCGACCCTTGGCGTTATCAATAATTTCAACTTTAGATCGAATACGAATCGATCCTTTTCCTGTTGAATATGCCTGATAAAGACCCTCTCCTCCGATAATCGTTCCACCGGTAGGAAAATCTGGCCCTGGTAGGATCTTCATCAATTCATAAAGTGAAATATCCGGATTTTGAATTACTGCTACGACCGCACTTATTGACTCACGCAGGTTATGTGGAGGTATGTTTGTTGCCATACCCACAGCTATACCAGTAGAACCGTTTACTAAAATATTTGGAAAATTCGCTGGTAGAACATCTGGTTGTTGGCGAGTATCATCGAAGTTTGGAGAAAAAGAGACTGTATTCTTTTCTATATCTTTCAATAACTCTTCAGCTAATTTCGTTAGCCGCGCTTCTGTATATCGATAAGCGGCCGCAAAATCACCATCCACCGATCCAAAGTTACCTTGACCATCGATAAGCGGCTCTCTCAATGAGAATGTCTGAACCATACGAACCATTGTATCGTACACCGCAGAATCACCATGTGGGTGATAGTTACCGATCACTTCCCCAACAATTTTCGCTGATTTAACATATGGTCGATCACTTCGCCATGCTCGTTCATTCATAGCATGGAGTATTCTTCGGTGAACAGGTTTTAATCCATCTCTAACATCTGGTAATGCTCTACCAACGATTACGCTCATCGCATAATCGAGATAGGCCTCCTTCATCTGGTCTTCTATCTCAACAGGTATTACGCGAACACCTGCTTTCAAAGCGCCTGCAATATCGGGTCTTCCTGCTAAATTAAGAGCGAGTGTTTTAGTCGATTCGTTTTCTTGGCCGTTAGTTTCGGTCATTTAATTTTTCCGTATCTTTTATAAATCTAAATTAGCAACTTTGTACGAGTTTTCTTCGATGAATCTTCGTCGCGGAGATACATCATCACCCATAAGAATATTAAACGTGTCTTCAGCCTCTACAAAATCGGCTAACTTTACTTGTAACATAACACGAGCCTTCGGATCCATAGTGGTTTCCCAAAGCTGTTCTGGATTCATTTCTCCTAGACCTTTATACCTTTGGATAACAACTTTATCAGTAGGTCTCGTTTTAAGAATTTCTTCTTTTTCTCTATCTGAATAAACATAAATTGATTCTCTACCGAATTTCAATTGGTAAAGAGGTGGTTGCGCAACATAAAGACTTCCCTGTTCAATGATTGCCTTCATGTGCCTATAAAAAAATGTTAAAAGCAAAGTCCGAATGTGAGAGCCATCGACGTCAGCATCGGTCATGATGATTACTTTTCTGTATCTTAGCTTTTCCGGATTAAATTCATCTGTTCCGATACCCGTTCCCATCGCTGAGATCAAGGTTCGAATTTCTTCATTGGCTAATATTTTGTCTAACCTAGATTTCTCTACGTTTAATATTTTTCCTTTCAGAGGTAGTATTGCTTGTATGTGACGATCTCTTCCTTGTTTGGCGGAACCACCGGCTGAATCGCCCTCAACTAAAAAAAGTTCACAATGAGCTGGATCTCTTTCAGAACAATCTGCAAGTTTCCCAGGAAGACCTCCACCTTCAAGGACTGTCTTTCTTCGAGTTAAATCTCGGGCTTTACGTGCCGCTTCACGTGCCTTAGACGCCAAAATACCCTTTTCTAGAATCTTTTTAATAACTGCAGGATTTTCTTCAAAGAATAGATTAAGTCCCTCTCCGGAAATAGTTTGCATCAATCCTTTAACTTCCGCATTGACCAACTTTTCTTTTGTTTGTGAATTAAACTGAGGCTGAGGAATTTTGATAGAAATAACAGCACATAAACCCTCTTTTACATCATCGCCTGTTAACCCATTAGGTTGCTTTTTAAATAAAACTTGGTCCTTTTTAAGATGATCATTTAATGTACGAGTTAATGCTGCTCTAAAACCTTCTAAATGTGTTCCACCTAGATTGTTATTGATCGCATTCGTAAAACAAAACACACTTTCCGAATAAGTATCGCAATACTGTAGAGCAATCTCCGCATAAACAGTTTCTTTTTCACCTTCAAAGTGCAGGACTTTGTGCAAAGGATGTTTAGATTCAGTAAGATACTCTACAAAAGAAACGATACCGCCATCAAATTTAAACTCATGTTTGGCGATATCTTCTTTTCTTCTATCTTCGATTCGAATGAGTAAACCTTTATTTAAGAAGGCAATTTCACGGAATCTAGAAGTTAATGTTTCGAATACATACTCTGTCGTTGTAAAAATAGAACTATCTGGCAAAAATCTTACAGTTGTTCCATGTCGATCGGTTTCGCCGATTACCTTTACATCTTCAACTGGAATACCTGTTAAATACTTTTGGTAATGAATTTTTCCAGATTGATGAACTTCAACTTCTAACCATGTGGATAATGCATTTACAACCGATACACCAACACCATGTAAACCACCAGAAACCTTATATGCATCGTTTTCAAATTTTCCACCGGCATGAAGGATTGTCAGAACAACCTCAATGGTAGATTTACCTTTCTCTGGATGGATATCGGTCGGGATACCCCTACCATTATCCTTAACTTCGATGATATTACCTGGTAAAATAGCAACGTCGATTTCGGAACACTGACCTGCCATTGCCTCATCGACAGAATTGTCTACTACCTCGTAGACCATTTTATGAAGTCCTGTTTCGTCCTGAGTACCAATGTACATGCCGGGACGTTTACGAACGGCCTCTAGGCCTTCTAGAATCTTGATTTTCGAGGCAGAATAGGTGTTTTGAGAAGGGTCATTTGTCATGAGAAAATCTTATATCCTAATGGAAGTATCCTCAGAATGGCCCCCTAGAGCAAGTGAAATCGAAATAGAATGTTGATTCTTATTTTATGAAATTAGGAGAATTGCCAGCTTTAAACGCAATTTTTGAAACTTCAATAGGAAGCTGTTTTGACAGAATTTTCTTTAAAATCTCATTTCGCATAAATTCTAATTCTTGGGAAATCATCGAATGTTTACAAATAATAGTGAGCTTTCCTTCCTTAAGTAGAACTGGTTTTGAGCCATCCGCTAGCACATCGCCAACCATTTCTTTCCATTCACGTTGCAAAATTTTCAACGTTTGATCTATAAAGATTTCTTCTCTGTTGATTCCTAATTTCTCTAGGCTATGAAACAAATCTGAAATTTCAATTTTTTTCATATCATGTCAGACTTTGTTACGATTCCATTTTTGATGTCAAAAATTTCCCTTTCAATGTTCAAACTTCCGACGTAATCTTTGATACCTTCGAGATCTGTTGTGGTAAAGAATGCTTGCCCACACTCAGAAATTAAATTAACAAAATATTCTCTTCGTTTTACATCTAACTCTCTGATTATATCATCAATTAATAAAACTGGCGCTTCCCCTGTTTCTTCCTTAATCATTTGAAAACAAGCAGTTTTTAAAGCTATCACTGCACTACGCTTTTGACCTTGTGATCCAAAATGACTCAAATCATGATTTTCAAAACCTATGGGTAGATCATCTCGATGATTTCCGCAACTCGTATAACCAATTGATATGTCTTTTCGTAAGTTCTTTTTTAGACGTAACAAATGTTCTTCTTTATCTTTTACATTAGGTATGTATGTTAAATTGAAATCATCCTTTCCTTGACTTAATAAAATCAAATTTCTATTAAAATAAGTTGAAAGTCGTTCAACAGTAGACTGACGTTGCGTTCTTATTTCCTCTTCTCTTTTTATCAATGGCTCATTCCAAATCTCAATTTCTGAATCACTGGCATTGTCTTTCTTTAAGGCACTATTTCTTTGTTTTAAAAGATGATTGTATTCGATTAATTGATTCAAATAATTAGAATTAGTTGATGAAATAAAAGAATCTAAAAATTTTCGCCTTTCTATATTTCCAGATTCAATAATTTTGATGTCTGGAGGACTCATGATTACAGAACGAAAGAAACCAACGGAATCTGCTATCCGCTTGATCAATTCACCATTGATTTTTATTTTTTTTCTTTTAATTGAATCTTTTTGAATCCCATATTCAAAAGTATACTCTTCACCTTGCGCTTCAAATTCTGCCTTTAAAAATGTAAAAGGTGATTCCCACTTCAATAATTGGTTTTCATCTGATTCACGAAAACTTTTTAAATAGGAAAGTAGAGAGATTGATTCGAGTAAGTTAGTTTTTCCTTCTCCATTGTTTCCAATAAAGAAGATTAGACGAGCGTTGAATTCTAAAGCTGTGTTCGCATGATTTCTAAAATTAGTGAGCGAAATTCGCCTTAAATACATTACAGTTTCATTGGCATGATTACAGAAACAAAATCACTATCAGATGGATCCTTAAACAAAACAGGAGCACTTGAAGATGAGAACTCTAGTATAACTTCTGGATCATCAATAACTTTTACAACATCACTTAAATAATCACCCTTGAAAGCTATCGCTATCGGCTCACCAGAATAATCTATATTCATATTGTGATCAAACATCATTGTACCTGGATTAGATGAACTGATATTTACACTTCCGGGTGTAAAATTAAGTCTGATTTGTTTTGAAGGCTCTTCTGCGGAAATGAGTGCTTGCTTCAAAAATGTCAGAAAATCTGCTTTCTGAAGTCTTACGGATTGTGTTGCTTGTTTGGGTATAACTTGTTCGTAGTCTGGAAAGTTTCCATCAATAAGTTTAAACAACAATTCAATATTACCAGAAGATACATAAATTTGTTCTTCAACAAATCCAATCTTTGCAGTTTCCTTGCCTTCCATCATTTTAAGCATTTCACGTACTGCTTTGTGAGGAATAATCACACCATTTTTAAATGGAAACTGTTTTGGAAATTTACGTACTATTTTTGAAAGTCGTCGACCATCCGTACCTACAACAATCAAATCTGTATCATTAGGTTTTAAGAATAAACCATTAAAAACGAATCTTGTTTCTTCCATAGCCATCGCGTATGATGTTTTACGGAACATTTCTCTTATCGTCTGACATGGGAATTCTACAATGCTTGCTTCGTCTACAACTGGTATCGTTTTGATATCTTCAGAATCAATACCATTTACTTTAAACTTAGTATCCATCTTTCCACTGGCATCCGTAATAAGCGTCTCAGATGAGTCATTACTATCACTCGTAGTTAATGCTGTTGTATCAAAATTTAAATTTTTAAAAATACTTGATAATTGTTTTGCCGGTAAGCTTGCGGAACCTTTCGATCCAACTATTGCGTTAACAGAAGTTTTAATCGCAATTTCCAAATCTGTTGCAGAAAGGTATACTGAATTGTCCGTAGCTTGAATTTTTAAATTTGAGAGTGCTGACTTTATTTCTCTAACGGATATTACTCCATCCACTGAATTGATAGCTTTTAAGAATTCTGTAGTATTGACAGTGAATTTCATTTTCTTCCTCTTTATGTATTTATATATTTATAATTATATATTATGTCGTCTTCGTTGTTTCTGTCAGTATGTCGATAAACCCACTTTCTTTCAATTTTTATTGAATTATGTCTTATTTTTTCAGTCAGAATTATGTTCATTTTTATGTCGCTTATGATCGGTCTAGTCAATAATGGAACCATAATTTGATGCTTATGTCTTATAAACACTTTGTGAACAGTTTGCCTTCTGGGTTACTGACTGTTTATTGGAAGGAAATTTGATGTTTGAGGGATTGGTAGATATCCTCAACGTTTCTGTCAGTGGCGATTTTTTCTTGGATTTTATTGATCCCATGAATTACCGTAGTATGTTGCGCCGAGAAAATTCTTCCAATCTGGGCTTTCGGAAGACCTAACACTTCATTCAAAATTAACATACACAAATGGCGAGGTGTAATGTAGTCAGCTTTTCTGCTTTTTCCTAGAAGATCTTTTCGTGCAATGTTCATTTTTTGACATAAAAGATCGATGACCTGATCTGCGTTAAAGCCAATACGTTTCCTATTGGTCTGAAGTCTGACGTTAGCAATTTCTTTAATTTTGTCTTCTGGTAGAACAAAATAGCTGTAGGCTTTTTTATACAAAATTAGGTCATTCATGATTCCCAAAAGAGCCCGTGAATCACCTTCAGAATGATTGGAAAGCCAATGTAACATTTCTTCAGACATGGGTATGTCGTACAATTTTGAATAATTTCGGAACATCTCAATTCGAAGAGCAATATCATGTTCTTTGATATCGGCCTGCAAACCGTGAACAAATCTAGACTTCAATCTGTCGTGTAAGGGCAATTCATAGCTTGGTCTATCTGAGGCGATTACTATCTGCCGTTTTCTTTCATACAAAAAATTAAATAGGGCAAAAAACTCTTCCTGAGTTTTTTCTGCACCACCATTTAAAAACTGAATATCATCGAATAGAAGTACGTTATACGACTGATATCTCATTTTGAATGACTCTAAACTATCTCGATTATTTTGTCTGACCGTAAAGATGAACTCGTTTAAAAAAGAAATACTATTTACATAACGTATTGTTTTCCAAGGATCACGTTTGAGGATTTCGTTTCCAATAGCATGTAACAGATGTGTTTTTCCAACGCCTACTGGCCCAAAAATATATAAAGGATTATATTTTGCGGGAGCTTCACTTATACTTTTAGCCGCAGTATAGGCAAGTCTATTGCAATCAGAGACAACATAACTATCAAAATTGTATTCTGGATTTAGGTCGGAATCAACGCCATCAAAACGACCTTCAATGATATCCTTCATTTGTGAAGAGGATTCTTCGTTGTCTGTGATTAAGACCAGTTTAAAAGCATCACCTTTTACCTGATAAGCGGCCGCTTCTATAAATGAAGAGTATTTTGCTTCAACGTGGCTCTTTATTGTGGCGGAAGGAGCAGTTACATACATGTCCCTGCCTTCAAATTTTCTAAATCTTAGGGGAGTAATAAAGTTTTTAAAGTAAAATGGCGGTACGTGTCTAGATACTTCTTCTAAGATTTCTTCCCAACTAGATTCCAATTCTTTTTTTCCATTTACCAAGACGGGTACTATACTTCTATTCAGTAGGTAGAATTCAAATGAAAAATCGAAGATACTCTCATGTTATCAAAAATCTTTTTCTTTAAATAAGAAAATTATGTCTCCTTGGTTGTTTGTAGATATTTACCCACTAACGAGAAGAAACGCTTAGTTTTAAAAAAAGCTGAGATAGCAAAAAGTATTCTAGAGCGGGAATATTATAATGCAATTTAGATTTAAAGTCTAAAATATGATACACTTTACGTACGTTAGCTTCAAAATTTTCCTTTCTAAATTCGTAGATCAACAATAGACAAATCATTTCTAAAAAATCAATGTTGGAAAATTTATCCTTCATAGGTTTTTTCTCAGACATTTGTTCTCTAATCCAGTTTTCTAATTTGAGAATTAAAATTGAATCATGGCAATTTTCTCTTACGACAGAATGCCATTCAGAGATCACCTCCTCTGGTATTTCAAAAGGATTCATGGATCCACCATAATATTCTTTAAAATCTTTATCGATGGATCGATTCATTGTGCGAATCAGATTTTGCGGTAAGTAGTTAAACGGAACGCATACAGAACGAGAAACGATCGTCTTTTTCAATTTGTTCAAATCATTTACAATTAAAATAAACTTTGTATGCTCCGGAGGTTCTTCCAGCGTTTTTAAAAGAGTTGTTTCCGCTTCGTTATTGATGCGTTGTGCCTCCGGAAACAAAATGATTCGTTTCGTTGAAACATGAGGTTTATAAATAATTCTATTTCCAAGTAACCAGCGTATCGTGAACTCTTCGGGATCTTTATCTTTACCGATTGCAATATTTTTATTTCTAGGAAATTGAATGTAGTCGGGATGTTCCCCTCTCATAAAAAGTCGACAGGATTCACAGTTTCCGCAGGAGCTACCGTTGTTACAAAGCAAATGTCTTGAAAATCTTTCAGCAGCAAACCACTTACCAACGCCGTCTGGTCCATGAAAGATAAGTACTCCAGGAATGCGATCTTGGTGTTTCAAAAAAGATTTTAGATATGTCAGGGCAACATCTTGCCCAACTACCTCATCTATTTGAAAATAACCAGGTTCCATTGAACGTGAATTAGTAGATTGGAGTAAGCCAAGAGGAATAGTTACTTTCTTCTCCGCGAACAATTTTGAAAAATAAAGTTTGTAGTTCTTTGGAAATTGATCCCATACTTCCTTCTCCAACTCTGCGACGATCAACTTCTTTTACCCAAGCAACTTGGACACCTGTGCCTGAGAAAAATATTTCGTCTGCTATATAAAGTTCAGAGCGTGCGACGTCTCTCTCGATTACTTTATAATTCAGATCGCTAGCAATTTTTATAAGGGATCTTCTTGTGATGCCTTCCAATATTGATGAACCAATACTAGGTGTTATGATCTCGCCGTTTCGGACTAAAAAAATATTTTCAGCTGAACCTTCTGAGACAAACCCTCTTCCATCTAAAAAAATTGCTTCATCATATCCATTTTGTACAGCCTCAGATTTTGCAAGGGCGGAGTTGACATATCCTCCACTTGCTTTTGCAAGCGTCGGGATTTGATTGTCAGAAAATCTTTGCCAAGTGCTCACCATGGTTGTGAGTCCATTTTGCGTATCCAAGTAATCATCCAATTTTAAAACATAGATTGCGATCTGAGTTTTTACGTCGTGAAATCTTGGAGATAGCTGTAATGCCGATGTATAAATGATCGGTCTGAGATAAATATTTTGTTTGTAGTTTGATTGTTTGATGAGGTCAATCGTGATCGCGACAAGCTCATCTGGAGTCTTATCAAAAGTCAACTGCATGATTTTTGCAGAATTGACCAAACGTTGGTAGTGGTCTCTTAACCGAAAAATATAGAGGTTACCTTTTGATTCGTTATAATATCCTCTAATGCCTCCGAATACAGAAGTTCCATATTGAAAGGCATGTGTTTGAATGCTTATGTTTGCTTCCGAGGAAGGAACGATCTTTCCTTCAAAATAAGATAGGTCTTTTGTATTCATTGTTATGGAGATTCCTAGACTTCCAGATTTTAGATCTTACCTTTTTAGAAAATGAATTTTATCTTTTTTTATCTCGAACGAGAAGCCCTACAATTTGTTATCGTTCTAAGTGTAGAAACTTTGTTTCACAAAATCTTATAAGGTTTGTTAGAAGACATAATATGAGTTCATCTTTTTATCCGGATCGTTTTGATTGTATCGTTGTCGGAGCAGGGCATGCAGGAACGGAAGCCGCATACATCGCTTCGCGGGGTGGATTGAAAACACTGCTCATCACAATGAACTTAGATACGATTGGACAGATGAGTTGCAATCCTGCAATCGGTGGAATTGCGAAAGGTCATATGGTTCGCGAAGTAGATGCACTCGGTGGACTCATGGGACGAACGATTGATGCTACTGGAATCCAATTCAAAATGCTGAACACATCCAAAGGTCCTTCGGTTTGGGCACCCCGCGCTCAAGCAGAAAAGAAGCAGTACCAACTTGCAATCAAACACCAACTTGAGCAGATTCAAAATCTTTCCATAAGACAAGATACTGTGGAAGATTTAATTGTGGAAAACAATCAGATCGTTGGATTGATCACTGGTCGAGGATTTGAATTCAAAACAAACTATATCATCCTAACAACAGGAACCTTTCTCTCCAGCGTGATACACATTGGAACATATCAAAAAGAATCTGGAAGGATTGGAGAACCTACAACCAAAGGTTTGTCCGCAACACTTGCTCGCTTTCAATTTCGCTTAGGAAGATTGAAGACGGGAACACCTGCTCGTGTGCACAAGAACTCGATCAACATTCCTATTTTAGAAGAACAACATGGAGATGAAAACCCAAAGCCTTTTTCATTTTCAACAAAGAAGATCGATCGTAGACAAATTCCCTGTTACATCACATATACAAATGAAGCGACTCATACTTTCATCAAAGAGAATTTAGAATTCTCACCGATGTATTCCGGACAAATCAAAAGCATTGGTCCACGTTATTGTCCTTCTATTGAAGATAAGGTTGTTCGATTTGCAGAGAGGGATCGCCATCAGATTTTTATCGAGCCTGAAGGTTATGATACAAATGAAATGTATTTGAATGGAGTGTCGACAAGTCTTCCGGAAGAAGTCCAATGGAAATTTCTGCGCACGATCCGCGGCTTAGAAGAAGTAGAACTCATGCGACCTGGCTATGCTATTGAATATGACTTTGTGGATCCAACAGAACTTTCGCCTACTTTGGAAACGAAGAAGATCAAAGGTCTCTTTCATGCAGGTCAGATTAATGGAACTACCGGCTATGAAGAAGCTGCTGCCCAAGGTCTCGTTGCCGCTTATAATGTAATTCGATCTTTCAAGAAAGAAGAACCCATTCTGTTTCCTAGAAGTGAATCTTATATCGGTGTGCTTGTTGATGATTTAGTTTTCAAAGGTGTGGAAGATCCATATCGCATGTTCACAAGTCGGGCAGAGTATCGACTTCTTTTAAGACAAGACAATGCAGACAAGCGACTTATGAAGTATGGTTACGAGATGGGTCTTGTATCAAAAGAATCTTTCGATGAAATGAATGATCGTTACGCTCGTATCGAAAATTTAAAAACTCAAATCTTTGCACAACATATGAAGCCCTCTGATGAGTTGACAACTCTACTCTCGGAACGAAAGATTTCAAATTATAAATTTGGCCACACGGTTGCTTCCTTTTTGAAACGTCTGGAAATCAAAATCAATGATTTGGAAATGTTGTTACCTGATCTTTCACTCCTTACGGAAGAAGAGAAGGCAGTCGTTGAGATGGAAGTAAAGTATGAAGGTTATTTGAAACGAGAACTTGAGACGATAGACTACCGTAAAAAGTTTTTAACACTACCGATTCCAATGGACTTTGAATATGCAAAAGTCAATGGATTGAAAACAGAAGCAGTTTTAAAATTGGAAAAACATCGGCCACTTAATTTAGAAATGGCTTCTCACATTTCAGGAGTAGATCCCTCTGATGTTGATCTACTCCTCTATCACTTAGTTGAAAAAAAGTAATCAGTCCTTTTTTGTAACTTTTGATTTTGCGCCACTCTCATAGAAGAGAGTGTGCGTCTTGTCTACTACCCACGACTCCCCTTGTTTCACGTGAAACGAAAAACTTTCTAACAATCCATCGGCACGATACTTCAATTTATGGACTCGTCTTGCTTCACCTTGAAAGAATTCTCTTTCTACTAGATTTCCTTTTGCATCAAACTTGAAGTGAATTTCACCGAGTGCTTTCTTTTTATCATCAAGTAATGTTTGGATTTGAACGTTTGGTCTTTTTGGATCGATAGAAAATTTGAATGCTTCGATGTCATTTGCTTCTGCACTTTTTCCTTCGCCGGAAATGACTGATCCATCTTTGTCCGTCGTGAGGTTGTATTGGATCAGAATGCTTCCATCTCCACTCCGAGTTGTGAGTTTTTTCAGAAATTGATTCTTATAAAAGAATTCTTTCTTCTCCACAAGCACATCATTAGCACCATAGCTTTCTTCCCCGACGAGCAATCCATCTCTGTAAACAAACCTAGTTCTGCCATCAGACTTGCCTTCTTTATCTGAATACGTTTCCTGAACCAACCTTCCATCTTCATCGTATTCATATTCGGCAACGTAAGTTACAATTCCTTCGCCGTTACGAATGATTTCTTTGCTTGGACCTTTCGCTCCTTTATAGAGAGTGAATTGATCTTTGTAAGACCACTTGCCAGGAGTGTAAGCAAGCAACATAGACGAGAAAGAAAAGATGAAAAGAAAAATGAATTTCATAGAAAAGGATTCTCCTAGATGATCATCGACTGATTTTGGAAAATAAGTAATCGAATTATGTCATCCATTGAAATTGAAGAACAAGCTAAGAAGTTTTTACCAACACTGTTTGAGAGAATCCAAAACGATTTTGATTGGAATCGAATTGGACGTTACCAAGATTTTTTAATTCGGCAAAATGAAAGAGGAGGATTCTTTTCCAAGAACGATGCTGCAGTTATCTTTGAACGACACATTCTTGACTGTCTTCTTTTTGTCTGGAAGCTGAAGGAGGAAGGTTTAGTTTCACGTGAAACAAAAGTGGCGGATGTTGGAACAGGACCGGGACTTCCTGGTTTTATATTCCTGTGTTTGAAGCAATTGCCTTCTGTCATCTTGATCGATTCCCAAAGACGTAAACTATTTCTCTTAGAGGAGGAAGTGATGCATGGCAATTTGTCGGAGGTCAAAGATAGAATTACATTTAGTTATGAACGAGCAGAAGATATGAAAGCAAAGTTTGATGTAGTGACATCACGCGCTGTTGTTCCCTATCCATTTATGATTGAAGTGGCTTCCAACTTGGTGAAGAGAGGAGGAGTATTATGTCCCTATCTCGGACAACTGCGCTTTGATGATAGTGTAGAAAAGAGAGTACTTCAGTATTCGGGATTTCATATCAAAAAAGAAATCGAACTTTCGGAATTAGACTTTTTAGGAAAGAGACATATCAAGATACTGCAAAAGGATTCAGATACGAAACCAGGTTATCCAAGACTTTGGAAAGATATCGTGAAGGAGACAAAGCAAGCGAATGGGTAAAATCGTTTCAATCAGCAACCAGAAAGGTGGAGTCGGAAAGACGACCACCGCCATCAACTTAGCTTCGAACTTAGTTGAACTTGGTAAAAAAATCTTACTCGTAGACATTGATCCGCAAGGCAACTCAGGATCAGGATTAGGTATTGAAGTTCAAACACTTCACAAGACCACGTATGAACTCATCATCGGAGAATTTTCCGCACGTGAAGTGATTCAAAAAACTTTTGTGGAAGGTTTAGATATCATACCGTCCAATATCAATCTCTCTGGATTGGAAGTCGACTTTCTAGGAATCGATAAAAAAGAATTCAAACTCAAAGACGCGCTGGCTAGTGTGAAAGAAGATTATGATTATATATTAATCGATTGTCCTCCTTCTCTCGGAGTTCTCACGATCAATGCACTCTGTGCATCTCAATCAGTAATGATCACATTACAGACAGAGTACTTTGCGTTAGAAGGTTTGTCTCAACTCATGAGAATCATCTCGCTTGTCCAACAACAATGGAATCCTGGTTTGGAACTAGAAGGAGTCTTACTCACAATGTATGACAAGAGAACCAACCTTGCGAATCAAGTTGCCGAAGACGTGCGAAACTTCTTTAAAGAAAAAGTTTATCAGACCATCATTCCTAGAAATGTAAAATTGTCTGAAGCACCATCCTTTGGTAAACCGATCAATCATTACGATCCTGATGGTGTGGGTGCAAAGAGTTATAAAAATTTAGCTAAGGAATTGATTGGAGCGAGCAAGTAGATGGCATTAGGTAAAGGAAAAGTATTAGGTCGAGGCTTAAGCAATCTAATTCCCGTTAACGAAAAGAATGAAGAGATCGCTAAAGATGAATTGAGTGGTTTGCGTGAGATCAAAGTCTCGGAGATTCAGCCCAATCCTCACCAACCTAGAAAGCACTTTTCAGGAGAAGCAATTCAAGAACTTTCAATCACCATCCAACAACACGGAGTGATCCAACCCATCGTTGTGCAAAAGAATAGTGCGGGTGCTGGATTCATTCTGATCTCAGGAGAACGCAGACTTCGAGCATGTAAGCTTGCAGGATTTATGAAAATTCCGGCAATCGTGAAGGAGGTATCCGATGCGGATATGATGGAGCTTGCACTCATTGAGAATCTTCAACGTGAAGATTTGAATGCTTTAGAAGAAGCACAAGCATATCAAAACCTAATCGATAAACGCGGTTTAAAAATTACTGATCTAGCTACCCGAGTTGGAAAGAATCGGTCCACCGTTGCTAATTTGATTCGTCTACTTGGTTTGCCTAAACAAGTTCAAGACTGGATTAAAGAAGGAAAAATTTCTGAAGGACAGTCTAGACCTCTTCTCTCGCTTCCCGATCCAAAAAAACAAGTAGATGTTGCTAACAAAGTAATAACAGAAAATTGGACTGCACGTGAAGTTGAAAACTACGTTTCCAACTTATTAAACCCAGACAAAAATAACAGAAATGATTCGACTGGAGATAAGAACAAAGACGCTTCCATTGTGAAACTGGAAGGTAAGCTTAGAAATAAGTATAGTTCAAAAGTTGAAATAACCCATAATGAATCAAATGGAAAAGGAAAGATTGTGTTTTCTTATGCCAATCTTTCCGACATGGAACGTCTACTAGAGCTCCTCGGTTTGAAATTGTAAATTCGCAAGCCGTTTATACAGATTACTTTTTAGTAGTAGCTCCTCATGGGTACCCATTGAATCTACTTTCCCATGATTCACGACGATGATTTGGTCACTTCGAATAATTGTTGCAAGGCGGTGGGCAATGATAAGAGTTGTTCGATCTTTCATCAACACATCTAATGCCTTTTGAACCATTCTTTCCGACTCCGAATCTAGCGCAGAAGTTGCTTCATCTAGAAGTAAGATTTTTGGATTTCGGAGCACAGCTCGAGCTATAGCAATTCGTTGTTTTTGTCCGCCTGACAGTCTCGTACCCATATGTCCCAAATCAGTATCCCATCCGTTACTCATTTGAGCTAAAAATTCAGTAACATATGCTTGCTCAGCGGCAACTTTGATATCCTCGAATGAGGAAGAAGGATTACCGTAGGCAATATTCTCTCGAAGTGTACCGGAAAAGAGAACTGGCTGTTGTGGAACAAATCCAATCAATCCTCGCAATTCTTTTAATGAAAGGTTTCGAATGTCTAGTCCATCAATTTGTATCGAACCTTTTGTCGGATCATAGAAACGAAGAATCAATTCAAACAAAGTTGATTTCCCTCCTCCGGAAGGTCCGACGAGTGCAGTTGTTTGATTCGCTTTTATGCTAAGATGAAAATCTGAAATCGCAAATTGCTCTGGCCTAGATGGATATGAAAAAGACAGATTTTCAAATTGGATACTTCCAGTCACATTACTTCCAAGTGAAATTGGAGATACAGGATCTTCAATATTTGATTTTGAAGAAAGTAATTCCATTAATCTTTCAGTGGCACCTGCGGCTCTTTGAAGATCCCCTAAGACTTCAGAAATCGCACCAATTGAACTTGCAACCATGATTGCATAAAAAGCGAAAGCGATTAATTCTCCCCCTGTAATTCTTCCTTCAAGAACATCCATTCCGCCTACCCAAAGCATAAAGCTAATACCGACAAGAATCAAAAGTATCACAGTCGCTATAAGTAAAGATCGTTGTTTGATTCGCGCGACCGACACACGGAATGAATCCTCTACCGTTTGACTGAATTTGGTTTTGTCTATCTCTTGATGATAGAAACTTTGAACAATCTTAATGTTGAATAATGATTCACTTACATAAGCACCGACGTTTGCAATTTTATCTTGAGTATCGCGAGATAGATTTCTAACTTTACGTCCATAAAAAAGTATAGGAAAAACAATAAAAGGAACAGATATAAGGACGATTGCCGTTAGCTTTACATTCGTAATAAAAAGGAAGATAATTCCTCCTACAAACATCAACAGATTTCTCAGAGCAATAGAAGCTGAAGAACCAATGACAGATTGGAGCAATGTTGTATCGGTTACGATTCGAGATTGAATTTCTCCTGGTGAGTTTATTTCGAAAAAACTTGGATGCATTTCTATGATATGGGCAAAAACATCAAAACGCAAATCGGATGACACTCGTTCACCGATCCAGGAAACTAAATAATGTCGTAGGTAAGTACCTCCCGCGAGCATAATTCCTATGATTATAATTCCGATTAAAGAATATCCCAGTTCTTGTGAAGAGCGTGCTGAAAAACCAGCGTCGACTAGATGTTTGAGACCCTGACCCAAAGAAAGGGTTACGCCGGCGGTAAACAAAAGTGCTATTGCTGATAAAACTATTTGAAATTTGTAAGGCTTTAGATAACGAAACGTCTGATTGAGGGAATTTAAATTTTTGCTTTTCGGTCGATTAGTATTTTGCAATGGAGATCTATCCTTTTATATCTATAAGTAGACCCCTTATTTCATCTAATTGTTTTAAAATAGCAAATGCAGAGTTTGTAGGTGAAAACATAGTATTCGCGAGTATGTCTAGTTTATCGTCCAAAATTTTTACATAGCGAATGTCTTTCGTATCATTTCTTCCCCGAGCTGGAGCTTGGATTACCTTGTGATTTTTTTTTAATATCAGCTGAGCAATTTGTTTTATATGATTTTTATATTCACTTAAATTCTTATGATTTGGGTTGGCGATAAGAGCTTTTTCTAAATCAGGTAGGTCTTTCCAAAGTTCATTTAGCTCTCTTGTTCCTTCTTCATTCGAAGGAACGATTGATTCTAGAATATCTAAGAATGTTTGATTAGATTGAATCCCATCTTTTTCTTTTAATCTGTCGCTTGAATGTTTACGCGAAGAAGTAGATGAAGGTTTCGGTTGAGCTGATTGAACAAACATAGATCCATCCTAATGGCGAGTAGGATTGATCGTACACTTTCCATGAAAAATGACACCTTCCTCAACGATGAGTCTTGGTGTGACGATATCCCCGTAGAGACGGCAGCTAGAAAGTAGAGTTACTCTTTCGGTAGCATAAATGTTACCTCGGACTTCCCCACCAGCTACAACGACCCTTGCCTTGATATCTGTATCGACGATTCCCGTCTTTCCAATAAGTACCTTTCCTTCCGTTTCCAGTACTCCACGAAATTTTCCATCAATGCGTATAAAGCCAGGAAACTTGAATTCACCTGTAAATTCAGCTCCTTCTCCGATTACGCTATTAACTAAAAATTCTTCTTCGATTGGTTCTTTGGACATTATTCTTGGATTTGATTGAGAAATGAGAATGGATTGAGAGCTTGAGTGCCAACATGAACTTCATAGTGAAGATGATAGATTGGATTTTCTGGAGTTTTTCCAACATAACCTATCACATCACCTTTTGAAATCTTTTCGTTCTTTTTCACCTTGATACGATCGAGATTAGAATAAATCGTTTTCCAACCGAACCTGTGAGCAAGTTTGATGTAGTAACCGGTGGCAGGTGAGAAACCAGAGTCGAAGACGATACCTGGAGCTGTGGCTAGTACTTCCGCACCAGGAAATGAACCTATATCCAATCCTTTGTTTGATTCTTCTTTTCCTGTAATCGGAGAAAGATACTTTCCGTATGGGAAGAGGACATATCCTTTCGTCGGCCAAATCGAAGGTGTATTCCGAATGATGCTTTTTCTCTTTTTGATGAGTTTGATGATTTCATCAGATAGTTCAGATGAAAGTTTTAAGTTGTGTATGTCTTCTTTGATTCGAAAAGACTCGTCTGTAATATCAGTCTGAGGTGTACCTTGCATCGCAAGAAATTGATTGGATCCACCCATTCCCTTAGAAACTCGTGAAGGATCACCACCTAGTTTGATGTAGAGACTAGAAATTTTCTCGTAGTAATATTGGATCGTGTCATGTAACGAACTAACCTCATCTTTCATTTTTTGAGACTGTCTGATGAAGTCTTTGTTTGTGAGGTTAAGTTCCGTAAGTTGATGAACAGAGCCACTATGTGAAAGCACGTTTACCGCACTGACAACAAGGAGTATCACCAATACTCCGATAAAGATTGAAATCGTTTTGTAGGAGATAACAAAATTGAGAGATTTTCTATCTGTATGGGGAATCACCATAATCGTCAGACGTTCCCGACCTTTTTTGTCCAAATCTTCGTAACGACGTGCGAGTTTGAGCTTCCATTCTTGGAATTTGTATCGCAATCGGTAGAATAAAAGGTGTAGGTGCTGTTTGAAATTCACTGGCTTATCTAAAAATTCTCGGATTAGACAAAACTTCTTACTTACCCTTTATCTTTCGATTGAATTTTCATTTTCAATGAATGATATTTGCAAAACCTGATCCTTATGGCCTATTCCATCATCGATACACATTGCCATTTGGACATAATTAGGGATCAGGGTAAGGAAATTTCGGATTCTCTGGATGATGCAAAGGCCTCAGGTGTCAAAAAAATCGTTCAAATTGGCATCGATTTACCTAGCTCTCTGCAAGCTAAAGAAATCGCCAATATTCATTCTAATTCTGAACTATCGATTCAATATACGATTGGGTGCCATCCAACGGAAACCCACGAATTTCCAAATGCAGACGAAATTCTGAAATTAGCCACAGAAAGTCTTTCCGATTCTAGATTCACAGGTATTGGTGAAATTGGAATGGATTTGTATCACAATGCGGAAAAAAGAAGTGAACAACGTGAGATCCTATCCAAATTTTTGGACTTTTCTGCAACACATAGTTTGCCTGTTGTGATTCACTCGCGCGATGCATTCCAAGATACGTTTGAGGCTCTCAGTGAATTTAAGGGAAAAGCGTTTGGCGTGATTCACTGCTTTACTTACGATTATGAGATGGGTAAGAAGTTTGTGGATCTGGGTTATTATATTTCATTTTCAGGAATTCTTGCGTTTAAGAATGCTACTGACATTCATAACGCCGCAAAAAATTTACCACTTGAAACGTTATTGATTGAAACCGATGCTCCCTTTCTTGCTCCTCCACCCCATCGAGGGAAAAGAAATGAACCAGCAAATATGAAATATATTTTAGAAAGAATGTTTTCTCTCCGTGCCGAATCGAATTTAAAAGTAGAAGAAACTCTCTACCAAAACTCCGAAAAATTTATTAACAGAAAGGCTTACCATGCTTGATATCAATCGTATATTACAGAATCCTGATGAACTATTAAATTCACTTAAAAAACGTGGAGTGAATGCCGCTGATATTGAAGCTAAAATCAAAGAAGTATCATCAAAGCAAAAACAATTAAAACACGAGGCCGAAGAGTTAAGGGCGGAAAGAAATCGAGTATCAAAAGAGATAGGAATATTAAAATCTCAAGGTAAAGATATCACCGAAATTTCTGCTTCTGTAAAGGGAGTTGGAGAACGAATCAAGTCAATTGAGGATGAGCTCACCTTACAAGAAGAGTCGCTTTTAGTTTTAAATATTGGTTTACCCAACATTCTGGATGATAGTGTTCCAGAAGGTAAAAATGAAGAGGACAATGTTGAAGTCAAACGGTGGGGTGATATTCCTTCCTTTCAATTTTCACCTAAGGCCCATTACGAAATTGGAGAAGCGATGGGCATCTTCGATTTTGAACGAGGAGTAAAATTGGCGGGAGCCAGATTTTATACCTACATTGGCCTTGCAGCAAAGCTAGAAAGGGCGCTTATGAATTTAATGCTCGATACTCATACTACAGAAAATGGTTACACAGAAATGTGGGTTCCTGTGTTAGTAAATGATGATTCGATGATTGCGACAGGACAATTACCAAAGTTTGCAGAAGATTTCTATCGGTTGGAAAAGGATGGGCTCAATCTGATTCCTACTGCTGAAGTACCGCTAACGAATTTTTATCGCGATGAAATCATTCAAGAGAAAGATCTTCCGATTTCTGTTTGTGCACATACCTCTTGCTTCCGGCGTGAAGCAGGTTCTTATGGCCGTGACACAAGAGGACTCGTTCGAGTACATCAGTTCCAAAAGGTAGAACTTGTAAAATTTGTTACACCGGAATCCTCGCAACAAGAACACGAAAAAATGCTAACCAGTGCGGAATCCATCTTACAAAAATTAAATCTTCCTTACCGAATCATGCTTTTGTGTAGCCGGGATATATCGAGTCAATCTTCAAAAACCTATGATATTGAAGTATGGATGCCTGGATTAAACCGATTTATGGAAATTTCCTCTGTTTCTAACTTCAAGGACTATCAAGCAAGACGCGGAAAAATTCGATACAAGAGCAAGGAAGGAAAAAACCTGCTCGTTCACACCTTGAATGGTTCTGGTCTAGCAATTGGTCGTACTCTTGCGGCAGTGATAGAAAATTACCAAACTGAGGATGGAACCTTCCATATCCCAGATGCACTCAAAACGTATTTGAGGTAGATTGAATTTGAGCAGTAGGCAAGGATTCTATGCTCAAATGTACATTTATCTTCATCTTAACATCTATATTCTTGCATGCGCAAAATCAGGAGACTATCGTTGTTGAGCCGATCCGCGGAAATGTAAATACCGCCTTTCAAGAGTTTGGTCCAAGTTTATCGCCAGATGCCAAAACGTTATATTTCTATTCAAAAAGAACCAATAAGGGTTATACAGAAATTTTTAAAAGTTCCTTAGATTCTAAGAATGAATGGTCGTTTCCTGAGGAGGTAGTGGAGTTAAATTCAGAATTTGATGATCAAAGTCCTTTTGTTACAAGAGATGGAAAATCGATATTATTGTCATCAAATCGAGATGGGTCAGTAGAGGTTGAATTAGAAAACGGAAAGGTTGGAATTTCTCGCGATTTGTATATTTCCAATTGGAATGGAAAATCTTGGAGCACACCTGTTGCACTTCCAAAAAATATTAATACAGAGGAAATTGAAGAAAATCCTCACTTAATGGGCGATAAACTATTATTCACACGTTATCCGTTTGGAAAACCAGATAAGGCGAAAATTTTTATTTCTACTAAAAAAGGAAATATATATTCAGATCCAAAACCGCTTCCGTCGCCTATCAATGACCAGTATGCTACAATCGCCGCCGCGTTTAATGATGAGGGAAATATATTATTTTTTGCATCAAATCGTCCAGGGGGATACGGCGGTTTTGACATTTATATGATCAAAGTGCAGAATGACAAATTTATAGAATTGGAAAATCTTGGTAACGACATTAATAGTGAAATGGATGAAGGTTATATTATCTATCAACAGGTGAAAAAAACATTTCTGTTTTGTAGGCGAGTTGAAAATAGATCTTTTGATATCTTCTCAGCATCAATTCCTAGGAAACCAAGTATAGTTGAAGAGAAATTAACGGAAGAAAAGAAAATTTCATTGGATACAATATATTTTGAGAGGGCATCTTCACAATTGCGGAATGAATCTACGGCATCTTTAGATTTGATCGTCGATTATTTGCATGAGAATCCAAAGGTGCGGATGAAGGTTATAGGACATACCGACCTAATTGGAAACTTGGAAGATAACCTTATTCTTTCAAAGGAACGGGCGCTATCCGTGAAGGAATACTTAACGAGAAAAGGGGTTGATAGAAACAGACTTGACACGGAGGGAAAAGGGCCAACGGAACCACTTATCTCAAAAACGGATGAAGAATCCTCTAAGAAAAATAGAAGAACAGAATTTGTGATTATTGAAAAGTAATTTTACTTGATTCCTCGATTCTAGAAGACGGAATCAAAAATTGGTATGTATTTAAATCCCCGAATTATTTCCCAAAGTTTGGGTGCAGTTTTTTTGCTCATTTGTTCAATTCTACCACTTCGATCTCAAACCAGCCCTACGATCGATAAAATACGCAAAACAAAAACGTTAGTTGTCTCCGTAAATGAATTCTACGATCCTTTTTATATCGAAAATCCTTTACCTGATTATCCAGGTTTGGATGTTGAAGTAGCGCAAGAATATGCAGATTTTTTAGGCGTAGAGTTAAAGGTAATTCCTCTACGAACGTTTGATCAACATGCCCGAATGCTTGAAAAGGGTGATACTCAAATAGTTCTTGCTGGTTTATCTAGTACGTTAACTCGTTTTCGTGACGCATACTTTACGGATCCTTATTTAACTTCTACACCATCAGCTCTCGTTAGACGCTCCTCATTGCCTCCAGAACCGGAAGGACAGATTGTCGCAGTACAATTATTTCGTACCATCATGGACTTACAAAGTATTTCTGGAATCTCATATTCCGTTCTTTCCAATAGCTCCAACCATAATTTTCTAAAAGAAACATTCCCGAAAGCTCAGATTTTTTCATATTACACAAGTGAAGCCGCGTTTAATGAACTAAAAAAGAACAATGTGAATTGTTTTGTGGCAGATTCTTATTACATTTTAGCTCTGCTTCAAAAAACACCTTCCTTAAACGCGACGTATCTTGCAATTACGGGAAGTGTGCAAGAAGATCACATTAGCATGGCAGTTGCCAAAAAAGACATAGAGTTTATCTACCATTTGAATTTCTTTATTAAGGAAATGAAAAGAACGGGGAAAATTCAAAAGCTAGTAAATAAGTATTTCAAATCAAATAAATGGGTTAAAAATACCAACGAACCATGATTAAGTTTTATTTGATTATACTTTGTATTTTTTCTTCTTTCACTTATTTAATAGCAGAGGATGAAGAATCGCAAAAAACTAATTTAAACTTCAGTGGATCATTTAGGGTTCGTGGAACTAACGTAGGTAGAGATGTATTATTGACTAGGCAGTCGCCAGTTACGCCATTTTCTGATCCTTTGGCAGAATACAACTCAAGACTCTTAAAGGAAGGTGAACTTATAGCCAAGGATTTGGAACGAAGGAGAATTGGTGAGCCCTCACAATTAACACCGAGAAAGGAGGATATCAACTATTACGATACTAGGTTCTTATACAACATGAGTTTTTCAACTGGAAAGTATGTTGAGGGCGTATGGGGGATGCAAGTCGGAGATATTCCCTTTGGTGGAAGAGGGTTACGACCAACAGGTCCTGATGGTTTCGATCCTGGTGTTATTGGAGCTGGTTCCGGTGGTGAAAGAGGACGAACGTCAGCTGTTAATGTGCAGACTAACTTTTTATATTTAAATTTTCGCATTCCAGAATCTGCATTATTTATAAAGGTTGGACAACAGCTATTTACATCCGCGCAGGGGCGCGTTTTGTTTTCTACAGGAACGGGCGTTAGTATCCTTAAAAACTTCCAGTTCTTAAGAATGTCATGGGAAGGCGGTTTGCTTCGTGCTAAAGATACTAGTTTTTTAGATGTCGACAAAAATGGTTTCGCCGATAAAAATTATCAAAATTCAAATATTTTTTATAATCGTGTGAAAGTAGAGTACTTCAGAAATATACGAAATGAAGTTTACATGTATTACTTGGATGATAATGATAAAACAGACAACGAAACTTCCCGGTTAGGTTGGTATGGATTGTTCAATGAGTTTAACTTTCAAACTTTCTCATTTTCCGTACATGGCATATTGAACACTGGCATTGTCAAAAAACTGAAACCTATCAAAGATGCTTCCGACATAACAATTTACAATACAACAAATCGTCATTTTATAAAGGGAGGATTCTATGATTTTCAATTTACCTACCGTTGGAATGATTCCTTAAATTTAAATTTGATAGCGTTGGGTACAACTGGCCGCCCAGGTTATGATGCAAATGGTGATGAGGCAAATCTAAAGGGTAATGGTTATAGAACTTTGGCCCCAGGATTTTCAATTTCAAATATTGCAACTGACTTTACAGGTGGTTATGCCATTTTCAATGGTTCTAGTTTTTCAGGATTAAATGAATATGGAACCTTTGCCAATATCATAGCATTTGGACCATATCAATTCACGTTAGGCTATTACCAATTGTATGCTACAAAATCACCAGAGATAAAAATCAATCGGGAGTTTTCGGAATGGGCTGGATATAAAACATCTACATATCTTGGTATGGAATACAATTTTAATATTCGGTACAACGTTACCGCAGATTTTCAAATTGTTTTTAGATCTGGTTATTTTGTCGCAGGTGATGCGATGTTTGTTTTGTTAGATTCAAAGTATGGAAAATATCTAAGAGAAGCATTCGTAATGTTCGAGCATAGATTTTAAATTTGAAGCCTTGATTTGATTGCTTTTCCCAAAGTATATTGATCAGAATACTCGATAGTTCCACCGATTGTGATTCCATGTGCGATTCTAGAAACGACTATATGAAGCTGTTTAATCAGATGTGAAAGGTATGAAGCTGTAGCATCTCCTTCTAGGGTAGGATTTGTTGCAATGAGAACCTCAGTTACTTCACCATCTTTTAATCTTTCTATTAATTCTTTGATTCGAAGCTGATCTGGTCCGATTCCATCGAGTGGTGATATGGAGCCGTTCAAGACATGATATTTTCCTGAATATTCTTTTGTATTTTCTATAAAGAAGATGTCTTCGGGCTGTTCAACGACACAAATGATTTGCGAATCGCGTTTTGGAGATTCACAAATATTACAAATTTTTTCTTCTGTTAGTCCCGCACAAACTTCACAAAAGTGAAGCTTCTCTCTAGATTCTTTGATTCCATTGATCCAATTTTGGAAACTTGCGGGGTCCATCCTGAGTACATGAAAACCTATTCGAGTTGCGCTCTTTTTACCGATACCTGGCAACTGAGAGAATGAAGTGATTAATTTCTGAAATTGATTATCAGACAGAAGGGTTACCATTTTGGTTCATTTGATTCATCATGGATTCGATGTCCTTTGGATTGAAACCAAGTATATTCTTTACTTCATGTGCCATTGCTTCTTTAGATTTACGAATGGCCTCATTCGTTGCAGATAAAATTAAATCCTCTAACATTTTTGAATCCTTGGATTGAAACATGATAGGGTTTATCTTGATATCAGTTATATTGCCGTCTCCCGAGGCCGTCACTTCAACCATACCCGCACCGGCCGATGCCACGACGTGAAGCGCCGCTAATCTTTTTTGAAGTTCGGCTTGTTTCTCTTGCATATTTCCAAGCTGGGAGAATGCGTCTTTCATTTGTCGAACCTGATCAAAAATTCCCATAGTGTGTTTCTCCTAAATATTTTTAAACTGATTTGGATCTACTTCCATACCCGAAAATTTTTCTTTGATTAACATTTCCATATCCTGAGCAGGAGCAATAGGTGTGTTGGATTTCATTGCTTGTGAGTTAGACTTCTCAAAGGTAGATGGTGGTGTGCTTATGGGGGTTGGTGCGGCGGTCTTTGTCGGAATGGAGACAGTATTGTCTTGGATATTGTTAATATCAGACTGAATTAGTTTTGTAAGCTCAGAGATTTTTGAAAGTAAGCCAGAAACACTTGGCTTTTCTCTTTCTAGAATCACTTTACGAAACTGAATTTCCAAGTATACTTTCACTTCATAGGAACTTCTTAATTTCATTTGATTTAACTTTTCATGAATCAGAAATATATTTTCGGATAACATGATTAGTAGTTCTTTATCTAGTGTTCGAAATTGAGTTTTTATTTTTTGGATATCGTCTTGAGGAATATTTATAGATTCACGTTCAGCTAGATTATCCTGAATTAATAGTAAGGAGTTTAAAAATTCAACAAAATCCCAAATGAATTTAATTAGATCTACACCCTCTTGAAAATAGTGCTCTAATTTTTCAAAAATTTGTGCAGATTTCGTAGAATCCAAGATGTCGTTCAAAAAATCGATAAATGTATCGATACCATGATACCCTATCATCTTTCTAAGTTTTGCACCAGTTAGATTGCCATCCGTGAAGACAACTGCTTGTTCCATAAATGAAAGCGTGTCTCGAACAGATCCGTCCCCTTTTTTTGCAATCCAGAAGAGACCCTCAGTATCATAATTTAAGTTTTCTTTCTTAGCTATGGTTTCGATGTATTGTTGTAATACGGAAACGGGAACCTTTCTAAAGGTAAAATCTTGACATCGTGAGAGTATCGTTTCAGGAATTTTGTGATATTCAGTGGTGGCTAAAATGAAAACGACATGTTGTGGCGGTTCTTCTAAGGTTTTTAACAATGCATTAAATGCCGCACCGCTTAACATATGTACTTCATCCAAAATGTAAACGCGGTACTTACCGCCCATGGCATTGAACTTAACATTTTCCCGAAGTTCCCGAACGTTATCGACTCCACTGTTGGAAGCAGCATCGATTTCAAGGACATCGTTCGAATTTCCTTTGGTAATTTCGATGCAGGATGTGCATTGGTTGCAAGGTTCGACACCATCTGGTCTTTCGCAGTTAAGACGTTTTGCTAGGATACGAGCAATAGTAGTTTTACCGACACCACGTGGACCTATGAATATGTAGGCATGCCCGATTTTTTTTGTTTTGAATGCGTTGCTGAGTGAATTTACAGCGAGATCTTGGTAGATAACGTCTTTAAAAAATTGCGGACGATACTTGCGGAATAAAACTTGGTGACTTTCGTTCATTTAGAAACCTTCGGAGAAGCCGGGATTCGAACCCGGGGTGCTTTTGGCACACATGCTTTCCAAGCATGCACAATAGACCACTCTGACACTTCTCCAATGAGTTCTACGAACATCCATAAAAAGAAATGGTCAATAGAATTCTACCTTTTCTCTTTGAAAAACGCCTTAAAATCGGACTCAATCGAAGAATTTTTAATGAGTTCAATTTTTGGAAAATGATTTAGCAGGTATATACTTTCCATTGAATAAGAAGTGATGCCTTCTCCCTTTTTGGCGGGTAAAAAGTAATAAATTTCAGGTAATTTAACCCGAATGATTGATCCGGCACATTGCAAACAAGGCTCTAATGTTGTGACGAGTCTGCAGTCCATTAAATATTTTCCATTCATCTTCTTAAGTGCCAGGTCTATAGCGTTGATTTCGCTATGGGATGTGGCGTTTAACTGCGATTCGACGTTGTTGAAAGATTCGGAGATCAGTTCGTCTTTGTTGGTGTAGATTTGAGTAAAGGAAGGAATCTCGTTTGGAAACTTCGTCTTTGTGTAACGGTATTGAGCGAGGAATGCTTCCTTAAAATCCAAGCGCGCCCAAGAGGATTTGAACCTCTAACCTTCTGATCCGTAGTCAGATACTCTATCCAGTTGAGCTATGGGCGCAAGATTGCTTTCTAAAAATTTTACCCAGTCTGAAAGAATGGGTATTTCAATGGTTTTTTTGAATCGGACAGAGTAAATCAAAAATCCCGAGATAAAGAGATAAAATACAATCGATACAAGATGGATAAGATTGGAGATTACGTTACCAATCCACGGAAGGATAGAACAGACCTGAGCAAAAACCAAAAGTGAAAAAAATAAACTCGTGTTAATTGCGGAATAGAATGAAACTTCTCTGATTTTATTTACTTTTGAGAACCAAGTGAAAGTCGGAACCCACGAAAAATACAGTGGTAGGGCAGCTAGATAGCTAAGATATTCTTCTCGATCTGCTGTTTCGATGAATTGGGAGAATTTTTCTCTTAAGAGGGCAATCATTGACATACACTTTCGGAGACGCAGGGATTCGAACCCTGGGTACGTTTTAACACGTACGACGGTTTAGCAAACCGCTCCTTTCGGCCACTCAGGCACGTCTCCATAATACTTCGGAGGAGGTAGGATTCGAACCCACGGTGGGATTACCACGACGGTTTTCAAGACCGCTGCTTTAGACCACTCAGCCACTCCTCCAAGAGTACCTATCCGTTATCGGAAATTCAAGTGCAGTGTCAAATGAATAATCAATGAATGGTTGCAGAGAATGAAAAAGCTAAGAATAAAACTTCAAAAATGGGTAAACGGTGGGTATACAATTGCACATCACGATGGTCACGCTGTATTTATAAATGGTGGAATTCCTGGTGAACTGGTAGACATAACTCTTGAAAAACAGGGGAAAAAAGAATGGTTTGGTACCGTTTCAGAAGTAATAGAAGCTTCGATAGACAGGATTGATTCGGATTGTATTGTCTATCAGAAATGTGGAGGTTGCGCTTTCCGTCACATAACGTATAAAAATGAAATTGAAGTTAAATTGCAGTCCTTACGTGAAATGTTTCCCAACGAATCAAATTGGATCGAATTGATAACAGGATCAGAGTTGAATTATAGGAACAATGTCCAATGGCAGATAGACAAAGGTAAAATTGGCTTTTTTTCTAAACAAACTCATCAAGTTGTCGAAGGATCACAAGAGGCCTGTCTCAACTTAGAACCAAATCTGTTAGGGAGTGCATTAAACCCAATATTCAAAAAAAACCTCGGAAAGAAGAAAAGCATCCACCTTCGTCTAACAGAAAATGGAATTATTGATTATGAAAAACAAACTTCTTTAATGATTGTAAATGGATTTCGTATCTCTGTTCCTGAAAAAGGTTTTTTTCAAGTAAACAGATACCTGATTCAACCTTGGTTAGATAAGATTGGCGAATGGTTGAACGAAAAGGAGAAAGTCTTAGAATTATTTTGTGGTTCAGGTATGATCGGCATTTCCCTCAGCCAAAAAATAGCTGAACTTTATGGGATAGAATTGCATTCGAAAAGTATTGATTTTGCGAAAGAAAATGCAAAAACCAATGGAGTTCGTAATTTTCATTATGAAGCTATTGATTTATACCAGAGACCTATACCGAAGGCGGCAGACAAATATCCAACATGGATCGTGAATCCACCAAGAGCCGGATTAACAAAAGAAATCATTGCAATGATGGCGAAGTCTAAACCAACAAAAATCATTTATTCAAGTTGTAATCCAAGCACACTCAAACGAGATATTGTTGAGTTAAAAAAAAGAAATTATAGAGTTTCAAAAATTGTTCTCTTAGATTTTTTTCCACGCACTCCCCATTACGAAGTGTTAACTTGTCTGGAGAGAACGTAGAATTTTTGAGATTACTTCTCTGATTTTGTAGAGAACTTGAAAGGAAGGTATGCAGGACAAAAACCGACTGCAGACGTTCCAATCATGACAACACCGACTACCGCTAACACAATGGCGACAGTTCCTTCCACAACTCCACCTAAGTAAAGTCCACCCAAAATCAAACCTACAGCAACTCTGGCGATCCGATCATATGTTCCCATATTCTTAAACATTTTATTTCCTCACTTCCTAATAGAAAAAATATATCATACTTTTCTATGAGTTTCAAGCCAGTTTGTAATGTCTTCTACTACTTCTTCTGGTTTTTCCCAATGCAGGAAATGACCCGCGTGGTCAAATCCCAGTCTTCGGAGTCCGAATGGGAAGTCGGAATCTCTCAGAATTTGCTCAAAAAGATTCCGATGGAAACAACCATCATTTAAACCATAAAGCACCTGAGTCGGAGAACCAACCACTGCATCGATAATTCCCAATATGCTTTCGCGCCCAGAATCTGTTAGCAAATCATTGAGGTTGCGGTAATAAGCTAAGGCCGAGGATAACACTCCTGGATTTTGAAAGGATGCTTTGATTTCTGCAAGGTGTTCTGAGTTCGGTTGATAATCTGGAGACCAATCTTTCCATAAATAATCTACAAGAGCGAAATCGTTGGAGCGGAGTGTAAGTTCTGCAAGATAAGGAATTTGAAACAGTAATAAATACCAAGAGTTAAGTGATTGCTGGGGAGCCCAAAACAGAGATTCTTGATAATTTTTAAGTAGTGGTACACCAATGGAAGTGATTGATGAGATCCGCATAGGATAGTAAATACCGCAAGCATAAGCGATAACCGAACCCCAGTTATGTCCAACTAAGTGAACATGATCCCAACCCCTGTCATCCATCCAACCGAGAATATCTAAAATTAAATCATTGATATGTAACTTCGACCAATGAGAGATGGACCCTGGTTCATATCCTCGCATAACAGGAGCCACACAGTGGAATCCCTTCTTTGCTATCGGTTCTAATATATGTGAAAATGTTTTATTATTATCAGGGAAACCATGAAGGAATAAAACAGGTTCTCCTACACCCGCCTCAATGGTAGAAAAGACTGTCTGTTTATTTCGTATCTCAGAATAAAACATTAGTTTACTCCTATCCTTATCTTAGGTGTTTGTTTAAAGAAATTTAAAACGATACGGGATGCATCAATGTCGTCGGTCAAATACCCATAATTTTTTTCATTAACATAGAAGAAACCATGTGGCCAAACATGCCCACCTTTTTCTATCAAATGTGCCTCTAATCTACTGTTCGTGTTGGAGTTCATATACGTTTGCTTTATAATCTCTCCATTTTTTCTACGCGAGAGGGATTCGATAATTTGGAAATCCTCCAAATCACATTTCAATCTATTTTTCCACAATTGTACTGTATCCTGGTAGGAGAGACTTTCGCCGCCTGGAAGTCGTTCTGCATTTGGTTCAGAGGAGACAGGAATATATATATTTCCGCCATTGAATGGAATGATATCATCTTTTTTTCCAAATATGAAACCCACGGATACTGGGCTCTGTATATTGCAAGAATTTGCAATAAAGACAGATGATGTGGCCGCAACAGAAAACCCTGATGCAAAGAGATCTGATGCTTCGCAGATTAATCTTTGTGCCATAAATCCACCATTTGAAATTCCAACTACATGGATTCGCTGGCTATCCACGTTATAGTTCATTTTAAAAAATTCTATCATGTCCCGAAAAAATTGTACATCATCGATATTCAGTTGATCCGTGATGAATCTTTGAATTCCTCTTCCGTCATTCCACCGGTTGGCATAACCTGTAGGATAAACGACTATAAAATCTTCTTCCTCTGCATAATCCGTTATGCGAGAAAGATAGATCATAGCTTCACCATTTCCTCCACCACCGTGTAAAACAAAAATCAATGGTTTAGCGGTGGTCTGATTTTTCGTAGGTAAATAATATCGAAAAACTCTTTCTCTCCCCGCACTTAATATCTTGGATTCTTTGTGATCTGATACTGGAACAAACTTAGGCAATGTTTTGCAAAAAAAACAAATGTTAAGTGAACACAATAAAAAAATTGATTTCAGTTTCACGAAAACAGTTTTTTCCAAATCATTAATTGTTCTGAACATTTGGCATCACTTTCCATAGGGTAGGCATGATGAAATTCTTTATCAACACTTTCAATGTATGGACCGGATTTACCTTCAAAGCATACGGCAACATCACTCAAGCAGACCAAATTATGCCAAACCCCTGGTTGAATATCTATACCAAAGTTCGGTCCCTCCGAACAAAGGAGATGTTTTTCCTTTAGAGTTCCATCATCATTAAAGATTAAGAAACCGACTTTACCTTGTAGAATGACAAATGTTTCTGGTTTGGGATCTGCGAGATGTCTATGCACAGATATGAACGTTTCTTTTGTAAGAACATTTAGAAATCGTTGGTATACTTCTGTTAGTTGATGAAAATTATGGTTCTTTCTTTTTCGCGGAGAGGAATTTGCTTCTGAAATTACTCTTTCAATCAGTTTCTGATCAATAATTTGTATGTCCTGCAAGAGTTCGACCTTCCAATCTTGATTCGATATACGAGAGCATATCGGAAACGCATGCAGTACATGTTTCTGCCGCTCCTAATTCTCTCGCGACCTCAAGTATAGGTCTTTCTGAATCTTTTACAATCTTTAAGATATCTTGAAAGTAAACTTCTGCACAATGACACTTTTCCATAGTGGTTCTGAGAATCATTCTCTGTACAGACAAATCGATTTGCAATTCAAAAATCAGTCATTGAGCAAACTTTCGTACATTTTTTTGATTTTTTTAATCTGATCTAACCAGTGAAACCTTGCAGAATTGACTAATCCTTCGCTTTTTTTGGAGATTCGCAGCTCATGATCTCCAAGAAGGCGTAATAAGACTTCTTGGAAGTCCTTATCGTTTGTTGGATCAAATAAAAATGCAGAGTCCTTCAAAATTTCGGGCAATACCGTCGCGTTTGATGACAAGACAGGAGCACCCACAGCCTGGGCCTCCAAAACTGGAAATCCAAACCCTTCAAATTTGCTAGGAAATATAAAAAGATCCGATGTTTGGTAAATGAATGGAAGTTTATCGTAAGACAGAAATGGAAGAATTATCAGTTTATCTGCAAATTGAGATTTTAAGTTTTGGATGTCATCTGGTATATCTTTTGAAATCCCACCTAATACGAGTGGAATATTTAGTGAACCATTGCGCCAGAGCATAACTAGATTTCGTATGAGGAATTCAAAATTTTTATGAACCTTCCCTATTCCGATGGAAAGAAGATAAGCTTTCGGAAGATTTAGATTCTGGCGAAATTCGTTAACCAGGACTTCGTCATTTGGATGAAATATAAGTGGATCGATTCCATTGTAGATTACCTCGATGTCTCTATTCCCAGAATCGAATTCCTTTTGTATATCTTGCTTAGTAAAATTAGAAACAGCTACGATCTTTTTTGCATATCGAATAATGAGTCTTAGTATAAAGTTTAAGTAGAAACGTTTTATCAAAGATCCATGGACCGATTTGAAATGGTATGGTATCAAGTCGTGAATAGTCACGATACATTTTGAAATCTGAAAGATTGGAACATTAAAGTGAGGTATATCCAGCAGATCCATATTCTTCATTGCTGGATGGCCCATCCACTCCTTGACCGAGTAAATTTTTGCAGAATAGGGGATGATTTTTGCGTGTTTCGGTAAATCATAATTGCGCAACTTTTCAGGATCACCAAACACAAATAATTCAGCATCGATCATATTTATTGGCCAAAATTTGAGTATATGTTGGATGCGAACTCCGATACCGGAATGTTCAATCATGCGGGCATCATATCCGATTTTTCTTCTCATGGATTCATCCATTCTGAGCTAGAATGGAGAAAAAACGACAACATTCTCATCAGTTTGGAATCCAATGGGAGTCAAATTAGCAATGGAAGACTTAGTAGAAGAGATATTGCGACAAGTTGGAGAAGATCCTAGCCGAGAGGGTCTCGTAAAAACACCGAATCGTGTAAAAAAGGCATATGAATTCTTAACTAGTGGCTACAGCGCGGATATCAATAAGATAGTCAATGGAGCTATTTTCGAAGAGAAAACAACTGGTATGGTACTTGTTCGGGATATTGAAATGTACTCCCTTTGCGAGCACCATTTGCTTCCATTCTATGGCAGGGCGCACGTTGCCTATATTCCTAACAAAAAAATAATCGGTATTAGTAAGATTCCTCGCATTGTAGATATTTTTGCTCGGAGATTGCAAGTTCAGGAAAGATTAACAGATCAAATCGCACAGGCTATTCAAGAAACCTTAGATCCTTTGGGAGTTGGTGTAATTATCAAGGCAAAACATCTTTGTATGATGATGAGGGGAGTCCAAAAACAAAATTCCGAACTGTTCACATCCAGCCTCCTTGGTGTATTTAAATCTGATCCGACAACCCGAAGCGAATTTTTAGATTTGATTCGAACTGGGTCTCACTGATAAAAGGAAGGGATGGCAAAAGAAAGAATCGTCCCACCCAGCAAAGAGTTCGCAAAAAAAGCAAACATTGATCTTAAAACATACAAAGCACGTTACAAACTATCTATAGATCAACCCCAAAAATTTTGGGCCCAAGAAGCTGAAAGTTTAACTTGGAGAAAGAAGTGGAAAAAGATACTTTCACATGATTTTGCGAAGGCGAAGGTTAAATGGTTTGAAGGTGGGAAAATAAATGTCTCTGAAAATTGTATTGATCGTCATCTAGATTCGCCTCTCCGCAACAAAGCGGCCATTATCTGGGAAGGCGACAATCCTGATGAAAGCAGAGTTTTAACGTATCAGGACTTACACCGAGAAGTTAATAAATTTGCTAATGTTCTACTCCATCTAAAAGTTAAAAAGGGCGATCGTGTTCTAATTTATCTTCCTATGATTCCAGAGCTTGCTATCGCAACGTTAGCATGCACTCGCATTAGTGCAGTTCATTCTGTTGTTTTCGGCGGATTTTCACCCGAAGCTCTTCATGGACGAATTGAAGATTCAAAGCCTATACTCGTGATAACTTCAGATGGTGGTTATCGTGGAGGAAAAAACATTCCACTTAAAAGTAATGTTGATAAAGCGTTAGATACATCAAAAACGACTATCAAGGATGTAATAGTTGTAAAACGAACTGGTGATGAAGCCACACTAAATTGGAAAGAGGGCAGAGACCATTGGTACCACTTTCTAATGAAAGATTCATCAATTCCAAAGTATTGTCCACCCGTATCTATGGATGCTGAGGATCCATTATTTATACTATATACTTCAGGATCGACAGGTAAACCAAAAGGAGTTTTGCACACAACGGCAGGATATCTGTTAGGTGCAAATTTAACATTTCGGTCTATTTTTGATTATAAAGAAACCGATACATTCTGGTGCACGGCAGACATTGGCTGGATCACTGGACATAGCTATATTTTATATGGTCCCTTATCTAACGGTGCAACGACACTTATGTTTGAAGGCGTACCAAGTTACCCAGACCATGGAAGATTTTGGGATGTGATTGATAAATATAGTGTTAGCATTTTTTATACTGCTCCGACTGCAATCCGCGCTTTGATGAGAGAGAGTCTGGATTTTGTGAACAAAAGATCTTTAAAATCACTCAGACTTTTAGGTACGGTTGGTGAGCCGATCAATCCAGAAGCATGGGAATGGTATTACAAAAATATAGGTAAATCAAGATGTCCTATAGTAGACACTTGGTGGCAAACGGAAACTGGATCTATTATGATTTCTGGAATACCGGGGGCTATACCACAAAAGCCTGGTTCGGCGAGTTTGCCTTTTTATGGAATCAAACCGGTTTTAGTTGATAATGACGGAAAAGAAATAAAGGAAAAAGGCTTTATTTCAGGTAATCTCTGCATCGCTTCTCCTTGGCCATCGATGATGAGAGGTGTGTATGGAGATTCAAAAAGATTCTTTGATACCTATTTTTCACAATTCCGTGGTTATTATTTTACTGGAGATGGAGCAACCCGTGATAAGGATGGTTACTTCCGAATTACTGGTCGAGTTGATGACGTGCTCAATGTTTCAGGTCACAGGATAGGTTCCGCTGAGGTTGAAAGTGCTCTCGTTGAGCACAAATCAATTGCGGAAGCGGCTGTAGTTGGTTTTCCTCATGATATAAAAGGGCAAGGCATCTATGCCTATGTAACAGTAAAACAAGGTATAGCGACAAATGATTCATTAAAACAAGAATTGATAGCCAGTGTTGAAAAGATGATTGGAAAGATAGCAAGACCAGACGTCATACACTGGGCACCTGGCCTTCCAAAAACAAGATCAGGTAAAATCATGAGAAGGATACTTAGAAAGATAGCATGTGATGAATTTGATACGTTAGGTGATATTTCTACTCTGGCAGATCCTAATGTCGTTCAAACATTGATAGATGACAAAAAGAAATACCACAGCAACTAATTCTTAAAGCTCCAAACGTTCTAAGGAGAATGGGCCGATAACAAATAGAAATTCCTTTTCGGAACTCTCTTCGTCCCTTTTCCTCAGTAATGTTCTATAATAATCTGCCTTTAATGGATTCTTGCTTCGAAACCAATATACTCCGAAAAGAAGGTATTCCCTATTTTTTCGATATGTTTGTATATGATTTTCAAGCACATCATCTGTCAATGTGTCTCGATTCTTAATGTCTTTGCCAAGAGAATCGATGGCCAAGGTTTCTTTTTCCCATCCAAGATTCGCATAACTTTGTCTAAGTAAAAAAAGAAATTCTCCCCTGTCACCTTTGGCGTTATACTTGAGTGAATTAAAAAATGCTCTTCGAAAAAGCGAAAGCGATTCTAGATAACGATTGTTCTCCTGCATATAAACACCGAATCGAACAAAATATCTAGTTTCTTCTTTGAAAGTGACACAAGCCATAGTGTATGCATCTTCGATCAACGGAGATTTAGTTCCCCTTCTTGCAAGAATCAATGTTTCGAACAATCCCTCCACTCGAGGAAAAAATGGAAGATACCGTAAAGCTAGGTCTTCTGCCTCCTTCCATTTTTTAAGTTTGATATTTTTGGTTAAGGAAGATTGTAAGGAATCCCCTTCAGAGGCGAAGGAATTATCATTCTCCAGACTTTGAATATATGTTTGGTAATCAGCTTCCTTTCCAATCCGTCTTGAAAGTATTGCTGATTTAAAGATGCGATATTTATCCGTCGGAACCAGTTTTAAAAATCTCTGATTGTACAAAAGCGCCAATTCTGGTTTTCGTTCCGATTCATAGAAATCTGCAATTCTAAGCTCAAGCAAGTTTTGATTTGGATTGAGGTCAGCCGATTTACGATACGCTTCCATTGCTTCGAACTGTTTGCCTAGTTTCCAGAATGCATCACCGGTAAGATTAAAATATCGAAATTCCGGTTCTGGACGAAGATCAAGAGCTTTTGCCAAGAAGGAGAAAGAATTGCTCGGCTGATCCGTGATGATTTTCTGTTCAGCGATATCTAAGAGGTGGTCATATGTGAAGAATACCTTTACCGGATTCAAAGATTCCGCATAAATTCCAGTTTGAAACTGAAATAGACTTGTTAAGAGAAGCCATAATTGACATATTCTCCTTGACCGTGATTGCATCTATGGTTTCTCATCGGTCATCTTTCAAAATTACTTAGAAAATCAAATATTCCACTCTAAAAGAGGATCTTCATGAATGCAGAGCTGATCATAATCGCTATGGCCTTACTTTCCATTGTCACGGCGATATTCTACGCTAGCCGAGTCGTTCGAATTAAAGTTGGTGCCGAAGGTGGCAACGTTGAACAAAACAAGCGCTTAATCGAAATCGCAGCCGCTATTTCCGAGGGAGCTATGGCTTTCTTATTAAGAGAATATCGAGTCATTTTACTATTTATCAGTTTTATGACCGTTCTTATATTTCTTTTACTCGATAACCCGAAAACGGCTTTCAACGAAGGGATTTACACATCAGTTGCCTTCATTAGCGGTGCTTTGATCTCCTGCCTCTCTGGCTTTATCGGAATGAAGATTGCAACGGCTGGAAACGTCCGTACAGCGCAAGCAGCAAAGACTTCCTTATCGGGTGCTTTCCGAGTAGCTTTTGACTCTGGGGCGGTGATGGGTTTTGGTCTGATTGGTCTTGCTGTGCTTGGACTGATAGGTCTCTTTATGGCTTTTACTGGTCTGAACCTTGGCTTAGAAAAACACATCCTTATGGAGTCTCTCGCTGGTTTTGGTTTGGGTGGATCTTCAGTAGCACTTTTCGGACGAGTGGGTGGTGGTATCTACACAAAGGCAGCCGACGTAGGCGCTGACTTAGTAGGTAAAGTTGAGAAAGGTATACCGGAGGATGATCCTAGAAACCCGGCAACTATTGCAGATAACGTTGGAGACAACGTGGGTGACATTGCAGGAATGGGTGCTGACCTTTTCGGATCTGCCGCGGAAGCAACTTGTGCCGCACTCGTGATTGGTGCCACAGCATCTGCATTAGCTGACAATACAGCCGCACTTCTTTATCCATTGTTGATTTCTGCTGTTGGTATTCCTGCATCACTTATCACATCATTCTTTGCTCGCGTGAAAGAAGGTGGAAATGTTGAAAAAGCATTAAAAATGCAACTTTGGATTTCAACTTTCTTAGTCGCAGGTGCATTGTATTTTGTTACGGACATTTTTATGGTCGATTCATTTCAAATCGCAGACCAAACGATCACAAAATGGAACGTATATACTTCAGTTCTACTTGGTCTTTTCGCTGGTATGTTGATTGGTTGGATTACAGAAATTTACACATCGCACTCTTACAAGCCGGTTCGTGAAGTGGCAGATGCATGTGATACAGGTGCTGCAACTAACATCATCTACGGTCTTGCTCTTGGATATAAATCATCAGTAATTCCAGTAGTTCTTCTCGTGATCGTCATTGTTGTATCTAATATCGTTGCTGGTATGTATGGTATTGCTGTAGCCGCGATCGGTATGATATCAACTATCGCGATCGGACTCACTATTGATGCGTATGGACCAGTTTCTGATAACGCTGGTGGTATTGCTGAAATGGCAGAACTCGGTAAAGAAGTACGCGACCGCACAGACAATTTAGATGCAGCTGGAAACACAACGGCGGCCGTCGGAAAAGGTTTTGCGATCGGATCTGCTGCTCTTACATCTCTCGCATTATTTGCGGCCTTTATTACAAGAACACAAGCCACTTCAAAAAGCATGGGAGAAGGTGCCATCGATCTAACATCTATTGAACTACTAGATCCTTGGGTATTCGGTGGATTGTTGTTTGGTGCTATGTTACCTTTCATTTTTTCCGCAATGACAATGAAATCAGTTGGAAAAGCGGCTTTGGATATGGTAAAAGAAGTTCGCCGCCAATTCAAAGAGATTCCTGGATTGATGGAAGGTACCGCAAAACCTGAGTATGCAAAATGTGTCGATATTTCAACATCTGCGGCACTCAGAGAAATGATTCCTCCAGGTATGCTTGTTTTATTGAGCCCTATCGTAGTTGGTTATTTGTTTGGTGTAAAATCATTGGCTGGTATGTTAGCTGGTGCATTGGTATCAGGTGTAGTAATGGCAATTTCTATGGCGAACTCAGGTGGCGCTTGGGATAATGCGAAGAAGTACATCGAAAAGACTGCTGGTGGAAAAGGATCTGACAAACACAAAGCGGCAGTTGTTGGAGATACTGTAGGTGATCCATTTAAAGATACTTCTGGTCCTTCAATTAACATTCTAATCAAATTGATGGCTATCACATCACTTGTCTTCGCTGAGTTTTTTGTCTTAAAAGGTGGGATTTTGCTTCCATTCTTTAAATAAGATCTAAGAATTTCTCATTTGTATAAAAAGCCGGACAGTTTGTTCGGCTTTTTTAATTTATTGAGTTGTGAAAGAAAAAGTAAAATCTGAGCCTAACGTTTCACCAGATGTAGATCGGATCGCTGATTTTAATGTTATGCTGTAGGTACTTGCAGCATCAAAAACATTGCTCGGCCGAATAGTCAAAGTGACAGTCGATGTTGAAGCTGATAAGCTTGATATGCTATTTGTTGATGGTTGAACGAACGAAATGTTTCCTGAAATGGAAGTATTATCTAAAGATCGATTAAATAAGATCGAGATATTTGTGTTACGATTGATACCAGTTTCTCCATTCGATGGATTTGTACTGGTAACACCGAAGGGAGCAGTAGCCGTCGCTGCAGGTAATGCTAGAAGTCCCAATAAGAAGGGTTCAGGCTTTGGAGTGCAACCAAAGACAAAAAATGAAACAATTATGGTATTTAGAAAAGATAATTTATTTCCTATCTCGGAGTTCATAATTGTTCTTCTACTATTTACGACTAAACACCCTTAATTATTGTGCATAGTTTTGCATAAATTCCCAAAATTGTCAAAGAACGCTGGTCTATCGTATTTATTTTTGAAACATAGGCATGTTCTTGAGCAGTTGAAATTGTAGCATCGCCCCAAGCAATGAGACCCAGTATCGAGTAAGCGCATGCTGATCCTTCTTTCGAAGAGATAGAACCTGTACTATAAAGAGTTAAAGTGTGTTCGGAGAAAAGGAGAGGTTGTGGTCCGGATCCGGTAGAAGCACAAGTAGTGAAGAAAGATAAGAGTAAGCAGAGAAATCCTCTCTGTATTCTAATATATTTATTTCCCATAGATCAAAGTACAGTATTCCTGAAGAAATAGATATTGTGTTTTGACAGAGTGATCGATTGAATAAATTTCCTTAATATTTGCCTGGTTTTGTGCGATTTCGGAACTGGCATCTCCATATGAAACCAAACCAAAATAGCTTGTGATACATGATTCGCCCATCTTAAATTGATATCTTGGAGAGGTTGATTTTCCATATATTCCCTGCACACCTTGATTTTTAAATACAGTGAGGCTTGGATTCCCAGATTGAATACTCAAACAAGCATTTCCCAAAATAGCAAACATACACAAAAAATTATTAAGGTTTCGAATCATTGATGGTGTCAAAGAAGTAAAAATAGGAAAAACGGATGCCCCTATCCATCGCGTTCTCGTTACGTGCAAGTATACTCAATTGCAAAGATAAACTAAAAGTACCAATTGATTCAGATTTGTAAGCGATACCCGGGTAAATATTGAAGAAACGAGTTTTTGTATCTACATTACGATCAAATGGCTCTCGGTATTCTAACTCTAAAAACATTCGTATACTTTCTGTAGCGGCAAATGAAGGCGCTATTCCAAATTGATAATACCTTCGAAATTCTTCTAACGTACCTTCCTTCATTTTCTGATTCGTTTCTGTTTGGAATCTTAATTCACTCATAATTTCAAATCGTCCCGATTTAAAACCTAAACCAAAATTTGGACGAATCAAATAGTATTCAGGATTCTCTCGTTCACGCAGCTCGCCTCCACGTTTACGATCGAAGAATGAAATTCCTCCGCCGACCAAAAGTTGTCCTGAGGCGAAATCAAAAATCTTCCCATATTTCAGTCCGAAATTCCAGCGATTCCATGTCTCTTCTACTGCAGAATTTGTTTGAACATAGTTGGTTTTTCCAATGGAGGATGTTATTGAAAAATTGTTCCAAAAATTATATTCACCTTCAATATTAAGATTTTTGTTTTGTTCATAAATCCCTAGATTTCTTTTATCCCAATAACTAGCATTGACTCGAATTTTATTGTAGATAGCGACAGGTTCAATCTGTAATGGATGTGCAAAGTTAGATTTTGATTCTGCAAAATTGGCTGAATGAAAAATATGAAATAATAAAAAAAGAGAAAAAACTTTATAAAGTAAAGAGAAGATTGTTTTCATGGATTTACACCCGTTATAGGAGAAATCAATTTACTAAAATTGTTCCCGATGATTTCAAATCCTAAGTTGTTTGGATGTATACAATCCAACATTAATTCCGACTTTGCAATTGGTGGCCCACCCAAACTTCTCCTTAAATCAGTGTAATAGAATGTAGGTTCTTCCGAAGTGATTCCTCTTAACATTTCATTGTAAGCATTCAAAATCGAAACTGAGTAGGTTTCTACGTTTTCAGAGCTCACTCCGGCAGAAATAAATTTTGTTCTACATCCTTCATCGGCACCTGGTATGACTGCTGATTTATACGGATTTGAATAATCATATCCATGTATGATCCATTTTAACGGGGCACCACCATATTTTGAAAGTTTAAAGGCATTGCCCGATTGTATCATTACCTTTAAATCGTTTTTGATCTCACGGAGTCTTGTTGATTTAGTAGCTTCGAAGTTATTAGCATATTCGGATAAATTGGCCTGTAAATCATTGCCTCCTAGTGAAAGTAGAATTGTATTTACATCAGCTCCAGCCTGATCAATCACTTGGTAATGCAATCCTTGACTAAATGCTGCCTTAAGTGTTTGTCCACCTAGTGTAGCGCCTGTAATTTGGTAGCCATGATTATTTTCTAGTTGAATACGAAGAGTATCAATGGCAGGAAATCCTAAGAGTAAGTCAGTCCAACTATCTCCAATCATTCCCACTCGGGTTGGTTGTTTTTTTCCACATCCGGCAAATGAGTAACAAATGATGTTCAGGGCTGCATCATCGAAATAGTCTTTTTTAGTATCGCAGTTGCTGACTGTTAAAAACGAGGAAACTATAATTAGAGAAGCGAATCTCGAATGCATTCACTCATTTTGATTGCCGAGACCATCTGTCAATAATTACGGAAGCTACTAAATCGCCACTTAGGTTTACAGAAGTGCGACACATATCTAAAAATCTATCTACTCCGAAAATCAGCGCAATCCCTTCGACTGGAATCTGAAATGTCTGAAGGATTGAGGCTAAGATGACAATACCCACGCCAGGCGTTGCGGCCGTCCCAATAGAAGCACCAGTTACACTCAGTACAAGTAAAATGAGTTGGGGCAGAGTGAATTCAATTTGATATATCTGACTGATGAAAATTGTTGCTACTGCTTGATAAAGGGCGGTCCCATCCATATTGACTGTCGCACCTAACGGTAAAACAAAATCAGCTACTTTCTCTTTGATATGAAGCTTAGTTTTAGCAATAGTAAGTGAAATAGGAAGAACAGAGCTAGAACTTGAAGTAGAAAACCCTAAAATCTGAACCTCGCGAATTGAGGCTAGAAAATGAAATGGGTTTCTTTTGCCGAGTATAAATACAATGATCAGATAAAAACAAAGCAGAAGAAGAAGTCCAAATATGACACAGGCTACATAATATAACAGAGCAATCATTAGACTTGCCCCAATTTGTGTAACTGCGTAAGCCATTAAACCAAATACAGCAAAGGGAGCCATCTTCATAATTTGACTTACAGTCCATATACAAAACGATTCCAGAGATTTGAAGAAGATCCGGAGGGGCTCCGAATCCATTTTGTTAGATGATAAAAAGAAAATTCCGAGTATGACTCCAAGTAAAACAAGAGATAACATCTTTTGTTCAGAAAATGCTCGAACGATATTTTTAGGAATGATCTCTGAAATTATAAATGGTATCGCTTCATCCATTTCAATTTTTTGAACCTTTATATCACTTTTTATGGCATGCAATATCGAAGATTCAATGTGAGAGCCAGGCTTAACGAACGATGCAATGGAAATTCCTATGATGACGGCGATGATCGTTGTGGAGACAAAATATGCAATTGTTCGAGTTCCTAAGTTTAAAAGTTCACTCACATTTTCTAAACTAGAAACACCTAGTGCAACGGAAGAGATTACGAGAGGAATCATAATCATTTGCAATAAATTGAGAAAAATGTCTCCAGGAAATTTTAGCCAAGGTAGAATCGCATCCGAGGTGATCTTTGTAAAAACATTTGCCTCTGGATGTAAGCAAATTCCAGTAAGACTGCCAAGAAAAAAACTAATGAGTATTAGAAGCCAAAATGGAATGCGTTTCATATAGTTACTTTGAGTTAAAGTGCTATGTAAAGTTGAAACAAATCAATCGTCTGCAATATTTTCGCACCGTTTTTGATTTTTCGGATTTCAATTTCGTAAGTTTCCTTAGCCTTTTGAATCTCTTTCATCGTACGATGTAAAACAGACTTTTTCTCCGGGCGAGTATCCCATTTATATGCGGCTTCCTGACGCATTAGTTTTTCTTCTAATTGACGGATCAATTTTTGGTGAGATAGTTCAACTTTGTATTCTTCTTTTTGGAAAATAGACAATGTCTCTTTCTGGAGTATCTGTTTTCTTGCTTCTACGTCGCTCAAGATTTTTGGATAACATTTGATATAAAGATTTTCAATTTTTGAAAGGGGAAGTTCGTCCGCGGGAACGTATGTTTTTGCCTCAACCCAGTCCGATGAAATTTCGTCTTTATGATTGATTTCATTCGTCGTCAGATCATATTCCAAAAAGAAGATTTCTCTCCTTTTCAAAGAAAACTTAAATTCGACAAGAAAGACTAATAAAATTTTGTTTTTTAGTACTTTTGAGTAAACATACTTCTTTTTGTTTCCAATCTGCGAATTAGTAAATAACTCTGTGACGCGTTCGACGAATGGATGACCGAATGCCATAAATTCTAATGTATCATTCGTTAAAGCAAGATCAGAGTCAAATGTTGCGGGTTTTGACTTGCCTTCCGGATTTGTATATTGATAGAGTTCATTCTTTTTTTCACTCAATCTTCCTGGTAATTGATTTAAAAAGATTTTTGAACCAGAAGTAACGATTTCTTCTAGATGTTGGTTATTCCATGCTCTATCATCTTGAGTGTGATCATAATAGTCTTTAAGATTGAAATCTAATAATTTTGGTGTAACTAGAGAATTAAGTTTCTCAAATCCTTTTTGAGCAACTTGAATTCTTAGATCAAGTTCAGTGTCCATTTCTTCTTTCGTTTTTGTGCCAGTAATGAAATGCATAAAACTTGAGTTAAAGTCTAGTTCCTCTTCAATGGTGCCTAGTAGTTCATCAGAAGCACCTATAGATTCTTCAAACAGTTTGATTTTGTTTGTAAGAACTTCAAGTATGCGCTCCGCGACAGTATCTTTCGAGGCAAAGTTAAAAATATATACATTGTCCTTTTGGCCAAATCTATGTATTCGACCAATTCGTTGTTCAATTTTTAAAGGACTCCAAGGTAAATCATAGTTAAAGAGTATATTGGCAAATTGTAAATTTCTACCTTCTCCACCGGCTTCTGTGCAAATTAGAATTTCGCAATCTTCTTTAAATCTTTGGATTGCTCTTTCTTTGTCATCCATACTCAATGAGCCGTGGAAAGAAGAAATTTTGTACTCTGATTCCAACAAAGATTGAATATGATCTTGAGTGGTGCGGAATTGAGTAAAGATGATAAACTTTTTATGACCTTCCTTTTTTAGCTTAGCCAATGTCTCTTTGAGTTTTTGGGATTTGCGATCTTCTTTGATTTGTTTACCAATATGAATTAAGCGATTTAAAGTAAATAGTTCCCGTTTGATTCTTTGAAAGTTTGACATTTCCGATTCATCTAATTCGGTTAGAAAATCTTCAACTCCCTCAGTTTCATCTAAATCCCAATCGTCGACAGTAACTTCATTTTCTTTCAAGTAATGAAATTTAGTTTCAAGCATGAACTTCCGTTTTTGAAGAGCTGACAGAAGGGCAATTACCGATGAGTCCAATAATTTTTGAAAAACAATCATCACAAAACCTACAGCGCGGTTCTTGGTTCCCATTGCAAGATTGTATTCTCTGCGTACGTATTCGGTCGTTTCGTCGTAAAATTGACGTTCGATGGGAGATAGATCGATTCTAACCGTTTTTGCAAATCGTTTTGTAAAACCACCGACCTCAACTTTACGTCTTCTAAGTAATACCTTTGAAATCTTTTCCTTAAGATCTGTTTTTCCACCGACGATATAATCATTTACGAAGGTATGATATGGCCCGAGGATATTTGGATCTACTAGATGAAGGAGATAAAACAGTTCTTCTAATTTACCGCGAAAAGGAGTAGCAGTTAATAACAATAAACATTCCGTTTTACGGGCTATTTTTTCTGCAAAAAGGTAACTTCTAGTTACTTTTGAATAATCTCTTCTCAATCGATGTGCTTCATCGAAGACAACTATATCCCATTTGACTTTTAGAATTTCTTCAGCATACTTTGGATTTTTGATAAAGTCAATTGATGTAATTACTTTATTGTAGTTTCGCCAGTGATCTTCACCATTGGTGATGAAATTTCGTCTTCTAATGATTGCAAATTCTTCATTGAATTTGTTTTTCATTTCTTGTTGCCACTGAACAACTAACGGTGAAGGGGTGACTACGAGAACCTTCTTCAATCCTCTTCGAAAAATTAATTCTTTTACTGCGAGTCCAGCCTCAATTGTTTTACCCAAACCAACTTCGTCGGCAAGGATGAATCTTGGTTTCAGACTATTGGCTACAATAAACGTAGACTCGATTTGGTGAGGGAGTAAACGAGTTCTTGAATTAGACAGGGATGATAGTTTATCAAAATTATGAGTGCGTCTTAACTGGTGTGCCAATAGTGAAAGTTCCATGGCTTTAGGAAATTCCTCCCATTCTTTCAAGGGAGACGGATATGTTGGAAGCAGTTGAAGCGTTGGATCGATTTTGTTTACGGTTTTAAATAATTCCTTATTTGGAAAATATAGTTCGAATGTTGTGTTGGATTCTTTTGTAATTTTTCCAAAACCTAGTTCCGGTTCGTTGATTAGGAATGCAAATTCACTAGATACATTGGATACTTCAGTTGTCTCAAAATCTAGACTTAGCTGTGTTGGGATTTGCATCAAACTCCTTTTTTATTACCCCAGAGAAACTTATGAATTTGTAAAGACAAACGACCATTAGATGGATTTGACTTATTCAGCCATTCTACAAGCTCACGGGCATCTAAATCTTCGTGAACTGGAGAAAACAAAACATTTGTATTGGATATTCTCTCGTGAAGGATTTCCAAACTTCTTTGAAAATCGTATCTATCTCGAATGACGAACTTGATTTCGTCAAGAGAATTATGTCTCTTTTTTAGAATCTCGAAATTATCCAAATTCATGAATGATTCCATTCCTGAGCCAGGTAATTTGTAATCCATTGTGTAAACCATCTCCTCCGAAAGCTCGATCCGTTCTTTACCGTTAGTTTCGATTCTTGGAGCGGGATAGGGCAATTGCTTCTGAAAACGGTATGAAAAAATATGTTTTGAAAGGATTTTTGTGAAGTCCCCATTTTTCCCTTCGAGAGGTTCGCCACCGGTAATTAGAATTTGTTTAGAATCAGATGGATCTAAAGTGGAAAGTGTGCTGATTACACTTTTTAGATCTTGCTCGGTACCTTGCTCTGGTCCCAAGGCATACGGTGTATCACACCATAATTTCTTTTCCCCAACTTTGCCACATCGTAATGAGCAACCAGCAAAACGTACAAATAAGGTCGGGATCCCTTGGGAGATACCCTCTCCAGAGATGGACTCGTAAATCTCATGAATTTTACCAAGCATAGTGTGATCCCTTGATAGACAGGAATTCATAAATAGTTCTTGCGGAAAGAGAAAATCTAATCGTTTTCTAGAGTGTATGCATGTTGAAGGTAAACTCGAATACCCGTTTATAGTCGAAGGCGAGACACAAAAAAATCATCTGCTTTTGAGATTAAGAACACCAGCTAATCCTACTTTGACGGAGAGAAAGCCAATCGTGATTGGATTGGCTATTGATAAGAGTTGGTCTATGAAGGGTGAAAAGATAGATTCGGTCATCGACGCTTCATGTGCACTTGTAAATTGGCTCACAAGACATGACTCTCTGTCAATCATTGCTTATTCTGCAGATGCTCAGATCATTCAACCACTCACAAGTTTGACGGAAAAGATTTCCGTGACAGACCGGATCCGAAATATTCAAGTAGCTACGTCTACCAATCTGAGCGGAGGATGGTTGTCTGCACTTAGAACCGTAGAAGCTGCAAACATCCCAAACGCATACAAAAGAGTGATTCTACTAACCGATGGAAATCCTACCTCGGGCGTGAAAGAACCAGAAGCTCTGATACAAATAGCAAAGGCTCACCTAGCACGTGGTATATCTACTACTACGGTCGGGGTAGGAAGTGATTTTAATGAAGCGATACTTATGGAAATCGCTCGAGCGGGTGGAGGAAATTTTTACTTTGTAGACAATCCAGAAATGGCTTCGGATATATTCTTTCGAGAATTTGGAGATATTGGAGCCCTATATGCACAGGCAATTGATATCAATCTTGAGCTAGCTCCTGGAATACAGTTCAAAGAGCTACTAAATGATCTCCCGCATACCATGACCGAGGAAATTGATGAATTTCAAGGCAACGCATTTAACGTAACTAGACAAAAAGTAAATCTCCAGATCGGTGACCTAAGAGCAGATGATATAAAAAGTTTGGTCTTCAAATTGGAGATCGATCGATCGCTGAAAAAAATGGACGGGCCATTATACCAAGCAAAAGTTACATATTATAATTTATTAAATCAGATGAAACTGGAAAGTGTTGAGTCAGAACTTCCTTTACATTATGAAAAATCTCAAGGAAAACAAGACCCAGATGTTCTAGTAGAAATGATCATGGCGGATGCAGCCAAAGGAATGAGGCAAATTACAGATGCTGTTAAGTTAAATAAATTGGATGAAGCTAGAGCAATTCTAGCAGTATTAGTGCACTCAATCGAAAAAAATAAACACTTTGCACCAAATTCATTAGGGTCTCTTTTATCTCGACTCAATTCGATGGACAATAAAATTCAAGAGAAAGTTGCAAACTTATCCAAACATATCTTTGCTGGATCCTCTTTCATCTCTCGTGGACCAGAGCAAATTGACACTAAAGATATGAATTTACATGATGATATCTTTGAATATAAAACATCCGGCGATATCGATCTATATAAATGTCCTGAAATGAAGGCTGTCGTAGAATCAAAATTAAGTGAAGGCTATCGGTTTATGATTTTTGATATGTCCGATACTGCACATATCGACTCCTCTGCTATTGGTGCATTGATTCAAATTGTGGGTTGGCTTAGAAAGCGGGGTGGTGAATTTGTAGCTTGTAATATCAGAGATTCAGTAAAGAAGGTCTTTGAAATTACAAGACTTTACAATCATATTCGAGTTGAAGAGTCTTTGCCGGAAGCAAAAGATATTTTAAATCGTATCATTTTTGCTAAACAAGGAGAAAGTCTCTAACTTTACGCAAGCCATCGTTCTGCCTCTTCGATCGCTTCTTTTAATTCGCTGATGATTGACGGCGAAAGCGCGATACCTTTTTGAGTCGGTTTGTATTCGCCATTGGCGTCTGTATACCATACACGTATGTTGAATAAAGTTTGTCCTTTGAATTCCGAGATCTCAACTCTAATGATTTCTCCCCTTCCCTTATCGATGTCTTTGATGATTCCTGTTTTTGCCATTTTAGTATGTCTCCACAAACAATTGATCTTTTGTCTCTAATTCTTTTTTGAATTCTTCATATGATAACGAAGACTGGCTGGCCTTCAAGATTTCTTCAATGACCCCCTTTTCCATACCCTTTGGTCCACCACAGATATATACCTTTCCATTGTTAGAAAGAGATTTTGATATCGAATCGCCTAATTCTTTTACTCGATGTGAAATGTACATTTTCCCTCCATCAAATGGATTATTTTCTTCTCGGCTGACAGCAGTTATGAATTTAAAGTTTGGGAATTCCTTTGCAGTTGTCTCGAAGTAGTCCCTTAAAACTATCTCGTCTGAATAAGGGGCCCCATATATTAGAAAGATATTTCCTTTGAAATTGATATGTTTGTGTCTAAGAAGCTCTTCGATCATTCCAAAAAAAGGAGCTACACCTGTTCCAGTTGCACAGAAAAAAATATCACCTTCAAAATCCTGCTGTGGTAACAGAAATTTCTTACCAGCAGGACCTGTCAAAATGACTTCTTCGCCTGACTTGAGGTCGCACATGTAATTTGAGCATACACCTTTATGCAGAATGTTTCCTTCAGAATCATAAATATTATCACGTTTGATGATAAATTCTATAGTGTCTTTAGTTTGGCCAAAACTGTATGATGGTGAGGCAATGGAGTATAAGCGAATCGCATAACCGACATCTGATGCACCTTTCGCTACTTTTGATGGGTCTTCCCCAGGTGGAATCACACCTGCACTTTGACCAATGATATATGGATATTGTGAATGATCCAAAGAAATACAAATTCGATGTATGGCTGAATCTCCTTCCTTGATCGGTCTCTTTCCCATTCCGCTTTCAGGGGTCAATCTGGTGTTTGAAATCACTTTTCCGATGATCGGATTCGACTTTTTGAATAAATTGATCTGTGGGGTAAACAATGGCTTCCTCTGTAGTAAGCGTTTTTAGTCAAGAGTCCCAAGTCAATGAAAGGAAAAAAAGAGAGTTTTTCACCGGCAAAAATGGGCTGGTTTTTGGATAAAAATTATGTCTCTTAGTTGACTGAAATTCCACCGTTTTTAGTCTTTAGAGAATCCCTTTCTCGAGCCGATAATTCTCTTATCGAGGAAGGATCCATCATTTATGCTATCATTCGAACCAACCACCGCCAATCACGAATCCAGGATCCTTCCTTCAAAGAATTTAGCCCATAAATTGGAACTGTTTACGAATCGATTTTTAGATGGAATGAAGACGCGAGAAACCAGTGATTCAACTTCTTGGAAGGTTGTAGATCTAAACGGACGGGTCATCGCAATGGGAGCCATTCCAGAACAAACTGAATCAACTGAATATCTTTTCTAATTTACAATGAAGAAGTTTTTTGCACTCTTACTCACTATTTTTCTATTCTCGGTTTCGACATTGCATTCCAAAAGCTATGGAATGGCAGGATGCGGACTTGGATCAATGGTTCCAGCCTGGAAGAATGACATTACCCAAGTTTTAGCGGCTACAACAAACGGCTCAACATCAAATCAAACCTTTGGTATCACGTCCGGCACCTTGAATTGCACGGATGATGGGATTGTGAAACTAGAAAAAGCACAGGAAGTGTTTGTTCATTATAATCATTCCGGACTTGAAATAGAATTTGCAAAGGGAAACGGTGAAAGAATAGAAGCAATTGCTACCTTGTTAGGTTGTCCGACACATAGCAAACAAATAGGTGAGCTTACAAAAAAGAATTTTGCAAGTATCGTTAACCCAGAAACCTCAAAAAGTTCGCAAAATTTGTTGAGGGCATTAAAACGGGAAATCGGAAATGATCCCGTATTGAGTTTAGCTTGTAATTTTTGAGAGACCATTTTTCCCGAGCCGCCGGCTTACTATTCTTTTTACTCCATTTTATTTTCCATTACTCTATTTACTCAAATCCAACGGACGGTGTGCCTCATCCATCGAGCAGAATCGTAAGTGGTGTAGGCCAATCAGAAATTGGTAATTTTTCAGAATTTCAGTACCGTTATTTATCTCATGACATAATGAATCGTAATGATGGATACTTTCCATTTTCCGAATCTGGAAAATTCAATACGACATTTAGATACTATCAAACATTAAATCAATTTGAGATTACAAAATTAAGTTTAATTAAATTTGCTAGCTTTGCTCCATTTCAATCCAATAATCAACTAAAGAGTTATATTTTTGATGTCGGAATTGAAAGTGTTACAGTAAGGGCGAAAAAAAATCTTATTGATACTTTTCAGAATGAAAGAATAAGGGTCTCACCTTGGAATATAGACCTAGCAGCTGGTTACACGTATCAAATTTCAGGACAATCGACAAACAAAACTTTGCTCGTTTCATTTTTGGGTGGTTTGAAAGCACAATTTCATCCCCATTTCAAGGATTTTTATCGTGTTGGTCCCCAAGCAATCATTAGCTTTCTATATGATTTTGGTATAATGAAATTTCAATTTATTTCTACCTACCAATACTATATCCTGCTAGGTAATCAAAATGATTTTTCCAATACGCTTCGCATGCGCTATTCTATCAACAATTCGAATGAGCTGAGATTTGATTTTATTAAATATAAAAATGAACAAGAATTTGTTTTGAATTATCATTTTATGTTTTAATTGATTGAGTTAAATTCAAAGATTCCCATTTTAAAGTAAAAATTTATTAACGGATGTGAATAATGAAACTTCTTTCATTTTTCTTTTGCATTGCTTTATTCAACCTATCAATCTCAGGTCAAGATGCATTGAATTGGAAGGCAGGAGAATATTCTAGTTATCATACCCAATGGCAAAATGGGGAATGGGAAGGATTTTTGCTAAATGTCAATAGGATGGTTGATGGAAAAGCCTGGGAACTTGATGTATTTCATCGAACAAATATTCGTGATACGATTGTTCGTTTCAATGTACCAATCAAAAAAGAAAAAGGTAATCTTCCTGCGGAAATCGTAGGAATCAAAGTAATCAGAGGGGAAGAGTTTCAAGAACTCGATTCCAATTTTATCATCGTAAAGATCATGAATATGTTGAGTTTGAAATCTGTCGATTTGGAGAAGGTAAAGTCAAAGAAGATTCAAAATTCATATTGTTGTAATATAAATTCAGGTAGAGAATATGAAGACCGATGGGATGAATTTAATTATTCACTTTTCCATTCAATGAATCATTCTACCCCAATCCTCGGGCTTCTTAGCACTAGAAAATCGTCTGGAGACTTTACAACAAATCTTACATCTTTTGGCAGAAGCACAACGGATTTAGCAACATACAAGCATTATCCTACCTACATTGATGTCTTCTCGCTTCAAGAAATTACATTTCCAACATTTAAAGTTAAATACCCGACGTCTTGGGTATTTTCTCAATCCCAAAAAAATTCAGAAAATGTAGAGGTTTGGTCTACTCAGTTAGGTGGAAATATACATGCCGGTTATTTTTTAATTAAAATCACGGAGGATACTCGGGAAAAAATAAATATAAGATTAGAAGAGATCAATAAAACGAAAATTTTCCCAAATCATGCACTTGGCGATTTGATGAGATTTGAATCTGAAGAAGTTGACGAAAAAGGAAATTTATTTTATAAATTTCAGTTTAAGGCACCTGGACAGATTGGATTGCAAATGGAAGGGTATTTTTTAAATGAAAATAAAACGAAACTTGCTGAAGTGATACTTTTTACAAATTTTGGCGCGCCTATACCAGACAAAACTTATGTACCTAATCTTATTAATTCTTTCGATAAGGTGTTGAAAAGTTTTCAATTTCGAGAATAGTATTCTGGTTATGTTCGCTAGCCTATTTTAAATAAAGAATTTTATGAATGCGCAAAGAATTTTGATTTTTGAAGATGAACCGGGAATTTTATCAACAATTGAGATTGCCCTCGCAGCGGAAGGTTTCATCCCTGTTAGCGCTATGACTGCGGAAGCAGGTATGAATTTGTTAAATCAGGATATAAGCCTTGTGATTCTAGATGTCGGATTGCCCGATCGAAATGGATTTGAAGTATTAAAAGAAATAAGGCGATCCCTGAATACTCCTGTTATTTTGCTTACAGCACGAAATTCCGAAATTGACAAAGTTCTTGGTCTTGAATTGGGTGCAGATGATTTTGTTGTTAAACCATTTAGTCCACGGGAACTTGTCGCAAGAATCAAAGCTATAGTTAGACGAACTTTTGTTCCTCCCAAGGATGTCAAATCACCGCTAATTTTGGACACTGAGAGGAAGGTGATTTTCTTTCATAACACAGCACTAACGTTGACTCCTTATGAATTTAAAACGTTAGCTCTATTTATAAAAAATCCAGGGCGAATTTTCACTAGAGAAGAAATAATGGACATTGTTTGGACAGAACCAGAGGATAGCTTTGATCGTGCTGTCGATACTGTGATCAAAAACATACGAAATCGAATCAAAGAAATAGACAAGGATTGCGATCTGATTGAAACTCGAAGAAGTCAAGGTTATGGCTTAAAGGATAAAAAATGAATCTTTGGATCCGAATCATTGTTAGTTTTTTTTTATCCTTGGTGTAGGTTTTTATTATCTTATTGATAAAACAGAAGATTCAATTCGACCGCGTTATATGGAGACTGTTGAAGAATCCTTAAATGATACGGCTCATCTTCTTTCCGCCTCACTTGAGGCAAATTTCCCTGCTAATGGATTAGCTTCTGATAGTTATAAAAAAATTTGTAAGCAGACTCTAAGTCCAATTTTTCAAAATGTAAAAGAACGAAAATTTGAAGCAAAGATTTACAGTCTTCTAAAAACAGAAGCTGATATTCAAACCTATGTTACAGATCAAAATGGAATTATTATTTTTGATTCTGAAGGTTATCGGGAAGGATTAGATTTTTCAAGATTCAATGATGTCTTTTTAACGTTGAAGGGAAAGTATGGCGCGCGTTCCAGCAAATTAGTAGATAATTCAAAAGAGGGAGCTTTATTTGTATCTGCTCCAATTCGTTATCAATCAAAAATAATTGGTGTGATAACCATCATTAAACCGAAAATCAGTGTCGTTCCTTTTATTGAAGTAGCTAAAGCTAATTTCTGGAGGATCAGTCTACTCGTTGGTTTCAGTATTGCAATTGTCTTTAGTTTACTTGCTTATCTTATGTTCCGTCCAATTGGTCGGTTATCTCATTATGTCAGTGCACTGAGAAATAAATCTAGAATTCCCTTTCCCAAGATTGGATTAAAAGAGTTGGAACTTTTGGGTAAAGAAATTGACGGCTTAGTGACTGAGCTTGAAGGAAAAGAATATATTGAAAACTATCTTCAAACATTTACACATGAAATTAAAAGTCCTCTATCTTCTATATTAGCTTCAGCGGAGTTGATTGAATCTCACCCCGATAAAATAGATCAGTTAACAAAAAATATTTATAAAGAAGGAAAAAGAATTGAGAGAATAGTAGAGCAGTTGTTATCTCTCTCAACTTTGGAAGGAAAGAGAACCATTTTAAGAAATGAAGAAGTAAATCTATTTTCAATATGTAATGAAATATTTGAATCTCACTCGGCTGAACTTGAATTGAAAGGAGTCACATATCAAATTGATGCTCAGGATATCAAAATTTTGGGATCTCAAGAATATTTAAGAATTGCGATTCAAAATTTAATCAGAAATTCATTGGATTTTGCGAAAAAGGGAGACAATATAATCGTTAGTATTGAACGATTTGAGGATGATTCTGTACGATTAGTTATCCTGGATCAAGGCGTACAAATTCCCGAATTTGCCTTAACAAAAATCAAAGAACGGTTTTATTCACTTCCTCGACCTGATACGCTTCAGAAAAGTTCTGGCCTAGGTCTTAGCATAGTCCAACAAATTGTTGAATTACATAATGGTGAGCTCACTATAAAAAATAGGCAGGATTTAGGAGTAGAAGTTGTAATCCTTTTTAAATAATTTTTTTTGCCTCACTCAATCCTCACATTTCGCACATAATTAACTCACCTAAAATCTTTAGTATTGAATTTAGGAGCTTAAATATGAATAAAATTCAAACATCGATAAATCTAAGACTGATCATTCTCGGAGGAATGGTATTAGCTTTTGTGATCCCGTTGATGATGATATCATCGTTGATCGAAGAACGTAGCATTTCTAGAGATACGGCCGCAGGGGAGATTGGAGACAAGTGGGGAAAAAGTCAGGTTATTGTAGGTCCAATATTGCAAGTACCCTATAACATACGAATACCAAAATCTGGATCTGCGAATAACAAAGATAAATGGGATTATGTTACCGAATATGCTTATTTTCTGCCGGAAGATATAAACTATAATGCGACTTTAAAAACAGAGCTTAGAAAAAGAAGTATATATGAAACTCCTTTATATTCGGGGCAAATTAAAATTTCAGGGAAATTCCGTTCCATAAACGTGAATGATTTTCCTTCCGAGACTACCTATATCTATTTTGAGGATGCTAAAGTGATTCTTTCACTATCCGATATGAAAGGGATTGGTGGCGAAATCAAATATAACATGGGTGGAAAGAATAAGAACCTACTTCCAGGTACCAAATCTATTTTCTTCAGCACTGGTTTGCATTCGCCTATTGATTTAAGTGAACAAAAAGCTGAATCAGAATTCAATTTATCTTTTGATCTAAATGGTTCAAATAGTTTATATTTTGCTCCGATCGGAAAAACTTCAAAGATCGTTATGAATGCTGATTGGCGAGATCCTTCATTTACTGGGAGTTTCCTCCCGAAAGATCGGAATGTTAATGAAGATGGCTTTACCGCTTTTTGGGAAACTTCATATTATAATAGAAGTTATCCACAAAATCTAACTAGTATGGATGAAACGATGGCTCAATTGATCTTATCATCAGCATCTGGGTTCGATTTAATATTGCCTGTAGACTATTATCATAAGATTCAAAGAGCCACCAAGTATGGTTTGTTAATACTTGTAACCAGTTTTGCCTTATTTTTTCTAATGGAAATATTTGGTGGAGTCATATTACATCCCATCCAATACATCTTGATTGGTAGCGCTATGGTATTGTTTTATATATTGAATCTATCACTATCGGAACATTTAGGTTTTATGATCGCATATATCATAGCATCACTTGCAGTTACTATTTTGATAGGTTATTATTCCGCTAACGTATTAAACGATAAAAAGAAGGGACTCTTAACGGGTGGTTATTATGTTTTGCTATACATCTTTTTGTATGTCATATTGGCTTCAGAGGATCAAGCACTGCTCCTTGGATCGTTTGCTCTATTCATAGTTTTGGCATTAATTATGCACTTCACTAGAAAGATTGATTGGTATAAATTTGGAAATCAAACAAATTAAACTGAACTTCTGATGTCACTAAGGTAGACTGGAAGATAAATTCTTCCGGTCTAATCTTTTATGATTCTAGCCAGTTCTGTATTGTATCTGTAAGCTGTTTCCGTTTGGGAAAGAAAACCAAAAGCACCCATCTCAAAAATCAAGGAAGCTGTAATCCCGTAGCCACCATCATCTCGTGTATCGCATCCTTTTTTGTTAGCCGGTGAAATCTTTAAATCTCGTGGATTCAAATATGGATAGTTAGAAGGACAATTGATGTGAGCAAAATCTTTGCCATCAGCATGACGTGCTTCATGTAAGAGTACTAAAAATCTATCAAATTTGTTTAAACTAAAAAACTGTTTTCCTAGGTAGACTTCGCCATTTTGATAATATGCAATGAATTCGCCCGTTGCCCCACTCGAATAAGATTTGATTCTTGATTGGAGCCAGATTGAAACTTTTTTTCCAGAAAAGGGAAATCTGAAGATCGATTCAAAATTAGAATAACGAGTATAAGTTTTTTTATCTATTTTAAGTTTTTTCGGTTCTATTGATTCAATGTAATGGAACGTTTCTTTCAGAATTCTAGATTCTTTGGGAGTTAGTTTCAAATCTTGTGATTGGAGTTGGGTGATTGAAGGAGAAAAAACTAGAGTTAGTACTAAAGTTGCTATAAAATGCTTAAAATTGGGCTTGTACTCCTCCATAATAGAATCTCGGTCGTATCGGATTGTAAGTAAGCTCGTATTTATCCAAAAGATTGTCTATTCCTAAAAATAAAGATAAGCGATCTTCAAATAATTTTTTCTCTAATCGAAGATTAACAAGTGCGAATTCTTGTCCATATACGACACTCTGTCCAAGAAAAGGATTCGTTTGAGCTGATTCGATTAGCGTAGTACTTGCTCCTGCAAAGTCGCTCGTACTGGAATAAAATGGACGTCTGCCTATCCACTTCGTCCGAATCGCCAGTTCCCAACCCATAGATGTGCTTAAATAAAGATTTGATGTTACTTGGTGCATCGCCCTTCCTTCAAGGGGCCGATCGGAAGTTAGATCACGAGTTTCTGTGTAATTATATCCAAGCTCGAAGGCCGCATACTTATAGAATCGAGTCCTCATTCCAAACTCTCCACCGCGCGTGTATGCTTCCTTGATATTTGTTAGTTGAAACGTTGCAAATTCTGAACTTCCGGTACCATAATTGTATTGAATCAAATTTGTAATATAATTTCTAAAAAGACTAAAGGATAAACTAAAATTTTTGAAGGGTGAATATTCTAGGTCTGTATTGAAAGTTCTAGATTTTTCGGGCCTCAGGTTTGGATTGCCATCGACTACATAACCCACACCAGGATTTTCAAATCGAAGGTAAAGTTCTTGAAAAGACGGCGGTCTAAATCCGACACCGTAACTTGCGCGTAAGACAATCTGAGAAGTCAAATCAAGACGAGTTGCGATTTTCGGAGTTGTCTGGCCACCAAATTGGGAGTCCACGTCATATCTCACACCAGGAATAATCCTCCAAATGATACCGTTTCTCCATGCAGTCCATTCATCCTGTAAAAAAACGGCTCTCCGAGTTCGATAAACAAAACGTTGTGAAAGTCGATCTGATTCCAGTTCGTTAGCATAGGATTCAACTCCCATAGTGAGCATGTGTTTATCATTTAGTTCATGATCTAATTGCAGTGTTCCTTGCGAGGATCTATCGTTTGTTAATTCTTTTCTATCCAATTCATCCGATCCACGTTGATCCAATGTAAAATTATTTTCCCACCTAGCATAGTTTCCCCGGAATGAGACCATGTTCCTTTTTCCGTAAGAATATTCGACAGCTCCCAAACTTAGAAAATCATTTGTTGCATTTGATCGATCAAAAAGACCACCTGATCTTTGAGAGATGATTCCTTGTTGGAATCGGTTTAGATAAAATAAACCTGTCTTGACTTTCAACTGTCCGTCAGGATTGAAGACCATGTTTCCGCCAACGTTTGCATCTTGGAATGCATTGCCTGTCGTTGACTTGGTCGTTGGATCCAAATCATAACCAGCAGAATGATTATAGCCTCCGTTAAAACTTGCGGCAACAAAATCATTTCGAAACCCGACGTCGGCAATCATATTCTTTTCACCCTGGGTTCCATAGTGAATTTCACGGCCATTTCCATAGGTGGCTCTGAATTGATAGTGTTGCGGTTTTTCAGATTGCCGCGTGATGATGTTGATCACACCACCTATCGCATCTGCGCCATATAAAGCGGATGATGACCCTTTTACGATTTCAATACGTTCGATGTTTTGCACTTTAAAACGAGTTAGATCGACAGTATTATTTAATCGACCTGCAATTCTTTGTCCATCCACTAGAAACAAAACATATTTCGAATCTAACCCAAGCATTTGAACCTGTGAACCACCTAACGCATTAGGTGTAACATTTAAGCCCAACTGTGTTTCTAGAACCTCTCCAAGATTTCTTGCACCAGTTTGTTCAATTCGTTTTCGAGAGATGACTTCCGTCGCAACTGTGGAGTCTTTCAATCGGCGTTCACCGCGTGATCCGGTAACAACGATTCCATTTTTATTATCTAAATCCTTGAATCTATCTTCTTCTTGAATTTTTTCCTCGGTTTGCTTTGGGCTCTCAGCAGGTTTTTCTTCCTTTACTTCGATTGGACTTTGTGTCTCTGTTTGTGTTTGTTTATTCTTTTGCTTTGATTGTGCAAACGTTGATCGGGAAAAATAGAAACAAGAAAAAAACAAAAGCCAGAAGAGAAGTCGTGACATTAAGGTAGTTTTTTCCATCTTATAGTCGGATATCCTGATGTTCCAGCCTCACTATAATAACTTTCCATACGAACAGCATAGTAAGAGGAGCCATTGCCAGAACGAACAATATAAATTAAACCTTTTGTTGTTAAGTTTCCAATTTCGTAATTGTACCATTCCGTCATAAGAGGATTTCCAATAAAATCACCAACGGCACCACCTACACCTTGTGTTGTCGATCTACCATCGATTACAAATTTATCATCCGTACAATTCTGATTGATCCTATTCGTATTGCTTGCGGCACTAACAGTAGTTTGGTTGGATAAACAAGAACCTCCTAACCCAGCAGAATTGGTCGAACCGCTATTTGTTGATATCTTGTATCGATTGAATGCGATATCCCAAGAAGTACTAGACGCTAATGAGGCAGGTATCTGTGAATTTGTTTGTAAGCTGAAATAAATATAAAAATCTACGTTGGTGCTGTTGATACGAGTGACAGTAGTGCCTTCCGTATCAGCCCTTGAGAAAACAACTTTATCTAGAAAGTTGGGATCCGAGGCGCGCAATGTTTGTAAAAGAAGTTGGTTTGTGAATTGGGTTTGCTCAGAGATACTTTCTTTATCTCTGGCACACCCAATCAATGTAAAAATAAGGATTAATAAAATCTTCATTTTTATTACAAAATTTATGGGCTGATGACGTATCCCAAAGTAGCCGCTTGACCTCGGCTTGGTATCGCATAGAAAAAGTAGTAATACGTGCCTGTCGTTGAAATGACTGTAGAGGAAGAGGTCACTACTTTATGTGATGTAGGAAACTCTGAGTTTGAATCGGCAGCATTTGTCGTAAATCCTGTGTTGTAAGCAAGAGCACTAGAAGCGGCCAGTGGACAATTCTCGGCCTTATATAGGATAGCGAACGCATTTCCAGTTAATGTCACTGTTGTTGTAGAAGAGACCGTGAATTTGATTAGCGAAGTTTGGTGTCCGACGATCGGAATCGAGCCGATTCTTGAGACAGTTCCAGTTTTAGACGTTCCACTCACCGTCAGATCAGTGACGAACGTGTTTGCAGGTGATTTACCAGTCGTGTTGACAACGCAATCTCCACCTGAAGACGTAGCGGCCAATAAAAGTGCTGCAGTCGTTGTGCTATCGTCCTTTTTTTCAGGCTCGCATCCCCAAAAGAAAGCAGAAGCAGAAAAAAGAACCAGAAGTATCGTTAGATTTGGTTTGAAGTGTTTCATAAATGTTCCTTCCATAAAGCAACAAGAAATTATTGAGACTGAGAATCAATTACAAAATGCACCACAAAGCTGAATTTTTTAAACTCCCTGACAAACGAGTGACAATTATTTCTTGTCAGAGTAAATCATGGTCATTTAACGCTTGGTAGCTTGTCTTTGAAATATTTTCCTTAGTCAGGACGGACAATAAAAAAAATCTATTGTAAAAGAAACTAATTTTCGTCTTTTAAGATTACCCATGTCATTTAAAGAGTTATCAGTCTTCTTAGAGTTGAACGATTCAGATTTCTATAAACAAGTTCAACACGACATAAGTAGCTTGATTCCTTGCAAATTGATTCCGATCAACACTGTGCAGGACTATCCAGGTGCATCTCCAGATGGTATTTCCATTCTTTTAATTTGGCTTGATGAAGATACTATAGAGAAACAAAAATTCGTTTTTGAACATCTTTCAGATATACCTTATATTCTATTGTCCACGCAAGATATAAGTGACGAAGAGCTAGTTCGTTATGCCCATCCCACAAGGATGTATCTCACTAAGAGAAACTATTCCACAATACTATTACAATTGATGTTGGATTTTTCAGAACGTTTCATTACCGAGATGCTTCGTTCTTTCGAATTTGATAGAATGAAGGAGCGCATTGTTGTCCTAGAAAACGTTTTTGAAGAATCGTTAGATGTCCTTCTTCAAATCGAACCATCTACTAAGTTTGTCATTGGCGCAAACAAACAAGCACTCAGTGTTTTGGGTTATCAATATGATGAATTGATTGGCCAAGATTTCTCTATGTTGGTTCCTCCTGTAAACGAAGATGATGATGCAGAGTTTGAAGGGAGTTTGATCGCGGGTAGCGCACTTCGCACAAAACAAGGAACCATCATTCCAACTGAATCATCATTCCGTTTATTTCCTGTTAATGGTAAAATGGCGATCTGGGCAACATTTCGAGACATCACCGAGAGGAAAATTGCACAAGAACAAGTAAAAGCACAAAAGGTTTTTTACGAATTTATTTTGGACAATATCGACTCTGATATTTCCGTGCTGGATAGTGCTTTTCGATATGAGTATTCCAATCCGAAACTTGTTGCTGAAAAAGATATTCGTAAATGGCTCCTCCAAAAAACAGATGTCGAATTTGCAGAAAAGCTAAATCTCCCTAAAGAATTTGCTGAAAAAAGGCAACTCTTCTTAGAAAGAGCATTAAAAGAGAATGATATTGTTGAATTTGAAGAATTGATCTCTGATTCATCTGATGAAAAAAAATACATGCTCAGAAAGTACATTCCCGTAGCCGCAACTGAGGTTAGCAAGAGACGCATCATTAGTTATGGTATCGATATTACTGATCGAAAACTTGCAGAAGAACGCATTTCTTATCTTGCCTACTATGATGCGTTAACTGGTCTTTCAAATCGAACCTTGTTTATCGATCACGCTAACCAAGCATTTAAAAATCCTTTACTCGAAGGAAAGGTTTTTGGATTTTATTTTTTTGATATCGATAATTTTAAATTTATCAATGATAGTTTAGGCCATGCTAAGGGTGATATGCTTTTGCAAATGGTTGGAGAACGACTAAAAAGCATTATGCCAGAGGTGGACACCGTTGCAAGGTTTGGCGGCGATGAATTTGCTATTTTAAAATTGGATGTGGGAAGCAAAAATGATGCCGCAGAATTTGCGCAAAAAGTTCTTACCATTCTAAGCCAGCCCTATCATATTTCCGAACGAGATTTGTATACTACGATCAGTATGGGTATAGCACTTTCACCCAATGATGGAACCGCTACTCAAGAGTTACTCAAGAATGCAGACATGGCGATGTACAAGGCGAAAGAACTTGGCAGAAATAATTATAGATTTTATACTCCTGAGCTGATTGAGAGATCACAAAAACGACTTTATATAGAAAATTCGTTAAGGAAAGCCATCATCAATAAAGAACTTTCGTTGTTTTTCCAACCACAAATTTCTATGCATACAGATCGTGTTTGTGGGGCAGAAGCATTGATTCGTTGGAAACATCCTGAGCGTGGGTGGGTTCCGCCTATCGAATTCATTCCAGTCGCAGAGGATTCAGGAATGATCGAAGCTATTGGAGATTGGGTATTAAACGAAGCCTGCCGGCTCAAAGCCATTTGGAATTTGGACAATATGGTTGGTTTTAATGTCAGTATCAATGTGAGCGGCAAACAACTGAAACGAAGTCACTGGGCTCCGAAAGTTCAATCTACTCTGAACAAACACGGCATCAAACCGGAAGAGATTGAGTTAGAACTCACCGAAAGCTCGATCATGGAGAATCCCGAAAAGAGTATAGAGGCATTTCGATATCTATCAAGTTTGGGTATTCGAGTCTCGATCGATGATTTTGGAACAGGATACTCTTCTCTATCTTACCTAAAAAAAATCGATGCAGACGTTTTAAAAATTGATAGGTCATTTGTCATCGATCTCGAAACCAATGAAGATGACCAAGCAATTTGTAGAGCAATTATCAACATGGCCGTTTCATTAGGAATGGAAGTCATCGCAGAAGGTGTCGAAACAGAAATTCAAAGAGATTTATTGAAAAAGTTCGGATGTCATATCATTCAAGGATATTATTACAGCAAACCCCTGACTGTAGAAGATTTTGTGAGTTTCGTTAAAAAAATTAACACTTAGAAATTTTATACCTAGCCGATTTTATATATAATGAAATCGGTATTTGTATTTTTAATTGTCATATTCATCATGCATTCTGTAGAAGCAGATGCAAAAAAAGCAAATGCCAAAAAAACGGTAGCAACTTCGGCATCCAACTACTTCGTCAAAAAAGAAGAAAAAAATTTTTCTCTTTTACTTGAAGCAAGGCGATTTGGAAGGGGAGAAGCAATCTTCTTTCGGCTTACTCCGAAAGATAGAAGGTGGATCAATGAAACCTTTAAAGTTGTCTGGATGGGTAAGGATGTAACTCTCACCAAACAAGGGAATAGCTTTATTGCTTTTTTCGCCATTTCGCCCGATTTTCCCGGTGGCCCAATGACATTAGACATTCATTCGAAAATCTTCTTTGTCAAACGTGGGACCAAAACATATCAAATCGATTTAGAACCCACAAAATTTCAAGTAATCAAAAATCAGACAATCACAATCGATAATAAATTTGTTACTGAAGAGTTGGCTCCCGAAACATTAGAATTTATTAAAGAATGTAAAAAAGCAAAAGAAGCCGCATTTTCATCAAATACACAACTTCAATTTGGAGATCGATTCAGAAATCCTTTGGATATAATCTACATCACAAGCAAGTTTTATGTTAGACGAGATTATAATAAGAAGAAGGGAAGGCCTCATGGTGGAGTAGATTTTCGAGGAAAAGTGGGCACACCGATCTATGCATTGCAAGATGGAACAATAGTTCTCGCCCAAAAGATGTATTATGAGGGCAATTTTACAATCATTGACCATGGGAATAAAATATTTTCGTTCTATATGCACCAAGATCAAATCAACGTAAAAGTGGGCGACAAGGTGAAAAAAGGTGATGTGATCGGAACAATAGGTTCAACGGGGATGTCCACTGGTCCTCACTTGCATTTAGGAGCTAAAGTTTCAGATACGTTGATCGATCCGCTTTCACTCATTGCCATCCAATCTATCAGAGAAAACAAATGACTTAAGAAGGGATTCAATGCCTGCCTCATGGTTTTGTCCCTTTTCGAGATTTTCTGTTATGTGGAGCAACAACTTATCATGATGCAAATTTTCAACTAATATAAATCCCGTTTTTGCATATCTTGGACGTAATGTATCATAAAATGTCCAAAACTTACTTCCGATGTTTAGTATAGATTTTTCATCAGAAACAATTTCTTGGAGATCTTCTATTTCTTGTTTGCTTACCTGCATTTTTAAAAGTGCAGAAAATTCTTGGATTGCTTCTTGTATTTCAAAAGGCACATATGCAGGAAAATAAAACATACGGATAAAAGGATATTTGTTTGGATCGGTATCACTAGATCCAATGATACCTGCGATTTGACCCGCTCCTGTCTTTTCTTCCAACTCAAGATCTTTGGGCAAAAATAAGACAAAATCTTCAGTTAGAGTAAATCCAACTTTGATTTCTTCATTCCAGTAGAAAGATTCTTTCTGTTCCCATTTATTTAGATCTACTTCTTCAAAACTATATTTATTTTTGAATAGAATATATGCTGATGCAACTTCGACAGACTGCAATCCACGAAAAGAAAGTAGACTTGTTCCTAAAAGTAAAATTGATGTGATTAAAATTTTTAAAAAAAACTCAACTTTTGTTAGGCGGACTAAAAAAACTAATCCCATGAACAAAAAGAAAAACACTTTACCTGCTCTGAATGCGAATATGTCCGACATCCAAAGTGCAAATATGAAAATGATAAAAACAATAAGTTCGATGAGTGGATGATAAGGCTCATTCCAATAAACACTTATCAGGAATAAAGTCCCATATATAAGTATCGCGCCTAATATGACCGCGAAACAACTTAGAAAAATAATATAATGCCAAGGAAGGTGCCACTCATGGTAGATAAAGAATGGCAAACTTATCAGAACATATGCGGAAATGGCGATCGTTGTTTTTGACTGAATTGAAATTTTAGTTAAGAAATCTCTTGCAGTTTTGGATAAATATTCTTTAAATTGATGCATGTCAGCTGTCTTTGATTTCTTTCAAAAAATCCAAAAGCAAATCTTTGATTTGCAAAACTCTATCCAACAGTTCCAGCAAAGCTGGGAAAAATTTCAAAAATTTTGGGATCTATTCTTTACAATTGTGCCTTGGGAAGTTCTACTTTTACTAGTCTTTTCTGTCATCTTCCTTTCTCTGTTCAATTCCATTTCTCCCAATACTCCGAAAGCCAATTTGACAGTGAGTGTCATTCTATTATCATCCCTTTGGGTGTATTTTTGGGGTCTCTTTAGCGACACTGTAAACTTTTCAAAGATTGTGATCAGTGCCCTTTATATCCTAGGGCCCTTACATGCCTTAGGTCTGGCAACATTTGGATACAAATACTACCGAAAGTGGAAATTATCTAAAATAAGAATTGAACCCAGAGATTGGCATGAGGCACTCAATTCGCTTTCTCGCGACTATAACCAAATGATGGCAGTTTGTTATGATAAAAGTCAGACGACTCTCGAAAACAAAAATGAAATCAGCCAGAAAATTGTAAGTTTAGAGGAGTCGATTTTAGGCATCAAAAGCATTTTAGAGAAAAAATGAAGCTCACTCAACTTGGCGGTCGAAATCTGTAAATTGTCGATTTTTTTAATCATGTGGAAATTTCACTGATTCGCCGATATTTCTAGTAATTAGGATTTCAGACAGGAATCATGCTTAACAAAAAACCCTCATTAACAGGAAGACAAAAAGCCGCCATTTTTCTCGTGGCTGTGGGCAATGATGTAGCGTCCGAAATTTTTAAACATTTGAGGGAAGATGAGATTGAGCAGATCACTTTTGAGATCGCTCGATTAGATAAAATCACACCGGAAGATAAAGAGAAAGTTCTCGTTGAATTCAATGAGCTAATGATGGCTCAGGAATTTATCACAAATGGTGGTATCGATTTTGCGCGTGGATTGTTAGAGAAAGCTCTCGGAAATCAGAAAGCGATCGATATTATCAACCGCTTAACTTCCTCGCTTCAGGTCCGACCTTTTGACTTTATTCGTCGAACAGACCCAGCTCACCTACTCAACTTTATCCAAGGTGAGCACCCGCAAACCATAGCATTAATTTTATCGTATCTTGATCCACAAAAGGCTTCCAACATTCTTTCTAACCTGCCACATCAAATCCAGGCAGAGGTTGCCAAAAGGATCGCAACAATGGACCGCGTATCTCCAGATGTACTTCGTGAAGTGGAACGAGTATTAGAAAGAAAACTATCTACACTTGCATCAGAGGATTATACTTCCGCTGGTGGTATCGATTCAGTGGTTGAAATTCTAAACCTAGTGGATAGGGGAACGGAAAAAACCATCATTGAAGCGTTGGAAGAAGAAGATCCAGAGCTTGCAGAAGAGATCAAAAAACGTATGTTTGTCTTTGAGGATATTGTCCTACTTGATGATAGAGCGATTCAAAAAGTTATGCGCGAAGTGGATAATACCGACTTGGCTAAAGCTCTAAAATCAGTGGATTCGGAAGTTCAGGATAAAATTTTTAAAAACATGTCCAAAAGAGCCGCTAACTTATTGCGTGAGGATATGGACTTTATGGGTCCAGTACGTTTGAAAGACGTTGAAGATGCACAGCAAAAAATTGTAAATATTATACGTAAACTTGAAGAAGCGGGTGAAATCGTTGTGGCTCGTGCCGGTGAAGACGAACTCGTAGTTTAAGCTTTCTTTCAATCTTCGCTTTCAAAAATTAAAAAATAGTTTCCAACGGGGAAATTTATCAAAACCTCAGTGTGTATTGGAGTTACCATGAATCGTTTTGTAGGAATATTATTTTTTATTAGTTTCTTGTTCATTTCCGTTGGATGTAGTTCGACCGTTGTAAAGAACGAGAGACTGCGTTTTAGTTTGGATTTGCAAGGTCACCGAGGTGCACGTGGTCTTAAACCTGAGAACACTTGGCCTGCATTTGAGGAAGCCATTCAGTATAAGATGACCACCTTGGAATTGGATACGGTTCTTACGAAAGACAAACGGATTGTGATTCACCACGACTCTGATACAAATCCAGTTATCTGTCAAAACGCAGATGGCACTCAAATTCAAAAACAATCGTTATACCTTTTAACTATAGCAGAATTGCAAGCGCTGGACTGTGGATCAAAAAAGAATCCAGCCTTCCCAAAACAAATTTCTGTACCTGGAACAAAACTTTTAACTATTGAGGAATTCTTTCAAAAAGTAACTGAATCAGAGAAAAAAACGAAACAACAGTTTCTATTTAATATAGAAACTAAATTTCCTGATGATGGATCTGCAAGTGATCAGATTGTTGAAGAGCATACAAGTCTCTTGGTGTCTGCTGTAGAAAAGGCAAAACTCTCAGAACGTGTAACAATCCAATCATTTGATTTAAGAACATTGCCAATCGTTCAAAAGAAAAATGGCAAAATTAGAACCAGTGCTTTATTTGCTCCGACATACTTTCAGGGATTTCTGATGACGATAGGTTTGGGAAGTGGTTATAGAGAAGATATCCTGGCAAAAACCGTTGAGTTAAAAGCAAATATAATCTCCCCTTACTTTTTATACGTGAATCCCAAATTTGTTCAAACAGCACATAATTCAAAAATTGAAGTAATTCCATGGACTGTTAATTCTGTCAAAGAAATGCAGCGTTTGGATGCTTGCGGGGTAGACGGAATCATATCGGATTATCCAGATTTATTAGATCAAACATTTAGATCAAAATAAAACTATTGATTTAGTTACCGGTAACAATTGTACATAAAGATGAATAAAGTAGAAAATAATTGTAAGCTTCTTTATTCATCGTTTTTATTTCAGTGATTCCTCCTGCAAGGGCAGCAGCTTCTATACTTGCATCACCTGAAGAATAAAAAAAGGCATATCTGTTTACACATGATCTTCCTATTTTAGATGCTGTCTCCGGTTTAACATTTTCCGAATAACCGATTGTATAATGACTGTAAAAATAGCCACTAGGACCTACTCCTTGCGGAATTCCTAAATTGACACAGAAGGTATTTGAAGAAAATGAAAGGATAACGATCAGTAGATACAGAAAAGATTTCATTGTTATTAAATTTTAATTACCACGAATCAAAACACAAAGAGAAGCATAAAGACCGATAAAATTTTTTGTTTCCCAATTTACTTCCATAACTTCAGATATGCTACTCTTCGCTTTGATGGATTGAATTGATGCATCTCCAAAAGAAACTAAACCTAATATGGAGTGAATACAAGATTTTCCTGAGAGGGAACCACTAGAACCCGTCCCATAAACTCCTATCGCAGTATTTGTAAAGAGCATACCTTTCGGTCCAACTCCTGAACTTGCACATGTTAAAGGTAGCAACAAACAGATACAACAAATTGAAAAAGTAAACAATTGTAGTTTAGCCATTTGAAAGAACACGGTATTCCATAAAATTTTACTTTTTAGATTTTTTAATCGTTTCGTTCTTCACGAAAATACAAATACTTTCTCGATCGATTTGCTTTTGCAATGTTTTCCGTATTGTAATGGGTAGATGTTTGTTAGAATTTAAAAATTTTGTGAGCAAAGTTTTTGACTCATTCGAACAAAACTGAGGAGCCAAACTTTTCGCAAATGCATCTAAGTAATTTTCATCATCAAATGAATCAAAATTTCCAAGAGCGTCTAGGTAAGGTTTAACAAATTGGAGTTGAATCTGCTGTTGATAAATTGGGAAAAGATTATAAGCAACAGTTCTTAAGGATGAATTCGAAAGATTGGATGTTTTTGGTGAAAGTAAGGTTTGAAACCATTTTTGCTTAATTTCTAGATTTGGAGCTATTGCTTCAATGACATAAGCAGAGTTCACACCACGTGAGGAGGGATCTGCTTTCTTTTCTTTTTCAATTGCATTCTGAAATTCAGCATTTTGGAAATCCAAGGAAGATAACTTTTGTAAAATTGACCATCTTTGATCTTGATCCAATTTTAATCCATTGATCAAGATTTTTCCAGAGTATAGATTCCAAAGTTGTTCTTGTTCTTTTTTTAGATAAGTAGAATCCAAAAATGCATTAAACCAATATTTTTGAGCATCCGTATTTCCTTTCTCAAGTAGCAGTCCTGCCCAAAGAAAATCAGATAATGTTTCTAGTTGGACATTTCGAATTCGTTCATCCAGCCAGAATCGGCTCACGAAGTAGGAAGTTCCATGATCAGATGTTAGTTCAGATAAAATCCAACGTTTGATCTTAATATTATCTTCAATGGGTAAAATTATTTTTGCAAGATGCATAAAATCATCAAAAGATGCTTTTCCCAGTTCAATTTGTTCAGCGATCGATGTCCATAGCATTAGCTTACGAAAAGAATCGGTATCATTTGTTAGAATATATTGTATTTTGGCTAGATCAACTTCGTTCCATTTCCAAGTTATAAAATCATAATCTTCTGAATTAACTAAAATAAAATCGGGGCAGGTTTTGACCTTTTGCACATAACTTGTAGAACGCCCTGTATAAATGATTGGAAAACTTTCAAATTCTATATTGGAATTAGTTTTTAAAGTTGAGTCCAGGTTATTAATAAATTTATAAAGTCCAATATTTATTTTGTGATCTCTTAAGACGTTTTCCAATCCTGGTTTCGATTGAATAACTTTCCATTTCAAAAATCCGTCTGTGCATTCAGAAATAAATTCGATTTCGTTCGTGCCCTTCGTTTCAAGCCAATCTCTAGACCACTTGCGTAAAGATACACCGCCGGCTAATTCTAATTCGGTTAAAAAATCTTTCAGAGTTGAATTAGAGAAAGCATATCTCTTTAGATAGTTTTGTACCCCTTTTTGAAACACTGAATCCCCAATAAAGAAAGCAAGTTGTTTTAAAACTGAGGCTCCTTTGCCATATGTGATTCCATCAAACTGGGAGAAAGCCTCTTCCGTGTTATTTACCTTTGCTTCTATTGGATGATTTGTAGAGAAAGAGTCTTCGGCATAAGCCCATTGTTTCATTTTTTCAAAGAATGATTCCCATGTTTCAATAAACTCAGATTGATTCGCCTGCGCAAGACTTGCCATATAAGTTGCAAAACTTTCGTTTAACCAAAGACCATTCCACCACTTCATTGTGACAAGATTTCCAAACCACATGTGTGCCATTTCGTGCAGGATTACATCGGAAAGATTTTCTCGTTGTGCTCTAGTCATAGGACTTCGAGATACAAACCTCTCAGAAAAAGTAACTGCACCAACATTTTCCATCGCACCAAAATTGAATTCAGGAACTATGATTTGGTCGTATTTTGAAAAAGGATATGGATAATCAAAATATTTTTCAAAGAAGGTGAATCCTTCTTTTGTAAACTGAAACCATTCTTTCGCATTAACATATTTTGCCAATGATTTGCGAACGTAAAGTTTTAAAGGTATTGAGTTATATTTATCTTCGAAAGATTCATAAGGACCCGCATGAAGAGCAAAGACATATGTCGAAAACTTTTCAGATTCAGGAAAGGAGTGAATTTGATCGTCAGGATTTGATGGCGATATTATAATGTTATTCGCAATAGTAGAAGAAATTATTTTCCAATTTTTTGGTGCTTCCGCCGTTAATTGATAGGTGGCTTTCAAATCAGGTTGATCGAAGCAAGGAAACATTTTATTGGCATGAAATGCTTCAAATTGTGAGTATATATAAATTTCTTTATCATCAGGATCTGTAAACTTATGAAGCCCGTTGCCGGAACGAGAATATTGTGTTCTGAAGTTTACTTTTAAAATATTTTTGCCGGCCCTGACGGAACTTGCAGGAAGAATAACAACTCCATTTTTATGTTGGATGGTTTCCAGAATGTGAGAATCATTCATTTCAACCGATTGTATTTCTCCATCAAAATAATCTAGGCGCAAATTCGCTGACTTCCATGTATCAAATGTTATAATTACATTTCCTTCAAAACTTTCATCTTTGGATAAACGAATGTTTAAATTATATTTTATATTTGAGAGTAAGCTGGCTCGCTCTTCTGCCTCTTTTTGTGTTAAATGATAATTAGTTGATGGTTGACAATTTGAAATTAATTGAGAAAACAAAATGAAAATAAAAGTTAATGATATGTGTTTCATGAGTATTGTCCTAAGGTTGAAAATTTCTAGATAAAATCGCCCATTCTAATGAATCTCTATTTTTCCATTTGGATTCAGGAAAATATTTGCCACCAATAGAATTTATAACTAATTCCATGTACTCTTCTCCAGGATCAAAATCCTTGGCGTTGAGGAAAATGGATCCGCCCCATCGTTTTTTTGCTTGGGTGTGACTAAAGATTCCAGAGAAAGTCGTTATGTCTTCATTTGTTAAAGGGATTTTATATTTTTTTGTAAGATCGATAACAAGGCTTTTTACTTTATCAAGTTGGGTTGTTTGGGCAAGTAACTCTGCAGTGTCTCGAGCAATGATTTCAATTTGGATACAATTGTCGTTCGTACCGGTTGCGGCGGCTGCTCTCTCTTCAAGTGTATCAACTAATTGATAGGCCTTACCGTCTTTATCTACCATTAAAGTAGCTGTTAGATTTCTATTTTCCAGCGTTTTTAAAGAATTAAAATAATCTGGTATTGCTGTATAATGCAAGACGATACATGATGGTTTGATCACACCGCGATGTGTATACTTCACTCGGTATTCTTCGACAGGTAATTGATTTTCATCCTTTTCTATAGATTCTAAAACAACCTTTCCAGGTTGTGTGATCCCACGACCGTTCGTTGGGTTAAAGGATGCTTGTAATCTCTGTTTGCTTTCCTTTTTTAAGACCCAACCGGATTCGTATCTATCTTTCCAATCTTCCTCTTCATAAAATGTTCCTTCTATTGAAAGAAGAAGTGATTTTAATGCCTTTTCTCCACCACACATAGAAAAATCTACAAAACCACCAAACCTACGTTTAGCTTGATTATGTGTGAATATTCCTTTTTTACCAATGATGTCGTGATTGGATTTGATAATATCAAGGTCAGATGCGAGTGATGCCAAGATCTTCGAAGTCACCTGAAATTGAGTGGGATTGTTGAGAAGTTGGTCCTCTGTTCCTTCGTATGCGATATGGATACTCGATTCGTCCATTCCGGGAGCCGCGAGAAATGTTTTTTTTAAGAACCCAGTTTCGGCAAAGATACGACCGGTTTTATCAACAAAAACATGGACCATAAAATCATTCTTAACCGAGTTTAAGATGTAATCTGAGGCCTTCTTTTTTTCCGATGAATGAAGAACGATAGCAGAAATAGTTCTGGGATCCCTGATTTGAAATTGAATCTGATCCCAAGGTATGATACTAGATACGGATTGGATTGGTAAGGAATCGGGTAATAGATTGTCCCTCATCAGATCTTTTTTCCGAAAACCAGAAAAACATCCGACAAAAATGAATAAAAATAATGAAATCTGACAGAATCTATGAGAGAATACGATTCTAAAGTTTCGTTGCAGGAAGAATAATTTGGAACCGTTTGCGTTATCTAGAAATCGATTTTTAAAATTTACTCTCAAATGCTTTGCCCTAACTACGATTTCCATCAAAGGAGTCAATTGTGGCCCAGGACTTGTTACGCCCGGTCTTCGAGGAATCTCTCCAGAAGCCTACCATAGTTTTCGTTCTTTGCAAGAAGTCTTCTTAAAAGATAATCCTATCACCGACTTTGATTTAGGACTTGCTTTGGACAATTACATTTACGGTCATCCTTATCCAATTGAAACCGAAAGCGTATTGCAATTGTTATCTTCGATCCCATCTTCCATACTTGCGGCGTTGGCGCTTGATTTTTCTTTTACACCGATGGCTAAGTTGCCAATCGAAGAGAGAATACAAAGGCTACAATCTTGGAAAAATTCTTCACTTGGTCTCAAACGAGGAGTCTATGCGATTCTTCGACAGATTTCATTTTTTCTTTTGAGTTCCGACAAAGAATATCAGAAGTTTGTCGGTTACGTAAAATAAGGCAGGCATAAATAAATGGGAATTCCTCAAGTTAATTCAAAGATTATTACTCCAAAACTTCATGAATCTATCATCAAAGAGAATCAGATTAAAGATGGAATTTGGAAGTTATCTGCAGATGTCATTATAATAGGATCGGGAGCTGGCGGTGCAGTGGCGGCCGCAGAGCTATCCAAAAATGGATGGAAAGTGATTCTGATTGAAGAGGGTAGTTATTTTACTCCAGCCCAATTCAATTCTGATGAATTCCTTTCGCAGGCTCGCCTTTACAGAGATGCTGGATTCATTGTTTCTGAAGAACAGACCATTTCTATTTTACAAGGAAAGTCAATTGGAGGCTCCACGACTGTCAATTGGCAAACCTCACTCTTTCCACCTGATTACGTTACAAATGAATGGGAGAAACGGTTTGGTTGGCAAAATGCATCACGCGAAGCAATGGACGAATACGTAGCTGAAGTTCATGAACGATTGGGTGTCCATGAAGTTCCTGACAATTTGATCAATGCAAACAACGATGTATTGCGTGCAGGGGGAAAGAAGATAGGTTTGAATCCTCAAGTACTTAAGAATAATAATCGTGGTTGCATAGGTTTGGGGAGATGTGGTTTGGGCTGTCCGATCAACGCAAAACAATCTACATTTTTAACATGGATTCCAGATGCTTTAGAACACGGCGCCACCGTTATTTCAAATATGCGTGCGGTTAAAATCACGGACGGTAAACTGAAAACAGTGAAGGCTGATTTTACTCCAGATGCTTACGAAAAGGCACCTAATGTTGCCTTAACGGGACTTGAATTAACAGCGCCTGTGGTTATAGTTAGTGCTGGTGCGATTGAGGGACCAGCTTTATTGCAAAGGAGTGGAATCGGAAATGAATGGGTTGGGAAAAATTTAAAAGTTCACCCAACCTCCACCATATTTGGAAAGTTTAAAAACGAAATCAATATGTTTCAAGGACCGCCGCAATCCATCGTAATCAAAGATGGTCACAACCAAGATGGAACGGGATATGGATATTGGTTGGAGGCGGCTCCGTACAGACCGACTTTGGCATCTTCACTCGTACCTTTTTATGGAAAAACTCAATTCGATGTGATGAAGGATTATACTCGATACAATGCGGGGATCGTACTTGTAAGGGATGGTGCAGACGGCGAAGCAAATGCGAGCGTAAAGTGGAGTTTTGGTCGAAGAAAAGTATATTTTGAACTAACACCAACAGATGGTCTGAATATGCTTAAAGGACTAAAAACTTTAGCAGAGTTGACAGTTGCCGCTGGTGCTACGGAACTTATTTTTCCTTTCACGCGTTTCACTGAGCCTATGAAAGTGGAACCAGGAATGAACTTTGATTGGATTTTGAAAGAGAGCATAAAGTCTGGACATTTAACTGTTGGGTCTGCACATCCGCACGGATCGATTCAATCTGCGAGCGATCCAGAGAAGGGAGCTGTTGACTTAAATTTGGAAATCTATGGTCATTCAAACATCTTTGTCATGGATGCGTCAATTTATCCAACTGGACTTTCCGTGAATCCTCAGATTACAACGATGAGTTTGGCATTGCGAGCCGCAAGAAGGCTGGCGTCTCAAAAAGCGGAAAGAACCAAAGTATAAAAATTTTCAAAAATCCCTTTCTTTCCCATGAGTTCCTTTCAACTTGGAACCTGTGGGAAAGCGGTTCTCTTTTTTTATCTTATTTCTTCTTACTATCCAATTAAGTGCCACTGAAAACGCTCTTCTCAAGGAAGCAAAACAGGCATTCTCAAGAAAAGCTTACCAGGAAGCGATTAAGAAATTTACCAAGTATTCAGAACTACACCCTTCTGACGGTGAGCCATTTATGTACATGGGATACATCCATGAGTACAAAAAGGATTATCCCAATTCCATTCACAACTTTAGAAAGGCCGCCGAACTAACGCTACCTAAGGATCATAAAAAAACTGTCATACTCAAACTCGCTCTGTTTTTTAATTACCACCAAGATTGGAATCTTGCGGCTACTTATTCTGCACGTTATTTGAAATATGATCCCAAAAATGAGGAAATGCAAAAAATTTATAATCGTGCTACGGGAAACAAAGGCAATCCTTCATCTAACATTGCTATTTCGCCGCCTGTAAAACATCAAGAACCAAAGAACATTGAAGAAAAGACTCCAACAAAAAAGCCAGTATCTACCAATGTGATAGTTGAGGAAGATGATGAGATCAAACCAAGTACGTCTTATGAGGCTGAATTAAAATCAAATCCAAATGATGAAAATTTAAGATGGGAATACGCATTAGCTCTCTTTGAAGAAAAAAAGTATGATCTAGCAGAAGAGAATATAAAGATACTTATAGATAAATTTCCGAACCGGACTAGATACCACTACAAAATGGGAATCGTTAAACTTCGAAAAGATGATCCGAGTTCCGCGATAGAATCATTCGAAAGAGCAAGAAAAAATCCACTTTCAAAAGATACTAATGTATTTTTGTATTATGTATTTTTAAACGAAGGAATCGCTTACCAAAAATTAAAACAAAATGAAAAGGCAGAGGACGCGTTCAAAGACTCTTATAAACAATTGAATAAAGATACTCCCCTTCTCGCCCTAGCAAGATTATACCATGAACAGTCCAATTGGAATCTATGTGCGGACAGTGCTGAGAAAGCTGTAAACCTGGCAGGACAAGTTGAATCCCACATGTTTAGATTTGTATGTTTGGCTGAGGACGAGAAGTCAGGTACAAGATTGAATGTGAGCTATGAAAAATACTTCCAGTTCCTTGAATCAAGTTTTCCGAATCTTTCAAAGACACCGGAAAAATACCAAGTTGGATTTCTTCGACTCGCAAGACACTTAACTTTAGTTGGTAGGGAAACGACAGCCGAAAAATATTTTTCCGCATTGGAGACAGATGAGTCACTTAATATGACTCGAGAGTATTTATTTTATAGAGGAAAGAATCTATTTTATTTGGGCAAAATAGATCAGTCTATTTCACTTTTACAAAAAGTTAAAAACTCCTCAGCTTCCCACTATTTACTTGCAAGGTGTTATGCGAAAAAAGGTGATGTTTCGCAACTCAAAACCAATCTAAAAACAGCTGGCGATTTGAAAGCCGATTACTGGGAAATGGCAAAGAAAGAGAATGATTTTGCAAACTATATGAAAGATGTTCAATTTAAGGATTATATAGATAACAAAGGCGGCGAGTCTACTTCTATTAAGACTCCTCCTCCTTTGTCTCCCTCGAAGCCGAACCCTTAAATAAATCTGTTCTTAACTTACGAAAGGTATCGACCGAGATTTGTCCTGGAGCTTTCGGATCTCCTAATGTCATGTAAGTATAAGAGGAATTAAAATAATCTCCAAACACCCTTGAGATGATACCCGATTCACCCATACAAATTCCGATCATGGTATGGTTTTTCGCAATAGTCTTGATGTCATTCATGAACTCAGCAGTTTCTTCGATATCTTCTGGTGTAATCGCAAACTTAAAGATAGGATTTTTCTTTTTGACTGGCTTTGCATTAGTAATGAACTCTTTCATTTCCTTTGCATAAATTGATTTTTTGAATGAGTGGTAAGAGTAGATTATCCTAAAGTTTAATTGTTCATAGTTGGTAAAAATTGTATCTTCACGGTTTAGTTCAATATCTAAGTAATTGGAATTATCATTAAAGTCTTTTAGAATTCCTTCGACATCTTCAGGAAAAAGTTTTACGTAGGATTTAACACTGCTATCTTCTGCACGACGGTATGTAAAAAGTGCCGGCAAACCAAGACTTTTGATCTTTTTTTTCATCTCTTTTTGTATATAATTTCGCGAAAAGAGATCTAACCTAACTTCAAGAACATCGATGTCTTTTGTATCTTTTTTTTGTAGATTACGAATGTCGTCTTCACCTACAGTAGCAATTATTTTGTATGATTCAGGCATATTTACAGTCCTTTTTGTAATAAATCATGTACGGATACCATTCCGATAAATTTCTGATTTTCATCGACGACAGGCGCAACAGATATCGGTCTTTCTCGATCTTCCATTTTTAACAGTACATCGTATGCCTTATCATCGGGTCGAAAGGCACTTGGCTTCGTGTTCATCATTTCAACGGCCTTTATTTCTTCAGTTAATTTTTTGGAAGATAGCGCCTTTCTGATGTCATAATCCGTTATGAGTCCGATTAATTTTCCAGATTCATCCACCACACCTGCTGCTCCGAGACCTTTGCCTGTGATTTCCTTGAGAATTTGATCTAAGTTGGCATTCATAGAAATGATTGCATTTTTTTCATCTTTACGCATTACGTCTGATATATGAAGCGATAACCTTTTCCCGAGTCTTCCGGCTGGATGATATAGAGCAAAATCATTTGCTTTAAAATCTTTTAATTCCATTAATGCCATGGCAATTGCATCTCCTAACATGAGAGCAATTGTTGTAGATGAAGTAGGGGCTAGTGCCAATGGACAAGCTTCTTTGAGGACCGGAGTTATAATTGTTAAGTCTGATAACTCAGCAAGACGAGAGTTAGAGTTTGCAGTCATTCCAATTATTTTAGCACCAATGCGACGAACTGTTGGTAGAATAAAATTTAACTCATCAGATTCACCGCTTTTTCCTATCGCAATAACTACGTCATCCGCATCAACAATCCCAGAGTCACCATGCGAAGCATCGGTCGGATGTAAAAAATAAGCTGAAGTTCCAGTAGAGGAAAGAGTATGTGAAATCTTCTTTGCAATGTCTCCCGATTTTCCGACACCGGTAACGATAACTTTCCCTTTGCTTGCCAGAATCATTTCGATCGCCTTAACTATGTTCGGATCTAACGTCCCTCTGAAATGCTGTATGGATGAAATTTCGTCATCTAATGCACGTTCGACAATGGTTAAAATATCCTTCATAATTTTAGATCCTCCCACATAATATCCTCAATCTTAACTTCCGAGATCACCATTTGATTCATAAAAGGAAAACGCAAAAACACAGCGACTTTGTTTTTTCGCTTTTCTACCTCGAGGACATATCCTTCAAGCGGTCCAGATATAACTTTTACCATCTTTCCTTTTGTGAGGGCTTCGTTTTCTCGCACTTCTACACTTTCAGTTCGCATTTGAAGAGTGGTTTGAAGTGCTAAAATGTGAGTCTCATCAATAATTGCAGGTACACCCTTAGCAAATACGAAATGATGAGAGCCAGGTAATTGTAATACTTTGACTCTTTCTTTCCAAAATTCTATTTTTACGAATATGTATGATTTGAAGCAAGGAACTTCAACTTCTTTGATTCTATCACTCCACTTTCTTTTTTCCAAAATGAGAGGGAGATAATTTTGGATTCCATATTTTTGGAGTAATTTTGATAATTTTTTTTCAACACGAGGATTGGTGTAAACTGCGTACCAATGTTTTTCTTCGTTAGTTGGATTAGTTTCGTTCATGGATTCTAAAGCGGATCGGAAGATTTAACTCTTTTCCTTTGGACGAAAAAAATGTCCATTCCCGTAGCTGAGACTTAATTTGAGTATCGAAGACATTGTATTTACAGGGAGCAGTGACCACCAATTTTTCAACCCGACCGTTTTCTGCAACAGATACTCGAAATGTGCAGTCATCTTCCAATCCTTGTTCAACTGCAAGTTCTGGATAGGATAAAGAATTTCTGAATGCCTCAATTTCCTGGGATTCTGTTTTTGTTCCAACATCACTCTGAGAATCGGAAGGTGATGGGTTTGATTTAGAAGGAAAACCGTTAGCGAAATTTGATCTTGAATAGAGTGAGGTAGGTGAACCATCAGTTAGATGAATTGGAATCTGTTCTGAATGTATCGTTTGGATTTCAAAGGAAAGTAAAAGTGCAAGCGCATGTAGAGAAAACGAAAAAAGCCAAACGTATGAAAAAGATGGATCTCTGGTTAGCATAATTCGTAAATTCTCGCCTACTGCCATTATCCCAAAACGTCTCCAAAAACAAAAACTTAATTGGAGTGAATGCAATCACCTTTTTCATTGGTTTCATATGCCTTCAACTTGGGGAAAAATTTTCAAAGTTTCTACGTATGGAGAGTCTCACGGGGTTTCTGTTGGTGTCGTTATCGAAGGTGTCCCGGCAGGCCTTCCTTTTCCGCAGGACGAAATCCAAAAAGATCTAACTAGGCGGAGACCAGGTCAAAATGATCTAACAACTCCCAGAGACGAAGCAGATATTGTGATTGTCGAATCGGGAGTTTTTGAAGGCAAAACGACAGGCAGTCCTATTTTACTGAAGGTAAATAATAAGAACACAATCGGTGCCGATTACGATGAGATGGCACATGTCTTTCGTCCCTCTCATGCCGACTACACCTACTCGGAAAAATACGGTCACAGGGCTCACGTTGGAGGGGGAAGATCGTCCGTACGAGAAACGATTGGTAGGGTAGCCGCAGGTGGTCTAGCCCGAGTTATATTGGAAAGAGAATTAGGCATTCAAACCATCGGCTGGGTAGACAGTGTGGGAACGATAGATTCAAACCTACTTGAATTGAATTACCCATCAAGCAGAGATCAGGTGGATCAATTCCCTACAAGATGCCCAGATAAGAATACAAATGAAAAAATGGAAGAGCTCATTCGAAAACTTCGTGATGAGGGCGATTCTGTTGGCGGTGTCGTAAAGGCGATCGTCAAAAATCTACCTCCTGGCTTAGGAGATCCAGTTTATGACAAACTAGATGCGGATTTAGCGAAAGCGATCCTATCGATCTCAGCTTGCAAAGGCTTTGAAGTTGGATCGGGATTTTCGGGAACACGCCAAACTGGCAGTACGCATAACGATGCCTTTTATGTCGAGGCGGACACTGGGAAAGTAAAAACTAAAACCAACTACTCTGGTGGAATCCAAGGTGGAATTTCAAACGGAATGGACCTTGTGATTCGTGCGGCGTTTAAGCCTACCTCAACGATAAAGAAAGAACAAAATACAGTCAATGACAAGAACCAAGAAACCATTTTGAAAGCAAAAGGTAGGCACGATCCATGCGTCTTACCTCGAGCAGTTCCGATCGTAGAGGCAGTGATCAACTTGGTTTTGATAGATGCATATTTCTATCAACGAGCTTTGCAACCCAAATGGTTTATAAAATACGCAAATCTCGATAGCATCCCGAACCAATAATTGCCCAATGGGAACCTGGTACTTTTACTGAATGCAACCATTTGGAACCAATGACTCGAAGTAGATGCAAGATTGAGGCAGAACCTTTTCCGAGCTGATGTATAATCATAAATTAGAAAGGAAGGTTTGACAGAATTCATGAACTTTAGTCTAATCACATCAAGGGGGCTCGCTCTTTGGTAAAGATTAAGATTGATGGTGTCGAGTTCGATGTCGATGAAAAGAAAAACCTTATAGATGCCGCAAAAGATGTCGGTGTCGAAATCCCCTATTTTTGTTATCATCCAGCTCTTTCTGTTGTAGGTATGTGTCGCATGTGCCTAATCGAAATAGAAGGGGTTCCAAGGCTTCAAGCAGCTTGCAATACTCCTGTAAAAGAAGGGATGGGCATCATTACAAAATCCGACCGTGTCAAAGAAGCACGTGCAGGCACAATGGAGTTTTTGCTCGCTAATCACCCGTTAGATTGTCCTGTTTGTGATAAGGCTGGTGAGTGTAGGCTTCAAGATAATGCCTTTGGTTCTGGAACAGGACATTCTCGATTTGAATTTGAAAAGCGCAACGTCCCTCAAGAAGAAATTGGTACAAATCTCATCATCAACCATAATCGATGTATTGTTTGCTATAGATGTGTTCGATTCGAAGAAGAAAAAGTTGGAGTCTCTAACCTAGGGTTATTCGAGCGCGGAAATCACTCTTTGATTGGACTTGCGAATAATGAACCTATAGATCATAACTACCAAGGTGCACTGGCAGACATTTGTCCTGTTGGCGCTCTTTTGAATCACAAAACATTATTTAAGTCGAGAGTTTGGTGGTATAAGTCACACTCTTCCGTTTGTCATGGTTGCTCAACTGGATGCAATGTAACAACAAACGTTCGGGACAATAAAATGTACAGATATATGGTCAAGGAAGATCATGAAAAAGGTATGTTTTTCCTTTGTGACAAAGGTCGATTTGATCTAGATTGGATGAATGAAAACAGACTCTTCACTTATATGGAGTCAGGTCATGCTTCTACTTCTGTATCTGTCATCCCAAAAATTACATCTATCTTGCATAAGGCGAAAGGAATTGCCATTTTGGGTGGAGCGCATGAATCGAATGAACGTCTCGAGCGAATCAAAACTCAAATCTCTGAACTATCATCTTCACTGAAAGGCGTTTCTGTTCAGATGGAAACGAGAGTCACTGATGCTCAGTACAAAGATACAGAACAGGTTGATTTTTTACTTACAAAAGATGCACACCCTAATACGAGAGGAGCTGTTGATTTAGGGCTTACAACGCAGGCAGGCTTGAAAGGCATTGAAGCAGAAGTATTAGCTGGCAAAGTGGATGTTGTATTTGTGATCAAAGAAGAGATTCCGTCGTCGTTTTTGGGAAAAGCAACGATCGTTTTGTTAGACACAAATCATTCGAACTTTGTAAACTCCGCAAGTTTCGTGATACCGATTCAGATTTTCGCAGAAGAAGCTGGTACATTTACAAATAAAACTGGGCTGAAACAATCTTTTGAACAATCGATGGAAGCACCTAAAGGATTGCCTTCTTCTGCAGACTTTTTTGAAAAACTAGTATCTGCGCTTTCGGTAAAAGAGGAGGTTTTGCTTGGGAACGGTTAATGTAGTAAATGTCGCGAAACGCCATCAGTTCTCATGGTATGAAAAGTTTTACTTTTGGTCGATCGGCAAAGGTATGTGGATCACCATCAAACATTTCATCAAAGTCGCTTTGTTCAATAAGCAAGTAACCATCGAGTATCCAGAAAAGAAACGTCAATATTCGACTCGATTTCGTGGAATGCATTCGATGAAACGTGACGAACAGGGGCGAGAAAGATGCACTGCTTGTTTTTGCTGTATGTGGATTTGCCCGGCAAATGCAATTTTAATCCAAGCGGAACATGTACCTTCAGATAGACAGCACCTGCATCCAGAAGATAAATACGCTCAAAAATTTGAAATCAATCTCCTTCGTTGTATTTTCTGCGGTTTGTGTGAAGAAGCCTGTCCTAAGGGTGCCATCTATTTGGATGGAACCGGAGAGATGGCGGCTGACAATCGGGAAGATTTGATACTAACAAAGGAAAGGATGATGGAAAAATCGGGTGGTCCTCTTATCGGTCAGCGAAATTAATCGCTGATCATTTCCCGTTATCAAAATTTCACTTTTCTGATCCTACTTGAAACTTTTCTATAATCATTATATTCTCTTAATCCTTTTTGTTCCGTTATTTGTTTTTGCAAATGGAACAATCATTGAGGATGAAGAAGATGAAAAACTTCTCATCGAAAATCATGCAGTAGAAAAACTACGATTTGGTTTAGCAAATCACATTCACTACTACAAAATCAAAAAAACTAAAAATACGGTCGTAGAACAAAGATCGGGGCGAACGAGACTCTTTGATCATAACCTAATCTTGAGAGCGATTTTTCAAGGAAATATAATACATAGAGAATATGGATCCTTTTCGCAATTATTTGAAGGTGCTAGTTTTATTGATTTCGGTAGTGCCATCTTATATGAAGAAGGTGCGGTAACAGTAAGAGATCTGTATGAAGATCGAATCCTTAGCCCTCACCTTTACAAAATCGTCGCAACAGATATTAATGATACATCATTTGATCATACAAGATATATTGAAATACATATGGAAGAGAGAGAACCTTTTCCCTTTCCTTTTAATGAGATACCAGTACTTCTAGATGACCCTGAATATATTCGAGTTCTAACTAAAATTTATTCGAAAAATGAGAACTCGCCGATCTTATTTCGATCCACGAACTCCGGTCCTGATTTATTTTATACAGTCGACGAAATGAAATTACACTTTGCCTCGATACTAAGTGCGAACCCAAATCGAAACATTTTATACTTTTTCAATCGTTTTGTTTTCTTCAGATCAATTTGCACAAATCAATTTCAATTGATCGGAACCATCGATGAAAAGATTGGCGTAAATCATAGCTTTAGTGCTTGGAGGTATGTTGATTGGAACCGCCGAACATATAAAGAAGGTTTTCATCCAAATTGGCGCTACATTCGTTTTATAAATGAGACATATTTACCAATTGGGGATCGAGCTGATGCATTGATTCGGAATCAATCTTGTTCGTTAAAAGGAAAAATTCGTTCGATATCGAACAATTTTAAAAAATCGTTTCAAAAACGATGAATTTTTCTTTCCATATGTAAGGAACCGTGTACTTTTTTCATATCTACTACCCAAAGAGAGGTAAATCATGGGGAACTCATTTATCGTCGATGCTGTCAGGACTCCTCGCGGAAAAGGCAAAAAAAGGGGTACACTAGCAAGCGTTCACCCACAAGAACTATCAGCGGCCACCTTAAAAGCACTTCAAGAAAGGAATGGTATTGATCCAAAAACTGTTGAAGAAGTTGTTCTTGGTTGTGTATCGCAAGTAGCTGACCAAGCGGCATGTATCGCTCGTTATGCTGTTATGGCAGCACATTGGCCAAAGGAAGTGCCTGGTTACACTGTAAATCGTTTCTGCGGATCTGGCTTACAAGCATTAAACAACGTTGCAAACCATGTTTCTTCTGGCGCGATGGATTTAGCTGTTGGTGGTGGAGTCGAATCCATGAGCCGTGTAAAAATGGGCGATGATATGTTAGGTCGTGATTTCAATGTTGGTAACGAAAAAATCGCTCAATTTTACAATCTAGTTCCACAAGGTATATCTGCTGACTTGATTGCCACAAAATATGATATCTCAAGAGAAGAAGCAGATCGTTTTGCTGAATCTTCCCAAGTAAAAGCTGCTAATGCAGTAAAAAATGGTTACTTTAAAAAATCTATCGTTCCTATCAAATTAGATGATGGAACTATCGTTACTGATGAAGAAAACCCACGTATCGAATCCGATTATGCATTTCTTTCCGGTCTTGGTCCCGTATTTAAAACTATCGGCGAACAAGAATTGGATGCAATTGCTCTTCGATCCTATCCTGAAATAAAAAAAATAAACCACATTCACACTTTAGGAAATTCGTCTGGTATCGTTGATGGCGCGGCTGCCCTCCTCGTTGCGAATGACGATGGTTTAAAAAAATATGGTTTGAAACCTAGAGCAAAAGTCATTGCGACCGCTTGTACAGGTGAGGACCCAACAATCATGCTGACTGGACCTGTATCAGCTTCAAACAAAGCATTGAAGATGGCTGGTCTTTCAGTCAAAGATATTGATCTCTGGGAAATCAATGAAGCATTTGCATCTGTTGTACTTTATGTTAAAAAAACACTTGGTATCGATGGTGATAAAATCAATGTAAATGGTGGTGCGATGGCTCTTGGACATCCGCTCGGAGCGACAGGTGCGATCCTAACTGGAACTGTTCTTGATGAATTAGAACGTCGTGATCTGAAGTATGGTCTCATTACACTTTGCATTGGCGGTGGTATGGGTATCGCAACGATCATCGAAAGATTAAAGTAATAGAACAATTCGATCTGAGTTGATTGATTCAAAATGAACGGAGCTAGATCAGATAACTGATCTAGCTTTTTTTTTAACAATCAAGCGAATTGGGAGACTATTTACTCTTTTTTATCTGATGTTATTTGATTCAATGTAAAAATGGAGAATTATATATCTATGGATAGTCCGCTCAAAATAAAAGGCACAAAATGTAGTGCATGTTTGGCGATATGTTTAGAACCACTATGGACTTGTTCCGAATGTGGAAGTGAAAGTTTAGAAGAAATATCTATTTCACCACAAGGAAGTATCTATACATTTACAGAAGTACATGTAGGATTTGGGCATATGGCTAATAAAGTTCCTTATATTCTCGCTATCATTGAAACTGAAGGAATGCATAAACTCACTGCCGTGATCGAAAATTCAAATCAATCTCCTAACCTAGAGATTGGGACAAAAGTAAGATTAAGTCGTATTGACGAGACCATTGGCCCCGTTTTCGAAATCAGTTTGTAAATACGATGGCTTCATTTGGAAATAAATGTAAAAATCCATCTTCCAAATCTTTGTGAAGCAAAGTTGGTCTAGGCGCAGAACTAAATAATATTTGTTCTAGTGCCCACTTTCTAGGGTAAGATACTTCTACATCATCATTTGAGAAATTTAAAAAGATATAGGTTTCTTCTTTTCCTTCTTTTCTCTTATAAAACAAAACTTTTTTATCTTTGCTGAGGTGTATTTTTAAATTACCTTTACGTAGAGATTTTCGCTCTTTTCTGATACCAATCAAAGATTTATACGTGTTAAATAAAGAGCCTCTATCTTCCTGCTGAGATTTTACATTGACTTCATTTGCTTTTTCATACGTAGGAAGCCAAGCGGTTCCATTAGTAAATCCGGTTGTTTCAGAGTCATCCCATGCCATAGGAATACGTTCCGGATCTCTACCAGGATGGAATGGCCAGTATTTCTTACCAACTGGATCTTGGATTTTTTTGAAAGGAACTCTTTGTCGCTCCATTCCAATTTCTTCACCATAATATAAAAACGGTGTACCACGAAGGGTGAGCATCATTGTGGCCGCCAATTTAGCTCTAGGAATTGTTTCCTTACCTTTCATGTAACGGGTGATATGTCTAGGAAAATCATGATTTGAAAGTGTATAATTTGGCCAATTATCTTCGCCTAAAGCAGATTCGAAGTCCTTGATGATACAATAAAAACTTTCAGCCTTCCAAGGTGAAAATAAAAACATAAAATTGAATGCTAGGTGGAGTTCGTCATTCCGACCACAGTAAGTTGCAGGAAGCGTGACATTTCCCGGAAAATCTTGCATCACTTCGCCAACCGCCATCCTTCGTTCAGGATAGGAATCGAGTAGTTTTCTTAATCTTCGAAGTATGCCATGCATTTCCGGTCTATCACGATCATAGACATGAACTTGTTTATCGTAAGGTCTAGGTCCCTTCATAAAATATGATTGGTTATCACGAAAAAATTCATCTTTTATGTAAAGGTTAACAACATCCAATCGGAAACCATCAACTCCCATATCAAGCCAAAACTTGATCATACTAAATATGGCATCTTCTACTTCAGGATTTCTCCAATTTAGATCCGGTTGTTCTTTTAGGAAGGAGTGAAAATATGACTCCCCTGTGCGTTTATCATATTCCCAACCTAATCCGCCAAAAGCACCTAACCAATTATTTGGTGGTCGACCATGAGGAGAATCTTTCCAAATATACCAATCTCTTTTTGGACTATTTTTGGAAGAACGACTCTCTATAAACCAAGGATGTAAATGTGAAGTGTGATTGACCACTAAATCCATGATGATTTTTATATTTCTTTTATGAGCTTCACGTAACAGTCGTTTAAAAGTTGTCAAATCTCCGTATATCGGATCAATCTCATTATAATCCGAGATGTCATATCCAAAATCAAACATTGGTGAGGGGTAGACTGGCGAAAGCCAGATCGCATCGATTCCCAAAGAATCCTTATTTCCAGCCAGATAATCTAATCTTTGGATGATACCTTCTAAATCACCGATTCCGTCTCCGTTTGAATCTTGGAAACTCCGTGGATAAATTTGATAAATAACTGCTTCTTTCCACCAATTCATGCTAAAAACTAATCTCGAAAGTGCCATGGTTTTCTTTCATTTGGGTCACTTCCGAAATTTTCTCCTTAATTGAAAAAATTAATTCTGATTCTGTGATTTTTTGACCATCATTAGTTTGGATGTAAAAAGAGTCATACGCAAAATCTGTGCTAGTCGAGATACGCACAAATATTACATCTAAGTCAAATTCTAATAATGACCTAAGGATTCTATAAACTAGCCCAATAGAGTCCGGTGCTCTAACTTCAAGAATCGTGTAAGACTCTGATAAATCATTTGAAAATTTCACTAATTCATCCACCATCCCATCCGGTATAGTTACGAGTTTTGACCATATATTTGTGCTTGTGGCTACTTCTTCGATGTTTAGTCTTCCTTCTATACAATCTAAAATTTTTGTTTCTATTTCGACTAGTTGATCTGCGCGAATGTCTCCAGATCCAAATTGATCCGTGATTTGAGCCTGCAGAATTAGATCTCCATTTTTACTTCTAAAGAGCCTCATACCGACGAGGTTTAATCCCATCGAAGAAATGGTTCCGCAGACAAAAAGTAAAAGCTGTCGATTGGCTTTACTAAAAATTGATATGGTAACGAAAGCTGGTTCTGCCTCTGAAATGAATCTTATCTCTTTGCTTTCGTTTTTCCATTCGAGTATATTGATAAAATGTTGGAAGATTCTACGTGGAGTATTGTAGTTCAGGTAAGATTCTGGTTTTACTTCCAATGCAAATTTGACAACAGCCTTGCTTGCAACCTGATCTATCCCTTCTTTCTCTAATAAGTAATTTTCCAATGTTTGTTCAATACGTTCGAGAGAATCCATAGGACTTGTTTCTCGTTCTAAAATCTTCAATGTGGAAGAGTAGAGAAAGTATAGAATTTCTTTCTTCCAATTTGTTAGTATTCCTTTGCCAACAGATTTCGTATCAATGATTGTCAGGATGTAAAGTAATCGTAACGTATTTTGGTTTGTAAACAATTTGGCAAAAGCGGAAATCAGATTAGGGTCATGAATATCTCTCTTGGATGAAAGTTCTGACATGATTACATGTTCTGCCACAAGGAACCTTAAAAGTTCAGTATCCGATTCCGAAAGACCAAGTCGTTCTGCAATAATAAGTGCAAGTTCTGCACCGTATTGGCTATGATCTCCTTCTTTCACCTTACCAGCATCATGTATAAGAATCGCAAGAATCAGTATTTCGATATTTTCGCATTGTTCAAAGACGGATTGAATTTGAGGATCATCCCATTCGCCTGATATCAACACATCCAATTCTCGAATGATGAGTAGAGTGTGTTCATCGACAGTATATTGATGATGATAGCTAAAAAGAGGAAAGTTTGTACACGCTCCAAATTCAGGTAAGAGTTTCCCGAGAATGTTGCATTCGTGCATGAGGGTTAGTAGGTGACCAATTCTTTTTTTATTCTTCAAAAGTTTCAAAAATGATTCGATAACCAATCCATTGTTTTTAAAATCATCGCCGATAAAATTTGATGAGATACGTAGTTCATTTAATAGAATTCTTGAAGGTTCAGTGTTTTGCGATTGTGCGTCCAAGAAGAAAGAGATCACATCCTCATATAAGGTATCTGGGTTGGAAAATGGATTGTTAAACTGAAGGTTATTGCCTATTTTTCTGCTGTCTAGATACATCCCTAAATAAAAATAAATATCTTTCTGAGCTTTGTAAAAAGCGCTCATCAGTTTTTCGATAGAGGTTAGATTATTTTTTGCACCGAATCCGAGAAATTCAGCTACTTCTGCCTGAAAATTTAAATCTAAACGGTCATTCTTTCTGCCAGATAATATGTGTAATGCGGATCGAGTCAATAATAAAAAATCATACGCATTTAGAATGGGAAGGGTATCACCTTTGAGAAAAAAATCAAAAATCCCATTGCCATGATTTGTATGACGTTCGCTGGTTTTTTCGATCCAATACATAAATTGGACATCTCTTAGACCTAGTGGATCACTTTTAATATTAGGCTCAGATAGAAGCAATGGATCGTATGAATTGATAATTCGTTCTTCTAAAAAGTTTATCTTCCAGTCATTAAATTTGGTTACAGCCGTTACAGGCAATTGTTCCAAAAAATTTATTTTATATTTTGTAAATAATTCTAAAGAACCAATGAGAAATCTAGAATCAAGAATGGCATGGTATGATTGTATGTTATCTATATAATTAAATGATTCACTGATTGTCCTACAAGTATGTCCAACATCTCTACCATTGTTATAGAGGTAATTATTGATTTGTGAGATGATTTCTTTTAGAGTTTGTTCGTTGAGTTGATCATCATGTAAGTACAAAAGATCTATATCTGAGTAGGGCGATATTTCCATCCTACCGTATCCGCCGATTGGGACTAACGCTAAATGGCTGGCGATCCCGTATTGGCGATCCAAATCTGAAAATAGAGAAATGAGAGAGGAATCGATTAAAAAACTCAACTGTCTCGTAAACAAACGACCAGATTGAATGAGTCTAGCTTTTGGGAAGGTTCTGAGAAGTTTTGCCTTGAGTTCTAATTTCATTGTTTGAAACATTGGACAATCACGAACAAAAGTTCGCTCGAATCCATGAAGATTAACTCTAAGGTCATTTTATATTTCATTATCTGTCATCTTATTTCTTATGTCGTCATTTCTATACCCTTTTACCATTTTATCATGAGGGATTACTACAAAGGGTCTGAGGCAGTTTTTTCTCGTTTTTTGATTACCGAGGAAAGTCCCATTCTTTGGGCAAATGCGATACAATGGTTTTTTCCCTTTCAGATCTTGAATTCGACCCTATTTGCCATAGTGCTCGTAATTGTTTGGGATTGGTTTTCGAAACAATCCTATTTTAAGGGGTTTTTATTCGTTTTTTGGTGTAAGGGAATTGTCGGAGGACTTGCATCACTTTCTCCTGCACCAGGAAACATTGAAGGTGCCCTATTTCTCATTCCACAAATCAATTCGCAGATTCAGCTTTTTGTCTGCCTTGAGACTTTACTTCAGGCAGCCATGGTAAGTTTTCTTTTTTGTAACGTCGCACATTGGAAGTTGATAAGCAAATGAATCGGTCAAGGTTGTTCCATATTCTAATCATATTTCCATTTATGTTTTTCTCGCAGGTTCTAGCAGAATCGTGGGAAGAAAATCTCTGGAAACCAAAGAGTTATACCTCAGAACGGATTTCAAGTTATGACCGTTCCGGAGGAAATGACGATTTTATTGTCATAAACAAACAAAGTAATGTGACAATCGCCAACATCGAAGGATCCGGTATCATCAAACACATTTGGATTACCTTGAATGCCAAAGACCCAATGATCCGTCGAAATGCGGTAATCAAAATGTACTGGGATCAAAGTTCGATTCCGTCTGTGGAAGTTCCTCTCGGTGATTTTTTTGGTCAAGGTTGGGCTGAAGAATACATTCTAAATTCGGCTCCACTCGTTGTTGCACCAAAGAAAGGTAAGGCGTTGAATAGTTATATTCCTATGCCTTTTTCAAATGGTGCCAGAATAGAAATTGTAAATGAAAGTGATTCAGAAATAGCTAATTTTTATTTTTATATTGATTACGAAAAACTGAAGTCGCCGCCACCGAGTCCCTTGCGATTTTTTGCATGGTGGAATAGAAGCCTAACTGTACCAAAAACAAAAAGTGGCAAAGAGAATGAATGGGCCCTCTTAGAAGCAACCGAAAAAGCTCCCTTAAATGCAAACAACCAATATACGGTATTGGATACAAAAGGTAAGGGACATTTTTTTGGTTTAAATTTATATGTAGATTCGCCGAGCCCGATTTGGTATGGTGAAGGCGACGATCAAATCTTTATAGATTCGGAAACTTGGCCTCCGAGACTTCACGGAACAGGCACCGAAGATCTATTTAACACCGCCTGGTGTCCAAAGGAAGTGTTTATGCATCCCTATTTTGGATATCCTAGAGTGAGCGATAGTATTGGATGGCTAGGTAGAACTCATTTATATCGGTTTTGGTTGGAATCACCGTTGGCATTTGAAAAGAGTTTGCGGTTTGTTTTAGAGCATGGCCATGCAAACGCGTTGACCTTAGATTTGGTTTCAGTAGCCTATTTTTATCAATCGTTAAATGAAGTAAATTTGCCAACTTTGCCCAAGAAAGAGTTCCGACAAAATCAACCTGAAATAAATTATAGACATTTGCACAAATGGCGAGATGCCTTTAGAAACGAAAAGGGGAATATCTGGGGAAATGAATGAGATCCAAACATTAAAAACATCGCAAGAGATTGTTGTAAATTCGATTGATGCCATTGTTGTTGTTGATGAAGATACGAAGATTTCCTATGTCAATCCTGCTCTGGAAAGATTGAGTGAATATGAGTTTAGAAATCTTAAGAACAAACAGTTGAGCTTTATTTTACCTAGAGAAATAATAAATGCTCAAAGTTTTCCCTCCTCGGTAGATCGTTTTTTACTGACTCACAAAGAAGAAAGTACGAAGGACTCATTCCAAGAATTTGAACTCGAGACAAAGACAGGTCAAAAGATCCCAATTGAAATCCGGGTGTTTCAGATATCTCCTGATGGCGAAAAATTACAATTTGCCGCTATCATTCGTGATATACGTGAGCGCAAACGTATGGAAGAAGAGCGGCAATTATTGATATCTAGTTTGAAAAAATTAGCCTACATGGATGAATTGACTTTGCTTCCGAATCGTCGTTCCTTTTACGATTCGCTCCAAAAGTCAATCGCTATAGTAAAACGAAGAAAACGTGAGGCTGTTTTAGGCGTCATCGATATTGATCATTTCAAACAGATCAATGACACCTATGGTCATGATGTGGGTGATCTGGTGCTCAAAAATATTTCCATTATTTTCAACGAATCCTTGAGAGAGGAAGACACCATTGGCCGAGTGGGTGGTGAAGAGTTCGGTTGCATCCTACCCGATACCAATGTCGAAGGCGCTAAAATTGTTTTTGAAAGAATGCTCGACTCGGTGCGAAGGCATCGATTTTTTGTGATGGATAATTTTTACTTAAACGTTACGATCAGTTTAGGTTTCACAAAAATTCATCCCAACCAAGAACCAGAAGAAGCCATTAAATTAGCAGACATTGCACTCTATCAGGCCAAATCCAATGGTCGTGATTGTATCCAGTCTTATCCGGAAACCTAATTTAGCAGTTTTTTCCCTCGACTGCTAATTTCTGGCCATTTTTTTCCGTACTTGCTTGACCAGAATTGACAAAAGAATAAACTTTTTAAATAGATTGGCACTCTAATGTATAGAGTGCTAAAGAAATCGATCATGGATCTTTCACCAAGGCATAGAGTCATTTTAAAAGCCCTAGTCGATGAGTTTGTCTCGGACAACAAACCAGTTGGATCCAAGACTCTGTCGGAGAAGTATGAAATCGGTCTGTCCCCAGCCACGATTCGTTCCTCCCTATCAGAGTTGGAAGAAATGGGATTTGTGGTCGCAAGGCATACCTCGGGTGGGCGCGTACCCACGGAGCGAGGATACAGATTCTATGTAGATAGCCTTGTGACTCTATTTGAGCTCACGTTAAAGGAAAAGCAGCGAATCCAAGAAGAATACTTAAAGATGCAGTTTCGCTTGGACCAAGTGCTCGTCGCCACATCACGCGTGCTTGCTTCACTCTCCCAAAGTGCTAGTGTAGTTCTTGGTCCTGAAGGTTCGCTAGATACTCTAAAACATTTAGAACTTATTCATGTAAATGGTGGTGAGGTCTTGATGATTTTAGTCATGCGTTCTGGGACAGTGCTGAATCGAAATATCTTTTTCGATCATCACATCTCTCAAGAATCTCTCTACCAAATATCAAGATATTTGAATGATAATGTTAAAGGTTTTGATGTTCATGAAATTCAGAACAATTTGATTCCGCAGATGATGTTAAAGAAAGAAGGACCAGACGGGTTTGCACATCTGGCGCCTTCGATATCGAGAGCAATGGCGACAGATAGTTTTAATTCTGATAATCTTTACATCGATGGACTTAAAAATTTATACGAAAATTTTCGAGATGAGGAAGATAAGTTGGAAAGCATTTTACATCTATTTGATGAGAAAAATTTCCTTAAGAATTTTTTTACAAACTATGTACCGTTAGATGGTGTTTATACAATAATTGGTAAAGATGGCGATGAGAAATTGGGTGGTGTTACAATCATCACAACAAATTATCGCATGGGTGAAAAGAGAATAGGTTCTATGGGTATCATCGGACCTCAAAGGATGAATTATAACAAGACATTGCCTCTGCTAGAATTCACCTCGAAGTTAGTATCTGAAATGATTACAAAATTAAGTCGATAAAATAGGAGGAACAATGGCGGAGATCAACGAAACAGTAGAACAAGAAGGTTCAATCCCATTGGAAGAAGGGCAAAATCTATCAGATGATGCCATGAAGTCAGCAATGGATGGCGTCGAAGTTGAGCTAGATAAAGCCAAAAAAGAAATTGATGGCTTGAAAGACTCTTGGTTGAGAGAGCGAGCAGAGTTTCAAAATTACAAACGAAGAACTGCGAATGACTTATTGAACTCGAGAAAAGACTCGATAAAAAAGTTCGCAGAAGGTTTGCTCGGTGCTGTCGATAACTTGGAACGAGTCGCGACTGTTAATAATCCCAACCCAGAGATACAAGTGTTTATTGAAGGGATTTTAATGATACAAAAGGAATTTCTCGGTGTTTTTGAGAAGGAAGGAATTAAGAGACTAGATCCGAACGGTCAACCGTTTGATCCAATGTTTATGGAAGCAATTGTATCAGAAGAGAGTGCAGAATATACGGAAGAAACTGTCATCGAGACATATCAAAAAGGATATTACTTTGAAGATGGTGAATCTAGACAGGCGATTCGACCTGCGCGTGTAAAAGTGGGAAAACCACAAAGTTAATTTTTCAAAAAGGATAAGGAGAGAAGATCATGGCTAAAGAAAAAATCATAGGTATAGATTTGGGAACCACTAACTCGTGTGTAGCAGTTATGGAAGGTGGAGATCCAGTTGTAATTCAAAACTCAGAAGGTGCAAGAACCACTCCATCCATCGTAGCATACACTGCGAAAGGTGAAACAATAGTAGGTCAGTTTGCGAAGAACCAAGCGATCACGAATGCAGTGAATACAATTCGTTCTGCAAAAAGATTCATTGGACGTCGTTACAACGAGTCGCAAGACGAAGCTAAGATGGTTTCATATAAAGTGATTCGTGCTGGAAACGATGGTGTAAAATTTGAAACAGTTTCTGGCGAATTTACTCCTCAAGAAATTGCAGCACGTGTTCTCATGAAAATGAAAAAAACTGCGGAAGATTTTCTTGGATACGAAGTTAAAAAGGCAGTGGTAACAGTTCCTGCATACTTCAATGACGAGCAAAGACAAGCAACAAAAGATGCTGGCCGTATCGCAGGTCTAGAAGTTGAACGAATCATTAACGAACCTACCGCCGCGGCACTCGCCTACGGTTTCGATAAAAAGAAAACCAGTGCAAAAATTGCGGTTTATGACCTTGGTGGTGGAACCTTCGACGTCTCCATTCTTGAATTGGGTGATGGAGTTTTCGAAGTAAAATCTACCAACGGTGACACTCATTTGGGTGGTGATGACTTTGATAACGTAGTGATGCAATGGATGATCGATGAATTTAAGAAACAAACTGGCATCGACATCTCTCAAGATAAAAATACAGTTCAACGATTGAAAGAAGCGGCTGAAAAAGCAAAGATTGAACTTTCTGGAACATCCACTACTCAAATCAACTTGCCATTTATCACTGCTGATGCTTCTGGACCGAAGCACTTGGACATGACGCTCACACGAGCAAAATTTGATGATATCACAAAGTCACTCGTTGAGAGAACACGTATTCCTTGTATCAATGCTTTGAAAGATGCAGGATTAAGTGCCAATGAAATTGATGAAGTGATTTTAGTTGGTGGTTCGATTCGAATTCCAGCAGTGCAAGCTCTTGTAAAAGAGATATTCGGAAAAGAGCCGAATAAGTCAGTAAATCCTGATGAAGTAGTGGCGATGGGCGCAGCAATTCAAGGTGGAGTTCTTGCCGGTGATGTAACAGATGTGTTGTTGCTAGATGTGACACCACTCTCTTTAGGAATTGAAACACTCGGTGGAGTGATGACAAAACTTATAGAAAGAAATACAACCATCCCTACAAGAAAATCACAAGTGTTCTCTACTGCTGCGGATAACCAAACTACTGTTTCTGTGCATGTATTACAAGGTGAGCGTGAAATGGCAGGGCACAATAGAACGCTTGGAAGATTTGACCTAGTTGGTATTCCTTCTGCTCCACGTGGGGTTCCACAAATCGAAGTTACTTTTGATATCGATGCCAACGGCATTGTGCATGTTTCCGCAAAAGATTTAGGTACAGGTAAAGAACAAAAGATTCGAATTGAATCCTCGTCTGGTCTTTCAGAAGAAGAAATCAAAAAGATGGTTAAAGATGCAGAAGCTCATGCTGAGGAAGACAAAAAAGCAAGAGAATTTGCAGATACCAAAAACGAATTGGAATCAATTTGCTACAGTCTAGAAAAAACTGCATCGGAATCTGCAGACAAACTTGATGAATCTGAAAAACAGAGAATTCAAGACGAAGTGAAACGAGGTCGTGAGGCAATGGAGTCTCAAGATATCGAGAGAATGAAGGCAGCGAAAACTTCCATCCAAGAAGTTGCGGGTCAGATTGCACAAAAAATCTATGCCTCTGCAGGAGCAGGTGCGCCGGGTCAAGATGCAGGTCCTGAGCAACCTCAAGGTGCATCAACCAATGGAACTGGCGAGAAGGTAGTTGATGCTGACTACACTGTAGTTGATGACGATAAAAAATAACATAAAGAAGTATAGTCTATGAGCGACCGCGGTTACTACGAAGTATTAGGCGTTTCGAAAGGTGCCTCTGATGATGAGATTAAGAGCGCCTATCGTAAGTTAGCCATCAAATATCACCCTGACAAAAATAAGGGTGATAAGGAAGCTGAAGAAAAGTTCAAAGAAGCTACCGAAGCGTATGAAGTGTTACGTGATGCAAAAAAACGTGCTGCATACGATCAGTTTGGAAAAGCAGGTGTAGGCGCTGGTGGTCCAGGGTATGGACAAGGCGCATATACCGATTTTTCTGATATCTTTGGGGATTTTGGAGATATATTCAGCGATTTTTTTGGTGGGCAAGGTGGTGGTGGTCGCGGTGGTGCTAGGCGATCAGGTCCACAAAGAGGATCTGATCTTCGCTACAATTTAGAAATCAGTTTGGAAGACGCTGCTTTGGGAAAAGAATACAAAATTGAAATACCCCGAGCAGAAACATGTACAGATTGTACGGGAACAGGAGCTACAAAAGGCTCTTCTCCTACAGTTTGTCCAGACTGTTCTGGTTCTGGTCAAGTGAGAAGAACTCAAGGTTTTTTCAGTGTGACAACGACTTGTCCTCGATGTAAGGGAAAAGGTAAAATTATAACCAATCCTTGCAAGACATGTAAAGGGGAAGGACTCATTGAAAAACGCAGAACGATTCATATTAAGATCCCGCCAGGAGTGGAATCAGGCAGTCGCTTGAAAGTTTCAGGTGAAGGTGAAGCTGGTCCGAGTGGTGGGCCGCATGGGGACCTTTATGTAGTAACTCACATCAAAAAGCACCCAGTCTTCGAAAGGCAGGCAAATGATCTCATCATCCAGAAGTCTATTTCCCTTTCACTTGCTTGTTTAGGTGGAGAAATCGAGGTTCCTTCGATTGAGGGAAAACAAATCCAACTTAAAATTCCGGAAGGAACAGAGAGTGGGCAAGTTTTTCGACTCAAAGGACATGGCATTCCTTATCTTGGTTCTTATGGAAAGGGTGACCAACATGTTGTGATTCGTGTGGAAATACCTAAAAAATTGACCAAAAAGCAAAAAGAATTACTAGAAGAGTTCGCGAGAGAATCTGGTGAAAAGGTCGGCTCTGGTGGAAAATCTAAGTTGTTTTTCCGCTGAACCTTTTAAGTAATGAGATCTATCTATGGATAAAAAAGTCCGATTAGGCGTAATCGGTACTGGTCATATGGGCCAGTACCATGTCAATGTAGCAAAAATGCTTTCTGATGCTGAACTCATCGGCATTTATGATGCGAGTACAGAAAGAGCTACCCAAATTGCAGAGAAGCATAAAACGAAAGCGTTTTCGACAGAGAGCGAGTTATTGAAGGAAGTGGATGCAGTGATTATTGCCGCGCCCACTTTTTTACATCATAAAATTGCCAAACAAGCATTAAACGAAAAAAAACATGTTTTAGTCGAAAAACCGATTTCACAAACAGTTGAAGAAGCAAGAGAGTTAGTAGATCTCGCGAATAAACACAATCTCGTTTTACAAGTCGGCCACGTTGAACGTTTTAATGGCGCTGTCTTAGAGCTTGGAAAAATAGCCGAACATCCGTTATTGATTGAGTCAAGAAGATTGGCGCCTTTTAATTCTAGAATAGCCGATGTTGGCGTAGTTTTAGATATGATGATTCATGATATTGATATAGTTCTCAATCTTGTAAAGTCAGAAGTCGTAGATGTCAAAGCCGTCGGATCTTCAATTGTTTCTAAACATGAAGATGTCGCAAGCGTTGTGATACGATTTGCAAATGGTTGTGTGGCGAGCTTAAACGCATCGCGCGCATCTCAAGCTAAAATTCGTACTTTAAATATATCTCAAAAAGATTCCTATGTATTTTTGGATTTTACAAATCAAGAAATCGAACTTCACAGACAAGCAAGTTCTACAACGCAACTTGGCTCTGGCGAAATTCGATACAAACAAGAATCAATTGTTGAAAAAATCTTTGTGCATAAAGACAACCCACTCAAGCAAGAACATGAGCACTTTATCAATTGTATAAAAGGTGAGGTGTCACCGATGGTAAAAGGTGAGTCAGATATTCGAACGCTTGAAGTTGCCTATCGTATTCTAAAGCAAATTCAGGAACAGAATTAATGGTAAGTTTACCCGGATCCACTCGAGGGAAACTTTTGATTTCAAATTCCAGTGTGATACAGGATTACTTTCACAAAACCATCGTCCTAATGGTAGACCATGACGCAGATGGTGCTTTCGGTTTGGTTCTCAATAAACCAACCAGTCAAACACTTGAATCTTTGATCAAAAATCTGCCAGAGACGGAGCATTCAGAAAAGAATGTTTATAGCGGTGGTCCTGTAGACAATATGTTTGTAACAATTGTCCATAATCAAAAATCTTCCAAGGATCCTGGGGTTCAGATCATCCCTGGCGTCTTTATGGCTAGAAGTTACGATACGCTCGTGGAAGTTTTAGAATCAAAAGATGCTCACTTTCGTGTCTTTCAAGGATATGCAGGTTGGACCTCGGGGCAATTAGAATCAGAATTCGAAAAACTATCTTGGGTTGTGAGTGAAATTTCTGAATCTGCAATCTTTCAAGAAAATGAATCGGAAGAATTATGGAAAGAAGCGCTCAAACATAAAGGTGGCATCTATAAATACTTTGTAGAGCATACAAAAGACCCCATGTTAAATTAGGCGTTCTGCCTATAATTGATACATTCTCTAAATTCCTAAGCGCATAGTGTACGCAAATCGAGCATAAAGCGAAGAGATTTGCGCAATATTATGTCTTTATGTGAATCAAACGCACAAACAAGCGATTTGTACAGATTGGTACGAAACTTGCTATATAAATAAGCAAAAGGAACAACTTATCATGTTTATCGCAGATTACGAGACCAAGAATGTGTATGACGAAATGTTTTCTAAAGAAGGAAATGCGCGAAATAGTTATCATTATGTAAAAACCAAAATGGAAAGTTTGGGAGGATTGGAGCTAGTAAAACGTAGCTCTTCCGCTGAACGTGCATTATTATCTCTCGGTATCACCTTTACTTTATATGGTGATGGAGGTGAAGAACAAGAACGTATTATGCCTTTTGACGTAATCCCACGGATCGTACCGAGTGAAGAGTGGGTGCGAATGGAAAAAGGTCTCAAACAAAGAATTGAAGCATTAAATCTATTTTTGCAAGATATTTACGGCGAGTGCAAAATCCTTAAAGATAAAGTGATACCGCGTGAGATTGTGGAATCTAGCGCTGGCTATCTGAAACAGTGTATGGGGTTAAAGCCTCCAAAAGATATTTGGATTCATATCACAGGAACTGACCTTGTTCGAGACGGTGAAGGTACCTTTCATGTTTTAGAGGATAATTTACGTTGTCCATCAGGGGTTTCCTATGTATTAGAAAACCGTGAAATCATGAAACGCACATTTCCTGAACTTTTTGATAAATTAAATATTCGTCAAGTCTATGATTACCCTTATCACCTAAGATCGATGCTTGAAAATTTATCAAATGCGGATGATCCAGTCATCGCTGTTTGGACTCCCGGAGTATTTAACTCAGCATATTATGAGCATTCCTTCTTGGCGCAAAAAATGGGAGTTTACCTTGTTGAAGGTTCAGATTTACAAGTAGAGAACGATAAAGTATATGTAAAAACCACAAAGGGACTTCGTAAAATAGATGTTATCTATCGAAGAATAGATGATACTTTTATGGATCCAAACTCTTTCAGAAAAGATTCATTATTAGGTGTTAAAGGAATTTTTGAAGCCTACAAAAAAGGAAATGTTGCCCTAGCCAACGCACCAGGCACAGGTGTCGCTGATGATAAGGTTATTTATTCATTTGTTCCAAAATTTATTAAGTATTATCTTGGAGAGGAGGCAATCATTCCAAATGTGCCTACCTATCTTTGCTCCCAAGACAGTGAATTAAAATATGTTATAGAAAATATTCATAATCTTGTAGTCAAGGCGGCTAACGGAGCAGGTGGTTACGGAATGATCATTGGGCCGAAAGCTACAAAACAAGAACAAGAAGATTTTAAAAAATTGGTAATAGCTGATCCTAGGAATTACATTGCTCAACCTGTTTTAAATCTATCGACTGTACCTACTTTAATAGAAGATAAAATAGAATCACGTCACGTAGATTTGAGACCATTTATTCTCTATGGAAAAGAAATTTATGTCATGCCAGGTGGATTAACGAGAGTTGCACTTCGTAAGGGATCTTTGGTTGTGAATTCTTCCCAGGGAGGCGGTTCAAAAGACACCTGGGTTCTTGGATAAGCGGAGGATTTATGTTAAGCCGAGTTGCTGAATCAGTCTTTTGGTTAAACAGATATATCGAACGTGCTGAAAATTATTCTCGATTCATTGATGTAAACCATCAACTTTCGTTAGATTTAAATCATGATTTTCCAAATCAGTGGTTGCCCTTGGTATACACTACTGGTGATGCAGATGAATACAACAAAAAGTATTCGGAAGTAAATCCAGCTAACGTAATCAAGTTTATGACCTTTGATGAAGAGAATCCAAACTCTATTTATAATTGTCTATCTCGTGCAAGGGAAAATGCCAGAACCATTCGTGAGAATATTTCTACTGCAATGTGGGAAGTGTTAAACGAATTTTACCTCTCTGTAAAAGACTATAGAAAAACCTATATGGACAATCCAGAAACGAGAGGAGATGGAATTTCTTCTGACCTTTCAGAATTTCTTTCAAGCGTTAGACGAAACTGTCATAGTTTTTACGGGTGCTCCGATGCAACAATAGCCCATGATGAAGTTTGGAATTTTTCTCTCCTAGGTAGATTTTTAGAAAGGGCGGATAAGACGACACGTATATTGGATATGAAGTATTTTATACTTCTTCCCTCAGTTCAGGATGTTGGATCGACATTAGACTTGTTGCAATGGCTATCCTTGTTAAAGTCTGCATCTGCACATGAAATGTACAATAGAGTATATAAAAAAGTTCACCCAAATGATATCGCTGAATTTTTAATCTTAAATGACACGTTGCCTAGATCGATCGTTTTTTGTTTGCAAGAGATTGAAGAAAGTCTAGATAAGATCTCCGGAACAAAAGAGGGTTTACCTAAAAATGAGGCTCAAATAGCGACTTCAAAGTATTTGACCAGTCTTCGTGCGGAAAGCATCGAATCGATATTTGACAAAGGATTACATGAATACTTGGATCTTATCCAAATTGAGCTAAATCAGATTGGTGAAAAGATAGTAGAGAGATTTTTTAAAAGTTAATTTATGAGCATAAGAGTAGCACTTTCACACATTACGAAATACAAATACGATAAAAGTATCGAGCTGTTTCCTCACGTTATTCGCCTAAGACCTGCTCCGCATACGAAAAACCATATTGTATCCTATTCGCTAAAAATCTTACCGGAAAATCATTTTTTAAATTGGCAACAAGATCCTTTTGGCAATTACCTTGCTCGATTGGTATTTAATGATAAGTCGGATGTGTTTGAGGTTGCTGTTGATCTTGTAATCGATATGAAGGTCATCAACCCATTCGATTTCTTTATTGAAGAACATGCGGAGAAATATCCTTTTACATATCAAAAAGTTTTGAAGAAAGAATTGGCACCCTACCTTCGACCAAAGAAAGCCTCAAAACTTGTAGCAGACTATCTCAAGACCATCAATACTACTCCTAGGCGAACGATTGACTTTCTGGTCGGATTGAACTCTAAAGTTTATGAGGATATCGGATATATCATCCGTATGGAATCTGGAGTTCAGACACCAGAAGTTACACTAACAAAGCGTAAAGGATCATGTAGAGATAGTGCGTATCTTATGGTACAGCTACTTAGACATTTTGGACTTGCTGCTAGATTTGTATCTGGCTATCTAATTCAGCTTAAGGCAGATGTTAAGTCGTTAGATGGCCCATCTGGAGCTGAGAAGGATTTTACAGACTTACATGCTTGGGTAGAAGTGTTTTTGCCTGGAGCTGGATGGGTGGGATTAGATCCAACATCAGGTTTGTTTACTGGCGAAGGTCATATTCCTTTAGCTGCTACTCCCGAGCCAGAATCGGCGGGTCCTATCTTTGGATTCACCGGAAAGGCAAAAAGTATATTTTCTTTTTTTATGGGAGTACAAAGAGTTAAGGAAACCCCGAGAGTTACTCTACCATATGCAGAAGAAGACTGGAATCGAATTTTAAATCTTGGAAGTGCAATCGAAAAACGTATTACTAAGAATGATATACGTCTTACGATTGGTGGAGAGCCAACTTTCGTCTCTACAGAGAACAAAGACGCACCTGAATGGAACTTTGATGCCTTAGGTGATGAGAAATATAATAAATCTGAGCAATTGATTCAAAAGCTCAAACAACATTATGCGAAAGGTGGTGTATTGCAGTATGGCCAGGGTAAGTGGTATCCAGGAGAACCTTTACCTAGATGGTCGATGATTGCCTACTGGCGAGTGGACGGAGAAAAAATTTGGGAATCTGAACACTTACTTGCCTCCGATCGATTTGTAGGAACTTCCACAACTGAGGACGCGAGAAAATTTACGAGCGTGCTAGCAGAAAACCTTCGATTGTCATCCGATTATATTCATCCTGCTTTTGAAGATAATCTTTATTATCTTTGGCAAGAGGGGAATCTTCCAATAGAAAATGAAAATATGTTAGCTGGTTTGGATCAGTATAATAAATTAGAAAGACAGAGAATCCTATCCATTCTCGATTCTGGTTTTAATATTGAGAAAGGTTATGTATTACCATTGGAGTTTGATTATGTAAATAATAAATGGATGAGCCATAAATGGGTCTTTCGTAGAAATAAGTTATATTTAATTCCTGGAGATTCTCCAATCGGATTCCGACTTCCGATCCAATCTCTTTCGAAGGCGGCAGCTTACAGTTACCAGGAAGACCAAGCTATGAATCGCCCTCCTCTTCCAGCCAGAAAGGAACTAGAACAAATTCGAGGTGCGGAACAACCTATCTCGTATAATATATATCCAACGAGCACTTCAAGAACAGCGATATGCGTAGAGCCTCGAAATGGCAATCTACGCGTCTTTCTTCCGCCTATCTCTAGTTTAGAGGTATGGCTTGAGTTAATATACCAGATTGAAAGGACAGCTATTATAACCGACTTACCAATCATTATTGAAGGATATGAAGCGCCGTTTGATCCAAGAATCAAAAGATTTAAAATCACTCCAGACCCAGGTGTGATAGAGGTAAATCTCCATCCTTCCAGTCAATTTTCGGAAATAGTAGAAAAAACGAAATATCTCTATGAAGAAGCCGCCCAACTTCGACTAACAGCTGAGAAATTTATGATTGACGGTCGTCATTCTGGGACTGGTGGAGGAAATCATATCACAGTTGGTGGAAAAGATGTGAAGGAAAGTCCTTTTCTAAGAAGACCTTCCTTACTTAGAAGTATGATAGCATACTGGCAAAATCATCCAGGGCTTTCTTATCTATTTTCAGGAATGTTTATCGGACCTACTTCTCAGTCACCGAGAATTGACGAAGCAAGAAACGATTCTTTACATGAATTAAATATAGCCTTTCAACAAGTGGATTCTAGTCGTCATACACCACCGTGGCTTGTGGACAGATTGTTCAGAAACATATTGGTTGATTTAACGGGAAACACACACCGTACTGAGATATCTATCGACAAACTATTTGATCCCGGTTCATTAACAGGGCGACTTGGTCTAGTAGAAATGAGAGCATTTGAAATGCCACCGCATTACCAAATGAGTGTAGTCCAACAAGCATTTGTTATGGCAATGATCTGTAAGTTTTGGGAAAAACCTTATTATGGAAAACCAGTCAACTGGGCGACTGATTTACATGATCGATATATGTTACCTTATTTTGTTTATAAGGACTTTAAGGAAGTGATTCGAGATTTGCAATATGAAGGCTTCTCATTTTTGGAGAAAGACTTTGATCCATTCTTTGAATTTAGATTTCCAAAATACGGTGTTGCTTACCTAGATGGCATTGAAATCGATCTTCGAATGGCTTTAGAGCCATGGCATGTGTTAGGTGAAGAGAATACTTCGCAAGGTACATCGAGAGGAGTGGACTCAGCGGTAGAGCGACTTCAAGTGAAAGTAACTGGATTCCATCTGGATCGCTACACGCTCAGTTGCAATGGTTACGAAGTTCCACTACAGCCTACGGGCACAGTCAACGAATATGTGGCCGGTGTGCGATTTAAGGCTTGGGCTCCCGTATTTACGCTACACCCACATTTACCAGCCCATCCATCCCTAACCTTTGATGTTTATGATAAATGGAACGATCGCTCTCTAGGAGGTTGTACGTATCATGTTTCGCACCCTGGAGGACTTTCCTACTCAAATTTTCCAGTGAATAGCTATGAAGCAGAATCTAGACGAATTTCCAGGTTTTGGACGCACGGGCATAAAATTGGAAAGTCTCTGCCTCCAATCAAATTAGAAAATAAAAGTTTTCCATCGACATTAGATTTACGTTTGATTTAGTGAAACCTTAGATGATGACGCAGGACCCATACCTCCTCACAAGTAACTATAGGCCTCTAGATGGCGTATATGACGAGTTGATGGAGAGTGATGGGTCGATTCGGAGTAAGTACAAATTCCTCGTCAAATCCTTTCAAGATTTAGGTCCTGCAGAGCTCATCAATCGACGCCGTGATGCAGATCGAATCCTGAGAGAGAACGGTGTTACTTATAACATCTACCAAACAGATTCACCAGAAGCAAAAGAACGCCCCTGGAATCTTGATCTTTTTCCGCTAATTATGGAAAGTGAAGAGTGGAGAGTATTGGAGAGGGGTCTGAACCAAAGAGCAGATCTTTTAGATAGCCTCCTTCGGGACCTTTACTCAAAACGTAGAATTTTATTCGAAAAGAAGATTCCTCCAGAACTATTATACAATGCATCTTCATTCCTACGTGAGTGTCATGGAATGTACGAGTCGAATCACTTTCTGGCAAGAAATCCTGCTCTTTTATTCTTTGTATGTGATATCATTAGAGCCGCAGATGGTAAATTTTATGTGTTAAATGATCGTGTCCAGGCACCATCTGGATCAGGTTATTCTCTGGAAAACAGGATTGTATTATCTCGTATTTTTCCTTCTATGTATAGGGACGCGATGGTTCATCGGGTAGCTATTTACTTTCGATCATTACGGAAGGCATTGAGTCAGTTAGCGGGTGTTAGTAACAGAGAACCTCTCATCGTTTTACTTACTCCTGGACCTGGAAATGAAACATATTTTGAACATGCATATCTCGCTGGTTATCTTGGTTATACTCTTGTGCAAGGTGAAGATCTCACCGTTAGGAAAAATAAAGTATTCCTAAAAACTGTCGAAGGGTTACAACAAGTTGATTTGATACTCCGTCGAGTGGACGATCTATTTATGGATCCACTAGAACTGAAAGGGGATTCTCTGTTAGGTGTTCCGGGTCTATTAGAGGCCATACGCTCCGGCAATGTAAAAGTTGCGAACCCGATAGGTTCGTCCTTTCTTGAAAATCGAGCACTATTACCGTTTTATCCTGAGCTTTGCAAGTTCTATCTGGGCGAGGATCTCATTTTACCAATGGCGCCAACATTTTGGATGGGCAATCCTCGTGACATGCAACTTGTAATGGATTCTCCTGAAAAGTATGTCTTCAAAACAGTTTCACGTGACGACGAATTGGAACCCGTTACTTTTATAGAATTGAGTGGTGAAAGAAAAGATTTCTTTTTAAATCTATTAAAAAATCAACCCAAACGATTCATCGCACAGGAAATGATTGCTTCGGCAACCGTTCCTGTTCTTTCAGAAAATGGATTTCGACCAGGTCGTGCCATTATTCGAACATTTATTACTTCTTCGGGTAACGGATACCAGACGATGTCTGGCGGTCTGGTCCGTGTATCTCCTGCATTGGATGATTTTTTTGTGACAAGCCAAAGAGGGGCTTGGAGCAAGGATCTTTGGATTCTCGCTTCGGAAGCACAAAAAGAGGAAACACTCATTGTTCCGAAAACCGAAAGCATCGGTATCTCGCGAAAGAGTTCCGGTGTTCCGAGCCGAGTTGCGGATAACCTCTTCTGGCTCGCTAGGTATATGGAAAGATCGGAAAACCAAGCTCGAATTTTTCGAGAAGCAACCTTTAAGGTGCTCCAAATAGAAGATAATTACGAAAAAGAAGCCATTGAGAATGTTCTAAGATTAGTAACTCACGTTACAAATTCCTATCCAGGCTTTTTAGGCGATGATGCCAAGGATTTATTCGCATACCCATTCAAAGAGTTACAGAGATTAGCTGGCGACAAAGTATTAACTGGAAGCCTTGCATTCAATGTTCGGCATCTGGTTCAAGCTTCAAAATCTGTCCGAGATCGATTGTCGGAAGATATGAAAAAAAATATGCTGAGTCTTGAAGACCATTTGAATCAACCGATCGAGTCTTACGACGCGCTTATTGATTTTCTTCATAAAATAATTTTTAATTTATCTTCTCTAACTGGTCTTTCCTTTGAGAATATGAGTAGAGAAGCAGGTTGGTACTTCTTAGAACTTGGCCGCCGTATGGAACGTTCCATTAGTTTGATTTTCACCTTGCAGGGATTATTCAGATGGGAACAAATGCAAGATCGCTCCTCTTTCGAAAATCTTCTTAGCATAAACGATATCCGTATTACATATAATCGGCGTTATCGTGGAAAGATCGACAAACAATCGGTCCTTGATATCCTTCTGTTTGATACTTCAAATCCAAGATCACTTGCTTTCCAAATTGAAAGAATCAACGAATGTCTCAAATTTTTGCCAAACAAAGAGGAGAAGGTTACGTATTCGGAAGATCGAGTTGCATTGCAGCTTTACACGATGTTTAAAATGAAGGACATTGCTATATTATTTGCCGAAGCAGAACCAAATACTATAATAGCTAGTTGGTTAGAAGAAATGCACGAACAATTGAGAATTCTTTCTGAAACGATTTCAATGCGTTACTTCAATTATGCAGAGGAGCAAACTCGGATTGGAGATATGAATGACTGATTATAGAGTCATACACAAAACCAAGTATTTTTATGAAGATATGGTCGCATATTGCCATAATTTAGCGCATATGTATCCACTCACATCAAAACACCAAGACTGTTTCCGTACACATATTACGGTTAGCCCAAAGCCAGTTGTTTCATCTTTTCGCAGAGATTATTATGGCAATCAGGTGATATTATTTTCTGTTGAAGATCCTCACCGCACGTTAGAAGTTACCGTTGAATCTACGATTCGAACACATTCACCTGTTGTAGGTTTTGATTTAAATCGTTCAACTCATTGGGATCAAATTCAAAGCTTTATTTTTGAGTCGAATCTTGAACAAGATATTACTGCAATTGAATACTTATTTCCTTCCCCTTATGTTTTGAAGCGAAACGAATTTGCTGACTTTGCTAAAACTTTTTTTACACCTAGCAAACCTGTTTATGTTGGTGCATTAGAACTCACTCAATTTATTTACCAAAATTTTAAATATGATGCAAAGGCAACCACAATCAATACCCCCTTGATTCAAGTATTGAATGAACGCAAAGGTGTATGCCAAGATTTTAGTCATTTAGCCGTGTCTGCTATGCGATCTATTGGAATTCCTGCACGTTATGTGAGTGGTTATTTGGAGACACAGCCTCCACCCGGTCAAGAGAAATTAAGAGGTAGTGATGCAACTCATGCTTGGGTTTCCGTCTATTGTCCTGACATGGGCTGGCTAGACTTTGACCCAACGAATGGAAAAATGATCACAGAAGAATACATCATCACTGCAATCGGTCGTGATTACTCTGATGTATCGCCTTTAAAAGGAATCATCTTTGGTGGAGGCAAACACAAATTATTGGTTGAGGTAGATGTCCTTCGCGAAGTCCTGACTGAAGATTAGGTTAAGATTTAAAAATCTTTTTCCACTCGTCTTCTTTGAATCCAACCAAGACTGATTCCGGCAGAACTACAAAAGGCCTTTTGACCAAATTTCCGTTATTTGACAGAGCTTTGAATGCATCTTCCTCAGAAATCACATATATTTTTTCTTTCCAATTTCCCTCTCTATAATCATTACCAGATGTATTAAATAGCTTTTTAATATCGCCTAAGGAATGCTTTGCTTTCTTCAGTTCAGCGACTTTTGGAGGAGTTTCACGTATAGGAATTGATTCGAATTGAATTTTTGATTTTGTTAAAAATTGAATCGCCTTTCGGCAGGTACTACAGCCGGAATATTGGTAAACTTTTATGATCGTATTTTTCATTGAGTCAAAATTATTACTTACTATAAAAACAAAAACTTTTTATTGGACTTCGTGGATCTCCTACAAAATATTTCGCTCTCACAATTTACAACCTTAGGTCTCGGTGGAAATGCTTCCTATCTAGCCATATGTAAATCCGAAGATGACGTAGTTTCTGCACTTGAATTTGCGAAAGAAAAACAAATTCCAATTTGGATAATGGGCGGAGGCTCCAATACAATCGTGAGTGATGCTGGATTTGAAGGTCTTGTCATCAAAATTGAAATCTTGGGAATCGAACAATCCACCGCAAATGATGTAACGAAGATTCAATGGAAGGTGGGGGCGGGAGTTGTCTGGGATGATTTTGTTAAGCAGACCATAGAGGAAGCATGCGTTGGCATTGAATCTCTGTCTGGCATTCCTGGAACGATAGGCGCGAGTCCGATTCAAAATATAGGCGCATACGGCCAAGAAGTGAGTGAGACCATTAAAGGTGTGCGAGTTATCAATTCAAATTTAGAAATTCTGAATATAAACTCAGAAGACTGTAAATTTAAATATAGAGATAGTCGATTTAAGTCAGGAGATTGGAAAAATTTAATTATAACGCAAGTTACATTTGAATTATCAACTTCTAATCCACTCAATCTAAAATATCCGGAGGTCCGTCGTCATTGGGATTCTAAAGAACAATTGTTTGGTGATTTTTCAAAGTTCGATCGTAGAGAGAGGATCTCAACTATAGTTGAATATCGGGAGTTGATCTTAAAATTAAGAAAATCTAAATCTATGGTTTTAGATCCTCTTGACCCAAATTCAAAATCTGTCGGATCTTTTTTTACAAATCCTGTATTAAGTTCAGATGAATTTGTTCAATTTCAAAATAATTTGAAATCATTGGGTCTGGACTTACCGAATGTATTTCCGGAAGCAAGCGGAGGATACAAAGTCTCAGCGGCCTGGCTAATTGAACAGAGTGGCTTTCAAAAGGGTTACACAAAACATGGTGTTGGTATTTCCAGTGCTCACTGTCTTTCATTAATCAATATTAATGGAAAGACAAAAGATCTACTTAATCTTTCGGAGGAAATCAAACAAGGCGTTTTCAAAAAGTTTAAGATCAATTTAATCCAGGAACCCGTCTACCTTCAGTAAAAAAGAATTTGAGTGTTTTATTAGCATCGATAATATTGTAGGAGTGACGTATATGAAATTGAACCAGAAAAAAACCCTTATCATTTTGCTCGCATTTATATCTATCGTATCGTTAGTTTCCATTATTTCTTTTTTTGTCATCGATGAGATGAAAGGTGGAGCCGTCGGTGATGGACAAAATAATTTTGAGTTGATCATCGATCCGGGTGAACCGTCATCCACCGTTGTTAAGGAACTTGCGGCAGCGGGTATGATCAAATCATCAGTATATTTCAATTATTTAATAAAATTCACACGTTCAGGAAATAAGATCAAACAAGGTGTCTATGACATCAATGATGGAATGAGTTCTCGCAAGATTCTTGATGTAATCATTTCTGGTAAGGTGAAACTCGTAAGTTTTACTGTTCCTGAAGGTTACAATAATCGTCAAATTGGCGATTTACTCACGGCAAAAAAGCTAACACCTTCGCGAGAGGCATTTTTGTCAGCGGCTTCAAATAAAGCACTTCTAGAAAAATATAAAATTCCAGCGAGTACAACGGAAGGATATTTATTCCCAGAAACCTATTCTGTTCCTTTAAACTTTCCTGCTGATCGGATCGCTGATATGATGATCAAACGCTTTTATAAAAAGTTAGCAACCATTCCCGAAGCAAAAGGCATTACACCAAAAGACTTACACGCGAAAATAGTATTGGCATCAATCGTCGAGAGGGAAGCTGTGCGAAAGGAAGAACGTCCATTGATGGCTGGCGTATTTCTCACACGAATCGAGAAGAATATCAATTTGGAGTCGTGTGCAACGGTTCAATATCTGTTCGACAAACCTAAAAAGAGATTATTTGAAACTGATCTAAAAATAGAATCTCCATATAACACATACATTAATGGAGGATGGCCGCCAGGACCTATTTCCAATCCTGGACTTCCCGCTTTGCTTGCGGCATTTAAGCCAGAAAAATCAGATAAGCTGTTTTTTTTGCTTAAACCCGATGGATCCCATTACTTTTCAGCAACATTCAAAGAACATTTGGAAGCCAAAAAACAGTTTATCGACGTGCTCTACAAATAAGTCGTAACATTGTGAATTATGAATGAAGATATCATCAACCTCAATGTCGCAATAGGTTCAATTTCGAAAGAGCTAATCGATGTCCAAAAGTCGTTGGATGCCTATCGTCAAAAACAGGCACGACAGGAAGCCATTGACGATGCGGCTCTCATTTTTATAGAAAAGGCAGAGTTGGTCATCGAAAAGGCGGAGCGTGGAGAAATCAAACTCACCGACGATCAAAAACGCCGGATCAAAAGTAATCTAGTAAAGATATTGGGAAAGATGGGTTAAGAGGTGTTCAAATAAAACTTATTCAGATCTACATTTTTTCCCTTTGAAGTAAATTTCTAATTACGAGTCCCCAATCTATTGTTAAACTTATCTCTCTCCTACTGCCCCTATTTTTACTAAACCTTCACCAAGCTGTAATGCCTTTGTAACAAATTCATAGCATACTGAACCCTAGCTGGGGGGAAAAATATCATTTTCCCGAACGGGAAATCCCGCCGGCAAAACTTCGAGACTATCGAAAGAGGATCAAATGAAAGGAATTTTTAAAAAGGGATTAGTGATCGCAAGTCTACTTGCTTTTACTTTATCAACTGTAAACTGCGAAAAAAAGAAGGACGATAATACTGGTCTCCTTCTTGCGGCTCTGTTTTTTTTGAGTCAGACGGAATACACCGTAACTATTACTGGTACTTTACATACAGGTACATCAGGAACTCCGGCGAGCACTCGCCTTCGTGATGGTTTGATCAAATTGAGTGGCGGAAGTGGAGCACTTGTTGATACGACTGCAATTCAAGATGTGGCATCTTGTGCAACGAATGTGGTTGCTCATTATTCCATGTCAAGCTGTGACAATCTAACATCGACAACTGGAACTTGCAGTACAAATACTTCACAGCTTTTGAATACGAATGGAGAATTTACTATTAACTTCCGAATCAATAGACCAGAAGCGAACTTTGATATCGAAGTTTTAAGAAGTTCTTTATCTTCCGTTCTTACAGCAACAACCAATGGTTGCGGTGCAACTGGCGTAACGACTGATTCGCCTACTACATCTACAGCAATTCCTGATTTTACAGCGGCGGCTTTTTCAAACTCTTTAGGAAAAGGAACTCTTTCAGTTAAAGTAAACGAGTCAGCCCTGACTTCGAAAGATCAGGTAACAGTAACCGAAAACGGATACGGATTGAGAATCGATAAAGTAGTAATCGTTAAAAAAGGAACTTACAATCTTGAAAATCCAACGGTAGGTGAAAACGTTTGCGATGGAAAGAGCTTGGTGGGATCACCGGTTACAAAGACTGGAACTATTAGCTCAAGCGAAACATGGTCTGGTGGAATCCTACTTAGTGGAACTGTTACTGTGAATAATGGTGCAGTGATCACTGTTGAGCCAGGAACTGCTGTGTTTGGCCAAAGAGGATCTTCGCTCTTCTTTACTGGTGGTGCGGCTCTCGTTACCAATGGAACTGCAGCAGCACCTGTTTGTTTTACTTCTGCAACAACACCAGGTTCTCGATTTCCAGGCGACTGGGGTGGAATCGTGATGGTTGGAAATGGCTTCAACACCCGTAACTCTGCAGGTCAAACAGAGGGAACGACTCCGGTTTCTTATCCTGGATCATCTAACAGCAATTCAAGATTGAAATATACAATCATTGAATTCGCAGGAAATGAGGTAGCTCCAGGAGATGAATTGAACAACTTATCCATGTATGCAGTTGACAATTCAGGATCTGGAAACGCACTTCAGCATGTTCAAGTTCACCGTGGATTAGATGACGGTTTTGAGTGGTGGGGTGGTTCCATCAGCGGAAGTTACCTTGTAGCAACCGGCGGATTGGATGACGACTTTGATGCTGATGAAGGGTATGGTGTGAATAATGGTGGGGCATCAACGGCAACTTTGACTAGCCTTATTTCCCTCAAGTATCCAGCAGCTTGTGGTGGATCCTTTTCAACTGATCCTCACTCCTTTGAAATGGACGGAACGAACTCAGGAACAGGAAGACAAGCTTGCGTAACAGCGAATGGTAACACTGCAGCAGGTTGTGAATCCAATCCTACTGTTTCAAGTTTTACCATCGTAGGTCAAAATCAAGTAGGTGGATCAGGAATGCGTTTACGTGAAGGGATGAAAGGAACGTTCTCAAACGGTTTGATTTGGAACTTTAACGGACCATCCGTTGAGTGCACTAACAATAGCAACTTTCCAAACAGTGGTGTAAGTGTACCTACAAATTCAATCTATGCTGGACAATCTGGAGCTAAGTCTAACGCGGGTGGTGCGACATGCAATAACGTTCAGGAAACTTTGACAGCATTGCCAATCACATCTTTGGGTAACGTAGCAGATTCAGGTTGTGGTTTCGGAGCAACGAAGCCTGACTTCTCTGCGACGTCTACTGCGGCGGCTTCTAACAGAGGCGCGCAGCAAACTGACAACACAAAATGGTGGGAAAATTGGACCGTTTATCGCGCACGATAAAACATTGTTAGTTCGACTATAACCTTTAATTAAAAGCCTCGCAGAAATGCGGGGCTTTGTTTTTATAACTATATGTTCTACAAGATCTTATTTATTTTTACTTATCTAATTATTTCCATCACAGACTGCAAAAAGAAAGACTGGCGTGATGATATGCCCACCATCGACTACAAGGTATTGCATAAAGAGTCTTTAGCCAAAAAAGGTTTACCAATCACGCTCAATGGTGGTTTTTCAGATCGGGATATTGTCATTTCCGAGTGGATCAAGGCAAAAAAAGCTAACCTTGCAGCCTCTGATGATTCTTACATTTTAACTGAAAAAGAATACTCTGAGTTTTTTCTACCGTACACTCTTGGAGAAGGAACTTCTTTGGATGTGACTCCGTTGCAGACTTATTGGCCGATGTTTTTAGAGCGAAGGACCTATGGCCTACAAAAATTGAGAGAAACGGTGGCTAGATCCAACGGCAAAATCAAAAAATTCAATTGGCGACCTGAGGTCAGGAATTATGGTCCTTGGCGCGCATGGAAGTTGGATTCAATTATAATGTCTTCAAAGTCCAGCGGCGAAGATATTTCCATCGAAGAAATTAAGCTGGTCGCTTGCTATTTGGAAAAATGTAAGATTGCGGTGATTGCCCCTTAAAAAGTAATAAGATTGTCACACGAATCTTCAAACATTCGGTAGAAAGGATAGGCTTCCTTATAATTATGGCGTTCAATAGCTAGATTTCTAGCAGGAAACCGTATGAAAGTATATATCTACCCTCTTTTCCTTTTATTTTTCTCATTTTCGCTATTTGCACAAGCTAATGGCTCGATTAAAGGAACAATCATTGATTCCGAGAATGGCGAGGCAGTCTTTGGGGCTACAGTCGTTGTTCGAAGCGAAAAAAAATTCGCAAAAACCGACTTTGACGGAAAGTATGCAGTCGATTTACCTCCTGGCGAATACGATGTCGAATACCAAATGTATGGCTATGCTCCTCAAAAGAAGAAAGTAACCGTTACAAGTGGGAAACCACAGACGATCAATGTAACCTTCGGTTTACAAACATTGGAGACGGTAGAAGTAACGGAGAGAGCTCGAAATAATACGGAATCTGCCCTCTTGGCGTTGCAAAGAAAAGCGGGCACTGTCTCTGATGGAATTTCAGAAGAGTCCATCAAAAAAAGTCCCGATTCTTCTGCTGGCGATGTGGTGCGCAGAGTAACTGGAATCACACTCCTCGGAGGAAAGTATGTTTTTGTCCGTGGTTTAGGTGAGAGGTATTCGAATACCACAGTGAACGATATCTTCGTACCGACAACAGAACCTGATAAACGTGTCGTTCCATTGGACATCTTTCCATCCGCAATGTTGAAGAATATTCGTGTTATGAAGACATTTTCACCAGAAGATCCTGCTGAGTTCTCAGGTGGATTGGTTAAAATCGAAACCAAGGAATATCCCGATCAGTTTCAACTAAATGTCGGATTAGGATTGGGTCATAACAAAGTAAGTACAAATCGCGAATTTAAAACATTTGATGCAGGCGATTTTTTGGGTCGTCCAACCGACTCTGATAAACTTCCTGGAATTATTGGAGGGTTACCGAGTTTTATCGTCTTTGAACCGGGATCTCGATTCGGAGGACTTCCACCTACATTGACAAATCTCGCACCACTCCTTTTAAATCAGCAATGGACGCCTACGACTGAATCAGCTGGTTATGATAAGAGTTTTAACTTTAACATCGGAAATACCATAAAGACAACTGAATCCGGACAAAGATTGGGTGTATTCGTTGGTTTCCAGCGAGCAGTTGAGTATAGAACAAAAACGGAGAAGCAGGTTCGATACATTCCGGGCACAGTCGGAGGCATTGCTCTTCCAGATGCTACGACACTTTCGCCTATACAACAACAAGATGCTACAATTTATAATAAAGAAGTCAACAGTGCAGCTAATGCGAATTTGGCGTATGAATTTACAAAGGGACAACAAATTTATTTAAAGAACTTATACTCGGTGAACTCAGATACAAACGTTCGTGATACGACGAATGGTGTAAATAGAATCGATAACTTTCAATTTGTTGCACAAACCAATACTTTTACGAGCCGCCAAATCTTCAATACGGTGCTTGGGGGAGATCATGCAATCCAACTCGGCACAATGGCACGTCCACACAAACTAGAGTGGCATGCAGGATATTCTGTAGCAAATCGTGATGAACCAAATTTAACACAGCAGGTATGGAGAAGGGCAGAACCCTCAGCGGTCAATACGCCTTTCGTGAGACTCGGAGGGAACCCAGATGGTTCAAGATTCTTTTCTGAATCTCAAGATACTGTCCGACAAACTAGCTTAAAATATGAAATTCCATTCGAGCAGTGGAATGGACTCAAATCGACAGTAAAGTTTGGAACATTAAATTTGGATCGATTCAAAGATTTCAGATTTAGAGAATTCAACCAACGCTCACAGATTGGAGTAAGTGCTTCGAGAGTCACTGACCTTTGGCCAGTACCGGGGGAGTTAACCTACAATCCTACCGAGTATCTTCCGAATAGATCGAATGGTGATTTAGCGAACAAGGTATTCTTTGAGCGTCAAGTTGAGCCAAATGCTTATGATGCAATTCAGAAGCTACGAGCAAATTTCCTACAATTTGATATGCCTCTTGTGAATAAGTTTCGGTTCGTCGGAGGTGTTCGCTACGAAGACAGTTACCAAAAAGTAAAGACTTTTGTATTAAAAGACCAAAATGCACTCAATAACCTTGATTATGGATGTAGAGTCGGGAATGAAGACCAACGATTGGCTCTTGTTAATTCTCGAATCTGTGATGTAAACAATAACGGAATTGGAGAACTTGCGAAGAAAGATCTCTTACCTTCTGCAAATTTTGTCTGGGAATTCAATAAAGATATGAATTTGCGATTTGGACTGACTCAAACTGTGACCAGACCAGATCTTCGTGAACTTTCTCCATTCGGATTTACTCCCTACTTCGGAGCTGATAGGGTTTTCGGTAACCCAAACCTAAAAAGAACATATATACATAACTATGATATTCGATGGGAGTATTATATTACTCAGAATGACTATGTTGGGGTTGGGGTATTTCAAAAGCAATTAAGTGCGCCAATTGAAATGGTTGGTTTTCCTGTTGCAGGCTCGATCTCGAATCGATTCAGTTATACGAACGCAGAACAAGCAACTCTTCGGGGTATTGAGATTGATTTTAGAAAAGAATTTATGGACCGATTTCGTGTAGAGACTAACTTTTATTTTATCAAATCAAGGGTAGATGTCTTAGACTGGGTTACTCTACAAGCGATTCGTGGTGGTTTAGTTGATAGGAATTCAATCGTTGCGTTATTTAACCCGACAAATATCTCTCGTCCACTCCAGGGTCAGTCCGAATTCGTTTATAACGTAAAGTTAGATACCTACCTGACAAAAAAGAAGAACCAGACGATCGGTGTTTACTACAACTTTTTTGGAGATCGAATCTATGCAGTTGGAGCCAATGGAGCACCTGATGCGATTGAACGAGGTGTAGGCTTAACAGATATTGTATACTCTTACAATCATGATGATCGATTGGATTTCAAGTTGGCGGCAAAGAACATTTTCGATACACGCTTTAGAGTTTACCAGCGAGATGAAGTAACCAATGAAGAGAAGTTATTTTTAGCTTACCGAATTGGATACACAATTACCGCAGGTTTGACGTATAAACTATTCTAACCTTTCTCGGCAATCAGCCGAATCACATTCGCCTTACCTTGGTGGTATGCTCCTTCATCTAATTCGATGACTGAGACCTCCAAGGTCTTTATTTTTAAATCTTTAAAGTCTTCCTTTAACATATCAATTGTATACAGCATATCTGCTTGTTTCGGGCCACCGGATTGATTTTCTAACTGTTTTGGTTCGAAAGCTTCCAGTATCAATATTCCAGATGGAGCCAAGCATCTTACTACCTTTTGGTGAACCCGCTGACGAATATTTGGTGAAAAGTGTGCATAAATAAGTCCAATACAATCAAATTGAGCTTCACCAAATTCAAACTGCAAAGCATCCGAAATGTTATAGTGAACCTTTACATTCGATTCCAACGAGAGACGTTGACATTTGGATTGTCCAGCTAGGCTTTGATCAAATGCGGTAACTTCCCAGCTAAGTGTAGCCGCATAAACGGCATTGCGTCCTTCCCCTTCACAAGGTAGAAGCATTCGACCGGGTTTCAAACCATCAATCGTCTGTGCAAAAAAATGATTGGGAGACTTGCCGTATGCAAACTCGTTGGCTGAATATCGTTCATTCCAAAAATGGGCATTCATACAATGATTGGACGAATAAGAAGTAGTAATCTTATAAATCTGGTAGAAACTTTAAGGATATAAATTACTTTTAAATTTTTCCTTCTCTTGTTCTCATGAGCAATGAGCATATTTGACAGTTTAAAAGCAGTGGCCGCACAGGCTATGGACCTCGTAGAAAAAAATCCACAAATCATCGAAGGCATTAAAAAGATCATCGAGGAGAACGGTGGTGTTTCGGGCCTTGTGGCAAAATTTAAAGAGAAAGGTTTCTCTGAAGTCGCATCTTCATGGATCAGTAGTGGAGAAAATTCTGCACTCAATCCATCGGATCTAGTATCCGTCCTGGGTAAAGATTCCGTAAACGATCTTGCCGCAAAAGTGGGAATGGATCCAGACACGACAGCAGGCGTTGTCAGTAACTTACTACCTATTGTCATAGACAAGCTATCGCCAGATGGTAATGAACCTAAAGATGATGTAGCAAGTCAATTGACTTCTCTTGCATCCATGTTCATGAAATAAATTGACTTCACCTCTCTTTAGTGAGAGGTGAAAGCTTTTTGTAAAATGGCATCCTTAGCTGTTCGGTGATTCGTATCTGGCTAAGCCTCGTTTACCACAACATTCTAATTGAATCAGTTTCCTTTTTTAAAACTCTGGACTTCCGATTTGCGGTAGACGAGTGTTTTGCCATTCTTTGTGGTGATGACAACAGAATCGGCTGTAACTGCCGCAGAACAACCCTCATACTTCGTTCCATTTTTTAATGTAACCGTATCAGTAAAACCAGTAACAGCGCCGGAACTAGAATTCACAAAGCCCTTTGTGCTAACATTTCCTATGATAAAATGTTGGTATTCTTTGGGAGGAGCGACCCAGAACCAAGAAATCCCAAGCGTAAACCAACCAAGAAAAATATTAAACACAAGCATGGGGACACTCAATCGTCTTTGAACTTTTTCGGTAGCGATGGTCTGATCTCCATTTTTAAAAACCAATGTGGATTCACTAAAAATGCTGGTTCCCATTTCGATTGATGTTGGGGTCTTACCCATGGAATTTCCTTTATAGTAGAGTTCGGCGCCGACGGGCTGGGTATCGATATTGACGATCGCAGAAGTCGCACATTGCATTGTGATGAGGCCGAGTAGCGAAATGATAATTGTGAGTGATGTGATTCTTTTCATTGAGACCAATCTTTAGGATACGTACTGATGTTGCTCATATTAAAATCTAAATCTAGTTTGGAAACATAATTTTCTTGTTTCGTTTCAAAGATACGAGACACTAACCATCTATGAGTGACCTTACTCAGAAATTAATTAGATGAAATACAATTTAACCAACCAACTCATCCATACCCTTTTTCAGAACCAATTTGATCGAGTGTTTCAAAAATCTGGCAAATTAAATTTAGAGGAATTTTCATTCGAAGAACTATCTTCTATAATAGACGAGACAGTGGATGCCAAATTGATTCACAATTATGGCAAATCAAATGTTCCAAAAATCATCGGTTTCATGCCTAAAACAAAGCTAGAAACAAAGGTGTTAAGAAGTTTGTTAAGTAGCTTCACTTTGTTTCCGTTTTGGGAGAATGATTTTAATTTAGAGTCACTTTGGGTGAAGTTAGGTGCAAATTTTTCCAATTTATTCCAATGTATTTCGATAGAGACCTTTTCGGATAATAGCAAAAAAGAACTCAAATTTCAGATCTCAGATTTTTATATCCTTAAGATATCTTGGAATGATATCGAATTATTTTTTTGCATAGACGATCACCTTGCGGATGCTATCCAATCCAAAATCCAATCGGAAGAGCAAATTAAAAACTTTTCTCAAAAAATTTCAGAAGATATTCAAAAAAATCATCCCCCTAAAAAAATATTTCCTAAACTGCAAATCGAGAACATGAAGGAATTCGAAATAGGTAACTTTTTGATACCAAGATCTTTTCATTGGGGAAACATCAAGGTCAAATCTAAAGTGCGTTATGTAAGAGAATCACATGCCAAGGATCCTGAAGAAGTAGCATTTTGGTTTGGGGTTTCACTAGCTTATGAAGATAAAAGTTATTATTTGCAATATGCATTTCCACATCAGAAATTAGATAAACCTGATGAAGTCCAAATGAAATACCAGAGTTTATTGGTAAATCTTTTAAAAACAAGTATTGGTTCAAAATGGAGTCAGCTCCCAATCAGTTTACAAAAGTCGGGAACAAAAGCACTGGATAAACCAATTGAACAATTGTTTGATAAGGGAATATTAGTTGAGTATGAAATCAAAGTGAATCAGTCGAATTTGCTTTGTCATGTATTGATACCTCAAAACCTCATAAATTTTTTAGTTAACGTTCAGAAAGATAAATTGATAGGTGAATTCTCTGAACCGCTTTACCATTTTATAAATTTGAATCGATCCTTGATTCGAAACAAATATGCTGAAAATTACCAAGTTTTTTTTCACCAAACGGAAAGTAGAGAGTATCCGATTCTGTTGTTTGAATTTTTAAATATGCTCGGAGATAACGATCTTAAATTGGTCCTTCAAAATTACTTTGTAGCCAGTGGAATCAAAACGATAGATTTTCAAAAGCTTCTTTTTTATCTAACAACGGATTCTCTTACGCAAACAAAATCACTCTTTCTTGATGAGGATCTGGATGAAAACCGAATGAAAAGATTAATTCCGGTAGGAATGCAGAAGGATTGGGATACCTTTCCAGTTAACTCTGAGAACATAACCGGGCTAACTTCGATTGCATATAGCTTGGAAGAATTTATATTAAAAAATAGAGAAGTTATGCAATCAATATATCAACATTGTATCGATGGGAAATTGGAAATTTCGAAAAAGGCAAGATACATTTTGTACATTGAGTTTGCAAAACTGATAGAAGAAGAATTGCTTAAAAAACTTTCTGAGATAAATCAAAAGTATATAAGTCTTTTGGATAAATTAAAGGATGTACCCAAAGCGACTGTGCAACAATTTTTTTATACATTTAAAAGTGACGAACTTGGGGCAATTTTTTTGGACTTGGATGCTGGACTTTTGAAAGCACAACCTTTTGTTAGTAAAAAATTTTACCAAGAGGTCGTAGAAGATTTGGTATCAAAGAATACACTTCGAAAAAAGCAAGCTTTAGATTTAAACGTAGTTCTAAGTCTTAAAGAGCGATTTATAAAAGAATTAACCGCTATCACATCAGAAGAATTTGTTTGACGCTAACTTGCAAAGGTTCACACTCCTTTTAGGAGTATCCTTATGAAATTTACTTATGCCATCCTTATTCTTTTTGCATTTTTGATTCATTGTGCCAGTTCAGCTTCCAAAGAAAATTCCGAAGGAAACGGTTCTTTAATGGAAACAATCATCGAAAAAGCACAAAGTGAAGAAGGCCAGAAGGCCATTAAAACGGTTAAAGAACAAGCTACTGACAAAGAGAACCAAGAAAAGGTCAAATCTTTGCTGAATAAAGAGAAGAAGTAGAGAGAATCTTCCGCTCGACACAGAAAACTGATTGTCGTCATCTTTTTGATCTTGAGAATGACTCTCAGGATGGTTTAGATTTTATGTCAATAGCTTTGATGTTGCGGGAAGGCACCGCAGAAAAACACCACGAAACGGAAACAGTTCCGTACTTGCGCGCGATTTTTAGGGGAGGGCTGGATCCACAAACCTACACTTATCAACTAGAAAGTTTAAAGTACGTTTACGAGGTGATGGAAAATCTCTTTGAAATCAAGAAAAACGACCCCATACTTTCCAAGGTTTATTATTCCGAATTGAATCGGCTTGAAAGCCTTAATGAGGATATCACATTCTTTCAAAAAAAATTCAATACTTCCTTACGTGGAAAGATTTCGAACGCGACTGCGAAGTACATTCAATACATTGAATCGGTCGCAAGTTCTAGACCTGCGATGCTCGTTGCACAATCGTATGTACGATATCTTGGAGATTTGTCAGGAGGCCAGGCGATCAAAAAAGTTTTGGTGAAATCCTTTGGTTTGGAAGGCAATGATGGAACTGCGTTTTATGAATTTCCAAAAATTTCAAATCTAAACGAGTTTAAGGGAATTTATAGACAAGCTCTTGATACCTTGCCATTTGATGAACTCCAGAAAAAGGAGCTACTTGAAGAAGCTAGGACTACTTTTGATCTCAACAAATTTCTATTTTTGGAACTTGATGAAGATCTACGAAAAAATATTGGCGAGGAGAAATACCAAAGTTTATTCTCAGCAAGGTAACCATTATGCTGCCCGTTAAACCAGTGTCTTTTGAGGCCTGGTTTTACGGGTTAGTACGAAATTAGCACTCAAATCTAATTTTACATCTCTTTATTCAGACAATATTTTCCATAAATTCGATCCGATTTCTTGGAAATACTTTGCGTTTATTTGAAATCTTCGGCATCATGTATACTGGATGTTGACAAACGAATTCGATATACTCTGGATTATCATCTGTTCTGGACTCGTTTTTTTTATGCAAGCGGGCTTTCTTTGTTTAGAATCAGGTCTTACTAGAACAAAAAATTCAATCAATGTAGCAATTAAGAATATTACAGATTTCGGAATTGCAACAATTTTATACTTCACTGTTGGTTTTGGGTTTATGTATGGGTCTTCTTATTCAGGTCTTATCGGTATAGATCAATTTTTACCAACTTTCTCCATCACTGATCCCAAAGTCCCTGTGTTTTTCCTCTTCCAATTGATGTTTTGCGGCACGGCCGCTACTATAGTCTCTGGTGCTGTGGCCGAACGTATGAAGTTTGGAGCCTATATCATCATCACAGCCATCATATCATCCATCATCTATCCTATATTTGGTCATTGGGTGTGGGGACGGCTTTTAACAGATCTAAGCATCAAGACAGGATGGCTTGGAAAAATGGGATTTATCGATTTTGCAGGTTCAACCGCCGTTCACAGTGTTGGAGGATGGGTGGGACTTTCCGCGATGATGCTCATAGGAAACCGATTAGGAAAATTTGGGCCGAATGGCGTTGTTAGAAATATAACAGGAAATAATCTACCTATTGCCATGTTAGGTACTCTCATACTTTGGTTTGGTTGGATTGGATTCAATGGCGGAAGTACCCTTTCTCTTTCTGGAAATGTTCCTGGTATCATTGCAAATACGATGTTAGGTGCATCAGGCGGTATGGCTTCTGCGTTGATTTATGGATGGATTCGTATTGGCTATGCAGAAGCAACTTTACCTCTCAATGGTGCTTTGGCAGGTCTAGTTTCGATCACCGCCGCTTGCCAAGCAGTTACTTCGGCCGAGGCCCTTTTTATTGGATTCGTTGCTGGTATTTTGATGTTGGAAACAAGAAATTTATTAGAAAGTTTAAAACTTGATGATGCAGTGGGGGCAATTCCTGTTCACTTAACTGGCGGTATATGGGGAACATTGGCATTAGGTTTTTTTGCAAATTTGGATGTTATCAATACCGGCTTCAGTCGATGGCAACAAATCAAAGTGCAACTGTTAGGAGTGGTAACGTGTGGTTTGATCTCCTTTTCTATCAGTTTTGTTATATTATATATCATCAATTTATTTTATAAACTGAGAGTTTCGGAATCTGCTGAAAAGCAAGGGCTCAACTTTACAGAACACCGCGCCACGACCGAATTGCATGATCTTTTTTCAGAAATGGAATACCAAAAGGTAACTGGAGATTTAAGCAAAAACGTTTCCATCGAACCGTTTACCGAAGTCGGTCAAATAGCGGAGAGATACAATCTGGTTCTCGAAAAAGTTCGCGCTAACATCGAAGAAAAAGAAAATCTAACTAACCAATTAGAATTAAATTTAGGTGTTATCCAAAGCGATTTATCAACTGCCCGTAAAATCCAATCAAGTATCCTTGCACAAGAAGATCGAATTGTCGGTGAACTCGAATTTACGATCAAGTACCTACCATTAACAGAAGTTGGTGGGGATTTTTTTGATATTACGGAACTTCGACCCGGTTTGGTTCGCGTTTTTATTGCTGATGCAACTGGCCATGGATTACAAGCCGCACTCATTACCATGGCGATCAAAACATTGTACGAATCATTAAAACGAGGTAAATACAGTGTTCATGAACTTTTGAAGTACTTAAATAGTGAATATCTGCATTCTTTCGAAAATTTAAATCATTTCTTTACTTGTACGTTAGTTGATATCGATACCGAGAGAAATAAAATACGTTATGCTTCTGCTGGCCATCCACCGCAGTTTTTGATACAGGGTAATAACATCATTCGACTAGAAAAGACTGGTAGAATCATTGGTGTAACAAAAAAAACAGAGTACTCGTCCATTGAGCATGATTTTCCTGACGGAAGCTCCTTGTTTTTGTTTACTGATGGCCTGACCGAACAGTGGAATGTGGATCAGGTAGAATTTGGTGAGGATCGCGTAGAAGAATTTTTAAAACAAAATGAAAAGCTTGCTTTTAAAAAAGAAATAGAGGATTTGCTGCTCAACCAAAAAGAATTCCTCGCAGGCATGCCTTTGCAAGACGATATCACGATCATTGGAATCAATCGGAAGAGCCGCGCATCTTAGATCAATGCGGTGGAAGTGGGATCCTCTCGGTTTCATTGGGAACTCTGGGGAATTCATCCTTTGCCCATCTTTCTTTTGCTTTTTCGATTGAATCCATGTTAGTTGCCACAAAATTCCAGTATAAATGTCTCTTTTCTGGTAACGGCTGTCCGCCTAGCAACATTAACCTACTTTTTTCATTCGACTTGAAAGAGATTGTTGTGCCTTGGTCAAATAATATCATCGATCCTACACCATAGGTAATACCTTCCGATTCTACAGAACCACGGGCGATATAGAGTCCAGCTTCCTCGTGATCTGAAAGTTTCCAATTGATATGATTTGTATGAGAAGGAATTTCGATATCAGCGTAAAATAATGGGGAGTGAACTTGAGCTGGTGAAATTAAGTCCAGAAACGAACCACCTAATAAACGAAAGATATATCCATCTTGTTCAAGTTTCGGAATTTCTAATTCGGAAAGATGTTGGAAACTTGGCTCTATCGTTTCTTTTTCTTTCGGAAGTGCTACCCAAGTTTGAATTCCTTCTATGATTTCATACTTCGAATCAAATTTGGAACGTTCGCTATGAACGATGCCTGATCCCGCTGTCATCCAGTTTGTTTCGTTCGGTCGAATGTCCATTTCCACATTGATACTATCTCTGTGACAAACAACACCACTATAAAGAAAAGTTATCGTTGCAAGACCAATGTGGGGGTGAGGTCGAACGGAAAGTTCGTTGCCAGTAACAATTGGAACTGGGCCAAAATGGTCAAAAAAAACAAAAGGTCCTATCGATCGTTTTTCTAACGCTGGTAATACGCGGCGAATTATGAAATTGTCACCAAGGTCTTTGGCATGGCCTGAAATCGATTTTGTCATATCGATTTAGACAGCTAAATTTAACAAAAGAATGAATTCGATGATTAAAATTAATGTAGAAATTGCTGAATTTTTATGAATGAATAGAGAAATCAATATATATGAAAGAAACTATTACCAATAATTTTTTTGAGGCAATTAAACAATTCAAACAATTGCCTCCTTCGACTACATTTCCAGAAGGACTTTATGAAGTTTTCTGGGTTGGACCAAAATGGTTTCAATTTGTTGCAAAGCATGGTCTTTCACTCTTTGGATTTAAAAATTGGGTTGGAAAGGAATTTAGCGGAAATGATCAAGCGATCAATGTTTTTTCGAATTCGACAAACGGCGAAAGAACGAAACGATTCCCGATGGAAGTTTTACATCAACCATCTAACATTGATTCTAAGATATGTATTAAAGTTTGTTACCCTCGCTCAACTCGTTTTCCTTGGCCATTTGTGATTGATGAATTTCGTTTTTTTGAACCAAACAAGTTGATTGGTTTGAGCTATACAAAAGGATTTTCCGCATTGCCACTCCCTTTTCATTTAATCAAAAAAGAATAGGATGAAATGTTTGAATTGAACTCTATGGTTTCCCTTTTATTGTATTTTTTTCTTTTTGTCTATTTTCCAACATTATTCTTGGTCTATTATTTTCGAGAAGTTGTAGCCCGTCCCACAGTACACTGTTCAGCTAGTCCATGGAATGCACATGCCATTGCATCACTTCCGATTTTAAGTAAAGCATACTACCCAACAATTTGGTGTTTCAATCGGCATTTGATGCTCATCTTGATTTTGCTACGTGATTATTATTCCAAGCCTTATGTATACGATTCCATAGATGAGCTGAAGATGCCAGATGGTGGGATAACAGGTATTGCATGGTCAGGTACAAAAGGACTTTCTGGAAAGACAGAGACTCCGATCGCGGTTATTTTTCATACCATAAGTGGGGATGAACAAGATGTCAAAAAAACAGTCACAAACTTACGCAATCGACTTGGTTGGATTGTGGTTGTTTGCATTCGCCGCGGTCATGGAATTCTTTCCCTTGGAACACCTGTTATCAATACGATGGGCTCTACAAAAGATCTCAAAATTCAACTTGAATACATTCAGAAAAAATTTCCAAATTCACCACTCTATGGTTTTGGTCTATCTGCAGGTTCGGGTCTACTTGCGCGTTATTTAGGCGAGACAGGCCGAAAGAGTGTTTTCCAGGCGGCAGTTGCCATCTCTCCTGCATATGACATCGAGAAGGCTTTCCATCGAATTCATCCAGTTTATAATCGACTAATGGGAATAAGGCTAATTAAATATTTTTTGGACAAACATTACGAAAGCCTGTCACAAATCCCAGGTTATCAAAATCTGGCACAATCAAAATCGATTGTTGAATTCCAAGATCGCCTTCACCTTATCGCGGGTTATGAAACTAGTGAGGAGTACTACAAAGAAAGTAATCCAATTCATGTGATTAAAAATATCAAAACTGCACTCTTGGTTTTAAATTCAGAGGACGATCCCATTTGTGTGAATTTAAATGTTTTGGAAAATATGCATTGGCTAGAAAGTTTGCCAAAGACAATTTTGGTCAAAACAAAACGTGGCAGTCACATCGTTTTTTATGAAGGATTGTTTGCCAAGTCATGGTCCGATCGCCTAGTATGTGATTACTTTAAACATATACATGAAAGTCGTACATTGTAATTTTATGATAGACTTTAACATTGAAAGTTGAATCTTAACAAGTATGGATAAAAAGTTCCCCATATCTCGATATGTCCAGATTATTTGTACATTCATTTTCATTATAATTAGCGCACAATGTAAGTTAGAACTTTTTAATGCAGGTGACACTCGATCTGATGCTTTCCGTCGAACTCAATTATTACGGTGTCTTTTAGGTCAATGTGAGATACCTTTTGCTTCTCTAGTCTGGACAGAGGCAAATCGAACACCCACTGCAAATGCAATGAGCGAAGGATCTTTTGTAAATGATCAAGTTGGTTTTATTGTAGGAAGCGATGGGCTGATTCTTCGGACAGCTGACGGAGGATTAACTTGGAATCGTTTGGTTGCAGGAGACAGAGATCATGATCTAAATTCAATAGCTATCAATCCACACTCAAAAGTTGTTTTTATCGGTGGAGGAAAAATTGATTCAAGCTCCACTTTCTTTCAATATTCGCTCAATTCTGGAAGACAGTGGACGAATATCTCACTTGGGGTGAATGGCATTGTTTCTTCAATCAAGTTCGCCGATTCGCTAAATGCTCTTTTGACTTTGCAAGACCAAACTTCAGATAAAACTTATATATTTAGCTCATCTGATGGTGGTTTTACTTGGAGAAAAGTTTCGGAGCAGAATTTCATCGTTAACCAACTCATCATCTTTCCTTCTGGTACAGGTTACATCAGTGGCTACAATACTACGTTCACAACTCCCTTCCTAAAGAAGACTCAAAATTTTGGTGAGACTTGGCAAGATGTGAATATGGTTTCGGGATCAAGTCTAGGTGAGGTTTCGATTTCTTTTGTTAGTCCGAATATTGGTTATGTTGCTCTTGTTTCAGGCGGGCAGCAGACCATTAGAAAAACTTACAATGGTGGGGAAAGTTTTGAATCCCTATCGCTACCATCTAATCTAGCAATTACAAGCGTTGCCCGTGTAAAATTTCAAACTGAAACTCAAGGATATTTTATTGCTAATACTATCAATACTCTCACATACAATAGTATATTCAAAACTATTGATGGAGGAAATACTTGGACAGCTTCCTACATCGATGCTAGATCGGCAACGTCGGTATCTGGCGTAATCTTCGAAAAAAATTCTATAGAAGTTTTTGCTTTTATGAATACAAGCCTCTCACCAAAATTATTGTATTCCGGCGATTCAGGTTCGACTTGGTCCGCTCGAGCAAAGGGTGATGGGCTACAATTTGGCCGCATCGTTATGCCAACGGAAACTATCGGCTATACGAGTGGAGGCTTCGCCGCTTATCCGAAATCTGTTTATAAAACAATCGATGGTGGAAAGACTTGGAATTCTGTTTTTGAGACTAGTACAAATCTTTTTCGTGACACTTTTGCGACAGCAAGTGGTCTAGTATGGGCGGTCGGTCAGCAGAGAACAGCTGTATATTCTAATGATTACGGAGCAAATTGGTTCGTGCCTGCAAGTTTTGGCGCAATCAATGCAACCACCGAATTTCGTGGTGTCTCATTTAATAACTCGGGCGTCGGACTTTTGGCAGGATATCAAGGTAGTGTAGGAGCAATAGCTCGATCGACAGACTTTGGCAACAATTGGTCGAATGTTTTTACAATTAATGCGCGGTTTCTGAATGTTCGATTCATCAATGAAACTAAAGCAATAGCAGTTAGTGGATTCACTGCATCCAATACAAGCCAGTATGGAGTTTATCTATCAAATGACGCCGGTGCAACGTGGACGCAAGTACCCTCAATGTCTGGTATACTACTTTATGATATTCATGTATTGAATGAGAATACTTTTTATGTTGCATCAGGCGCCAGTTCGAATCTACTAGATCTGGTCTATAGAACCACTGACGGTGGAACTACATGGACAAAAATATTTGAAAAAACTGCGCTAGTTTCATTTAACACTTCCGTGGCATTCTCTGACGAATTGAATGGAATAGTCTCAGGTCGAGCAGGCTTATGGAAGACTTCGGACGGCGGGAGCACTTGGTCGCGTGAACTTCCCGTCAGCGATGGTACGTTATTAGGGATAGCATTCCTACCTTCCAAAACAAGAGTTATAGGATCTGGATCCAGTGGCACCATTCAGTACAGATCTTGGCCTTGAGTCACCGCATAAATGCCAAAGATGATGCCTAACGAAATGATAACGATTAGAAAAATGTTGAGCCAAAACTGGATAGCATATAAGTTTTTCAGTTCGACTATTGCATTCATTAGGTGGGTCATATCATTGCCTTCGCTGTCGACAATAGCCTTAAAGAATTTTGATGCCTTTAGCGTTAAATAGCCAAGCAAAATATCGATCACTCCAGTGCCTATATTCGCTATGCTAAAAATCGCGATTGAACCTAAAAAGTAAATTCCTCCTAGAACGATCTCGAAAATGCCAACAAATTGCATCTTTTTCGCTAGATCAGAAAGGATAGTGTTTTGTTCGGAATTAAATTCATACTGTGTTTCTGTCATTTATTTACCCTCGACTCCTGACCAGGAAATGATTGGGAACGATTTCGTCTAGAGAACAATGCACAGTGGTGCGGTATGCACTAAAATTTTTAATAGTCCTTTGGAATCGTCTAAAAGTTGAAGCCTATGTTCCTGCGAATTTTTGTTTCCTTTCCCTTTTGTGTTTTCCTGATCACTTTTTCTTTACAAGCAACACCTACCTCATTTGCCAAAGGACAATGGTCATGGGAACTACAAGGCGGATCTTTGCAGAATAAAGTATCCGATGATGCATCTCCAGAACGTTTTAGTACGCTTTTTTTCCTTTATGATGTAGGTCCGTTAGTCCAGTCTCCCGATCCAGAAAGAAGGAATTTAGGTTTGGCGAAAGCTGCATCCTACCAAGAATCGGAGATCCGAAATCAAAACGTTCGGTTTGGTTTAGAATATGCATTTTTGTCTTGGTTAGGTTTTGGAGGAAGTATAACTCGATCCAACACTCAAGTAACCAATGTTTTGCCAGGAGACTATTTGATTTTAGCCTCTTTCGGAGTTCCAGTTCCAAGTCCCAGAGGGGAACCACCAGAGTTAACAAATTTTGGAACATTCTTTCCTCGGACCCTAAATGCAAATCTGACGGTAGCGGAGCTTGAAATTGCCCTACATTATCCGATAGCCCTGTTCGATGTCTACCTTCGCGGAGGAATGGGACAGCTTTGGGAAGGAGGGAGTGGTCGAAAAGAATCATTGGCCATAGGAACCAAACTCGTCTGGGAAAATTGGTTTGTAACCTTTGAGCTTTATCGTGGGTCGCTTTTTTCAGATTTAGGTCGGACCGATTTCTTTCGGGAAGAAGGTTTTCGTTTAGGAACAGGCTTTCGCTTTTTACCGAAAGATGCTAACCAATGAAAAGAATATAAAGTTACTCGTAAAAAATTGAACTAATTTTTCAAGATCTAGACTCTTCCACCTATGTTTCTTTTTACTTCTCTGGAAATTGCAGATATCGATTTCCTTATCTTTTCGTTATTTCAGTACAAGTAAATTCTTGTTGTAAGAATAAAAAATCTTGATTCAATCATCTTGGGTTAACTGGTTATACTTTGTTTTCATTTTTTTTTGAAACTAAATGAAGTCTTTGAGGAGAAAATTTTTCTGTCTGTAAAATGAAATTAAATAATAAAAAACGAGATGAAACTTAAACTATTCTTTATCATTTATTTAATTTTTTTTCATCTCATTCAATGTAATCAAAAACAGATCAAAGAGCCTATTGAAAAAACCTATAGTTGCTCTGATAGTACGGATCTACCAAATTATCCCGAAAATTTTATAAAACGAGAGGAAACCAAGGATTACTTGGAGCATTATCTGCTTAAAGATAAGTTTTCTCGGAAGTCATTGAATATTGCTAATGCTTATGGAATGATTCCGTTCCTAAAAAAGTTAATGATTCTGAAAAATTCACATGGAAAGAAATCAAACAATCATGAAGTTATTGTTGAATTAAATAGAATTAAACTTCGATTAAATGCGGCAATCAAATTTGCAACCATAGATATTACTGGTTCCGCATCAGAAATGCATTGCCATGCAGAGAGAATGAATGATTTCATCAGGGTTTTACAAAATAGGGAAAGAGAAGCCATAAAGAATTACACTATTTTATCGATATTAGTCACAGCTGGATTTACGGTGTTATCTGGTGCCGTTCAATGGGAGTCTGATTCGATACAATCTATGGTAAATTTACTTGGTGGATCTTTTGCTGGATACTTAGGATATAAAGCAACCACCTATGCATTTGAAATTGAATTTATTCCCGAAAAAAAAATCTTAGCTGAATTTTGGAATCCTCCCCGTCAATCGAGTATTTATTCCGAGCCACTCTGGTATTTAATCAATTTACCTCCTGATTTTGAAAATAAAGAGAATAGCTTAAGAAAAGAATTAATTAGCCATTGGGTTCAAAATTACTATCTAGAGTTAGATGACATTAAAGAGAGAGAAGTTGCAATTTCACTTTTTTTTGATCCAGAGAAGAAACATAACATCGATGATTTAATTTCTATTCGAGAAATGAATCGTCAGATCGGTATTGCTATTCAATTGACATTGCAAGATATCAAACTTTTGGATCGTGAGATTGATATCAATTCAGAGAATCAAGTTGATTAAAAAAATTGACTTTCTTCAGGCAATTGATCTAAATTGAAACGATTCGGTAGCATGAGCTCTGTCTCAAGATCCGCATCGAGGTTACAATGAAAAAGCTTTCTATTATCGCAATTGGAATCATCGCTTTGATTCTGATCATACCTATTTTTATGAAGTCAAGCTTCAAAGTCGAAAGATCCCTCGTGATTGCAAAACCGGCATCCGATATCTTTCCTACAGTAGCTGACTTTAACACTTGGAAAAATTGGAGTGTTTGGGCCTTGAGTGATCCAGAACAGAAAATGACAATCACTGGCACTCCGGGTCAAGTGGGTCATACAGAAGAATGGGATGGTAAAATCACTGGCAAAGGTAAACAAACAGTTAAGTCGATCATTAAGGATAAGGAGATCGTTTTTGATCTGGAATTTACTGAACCCAATGCAATGGTTTCCACAGCGACAATTCTTTTTGAAAGCGTCGATGGTGGAACAAAGGTTACTTGGCTGAACGAGGGTAATTTAGACTATCCAGTTGGACGATATTTTGGTCCCTTTTTAGATGGAATGGTGGGTCCAGATTTTGAGAAGGGTCTTTCCAATCTAAAATCTTGGGTTGAGAAAAAGTAAGGACTGTTTCAACTTAGATTACTTCAAAAAGAATCAGTAGAAGGTAGAGAGCCATTGAAGTATTGCTCTCTCCTCGATTCGTTTGAACAAACAACTTTTACGGTGATTTATTTTTTGGATTTCTGTTGATTGTAGGTCAACGCAGACACTAGGCAAGACTTCACTTCTTTCAAAGGAAATTTTTCATTTAAGTCGAAGACAATTGCTCGATTTCCACTAAACTTAAGTTTTGTGGAAAATTTTTGACGAAACTGATCAATGAGAGATGTTTTGCAATTGAAATAAAGAGCAAATTTGTCTGGTTCTCCACGCACTGTATGCATCCTGATTGTGCTTCCCGAGCCTGATTCACTTGTAATATAACTTGGTTCGCCCCATTTTAAAGTTTCTTCAATGACTCCGACTCCCTTTGTAGTCTTTGCAAGTTCCAAGACAATTTCCCTTAAAAACAGCAGCTTCTCACGGATGGCTGGTGGATATTTCAAAAATACCTCACCTACCATTGGGTTACCAAATTTGATCTTTTGTTTTCTAGCCACTAGCATACCTCTGAGTAAATCCTTCGCGATTCGATACGATGAATCTCAAATCAAATCATCAGGATAAGGAATTGAAAGTAAAATGATTTCTTAAAAAGTATTGGTCTCAATTCGCGAAATAAAGAATGTATGTTGTTATCTCGGAAAATCTAAGTATTTTAATCAACGATTGTTTGAAGGCAGCAGCGAGGAAAAATAATGAATGATAGGGAATTGAAAATAGAAAGAATCGACCAAGATATCGACGTTGTTTTTTTATCCGCAGACAATTTCCCACATGATGTGCCCGATGCATATCAGGTTTTAAATACTTTAATACCTGATAATCCAAGCAGAAGATATTTCGGTATTTCTCAACCTGATAGAACAGGAGCGATACAATATAAAGCTGCGGCAGAAATATTGCCCATGGAAAACATCTCGAATCCTAAGTTAAAGAAGTTTACGATCACAAAAGGAGTTTTTGTGTCGATATACATTATTAATCATTTCAATGACAGTAAAAGTATCAGCAATGCTTTTGAGCAGTTATTGCAACATCCAAAGCTAGACCCCAATGGCTATTGCTTAGAAGTTTATAAAGACTATTCCGATGTGGATGTGCAATGTATGGTAAGAATAATTACCTGAATATGCGAAGGTGAGAATTTATTAAGTAAACTGTATTTGCCAAAACTTGGATATGAGATCATCAAACAGAAATCATCTGATAAAGTAATGCACGTTATCTTTGCAAAGAAAAAAAATTAACTTAGAATTTGTGCATTAAAATTTGTAACCTTTATTATCGAATCAATGTACGATTTTCAGTCAGTTATAGATTGCGTTTATTAATGCTAATGTTGTTGTAAAATCTAGTCTGTAGATAAGCCAATACTTGCAATTTAGAATCAAAGTAAAAGAAAATCAGACAATGTACTAAGATTGTGAAGGTATTGCAAAGAATTTTTTCCAATGCAAAGCATTTTCAGTTGAAGCAAATCGTGCTAGAAGATCAATAAGAAATGTCCCGTTTATATTGATTCACGTCCACCAATCTACATGGGTCAATTTTTTCTACGAACTGGATTTCGAAACGGCTCATTCAATTACTTCGATTATGATGGTTTCTTAGAAAATGCACTGTTGAATCAATAATGGATATAAAATAAATTGAAAAAAAATATTAAAGTTACCTATCTTCAAACGATCTCTGAAGAGTTCTTATCGCCAGTGCTGGAAATTTGGAATACAAAATTCCCAAAAATGGGTATTTATGCGCTCATTCCAGAAGCAGAGAAGGATAAACTATCAATCGTTCAGGAGACATTTCGTAAAAAAAATATTCAGTTAGTTGGTGGCATTTTTCCTGAGCTTATACATGAGAATCAGTTTAAAAAAGAAGGTATTTTACTATTCTGTTTTGAAACAATGCCCATCTTTCAATTGTATGAAGATCTCTCAGAAGGAGGCATCTCGATCGCCAAACAGTTAAGCAATCATCTCGGCAAAAATGAAGATGAATCCCTGTTTTTATTATTTGATGCAATGGTTCCCAATATCAGCACATTATTGGATGAGATTTACTTAGAGCTTGCCAATCGTGTCCATTATTTTGGTGCAAATGCAGGCAGTGAAAGTTTCCAACCAATGCCATGTCTCTTTGATGGAAATCGTCTTTTGGGGAATGGATTGCTCGCATTGATCCTTCCCAATCACAAAGGAGCTGTTCTTGAACATGGCTATCATGTTCCAGAACAAACATTCTTTGCTACCTCCACTTCGGGGAATCGTATCATTCAGATTGATTGGAAACCTGCCTTTGAAGTCTACCAGGAGCTCGTCTACAAACAGTTTGGTGTAACGATAAATCAATCAAACTTCTATGAGCTAGCGGTACACTATCCTTTTGGAATCGTGCGAGCATCCGATCAAGTCGTTGTGCGTATCCCGGTCGTTTTGCAGGAGGATGGATCGTTATTTTGTGTAGGAGAGGTGAAGGAAAATTCTATTTTGACCTTATTGGAATGTCCGATCGTAGATTCAAAGAAAACGTTAGATGTGATTCACAGCGGAGTTACAACTCTAAATGGAGAGACAGAAAATAAGGAGATTTCCATATTCTATTGTGCGGGTAGACGTCTTCATCTTGGTAAAGAGAATGCTGAGAGAGAACTTTTGGATTTTTCTGAGCTAACAAAAGCCTCATCGATTTCTGGAGCCTTATCCTTGGGTGAAATTGGCGGCTCAACTATACAAGGGTATCCATCATTTCAGAATGCGACAATCGTAGCTACAAGTTGGCAGTAAAATGCAAAAACAAGAGATATTACCGGTTTTATATGATCTTTCGCTAACGATTGGTGGTCAGATCAATCTAAAGTCGTTACTTACTAGCACCTTGCAGAGGTTATTGTATCATACCTCTTTCTCTGCAGGTTTCATTAGTCTTGATATTCCGGCGGAGAATGTTTCAGAAACTTTTTCGACGATTTGTGTTGATGCTGCAGTAGGAGACGTAGGCCTCATGAATGCCGTAGATCGACGGATCAAAGTTCCGAGTGATTTGTTATATAAAAAGACTACAAATGAACAAGAGTTACAACAAATATTAGAAGAATTCAAAGAGATAAACCATTCATTTAATACATTTCTCCGGTTACCTTTGGACAATCAAAGTGTTATCATTTTATTAGCAAAAAATAAACCCGAGAGCAAGTTCAATTTAGAACTCGTTTTGCAACCCGTACTTTCCCAATTGGGAAAAGCCATTTTACTTTGTCGTAATTATGATTTACATGAAAAACAGACGAAAGAAAAACACGACCAACTAGCTAAAAATTTATCTCTCATCGAATCTCAATACCAAACACTCATCGATTTTAGCCCGATAGGTATTTGTTTAGTACGAGATGGTGTGATTATCCAAGGCAATGCCGCCTTTACTAAACTATTTGGGTACGAAAAGAAGAACAAATTATTAGGAAAAAAAATCGAAGATATTATTACTACGAATAATGTTAGTAATGCGAATTTTGTAGAAAATCAGAGTTCAAACGGATTTACAATGACTGATTCAGAAGAAGTCTTTGGAATTCGAAATGATCGATCCCAGTTCCCTGTCATGATCCATACTTCTAAGGTTAAGACTGATAATGAACCGTATATATTTACCTTTTTCATTGATCTAACAGAACAGAAACGAATTGAAAGAAATCTTTCGTCTTCAAATGAAATGCTTCGTCTGATTGTCGAAACTACACCAGTACGAATTTTTTGGAAAGACAAGGATTCACGATACCTTGGATGCAATCACGCCTTTGCCAAAGATGCAGGAAAAGAAAAGCCCGAAGAACTCATCGGTCTAGATGATTTTCAACTAATTTGGAAAGAGCAGGCAGATGAATACGTTTCCGATGATAATTTCGTTTTGAGGACCAAAATACCAAAGTTAAACTATGAAGAAATACAAACATCGCCAAATGGAACAACAAAGTATTTAAAAACATCAAAGGTTCCACTCTTTACATCCAGTGGGGAAGTAAAAGGGCTTCTTGGAGTTTATGATGATATCACAGGTCAAAAAATCATAGAGAATGATTTGATCGCTCTCAATCAAACATTGGAAGAAAAGGTAGCGGAAAGGACGAAAGAACTAACCGACGCATTGAAACGATTCGAGATCGTCGTGGAATCAGTTCCACATTCCATCATTCTCGTTGATGAAAAAGGTGTGATCCAATACTTGAATCCACAAACCGAAACGTACTTTGGTTATGAGGAGAGCGAGTTGATAGGAAAAAAAATAGAGATCATTGTTCCTCATCAAAATGCGGCAGACCATGAAAAGCTACGGGAAAATTATATGAAAGGTCCCGTCGCACGCCATCTCAAAGCATTTCCAATGATACGTGGAAAACGAAAGGATGGAGCCATTATCCCTCTCGAGATCGGTTTAAATCCAATTAAGTTAAACGATAAAACACTTATACTTGCGAGCATTTTAGATATTTCGGAAAGACTCAATCTGGAGAAGGAGAAAAAAGAATTAGCTTTTCGTTTTGAATTGGCCATGCGAGCCGGAGGAATCGGCCTCGGCGAGTATGACATTGTGAACAAAACTATGATTTGGGATGAGCAGTTGTATCTACTCTATGGTGCCAAAAAAGAGAATGGAGAAAATGCCTATGAGATTTGGAGAGCTAGAGTTCATCCGGAGGATATGGATCGAATCGATAGTGAAATACAAGATGCAATCAATGAAAGAAAAGAATTCAATTCGGATTTTCGAGTTATCTGGTCTGACGGTAGCATTCATTACATCCATGCATTGGCTAAAATTTTCAATGATGAATCTGGAAATCCAACGAGACTGGTCGGAACAAATTACGATATCACTGAACAAAAGCAGACGGAATTACTTTTAAAAGAGAGCAATCAAAAATTAGCAAAGTTTATAAAAAATTCCCCAGTTTACGCCTACATAAAAGAAGTAACACCCACTGAAAGTAAAGTATTGATCGCGAGCGATAATTTCCACGAAATGATTGGAGTTTCTAGCACTGATATGGTGCAAAAAAATATGTTTGAACTGTTTCCTGCCGATTTTGCTGCAAAGATAACAGCCGATGACTGGGCTGTCGTTTCTGGAGAGAAGATACTGACGACAAGAGAAAACTTCGGTGATAAAAATTATATAACAATCAAGTTCCCTCTCGTTTTTAGAGATCAGAAATTATTAGCAGGTTATGCGATAGATATTACCGAACGCATCCAAGCTGAAGAGAGATTGCAGAAAGCGCGTGCTGAGGCGGAAGATGCGAATCGAATGAAAAGTGAATTTCTTGCTAACATGAGTCATGAGATTCGCACTCCCTTAAATGCGATCATTGGATTTTCAACAATATTAGAGGAAAAAGCCGAGGGAAATAAATTATTCAAAGAATATTTGCATAATATTATACATAGTAGCAATGTCCTTCTCAACTTGATCAATGATATTTTAGACCTTTCAAAAGTAGAAGCAGGCCGAATGGTGCTATCGCCTAGCTCTGTTAATTTGAAAAACTTGATCCATGAAGTCATCGCCATTTTCTCTATCAAAGCACATGACAAAGGTATAACTTTAGTTTCTTCTTTAACAGATGAAGTTCCTGAAAGTGTTATTAGTGATGAAAAATACTTAAGACAGATTTTCTTTAATCTAGTAGGAAACGCAGTTAAATTTACACAGGAAGGTGTCGTGGAGATACGGGTTTCCACTTTGCCAAGGCTCGAATCCAGAAGTCAAGTCGACCTGTTTGTTTCGATACATGATAGTGGAATTGGGATCCCAGACAATGAATTGAATAAAATTTTTGAACCATTTCTACAAGTAGGAAGACAGAATAGAAACGTTTATGGTGGAACTGGACTCGGGCTAAGCATAACACGTCGTTTGGTTGAATTACTTGGTGGAACGATTTCCGTCGAGAGTGTCCTTGGAAAAGGATCAATTTTTAAAATACATTTGAAAGATATTGAGATCGGTCTCCATGGTATTGAAGATGGATCAAAAAGCGATAGAAATTGGTTGAATGAGATTAAATTCAAAAATCCGACCGTTTTACTTGCTGAAGATGTCAAATCCAATCGCCAGATCGTAAAGCTTTATCTAGAAGCACATGATATTAACGTCATTGAAACATTCGACGGAGAACAATGTATAAATACGGCTCGAAAATCTATTCCGGATTTGATATTGATGGACTTACATATGCCAACTATGAATGGCTATACGGCTTCAATTCTATTAAAAGACGATCCACTCTTAAAGCAGATCCCGATCATTGCGCTTTCTGCAACTGGTATGGGTGAAGAAAAGAATCAATTTGCTGAAATCACGGATGCGTTTTTACTAAAACCTTTTCATAAACTCGATTTATTGGAAGTGCTGATTAAATTCTTACCTTATGAATTAGACACAAATACGAAAGAAGACACGTCGTCTAATGAAAGTTTACCTGAATCATTTGAAGTAGAAGAAATATTAAGCCTCGAAGTAAAAAAAGAGCTTACGGAAAAATATTTACCAATGATTTTGAAATTACAACAAAACTTAAATTTTGATAACCTAATCGAATTCGAAAAGGATTTGGAAGATTACATGAAAGCTAAAAATGTAATCCACCTCAGAAGATACTGCACGATTCTAAAAGATTCCATTGAGTCCTTTAATACAGAAAGAATCTATTCTACATTAGTTGAGCTCTCAATTTATATTAAGGGGAACCATCCTTGAAAACATTAAAGAAACCCTTGATTTTGGTTGTTGATGACGAACCAAAGAATATTCAAGTCATTGGCAAATATCTCCATGATAAAGACTATAATGTCAGTGTAGCTGCGAACGGTAAGGCGGCTTTAAATTTTGTCCAAAATGATCTTCCCGATTTAATCTTGTTAGATATAGAAATGCCAGAAATGGACGGTTTCAATGTGTGTAAGATTTTAAAATCTACTGAGCGCACCTCCAAAATTCCTGTGATTTTTTTGACAGCCAAAGTAGGAACGGCGGATATCCTGCAGGCTTTTGAAATTGGGGCGTCTGATTACATCACCAAACCATTTCAGGCTTTAGAGGTATTAGCTAGAGTCAAGACACAAGTCGAAAATAAAAGGCTCAAGGAGAACCTAGAAGAATTAGTTGATGCTAGAACTGCTGAACTACGTAAAGCACTAGAAATCATCGAAAATTCGAACTTCGATTTGATCGATCGATTGGGAAAAGCGGCAGAATTCAGAGACAATGAAACTGGAATGCATGTCGTTCGAATGGGGCATTATTCCTATTTGTTAGGTGAAGCTATCCAGTTGGAACAATCCAAATTAGATATTTTATTAAGTGCCAGTATGATGCATGATTTAGGCAAGATTGGAATACCAGATGAGATTTTATTGAAGCCTGGCAAATTAACGATCGAAGAGTTTGAAATCATGAAGACTCACACAACGATTGGAGCAGAACTATTATCAAAAAGTGATTCCCAGCTTTTAATTTTGGCAGAAACTATTGCCCTTTCTCATCATGAAAAATGGAATGGCAGTGGTTATCCAAAAGGTTTGAGTGGAACGGAAATTCCATTAGAAGCAAGAATTGTTGCGATTGCGGATGTTTTTGATGCGTTAACCTCGGAAAGACCTTATAAAAAAGCTTGGTCCGTGGAAGACACAATCAATTTGATCCAAAGTGAAAAAGGAAAACACTTCGATCCAGAGTTAGTCGACGCATTCATAGAAATATTACCGAAAGTTCTGGAGATAAAGAGTAAATTTTTAGGCTAATCGATAAATATGTTTAATTTCATTTTTTTAAGGCGAAGATATGATTCCTTCATATAAGTCGCTCATTCTTATCGTGGACGATACACCTAAAAATCTGCAAGTATTGGGTAAAACATTACATGAGATAGGATATAATATCGCTGTCGCAAATTCGGGAAATCAGGCAATCGATTCGATTGAAAAGGAAAAGCCTGATTTGATTTTGTTAGATATCCAGATGCCAGAAATGGATGGCTTCGAAGTGTGCAGACGTTTAAAACAAAATGAAGAAACAAAGGATATTCCTATTATATTTTTGACAGCCGTCACAGAATCCAGTAAAATCATAGAGGGTTTCGAACTAGGTGCAGTCGATTATATTACAAAACCATTTAATTCAAGCGAACTTTCCGTTCGTGTTGCCACTCATCTTGAAATCAAACAATCACGTGAGAGATTACATGAACTAAATGCAACTAAAGATAAATTCTTTAAAATTATCGCCCATGATTTACGCAATCCTTTCACTGGCATCATCGGTCTTTCTGAAAATATAGAAAGAATCCTGACGACAACTCAAACAGTTGGCATTGATAAAATATTAAAGTATACACAAATCATTCACTCCTCTGCTATCTCTGCGGAATCACTTCTTGAAAATTTATTAGAATGGGCTAAGTCACAATCGGGCAGACTTGACATCCATCCTAAAATAATATCCATCGATCAAATCTTTAACAAAAATATAGAATTGATGAAAGGAATGGCTTTAAAGAAAGAGATTGAGATCGAAAAACAAGAAACAGTTGATGAAGCATTTGCGGATGAATTATTAGTAAATACAATTATACGAAATCTCTTAAGCAATGCGTTAAAATTTACCGAAAAAGGCGGTAAGGTCTACCTTTCATCTAAGCAGAAAGGAGATTGGATAGAAATTTCAATCCAAGATACAGGGATAGGCATCGATCCAAAGAACATCGGAAAAATTTTCAGGATCGATTCGAAGTTTACAAATCTAGGTACAGACAAAGAGAAGGGAACGGGGCTTGGCCTGCTATTATGCAAGGAGTTTGTAGAAAAGCAGGGTGGTAATATTTGGGTGTCGAGTGTATTGGGAGAGGGAACAACTTTTTCCTTCACAGTTCCCGCAAAAACAAAGGAGTAAAGAGATGAAACATAAAGTTTTAGTGGTTGATGACGAACCTGGGATTATGGAGTTGATCGAGATAGCTTTGGAAGATCAAAATTTTGAAATTATTTCTGCAAGCAATGGAAAAGAAGCCTTCCAACTCTTTAAAAAAGAACCCACTTTAGTCATATTATCCGATCTCAATATGCCGGACATGGATGGCAGAGAACTTTTGTTAAACATTCAAGAATCTGGATATTCACCTGTTTTTATCATGCTTACATCCGAAACAGATGTAAACACAGTCATCGATCTTTTTAAAAAAGGGATTTATGACTATATCATGAAACCATTCAATCCGAAGGAATTGGTCAACAGACTTGAAAAGGCTTTTGAACTTGCTGAGCTCAGGAGCATGAAAGAAAATATTCAAAAAGAAAGAGATATCCGCATTGAGTCCATGCTCAATTGGAATATATATAAAGAAAACTTAATCAAAAGGGATTCTGATAAAGTCGACAGCAATTTGATGACAAACATGAATACTAGTTTGTTTCAAGGCGCTGGTATAGGAAATTTAAGTTCAATTTTTTCATTAATTCAAAAATCAACTTTCCCAGAAATCAAAGGCTATGTCATTGATGAAGATGTTTATAATTTACTTTTGGAAAATGTGCAATATTCAAATAAGTTGCTGGATATGGTTGGCGAAATCAATAAAGCAATCAATGTTCCTTTACCGAAAAAAGAATGTTATATTGATCAACTTCATACCATCATCGAAAGATCTGTCGAAGCAGTTGCCGTTCTTAAAAGATTACATAAACATAATATTGTTCTTGCAAAAAATATTTATTCGTCAAATCCAAAACGTCTCTTTCTGAATGAGGAGTACATTGAGAAGGCGATTTTAGAGTTATTGTACAATGCTTGCAAATTTTCCGAACCGAATACAAAAATTTACATTCTTTATGAAATAGTAAAAGAAAACTTTTTAATCTCTTTTTTAAGCACACCGAACGATAGAAATTTGATTGGCGATAAGTATCAAAACGTAATCTTCGAACCTTTTTTTAGAATTTCTCACTACATATACGATTCATTTCCAACACTTGATTGTGGGTTGGGACTTTGTTTTGTGGAAAAAATAATCCGAAATCACGAAGGAAATATTCGCTTTTCGAATATCAAAAATAATCTTGAGGATTCAAATCGACTCCTTGCTGATTTTTGCATCGAACTTCCATTAAAGATTCCCAATTGAAACTGGTTCTGTTTAATTTAAGTTTTGTATCGTATCGTATTTTTTCAAGATCGAGTCAATTCATGATGGTTGCTTTAAATTCGTGACTCAATTCTCATTTTTGGAATCCAGTAGGCTAAAAGTTAACATAATTTATGTTAATTTCCCTTATCTTGATTTCGAATTAAGAATATGAGAAGTGGAATCGGATAGAGCATCAAATATAAATTGGGCAACCACCAAGAAAGATCAAACCAGCCTTGTATTGCCCAAAAAGAGATTGCCATAAGTCCCGAAGCATGTGTCAAGGTTAAGCTAACTAGAGCAAGGAATCGCCAGTATTCATTTTTCCGATTCAAGAGAATGAGCGATGCAATCCCTGAAAGCGAAAGAACAAAGTCCAGGGGAAAAAAAGACCAATTCCAAGTAACTAATGTGGGGTTTTTATAATCGGGGAATAAAAGTTCATCTGGGATAAGCTTTAAATAAGTAATACACCAATAAAGCAGGAAGCCAATATCTACTAGTAAGAAATTTATTTTTAACAGCTTCATTTTAATTACTTCCCTTCTTTAGAGTTGTACATTCACAACAGGCTTTAGCTGCAAGGGTCGCTTTGTAATATCCTCAAATCGCTCTCTAGTTTCAGAAATTTCGGTTCCCATCCATCGGTCCCACCAAGTGAAATAAAGACCATAGTTCCCATTGAATTTGGAATGGTGTAGATTGTGATGGGTTGACGGAGTTTTATACTTTAATAAAGGAATACGATACCAATTTGTTGGATATAGTTCATAGCCCATGTGTCCAACCACATTAAAAAGCGTACTCAAAATTTGAAAAATGATGAGACTCAAAATATGACCAGGAATCATAAATACCAAAACAAAGCTGATACTGTATTCTACGAAAGATTCTATAGGATGGAAAGAAAAGGAAGTATACGGTGTCGTATCTATAGATTCGTGATGCACTTTATGAACATATTTGAATATACTTTTATGGTGCATAATTCTATGAGTCCAATAGAAATAGGTATCATGTAATAAAAACATTAGAATAATAGAGAGAAAAAAATACACTAAACCATATTCGTTTATATCGGAGTACATGAGAGTGTATCCTGCTTTCTCCATAAAATATATACTCACATCGAGGCAAGCAAACATCAAAAGAGTCACAAGGGATCGTTTGATTTCATTTCTGATTTGAAGTTCGTTCGCTTTTTGTTTGGACTGAATTCGTCGAGGAAGATAAATCTCAGCATAATATTTCCAAAATAAAAAAAATGCCAAGCTTGCCATAATAAAGTACAACGCTAAATATATACTTAAATCCATCAGCCAAACCATTGCAAATTCAAAGATCGTTTCCAAAATCTACCTCTCTCTAATACAATCATTTGACCACGAAAATGTTGGCTAGTCAATGTTTCCGGAATTGATCTAGATCAAAAAGATCAACTTCGGATTCGGCTAAGTGTTTCTTTCGTAATCCCCAAGTAAGATGCAATATGAGTCAAAGGAATGCGATGAAAGGCTTGAGAATACTTTGATAAGAAATACTCATATCTTTCTTTTGCAGTTTTGAATTGAAAATGGATTGCTCTTTCCTCAAGCTCAATGTAGTAGAATTCCATCAGCATTCTTCCAAGTTTGTTTAATTCGGGAAATGTCTTATAGAGTTGATTTAAATCCTCGTAGGAAATTTCACCTAACTCACAATCCTCCAACGCCTCAATACCCTCTAAGGAAGGTTTTCCAGTGATCAAAGAAGAGATCGAAGTAATGATCTCGCCTTCGAGAGAAAACCAAGTCGTAATGTCTTTTCGTTTTTGGTAAAAGAATCCTCGAAGTAACCCCCGATTCACAAAAAAAATGGAATGAACGCACTTGTTAGGTTCAAGCAAAAGTTCCTTTTTCTTTAGGTTCCGTACCTTAGTCTTGGAAGAAAGGGATTCTTGAATTTCGGGTGAGAGCATTAGAAATTGGTCGATAGTTTTAAATAAGGATTCCATCCGATTTTCAATGCTTACATAGTATCTGCCATGGGAAAGCAAATTTGCGATCAATTTATTTCGTAAAGTATGTTATTGTATGTGTCTTATGCTGGAATTTTTCCATTGGACATTAGTGAGGGTTTTTAAAGGATCGAGCCAATCCATGATGGTTGCACTTAATTCGTGACACAATGTTCATTATGGGAATCAAGTCGGCTCAAGTGGCGACTATATTTAAGACTGTTTGAGTCGAAGTTTTGCATTGCATCGGCCTGAGTATTACTACTACCTTCGATCTCTCTTTTCATGTTCAGCTATTTATCGTCAGGTGCTACGCGCATTGTTCAAACTTCTTTAGCGTTAAAAACTTGTTCATACGATAAAATCGCTTCTCCATTTTTTATAAATTTAAGATAAAGGATTATTTCTTTCGTTACAAGTTTCTCCTTTATAAAAATGTTTTGAATCAGACCGAACATGATATTCTGCCATCATAACATTCGACAGAGCATTAACTTACCTTAGGTAATATAATGGATGTAAATCTTTTGATCTGAATCAAGCGAAAGAAACGATGGAACATTGTGCCATTAGGAATGTGCTTGCCATAGCATATTTATCAATATCTACTCTACCAATGACACGATACCGTAAAATTATGGACTGGCTTAAGTTGACCGAAGCTACAAAGGGACTCAGTGAGCAGGATGCGAGAGCCGTTCGTACAACATCATGGGTGCAGATCCTAATGTTCGCTCTGCCGACACTACTTATCGTTCCTACGTATTTTACGGAACCACCAGAATCCCATATATACACGTATTCGACGTATTTCCCTCTAGTCGTGCCCCTTGTAATTGCTCGCTTCCTGCTCCTTCAGCAGAGACTTGCCGCGGCCGCAATTCTTACTTTGGTTGCCGCCGATTTTCATATTGCGGCAGTGTCCATCGCGCAAGCGGATGATCCAGCGCCCATGGCATTTTTGCTCATGGGGATGTTGTCCTTTGTCATGGTTCCGCGCCAATACTTCATCGCGCGCTGGAGCCTTGTCATCGTTCCCATGGGTCTTTTCCTATTCTTTCAATTTTACTATAGGTCACTTGGAAAATCTGGGTTTTATGCTCCACCTCATTTGATCGTACCCGCCGAGTATCTCATGCCACCGCTCACGCTATTAATTATGTTTTTTATCCTGATCACGTATCAGTTTGTAAAGGCCGTCAACAGCGCCGAAGACAGACTTGCGGCCGAGCTTGCAAAATCAGAGAAGCTGCTATTGAATATCTTACCGCGGGAAGTGGCACTTGAATTGAAGCATGATGGCACGAGCAGACCACGCCACTATTCTTCTGCTACCGTTTGCTTCACCGATTTCGAAGGCTTTACCAAAATCGCAGAGATGCTTCAACCGGAAGAACTAGTTGCCGAATTGGATCGATGCTTTTCGTATTTCGACAGCTTGATGGATCGATACAATCTTGAGAAACTCAAGACAATCGGCGACAGTTATATGTTCGCTGGTGGGCTTCCTCAGAGCAATGCCACGCACGCGGTAGATTGTGTGATGGCCGCACTCGAGATTCAAGCGTTCATGAATCAGATGAAGGAGATTAAAGCCGCACAAAATCTCCCGTATTGGCAACTTCGTTTGGGGATTCACTCAGGTGATCTTGTTGCTGGAGTTATCGGAGAACGAAAGTTTGCTTATGATGTTTGGAGCGATACGGTAAATACGGCAAGCCGTTGTGAATCTTCTGGTGAGTCTGGCAAGATCAATATATCTGGCGCAACCTTTGAGCTCGTTAAGGATTTCTTTACTTGCGAATACCGGGGAGCTATACAGGCAAAAAACAAGGGACAGATCGACATGTATTTTGTGCTGGGATTACTGCCGGAACTACAACGCCCGGGTCACGATCGTGCGCCAAACAGCGAATTCGAAAAACGATACCAAAAATTGCGTGAACAAGAAGCTTCGAGTTAGATTCTAATCTGTGTTTGTTGACCCTATTACCGGGTTTCGTTTAGAAAATCCTTTCCAATACTTTTGAAATCGGTCTTTATTTTCCTTTCCCCCTGACTTCAAACCATTGCTAGAGATAAATCTTTCCAATTCTTTGATTCGAGTAGAGGTGGGCGGGTGAGTCTTTAACACGGTTTCGTTATTTTGTGCTTTGTCCAGTTTAGCCAATAAGTCCGAGGAGGCTTTTAAATTGTATCCAGCCTGTGACATCAAAAGAACGCCAGCCTTGTCCGATTCAATTTCCTCTTCTTGTTTTCTTCCTTTTTCCAATAGCTGATCCAACAATCCATCTACAGCTGTTTTGGTTAAAGACCCAACAATGTTCCCTCCAGGAGCCATAATTGATGAAATTACATCGAGAATTCCTGCACCTTGCTCTTCAAAATCACCAGAATGTTTCAAGGTAACATGGCTTAACTCATGGGAAAGAATGGATGCCAGCTCTGCTTCGGAACCCATCAAAGCTAAAGAACCTCTAGTGATGAGTATATACCCGCCGGGGCAAGCAAAAGCATTGATTTCTTTTGTGTCTAATACAGCAAAACGAAAATCTAATTCCTGTCTCGCTGTATAAAGAGCCAATGATTTACCAACTAAGTTTAGATATTTTGTAAATTCCTCATCTTGTATAAGGCCATACTTTTTCGCTAATCTACCAGCTAATGCCCGCCCTACTTCAACTTCCTTTTTTACTGCTTTATTTACAGGTAGGTCCTTTTCCTGAGCGCTTTTGCAAGTAAAAAGGAATAAACTAAAAATTTGCAGAATGAGAAACGATTTAATATTTGAAAACACTGGAAATGGATCGCAATATTAATTTATTCTGAAGTTCGATTGGAAGTCTTCTTTCCATCGGTATTCGTCTTAACTACGCTCGGTTGAAGGGGATTTTCTCCGTTTTGAAAACTACTCAATTCCGAATCTTCTATGTTTATCTTCTCGAGCCAAGAGATCGCTTCTAGATCAAAATCAGCCGCTCCTCCTCTGGTTCTAAGATTCTGGGATTCGCTGTAACCTCTCGCCGCCGCCGTTTGAGTAAAGGATGATGCTCTGGCTCTAGCTTTGATTGCTGTCGATTTATCGATGTCTGCTCCGAAACTAATTTTTCCAGAAGGGGGATTGATCGAAACGAACATTTTGTTCACCCAACCTTCTTTTCCTTCATAAGTAATCTTTATGAACATATCCTGCTCACCTGTCTTATTGACAACACTGCCTTTTGGGAGAAGCATTCCCTTTTCACCTGCACTGGGTTTATTTAAAAGTTGGGCGACTGGGCTTTGTACATACATTGGTGCTCCATAGAGATTACCCAGAATAAACGTCGTTAGAATTAGTATTTTCTTCATATTTGCTTCCTCTTAATATCTATAAATTTCATTATGTGATTCATTATTTATGTGTTCTGGTGAACACTCCGTCCCACATATCTTCCGGTGGATCCGAAAGATAGAATTGACATCTTTCGATCAGCATTTCGACAGCCTTATCTTTTTGACCTTTGGCCTTGCTTGATTCCTCAAATTTAGTTATCGCACTTTTCCAATTTCGCGCGAGGTAAAGTTTAAACCCTTCCTCATACAAGCCAGTAGAATCTAATATATGTTGTTCGGTTTTTCCACGAACAGAAATTAACTCATAAATTCGGACTGGTTCTCTTTTTCCCTTCACCCTGACCGCGTCTAATTCTCGGGTGAACATTTCCGAAGACACCTTGTTATTGGTTGATTCAGAAATGAGAATATGCACTCCATAGTCTTTTGCCGCCGCTTCTAATCTTGCCGCTAAATTGACGGTATCACCCATCATAGTGTAAGATGCCAAATTTTCCGTTCCCATAAACCCAACTTTAGCAAGCCCAGTGTTTAAGCCAATTCTCACAGTCATTTCTTGAGCATCTTTGATATATAAGTTGTTCGCTTTCCAATATTGTTTCAGATCTTTAAGTTTATCGATCATTTCTAAAGATGCATTGGCCGCTTCTACAAAATGAGCTTTTCTTTCAATCGGAGCTCCAAAAATACCTACTACAGCATCCCCAATGTATTTGTCTAGAGTGCCTTTGTTGTGTTTTAGTATAATCGTCATAGCTGAAAGATACTCATTTAACAATGCGGCAAGATCTTTGGAACTCAATTGTTCGCTAATATTGGAGAATCCAGCCACATCAGAGAAGAATGCGGTGATCTCCATCTCACCCCCTCTTTTCAGTGCTTCCAAGTCATTTAGCGCCTCACTAACGATAGTGGGATCAACCATGTTGGACAATACCTTACTATATTTCCTTTTTTCAGCACCTTCAGTTAGAGTTAAATATGCAAGGGAACCTAAGAAGCCAATTGGGTAACCTACAGAAAATTCTGCGATTGGTATGTGAATACCAAATTTGAACAACAGAAATGCTAAGATTGGATAGAAAAACATAAAGGATAAAGGCAAGGCAATTCTAAGGGCGATTCTCTTGGAATACAAATTCATGTAGGCAACGAAAGGAAGAAAGATGAGTAAGCTAATAAGTCCCACCCAAGGCTTTGCCATTTTGAGGATATGGTTTTCCATTAGATTGGAGAAAAACACGGCATGAAAAGTAAATCCAGGTCTATCCCCATAGGGAGTGAGTCTTGTATCATACGTTGATGCGGCAGAAGTTCCGATGATGATTACCTTATCTTCAAAGACATTAGGTGGGACTTTCAATTGAGAAAGATCTGAGACTTCGCCTGATTCTAACGCACGAATCGAGTCAATGATCCCTGAGATAGAATAGCGCGGCATGTTATCTAGAGTTTTTACATCATAGTAGGCTAGACGAAAGCTTCCATCTTCTAAGGGGATTTCTCTATGGGCATTTTCTGACTCAAGGATGAATTTTCCATGATCAACATTGATTTTTTTTATCGGGTTTTGAGAATCATACGCACGATAGGCGAGAGAAGGAAGATAATAATCTTTGTATCTAAATAACAAGTTTCCACGTCTTGCTACGCCATCTTCATCGGGAGTATAGGTCACTGCGTGAATAAATGGGGTTACTTTCCCTAATTTATTTGCTGGATATAAAATAACATTATAAGCCTTGATATTTAATGACTCAATATTCTCAGGTTTGATTGCTTTTTTTAGTATATTCGGCGGAACTTCGGATAGATAAGCCGCGTCCTCTTCTAGAGTCAATTCTTCCTTGTTTAGGTTAATCGCATGGGATACCATTCCAAGATTTTCCGTTGCTTGTATTAAAGAAGCGTCTTCTGGAGATTCTTCAAAAAACATAATATCGAAGACAATCAGCTTTGGATTTCCTGCTGCAATGTATTCTAAAATGGGTGCGTAAACACTCCGTTTCCATGGCCATCTACCGAAGAGTGGAGTTTTGGCATAAGCACTCAAAGCCGTTTCATCGATATCTACGACAACTAATTTATCTGTTAATTTATGTCCTGGGTTTGCATACTTAAAACGCCAGTCCATAGATTTGTTTTCTAGGGAATCTATAGCTCCAATGTATTTTAATAAAGAAGTGAGTAGTAGTGGAAAGAAAACAATAATTCCAGCAATTTGTAATTTGGATAATTTCACAATTCCCCCTAGTTGTTTCTGGAACTAACTACAACGTACAACGAAGTCGAATCATAGGTCATCGATTGTGAAAGTCTTGTTGCATCGATTTGAGAAACGCCTGTACCAAATTCTTTTACAATATTAAAACCAATCGAAGCTTTTGCAGTCGAAATAGAAAATCCCAAAGACAATCCTCTGGTGTTTACATATTCATTCCTTGGATCATCACGAAGACCAGGAAGCCTTACATTCACCGCAGTCCCACCCTGACTAAAAACAGTTTGTGAAGCACCTTGATTTTTGAGAGCCGCAGAAATTGCGGCATTTTCCCAACTCATAGGTTTAGAGTTAGCATTGTTTGTAAAAAAACCAAATCGTGCAGAGAGAAAGTCCGTTATGTAGTATTCGATACCAGCCGCAATATTCGTAGTTGCATAGCGTCTTAACTCAAGGTTATCGGAATCGGTTAGTCCGATAAGCGTGCGAGTTGGACTGAGAGTTATCTCAGTATTGTCTTGAGAACGAGAGTATCCTGCAGTATGAATCACATCAAAGGCAGCAAGCAGTTGTTTGGTAGGGAAGTAGGCAACACCGGTTCTCAATTCATAAGTTTCTGGAACTCTTCCAGTAGGTGTAGGGCCTTTGTAAAACGAGCTTCCCCTTATGCCCGTTAGATTCTCGTGGGTTCCTTCCACAAATGTAATCTCATCAGAACTTCTCGCTGAAGATCCTTGATCAAAAGTGTTGATGAGTCGATTTCCACCGGTTACAAAATTTCTTCGAAGAGAAATACCGAAAGACCAATGTTCAGAAGGAGTATACATGATCCCTATGATGGGAAGGAGTCCTGTTGTCTTTCTGTTGTCGTTATATGTATTTGAAAAATAAGATTTATTTCTATTTTGAGTTAATTGAGTGAAGGTAATGCTTGATGTGTCTGAAGTATAGTAGAGAGAAGCTCCCCACGAAAATTTTGAACTGATAGGTTTCGCATAACTTAGTCCTACATGAATTACATTGTATGATTCTCTGTTGTAGTTTCTTAGTGTCGAAATATCAGGATAATATAAGGGAGCCTGAATTAGGTCGTTCCGATTGAAAGTATCATTGACTGGATTAACAATTGTAAATGCAATCCTCGCTTTGTCTACCTCACGTACAATCCCAAAAAAATTAGGTATGTAGTTTTGAGAATTTCTCGAATAACCTTGTCCAGGTCCAATTACGTCTTCATAATTTTTTTTCGTAATGCTGTAATTGCTGGCAGACAAAGAGATGGAATTGTCGTAAGCGTAAGCAAGCCCAGCCGGGTTATAAAATGCTCCAGCAGGATCATCTGAGATTGCCGTGTAAGCACCGCCCATACCCGTTGCTCTTTCTCCAAAAAAACCATTTATATTTCGGTAAGGGTCTGCAATAAGGGAAAAGGGAATCAAGGCGAGGGATACAATTGAAAGAATAGGAAAAAGATGTTTCATAAGGTAAATATTCTACGAATTCCAATATGTTTTTAAGGAGCAATGTCTTATGAATTTATTGCCTAAGTAAAAATACAGTCAAAAATAACTTTTTTGAAGAAGTTAACAGTAAAAAGTATAGCAATCGGAATTGGAAATTTTTTTCTGAAATGGAAAGATTTGCGCAGTGTATTATTTTGTTGCCAAATAGTCGAAAGCCTCAAAGGGTAATCAGCATGAGACCGTTTTTATTCCTATTGATTTTAGCGATTCATTTTCAGGCATGTAATTTTGCCAAAGGCAAACTCGATCTTGCTAGTTTAGCACTTCTTTTTTCTAGATCTGGTACGTCAGAAATTTCTGGAATCGCAATGAAGGGTCGCGTGATGGGAGCAAGGGTGCAGGTGTTACCCTTAGTCAATAATGCCTGTGACAGAACTGGCGCGACTACTCCTTATGCAGAAACAACAACAGATGAAGAAGGAAACTACGCTGTCAGATATCCAAAAGATGGAAAACCGGTCTGTGTTCTCGTCACACCGAGCGCTAACGGAAGAACAGTTATGTTCGACGAAACCTTAAAAGGCGATATTGCTTGGACAGAAAATAACTTTTACCTCGATAGCATCGTACAAGAACCATCCGGCCCAACACAGAAAGGAGTAGTATCTTCTCCATTTAGCCGTATGGCGGCACGTGTTTTTGCAAAAACAATGGAAAAGGCAGACCCTTCGTTCGCGAATGCTGTTGCGAATGCTTCCTCTAGGCAGGTGGTTGCTATGTTCGGTCTGAATACTGGTTTGGTCAGAAGTGATTCGAATAGTCGATCGGTAAAGAATAGAAGCGCAAATGCTCACCCGAGAAGTTTTGGAAGAAGAGCAAATCCCCGAGCAAGTGCTTCGGGGTCTCGTAGCAATAATGCATCGGCAAGCATGATTAGAAATGCAGCTAGTCCGGTGACTCCAACATTAGAAGACCTTAATTTAGATTTTACAAAACCTGATGATCCTTTTGTGGCTACTGCACTCATTAAGCTCAGTGGGATTTCTGCCTTAGCGAATCGCTTTGCTGAAAGCGCATCCAAATCAGCCCAACAAGAGGTAACCACTCGTTCTACTGCCAATGGCAGTGCCTTGGAAGAAGTCATAGATGGATTTTCGGAAGTGGTAGCAAGTGGTGGTCGAAGAAATACAATTCTAACGCGAGTTATTACGCAAGCAACGGGCAAGGCTCCACCAGCAAACTTTTCTCGAAATCCACTCGAAGCTACCATGCAGACAGGAATAACAAGCTTTGTCCAAAATTCGGGAGGTGCCGCACAATTTGGCATAAGCGCCAGCCAAGTTGAGACTCTTTTTACCATGTCCTCAACTCCACCGACTAACCTAATTGTGGATACTGGTTCTGCACCAGATTATCTCTATTATGCGGATAATAATGATGAAGGTGCATTGGTATTATTTACAAATACGGTGGAATCCTACTTTCCTTGGGTAGAAGGTGGCCTTCCCACAAAATATGAAATTAGATCAGGAACACTTCCTCCAGGCATGAGTCTAAATTCGGTAACGGGAGAGATTTCTGGTACGCCCACATCTGCCACTGCACCTACTCAAATCACAATTCGCGCGAGCAATCTCTTTGGAGCGACAACCACTGTATTTAGGATCAGGGTTCAAAACTTCGTTCAGGGTCAAGTATTTGCATTTGTCTATCTTTCAAACTGTACGCAAAATACCACTTGCAATCTTGGAATCGGGATCGAAGGAATTCGGAATTCCAATTATACCATCACAGGTTTCACATCTGCGGCTGGGACATTTAGCCTAACAAATGGTATCTTAGGTACTTTCTCAGGGACAGCTGGGAATGTAAGCGGAGCAAGAATAGGAACTCTCAGCTATACTGATCTAAACACAGGGGCTACTGGCACGATCTCAGACGTAGCCTTTGTGATTGATTCAAACGTTCCCACGGCAACAGTTTGGGCTTCAGAACTTGGGGTTGGACTTCAATCATCGTATGTGTCCTTTGCTGTGGATGGGGTCGGGGATTTCGGCACCTATAGCTTTGTTCCTCAAAATTTTGGGAACGGAATGAGCATCGACCGATTCGGATCAATTTCAGGGACTCCAACCGTCGCTGGAACTTGGAGTCCAACGATCTCCGTGATTACTTCCAATGGACAGACAGTCTCTGTGAGTCTAGGAAACCTGACCATAGCCAGCTCCAGCGGAGCTTTAAATTCTTTGTATGTGGTCGATACTGCGAACAACAAAGTGTATATATTCAATACTGGCAATAGCGGAGAACTTACAGCGGCAGGTGATTTTGTAACGACACCAGCGAACAGTCCTTATATGATAATGTGGAACGGAAAGCATCTTGTAATCAACGGAGGAAATATATTCCGCTCTTACCTTAGGAATGTAGATGGTTCCTTGACCAGTGCGCAATCCTACACTGCCACTGTAACACCAGTTTTTCAGAACGGAACTACGGAGTTTAATTCAACTGGGAAGTTTTTCTATTATACGGTCAATACAGGGGCTTCGCTTCAATCGTTTTCGAAGTTACAGATGGATACCAATGGCTCGTTTTCTGGTGAAGTAAATTACTCGCCGGGTGGAGGTCAAAATTGGACTGTTTTAGGTCCGATACATCCAATTGGAAATTATTTTGTAACTTTCCATAAATCAAGCACGTCGACGAGAAGGTTTTTATCGATTACAGATTTGACTACAGGAGTCGTCGGGACTGGGACTAGCGATAATTCAATAGCGCAAGCAACCTTATATCCAGGAAACGGGCATTGTATTTATTCTTTGAATGCCAATTACATGTATTGTGCCAATATGGATAACGTTGGAAACAATGGGAGAATTATTCAAATGGCTGTTACTTCGACTGCCCATACCTTGCTTTCTCCTTCGAGTGTATTGGTTCAAAATACCACCGTTTGGGAATCGCCAAAATCTTTAGTCTTGCATCCTTCTGGGAATTATATCTTTGCTTACGGTAACACGAATATTTATTCTTATTCTGTGGATCAGTCGACTGGACTCATAAACCCAACTCCCATAAGCACAGTCCCCACTCCAGGAACTTGTCCCACGAATCAAGGACAAACAAGATTGGCAATACACTCCAATGGAAATATGTTGTATGCCGCTTGTGTAAATCCAAGTTCATCCAATAATATAGGAGCCTATCCGATTTCTAGCACAGGTGTCTTGTCTGCTCCTACCCTAACTCTGATTCCAGGAACCACGAGCAATCTGAATCCGCTTTTCGTTCCAGGGGGTTAGTTCGATCGACGTTTTTAATCTAGAGTTATTTTGCACTTGTTAGGTTACGTACTTTCTATAAGGATCTTAGAGAATTTTCTAGACTACTTTGATTCCATTCCTGATAAAATTGTGACATCTTATCTAGGAAAGGAACAAGAAATCTTCCAATGTTCCTGACCGTTTTATTTGCATTCGCCATTACGGACTATTACAGGGAAATCGTGAAATCACAGAAGGACCAGAAGTAGAAAAATGGGCCAATGGATTTGAAAATTACACGATTAAATAAAATCATTTGTCTGGTATTGATGTGGCTGTTCTGCTTCTATTACGAGAATAGTGTCAAAAATACACCGAGTTTCGATTTTTATGGATTGGCTTTGGAAATAATTATATTAGGTTTTATGTGGTGAACCACTCTTTGGGCTCGGGAGGTTCTTCATCTATACTCAACGAGTAGTACTCTTTAGTAAAATTGCAATTTTGACAAGTATAGGTATAAAAATTGAAATAGTCCACGTACATATCATGTCCTAAGTGCCAATCCCGTTTAATATCACTTTTTTGGCATTTAGGGCATCTCAATTTTAAATCCATAATCTAAGATCATTTCCCAAAGATAAATACAATATACTCTTTATTTTAGTAAACGTCGACTATATTTGCGCATAGGATGTTTGGTTTCTTTACTAGAGCAGACTGAAAACAAGTAACCAGAAAGTTACCACTTTAACTGTCGATCCGCTAAATTTCTTTGATACCGCATAACGCGTCGGCACCTTTATGACCGGAAAAAATATCAGCAATGAGTTTGCCAGGCCCAATATCCTACTATTCAGAACATGCAAATACTCTAATATTAATTATTGGAAAATAACAGGTGAATCCTGAAACTGAGCGAATTAATCAAATCTGAAGTGTCTGGAATTCTTTTTTTAATAAAAAATATATTAAACTTTTTTTTAGAGCTAAATGAATTGAATAAAATTAGCTACGATGATTATATACGCTTCAGAAGAGCGATACATATGAATTTTGTAATCAAGATAACCGTACTTTCCCTTATTTCCTTTTTTTCTACATGCAGTTTAGCGGAACGAAATAACACATGCGATCCTTTGGCAATGGAGTAGAAGTGCAAGGCTCGTTTCCTTCGGGTACCAATTCTATTTTGGTTCAATACAAATGATAAATTATCTAATTTTGATGGAATGATTAGACTCTGAATTAATAAAAAATTAGAATTGGCGTACCATGAAATCGTTTAGCAATGCTTCATACGTCTATATTGTCCCAGACCACATAAGACATAGGTCGGGGTTTAATAAAGACCAAGCCCCGAAATACAAATGTATTTCGAGTGTGAGTGATATCATATTCTAAGTCATGCTATGCAATGCGTAAAATTTTTTCCATTTTCCTGCCTTTCGCCAACTCATCGACCAGCTTATCTAAATACCTTACCTGTCGAGTTAAGGTGTTTTCTATTTCTTCTACACGATCACCACAGATAACGCCAGTAATAAGGTGTGCGTTGGGATTTAATTTAGCTTTTCTGAAAAAAGTGTCGAAACTTACATTTTTTTCTATGAGTTCTTTCAGTTTCTTATCGTCAAAGCTGGTTAGCCATTGAATCACTTGGTGTAATTCTTCTTTCGTTCTACCTTTCTTCTCCACCTTCGTGAGATAGAGTGGATAAACGTTAGCAAAACTCATTTTAGCAAAGCGCTCATCATGATTTGTTGCATTTTTCATGTCTAAATCTCCGTAAAACAGATCAGAAATCAAGGATTGAATTTTCCAAGCTCAATAAGCGATCTACTGTATTAACCCAAAATTCGTAACAGCTTGCTCATAATTGAAAGCAATATGCTAAAATGCGACTAGATTTTAATAAGTGAGGACAAGCGGCACCTGCGTTAGGCAATGCTTGTTCATATTTTTTGCTTGCTGTTAATCAAGTCACTTCGCTTGGCTTAGCTTGATAGAAAAATATTTAAAAGAAGCTGCAATTCGGATTGGTATGACGACTGATGAAATCGAAGATCAAGCGATAGAAGACTTTAAAAGACTATCGTTTAACATATCAAGCTGAGGATCTCACTTATCAATTTGAATTAATTGGCACTGGTAAGTCAACTGTTCGATTATCGATCCTGGTTCTAAGGATTCTTCCGAAGTTCATTAGCTTGAGCTAAAGGCTAGATAGCGGTAGTTAGCAAGGAGTCCAAATTGTTAAAAAGAACTCCAGTCCAAAAGTGACAGTGAACCAATTTTTAATTTTTTCATCCTCATAAAGTAGGATAATAATATCAGTAAGTGTTGGATGGACGAGTAAGGGAATCTCTTTCCTTTAAAAAAATTTTCATCAATTTCAATTTAAATCTCCTGAATGGAATTAAACTCTGATTTGATAATTGAAAATGACATTTTAGATTCTAAATTTATTTTAGATAGGATTGAAGCATAGTGACTAAAAAGTATACAGAAAATTACCTAACAACTAAATGCGAAAATGGGGCTGGTCATCCTGGTGGATTCCAAAGATAGTTCCATTTTTCGATGAATGGTTTCTGCAATTTAAAGAATGATATGATTTTTCGATATTCCCAGTTTAAAACAACAAATGGATTGTAACTATTAATCTTTTCTGTGATACCATATTTTACTTCTTCTGATTCTTCTTGAAAACTGCCGAATAACTTGTCCCAAATGATGAGCACCCCAGCGTAATTTTTGTCTATGTAAATAGGATTGGAACCATGATGGACTCTATGATGTGAGGGAGTATTCAGAATCTTTTCTAGAAAACCTAATTTTTTGACTAATTTTGTATGAAGAAAAAATTGATAGGTCAGATTTAGATTGGTCGCAATCATGATCGTTAGTGGGTGAAATCCCAAAAATGGAATCCATAACCAAAAAATATTTTTAACTAAATCTTCCCAAATACTTTGCCTGAGTGCGGATCCAAAGTTCATGTACTCTGAAGAATGATGAACGACATGCGCTGCCCAAAAAAATCTGACTCGATGCATAGCCCTATGTGCCCAGTAAAAACTGAAATCATCCATTAGAAATAATAAAAGAAAATAGGAGAGATTTTGATTCCAATGGAAAAGAGAATGATTTTGGTAAATGTAATAAAAAATGTGGAAAAATAAATACTTCCAAAACATTAGGGTAATAGTTGTTAAACCAAAAAGAAAAATAGAAACAAGACTATCTTTGAAGTAAAAGTCCTTCTTCTTTAATTTAAGCTGAATCAAAAATTCTAAAAATATGAATCCAAAAAAAACAGGAAAGAAAGAATTCACCGGATCTTCCTGAAATAAATCCATAGTCTGATTATAGCTCTTTATAAAAGCAGTAATTGATTCACTCACGATTGTCATATCGAATTAAGCTAACCTTTGAGAATTCCTATTCATATTACACTATATGAGTGGGCATTCGTCAATGGTTGCGTAATTGATCTAAATCAAAAAAATCAATTATGGATGCTACACAAGCAAGTCAGATCTTCGTGGCACTTTGCCAATTATAGGATGGGGAGGAGATTTTACTTATAGAATAATCTCTAAAAAGGAACTTTTTCGAAGAGTTGTCGGATTTCCTTTAGTTTTTTGGCGATAAGAATAAACCTATCATCAGTTGAGGGAAAAAGATTTTTATATAATTTTTTTTCTCGTTGTAGCATCCGTAAAAGAATTTTTTTACCAACTACCGAAAGTTTGAATTTAGAAGAGGTCGAATGTTGTGGGTTGTAGGTCGCTTCTATGAGTTTCTTTTTCTGAAGTTTGCTTGTGATTTGGTGCATTCTCTGCCTGGAGACATTTCTCATAAATGCTAATTCTGGAATGGTTGCGTCGTCAGATGCGAGAAAAAACAAGATACTCCTTTCTGCAGAATCTAGATTTTCAAATGCTTGGGTCCTTTCCTCCACAAATTGCATTCTATAGTACAATCGATTGACTTCATCAATCAAAATAGATAGGTTTACCCAATTCTTTTTTCTGTTTTTCATCAGATTAGCCTCTAATTTAAATATTCTAGTGTTATTAAAATATATCTCAAATCAAATAAATAGATAAAACGTCAAATTATTTTACATAAATCTTTTGGCGTCATAATCATAGAAATTGACAAGAGGATTTCCGGTTGTTCGTTATTCTGATGAACATTCAAACTAAGTTAATTTATCTTCTATTGTGTTTCTTTTTGATTTTCGCTTTCGGTTTCCAAGACATACCGAGCGCAAAACCAATCAAATTGGAATTGCTTTTGGTAAAGTGCATTCTAGTCGTTATACTAGTTTCGTTTATAGGCTATACGGTTTACTGTTCTCTTAAAGAGAATTTTGTTAAATCACTTAAGAAAACATTTCATCTACTCTGGGGTCGACAGTTTGTGATTGATCTCTACATAGGAATCTTTCTCTTTTCAATTTTTGTCTATATGATAGAAAAATCGCTTTTAGTTTTGATTCTTTGGTTAGTACCTTCTATCCTATTTGGAAATATCATTCCTCTTGTCTATCTCATCACACATTTTGATATGATTTGTGGCTTCTTTGGGTTCTTGAACTGAATGAAAGGAAACAAGAAGGATATTTGTAGGTTTTATAAAATAATATTGGTTAAACTTTGATCATATAAAACTTTGTTAGAGGTTTTACGTTCGAGCCCCATAATTCCAGAGGGGAATCCTAATCCTTGTGACTCAATGCTCATAAGAGGAATTAAGTCGGCTCGAGTGGCGGTTTTTTTTTATCGGAGAGATGAAGCTTTAAAATAGATTGATAGTATCGAAATGATTTCAGAAGATGTATTTCAAAATTAAAAATGTTATCAAAAAAAGGGATCGATGAACATTAAGAATATTCTAAAAAATACTACTGCCTATTTACTGAATCTCTTTTTAACTCCTGCGGGATTTTATTTTCTAAAAGATGTTCAACTCTTTTGGATTTATGTGCCGTTATCTATTTTGTATGGGACCATCATTTCAATTTTGGCATTTATATTTTTCTATTTCTTTTCAGGCATTGTGAGTCTTGTTTTGTTAGTTGTATTCATTGTCTTTTGGAATGTGCTACTTTTCTACTTTACTTGGAAATCAACAAAAAGAGAAAAGCCAATTGGCAAAAGAGTTTTTCCTAGCGCATTTTGGTTTATCCCCTGTATGTTCTTATTGATATTTATCTCACGTATGTTGATTACCCTCTTCGTTGGAAATCAATTTGCTGCCCTAAAGTTCACGCCGTTTAAAGTTATGACACCAAATTTAATGTTAGGAGATTATGTTTTCTTTACAGGAATATACGACAAAGACCAAATTCGAAGAGGGGACATTATCACTTATAAAAAAGATCCGAATGAGGCATTTGGTAAAGAATATGTGATGCGAGTGATCGGTTTACCGATGGAGAAGATTGCAGTTAGAAATGAGAATGGTCCCTACGGTTATGTTGAAAAAATTTTCATAGATGAAAAGCCGGTCAAACAAGCCTTCCTTCAAGAAGTTTTCGATGCTGATCAAGATGCCTCTGGTCAAAACGCGAAATATCTGTATGAGGAAAACCTTACTCTTATTAAATACAATATCCTCGAGTCCGAGGATTACTTTAACTCTAACTTCATGTATGTCGATATCAAGCTGAAGGAGGATGAGTATTATGTAATGGTTGACAATCGAGACAGATTCTCTGATTCAAGGAATTTTGGTCCTATACGGAAAGACCAAATTTCAGGTAAGTTCATGTTTACAGTTTTGTCATATAAAATTTCCGAAGAAACCAGCCAAGAATGTGGTGAGACTGGATCTATAATCTGTGCTATTAGGCGAAATCTCCACAATTTCTTTTTCGAAAAATTCAGATGGAATTACCTTGGTTTTGACAATCGTTAAGAACATAATTTACCACATATAACCTTGGTGAAGGATTTTCTAAGATAGAGCTCGCAAAGCCAAAACGTTTGCTCCAAATTCGTGACACCATACTCATTTGCTTAGCAAAGAAATCATACAGTCCTCCAAAAATCAAAGTTCCAAACGCTGCCCTTAGTAAATTCGGAATTGCTAATGCTTTCTTAAAAGGTTTCTCTAACTTTGCCTCATTCAATATTTTATTGCTACCGCGTATCGGTTTACTAACAAACAGGATTATAAGCGCAATCAAAATCCCGGGTGCTGCTGCAATGTAAAAAGGTAAAAGCCAATTTCCCGTCGCCTTAACCATTTGACCAAGGATTAAGAAGCAAAGCAAAATTCCGAGAGGAAAGCCTAACATGAAAATACCCATCGCCCTAGATCGTTTTTGTTCAGGAAATATATCGCCAATCATCGACAATGAAGCCGTGCACAATTAGCTTCTCCGATACCAACACCTAACCGTATCCATAAGAAAGCCATGAAACCAGATACCCAGCCGGATTAAGCGGTGAAAATGCTCAATACCGCAAAGCCAGTACCGAGTATATTTTATTGAATAGATGTGTCAGCCAAACAGCCTAAAGGAAGTCAATTGACTGCATACACAAGCGTGAACGCAGTGTTTAAAAATCCAAGTTCTGTGTCTGTTAAAGTCCATTCTTTCTGAATTTTTTCAAGTAATACAGCAGGGATAGTGAAATCCTAAAAGTTAAATAGGTTGATTAGAAAAAGTAAACCTAATACTCCCCATGCGCCTTTATATTTTGTTTGAGTCACTGATTCATTCATGATTTGTCTAATTGATAAGTTAATCCTTCATAATTTGTAATTGCCAAGAATACTTTCTGAAATCATCATAATTTAAAACAAGGATTTTTAAATTTGAGTAATCCAGAACTATTCGAAATACTAAGCAGTCTTTCTTTAGCAGAAGATTTAGCAAACGGAAATCCTATGGAAACGTCTATTCGAGCCGCGTGGTTAACATCTTTTCTCGCAAAGAAGGCACAATGTAATCCGGAGGAAATAAGAGAAGCAAGCCTAACAACGCTTTTGCGTTTTTTGGGTTGCACTTCATTTGCGTCAGAGGAATCTAATTTTCTTGGAGATGATATTTATATGAAACGAAGTTTCTCATCTCTTGATTCAGAAGACACACTAGAAATTTTTCGAATTGGTTTAGAATATAATCCACCTATCACAAAGAAAGGCAAACTTGAAACAATTGGCAAACTCTTAGTATCCGGAAAAAGTTTTTTTAATAAACTCGCTTCAACTCATTGTGAAACAAGTATATTTTTAGCTTCCTCTTTAAAGCTACCTGATGGAACCATAAAGTCCCTCGGGCAGATTTTTGAAAGATACGATGGAAAGGGTGAGCCAAACAAATTAAAATCGGATGAAATAAAAATCACGGCTCAACTAGCAAATCTATCTTATGTATTCGAAATTCTCAGACAAAAATATGGAATTCCGCTAGCACTAGAAGTAATCTTAAAACGTTCTGGAAAACAATTCTCACCAGACCTGGTAAAACTTTTACAAAAAAATATTTTAGAAATCGTAAAGCAATCCGATCTAATTTCTCCTTGGGAAGAAATTAATTTGATTTTTAAAAATTTGCAAGGAGCTAGTTTAGAAGAATGTATTTATACATTCGCTGATTTTGTAGATTTAAAATCCGTTTATACATTCCAGCATTCCAGAAAGACTGGTAAGCTTGCCCGAAAAATGGCTTCCATCGCCGGGCTTGCAAACGAGCTACGGATACAAGCAGAGTTTACAGCTTGTTTAATGAACATCGGAATGGTTAGTGTTCCAACAAGCATTATAGAAAAAAAAGGGAAACTTTCACGCCCTGAATGGGATAGAATAGAATTACATCCTTTTTATACCGACAAAATCTTATCTTCTAGTAAAAGTTTATCTCAATTTGTCGAAGCGAGCATTTCTCATCATGAGAAATTAGATGGAACTGGCTATAATCGTAAGAAAAAGGAATTAAACTTATTTGAATCCATTCTTTCCCTCGCAGACAGCTACACAGCATTAACCTCCGATAGATCCTATAGAAAAGCGTATTCCGAAAAACAAGCAACAGATATTTTACTTAGTGAAGTAACTGCTGGTAAGAGAGATATGCGCTCTTATAAGCTTTTATTGGAAGCAGTAGGGATTAAAGAACGTAGAGATCATGCAAATTCTTCGAATGAGTTTGGATTGACAGAACGAGAAATTGAAATTCTACAAAAACTTTCTTCAGGTCAAACGAATAAAGAAATAGGACTTTTGCTTAATCTTTCCCATCGAACCATACAAAATCATACGATTCGGATTTATGAAAAAATGGGTGTAAAAACTAGAACAGGCGCAACTTTAGTTGCGACTCAGAAAGGGCTTATTCTCTAAAAAGGTTTCCTCCATTAGGCCATCTGGCTCTTTACAAAACATTTTACTAGGCCTAAAATATTTATAATTAAATTAAAAGGAAAATAAAAAATGAAACTTTTTTATCTTATCGTCAGCTTATCGTTAGTTGCCTGTAGTAGCTTTCAAGCGGAAAAGAAACAACCCGAGTCTTATGTAAAATTAGGAACTACAAAGACGATTGTTTTTATCCATGGTCTTTATGTTACCCCAAGGTGTTGGGATGATTGGAAGGCAGAATTCGAAGCAAAGGGCTATAAGACATTTGCCCCTGCTTATCCGTTCGTAGACGCAGATCCAGCGTCAATGCGAAAACGTCATCCAGATGCAAAGCTTGCTTCTCTCAGTCTAGCACAAGCATTGCAGCACTACCGAGATTTTATCAAGTCTCTTCCTGAAAAACCAATTCTAATTGGTCATTCTATGGGCGGCTTGGTTTCGCAAATTCTTCTAAACGAAGGACTTGTCGCCGGTGCAATTGCAGTTGATAGCGCACCACCTTATGGAATAGTATCAGAGTTATCCGCTCCTAAACATGGACTTCGATTTATGCAATCTGCCTGGCCTGTAATCTCTCCTTTCGCAAGTGACAATGAACCTATTTTCATGGACGAGGATACGTTTAAGACTTCATTCGCAAACAGATTGGAAGAAAGTAAATTCGCTTCCGAATATGCAAAACATATTATTCCTGCATCCAGAAAATTACCAAGAGGAGCGTTGACCGAAGAGAGTAAGATCGATTTTGCGAAAAAGCGCGGACCTCTTCTACTTCTTTCCGGTGAGGATGACCGCATTATTCCTCCAAGTGTCACTAGACTCAATTACCAAGAATATGAAAAGGATGCGGGTGTAACGGAATACAAAGAATTCAAAGAAAGAAGTCATTTTATCATCTCCGAGAAAGGTTGGAAAGAAGTAGTTGAATTCTCTTTATCTTGGATTGAAAAAAATAGATATTAGTAACAGAAAAAATTTACCACAGAGGACAATAAGAAAAACCTCACAGAGAGCACACAGAAAAAATGGAGTCAAAAAATCTTCGTTAGCTTTGCGACCTTTGTGGTAAAAATATTCTAATGATGAATACTCCCTTTCGCTTGGATGTAGATTACAAAATAAACACAGTTTACCTTTAAGTCAGAAATTTCAAAAATCATTTTTTTACTTTCCCGTTCAGGAGAATCTATATGATAATATAAAACTAAAACAAGTTTTCGAATCGGAATCAATGGGAGCTTAGTATTTTTTCCAAGTAAGAGTATATAGATAGAATTTTTTTTATTCCATTTTTCGTAGCGCTTAACTTCGATATGCCGATTCTTATCATTTAAAAGGACAATAGAACTCTTGTTTGAATCAATTTCCGCAATTGGAAAGTTTTTCTGCTCTAAGTTCTTTTTTGTATTTTACCATTTAGGAGATTAGTAGTGGTTTTACCGGAACCAAACCCCAAAAATCAATTGGGATTCCTGATCCTCACGACACAAGGCCCATTACTTGTGGTGAGCATATCGAACCATGGGAAGCCAGCCAGCTTAAAGGCGACAATATTACCAAACTGGACTTAAATCAGGAGAAAAACGATGAAAATTGCGATTCTGGACGATTATCAGGATGCAGTGCGCAAGCTTGATTGTTATACGCTGTTGCAACAACATGAAGTTAAAGTATTTACCAACACGGTACGTGGACTCGGGCATCTGGCGACCCGGCTGAAAGAATTCGATGCGCTGGTATTGATCCGCGAGCGTAGTCACATCAGTGCCAAATTGCTGGAAAAACTGCCCAATCTGAAGGTGATTTCACAAACGGGCAAAGTCAGCGGTAATATCGATCTGGAAGCCTGTGCCGCGCACGGGGTTACGGTACTGGAAGGCACCGGTGATCCGACCGCGCCGGCCGAATTGACCTGGGCCCTGATCATGGCGGCGCGACGCAAAATTGTGCCGTACGCCTTGCATCTGCAGCAGGGCCTGTGGCAAACCAGCGCGCAGGAAGCGCGCCATAACACGCTGGGTCAGGTGCTAAAAGGGCAGACCCTGGGCATTTGGGGTTATGGCAAAATCGGCCGCACGGTGGCTGGCTATGGCAAAGCCTTTGGCATGAATGTATTGGTCTGGGGCCGCGCCCCCAGTCTGGAGCAAGCGCGCGCCGACGGGTTTGCCATCGCGCCCGATAAAGCTAAGTTTTTTGCCCAGGCCGATATTTTGTCGCTGCACTTGCGTCTCAATGATGCGACCCGCGGCTGCGTGACGGCCCAAGAGCTGGCACTGATGAAATCTTCGGCGCTATTGGTTAATACAAGCCGAGCCGAATTGCTGGCCAGTGGCGTACTGGAACTGGCCCTGCGCCAGGGCCACCCCGGTTATGTTGCGCTGGATGTGTTTGAGTCCGAACCCTTGTCCGCCGATTCTGCTTTGCTGCAAATGGCCAATGTGCTGGCCACGCCACATCTGGGCTATGTCGAGAAAAACAGCTATGAACTGTATTTCCGCATCGCTTTCCAGAATTTGCTCGATTATGCTGCCAGTACCGACTAATGCGCGCAACATAGTGGTGCTTGGCACCAAATCGGTGCAAATGGAGGCTTATTTTACGACCGGGCTATATATCTTAATCACATAGTATTTTGGTAAAGGTTTTACCGGAACCAAACCCCAAAACTCAATTGGGATGCCTGATCCTCAGGACACCATACTCATTACTTGTGGTGAGCATATAGAACCATGGGAAGCCTGCCAGGTTGCTCTCGACTTGAATGAGGAAATTATTTAGTCAACATAGACGCATGTGCCCTGCTCCATTGCTCGACAGTGGTTGGTTGAATTGGCAAAACCTTAAGCGCTGATGCAAGGTCAACGTTGGAAGATAACAACTCTGGTTGAGCGAAAAGAGCCTCATAAAATCCGACGACCCGGTCTCCAGTACCTGGACCCATCGCACGATCGAGCACTTCCCCGAACTCGCGCGGTGGCATGGGGCGGAAACGAATTGTTCGACCAAGCCCCAGACTCATGCGCTCTGCGATGCCGTCTCCATTGAGAAGTTCGGGCCCCGACACGGCAATCGATGTTCCAGACACCGAAGGGGTCTCAAACGCCCTGACAATAAACTGGGCCACATCATCATGGGATACCCATTGCATCATTGACTGTTTTGGCATCGGGTAGGCAAAAGTGTTATCTTGTTTGAGCTCTTCGACAAGGGCCGGCATGAGAAAGTTTTCAAGGTAAGCAGTGGGCTCGATGATGACAGAATCGAATGCGGGCGTCTGAAGCAATTGACGAAGCTCAATGCGAATATCCATCCCTGGATTTCCTGTTTTTGAAGAAGGAACGGCACCCGTTGGGTTCCAAACAATGCGGCGGACTCCCGCACTCTTTGCCGCATCAAGAGCATTGACCCCAAATTCAAGATTGGGGTTCATGAAGGGTACAAATAATGAGACGGCGTCGACTCCCTCCGATGCTTTTCTTAGTGTCTCAGGCTTTAGTAGGTCTCCCGTTACAACTTCCGCACCCCTGCTCAAAAGGGCTTTGGCGGATGCAGGATTACGTACGAGCGCACGAACCTTAAATCCTGAATCTAACAGTCTGTTGACGACAGGGCCTTGTTGGGGGCCTGTTCCGCCATAGACGAGAATCGTCGACGGCTTTGAAATTGTGGAACTGTTCATAGAAACTCCTTATGGTTACTAATAGTAAGTAACTTACCTGGTGTTACCTTCTTTTCACTGGGTTTTCTTGTTCCAGCATACACTTCCACTCCCTTCTCAGTGAGACCAGTCACAACATTTTGCGCAATACTACCACTTGCTCGGAATACAAAAACTTTCATAATATCTCCTTTGATACTGTAATATTACTCCCCAATTTCGATACTGTCCATACCCTAAAGTCTTATTTTTATATCCAATCGTATATTTTTGTAGACGATCTGTCAAAATATGCCTATAATAGCAGAATGGATATTCTTTCAGAAATTTTAGAATCAGCTGGTTGGAAAAGTGACATACTTGCAAGAGATAGATTGTATGAATCTTGGGGTTATCGTTTTCCTTGCGATCGTAGCGGTGGATTTCATGTGATCACACAAGGATCTTGTTATGCGAAATTTTTAGGCAAAGAGCTCTTTTTACAAAAAGGTGACCTACTTTTTATTACACGAGGTATATCTCACGATTTGTTATCCGAGCCCAATGCAAAAATAATGGAAATCCAAAGGTTCCTCGAAGGGCAGAAGCAGATTGAAAAAAAAGGCAAACCTGTTACTACCTTTGTCTCAGTACGATATGAAGTGCCTAGTCGACCACAACATCCTTTCTTTTTAGAACTTCCACCATACATTCTCATTCCTTCGAGTGATATCGAATCCCACCATTCATTACAAGTGGTGATAAGTATGATCTCAAAAGAATTGGAACAGGAGCTATGCTCTGATTTAATTCTACAAAAGTTATCAGACATTATGCTCTATTATATGATTCGGTATTGGATGGAAAAAAACCCAAGCACACAGCCAGGTTGGCTCATGGCACTCAGCGATTCTCTAGTGATTCGTGCTTTGGAAGCACTTCATAAAAATCTAAGTTATGACTGGACCATTGAATCCCTTGGAAAATCTCTTGGAGTTTCGCGTGCCAACCTTGCAAACCGATTCAAAGAGTTATTACAGATTCCACCTATGGAATATTTGGCGAAGGTTCGAATGGAAAAAGCAAGAAAC